>Ga0209189_1000009_pt1 | contig 202941 bp, 260 predicted proteins | sample C_130820_EF_Meta_FD_187308 | JGI IMG/M metagenome (GOLD analysis project Ga0209189, IMG submission 187308) | Freshwater microbial communities from Lake Croche, Canada to study carbon cycling - C_130820_EF_MetaG (SPAdes) (version 3) | ecosystem: Environmental > Aquatic > Freshwater > Lake... | reverse complement strand
CAATTATTGTTCATCCCGGTGGTTATACTGAAAATCCATCAATAACAGTTCCATATACAACTATAACTGGTCCGGGGCTTATTGGCGGTAATATAGTACTTTATGGAACATTAAGCACAAATACTGGTTGTACAATTGCTGGAATAAAGATGACAAACCTGACCATAGCTACGCCAACTGGTGCAGGAAATGTAAATATTTTAAATTGTGAGATTTCTGGCACACTTACAAAAAGCAGTAACGCCGACTACACTGTTCTTCGTTTATGTGACTATGGCTCCGCAAGTATTACTGGTGCAGGTTTAGTTGCTATTTTTGGTGGTAATCCAAATTTTACAACAGTAAATAATGCTAGCGCAAATATAATTATTAAAAGCGCTGTTACTGTGGCTCCAGTTTTAACTTCTGGAACTTTAAGTCTTGTAGATTCTATAGTAGTTGCTGCTGTGACAAATGCTATCACATCAGCCTCTTCAAGTATCATTACTTTAGCCAACTGTCAAATGCTAACTTCGGCATTAAGTAATGTCGCCCCAGTTGTACTAAGTGGATTTTATTCAATATTAAATTGCGTATATGATAAACCAAACTCAACATTGGTTGCACTGTCCCCTAGTGGTGGTTCAACTAACTCTATTGATTACTTTCAGTATATTAATGCTGATAGATTAATTTTAGCATCTAGTGGGCAGATAACATTTCCAGATGGATCTACACAAACAACAGCTTTTCTTAATAATTTAAGTTCCTATGCTACCAATACTCTTTTACAATCTACTTCTGCTTTATTAACACCATTAACGACTACTAATACATTAACAAGTCAACTAGTAACAAATACAAATTTTAATAACTATCAAACTTCTGTAGCATCATCAACTGCTACTCTATTACCTACGAGTATTTATCAAAATGCTTCTAGTTCTTTTATAACAACTGTAAGTGGTACATCTAATCAAATTAATGTATCTAAGTCTGGTTCTACTATTACATTGAGCCTACCTACCAGTGCTGTGTTTCCTGGTGATGTTTCTATTATTGGTAATCTTACTTTAGCAGGTTCTGCTACTTATATTGATACTAAAAATCTTGTTGTTGGGGATAATTTAATTTATTTTAATGATAATAACTATGGTAGTAATGTATTAGATATAGGCTTAGTAGCTCATTTTTCTCAAGCCCCTCTTGGTTATAATCATACTGGGCTAGTCAGAAGAGCTGGACAAGGTAATCCAGGTACTTGGACATTATTTTCTGGACTAACAACGGAACCTCTTTCAGCAGCTAATATTGATTGGTCTGATAGAAATATAGTTTTAGATTCTTTAAGTGCTAACTTAATTGGTAATGTAACTGGTAATGCTAATACTGTAACTAATGGAGTTTATACAAATCAATCTTATTCCGATCCTTCTTGGATTACATCTTTGGCAGATTCAAAAATAACCGGTACAAAGTTCTCAATTAATGCTTTACCATTAAGTGGGGGTCAATTAACTGGATTTGTTACTTCTACTTCTTCTATATCAGCTCAAAAAACAATTACATCAAATAATATTGCTGTGAATTCTCAATTACAATTTTTATCAGCAAATACTGTTAAAGTTTACCAATTTTATAATTCATTGACAAATAGTTTAGATACAGTATTTAATTAACATGGCAACGACAGTCGCAAGATTATCATCTAATGGTGTATATTTTACTAATACCTATTTTGATGAAATAACATATACATTAACTAAAATAACATCTGGTGCTAACTATAGTACAGAGTTTGATGAAGTGACTATCCAGGGAGGAAGTGTGGTTAAAAGAGAAACTTACGATGGAAGGGTTTTAGTATCAAAATATTTTGATGAAGTAACTGGAATTACCTATTTGATAACCCTTAATAATTTTAATCCTCACTTATTAATTAATAGTAGTCTATCAAACAATATTAGTTATACAAATGGTATTGGTTTAACGTCTACAATTCCATCCACTGTTGAAGCAAAAGTATCACCTTTTTCTGATGATAATTTTTCAAATATTTTTAACAGAACCATAACATATAATGGAGAAACATTTACTATCTTTTGTAATTCCATGCATTGTAATGAACCTTTTTATATATCAACTACTAACTTTCCAGACCCTATTTTTGTTGATGTAGCTCCGGACTTTACTCGACCAGATCCAGTTTTTTATGATACTGTAATTTATATTGCCAATAGAAATGATAGTCTATATGGATCTGGAACTCTACAAGATCCTTATAATAGTATAAATTTTGATGATGTAATGATGCATCTTTGTGGCAGACGTACTGGTGGTCAAGGACCTTCACAAAGAGAAAATATTTGTATTTACTTAAGTGCTGGTTCTTATACTACCTGTGGCACACAAGGTGGTGTTCAATATGCATTTTATGAAAATCCTTCTTTAGGATGGCATCCACTTAATAATTGGACTCTATCCGGTGCAGGATCTATGACAACTCTTTATTTGTCTGGAACATATAGAAATAAGTTTTTTAATAATTTAGCTGGAGCTTATATGGGTACTGGTTGGGATCAAGTCTCTGGTTTTTGTGCTAGTAATTTTATTATTGATGGTATTACAAAATCAAACTGTATAAAAACAATAACAAGTTTTGTTTATACTCATAGTGCTACAAATCCACTTACAGTAACAACACTTCAGCCTCATGGTCTATCAGCTGGTCCTAATATAAATGACGGTGGTGATAGATTCTCAACAAGTAACTATAGCTGGAGAATAGGTAGTACTGAATATTATAATGATGCTGATTATCATTTTGATTGGAAAACAATGGAAGTAGTAAACGATTATACCGTTAAGGCTAAAGTAATAAACGGTATTGATGGATTTGACGGAACTGGACATCTTAATACTATAAATGGTCAAGCAGTTGCACCAGTTCAAAATAGTCCAGGATCACCAGAAATGAGAACATCAAATTGTTGTCCATTAGTAATGCGCAACTCTGGGCATACTATATATCAAAATTTAACAGCTTATGGATATTCATCTATATATGAAAATCTCGGAGTAATACAAATGATTAATATAGGGGCAAGTCCTACTTTTAGTAAAAATAATCTTATTGATAATTGTGTTGTAGCTACTATTCCTCATCCAGGAGAACGTAGAGCTAGATATGGAACAGCATATGGTTGGATAGGTAATAACCCTGATTGGGACGGTACTGGGGGTAGTCCATGTTGGCTTTCAATGATAGTAACTAATAATCTTGCTCTCTCATCAGATCAAGCGTTTGGAGGTTATGGAAATCTCAATACATTAGTAGATAATAATACTGCTTATCAATGTGGATATGGTTGGTTTGCAGATGTTGGTATTAACGTTGGTACATATATAACTAATAATAAATTTTATACCGACAATTGGGGTATATTCATACAATCTCCGGTTTGGAGAAATGGTATAGTTACAAATAACTATATGTATGGTTTAGATAAAAATGGTAACAAGGGAGGTAATGGATTAGACTTTAGAATCTTACCCAATGATACAACAGGTTATAGATCATTTGCAAATACTTTAGTATATGGTAATACTGCTCTAAATTGGAATAATCCAGTTTATGTAGATACAGATATAATAAGCACTAGTGTAATTCCATTATCTGCTAGAGTGACTTTATATAATAATATCACTTCTTAATATAAACTATTAAGCATTTAAAGAGAATAAGATAAATATTAAAAGATCATGGCAAAATTACTAGGAGGAACTACAGTTTATGGATTATTAAGTGCTACAGGTGTTATGTATGCCTCTGGTGGTAATAGTAATAATTGGAATAGTGTTTATAGTTTGGTTAATACATCTACTGCAACCACATTTAATGTTAACAATTTAACTACAACCGGAAGTGTTGGCATAAAACAAACACCATTGTATTTTGATGCAGATGTTGCTACTGTAGGTAATTCATATGGAGACTTGGGACTAGGTTCTTCAAATAATATTATAATAAACCCTAACAGTAATTTGATATTGACACAGAATATAGGTAGTGTCGGTATTGGTACAAGTGTCCCTAATCAAAAATTAACTGTTGTTGGTAATATAAGTGGTACCGCTGTAATATACGCCTCTAGTGGTAATAGTAATCAATGGAATACAGCTTATAGTGTTGTAACAGCTTATCCAAGTACTTCTAGTGTATTTATTACCAACACAGTTGTTAATAATTTAACAGGTTTATTAACACCTCTTGCAACAACAAATGCTTTAACAAGTCTTTTAACACCATTAACTCTTACTAACACTCTTAGTAGTCTTTTAACACCTTTAACACTTACTAACACTCTTACAAGTCAATTATTATTAACAACAATTTATCAAAATGCTTCTAGTAACTGGCAAAATACATACACAACATTTAGTAGTAATTCCGGAGCATTAACCACAGTTGTATCCAATTCAGCTAATTGGAATACAGCTTATCAATCTGTATCTTCTCAACCTTACACATTAGTAGATGCAACAAGCTCTATTCAACCTAAGAGAGGGCTTAATACAGCATCAGGAAGTTATACCGGTGTAGTTGGAGGTAGATGTAATACTGCATCAGGTAGATATTCAATAATTGATGGTGGCTATGGTAATTTTAACCCTCTTCGTTCTTCTGTTATAGGGGGTGGAGATTTTAATCATACTGGCGGGTATTGCGCAATACCTATTACTAATACATCCAATCCAACCAACTTTGCAACAGCAGCTTTATCAGGTAATGGTAGCTGTACACTTATGAATTTTGGTTGCGCGTCATGGAATTCTTGCTTTTCAACAGCTGGTACAAATGCCATGTCTATTGTTTATACAACATCCGGGGTTCCTCTTTCTGCGGGTAATTTTGCCGTAGCTAATATTATTAGTCAGCCTAATACATGTTGTATTATTGTTGGTGGAGACTTTTCTGTTAATCAAGCATCGAGTGCTAGTTTATCAGCTACATGCGTGTTTATTTATGATAGATTACTAAACCAAGGTGGCTTCCATTCTACTGTCGGTGGTGGTAAGCTCAATACAGCATCCGGTCAATATGATACAGTAGTTGGCGGAAAATGGAATTCTGCGATAGGTAACTGTTCCTTTGTTGGTGGTGGTTTCCGTAATTACGCCCAAAGTTGTGCCGCCGTTGTTGGTGGTGGGTGTCAAAATACTGCATCAGGTCAATATGCTTCAATTTTAGGTGGTATAGGAAATACAGCTGTTGGTAGAACAGCTGGAGTTGGAGCTGGTGCTTCAAACTGCGCTAACGGCAATTGCTCATTTATCGGTGGTGGTATATCAAATAATACGGGCACTGGTTCAACATCCTTTATTGGTGGTGGCAATACAAATATTGCTTGTGGTGTTTCAACTAATATTGTTGGCGGTCAAAGTAATACAATTACTGTAGCTGGTGATTGTTCTGTAATTGGTGGTGGTAGAGGTAATAGAGCAGATGCAGTGTTTACATTTATTGCTGGTGGTTCTGCCAATGATACAAAAGGTTTTGCTAATACCTTTATTTTAGGTACAGGTTTAAGTGCATCAGCAGTGAATTTCACTTACGTTAACAATCTCAGCTCACAAGGCGTCGTTGTTGCCAATCCATTAAGAGTTGGAAATGCTATAACATCAACAACTGTTACAACAATAGTTAAGACTATAGAAGTATTTGATGTAAGCGGTATATCATTAGGTTATATACCTGTATATAGTACAAGAGGTTAAACTACTTCGTATAACCAAAACCTTGTTGATACCAAGCAAGGTTGTTATCAATCCAATCACAAACTTGTTTGCCTAAAATTTCATTATAGTCCGGTGTCAAAGGTTGTACTTTTTGTCTGATTGTATGTAAGTCTGAAGTAAGACCATAAACTGAATCATCTTCTTTAATTGTTTGTTCTATATTATCAAAATCATGTTTAAATGATTGTATTTCAAGATACTGATAAATCTTATCCATTTCTCTTTGAGGATAAGAAGTTAAATCTTCTGCCCTTATATAAATAACCTCTTTATTAATACTTTCTAAAAAGGTTTGATTTAATCTCTCTAATGCTAACCCAACTGGAGGTGAAGCAATCCAAGAATCAATTCTTTTGGCTGTACTAGTACCTTTCATTTCAGAATGACTTTGTATAGCTTGATGATATTCTGAACTTTTTCTAAAAAGTTTTTCCATTGAAGCAAAAATACTTTTTAAATTTCTAACCATACAAATCATCTTGGGTTTATATGGCATAAAAGATTCAAACCATCTATAATGTATAGTTCCTCCTCTTGTTTTAATACAAAGATTTGGCTTGTCTGTATAAGAAGAAGCATAACCTTCTAGACCACCTTTACAAAAACCTCTCCAAGTCTTTAATGCTAAATCTTTATCTATAGCTTTAACTTCTGGTGTAGTTGTAAAATTCATTCTAGCACCATAAAGATATTCTAATACTGGATCTGTAGGTGTTGCTTGGATTTCTGGATGTTGATTGAGAATACATTGAAGTAATGTACTCATACTACGAGGCATAGAAGAATTAAAGAATATATTCTTCATGCAAATTTAATTTCAGGTTGAGACTGAATATCAAATATTAAATCATTTTTAGATCCTAAAATAGATTCTATAAATTGATCTTTATCAAAAAGATTTTTTATATTATCATATGGACATTCATGGAATCTTCCTCCAGTCCAATCATCAGACTCTAGGTAAGAATCTATACGATGTCTAAATGATTCTGATCCAGATGCTAAAATGTTATCATGAATTTCATGACCAAAAACAACTGGTGAATTTGAAATCCACCCAACTGTAGCCTTCTTATTAAAAGCTGCAGCAGTATGTTGTACAAAAGAATCTATGCATAAAAATTTATCACCAAGACTTATATAAGAAAATAAATTTCTAAAATTATCTGATATTTTAATAGTGTTTTGTAATTCTGGTTGATTGTCTCTTCTTATATGTAATATTTTATTAAATTTATCTTTTACCGTATCTACTATTTCTTGAGTAAATGATGGTGGAAGATCTCTAGACCAAGAATAAGGATAACCTTGATTTTCTGCTCCGCCAGAAGATTGGATTATTAAAATTGGTCCTTCTTTTTGTAATTGATTCTGAGCATATATAAGCTCTCTTTCTGTCAAAAAGATTTCTGGTTTACTGTCAACAAATGGTATATTAAAAACATCACACCAAATTTCTGATAATGATTTTTTCTTATAAAGAAGATCACCTGAATGATATGGTTCCATTCGTAAAATAATTGATTCTTTATTGCTTATATAATCATCATAAAAATAAGGAATGTGACCAAATTTATAAACTCTGAAAATGTTAGGATTATGTATAAAAACTTCAGGATAGGCGGTTACAACAATTAATTTATGTTCAGGATAAGCCTTTTTAATAGACTTAACAACAGAAGTACCAACTATAGATTTGCCACATCCTCCATCTATATGGAAAATAACATATTTGTCTGACATATCTTATATATTATAACAATTTTATTAATTGTCAAAATAATATTTTTTTTTAATTTCCAACCTTAAAGCTATGAGATACTTTATAAAGAAGGAATGCGTTTTCATTATTATAAGGTGGTACGTAAGTACCATTATTTATTAAACTAGCAGAAATAGAACCATAATCCCATCCTTCAGTTCCTCCGGGTCCAGCTAAAGTACCTAGAGAAGTGCCATTAAAATAAAAATTAACATTAGAACCATCAAAATATGCCGCGAGACGATTAATTCTTCTTGCTAAAACTGTAGCTGAAAGAGAGGTAGAAGTAAGATTTGTACCATCACAAACTTGACCAACCATTTTATTACCGTTAAGATAAAAACTATATCCTTTTTTAGGCACATTAGCTATAGTTCTGGCTTTTAATAGTGATCCACTGAGGTAATCTGTTGCTGAAGATCCTAAATTAAAATAAGCACTAAATCCACTATTTGGAGCAGGGGCTCCAGAATTCCATTGAAAGTCTACATCCCAGGTTGTTATCATTGGGTAAATCCATTGCATGGTATTATCTCCTCCAGCCATTCGACCGTTGAATATGTGAGATGTAGGAATTAATCCGGTTGCCGTGGCATATCCATTTACATTAGCACCATTTATAGTAAAATATATACCATTGTTATCATATAAATTTGAAGAAGTTACTGTAGCACCTGCTCCAAGGGTTTTTACTCGAGTACCATTATCAGCAGCATTAACCGAAGGTGTAACTGCGTCTGTTGACCAATTGATAATGTTATTAACAAAGCTGTTATTCCAATCATTACTGGTACCATTAGGAGTTGTAATTAAATTACCAGTTACATTACCAATTAAATTGGCGCTTAAACTATCTACAACAATGTTATTATCAGCCCAATCGATATTAGAAGCTGATAGAGGTTCGGATGTTAAACCAGAAAATAATGTCCAGGTACCTGGTGTACTACCACCAGATTTTCTAACAAGTCCGGAATGATTATAACCAAGAGGTTCTTGGGTAAAATGACCAACCATGCCAATGTCTAAAGTATTAGCTGGGTTGCTTGCTGCAAAATAAATTAAATTATCATTAACAATTAAATTATTGGCATTGATATATGTAGCACTACCAGATACCGTTAAATTTCCTTGAACTGTTACACTACCAGGGAATACAGCGGTACTTGGTAAGCTAAATGTAACATTTTGACCAGACTTGGTTGCTGTTATTTGATTGGCTGTTCCACTAACTGATAAAAGATCAGTTGTAAGGGCAATAGTACCATTATTATTAGGTAAATTAATACTTCTATTTGCTGTAGCTGAACCGGTTAAAGTTGTTCTTGTTCCAGTAGAACCTAATTGAATGGTACCAACACCAGTAGTGTCAATATAACCACCACCATTTGATGTGTTAATAGATCCACCAGCACCTGTATTACCACCAGAAGTATTAATACAACCACCTCTATTGCCACAAGAACCATATGTATTAATATTACCACCTATAGATCCTATAGTGGTACCAGATGATGTGTTTATTGAACCCGGAGCATTGACACTAGATTGACTTCTTGTATTAATAGAACCACCAGCTCCACCATTACAACCTGAAGTATTAATAGAACCACCAGCTCCACCACCACTACCTGAAGTATTAATTGAACCTCCTGCACAACTTGTATTAATAGAACCACCGGCTCGAGTACAAATAGATCCACCGGCAAATCCAGAATTTGCACTTGTGTCAATACTTCCTCCACAACGATTAATACTAGCAGGGTCTGCAGAAGTATTAATTGAACCTCCTAAAGCAAATTTACAGATATTTGTCCAAGCACCAGCTGTACAAATAGATCCACCGCTAAGGCTAGTGTTTATAGAACCACCACCATCAGAAGTATTAATGCTTCCTCCATTAAGACCAGAAAATATTAAATTAGCATACCCACCACCAGTATTAATAAGTCCACCGGCTCCTGGTCTGATGCTTGTGACTGGTTGATAAAAAGTAGTTGATGTTACTTGCGGAGCTTGTCCATAATCACCAAAAGCATTCCAAGTCTGATCATTAAAAAGATATTGATAAGGGTATGAAGAGTAAATAGGCACTGTATCTGGATAATAACCACTACCATCTCCAGAGTCTCTAGAAATTATATACCAATAATAATCCCCCTCACCATAATCTTGATAAATTATAGAAAATCCATCAATTTGAGAATATGTATTATTTAAATTAGTAGTTGCTCCGCGAGTGCCTGGATTACTAAAAGAACGGGTATAATTTCCGTCACCCCCACCTCTTGGATCATTACCGGATACGATTATGGTTTTTAAATAACTATCTGCTTGTTTAGTACCGGCTGCTGTATTAATAGAACCACCGGCGTTAGAACAAATTCCGGCATTAGTTGTTATAGAGCCACCGACTATATTACAACAACCAGATGTAATAATACAACCACCGCAAATAGAAGTATTAATAGAACCACCATAAATACAAGTATTAATAGAACCACCTTGACATATTGTATTAATATATCCACCAGAATTGCATGTTTTAATATATCCTCCTAAATCATAATCCCCGGATCCAGACGACATATTAAGACTACCAGCACCTGAATAATATCCGGAATTAGATGAAGATGCTATAATACATCCAGCAACATTGGTATAACTAGAACCCCTTCCAAGGTTTATATAACCACCCGGATTATAACCTGGTCCAACAAAATTTAATATACCATCAGCTGCATTTAAAGTTACAGAAGAACTACCAGCTATAAGTCTATCTTTAATCTGCCAGTTACCAGAATTAGCTTTAGTTGTTGTATAAACATTGTTCCAATTGAAAGAAGAAAGATTTAGAGAAGATGTAGTTATATATGCACTATTCCATTTAGCGGAAGAAAGATTGAGAGAAGATGTAGTTATATATGCACTATTCCATTTAGCGGAAGAAAGGTTCAAAGCCGTTGTAGAAGCATATGCACTATTCCAATTACCAGTCAAAGAATTAATAACCGTGTTAAGAACTAATTGACTTGTAAGATTACTTGTAGTTGTTAAAAGAGTTAAAAGTCCAGAGGCTGCATTTAATGATGTATAGGTTGCAAAAGAACCGGAAGCATTTTGATAAATTGTAATCGGAAGTAAAGTGGCAGAAGTAGAATTGTAATCTGTTTTTGTTAAGAGAAGAGCGGATCCAGATTGATAAACACTTGTAGGGAGTAAAGTGGCCGAAGATGCTTTATAATCACTTCTTGTTAATAAAGTAGCAGAAACATTTTGAAATACGCTTGTTGGGAGTAAAATACTGGTGGCATTATTTAATGCTGTATATGTTGCAAATGAACCAGAGGCATTTTGGTAAATTGTAATTGGAAGTAAAGGAGCAATGGCTGTGTTTAATGCTGCTGGGCTTATGAAATTACCAGTCAAAGATGTATATAAAGAATCATAAAAATTACCAGTTAAAGAATTGTATAAAGATTTTCCATTTACTATATAATTTGTATTGTCTCTTACGATAGGAATAATATCTCCGTTTTGTAAGGTTTGTAAAAAAGGTAAATCTGAAAATTTGATGCTCATTATTTGATATAATTATCCTTTAATTCTCCAATGACAGTGGTATATTATTTTCTGTAATGAACCATACACTGGTTTGAGAAGCAAAATATATGTTTTTATTGTCAAATGTACCTACTTTAATACCGTAGATACTCGGTAATTGAAGTCTTCTTAAAGCACTTAAGCTTTGTTTATAGCTGTCTCTAGACAATACTCCATATCCAGCCTCATTCAAAACAATAACATCTAAAAATCCATTTTGTTTTATAGGTGGTATATCAAAATATATAACATTATCTATTTGTGTAAATGTAGGAATCTCTACAGCACTGAATGAAGGGTTTATTGCTGATAATCTAGGTTCTGATGAAAAAAGATTAAAAAATGTAACACCATCTAACATGGATGGATTAGAACCACTTAAAAAGATATTAGAAATAGAGAAGAAATTCTTACCAGAAATAATAACTCTCTGAGAAGAAGAAATTGTGTTAGATAAACTAAATGTATAAGGTTTTACGTTTCTTATGTAAGGCTTCGCTTGTTTTAAGAAAAAATCGTTTACGGGTGTTATATCGTCACTTAGACTATTATTAGGATAATACATTTACTTTTATACTTATTTAAAAATTGCTACTTTAGTAGATAAAGAGTAATTTTTATACGCCCGTTTTATAAAGAAGGTACCGAGGCTTCCTAACTCTAATTATTTGGGGTATTTGATTTTGCAAGGGCTTTTTGCAAAAATTCCATCTCTTCTCCAGAAGGTACTCCTAATTTAATGCCTTGAAAATTTCCTTCTGTGTTGATAAACAACAAGTTATCTTTTTTTATTTCTTTAAAATATTTTGTTTTTTTCTTAAGTGTTTTAACCAAAGTTTTGCTAAAGCGCGTATTATCTTCAAACCAATGTTTATAAGAATCACTAATTTCAGCATTTCTATAAACCGTTAATATCTTTACATTTAGGTTTGAAAACATCATTCTAAAAGAATCTAAAATAGAATCTATTTCTTTTTCTAAAAAATATTTAAAATATTTTTCTTTACAGCTAATAACTTTATTGTCTAGCAATCCCCACTCCAAGAAATTTTTTACAATATTATCTATTATTACTTCCTGATACTCATTTATAGGGAATATAATAACCCTCTGAGGAATATAATATACTAGGTAATCTTTAATTCTTCGACTCTCCATCTTTGCTATCTATTATAGCATCAACGAGATATTCTTCCACAATTTCTGGTGGTAATTGCATTCCAGCTTCTGATATGGTTTTGTTTAATTCACTGAAATGTTTTTTAAATTTATGTTTATATTCTAAAGCTGTTATAAGTTGCTGTTTTTCTAATCTAGAATGAATTGAAGCTTGTTGTAAACCCAATGCTTCTAATAAGGGTTCTGCAGTTGTTAATATTATATTAACAATTCTTTTGTAAAATCTATCCAAAGGAGATGTATAAGATTCACTTATAACTTCAGCTCCTATTTTATTTAAAAGATAATTTAAAACTATAGCCTTTTCTGTTTTTATCTTAGCACTTATAAGATATTCCGGTCCCTTAACGTGTTGGGTTCCATATGGATTATAAATACAGCCACCACCTACATGAGGAGAACCACAATAAATGCACTTACCCGGTTCATCCATATGAACGTGGGTATTAGTAGGTGAATAAAGACATGGTCTTCCATAAGTTGAGGAAGAACAATAGATGCATTGAGTTTTAGCCATTTTACTACTTAACCTCCGACTGGAATTTTAACTTGATTTCTTTTGGTGGAGTACCTATACGAACATTAATTATACCGTTATAATAATCATCTCTCATTAAAACATTACGTTCTAATTGTTCCTTTATTTCAAAGTAAGCATTTTCCCACTTAGACCCACAAGCTTTTAATATCTTAAACGTAAATTTATCCTTGCCATATTTTTCTATATCAGCATTTAATTCATTAGAAGAACTTGTATATTTCTTCCAGTCTGATTCTTTATAGTCTATACGTTTATTTTTTTTGCCCTTCAAAGGTTTGCGTTTAAAACGTGAAATACATTGTTTCTTGCCAATATATTTTCTATTTGTAACCGTATTGGTTATTTCGTATATAAATCCAAAGGTGTCTTCTTTTATTTCTACACCATCTTCTAATATCCAATGGCCATTATCCATTATTTCTTTTTCTTTCTTAATTTCTTTTTGGATTTACCAAATACTAAAAACTCTGGTTTCTTTCTTTTAGCCATCTTAGGAAATCCAAAAATATTCATGGCATTATTAGGAGCATATGTATCACCGGAATTTATATTTGAAGGTGGATTATATACAGCTTGTTGAGGTGTGCCGAAAGCTCCACCAGCTCCCGATGCATTCATGTTCTCCATGATATTATCTATTAATTGTTGAAATCTACTTGCCATATGTTATAATTTAGTTATATTTATGGTTATAATAGAAGAAATCAAAAAAGAATTAGAAGAAGATACTAAAGTAGACGAACTAAATCTTTTAGAAAAACAATTAAGATTACCAGCTATTAAACATAAATGGGTAGCACGTCTTATAGAACAAAAAAGATATCTTTATTCTTTAGAAAAGAAAAGAAAGACTATAAGAGCTGCTGTTTATGCATCTTATGAAAGAGAAGGTATTCCTCCGGGTATACCGAAAACTGCTTTAGATAGAAAGATAGAAGAGTCCGAAGCTATTCAAAAAATAGACGAAGAGATGGCTAATGCAAAATTAGTTATTGAATATTTAGAAAAGGTTGAATCTATCTTTAGGAGTATGACTTATGATCTCAAAAATATTATAGAGATTAATAAGTTGGAAACCACATGATATCATTTGCTTTAATAAACAAAAAGAAACAAATTCAAATCAGTGGAGATCTGAGAAGTATATCATTGATAAGAGAAAAATTTTCTATAGCTAATCCAGCTTATAGAAGAAACAATCCTTATATACAACCTAGGTTATATGCTATAACCCCTTCTGGCAAATTTGATGCAGGTCTTTTTAAAGATGTTATTACATTTGCAGAATTAAATCATTATGAATATAGTATTGATCCAGAAATCAAAACAATATTCAATCCTGGATTTGATAAACCAGAAATTAAAGAATTAAATTTAAAACTAAGAGATTATCAAGAGAAGTCAGTCATATCAGCTCTTAGACAAGGTAGGGGTGTTACTTTAATTCCTACAGCTGGAGGAAAAACCTTAATATGTGCTACTCTTATAGAAAGTCTAAGAGCCAATCTTAAAGACCCAGATGCTTTAGTTTTAGTTACTGTCCCTTCTTTGCAATTAGTAGAACAGACCGCTAATGATTTTACTTCCTATGGATTAAAAGGAGTCACTAAATGGTCTGGTAATAATAAACCAGACCCAGAAGCTACTATAATAGTAGCAGGTACTCAAATATTATTAAGTGAGAGTTCAGATTTATCCAAATTAGCTGACATTAAAATTTTATTAATGGATGAAGCTCATTCCTTAAGGAAGGGAAATCAACTTAATAAGGTTTTAAATTTTATTAATACAGATTATAAATTTGGATTTACAGGTACAATGCCACCTTCTGAAATAGATCAATGGAATATTATAGGTAAATTAGGTCCTATAACCTTTGAACAGAAGACAGACGATCTTAAAAAACAATCTCATGTATCAGATTTTAAAATAGTTATTTTAAATATAATTCATAACACCCGCCCATCTACCTCAGATTATTCATCACCCACTGCAGCTTATGAGAATGAATTGGATTTTCTTATAAACAATAGTAGAAGAAATGAAATTATATCCCGATTAGCAACCAAATTAGAAAATAATTCTCTTATAATGGTAGACCGCATAGCACACGGAGAAATTATAAAAGCTACTTTAGATAGTATGAGTACGGAAAGACCTATATACTTTATCAGAGGATCCACAGAAGTAGAAGACCGAGAGAATATTAGATCCTTGATGAATGATCGCAATGATATTATTGTAATTGCGGTTTCTAAAATTTTTAGTACAGGTATTAATATACCTAATTTACATAATATTATTTTTGCTTCGGCTGGTAAAGCCAAGATTAAGATTATGCAATCCATAGGCAGAGCACTTCGTTTGCATCACACTAAAAAGATAGCTACCATATTTGACATTGCAGATAATACAAAGTATGGTAAAATACATTTATCCGAAAGGAAGAAACTTTACAATTTAGAAAAATATGAATACACGGAAAAAGAATTATCGTAAATCATTAAACAATGATGATTTTATTAACTACTCAGAAGAAGAAGCTGCCCACTTAGGCATTGATCTTGACGCAACAGAAGATTTCTCAGATGATGACGATGATGAAATTATTATTTCAAGCAAAGAAGAAAATATAGAAGAAGATGATGAAATAGACGAAGAAGAACTAGAAGAAATAGTTACTAAAGTAGTCACAGTAGTCGAACCAGAAGAACCTGTTAAAAAGAAAAGAGGAAAGAAGCCAGCTGATAAAGAGAAGTTTTATGTAGATCCGAAACACTTTGATGATGAGATTGTCAAATATTATGATTCCGGTCATATGTCAAATGATTTAGCAGAGATGGTTAGTAAGATTTCTCATAAGCTCAGTTATGCTCCTAACTTTATTAACTATACCTATAGAGAGGAAATGGTAGGAGATGGTATTATAAGAATGTTTAAGGCTCTTATGTCTAAGAAATATGATAGAGTTAAGGGTACTAATCCGTTCTCTTACTTCACTCGCATAGCATTTAACGCTTTCAGAAATAGAATCAAGAAAGAAAAGCATATGAGAGATACTCATGAGAAGTATCAAAATGAATTAATGTCTATGTCTGAGAATTATAATAATTTAATGCGTAATAATCAGATCAAAATCATGAGAGAACGTAATAGGGAGTAATGAGTTATAGTATAAAAAGTAAGAATGTCGGTGTATTCTCTGATATCCATATAGGGTTAGGGCAAGATAGTTCTATGTGGCACAAGAGTGTCTTGGAATTTGCTGAGTGGGTTAAAGAATTATATTCTCAAAAAGGTATAAATGACATTATTATACCGGGAGATATATTCCATAATAGAAATGAGATATCAGTTAATACATTAACCATTGCTAAAGAATTCTTTTCTATACTAAAAGACTTTCGTATTTTTATTTCTACAGGTAATCATGACTGTTATTACAAAGATAGGTCCGATGTTAATTCAATTACTATGCTTGATGGTTGGGATAATATCATAATAGTAGACAAAACTCCTATTATTATTGCGGCTGGTGATAAGAAAATATCTTTAATTCCTTGGGGAACAGATCTAAAAGATATACCAGAAAGTGATATTTGCTTTGGTCATTTTGAGATACAATCTTTTTATATGAATTCCTTTAAGGTTTGTGACCACGGATTCGAATCTAAATCATTATTGGATAAATCACCCTTTGTATTATCAGGTCATTTTCATAAAAGAGAGCTTAGAAATTATGATAAGGGAAAAATTTTATATGTAGGAAGTCCATATCAACAAAATTTTGGAGACACAGGAGATGATAGAGGAATTTATATTTTAAATGTAGAGACAGAAGAAATTGAATTTTTTGAAAATACCCTATCACCTAAGCATATTAAAGTAAGCTTAAATGATTTACAATGTGGTAAACAAGATTCTCAATATTTAAAAGATAATGTACCTAATAATATAGTTAGTTTTATCGTAGATAAAAATATAGAGCCAGAAAAAATACCTCTTTTATCGTCCAAAATTCAAAATCTTGGCCCGAAATTCTTTCGTATAGATTACAAATTGTCTAATATGGATGATGATTTAAACACTAATAACATAGAATATACAGCTATTGATATACCTAAAAGTATAAAAGACTTTGTAGAATCTTTAGAAGTGCAACATAAAGAAGATATAGTAAATTATTTAGACAACCTTTACACAAAATTAACATGAATGACAAAATAGGCATAGGAATATTAGACGTTTACACCTCAGAAGATCTTGATAGATGCTATTCATCTATACCAGAAGAATTAAAAAACAATGTAGTAGTGGTATCTAATACGAAAAATCGCACCTCTAAAACCCCCATTTCTAGATCTTATGATAGAGAAGTATCATTTGCTACTCTACGTAATTGGGCATTATCACAATTACGCATTAAGGATTATAAATTTTTATTCTTAATTAACTCTAATCAAGTTATAGAAAATCCAAATGTATTTGAAAAGACTATTAAAACCGCAGAAGTATTTGGTACTTGGTTTATTTTAGGACCAGGTGATAAATCAATACCTCTTGAAGATGACGAAGCCGGTGTAACTTTAAATCTTACACCAGAATTAAATAGTGATTTTATATTCTTATACACAGGGGTTGTGAAGAATAACGGCTATTTTGATGAAAGATTTTATAATTCTAAACATTTAGATGTGTTAGATTATGTTTTAAAGATGAGAAAGAAGGGTATATATCCTCCTAATCATTTTCATCCTTCTATAAAGGATGGTTTATCTAAATCTAATTCCATGATTCAGAAAATAAATTACAAAGATATACCAGATTTAGATAAAGGAGTACAGATTTCCTATGCATATTTCATGTATAATAATCAATATATTCCCGGGCAAAATGAACCAGCAGGAGTTACCCAGGAACAATTATTGAATTCCATGGAAATCATTCAAAAGAATTATGCAAAAAGCAATATCGTGTAAGATTGGTGTTGGATTAATAACCTGCGATAGACCAGAATTCTTTCAAAAGAGTTATAAATCAGTTAAAGATAATCACAATATTAGTTTTGTAATAGTAGATGATGGAGAAGAGCATGTAAGAAATCTTATAGAGCAAGGTGAAGAAAATAATGTTCATTATATAAAGACTAAAAATAAAGAAGGTGTTGCCGTTGCAAAGAATTTAGCTTTAAAACATTTAATAAAAATTGGTTGTGAACATATATTTTTAATGGAAGATGATATTGAAGTTGTAGATAATAATATATTTGAAGCTTATATTAATACTTCCAAAGCTACTGGTATAAAACATTTTAATTTTGGTCTACATGGCAATCATAACATAGATCCTTATGGAAATCCTACTATTAGAAAAACAGTCAATTATGGTCATACAGAAATAGACTTGTATCCTAATATACTAGGAGCCCTTAGTTATTATCATATAGATGTATTAAAAGATTGTGGTTTAATGGACGAGAATTTTTATAATGCTTTAGAGCATGTTGACCATACATATCAAATAATAAAAAAAGGGTATCACCCACCATTTAGATGGTTTGCAGATATTAAAGATTCTAAAAAATATTTAAAAGATATCGTACCTGATCATCAACAAAGCAAGATTAGAAATGAATCTAATTTTCAAGAGAATTTTAAAAAGGCTCTAGATATTTTTATTCAAAAAAATAATTTTAGTGTAATACAAGGATATGGACCTATTGAAAAAAATTACTCAGAAAAAGAAGTAATAGAGAGTTTAAAGCAAATATATAAAAATCATGTTTAATAATGAAAAAATAGGTGTAGGTATTACTACCTACAATTCAGAAAATTATTTTAAAACTCTTTTTGATAGTTTAAAAGATGCTAATATAATTGATGAAATTGTAGTTGTTAACGGAGGAGACAAATATAAAAATTCTTATAATTGTGATTGGATTCAACATAATAAAAATAGATATCCTTCAGTTTGTAGAAATGATTGTATAACATTTCTAATGAATAAAGATTGTGAACATATATTCCTTATAGAGGATGATATGATTATTAAGAATGTAGATATTTTTAAAAAATATATAGAAACATCTAAAATTAGTGGATTGAATTATTTTTCATATGTTAGTATGAGTGATCAAGCTGGTCACCCAGGTGCTAGAACTCCAACTCTTCAAGTCAATTATAGTGAAACACTTGGGGTGTCTTTTTATCAAAATATGTGTAATGAATTTACATATCACCATAAATCTTGTTTTATAAAATGTGGACTTTATGATGGAAAAATGAGAGATTTATTTGATGCAGACATGGCATTTAGACAATCTATTTTAAATCCTAATGTAGCTCCTTTTTGGTATTTTGCAGATATAACTAATTCAGATGAATATATAGAAAACAATCCAGTTGCAACAAGTAGGCTTCAAGCCGATAGGCCGGATGGGTCTAGAGCTGATGTAATTCAAGATACTATAAATTATTTTACAAATAAGCATGGTGTAAAAATTAATAGTATTAATTGCAAACATCCGGAAGAGGTTGTAGAATATTTAAAAGGTATAAGACCATGAAAATTTCAATAGGAATTAATGTTTTTAAAGATTATAAAAGACAAGATTTTTGTATAGAAGTCTTAAATAAGCTCGCTTCAAAACATAACAATATATCTTTATATAATATTACATATGAAAACGAAAAAAATTATGCTTTAGGATTCAATCATCTTCCTTTTTTAAAAAGAAAAGCAAAAGATATTACAAATTCTAAATCAGAAAAACCCATTGCTAAAGATTTTTTTGATATATTATCAACTACCGATTGTGATTATTTTTTGTTTTTAAATAGTGATGTTTTATTAACAGAAAATATTATTAAATTATTAATAAAAGGAGAATATGATACATATTCATTTTCAAGACATGATTGTTATCCTATAACAGGTTTAGATAATATCATACCCTTTAGAATAGAAATAGCCGGATTTGATGCTTGGGCTGTAAAAAAGAATTGGTGGTTAAACAATAAACAATATTTTAAAGATTATATATACGCTGAACATTTATGGGATGTTGCATTTGCTTTAGAAATGTATAATAGAAGTAATTCTTTTTTAGGTAATAAAAGTGTTTTTCTTTGTCATGAAAAACATGATTTAAATTGGAATGAATCTTCTCCAGAAGCTATCTATAATAGCAAACTTTGGGAAGAATCCCCTTATCATAAAAACTGGAAAGAATTTATATATTCTTACCTTATTAAAAGGTTGCCATACGGACAATTTTTATATTCTTTACCTGATGAATTAGAACAAGAAGCAAAATATCTAAAATGTCTTTAAATGGTTTTTACGAAAAAATAAAAGTGAGCTTGTAGACTTGAGAGACGATAAAGGTAATTACAAACAATGAAACTTTATACCGTATTTACAGAATCTCATTATGATATGTTTAAAGATTACTTTATAAAAAGCTTTCCCTTTGACACTGATATAGAACTTGTAGTTAAATTTAAACCACAAGTATGTCCTAGTTCTGAATTTCAAAGCGATGGGTGGAGAGATACTATGAAATATAAAGTTCAATGTTTTATAGATGCAGCTTATGAAACAAAAGACGGAGAATGCTTTATGTTTTCAGATCCAGATATTCAATTTTTTAAACCTTTTTCAAAAGACGTAATACAACAACTAGGTGATTATGATGCTGCTTTTCAAAATGATTATGGAGGTGGAGTTAATACTGGGTTTTTTATAATGAGATCTACCCCTAAAACAAGAGCTTTTTTAAAAACTGTTGAAGGTAATTTAGAGAAATTTCCGGAAGAACAAGTTTGTTTTAATTATATTATAAGCAATTTTAATAATTTAGAAAAAATATCATTTAAATGGAAGATGTTATCCAAAGATTATTGGACTTATGGTGAATTGGCTTTGAAAAGAACCAATCCTTCAAATTCATCTGGTACCTGGCAGGGCGTAGAAGATTTTGATATACCAGAAAATATAACAATACATCATGCTAATTGGACTACACCATTTAGTAATAAAATTAAATTATTGGATAAAGTAAAAGAAAAATATGATTCTAGAAAAGTTTGAAAAATATAGAATAGTTACACAGACTAATCCATATCCCTTTTATCATCAAGGAAAATATTTAGAAGAATATTTTTATGATTATTATGTAAAAAATATAGATAAATTTAAAACAACGGGATATGAATATATTCCCGTTTTTTGGACTGAATTATATTTAGGTGGAACTCATCTGCTACATGATTTACAACAAGATCTAAACAGCCTAGATAAAAGTAAAAAGTATTTTACAGTATCTCAACATGATGATGGGCCTTACCAAGAGTTCCCTCTCAATACAATACATTTTTCAGCTGGAGGTAATGTACCCAACACAATTCCTATACCTTTAATATGCAGTTCCATTCAAGATATTAAAGACTTACCCAAAGATATATTTTGTAGTTTCGTAGGAAGTGTCACACAAAATATTCCTAATACTTGGGCTTCTGTATCTCATAATATTAGAATGAAAATGTTAGAGGTTTTGATAAACAAAGAAGAATATGTATTAAAACCCAAACACTGGTCTCCAGATGTTAAAACAGAAAGACAGAATCTTTTTATAGAAACAACTTCTCGCAGTAAATTTACTCTTTGTCCGCGTGGATATGGTGCAACAAGCTTTCGATTATATGAAGCAATGCAATTGGGATCTATTCCAGTTTATATATATTATAACAAACCCTTTATACCATTTGCTAATAAAGTAAATTGGGATGATATAGCTATTTTAGTAGATTTTAAAGATATTGACAATCTAGATAATATATTAAAATCTATATCAAATAAAAGACAAGAATATATGCTTTCTAAAATAAAAAAAATATATCCAAAATACTTTACATTAGAAGGAATGTGTGATAATATATTAGATTCATTAAAATGAAAAAAGTACTTTTTGTTATAGCAAAATATAATGATCACAGACAGCAGATTTTTGATGAAATTATTTCACCAAGAAATAAAGAGTATTGTGATAAACATGGATTTAAATACGTAGTCATTGGCAATGAAAATCCTTTAGACTTATATAGAGGCAATCCTACATGGTGGAAATTTACTATAGTCAAAGATTTATTAGAGAGTAACAAACTTGAGGACGGAGATATATTAGCTCATATAGATGCTGATATGTATTTTGTTAATACAGAACATTCATTAGAGCCAAGTAAATCTTTTGGTTATTGTATAGATTCCGGCAACACACATTGTATGGGCTGGTATAGTATTAAAGTTAATGAGTGGTCGCGAAATTTAATTAACAATATTTTATCAGAAGAAAGATTCAATAAATTAAATAACAAGATTTCAATTCATGAAAGATTTCAAACCGCTTCTAGTTTTTGGCATGAATTTAGAGAACAAGCAAGTTGGTATAGCTTAGCTGGTATTAAAAGACATTCAGATAAATCTTTTTGGGAATATCCTAATAATGGTTTTCATAGTGAATTAAATGAAGATATAGTTTATTCTTTAAAAGAATTAAATGAACACGTTTCTATATTTCCCACAGGGTTTAATGTAACAGAATGGGAAGGAGAAAGCTCATGCCAATTTAATATTAATAAAGTATCTAGAGAAAATGTAATCATAAGACATTTAGCCGGCGGTCAAGATTGGAATAATGTTAAAAAATGGATACTTTAAAAATTTGTTTTGTAGACTTTTGGCCTAATTTTAAAGATAATGACAATTATTTTTATAATTTATTATCTAAAGAATATAAAGTTATATTAGATTCCGAAGACCCAGATCTTTTGTTTTATTCTTATGATTATACAGGTAATCCACAACATTTTAAATATAATAATAAAAGATGTAAAAAAATATATTATACAGGGGAATGTAGTAAACCAGATTTTAATCAATGTCATTATGCATTTACTTTTGAACATATAGAAGACGATAGAAATTACCGATTTCCTTTGTGGGGAATGCATATAAATTGGTTTAATAGACCTCATGATGATGATAGGGATCAATCATATTTGCACGACCCACAATTTCTTTTAAATAAAAATGATGTTAAAGTAAACAAACATCATTTCTGCAGTTTTATAGCTAATCAACCTAAAGGAAAAAGAGTAAGTTTTGTGCCTAAATTACTTTCTAAAAAAGAAGTTCACTGTATGGGTGGTTTATATAATAATATAAATCAAAGAATACAAGGTCGTGGAGACCAGATTTGGAAAATTTTAGCATTAAAGCCTTTTAAATTTAATATTAGTTTTGAAAATACATCCAGTGACGGATATACAACAGAAAAGATAATACATCCAATGTTTGTTAATACAATACCTTTATATTGGGGCAATGAAAGAGTAGGAGAAGATTTTAATAAAAAATCATTTTTAAGTTTACATGATTATTCTTCAGAAGAAGAATTTATAGATAAAATTTTAGAAATAGATAATAACGAAGAAAAGTATAAAGAAATATTAAATGAACCTTGGTTTATAGATAATAAATTTCCAGACTTTATTTTACCAGAAAATGTGTTAAAATTCTTTAAAGAGAAAATATTAAAATGAAACCAGATAAAATTTATATAGTTCATTATACAAAATTATCAGATAGATATTCTAAAGTCATTTCCTTTTTAGAAAATTCTAAAATTCCTTATGAATTTATAAAAGAATATGATCAAGAAGATTTATCTACAGATATATTAAAACAATATTATCTAGCAGATGAAATTAAATTTAAACAAAAAATAGACCCTTTATGGGATTCTAATATTCATATATTTAGGACCTTAAATTTACCAGAAATATCTTGTACAATAAAACATTTAAAAGCAATAGAAAAGGTTTCTTTGGAATGTCCTAATTTTGGATTAATTTTAGAAGACGATGTTTTATTTAATAATAATTTTAATGACTTATATAAAAAGTATATTTCAGAAACTCCGACAGATTGGGATGCTATATTCCTCGGTGAAGGGTGTGGAATAAATTTTCAAAATGAAAAAATCTTTAATAGCCAAAAGATTAGTAAAAATTCTTATTTAATGAATCACCCGGCTACTAATTGCGCAGAAGCTTATCTTTTAAAACCTCAAATAGCATCTAAAATATATTCATCAGCTATTCCTTTTCAATTAGTTTCTGATTGGGAAATAGCTTATCAATTATATAAATTTAATGCCAAAACATATTGGTGGTATCCTTCAATAGCTTCTCAAGGATCAAGAAACGGATTGTATAAATCAACACTAGATTTAGGTCAAAGATAATGAAAAAAGCAGCATTTATTAAATTTGCCGGATTAGCTTCTGGAGGAACTGAAAAATATCTTCAAACTTTGGCATGTTTATTACCTAAAGATAGATATCAGATAGATTATTTTTATACTAATGCAGCACCCTTTTTAAATTCTAGTTTTGTACATCCGGATAATGACCCAGTAAGAAAACAATTAATAGAAGACCAAGGTATTAATACTATTAAGATTCATGTAGATCATAAAATAGGTAATGTCGAACCTTATAAATGGATAGGAACGGATTTTTGGGATTTATTTAAAGAAACTAATTATGATTTTATACAAACCGCGAGAGGAGGTTATCCAGAATATCCTTTCAACATTATTAATAATTGTCCTATAATTGATAGTATTCATAGTTTTAACGGTGAAGACAAACCCAATATTAAAAAGGCAATTCTTTTATGTAAATGGCAAGCAGAAAAATGGGCTAGTAATGGTGGTAATATCTCAAAGGCAGAAATAATTCCTTCTATAGTTAAAGTACCAGAAAAAAAACCATCTAATCTAAGAAAACTTTTAAATATAGAAGAAGATATTTTTATATATGGTTTTCACCAAGCCAATAGAAGTGATATATTTTCTCCTAATTCTTTAGCAGCTTACAAGCAAGTACAAAACGATAAAACTTGTTTTGTTATTTTAGGAGGATGTCAAGAACATATCAATACTGTTAAAGAATTGGGATTAAAAAATGTTTATTTCTTGGAATTTACAAGTTCTGTAGAAGATATACATGATTTTTTAGCTGGCATAGATGTATATGCTCATGCTAGATCAGACGGAGAAGTATGTTCGGCTTCTATAATAGAAGCAATGTATCATGGTAAACCAGTTATTAGTCACCCAGCTTTGAATATGGGTCATGTAGAACAAATAGAAAGCTGTGGTAAAATGGCTTATTCTTTTGAAGAATATGTATCAGAAATGATTTCTCTTCGGGATAATAAAAATTATTATAAAGAAAAATCAGAAAAAACCTTAAACAGATATTGGGAAAAATACGATTATCGAGTGATAGAAAAGAATATAATCTCTTTATATGATAATTTAAACTATTGATTTTTTAACAATTTGTCCTATTATATATAATATGACACTAGATCAAAAAATAGACGAAATAGATCACAGATTAAAAACCGAAGCAAGAATAATAGCAAATTGGGATTTTCACGAAACATTCCATTTAGCATGCGCAGACGAAGTTAAAATAGAAGGATTATGGTTAGAATTTGGAGTCTTCACCGGAAGAAGTATAGAACAATTTTCTAGAAAAACCACGAAAGAGATTTACGGATTTGATTGTTTTGAAGGATTGCCAGAGCATTGGGATGCTAACAATCCTAAAGGAGCTTTTAATCTTAATGGGCAAATACCTCCTGGTTATATTGTGGGTGATAATCATTCCATGTTTAATAGTGATCTTCCAGTAAATTGGAAACCTTGGCCAGATAATGTAAAGCTTATAAAAGGATATTTTGAAGATACACTTCCTCTTTTTGTCAAGAAATTTGAGGGAGATGTAGCATTTCTTCATGTTGATAGTGATTTATATTCATCAGCTAAGACAATTTTTAAATATCTAGGATCTAGAATAAAAAAAGGAACTATTATTGTATTTGATGAAATTAACGACTATGAAGATTTTCGTTTACATGAAATCAAAGTATTCGCTGAATTTTTATTAGAAACCGGATTAGATTACAAGCCTTTGATTTATCAAAATTTAGGTTGCAGCCAAGGTTGTTTTGAAATCATTTAATATGAAATTAAATCAATATATAGATCAATATTTTATAGAAACCAAATCTATAATAGATCAAATCAATATTGATTCTATATCTAATTTCATTGTTAATATAGATAAAATTAAAAAAAGCAAAGGAAGATTGTTTATTTTAGGTGTTGGAGGGAGTGCTGCTAATGCTAGTCATGCCGTAAATGATTTTAGAAAAATTCTTGGGATAGAAACTTACGCTGTAACAGATAATGTAGCTGAATTAACCGCAAGAATCAATGACGAATCTTGGGAGGATAGTTATGCTAATTGGTTGAGAGGCAGCAAGCTATCTTCTAAAGATGGTATAATTGTATTTTCTGTTGGTGGAGGAACTGATACTACTTCAAAAAATTTAGTAAATGCTATTAAATATGCTAAAAAAGTTAAAAGCAAAATACTGTCTGTTGTTAGTAGAGATGGTGGTTATTCGAAAAAAGTATCAGACGCTTGTATATTAATACCAGTAATAAATGATTTAAGAATTACAGCTCATGCAGAAGAATGGCAGGGTATTATTTTACATTTAGTAGTTAATTATTTTACACAAAAATGAATTTACAAAACAAAGCTTTAGAAAATAATCCAGAATGTGTAGATAATGTTACATTTAAGGATGGACATTTAGGTGGGTGTAATTTATTAGGAGATCCAGGCACAGAATGTCCTAAAATGTGGAGATATATTGTAAACAAATATTATATTAAATCTGTTTTAGATATTGGTTGTGGATTTGGATTTCATTTAAAATATTTTAAAGATTTTTTAAATTTAAAAATTAAAGGTGTAGAAGGATCTGAAAAGGTTCAAAAGCTTTCATTTTATCCTGATGATATAATAGCTCATGATTATTCTTTGGGTTCTTTGAAATTAAATGAAAATTTTGATTTATGTTGGTCTGTTGAATTTGTAGAACACGTCAATGCAGAATATAGACATTTCTTTTTTGAAAATTTTGCTCAATGTAAATATCTATTAATCACTCATGCAGTTCCAGGTCAAGGTGGATATCATCATGTTAATGAACAAACAGATGAATATTGGATTAATGAATTGTCATCTTATAATTTTGTATATAATCCAGCAGAAACTAAATATCTTAGAGATTTAGCTCTAGAAGATTTCAATGACTTTAGAGCTTGGCAAAATGAAGACCCTTTGACTCGTTCTATAAGAGGAGTTTCATGTAATACCAATTCACAAATAGGTCATTTAATTCCTCATGTAGCAGAAGCCGGGTTATTTTTTATCAATAAAAATTTAATATGATAGAAATATATGCGGATACTTCTAATGTTAAAGAAATTTTTGACATTTATGAAAATAATAAAAGGGTAACTGGGTTTACTACTAATCCTAGTCTTATGAAAAAGGCTGGAATTACAGAATATGTACCTTTTATAAAAGAAATAACTAATAAAATTACAGATCTTCCCTTTTCATTTGAAATCTTTGCAGATGAATTAAATGAAATGGAGTATCAAATACAAAAAATTTCAGAATACGGAAATAATATATTTGTTAAAGTACCGATAACAAATACTAAAGGTAAATCTACAGCTGATTTGATTTATAAAATGAATCAAAAAAGAATAAACATTAATGTTACAGCTATTTTTACAGAAGCACAAATTAAAAACATTTTAGATAAATCCATAGACACAAAACATTCTCTTATACTTTCTATATTTGCTGGAAGAATTTCGGACACAGGTGTAGATCCGACTCATATAATTTTAAATACTTCAAAGTTTTTAAAAAATAATAATTCGTTTATTAAAACTTTATGGGCTAGCACTCGTAGTGTTTATAATGTATACGAAGCAGAAAAATGCGGTTGTGATATTATTACCGTAACCCCAGATATATTACCTAAATTAAAATTAAAAGATAAAAATTTAGATGACTTTTCTTTAGAAACTGTTAAAATGTTCTATGACGATGCACAATCATCTAATTTGAACATATGATTATTAGTAGAACTCCTTTAAGAATAACATTAGGTGGTGGTGGTACAGATTTACCAAGCTTTTATTCTAAGCACGGAGGATTGGTGGTATCTATGGCTATAGACAAATATATCTATTTGACATATAAACCAGATCATTTTGAAAAACAATTAAAGCTTCGTTACTCTCAAATAGAGATAGTAAATGATGTTTCAGAATTAAAAAATCATAGAGCCAAGGAAGCATTGTTAATTCATAAGATTAATAATAGCTGTGAAATTAATTCCTGTGCTGATTTACCGTCCAATACAGGATTAGGTTCTTCTGGCAGTTTCTTGGTAGGCACTTTGAATTGCATTAGGGAATATAAAAAACTTAACAGAGAACCACATATACTAGCAGAAGAAGCTTGTGATATTGAAATTAATAGACTCAAAGAACCAGTAGGTAAACAGGATCAATATATAGCAGCATATGGAGGAATAAAAATTCTTAACATAGATACAGAAGGTAAAGTAAATGTAGAAGATTTAAAATTAAATCAAAGCTTGATTAATAATTTTGTATCACATTTGTGTGTTTATTATTTAAACATTAAGAGAGATGCATCAGAAGTACTTTCAGATCAACAGAAACTTAAAGGTAATTCAGAAGACATTTTAAAAATAGTTAAAGAACATGGATTAAAAACAATCTCATATCTAAGAGAAGGTGATTTTATATCCTATGGTTCTTTAATGGATGAGTATTGGCAACTTAAAAAACAATTATCTAATAAGATTTCTGTACCTATTGTAGATAACATTTATGAACATACCAAGAAATACTTTAATGTACTAGGTGGAAAAATAATTGGAGCTGGTGGTGGTGGATTTTTATTATTATATTGTCCTAATAATCAAGACAAATTAGATGCTTTTATGAATGATAATGGATTCCCTAGATTGCATTTTGGATTAGATAATCACGGGTCTATGATCTTAGGTAATTTTACTAATTAATATGGAAATATATTGTTTTGATTTGGATAATACTTTATGTATTACTAAAAGTAAAGGCTACATCAATGCAGAACCTATTTTAGAACGCATAAAAATAGTTAATGATCTTTATGATAAGGGTCATTATATAAAAATATATACTGCAAGGGGTACCACAGAATTTAAAGGTAATCTAGCTTTAGTGTTAGACAAGTATTACCAACTTACAAAAAACCAATTAAATTATTGGGGATTAAAATATCATGAATTAATATTAGGCAAACCTCCTTATGACTTTTTTATAGATGATAAAGCAATTCATAGTGATTCATATTTTAAACCTATAAATCAAAAGAAAGGTGTATTGATAGGGTCTTTTGATGTAATTCATTTTGGTTATATTCAAGCATTTAAAGAAGCAAAGAATTATTGTGATCATCTCACTATTTTACTCCATGAAGATCCTTCATTAGATCGCTCAGAAAAAATTAAACCTATTCATTCTGTAGAAGAAAGAGTTGAAATTTTGTCTTCTATAAGGTATATTAATGATATAATTGTTTATAAAACGGAAAAGGATCTTTATAATATTTTAAAAGAAAATTCTTTTGATATAAGAATCATGGGTGATGATTACAGAGAAAGAGATTATACTGGTAAAGATTTAAACATACCAGAAGTTTTTATAAACAGAGATCATGGATGGAGTACAACTAAATTTAAAACATTAATACATGAGCAATTTAAAAAATAAAGTAGTAGTAACCGGAGGATGCGGCTTTATAGGAAGTCATTTAGTAGATAAACTCCTGGAAAAGGGTTATGAAGTTCTTGTTATAGACAATCTTTCAGCAGAGTCTAATGAAAAATTTTACTTTAATAATTTAGCAACATATTACAAATTTGATATCAATGATGATTCTTTGCCTCATAAAGAGATTTTTGAAAATGTAAAATATGTTTTTCATCTTGCAGCTGAGTCTAGAATAGGACCAGCTATTCTTAATCCAATAAGAGCTGTAGAAATAAATGCTGTTGGCACTACTAAGATGCTTCAATATAGTAGATTATACAATATAGAGAAGTTTATATATTCATCTACATCCTCAGTTTATGGTAATTTATGTAAATTACCTACAGATGAAAACGAACCAATAGATTGTTTAAATCCTTATTCTGCTACAAAATATTCCGGAGAACAAATGGTAGAAATGTATACAAAAATGTTTGGATTGAAAACAATTGTATTTCGTTACTTTAATGTTTTCGGTGAAAGAAGTCCTCGAACAGGTCCTTATGCTCCGGTTATAGGAATATTTTTACGTCAGAAAGCTAATAAAGAACCTTTAACAATAGTAGGAAATGGAGAACAATGTAGAGATTTTGTTCATGTATATGATATAGCAAACGTTAATATATTAGCAGCAGAGACAGAAACCCATGAAGGTAGAAATCTTTACAATATAGGAACCGGTCAAAATATATCAATAAAAGATATAGCTAGACTTATCGATAATAATATTGAATATATTCCAGCAAGAGCTGGTGAAGCAGAACATACATTAGCTGATATAACAGAAGCTCAAAAATATTTAAATTACAAACCTACCATAGATGTTAAAAATTGGATTTTAGAAAATAAATGAGAAGCGTTATTTTTAATAGTGTCAAAATACAAAATTTTCTTTCCGTAGGAGAAGATCCTCTAGAGATATCTTTTCAAAAAGGTGTTAACCTTATTACTGGAGAAAATCGTGATAAGGGAGGTCGTAATGGTGTAGGTAAAAGCACTGTGATTGAATCTTTATATTGGTGTTTATTTGGAGTCACCATGAGAGATATTAAAAAAGATAAAATTATACACCATCAAACTAAAAAAGGTTGTGAAGTGATTTTAAGTTTTAATATTTTTAATGGCAGTCAAACTATTCCTTATACTATTAAGAGATCATTAGAACCAAGTAAAGTGAGTGTATTTTCTCATGTTGATCAAAAAGATGTAGACATGACGCACTCAACAATGCCTGAGACCAATGAATATATCAAAGAATTAATAGGAGCTAATGAAGAGGTATTTCAAAATGCGGTCATTATGACAGCTAATAATACCTTACCTTTCATGGCACAAAAGAAGGTAGACAAAAGAAAATTTGTAGAAGGTATTTTAAATTTAGGTATTTTTGGTCAAATGCTTTTACAGGCAAGATCAGATTATAATGATATTAAAAAAGAAAATGATATAATTGGATCTAAATTTATAGATCAACAAAGAAATTTAAAACTATATAAGAGCCAAGCAGATAAAAATGAAGAAGTTAAAAATAATAAAATATTAGCTTTAAAAGATAAAATAGAAGCTAATAACCAAAAGATTAAAAATGTATCGAATCAAGATTCAGTGAATGGAAGAATTAATGATTTGGACAAAGAGATACAGAGCAAAGAATCTGATCTCGAAGCTCTTGAAGAGGGCTTAAAGAAGGTTAAAAAGTCTGCTTCTGATACTAATACAGAACTTTTACAAATTAATTATGAATCTAAAACTTTAGAAAAGCAAAAAGAAAAATTAAAAACAGATTCATCTTGTCCTACTTGTAAAAGAAAGTATGATGAAAATGCTAATTTAGAAGATTGTTTAAAAGAAATAGAAGATAAATTAATACCCCTTCAAGATAAAAAAGAACCTTTGAGAAAGATTCTAGAAGATTTAAATAAAAAAGAAACCAAAGTAGAATCAGCTATTACATCTACTAAACAAAAAATAAAGGCTCTCAATAAAGATAAGGGTGATTTAGCTCTTGCTATACAAGAATTGAGCCAATTAGAAAAAAGAAATGTAGAAATTCTTGAAGAAATCTCCACTCTAAGAAATGAAAAAGATGGTGTATTGGAGCTTATAGATAATGTAGAAACTGAAATTTTAGAATCTGAAAAACAAATACAAGTAATACAAAAGAAATTAACCATTTTAGATACAGCCAAATATGTTGTTTCGGAAGAAGGTGTAAAGACATACATTATTAAAAAGATGTTAAATCTTTTAAATTCTAGACTTAATCATTATTTACAAATTCTAGAAGCTCCTTGTAAGTGTGAATTTAATGAGATATTTGAAGAATCCATATACAATGATCAAGGCAAAGAATGTTCATATTTTAATTTTAGTGGAGGAGAGCGTAAAAGAATTGATTTAGCTATTCTCTTTATGTTTCAAGATGTATTAAGAACACAAACCGGGACATCCTTTTCTCTTAGTATGTATGATGAATTATTAGATTCTGCAGTAGATGAGAAGGGAGCAGAAAAGATATTGGAAATTTTAAAAACAAGAGTTGAAGACTATGACGAAAGTGTTTATATAGTCTCTCACAACAAATCCGTTATCAAGAACGGGTTAGATAACATCATTCAATTAGAAAAGATAAATGGTAAAACAAGGTTGATGTTAGTTTAAAATATACTAAAATATGACAATGAATTCTTTAATTGACATTAACCAAGAAACCTTATTCCTATCAGATGATAAAGTATTTTATACCATAGAAGGAGAAGGAGAATATGTAGGCGTACCTTCGGTCTTTATGCGTATGTCTATGTGTAATCTTACATGCATTGGTTTTGCTTCTGAAGATTCACCTAACGGATGTGATTCATTTATTTCTTGGTCTGTAAAGAATAAGATGACATTTGCAGAAATCTTCCAACTTATGGAAGATAATAACTATATAGAACATCTTCGTAATGGAGCAATTCTAAAGCTTACAGGAGGAGAACCTCTTATTCAGCAAAATCAATTAATCAAATTTATTAGATCCTTTATAGCGAGATATGAAATTGTGCCTCGCATAGATTTTGAAACTAATGCTACACTAACACCAGCTCCAGAGTGGAAAGCTTTTGGGGCTACATTTACTACATCTCCCAAGCTTCGTTCAAATGGTGATCCTGAAGATAAGACTTACAAGCCAGAAGTTCTTAAATGGCATGTAAGCAATGGATCAGGATTTAAGTTTGTTATTAATGTTGCAGAAGACATTGAAGAGATTTGGGAGAAATATGTTAAAGATAACAATGGTATTAATATACCACTTAATCGCATTTGGTTTATGCCTTGCTGTGGTTCTAGAGAAGAGCACGTAGAAAGAGCACCAGCAGTAGCAGAGTATGCTAAGGCAATGCATGTTAATTTTAGCCCAAGATTACAATTGTTAATTTGGAACAAAGCTCTTAAAGTTTAATTGCCTTTTAACAATAGTTTATAAATTTAATATATGGCTTTAAAAATAAAGACTCCAGAGATCTCTCAACCTATAGACACTAAAAATAAAATTGTGTTTGAATATAAAGCTATTAATGGTGGCTTCCCTCACAATCCACCAGCTCTTCCTCCTGGAATGCCTTCATACTCTTATGTAGCTATTAATCCAGTACAGGTTCCTGGACCACCACCATTAGAGATGCCAGAAACCAGTTTACCAAGAGCTTTAAACTACTATGCAGATTACGGTGGTTGTGGTTTCTGGAGAATGATTTGGCCAGAATTTGCTTTGAATCAATATCAAAAAGCTTGTATTTCCGGTTTGACATGCATGGTAATGGATATTCGTTTTTATCAAGGCATTAAAGCTATTAGAATGCAAAGACAGGCTACGCCAATGCAGAAGCAGTTTATTACAGAACTTAAAAAGGCTAGTAAAGAAATGGGATTCCGTTTGCTTTATGAAGTGGATGATATTGTTTTTAAAGATGATATCCCAGATTATAATAGATGCAAAGATGCATTTGTAGATGAAAGTATTGTTAAGAGTATATTGGGTATTATGGAAATGATGGATGAAATAACCGTCACATGCCAATACATGAAAGATTATTACATCAATAAGACAGGTAATAAAAAGATTACAGTTATTCCAAATTATGCTCCTAAGTCTTGGCTTGATAGATTTTATAATAAACAACACGTTATTGATCTTTACGAAAAGAACAAAAAGCGTCCTAGAGTTCTTTATGCTGGGTCTGGCACTCACATTGATGTAATCAATAGAACAGGAATGAATGATGATTTTGCTCATGTAGTACAGGAAATCATCAAGGCTCGTAAGAAATTTAAATTTGTTTGGAAAGGATGTTATCCATTAGCTTTGAAGCCATATATTGATAATGGAGAAATGGAATACATTGATTGGTCAGCTCTTCCAGATTATCCACAAGGTATCTATGATGCTAAGTGCAATGTATCATTTGCAGCTTTACAAGATAATGTATTTAATAAGTCTAAGAGTAATATTAAGATGATTGAAGCAGGAGCATTTGGTATGCCAGGAGTTTTCCAAGATATTTGCACTTATGAAGGTGCAGATATTAGCTTTAAAAATGGATCAGATCTTATTCAACAATTAGAATACATTACTTCAGATTTTGATCGTTATATGAACCTTTCAGATAAGGGTCGTAAATTTGCTGAGGGTCTTTGGTTAGAAGATCACTTAGATGAATATGAGGCTTTATACTTTACAGAATGGGGTTCAGAAGAGAGAAATAAAAAGAGTCCTATATTGATTGCTAATAATTTGGATCAAAAGGTGTAAGATTTTTCTTGGTTTTCCTCTTATTATATCATACTATTAATGTATGAGTAATACATTAGACCTTCGTCAAAATAAAAAAGTATCAATGAATCGACAGCCTTTACAGGAGTCGCCATTCTTTTCTACGAGGGGTGTAAATGTAAAATGGCCTACCTTGCGTAAGGTCTATATGAATGATAATAATGTCAAAGCATTAAAGGATCATACAACATCCAAAGGTCGTTCTATTATCTTTTTAGATGGAGAATACATTACTAAATTAAATCGTTATGTAGGCAAGGCTCCAGAAGAAAGAGCAGTTTTCTTTGAATATATGGTTAAAGATAAAGAGCTTAAGGGAGCTATCTTTCTTCTTTGTTGGATTGGTAATTTTCATAATGGGTGTATCTTTCATGCTGCTCCTCAATATCCTCAAATGAATTGTTGGATTGATACATTAGGATTTGAGAAAGCTACAAATTTCTTTGAGCGTAAAGCTTTTGATTTGTATAAAACCGTTTCAGATATTCTCCATGAAGGTAATCCTATTATAGATGAAGAAGTAAAAGAATTTATTGAAAATGGTATTAAGGTAGTATAATATCTTAATATGGCGTGGAGAAATATTTTCTATGATGGAAGACAAGGAGTCATTCATCTCTGGACGTGGGATGAGAATGGTAATAGGATTAAGCTTGTGGCTGATTATGAGCCTCATTTGTATATTGAGTCTTCTTCAGCTCATGATGCTACTTCGATCTTTAACACACCATTAAAGAAGGTTAAATTTAAAAATCAGTTTGATAGAAGTAAATTTGTTAATGAGACTCCTATAAAAAGATTATTTCATAATCTTAGTTGCGAACAAGATTTCTTATTGTCTACATATAAAGATGATGTCAATAAGATAGACTTTGGTTTAAATCCACTTAAGGTTTACTTTTTGGATATTGAAACCTATTCACCAAATGAGTTTCCAGTTCCAGAATTAGCTAAAGATCCTATTAATCTTATTACTCTTTATGATAGTATAAAGCAAAAATATTATTCTTTTGGTATCAAGCCTTATACTCCTACGGATAAAGATGTAACTTATTTTTATTATCCTACAGAGACAGCAATGCTTAAAGGATTTATAGAATTCTGGGAGAAGGATCCTCCAGATATTCTTAGTACTTGGAATGGTGAAGGATTTGATATTCCTTATATTATGAATCGTCTTCATAATCTTTTTGGTGAAGAAGATGCTGCGAGGCTTTCACCAGTTAATTCTCTTTATTATAGAGAGAATGTAGCCATGAATAAATTCGGCAAGATGATCAATCGTTGGTATATCCGAGGTGTTAGTAACATTGATTATATGGAGGTTTATAAAACCTTTTCAAGAGGAGAACGTGAATCTTATTCTTTGAATTATGTAGGAGAATATGAATTAAAAGAAGGAAAGATTGACACCGGGGTATCCAACCTGGCTCAATTATCTGTAGAAGATTGGAGTAAATTTGTAGACTATAATATACAAGACGTAAGAATTCTTGTTAAGTTGGATGAGAAGCTCAAATTTATAAAGCTTGTAAGAACACTTTCTTACAAAGGATTCATTCCTTTTGAACAAGCTATGGGTAAGGTATCTATGATTACCGGAGCTGTAGCACATCAAGCAGCTATTCAAGGTTATGTTATTCCTACATTTAAGAACGATGGCGTAAGAGATGAATATGTAGGAGGTTACGTCCACGAGCCAGAGAGAGGGTTAAGTAAGTCTGTTGTTAGTTATGATGCAAACAGTCTATATCCTAATACTATTATTACTCTTAATATATCTCCTGAGACAAAAATAGGTAAAATATCTACTATTGAAGACAAGCAATACACTATAAAATTGGCTAATGAGAAGACTGTAACTCTTTCAGAAGAGAAGTTTAATAAGCTTGTCCAAAAAGAAAATCTTTCAATATCCAAATATAACGTATTGTATACACAAAAGTTTAAAGGAGTCATTCCTAACCTCATTGATCGCTTGTATAAAGAGCGTGTTGATGCAAAGAATGAAATGATTAAAAGAGAGAAATCTTTACCATCCATTAAAGATAAGAAAGAAAAGGATAAGATAGAACAAGAGATTCTTAATTTAGATACTCAACAGAATGTTTATAAGCTTGTATTGAATTCTATCTATGGAGTATTTGCACAAAAGTATTCCCCTCTTTTTGACATAGACCACTCCGCTAGTATTACATTGACCGGTCAGTCTGTAGTTAAACAAGCAGCAGAGATTGTTTATGATTATGCAATTAAGAAAGGATGTAAAGTAGAAAAGGAAAAGATATATCTTTATGGTGATACAGACTCAGCATATTTTTCTATTCAACCAGTTCTTACTCATTTAGGTATTGATTTGGTTAAAGATGGTAAACTAACAGAAGAAGCAAGAAATGTAACCAAAGAAATTGACAATTATCTTAATACAGAAATTCTTGTTTGGGCTAGAGAACAATTAAAATCATCAGATCCACGATTTGTTTTCAAGCAAGAGACTATTTGTGATGTAGGATTGTTCATGGAAAAGAAAAGATATATTCTTCATATTCTAGATAAAGAAGGTTATACTCCAAAAGATCCATTTAAATATGTCGGTGTAGAAGTAGCACGCTCATCTATTTCTAATGAAGTTAAAGGTTTAATTAAAAATGTAATTGAACTTGCAATGCTTTCAGAAGATAAAAAGAAGTCTAATGAAATCTTTAGAGAGGCTTATGAAAGTTTCAAAGAAATGAAAGCAGAAGAACTTGCTATCAGAAGTAAAATTTCAGATATAGAAAAACAAGAAGCTAAAATAGATAAGGATGGTAAGATTGGTAAGGGTACACCTATTCATGCTAAGGCAGCAATACATTATAACAATCTATTAAAACATTATGGAATAGATCATTTGTACGAATCTATTCCAAGTGGTATGAAGATGAAATATTTCTATGCGGCTAAAAACCCTTTTAACTATAAGGTCATGGCATTTATGGATCACTATCCTGTAGAACTCAATGAGCATATTAAAATTAACCACCAAGTCATGTTTGACAAGATAGTATCTCCACCAATTCAGAGAGTTTATGACTGTATTGGATGGGATTTACCTACAATGGGAGCAGAAACACAGACAGATCTATTTGATTTGTTAGGTTTATAGTATATAATTTACAAAATTATGTTAGTAGCACACGAAGCACCATTACAAATAATGAAAGAAGTCCGTTCTTTAACGGATTATGACTATGCTTTAGTTCATCTTCTAGAGGAAAGTGAAGAATATAGAGACTTTTTCTTTGAATCTAAAGAAATGGGACGCAAAATTATTTTAGATAATAGTCTTTATGAGCTTGGTGAAGCTTATAATCATGAGTTATTTTTTAATTGGGTTCTGCAATTAGAGCCAGATGAGTATATAATTCCTGATGTATTTCAAGATTATGAAGCCAATATTAAAAGTTTTGAAGAGTTCCTAGGTAAATTTGATACACATTCTGCAAGAGGCAAACGCATAGGAGTTGTCCAGGGAAAAAATTACCAGGAATTAAAAGATTCCTATTTATTCATGTCACAACATGCAGATAAGATAGCAATTAGCTTTGGATATGACTATTATTGGCAGCAAGCTTTAGAAAATGCAAAGAATGATTTTGATTTAGCATTGCTTTATAATTCCAAAAACAATGAAAAAAGAATTAAAGAAGTATGGAAACCAACAGCATTTGCTACATTTAGACCCAAGCTATTGAAACAATTAATTGATGATGGGGTTATAGATTATACAAAATCCCATCATTTATTAGGTTGTGGATTACCTACAGAATTTATAAATTATACAGGAGATCTTTATTCTTTTATTGAGACTATAGATACATCTCATCCAGTATTAATGGGTTATAATCTTAAGAGTTATGAATATGCAGTTAATTTAGAACATAAAATTGTAGAAAAAATGGTAGATATTTTTGACAAAAAAGTATCAGATATGCAATTAGAATGTGTAGAAGAGAATATTAATTTCTTTAAGGAGAATATTTTATGCAAGTAAAAATAGTAAGCATCACAGAACCAGTAATTGAGGGGATATTATCCCCAGAAGATTTTATTAGTTATTGTGCACGGGTGTCTAATCCGTCTAATCAAGCTAATACACAAACAGCTCCTAAATTATTAAAATATTTAATAGACCATAAACACTGGAGTCCCTTTGAAATGGTTAGTATGACTTTTGAAATTAAGACTTCAAGAGCTATTGCAGCACAAATTTTAAGGCACCGTAGTTTTTCTTTCCAAGAGTTTAGTCAAAGATATAGCAATATTACAGACTTTGAATCTTTTGAAATCAGAAAACAAGCCGAAAAGAATAGGCAATCAAGTACAGATCTTCTAGATTTAAATGAAGAAAGCACAGAAGCTATAAAGCAATATCTTGTAGCTGGAGCCACTCTTTATGAAAATCTTTTAGAAAAGGGAGCAGCAAAGGAATGTGCTAGAATGGTTTTACCTCAATGCACTCAGACTACAATGTATATGAGTGGTAATGTAAGAAGCTGGGTACATTATATTGATTTAAGAACAAAAGAAGATACACAAAAGGAACATCGAGAAATAGCTCTAGCTATTAAAGATACTTTTGTTGAAATATTTCCTAATATTTCAGAAGCATTAAATTGGAAATCGGAGTTGCCTAATGAGCAAGATTCGATATAATATATTTTTATGAGCGAAACAACAACAACCCTAACAACCATCCTTGATACTGTAGGCCGCACCATTTTAGGTGAAGTCGTAGCAGACAAGACAAACGACACAATCTTGGCACTTAAGAACCCAGTTGTTCTTAACGTAGTTCCTCAAGATCAGAACGGAAGAATGTCAGTTCAATTACTTCCAATCTTTTTTAGAGAATTTTTGCCCGACAAGACTGGCGACGTTATCTTTTCTTATAAGAAGGATAGTATCACAGAAACTGACATTGAAGCTATTGATTTTCGCTTGAGTGCTCAGTATAGCCAGATGTTCAACAAGAGCAATGTTTTTGTCCCGCCATCCGCTCCAGCATCAGGTGGTACTAACAGTAGTGTAATTAATCTTTTTGATGAGTAAATCGTAATCTGATCAAAAGAAACCAGGAAAACCTCAGATTGTCAATTGACTTTCTGAGGTTTTTTGTTATAATATTTTATATGGCATACAAAAAGAAAAATACAGAAGAAGTAGAAGAAACAAGTGGATCTATTCAAGACGCTTTTAAGATTTTAGAAGATTTAAATCCAGAAGCAGCTTATCTAGATGAAAATAGTTTATCTACGGTTAAGGATTGGATCGATACAGGATCAATGGCATTAAATGCTATTATATCCGGTTCTATCTATGGTGGTGTCCCTATGGGAAGACTTACAGGATTTATTGGACCAGAATCTTGTGGTAAGACATTAATGTGTAATAAGGTTATGGCTAATGCTCAAAAGAAGGGTATGCATATTGCATATTTCGACACAGAAGGAGCATTAGATGAAGCTACAGCAGCTAGACTTGGTTGTGATCCTTCTAAGATTAAGCATATACCTACAGAGATTACAGAGTCTTGTCGCAATCAAATTGTTAAATTTCTTGATACAGTTATAGCAAATAAATTGCACGGCAAGGTTTTAATTGTTATTGACTCTCTAGGTAATCTTATTACTACTCAAGAAAAGAAAAAGATCGATGAAGGTAGTGATACACCAGACATGGGAAATAGAGCAAAGGCTTTGAAGAGTATGATGAGAGCTATTACCCATTCAGCTGCAAAAGCTAATTGTCCAGTTATCTTTACTAATCATATTTACGAAGATCCATCCCAGCTTCATCCTTCAGCTATTAAGAAGCAGGCTGGTGGTTCAGGCCCTCTTTATATGGCTTCGGTTATCGTTCAGATGGCTAAGAAAGCAGAGAGATCAAGTGATAGTAAGAATAAGGATTCTAACACCGATGTTACACCTTTATCAAAAGATATCAATGGTTTAACACTTCGAGCCCTTACTACAAAGAATCGTTTTGTACCTCCTTATCTTGAGACAGAAATGTATCTTAATTTCCGCACTGGTCTTAACAAGTATTCTGGATTACTTGAGATGTGTGAAGGTTATGAGGTTCTTGAAAAAGCCGGACATCGTCATACTTTTAATGGTGAGGTCTTAGGATTCTTTAAGGATTGGAAAACAGACATCAATGTATGGAACAAGATTCTTCCAGCATTAGAAGAGAAATTGAAGACCAAACTTTGTTTCAATAATGACTCTTTAATTGAAGAAGAAGTTGTTGTAGAGAAGCCAGAATTAGTTTATACTTCAATTGAATCAGAAGAGGAAGAAAATTAATATGTATACATCAACAAAGATAATTGAATTAGGTTCTTGTGCTTTTCGTCAATATGGTGCAAAGCATAGTCATTGTCAATATCTTCACGGGTATCAACTCAAAGCTAAATTCTGGTTTGGTTGTAAAGAATTAGATGAAAAGAATTGGGTTGTAGATTTTGGAGGTCTTAAAGATCTTAAGAAAATTCTTAATGATCAATTTGATCATACTCTTTGTATTGCAGCAGATGATCCTCATTTGGAAAAGTTTAAAGAACTTGATCAATTAGGTGCTTGTGTTCTTCGTATCATGCCTAAGGGTGTTGGTATTGAAAGAACAGCAGAATGGTGTTTTAATACAACCCAAGAATATATTAATTCAGTATATGGTGATCGTTGCTGGGTAGAAAAGGTTGAAGTATTTGAGCATGAAAATAATTCAGCTCTTTATGAAAAACCAAAACCAGTAACCGTACAATCTGTTACCTATAATGGATTAGGAAATCCTAATCTTATTTCTAAAAGACCGGGAGTATAATTTATGACATATCAACAACTAAAAGATATATTAAACAATCTGCCTCCACACAGATTACAAGACGATGTAGAAATACAAGAAATTGCAAAAATTATTAATCCTCCAGTACCGAGACCCGCTCAAGTAGGTAATCAACCTACTAACGGATTTTCAGGTTTATTTGATAATACGAGTTGGGGTCGCAAATAAGATTGCTTTATTTTCTTTTTTAACTATTATATTTGAGTGATTAAAGCTTTACCTATTGATTCTAGTCTTTTTGAAAAGATTGTAATTTACAATTCTTTGATGGATCCAATTTATTTGGAAAGTATCATAGAACATGCAAAGCCTTCTTATTTTGAAAACAAAAATATTAGAACAGTATTTGAAGCTTTAGGAACCTATTATACAGCTTATAATAAAGTTCCTAATATTACAGAGCTTAAAGTTCATCTTGTAGAACAGGAAAAACGAGATGCTCTTAGAAATGTAGCTTTAAGCTTCAGTGATATTGATAAAAATTACGATAAAGAAGTCTTATTAAAGAATACAGAAAGATTTCTTAAAGAGAAAGCTGTATATAATACAGTTCTTAAAACATCTATTGATGTTCAGTCGGGTCAAATTAATTCTTCTCAAATTCTAGAAGACTTTGAAAAGGCTTGTAGTATTTCTTTAGTAGAAAATTACGGATTAGATTATCTAGAGTCCGTTGATGCGCATTGTGAAGATCTTCAAAAGGTTTTCAAAACTATTCCATCAGGATGGAAATGGTTGGATGATAAGATTGGCGGTGGTTTTATGGCAGAAGGTAGAGCACTATATGTATTTTATGGTGTTACTAATGTTGGTAAATCTATCTTCTTAGGAAACATAGCTACAAATATTCTTAGTCAGAATAAAACCGTTGTCCTAATCACTTTGGAAATGGCAGAGCAAGTTTATGCAAAACGTATTAGCTCTTCATTGTCTCGCATAGCTATGAACGATTTACCTATGCAGATAGACCCTCTTAAAGATTCTCTCAATGCATATAAATTAAGACATCAAGATGCGAAACTTATTATTAAAGAGTTTCCTCCTAAATCCGTTACACCCATTCAGATTAAAGCTTACTTGGATAGATTAGTAAAGAAAGGCGTGAAACCAGATGCTATTGTATTAGATTATCTTAATCTTGTAGCCCCTCCAGAGAGAGGAACCAATTCATACGAAGCTATTAAACAGATAACAGAATTAATTAGAGCGTTGTCTTATCACTTTTCATGTCCAGTAATTTCTGCTACTCAGGCTAATAGATCAGCTTATGATCAGAATAATCCAGGATTAGAAACCGTATCAGAGTCTATGGGACTTGCTCATACGGCAGACGCTCAATTTTCTATTTGGACAGAAGAAGAAGATTTTGAATTAGGTATTATTCATTTAGGTATTACAAAAAATCGTTTTGGCCCGAGAGAATGTCATACAGTATTAGAAATTGATTATCCTACTCTTACGCTTAGAGATCCGGATAGTGTAGCTCAGTCTTTTAATTCTCAAAGAAGAACCATACCTGGATCCATTAGTACTGGCATTCAAAGTATAGCTGATACGCTCAATCTTATAGAGAATTTAGATGATGAGGGGTGATAGTTAGTAACATGGTATTAAATAATGAATATGTCAAAATGTTACCATGTGTTTACACACAATGATTTAGACGGCGCTGTAAGTCTTCTAACATTAATGTGGGCTAGACCAGATGCCACATTTCATTATTTTCCTTTAAATAACTTAGAAATAGAAACTAAAATTAAAGAACATTTTGCTAATACTCACAATAACCCTACTACTTTTGTTTTAGATTTAGCTTTAAGAGATGAATTTTTACCTTTTTTAGATAAAGAAAATGTTACTTTTATAGATCACCATAAGTCTTCAGAAAGATTTGTAAACAAATTTAAAAAAGCTAAAGTATTATATAAAGAATATTCGTCTAATGCTTTATTAATGAGAAAATTATTCATGGAATCTTCTCCAGAATTAACTCAAGATCAAAAGATGCTTATAGCATTAGCAGATGATTTTGATTCTTATAAGCTTCAAATACCAGATTCTTATGATTTAAATATTCTTTTCTGGTCTCAATATCGCAATAAATTTTCTGAATTTATTAAAGATTATAGTAATGGATTTAAAAAAATTACTCTAGATCAAAAAAGAGCTGTAGATTTTATAAAGAGAGAAGCTTCTCAAGAAGCAGACAAGGTTCCTATTTTCATGGGAGATATAAATATAGGTAATAAGAAAAAGAAAGTATGTGCCGGTTTAGTTGAAAGAATAGTTCCACAAGTTATGGATCTTCTTATTCAAAAATATGCCCCAGATATATTTTTCTTTGTAAATACTAAAACTGAAAAAGTTTCTATAAGACAATGTTCTAAAGAAGATCCTATTGATGTAGGAGCTTTCGCTGAGAAAATTTGTGAAGGTGGAGGGCATGAATATGCTGCTGGTGGTAAAATAACTCCCCTCTTTATGGAAGTTACTAAAAATTTAAAACCATTATGATTATAACCTCTTCACAACAAATTGAAGAAACAAGCAATCCTTCGGATGTGTTTGACCTTTCTGAATTTGAAGATATTACTATGAAATTTGCTTCTTTCGTTTGTATAGCTAGGGGCAAGAAATTTAATTACTTGAATTTCCTTAAATTCTTAATAGAAGATAAAAAGACACAAAAATTATACTTCGCAATATTAGGTGATTATAGTCTCCAAAATATTATGCGTGCCTATTTAGGAAGTACGCCTAATATCTATAAAAAGATTTTCCGATCCAAACTCAACAAAAAAAAGAAAGACATTGAACCAACTGAATAAAGTAGAGCAAGACATTTACAATTGTTTTCTTAAACATTTTCGTAATGGTTTGCCGTATCAACCGAGAAAAGACTTTTCAGATATAACTTCTGAAAATATTGTCTTATTAAGAAGAATGTATAACTTCTTCTCTAAATTTCCTCATATTAAATGGGATGAATTCTTTGGTGCACCTCGCGGATTACACCCAGAAGAGAAATGTCCTCCTCTTAAATTCTTTACAACAAGAGCTGCTATTAGAGCTTATAGCCTCTATCATCAACAATTAGAAGATCAGTCACCAGAAAAACAATTTGATAAAATTAAAGAAAGTCTTCGATTTATTGCTGTATTCTGCCTTGCAAATAATATCAACTTGGATCAATACTTGACATATAAAATTGGAAGAATGCCAGCCTGGACACAACATTATAGGGAGCATAATATTAATCCTTATAGTATAATGGAACTAGGAAATACATCTTCTCTTTCTAATATGAGCGAGGATGAACAAGCTATTTGGGCGCCTAACATTTTTAATAATTTAAATGCTATAAGAACCAGATATCATAATTCTCCTAAAACTAAAAGCTTTGTAAAAGAAGCTACAAAAAAAATCAAAAATTTTATTATAGAAGAGTTGAAAAATCATTCGACTCAATATAATATTAAACAAACAAATACAAACTAAACAAACAAACATATGAAATACAACACAAACCTATTCGAGTCTATCAAAGAGGCTCTTAACAAGAAGTCTTCAACCGCAGAAAGTGGTTTCAGAGACTTTATGAAATTGGAAATTGGCAATACCTATTTGGTTCGCCTTATTCCTAACATCGAAGCACCAGAGCGTACGCTTTATCACTACTACCATCATCTCTGGAAGAGTGTGGTTACTAACCAACTCGTCTCAACTCTTTGTCCTACGACATACGGAGAGCGTTGCCCAATCGATGAGTATCGCTCTAAGATCTATCGCACCAACAATGAAGCTGAGATCAAGCGCATTGCTCCAATCAAGCGTAATGAGAATTGGCTCGCCAATGTTTACGTTATTAAAGATCCAACTAATCCAGAGAATCAGGGTCAAGTTAAGATTCTCCGTTATGGCAAGCAGCTTGCTAAGATCATCACAGATGCTATCAGTGGTGATGATGCAGAGGATCTCGGATCAAGAATCTTTGATCTTTCAGAGAAGGGATGCAATCTTCGTATTAAGGTTGAGCAGAATGAAGGTGGTTATCCTACCTATGTAAGTTCTAAGTTTACATCTCCAGCTCCTTTAGAGGGTGCTTCAGACATCGAAGAGATTTATAAGTCTTTCAAACCTCTTGATTCCATCATGGAGCATAAGAGTGTTGAAGATATCAACAAGCTCCTCAAGACTCACTTCCTTGGTGAGGAAGAGATTGTATCACCAGTTTCCAACACAGTTGAAGAAGAAGAGAGTTATGTTGTTCCTACGACAACAAAGTCAGTTGCATCTTCTTCGGTTGTAGAGGATAATAACGAAGTCCTATCAGATCAAAATGATCGTATCCAAGATATTCTCAAAGATCTGTAATTCAATTAAACAACAAACAAATAAAATTATGCCAAGAATAAAGACAAACGACGACATTCCAGATATTCAAAATACTCTGGATGGTTTCCCTAAGAAGTATATTCCTAAAGTTGGTTCTAGGAATATTGTAGTTCCAATGGAGATCATTAGACAAGACGGAACCATTAACCCTACTAAGGCAATCATTAGTATGTACACAGATCTCACTCCAGAGGTTAAGGGTACAAATATGAGTCGCTATCGTATCTTAGTTGAGGAGGTTCTCGCTAATAAGACTCATCGTATTGATGAGGTTATGGATATCCTTCTTGATGAGTGTAAGAATCGTCTGAAATCACAGAACGCTTACATCAAGATCAAGTTTGATTACTTCATGATGAAGGAGGCTCCAGTCTCTAAGGTCAAGTCTCACATGGACTATCAGGGTTCTTTTGAGGGTCGTCTTATCAATGGTGAGAAGAAGTTTTATCTTCATGCCAATGTTCTTTACGCTTCTCTCTGCCCTTGCTCTAAGGAGATCAGTGATTATGGAGCTCATAACCAGCAGTCTTATGCAGATGTAACAGTTGAGCTTAGTCATACTGGTACAGAAGGTAAAGACGTTTATTGGTTTGAAGAGCTTGTAGCAGCAGTTGAGCGTAGCTGTTCAGCACCTATTGTTAATGCTCTCAAGAGAGTCGATGAGGCTTATCAGACAGAGCTTATGTATGAGAATCCAGTCTTCGTTGAAGATATGGTTCGTAAGGTTGCAGTTGAGTTGGATAAGGACTTAGATGGTCGTATTAAGGATTACCTTGTAATCGTTAATCACCTTGAGTCTATTCACTCTTCAATTGCAGTCTCAGTTACTCACGCAGGTAGGGATTTAAAGTAATATGAATCCACAGCAACAAGCTTTAGAAGCAGCAATGTTAGCTAGAATGGTTGGCTCACACCTTCATGGTGTTGATAGTATGACTGTTGAAAAAAGTATTAATCAAGCTAATAAAATTGATATGCAAAAGTTTGTTGCTCCTATTGTAGGTAAGCAGGTAGCTTCTTCCGGGCCGGGGACGCCAGTGTCCCCGGCCATGATGAGGGCTATTCAAGATGCAGAAAGACAAGCATTATCAGAGGTTCCAGATTCATCGGATCAAGGACAATTTATACCTCCTTTAAATGCTACTCCAGTAGTAGGATCAGTAAATGTTGTACAACAAGAACCAGTTAAATTTTCTAATGAAGATATGGTAGCTATCAGATCTCAGTTAGAAAGAGTTAATGCTACTCTTACTAAGATGTCTGGTATGTTAGGGAAGGTATTCAATACCTTCAATGAAAAGAATAGAAACAATTAACAAGACTAATTAAGTGTCAGATATTCATATCCCTCTTCCTAAGAGTTTCTTAGAGAAGATACTTAAACCAGTTAATAGACTCACAGAAAGCTGTGTCCTTAAGGCAGATAAGAGTAATCTATACTCTATTTGCTCTTCGGCAGATAAGACAGTTATTCTTTATGCTAAGGCTACTTTACCATTTGAATTAAAAGAGTCGGTAAGATTAAACCTTATTAGCATTAAAAAATTATTATCAGGGCTAGAATGTCTTGGAGATGATGGAGAGTTTTCTATTGAATATAATATCAATAATATTAAATGTGAAATTAAGTCTTCGGATAATGAAAAGACCTTTTTCAAATACCATTTAGTTGATGATAGTGTTATTAGAGAGACACCAGTTAATCTAGAAAAGATTGTACAACTTAAATTTGATACAGAGTTTATTTTAACCACTAGTAAAATAAGACAAATTATGGCTGGTTATGCCTTTGCCTCAGATCTTACCAAGATCTATTTTTACTCGAAGGACGGTAAGATATACGCTGAAATTAATGATCGCACGTTACAGAACGTAGACAATATGACTTTGCTTGTAGCCAACTCTTTGGAAGGAGAAGCCATTACGGAAGCTCTTCCAGTGAATACAGAAGTATTTAAGAATTTAGCTTCTTGCAAGACTGACATTAAAGTAAAGATTAATAATCAGTATAAAGTTTTCATCTTTCAAAATAAGGAAGATGATGATGTAGAATTGAAATACATTGTTTCAGCTCTAGTAAAATAAACACAACATATTAAGTAAAAATAAAACATATGGCAAAGAATAAAATAACAACATGCAGTTACTTCATTAAGAGACTGAGAGATAGTGGATATGTAGCCGATAAGCTTTTTAGCGAATTTGGTTTTCAAGATCCTCGCTCTTGGACTGTTATTGTAGATCCGCAAGTAGCATCCATCTTCATTACGTGTTACAATAACCATAATGATATGGGAGAAGAGTATTTTGAAATGCATGATGGAGGACAATTCATTCCAGAGCGTTTCAAGATTAAGACTAGCTCTATCGAGGTCATTATTGAGTACCTGAATAAGTTTGGTATTACTAATAAGTCCTCGACTTATGCAGGAGCCTAATAAGAAAGGCAAAAAGATCAAAAAGAAGGAACTGTCTTTAGAGATAGTTCCTTCTCTTTCTTCTGTTTCAGTACAAGTTAGAGAACCTAAATCTTTAGAAGAGATTAAAAATAATCTTTTTGCTGCAATTAATAATGCAGAATTAGAAAAAGGTTTAGATAAATGGTCTAAAGAAAAAGATTTTGAAACTAAAGTTTCTATTAGAGACTTAACAGTTTTAAAGGGTATTATTACAGAGTATTTAGATACCTTTATGATAATGGGGTATAATGTAGACGGAGAAAGAGTTGTTATACAACATTTTAATAGTCATAGGGACAGAGACGCTATTATGGAATTTTTGAAAAACCTCTTCATTCAACAGCAGCAAAATAACTTTTTAGACTAATTAAGATATATGGCAATCATTACAAGAAATCCAGATGGATCTATTAAAACAGTTGATGGTGTAGATATTAATATAATATTAGATCAAGAATTTCCTAATAGTTTAACTTCTAGTTGGCCTAGTGTTACAGGAGATTCATTAAAATTTAATGCCAAACAATTTTTAGCTGATTTAGCTAATATGGCTGGAAATGATAATTGGGGAGGCTTTGTAAGAAATCATCCTATAGATTTTCCAGAATATAAAGCAAGTGCGGATAATTCTTTTATATATCCAGTAGATCCTCAAACCTTTGCAAAACAAGGAGACAAAAGATTAACTTTAGGAAAAGTTTTAAAAGATGCATATGATACCTTTATACCACGTATAAATGCTTATACAGAAGTAGTTAATGCAGGTGGATGCCAGGTTATAAACGATTATATATGTGACACGGATGGGAATCCTATTGTCAAAGCTACATTTACATGCGATCCAGGCAATTCAATTAATTTAGAAATGTTGAAACCTCAAGAAGTTGTAGACTTTGTAAAAAATAGTTTTAACAATGCAACTAAAGCAGAATCTGATAGTTTTATAAAATATTTAAAAGACAATTATTTAAATAAAGGTTGGACTATGGTAATGTATGATATACCCGATGTTTATACTTTTTATATAAAAATATCTAAAAGTGGACAGAAAAATATATTCAAAAAATATTTTTATGATCAAAAAGATTACGTATCAAAAACTTTGAAGTATCCTCTTGTAATTAAAAAGACAACAGCAGAGATAGAAGTAGGAGATGATTTGCCTCCGTTTATTCAAGCATTAAAAGACGGACCTCCAGTATTTAATGCTTAATCACAAGCTACATTTACAGGTGTAGTATCTGGAATAATAACCTTACCAGTAACCGGATCAATCTTTGGAGCTGGTCCCGTGTCATTAACAACACGATAGGTTAAATCTGGTGGAGGGTATATAGACCCGTCTGGATTTCTCACAACAGTTGTATTGACATAGTTACCACCATTGAAAGCGTCTTCACTATCAATACCATAATTTTGATTGCGAGCCTTTTTAAACAATCCACCACCACCACAACCACCACCCAGTGCTCTAGGTCCCGGAGAAGGCCACGTACCACTTGTAGGAGCAACTGTTGGGGCTGGATTACCAGCAGCTCTTTGTTGACCGGCACCAGCTAATGTTTTCCAAGATCCTCCCTTAGGAACGGCAACTTCATGAGTATGATCTTGAGGAGCCTGGGTATGGTTATGAGTAAAATTCCAAACTAATCCAGCAACAGCACAAGCACCAAGCCCTACTCCGGCTCCTATGAATATTCCAGTAGGAAGTATTTCTATAAATATAGCCATCATAATTAAATTATAAGCTTCCATAATAATTTCAGTTAATCCAGATCCAGTTAATAGTAAACTAGGTTGGAATAAAAATTTTGTTATTAAATCTGTTTCAAAATTGAGAGCATTTAAAGCTGCCCCAAATTCTTCCCAATTTGCATGATGATTTGCGTATTTAGAAGATCCGTTTAAAGTAGTAGGAGCTGCCATAGTAGGACAATTAATATAAGGAACTGATAGAGGCCCGTCTAATGTAAGAGCACCGAGCACAGCTGCATCACCATTAACATTAAAAGCACCTCTCACATATGTGTGTTTAGCATCTATACATACTCCTGTATCACCAGATTTATTATCTGCAGCTATTAAAACATTACCACCACCTATAGTTGTAAGGTTTTTAGATGTAATAGAAAGTTCTCCTTCTGATGCATTGACGTGCACAGATCCACCCTTTACAGCTATTTCCCCGGTAGACATAAGATCCATGCCAGCATTACCTGTAGTAATTTTTAAATTATTTTGAACTTGCATCATTAGATTACCAAATGGAGAATGTAATGGTGGTTGATAAACTACTACTTTACAATTACCTTCTGTTGATACTCTTAATTTATTTCTCCAAGAATCTGATACTCTCAAATTCATAGGCAAAGAATGATGTGGTCCTGGGGTCACATAAGGTTTTGTTTTAGGAGGACCAGCTGTAGGATCACCATATATATGTATTTCACTATCTTTATGAACTTTAGCAGTAGCTGAAGAATTTTTCATAGCTATTGTTAATTTGTTCATCTTATCAGATAATTTTTCCATTTCATCTTTTACAGCTTTTTCACCGGCCTGCATTTTTAAAGACATCCCATCCTTTTCTCCACTTTTACATCCTGGTCCACACCCTTCCCCTCCATTAAGGCCTAAATTAGTTTTTTGTCCTAAAAGAGGAACATAAACTTTCATAATTAAAGTTCTTAAAACCGCAAAAGGAAAAGTAAGATAAGGAAAGTTATCTACTATTCTTCTTATATAATCTAAAATAATAACCCATTGATCGCTTTTATCATCTATTAGATGCATTTGAGCACAATTAGGACAAGTTACTTTTTCTGCAGCAGTATTTTTTATTGCATCTTGTGCTTTTTGAGTTATCTGATCTAGATAACCTTGATATTCTTTCATCTTGGCTTTATCTTCATCAGTCATCTCTCCATGATTATGAACTGTTTCGCCTTTATTATAAACTGCACTACCACCAGAAGTAGTTTCTTGTTTATTATGAGCAGTAATATGCACTTCTTCCCCGGCATTTAAACTAATATTTCCGGGAGCATTAGAAAAAATATTGCCTGTAAATATTTTAGTAAAAGTGTTCCAAGAATTACCCCAATAAGAAAATGATTTATCTTTAGGACTTTGAGAACCATTAGGATCTACCTGTTTATTATCTACAAATTGTATACCACTATATCTTCCAGATGTATGGTGTACTTGAGATTCTTTATTTTTTGTATAATCTATTGGTTTTGGCATATATTTAATTATAATTAACCTCGTAGGGCATTTATATCCCCGGGATTTGGGGCTTGAGCAAAATAAACCGGCTTTTGTATATCTCCACCCATAAAGAATACCCAAACTTTTGTTCCACCATTTGGGATAGAAAAGGTTCCTACAGGAGCACCAGGTGCACCTACATTGCTGGGTTGACAACCTACTGCTGCTGATTTATCCGTATAAGTTATTGGTCGGGTTCCATTACTTTGTGCACCTTGAGGCAAAGAAACATTATTTAATAAATCATTAGAATTATTACCATTTGCTGCTGCTACATCATTTGCAGCCCTGTTCCATCCATAAGCAGCAATACCACTATCACCTATTGACCAATCTCCTTTTTTAGCACCTGCTATAACTGCAAAATCTCGTGCTCTTTGTGTAAAAGCTGCTGCCTGAGCATTTGGATCATAAATGTTATCACTATTCAATCCATTTTCCCCTACAGTCATTTGATATATACCTTCAGACCAATGTATCGGTCCATTGTTTTTATAACCTTCATTATATGTTACATTAATTGGTATATAACCATTTACTGAAGAGTATGTACCTCCTCCCTTACCTCCTCCAAGACCGACGTTTTCATGCAAAGCTATAGCATCCATATAATTTGCCCATTGAGCAGCAGTTGTTGTTGTACCTGGTGTAAAATAACTAGAATCTTTCGGAGCAGCTAAACCTGCTAGACCTCCATTTTGTGCTGCATTTAAATTTATATTGTGCAACTCTTGAGCTGATATAAATTGTAATGTATTACCTTTTGTAGCAAGTCTACCTTGTTTATCATAAGCAGATTCTTTATTCCAACCAGAAGGAAGACCAAGACTACTAGCATTTCCGTAAGAACCATTAATATTATCTGGTTTGATCCCGGTGACATTCATATTTGGTGTTGCAGTAGGTAAAGACGGAACAGCATTACCACTACCTTGAACTGTTGAACCACTATTGACTGCTGTTTGCCCGGTAGCAGTGTTAAAAGCTCCACTAGAACCACCGAACAAAGGAGCGGCGCATTCTGCCCAAGGTAATGTGGTTTGTAATATAGTTAAAATATCTTTATCTATATTATTTAAATCTTCTGGTCCTTTAAAATGCACGTCTTTTAATTTTTGATTTAAAGGTCCATAAAGCGTGTTAGACAAATAAGGAATCCAAACTTGAACTCTATTTCTTCCTTCAGGATCTGGAGAACTACTAACTACTAAACCTAAATGTATGTCGTAATCAGGTTCCATTTTTAACCGCGTAAAGCATTTACATCTCCTGGATTAGGGGACTGAGCAAAATAAACTGGTCTCTGAGCATCGCCGCCCATGAAGAACACCCAAACTTTTGTTCCACCATTAGGAGTAGAAAAAGTTCCTACAGGAGATCCCGGTGTACCTACATTACTTGGAACACAACCTACAGCAGCAGATCTATCTGGATATACTACACCTTTTGCTCCAGATGTACTACCAGTAGAAACACTTGGTTTTGTAGGATCCGGATCATTAATTTTACCAGTTCCATCTCCCGGAAGATCATTTACTATGTTTAAATTATAAACACCACCATTAGCTGCTAAAACGGAATTTAAATCTTTATAAAATTGAGATTGAGTATTACCATCACCTACAATACCAATACATCCAGCGGTTCCTGTAGCCCCTCCATCTGGATGTATACGAAGTTCAGTTCTATTACGACCGGCTGCTGGATCATAAATATCACTTAAATTAAAAGAATAACCTACTCCATCTACAACCATCCCTGGTGTATTTCTTATTTGAGGATTTGAAATTGTGTAATTCCCAGCAGGTATTGCACCCGCTCCACCACCGCCATTATTAAAAGGATATTGTTTCGTTGTACCATCTGGTAAAGCCAAATTTATAATTCCAGAGGCAAAACTAATACCTCTTTGGGTGAGAGTGGGTTGGGTTCTTGATGCTGTAATAACTCCAGCAGAAGGCGTAGCTGGTTTAGTACCATCTGTCTTCATATTTGCAGAAGCTGTAGGCAAAAAAGGAGCAGCATTACCACTGCCTTGAAAAGTAGAACCACTATTGACTGCTGTTTGTCCGGTAGCAGTGTTAAAAGCTCCGCTAGAACCTCCAAATAAAGGTGCTCCATATTCTGCCCAAGGCAATGTGGTTTGTAAAGTAATTAAAATGTCTTTGTCTATAGTATTTAAATCTTCTGGGCCTTTAAATTTTACATCTTTTAATTTTTGATTTAAAGGTCCATAAAGTGTATTGGATAAATGTGGTACCCATACTTGAACTCTATTTCTTCCTTCTGGATCCGGAGAACTACTAACTACTAATCCTAAATGTATACCCTTGATTGGCTCCATTTTATTTTATTATTAAGGATTATTTGGATTTGCAACCACTGGTGTTGGAGTCACTGGTGCAACTTGTTGAGGAGCTGCATTAGGATTAAAGAAATTACCAACAGAAGTTGCAATATTACCCGGTATAGCTCCCACTTCAGCTGCCGCTGCACCAGCTGCAGCTGGTATAGCGCGCGCATTAGTTTTAAAATCTTCTATGTTTGCTTTAGCTTTATTAAAATATGGATTAGAATTTACGTCCAAGAAACTAAAAGGATTATCTGGATCTATATAACCTGGGTTTGGTATAACATTACCATAAGCAAGATTACCAAAATTACCGGTTCCAGTATCACCAGATCTATACCATTGACTGCTATTTCCAGCAACACCTTGAGACAACAATACAGAACCTAATGGACCTAATTGACTTTCTAACCCATAATGTAAAAGAATAGCATTTGCAATTTGTACAGCTTTGTTTCCAGCCCCAGCAGAAAATCCAAAATGAGAAATTAATTGACCCATGAAAGCTTCTGGATCTGATGATAATTGATTTAAAGCTTTAAATACATCATTAACACCCGGAATCAAACCAGCTAAAGATATTGGATTGTATGCATAATTTAAACCTTGAGCAGCAAAATTTATAACGGTTTGAATTGAATTGATTGCATTAAAAATTCCATCACCTCCTCCGAAAAGTTGTGCAAAAAATGCTACGTCATCTAACAAACTTTGGAAAGCACCTAATATAGCACAAATTAAATCTAATGGTATAAAGTAACTAATAAAATCATAGATAAATTGATTTAAAGATTGCAAAAGTCCGTTAATCATATTAGCAAATCTTTGCATCATTAATAAAACCCCGTGATAAACATTATATAATGCTTGAATAAAACCACTTATAGCTCCCTGTACTTTATAAAGAAAAGAACTCAATCCTCCAAAAGCCCCTGGTGGTAAAGATAGATATGATCTTGTGCGAATAATATTACAAAAATTTTCTATACCTTCTACCATGTGAGGGTGTATACTATTTAAAAGATCTGCACCCAAACAAGGAGCATTTTGTGCTGGTCCTGTAATAGGATTTTGGAACATTTGTGAAGTCAATAAAGTATCAATTCCTAACATTCCGCCAGTAACTAATTCTCCTGCAGTTCCTGCTGGAGTTTGTTTCTGTAATGCTTCTAATAAATGATTTTCTTTACACCATTTTACAAAATTAACATATGTTCCTCTTGTACCTCCAGTTATAGGATATGGATCACCTTGATCTATAGCCCAAACATGACCTATAGATTTTTTACCATTCACTAGCATATCTAATCTAGCAGCATACTGATTACCGTCTCCATTAGCTTTAAAGGTATCTAAAGTAAGTCCAGTACCAGAAGCTTTTATTCCAGAAGAGGCTTCCAATTGTTTTAAAGAGTCTTTGTTTACAATAGTAGATTGACTAGTGGCCATAATTAATATATTATATAAAAACTTATGGCAAATAGCTTATTTTACCCTCCGATTGGTTTGTCGGGGTACGCAAGAGCAGGCAAAGATTCTTTGTGTGTTGCTTTAATAGAAGCATTTAAAGAAAAATATAATTTAGAAGCTAAGAGATTTTCTATAGCAGGTGATTGTATAAGAAAAGATTTAGATAAATTAATATCAGATAAAACAAATTTATCAGTTTATACTAATAGTGATAAAGAAAAAACTTTGCTCAGGCCTATGTTTGTTGAATATGGCAGACTAATGAGGAACACTACGAAAGGACGCTATTTTATAGAGAAATTAAGCGCAGATAAAACCTTTGCAAAGAATAATATATCTATAATAACAGATATAAGATACATAGAATACCCCAAAGACGAAATTTGGTGGTTAAAGGATGAAGTTAAAGGAACTCTTTTTTATATAGAAAGAGAAGGATTAGAACCAGCCAATAATTTTGAATTTACTAATAATAAAATTATTAGATCTTTAGCAGAACAAATAATTCTTACACTAGAATATAAAGACTTAAAGGTTTATAAAAAAGAAATTAAGAAAATAGCTTTAAATTTAGCAGACTTTTATGTTACCACTTTCCTACCGGACATTTCTCCGCTCTCAAGTAAGTCTTAACAGCCATATTACATCCACACTTACCACATCTTTCTTGTAGTTGATTAAAAAATTCACAACCTTTACAAACATTTAATCTAGTTTCAGCAACACTATTATCTACTCTTAGACTATTTCCAGCAGCAACACTCATTGCATTATTAATAACACTACTACCTAAATTCCTAGCCATTTGCATAGCAGAAGGATATTGGGTTTTATTAGAAGAAGCCAAGCGTTGAATGTGAGCTTCTTGTAATTTAGCTTTGAGTTCATCTCTATTCATATTATTTTTTATCTAAAATTGGCCACATTTTTTTGAAAGTATCTATTTTTGTAGCAACTACATCATTGACATAATTGTCTTTTGTAAATAAATGAACAACTTTAATTATCATCCATTGACCTAAAAATCTATCATCAAAAGGATTGTTATCACTAGAAGAAGTTCTGTCAACAAATATAAATTTACCTGGAGTTCTAAAAGTTAATCCAGGAACCTGAAAATATAAAGCTTGATTCAAAAATAATGCTTGTTTCATCATCAACATAGCAGGTTTATTTTTTGGGAAAAATGTCTGAGATTCAAAATAAGGTGTATTCATTAAACCAGTTTGCTTGGTTTTGTTTATATTCATTAACAATTGACCTCCATTATTAAGACCATATAAACCTTGTTTTGCCATATCCTCCATATTCTTAGAAATTTTTTCAGCTGTGTTATCTTCGTAATATATATTAAATTCAGAATTAGCAAAATTAAAATTATGAAGAGGTTTATTAGTTATTTTTGCGTCATCTGTTGCGACCATAGGTGCAAAATTATAACTTTTAATTAGAGAAGCTATGCCAGATGTAAAATTTTGAATAGCGGTTCCAGCCATATTAGGAGCTCTAGGAATATAAGGGAGAGCTTTATCTGGCGATATTCCATCTACCAATATTAATTTTTCTATTTGATTTTTTTCGGCATTTTTGAAAAAATATGAAAGAGGTCTTAAATGAAATTTTTTATCATCTGTAGTTCTACCAAAATCTAAAATTAATGGAGTACCATCAGAACTAACTGCATTTTGATACAAATAACTTAAATCTTCTAAAGCATTTGACCCTGCTGGGGAAGTATAAAGTATATTGACTGGTTCTCCATTTGGAGCATGTCCTTCATCCCAATCTCCGAAACTAGCTAAAGGAATTTTAGGATCACTTATAGAACCTAGACTTTCATTATAACCCACATTTAAATCAGAAAATAAAGGATCACTTTTACTAGAACCAGCTGTTTGTATTATAGATTTCATAGCATCACTTACAGGCATTGCCCTAGCTTTATCTGTAGTACCTAATTGTCCTTGATTTGGTCCGTATTTAGCTGTAGACCATTGTATATTTCTTTCTTTTAATATTTGTAGCCTTTCATCATGAAAATACAATTTACGTAATTTATTTTGATTATTATCTGTTGGTAAATCTTCTATATCATATATAACAAAATCAAAATTCATTTCCCACAAATCTCTAGGCAATTCTTGATTATCAATAGATTCTCCTACTATACCAGCTGGATTTGGTATCGGATATATTTTAATATTAATTCTATTACGACCATCACTTCTAAAAATATAAGGTGCTGGTATACCAGCTATATTATCGACTGGTAAAGAACCTCTTTCAAATAATTCAAAATCATTTTTTAAAACCATCCAACCATTAGTAGGCCAATTAAATAATGTTTCTTCTAAAGCTAATGCTTCTATAGAAAAGAAAGATACTTGAAAGGGTTTATAATCATCAAATTGATTATACATCCAAGTTTCTAAATGATAAAATTGATCTCTTATCTGGTAAACATATTTTAAATCATTATTATTGCCTGGAGTTGTTGATGCTTCAGCACCGGCAATATGAATAGAACCAGATTCTGGATTTACAGATGCAATTGTAATGTTAGCCATACGTTAGCAAGAAGATATATTAATATCTTTTAAAAGTTTCACTTCTAATTGATTATAAGCAAAAGAAACATCACAAGTTATTTCCGCTGGGTCTTGATAAGAATAATTTATTTGACCTAGAGAAGTAACAAATGCATTAGTATATTTGAAAGAAATAATCCTATTGTCAAATTCATCCAAAGCAAAAAGAGTAAAATCAGAAATATAACGTCTCAAAGAATTTGTTAATCTAATATCTTCTCCTACAAAACTAGACTGCATATTTAAATCTGAAGTGCTATTTTGAGAATCATTAAACAAATTCAACCATTTCCATAAAATCCAATAATTTTGATATCCATTACCTACTAGAAATTTTACATCTAAAGATGGATATGCTGGACGAGACATGCTAGAAACTTTCAAGACTTGACCTCCAAATGGTAAATTTATTTCTGGAATTGAAATTTTAGGAACTGGGGATCCGTAAATGGTAAACTGTATTTGATCGGCTGAATATTTGTCTTGTATTACAGTATCCTGAGAACTTTTTAAAGCAATAGGTAAGTCAAGTACCAAAAGGAACTTGTCGCTGCGTGATCTATTTAAAGTAGCTTGATTCATAAATTAAAATAATATAATAGGTCTATATTCTTCTATAGAAGACTTATCCTCTTGAAGAGGAGTTTTGAACGTATCTTTTTCGGTACCACCATTTGTATGTAGCCACATCCATAAATTTTTAGCTTCATCAGCTAGCACTGCATTGCCTTCTTGCCCTTTAACCGGCACATAACTAGGCAATACAGGAGCACTCTTTTTTTCTAAAGTATATCCACCACCTATGAGTAAAGGACTTTTTGATATAAGATCTGAATTATCTACAAGAGCTTGTATTCTACTAGGTCTTCCCTGATCATCCAATTCCGATAATAAAAAATATTTAGAAACCAAAGAAGGATCTAAAATAAAGAGCCCCCAAATTAAACCAAATACTCTATCATCTAAATCTTTATCACTTCTTTTACTAAATGTAAAATTAGGCAAACGAACAAAATTATAAAGTTCTAATATAGTGTCTAAATCATTTAATTTTACCACTTTTAATCCATTAGACCAATATCTAAAATTAATAATACCTTTATATCTTGTATTAGTATGATTATGAACTCCTAGTCTTTTTCCGGTATCATAATGTTTGCTATTACCTTCAAATTGATAAGATACAATATTTTCATATTGATGGGTTTGATGTAGAACATCTAATACTTGTTGACCATTGTTATTATTTTCAATAAGAATAGGAGGTCTTCCCCAATCGGTTAAAACACTCATCAACTTTGTTCCAAAATGAAAAGGACTCATAGTATTGGTAGCATATATAGCTACCTGTCTAATATCTTGTAAATTAGTAACATCCAAAATCTGAGCTACTGTATTTGATCTTCCTATACCCTCTCCTACGTCGACACCTATGATATAAAGATTACCTGGTTTAGGTAATTCAAATATTTTATAAAAACCATTATCATTAATAAGAACTGGTTCTTTAGCTTGAGCTTTTAACTCATCTAGATAGGTTGTATCTACAACACTCTTACCCGGGAGAATAAAAGCATTGCCATATTCTTGTTCAAAGTCTTCTTCCGAACCCAAAGCCGCTATAGCTCCTCTTTTCCATTCTTCGTCTCTTTCAGGAACATCCCACCAATCAACTCTTTCTAAGTGCCATTCACTTCCTTTCTTTTGGGATTCTTCATAAAGTTCATAAAATTTATTATCAGTTCCATTGGGTGTACTAATAGCAACAATTTGAGATTTCTTAGAAGAAGATATAATAGGAATAGCAGATTTCCAAAGTTCTTTCATGAGTTCTGTTGGACAGTGAGCCATCTCATCAATAATAAGAAGATTACTTGTACTACCACGAGGACCTGCTGCTGAGGTTGTACTAATGGTAATAGCTGAATCGTTAGATAACAAGAACCCATCTTTTCTCCAAGACTTCATACTAGGCTTGAGATAAATTGGTAATTGTTCAAAGGCCATACGAATTCTGCTAAAAATTTCTTTTGCAGTTGATTCTTTGTTAGCAATGATAGTAACTCTTTTATCAGATTGAAAACAAACTAACCAAAGAGCATAAATTGTAATACAAGTGGTTTTACCCACCTGACGCGAGGCTAATACGATATTAAATCTATTAGCTTTGAAAGCTTTTAATAATCTTTTCTGGAATTTATGAAGTTCAATTCTTTTCTTTCCATCATCAAGGGTGGATATATAAAAATGATGTTCTGCAAAATGTAAGATACTTTTAATACAGAGCTTAAGCTCCGATTGCATCTCTTCAGTCCATTTGAAAGTAGCATTTTGTCTTAAAATATTTTCATTACCTTGAAAATATTTGCCGTCAGCTAATATATCAGCGTTTTCTATCTCCTCTAAAGGTATAGAATTAAGATCTACCTCATCTTCTTCGTCTTCTTCGTCTTTTGATTTTCTTGGCATTTATTATAAATATTTAGAGGTGAAATCTAAAAAGAAAGGGTATAACCCGAGTGATTATCTCTCTGTCTTGGAAGAGACCCCCTCAAAATTTTCTTTTTTATCCGCTGGTAAAGTTTTTAACCTTCAAAGCAAATATCCAATTTTCTTATTAAATTGTTCTTATGAAAAAGGAACTTGGATGGTTGTAAAAAGAAACATTGAAAAATTAGAAAATAGTGATGCTACTCAAAATATAAAAGAAGGAGAAGTAGAAAAATTTTTGGGTGATAATCCAGATATTGATTTTGAATTAAGTGTATTTGATGACGTATTATTTGATTCTTATTATTTTTTAATTAACAATAAAATGTATTGTTATTGTCTTCATGAGATGGCTGAAAATTTTATAATTGTTAGATTCTTTTTTGATATTAAAGAATTTATTTACTAATTTGTTTTTTTAATTCGGCTAGAACAACACCCACATATTCTGATTTTAATAATTTTAAAATGGTTCCAGGTTCTGGTTTTTTTGCTGCATTAGATATTTGATTATAAGCACAAACTAACCACCATAAATCCATAGTATTGTAATGTTTATAAGAAATAGAAACCCAAGTATCTGTAAAAGTAGTTATATATTGATCCTCTGCTAAACTACTATTAGTAGGGACTACATTAATAGCTCTTAATAAATTATAAAAATTATAATTTGTATCCATATCTGTATATACATTGAGTAAATTCTCAAAACTATATAAAGAAATTTTTGGTAAATTTATTATTTCACTTCTGTTCATGGGTTATTTAATTATGATCTTCTGGTACAGTTACTGGTGGTTTGCCGTTTTGACCGCCACCGTTTTGACCGCCACCGTTTTGACCGCCACCGTTTTGAGCATTATTATTGGCCGGTTCTATAACTTGCACAGAATTTCCTTCTAAGGCACTCCACATTACATTTGAAGATTGGGTCAAAAGATCTGTAAGAGTTATAGTTATTTTATAAGCTTCTGGTATTAAAACAGTTGAATTAGATGCCCCAATATCTGTAATAGTTCTTGTAGTTCCTATAGAATCTATTCTTAATTCACTTATATAAGCAGCAGCCATATAAACACTACCAACTCCAGTACCTTCTACTTTATAAATTTTTGGTGGAAGATAAGATACAAAACTAGTTCTGGTTTTTAAATTTTGAAAAGCTAATAAATTTACAAAACTAAAATTATCCCTAGCTTCCTTAATTGAATATGTATTATAAAGAGGAAATGATATAACAATTTTATTATCTCCAGTACTTTTAAAAGTCTTTAAAGGTTCTGTTCCGAATCCAGCTGAAAATTGTCCGCCTCCAGCAATTAATGCTGTTCCCATTTTCTTCAATATATCCCCAGCAGTTCCGCCTAAAAGACTACTCACAGCACCAGCTGTGTCTAAATCTGTCCAATCATTAGTTATAGTACCTCTAATTGGATCACCGGGTTTAATTAGATAAGGTAGAATATATTTAAAATCAGTTTCTTTACCTTTATATAATTTTAAATATGGATCAGCTTTGCCTTCTTTATCTGCTTGTTCTAAAGCTGCTGTTATAGCTGCTATATTGGACGCCCATCTACTAAAGTCTAAACTATATTCTGTCAATAATAAAGCTGGTACTTCATCAATATTACCCCTATTAGACCATCTTAATAAACCATGAACATCTATTATACCATTCCCTTCTCCAGATTTGCTAGCAACTGGATATGAAACTGCTATTTTTCCATATTGAGTATTGACTTCAGATATTGTAAAAAAATTAAAATTTGCCATATATTAATCTCCTCGATTTAAAGCAATACCAACCAAAGTTCTATATTCAAATGTAGGATCCCTTCCACCCATTAAATAATTTAAACCACCTCCATTGTTCTGGGTAGAACTGTTTATACTTACTATTGAAGGAGACTCTTCTGATCCTTTATAATTTTGACTAAAATCTTTAAAACTATTAGTTAAATTAAATAAAGTTGTATTAAGAGTTGTCATATAATTTTTCATATCAGAGGAATCTTCTAAAGCAGAAGGGAGTTTAACTTTGTTAAATTCTTCGTCAGCAGAAAATCCTTTTGGTCCTTCTTGTAAACTATATTGAAGGTCTTTTACCCATTTTCCTTTACCTCTTCCTTCAGATATAAAATGTTCTCCTTTATGTAATTCACTCCAAGATACTTCATCTTTTGGACTTTTTTGGTATGTATTTTTTGAAGGGGTTGGAAAAGGTTTGTAAGGAGAACCTTCTGGTTTTGTTAAAGTAGATGGTTCTCCTTCTGAAATAGTCTCATCAGATAATCCCGTTGCTTCGGCAAACCATTTTTTTAACCCCCACATTTCAGGTATATAAGGGGATATAGATTTCCAAAGATTTTTGCGTACCATTTGACCTAGTTTTGAAAAACTAATAGGTTTCCCAGCATCTGTTTGTTTTTCTATATCAGATGTCAAAAAGGTTTCAAATGTATTTGCTATACTTGCGGTTCCAGGTACTAATCTTAAAAAATCAAATACCGCTAACCAAGGTCTACCACTATCTATATGATATCCTAAATACCTGAAAAAGTTAAATAATGGAAAATATTTAAGACCATTTTGCCATAAAAATTTATTGGCACTCTTTTTAAATTCCGGTGCAGCTACCGCTAGACCAATATCTAAAACGTCTAAAGCTAAACTTATAGCTGTTCCGGCAAAAGGAAAAATAGAAGCAATTCCTGATGCAATTTGTAGTATACCACTTACATAATCACCTCTCATTATTCTTTCAGCACCAAATCCTAAACCAAACAAAGCACCAACACCAAATGGTATTTTGGTCAAAAGTCTTTCAGATGCACCAATACCAAATTTTGTTAATATTTTAGCCAACCATCCACTAGCCTTCCCAGCTCCTTTTGCAATGGTAGGAGCAGTTTCACTTATGCCTTCTGCTGCCAATTTTTCAATAGCTTGAGCTTCTGTAAGACCTTGTCTAAACCCTTGACCTCTCATTAATGCAGCTTTTTCTTTATCATAAATTGCCTTTTGAGCAGCATTAGCCACTTTTTGTTCTTCTGCTAATTTTGCAGCTCCTTCCATGGCCTTAATACCGGTTTTACTTTCAGGAGCTACATAATTTTTTCCAGTAAGAGCACTCATAGTACCTCTCCATAAAGGTCCTATAGTGCTACTTAATAAACCTCCCAATGCAGGTACTCTTTTTAAATTTTCACCGGCTTTAGATATTGTTGTCTCACCAAATGCTCTAGAAGCAAAAAATCTTGATGACCATTTTGTAAGAAAATCATAAGCCTGAGAAGGTATTCCAGGTGTTAGTTTTTCAACTACTCTTGTAATTAGGGAAAGATTGGTACCAAATATTCTATCTATTACAGATGTTAAATCTTTCCCAAAGGCTCCCATTAAAAGAGAAAGACTTGTAACAGCTGCCAATATACCCATTCCAATTGGTTTTAACATTCTACCTAATGTACCTAAGCCAAATAAATCAAACATAGGACCTCTGTCACTAATTGATTTGGATATACCAGAGAAACCGTCTTTTAATTTTTTGTTTTCATCTACAGTAACCTTTTCTAAATTTTTAAAAGAATCATTTAACATTCCTCCAAATAACTTTTTAAGATCGTTAACAGAACGTTTAGATAAAGTTATTTCAAATTCTTGTGGTCTAATTTCCGTTGGTCTAACTTCTTCTCTTGGTAAAATTGGTTCTACTTCTCTTGGCTTGATTTCTTCTTTTGGTAAAGTAGATTCTGTTTTTGGCGTTTCTTTATTAACTAAATCTTCTATAATTTTTTTAGATTGAGAATCTAAAGATTGATCTAATTTGGATAAAATTTTTGCTAAATCACCTGGCAATTTTCCATTAACTTTTTGAAAGGTTCTTTCTATTTCTAATTCAGCTAAAGCATCTATATTAGAAATAACTTTTTTTATTTCTCTGCTTATATCTAAAGAAGAATTTTCTTTACCCAAAAGGGCATTAAGCAGATCTTCCTTAGATATGGGATCTACTTGGTCTAATTTAGCTAATATTTTTTCTAAGACCTCTGGGGGCATATAGAATACTTAGACTATATACCCTAATTGACAAAGCTTAATTGGTTAAAAATAAAATACTATCAATGTCTAATATTTTTGTATTTTCACCGTTTGAAGATGTTGTTTCTAACAGACTCTCTAGTTCTTTTTTCCATTTTGTAACAATATCCAATATTTGTTGAATTATTGTGGCTGGTAATTTTTCTACAAATTGAATCTTTTGATGAACTGAAAAAGATGAATAATTTAAATCTTGTGAATCTATAGAAAGAGACTTAATATATTTTGAAACCTCTGTTAGGAAAGCTTCTGTTATAATTGATTTTACTTCTTCTATATTATCTGTCTTTCGTTTATTTTTTAATAAAAAAGCATCGAATTGTACATCAGAAACAATACTAGGCAAAGCTGCTGTTACAGATATAGATATCCCGTTTTTGACTATTTCAAAAGAAACTGGATCAGGGATAGAATACTTTTGTATTTTATCTGAAATAGTTTTTAAAGAAACATCTTCGCTTAAAGTTTCGGTAAATTCTACCTTTACTGTAGGAGATATTTGGCTTCTTAAAGCCAGTGATATCGCTATTTTATCCGCTAAATTAAGTGCGTCCAAAGTCTCTTTAGGCTCTGAAGCATTAGATATCAAAATGTCATAAAATGTCTTGGAAAACGATGATTTATAAACTGAAGAATCTATAGCTGATTCTAATAATTCCTTTTGCTGCTTTGCATTAATTTCTTTAATAGTAATATTTCTTTTTAAAGAAGGTACCCATACTTCACTTATAAAAGTATCTTTTGTAAGAGTTTCTAATGCATTGAGAGCATCTTTAAACGACAAAGTAACTGGAGCTGATTCTACTATATCTTCTGACATATAATTTAATTAGGCAAATGATCCCCAAATTCACGAGCCAAATCTTCTAATGTAGTTTCTGGTGGGGTAACACCTCCTGTATCACCGGGAGAACTTCTACTCACTTTTTCTTCTTGTATTATAGACAAATAAAGCTTGCGCTCTATAGTAGTAATTTCATTTATATACGAAGGTTGTATATGTCTTTGGGCTAATACATAATATTCTTTGTATATTTCTTTTAAATCAAAGGAATAAAACAATTTTAAAAGTTCTAAATATGTTGTACTATAAAAACTAAATTTGTAATCATTTAATTGTTTTATACCAAATAAATCCGAAGAAGTTTGATTGCGTAATACTTTAATTATTTCATTTTGAATTTTTGTTCTAATAGAAAGAGGAAGATTATTAAAAATATTCTCCCTTTCTTCTAATGAGAAATCCCACATATTAATAATTTGATCTATGATTTTTATTTTTTTAATAAAAAGACATAAAGAAGACAATGTAGAATTTATTTCTGAATTATCTATTTTAAAAAAATAATTTTGGTCTTTATGATTAGGCCAATTTAAAAATACTTCTATGTTTTGAATATTAATAGAAATTGAACTTATATGTTTGGACGCTTCATATAAATTTTTTATAAATGTTTGTAAATCTACATTTATTTTAATTTTTTTAACGTCTTTTTGTTCAGACTCTTCTAAATTTTGTTGAAGTTCTAAACTAGAACCAAAACAAACCATTCTTAATTTCGTAGCAAAAAGAATATATTCAATAATGTTTAATTCTTTCAATACTTCTTGATTTTCTACACATTGAAAAATTATATTTTTTAAAAAATCATTGTATAATACAGGTTCATTATTACCAGAAGGCATTGCTAAATTAGCTTTTGATATAGCTAATTGTTCAATACTTTTTATTTCTCTAAAAGAAATATTTTTACCACAAAAAGGCATTTCTACATTGTGTAGATAATAAGACATTAATATAATTTATTAATATTCTTCTATATATCCACTATTGTGGAGTGGGGTTATCTGTTTTATAGCTAGGTGTTTTCACCGTTATAGTGGGTATTGAAGACCCAGGTATAGATCCAGAAGTACCGTTATCAGAATTTCCATTTGTTCCATTATTAAGGGATCTTGTGGTATTAGGAGTCGTAGAAGCAACTGCTGGTTGAGCTACATTATTTGAGAAAAAATCACCAGATTTTCCTTCACTGACACTGTAATAGTCAAAAACAAAATCGACTTTATTATAAGATAATCCATCAGCTGCATAAGTGTTCTGTGAATCTTCTATACTAACCGGTGCAACATTATAAAATGTTATTATTTTACGCATAGTCATAGGTTTTTTTGCTCCAGTTTTGCCTAGGTACACAACATCAACTGCTGGGCATTTCACATTTTTAGCAGAACCAGTTGCTCTTGCAATCAACCCATTATAACCCACTAATATAAGCCAGGGTCTCATAATGAAATCTACAAAAGATGCATTAGTTTCATTAAAAGTTATACTTAATTTATTATAACTTTCTCTATTAGAAGAAGTGACTGGTCCTAAATATCCTCCATATTTAAGATCGTTATTACTTGTATTGATAGTTTCTCCGGGTAAAGAGACTTGTCTAGCAAAAACGCAACCCATTAATTTTTCTTTTGGAGGATTATATAGATCTTTTTTTAACTGAGATGTAATATTAGAAGTAATATTCCAATCCGGAGCTGAATCAAAAACCTTAATTGCAGCTCCTACATTACCCTTTAAAGCTGGTACACCTTGTAAATCAAAATGAACAAACCATTGACTTTCTAATGGTATACTGGAACCCCAGTCACCTAAAATCTGGAAAAAGGATTCATAAGCACTACTGGCCATATAGAATACTTATCCAGATATATTTTAATTAGATAGCTAAACTGCTAGACCAGTAACTGTAAGCAATAGTAGCTGCTTGAGTTACTATTTCTCCGGAAGCTTGAATGTCTAAAGCATATTCTCCGATAGTAGCACAATAAGCACCGTATAGAGTATAATTAGCAATTGGTTGACCACCTTTACCCATAAGAGCTAATTCTACAGAACCAGTGTCACCTAAATTATAAGCTCCAGAACTACCTGTAATACCTTGTTCATCGAATGTACCTCTTGACCATTGTTCTAATTTTTGTCTTATTCCAAGATCTTGTGGCATTCTGAATGTTACATTCCATGCTTCACTGTTTGGATACTTTACAGTTCCAGGAACATTGAAATTTAATCCCATGAAAGGAACTGGAACGTTGTTGATGGAACGTTGAGGTAATGTTGTAGTAGTAACATAAACCAAATCCTCGGGACCAAAGTTAACGTTGGTTGCTCCTGAGTTAATGTTTAAAACTCTGAAAAGGTTTGTACGTGCAAAATCTCTTTGCAACGCTACATCATAGAAATTATTAATTGCTTGGTTTTCGAATAGATTAGGCATATGATATATTTATCCTTATATTAACCAATTAATTCATTAAAGTTGACTCCAGTTTGTGTTGCAATGAAGTCTGCTAAGATGAATTCAGCGGTTCTTACTGGTTGGATATAAATTGAAACCTTCAATTGATTTTGATCAATTACGTCAGGTGTATTGTTACGCTCGTCACAAACAATCTTGAAATCATATAAGCCATTGTTGTTCTTGGCTTGATTGAAGATTGGGTTGAGTGTGTTTACAAGACGTGTTCTTGTTGTAAATGTATTTGGTTCAAATACGAAGTACTTAAGAACCTGTTGTGTTGATTTTTCTAAAGTCAAGAACAATCTACGAACATTGATTCTATCAAAAGCAGATGGCTTTGTGAAGAGTGTCTTTTGTCCATAGATCACATAACCATCACCAGGGAAGTAGGCAATAGGGTTAATGTTGATTCTATAGAGAAGATCTCGATGCTTCTGTGTAGGATTGATTGCTAAATCAAGTACATTTGTTAATGCACCACGATTGAATCCAGCAGGAGCGGACCATGGGAATGATGTTGCTGCGCTTTGAGCAAATACTGTCGCGGCATAACCAGAAGCTGGTACCCACACTTGCTTGTCGGCTGCTACGTCATTAACCTTGACCCAGTTACCATAAACTGCAGTGTAACTAGAAACTGAAGAAGCATAAAGATTCTTGATAGCCCAATACACATCAGATGAGAATACATAACCTTTGAGCTTGGAAGTCTTGATATCATTTCCTGAAATGAAGATAGCCTTTAAAGGATCTGCAATAAACACATGATCTTTACGAGTGTTTTCTGCAAAACTTACAAACTGAGATGCTACAGTATTATAATCTAATGCAACTTGTGATGTATAACCATCTGTTTGTTTCTTAAGATCTGAGATGTTTAAGTTATAATATTCATCATAGAGATAAGGGTTAGAATCTAAATTGTTACCATAATTCACATCAGCGTGACGAGCCTTGGCACTTGCCCATATGGTTCCTAATCCAGCTTCTGCTGTTACGTCTAAAGGAATGTCTAATGTATCAACATTGTTTAAGATACGTTGTAGCTTTAAAGGTATATTTCCTACGTCTTTAGATACTGAATTTGTGTTTGAAATATAAACACCCTCTGAATATAAATTCTTAGCGGCATCTGCTACTCTTACAGACTTTTGTGGTATACCATCATCACCAATCCATTCTGGTGCTCTTGAAATATTTGGGTTTACCAATACTTTGATGTTATTGGAACGTTGATTTGCAACATTTTCTAATGCAAAAGTAACTGGTGATCCACCGTTGGCATTATTTTGTGTTCTGTCTCCATATAATGAACCTGTGTAACCTTCTTGAGTTACATAATCCAATGATACAGTGTCTTGAGAATATATAGAAGAACGAATCTTAAACACCACCAAAGTTAAGCAATCATTAAATGATTGTGAACTGAAATCGTAACCAACTGGGAACTTCTCTACAATTTCAGAAATACTAGTTTCTGTTGAAGTAAATGGAGTTTGAAGATTGAAATTCAATCTTGAATTTGGAACAGTCACAAATGATTGATATGTACCATTAACAGACTGAGCTGCTCTGATACCAGTGATAGATGTGAAATCTGAAGCTGGGTTATTATTGGAATTATCAGCGATACCTATATAATAACCTTCAAAAAGATTATTAACTGAAAGCTTAGAAGGGTTTAATACAACCAATCCGGCATTGCCAATGGTTGAAAAATCTGTTACTTCTCTAGGATTATAAGCTCCGAATGCACTTAAAGATGAATTGTAACTTCTTGTATAGAATGATACACGATAAGCACCACTACTCCAAGGGTATTGAATAATATCTTGTGGGCGTACACCATTGAACGGACTTACATTAATGTCATCACTAAAATAGACACTGGAAATTGTACTAAACGGTGTTGTACTAGCCGCTACGACATTTGTAGAACTTGTTAAGAAACTATTAGAAGAACTCCATGTAACATCACCAGCTAATATAGAATTGTATTGATCTTCGGTCAAGAGAACTGACTTAGGAGCTAATATTGTATAGCTTGTTGAAGTAGCAAAACTAGAATTATTATTTGATGTAATAGGATATACTAAAGCACTGTATGTATTTGAAAATCCTGCTCCTGTGCCTGATCCGTAAGGTACTCTTGAAACTAAAAGATTACCATTAGATTGTGTTAAAATTTGTTTTGCAGATTGATAAAGATATCTTTCTGCACCGGTTGTAGGAGAACCGAATACTTCTTCATATTCAGTTAAGCTTCCTACGTTTACAACTTCATCGGTAGGACCCTTATCGGCAAATCCCGTGACTAAGATGTTTGTTGCTCCAGTAGTTCTAGCCAAAAGACTAAGATCGACTTCATTGATTTGTACACCAGGTGATGCTAAGGTTAGAGTAGACATATAAATTTATGAGACTATTTATCCTACAAAAGGCACGTTTTGATATTTTTTTTAAAAAAATAATTTATTGCATATTTGAGAGTAAATAATAATGATGACAAAATTTGATCAAATAATAAACGAAGCCGAAACCAATGTAACATCCGCTACATTAAATCAAGCAGGTAATGCTATAAAGAATTTACCATCTCAAACACAAAAGATTGTAAATGCTACTTTTGACAAATTAGGTACACAAGGTGGTGAGAATCATGACATCTTAACAAAAATGGCTGATGTTTTAAACGATAAAACACCTACTAAATTTTCTAGTCTTAGTCCAGAAGATCAAAAAACCGCTTTAGAACTTTTAACAAAATCTGGATTAGATGTTAAAATAGCAGGAAGTCAACCGAGTTCGACTACAACACCAACTACTCCTGCAACTCCAACTACTCCTGCAACAAGTTCTCCATCATCTAACGCAATTCAAACAACAGTACCCGGAGCAGTAGCTTAATACAATTTTATATATGGGTAAAAAACCCCACTCAAAAAAGGGAAATGACCGAAAGCAATCAGGTCGTATCCGCCACGAAACGGCTCCAGTTACCGTTGAACCTGGAAAAACCTCAGACAATTCTCCTTATGTATTTCAAAGAGATAAAATCTCATTTGATTTAACTATTAAGAATTTACCTTGGACTAATAAACAGAAAGAAATCATTTCTAGATTTTTAGATAAAGGTACTAAAGTTCTTTTATTGAAGGGTCCAGCTGGAACTTCTAAAACAACTCTTGCCATGTATTGCGGATTGACTCTTCTTAATATGAAGAGAATATCCGATATGGTTCTAGTTCGTTCTGCAGTTGAGTCTTCGGATTCTAAACTTGGTTTCTTACCAGGAACTTTGGATGAAAAGATAGCTGTATATCTTACACCCTTTCATGATAAATTTGAAGAGCTTCTTTGTAAAGCACAATTAGATAAGCTTCAAAAAGATAATAGATTAACTATATGTCCTATTAATTTTGCTAGAGGTCTTCATTTCTCTGCAAAATTCATTTGTGCTGATGAAGTTCAAAACTTTTCAACTAGAGAAATACACACACTCATGAGTCGTATAGGTGAATTTTCCAAAGTGTTTCTCTGTGGTGACCCAGAACAAAGTGATCTTCCGTATGGAAAGTCGGGTTTCAATAAAGTGTATGAATTATTCAATAACGATGAGGCTAAAACTCAAGGCATATACTGTATGGAATTAAGTGAAGAAGATATTGTTCGTTCAGAATTATGTAAATTTATCACCCATAAATTTAAAGAACTTCATGTAGCTAAGCAATTAGAAGAAGCAAATAAACACCAGCATAATAAAGAAAATAAACATGGTGAAGTTATTTCTACTTGGAAACCAAGTGATAACAAGTAAATATATCAATATGAATAATAGACCAGAATATCAAAGTCTCGCTAATAGACCTATAGCATGCACCTTTTGTGGTGCTCATGTTGACGGTAGAATAGTTGAGAGTGTTGTAGATCAAAGAACTAAGAAAGTAGAAAAGAATATTCGCTGGCAATGTGGTCGCTGCGGTAATCTTGTAAGACAGGGAAAAGTAGCTTAATATGGATTTGGACAAGGTTTTAAACGAGGCTATCAATGAAGATATAAGCACTCTCTGGAATAATGCTCACTACGGAGCAGCCAGTGAAGCGCCTCGTAAAGACTTTGTCGGATTCAGTACACAGGATGGGTATAATTTCCCATATCAACATAATGCCCCTCCTGTATTTCCTCCTACAGAACCTCAACCAGAACAAACCCAAAGTTTGCCATGGCCACTTCAAACAGTTTCTGATGATTTAGCAGACAGCTTTGTTTATTTAACAGCTGCTACAAATAAAATAAAAACATGCCTTGACCAGAACGCAGCAATTTCTGATAATCAAAAAAGACAATTAGAACAATTACACAAAGGTGCTATAAAGACATTACAAAATATAAAGTTAATAGGAGATGAACTATTAACAGTAGCCCCATTAGCAGGTCCTTTGCCTCCACAAACCCCCGGACATCAGTAGAATCTTGTTGACGTTCCAGTCAATTTGATACAAAATCTTCTAGTCATGAAGATTAACAAAAATATTATAGCATTCATCAAATCCACTGGAGTCGTCTTATTCATTTCGACTATGGTGGGTTTATCCGTCAAATTAATTAATGGAAATTTTTGGGTTCCATTTATTTTAGCAACTTGTATACAATATGTATTGTTTACATTTTTAGCTAATATAGTCAACAATTATTTTAGTCAAAAGACTCGATTAAAAGAGTTAGATAAATTAGAGCAATTATCTAGTCTATTAGAATGTGCTTATTGCAAAGCACCTAATATCATTACCTTTATTCCAGATCAAAATGAGAGGATTGAATTTCATTGTGATAAATGTTCTGGTAAAAATGTAGTGACTATTAATTTTACAGTAGCTAGAATAACCGAACCAGTAGATATTGCTCCTCCAGCATTACCTACACCTCCTCCTATCGAAGCATAAAAATATGAACACAAAACACGACACAGAACTAGGCCCTATGCAAAACCCTTTGCCTTGGTGGGATAAAACCAAACAAGAAGCATCTACTCTTTCAAGATGGATTGCTCTTTATGAAGCAGTTAATATTATTGCTGATAAAGCGGAGGAAAAAGGTATTAAAATAGATGATGTAGAATTTAAACCTTTAGCTATTCACAAATACATGGAATCAACAGAAAATATTATTTTCAAAAAGATTTTAGAGGAACAGTATAAAATTAAAATTTGTTACTCAGAACCTCAAAGTGAAGAGCATCCAGAATTAGAAACTGAATACGTAGATTAATAACCGCCGTATATACCAGTATTACTACAAGGATTTTCTTCTACGTAATCAAAGTTTTCTAACCCTGCTGCATTAGCTGCATTGTTATCATCAAGCGCTACATTGCCTTGACCAGGACCTGGATTATTAGCTCCATTTCCTTCCATACTGTAATCGTAGCGCTTAGCTTTGAAAAACCAAACATAATGACCTCCTAATGGATTACCTTGAAACTCATCTATGACTTCTGTCAATTGATAAGTGTTAGGTCCTCTCTTAGGATAATTTAAACGATCAGAACCAAATTCAGACAAGGTCATTACGTCTCCGGCTTTTGGTTCTGTTGAAGCTCCGAAAGTTTCTGTATATGTTTCATAATGAATTACTCCAGATAAATCACTATCAGCAATAATACCAAATTTAGATAATAAAATAGAATCATTACTAATATTCAATAAAACTATTAAAGGCTGAGATGGATTAAAACCAGCAGAAGGATCTTCTCCGTATAAGAAATTAGAACCAGAAAGAACTGTAGCATTTGTAAAATATTGAACTTCTTGTCCATTAATATTAATTTGTTCTTTCCACCAACCATTAAAGTTTGACCTTTCATTAAGGTTGTATTCTTTATTTAAATAACGTAGAGATTCCATATTATTTTTTTAATCTTTCCAAACCAAATTTCTTTGTTTGTGGGTTATAACTTAAAGTTATGCCAGTGCGATTAATAGATTTGGAATATGCTTTATCTTCTGTATGATTAATGTGATAAGTCTTAGCTAATCTCTTCCCTGTTGCATAACCAATATTTGGCCACTTTCCGTATTTGTCATTTTTTACAATTCTATCTACTAAAGGATCATTAGCTTGTTGGCCCTTGGAATAAGGCACTTGATTCAAGTGTTTTCTATTCATTGACCTCATAGGGTTCTGTTGATGTTCTCTAGTATGAGGTGTAGAATTTTTAAAAAATGAAGAAAAGCTTTCTTGCATAAAGATACTTAGGGAATTTGGGTAAAAAAAAACTCCGTCTTGCGACGGAGTTTTTTATTGATATATTTATTATATTAACCTTATGCGAAAAGTGACTTACCTGGGGTTACACCACCAACATTTTGCTTGCTCTTATCGTGTAATTCTTCTGGGTTACCCTTGAGCTCTTCTGGCTCTCCGTCTACCTTAGGACCCTTTACAACTGAACCAGCTTTCTTAGTAACTGGTACTGCACCTTTGACTTCATGTCCTTTTGTTAAACCGGCTGAGAGTTTTTCTGAATCCTTAAGTGCATGACCAAGTACTTCTGCTTCAACGGCTTCTGGTACAACTGGCTCAGCAACTTCTGACCCTTCTTCACCAACAGTAACTTCTTCTTCATCGCTTACTGCACTGGAAACTAATTTCTCTAAAGCTTCTACTGCACCTTTAAGATGAGCTAATACTGCTTCGAGACCTAATTCTTCGCCATGCTCATGAGCTGCGGTGCCTTCTGGCTCACCTAAACCAGCAAATTCTAATGGCTTATCATCACCGGCTTCTTCTTCCTCTTCAGCTTCTTCAAGCTCCCAATTTTCTTGGGCTAAAACCTTATTATAAAGAACGTCGAAAGGATTTGTTGATTCAGACTTAACTGACTTAGGAGCTGACTCCTCTGGTGTTACGTCTGCTTGTGATTTGCCTTCAACTGGAGTTTCGACTGTGCAATTTGCATCAGGTCCGGAATCCTTAACGAAATTCTTGGCCTTTTCAGAACCTTCAAGTTCTCCAGTGTTATCAGCGACTACATTGGAGGTCTTCTTGGTGTCTTCGTTTAATACGGAGAGGTATGATTTAATGAGTGACATATGTTGTGAATATATTTACCTCAATTGATGTCCATTTCAATTAAAATTTTACTTCAAGCATCTTTTAATATTTGCTCTACCTCTTTACTTAGGTCTAAACATTCTATTAATTCATAATCATCTTTGCCGTTTACCCACACTATATAATTCTTTTCAATTTCCATACCAGTATGCTTTTCTATAATGTGCTGATAAAGACAAAGTTGTAAACTATATTTTACAAATTCACATGAAGGAAGATATTGGAAAGGAGCTAATAAAGTATCTCCTCTAGAATTTTTCTTTTCAATTGCTTTATTAGTCTTGTAGTCAAATATAACTAATTTTTTAGTCTTTGTATTATATGAAAGATTGTCTATAGTACCGCAAACACTAGCTTCTTCATCTCCTACTACAAATTCTGGCTTTACTAAAACATGATCTTCTTTCCACCAATTATAAAAATTTAAAAAGTTAGTAATAAGATGAGCTTGTTCTTTATAATATTCTTCTACAGTTCCTATATTATGATTTTCTTTTAAAAAAACCTCTATAGCTTTTCTATCAATAGGTATTTGTCTACGCTGCAAATAATTTTCAGCAAACAAATGGAACTCTGAACCCTTGTGAGAAGAATAGTCTCTCTTATAATCCCATTCCTGAAGAATATCTTCAATAAGAACTCCTTTCTTATTAGCAACGTGTTTAGCCATCTCATCTCTCGGAAATGGCTTCTCATATTTTTTAAGAATCTTAGTTACAGAATACTTGGCAATCTTACCATTAATTCTATAACTATGATCTTTATCTACAAATAGAATATTATCAAAGGTCTTTTCTAATTTAGCAAAATTATCCATTATCTAAATCCAATACGCGGAACGTCTTCTTCCTTCTCTTCATAGAAATTAACTTTATCTTTTAAGTTATAAATATCAGCAATAGACATCTTTTCTTTAATCTCTGATTCTATTAGTTTATCAGAATAATTCAAGGACTTTGCTAAATTTTTAGCATCTTCAATCTTTAGAAGATCAAATTCATAATCAACACGAAGACGACCTTTTCTTTTTAAAGCTTCATCAACTTCTTGTCTAGAGCAATTATAAGTTAATACGACTGCTGTTTTTAAGATATCACTCATAATACCATCAGACAGATTTAAAAGTGATGATACAGAAGAAGCCATGCCATTATCTTCTCTTTTAATAATAGCCTTTTCTGCGTCTTCTAAAATAAGAATTGAATTAGGTTTTTGTAACAGAACTGATAAGCTATTTGGATCTGAAGTAAAGAATTCTAACATACTTGTAGGAATATAGATAAAATCTCTATCAATTTGACCTGCTAAATACTTGATATAGGTAGTCTTACCTGTTCCTGGAGGTCCATGGAACATATAAAGACCACTAGATTTTTCTGAAAGTCTTTCTTTAATAGTTTTATCTATTTCTACGAAGTCTTTTCCATAATTTAATGCTAAATCAACATTATCTGGAATATCCACTGAAATAGGCTCAAAATCATATTCACCATATTGTGTCTTAATAAAAAGATGAACTCTACCTTTAGCTGGTTTATGAATAAATTCTACAAAATCTTTAAAAGGAATATCTTGAACATTAGAAGGAAATATGAAACCTAAATTAAAAATTTGTGAAGGTGAATATTGTTTATCTTTTTCTACCTCAGACCATTCTAATGGAGGGCTAAATCCGGCTGAAATAGAAAGATGTTCTTTTTCATCGGTTTGATTTTTAATGGATAATCTTACAAAAACCTTTTTATACAGAAACCAAAAAGTACCACCTCTTACTCCTTTGATACTGTCTTTTTCTAATAATTCTATCTTTCCAGTGGAAGTAAAATTCATTAATTTACCACCTTTTAAAAGAAACGATAATATTTCACCAGTAAATTCTTCATCAGGATAGCAAAAACTAGGGGCTACCCCGTAAGTGTTTTCTATATATCTTCTTATAGGAAACTCGTTGTCATTGACAAGGTTATAATAAATTTCACCATTATCTTTAGACAATTTCATTATATTTTTGCTATTTAAATTGAACATACTTCTATTAATATAAAGCAATATAAACAACTATCAACTTGAAATGAATTAAAAGGCTTTTATAATCTAAGTATTGAAATGAAAAAGATAACCAAAAATGAAATATCTATTATATATAAAAGGTGTTTAAGTTTGGTTAAACGTAAACCAGCTGAGTTCTTTTCATTAAAAAAGATGAGAGGTACACATGGCTTATGTAATTGGACTGATTTAGTGTTTAATCCAAGCGGAGAATTATTAGCTACAGCCTACCATGAATGTATACATTATTTGTTCCCAGAATGGAGTGAAACACAAGTTCTTTATACAGAAAAGAGAATCATTAATGGTGTTTCACAATTAGAAAACGCGGCTTTCCTGAAACACATTTCATCTAAAATTTATAAATCTGAAATACAAAAGAATTTTTTAGAGAAGATAGAAAAAAGATCCAAATACAGAAAGCGTAAATACTTGAAAAACAAAAGGTTATTGAATAAAAAAAATACTTCAAAAACTAAGTGATTATTATCTGAAAATATAGATAATCATTTACTAAATAGAAGACAAATATATGATATTCAATGAACAAATTTCACGCAAACCTAACCTTTATCCTTGGACAGAAGAATTTATTGAAGCCATGCACAACGGCTTTTGGACCGACAAAGAATTCAATTTTAAATCTGATATTCAACAATTTAAAGTAAATCTTAATGATCAGGAAAGAGAAATTGTTATCCGTACTCTCTCAGCTATCGGTCAAATTGAAATAGCAGTCAAAACCTTTTGGGCAAAACTTGGTGAGAATCTTCCTCACCCATCACTTTCTGATCTTGGATATGTAATGGCTAACGTGGAAGTTATTCATAACAATGCATATGAAAGATTAATTTCAGCTCTTGGCTTGGAAGATATTTTTGAAGAGAACCTCAAGTTAGATTGGATTGAAGGTCGTGTAAAATATCTTAGAAAGTATACACATCGCTTCTATAAGGATTCCAAGAAGCAATATCTTTATGCTTTAATCTTATTTACATTGTTCGTTGAGAATGTTTCTCTATTCTCACAATTCTATGTCATTAATTGGTTTGCGAGATTTAAGAATGTCTTAAAGGATACTGATCAACAAGTAAAGTATACTCGTAACGAAGAACAGATTCATGGACTTGTTGGTACTAGAATCATTAATACAATTAGAGAAGAGTATCCAGAGCTTTTTGATGAAGAATTGGAAGCAAAGATTGCACATGAAGCAAAGCAAGCTTTTGAATCCGAATCAGAAATTGTTGATTGGATGGTTAACGGTATTAAAGAAGAAAATCTTACTGCACCTATTCTTAAAGAATTTATTAAGAATCGTATTAATGATTCTCTCAAACAAATTAAGTTCAAACCGGTTTTTGAAGTTGATAAGGAATTATTAAGCAAAACTAAATGGTTTGAAGAAGAGCTTCTTGGAAATAACATGACCGACTTTTTCCATTCTCGTCCAGTTGAGTACTCAAAAAAGAATCAATCTTTTGACGAATCAGACTTGTTTTAATCTTAAAAAGAGATAAAATATAAAACAGGTTATGACTACAGAGGCAACAAGCAACATTTATTGGCTAAACAAGGATTCAAGAAAATTTCTCCAGAGAGGTTATCTTTTAGAAGACGAAACACCAGAACAAAGAATTCATGATATAGCAAAAGCTGCTCAAAAGATTTTAGTAGAATTTACAGGCGATACAAAATTTGCAAAAAAGTTTGAAGATTACATGCATAGAGGATTTTATTCTTTAGCATCTCCTATTTGGTCTAATTTCGGTCGTAAAAGAGGTCTTCCTATTTCTTGCTTCGGTTCTCATATTCCAGATACCATGGAAGGTATCTTAGAAAAGGTTTCAGAAGTTGGAATGATGACAAAAGGAGGTGGAGGTACTTCAGCTTATTTCGGCTCCTTAAGAGGCAGAGGAGAACCTATCTCATCAGGTGGTGAATCTACAGGTACGGTTCATTTCATGGAACTCTTTGAAAGCCTCATGAGTGTCATTTCTCAAGGGAATGTTCGTCGTGGGTCTTTTGCTTCATATCTTCCTATTGATCATAAGGACATAGAAGAATTCTTAGCTATTCGCTCAGAAGGAAACAGTATTCAAAATCTTTCTATCGGTGTTACCATTACCGATGAATGGATGAAATCTATGATTGAAGGAGATAAAGAAAAGCGTAGAATTTGGGGTCTTGTTCTTAAGAAGCGTTTTGAATCTGGTTATCCTTATATTTTCTTTACCGATAATGTAAACAATCAAGCTCCGCAAGTTTATAAAGATGCAAAGATGAAGATTAATCATTCTAATCTTTGTACAGAAATTATGCTTCCTAATAATGAAGAAGAATCATTTGTTTGTGATCTTTCTTCTATGAATTTGGAAAAGTGGGAAGAATGGAAAGATACTGATGCAGTAGAAACGATGATTTATTTCTTGGATGCTGTTATGTCAGAATTTATTAATAAAACCGAAGGTATGCCTTTTATGGATGCGCCTAGAAATTTTGCAGTAAGGCATAGAGCATTAGGTCTTGGTATTCTCGGTTGGCATTCACTTTTACAATCTAAAATGATTGCATTTGAATCCATGGAAGCAAAGCTTCTTAATTCAACTATTTGGAAAACCATAAGAGAAAGAGCAGACAAAGCAACTAAAGATCTTTCCGAATTAATAGGAGAACCAGAATTACTAAAAGGTTGCAATCGTAGAAATACGACTACTTTAGCGGTAGCTCCTACAACCTCTAGTTCATTTATTCTTGGTCAAGTATCTCCAAGTATTGAACCTTTAGAATCAAATTACTTTGTTAAAGATTTAGCAAAGGGCAAATTCACTTATAAAAATCCTTATCTTAAAGCATTACTCAAATCCAAAGATAAGAATGACGAAGAAACCTGGAAAGATATTCTAACTCATGGAGGATCAATTCAACATCTTAATTTTCTTACTCAAGAAGAAAAAGATGTATTTAAAACCTTTGCTGAAACTTCTCAAAAAGAAATTGTTATTCAAGCATCTGCTAGACAAAAATATATTGATCAGGGTCAAAGTTTGAATCTTATGATTCCAGCAGGAACACCGCCTAAAGCAGTAAATGAGCTTATCATTTTTGCATGGGAAAATGGAATTAAAAGTCTCTATTATCAGAGAAGTTCTAACCCAGCAAAAGAACTTGCTCGTTCAATTATGACTTGTAAGAGTTGTGAGGCATAAATAATTCTATGAATTTCAAAACATTTATAGAAGAAAAAGCCAAACATCCTAAATCAGAAGCAGGTTACGTTGATCACACTGTAAAGGGTCAACGCTGTGATGAATGTACTATGTGGCGTTCGCCTAATAAGTGTTCAGCTGTAGCTGGTGATATTAAACCAAATGGTTGGTGTAAATGGTGGAAACAAAGCCACCGTAAATCATAAATTTACTACTTCAATTCCGAAATCTTTGGCTATCTCTGTAAATGAATATGAGGTGCCTGTATCGTAATGAGTTTTATAAATTATTTTTTTGATTCCGTAGGCTGCTAAAGATTTTAAACAATCATTGCAACAAGAATGAGTTACTGCTGCTAGATAACACTCTCCTGGTTTAACCATTCTAAGAGCATTAATCTCTGCGTGAATAACCCTTTTGTGTTTTTCTTCACGGTTATTCCATTCTATTTCCACTCCAGCTGGAGCTCCATTATAACCTAAACTAGCTACGGTATTATCTGTGCGAAGTAAACAGCAACCTACTTTAGTACGAGGATCCTCACTTCTTAATGAAGCTACTTCTGCTATTTTTAAAGCATATTCTTCCCAAGATATTCTATTCATATTTTAAGAAAATTTCCCATTCCTGGATTTTATGTTTATTTTTAATGTAAAATGTAGTAGGTAATGCTTTAGGAATTTGTGGTTGTCTGATTAATTTTAAACCTGCTTCATGTGGCATTTTATCCGCTTTCCTAGCATTTACTTCTTTATGAACTAAAACACAGTTAGTCCAACTAGTCTTGCCGCCTTTTGATCTTGGAATAACATGATCAATATTACCCTCATTAGGAGTTAATTTTTGACCTGTATATTGGCAAATACTTTCATCTCTTCTCCAAATAGCTTTAGAAGAAAACTTTGGTCTTTTTTGTGGAACTTTATCAAATTCTGCTAGGATAATAATCTTTGGTATTTTTATATCTCCTCTTACTGTTTTAATGTAAGAAGCATTTTCATCATAAGGCAAATTAATCCATTGATCCCATCTATAAGGAATCATATTATCTGTTCCTTGAACATCTAGGCCGGTTGCATCATCACTGAACATTGCAGCCAATGCTTCAGCCGGTGATTTAACGTGTATAGCTTGCCAATTACGATTTAAAACTAAAACCGTTTCTCTTTTTAAATATCCACAATTCATATTAATTCTTAAGAGTACCAATATAAGGGATATTTCTATATAGTCCCTGATAATCTAATCCATAACCTACAACAAATTCTTCTCCTATTTCAAATCCATAATAATCAGGATCTATTGTATATGGTCTTTCAATTTTCTTATTTAATAAAACACAAGTTTTAACTGATTTGGGATTCAATTCATTTAATCGGTTTTTTAACGTATAAAGAGTTAAACCGGAATCTAAAATATCATCTACTATTAAAACGTTTTTATCTTTACAATCTGGTATATGCCCTTGAATATTGAGCGTCCCTGAACTTATTTTTTCTCCATTATAACTTGAGACTGTTATAGTGTATAATTGAATTGGAATATTGATTTCCCTTATTAAATCAGCTGTAAATAAAATACTACCAGCCATAAGACTGATAATAGTTAAAGGCTCTTCTTTGTAATCTTTACTAATAGTTCTTCCAAGAGATTTAATTTTTGCTGAAAGGGAAATTTTTGAGAATAATATATTTTCTAAATCTTTATGCATTTTATTAAAATTTTATTTTAAAACAACTATAGGTATAATTACGATTAATATTATAATCGAAAAAGGTTTGACCTGTCAAGATTATATCAATTTTTTTCTTTTCTATAATTTTAAGATAATATTGATCTTGCATATCTGATAAAAATTTGTTTAAATCAATTGAGCCATTATTAGAGTTAGTATCTTTGGCAAATATTGATGTGATGTATAAAAAAAATATTAATATTTTAAATTTCATGATAAACATCAATTTCCAAATGTGTATCTAATTCAATTATTTTATTTTCCATCAATTTTTCTAAAACGCACCTTGTTATTTCGCAAGCATTTTCTTTGTTTATTCCAATTACATTTAATCTTAAATCATGTTTTAAAGTATTAAAGGTAGTAAAATATTTTCCTTTTCTTTTTGTAGCTATTTTATAGATAACCAAACGACAACCTTCTTCTATCAAGTTCTTTTTGCTTGGGTGTCTTAGTCTATAAATTATAGACGCTATAAAAGCTATAATATAACAAACCCCTACTAAAATTAGAAAATTTGTTATTAAAGAATTCATAATAGTGGAGTGGAGATAACCGGATTCGAACCGATGACATTCTGCTTGCAAAGCAGACGCTCTACCAACTGAGCTATACCCCCATGGTACACGAGGAGGGATTCGAACCCCCGACATTTTCGGTGTAAGCGAAACGCTACTACCACTGAGCTACTCGTGCATATCATGTTTATATTAATACACCTGATAAGAAAGATCAAGACATTTTAATTTTAATTTTAAAATCTTTTTTTCCTTTTATTACTCTGTGATATATTCCAGCAGGGATTTCTATTTTGCCTTCTATTAATTGGGGTAATTGGTTATCAAATTGAATTAACCAATCCGTAGGTTCTAAAGCTTCAACTATTCTGTCTTCTTTATCAAAATGCCATTTTAAATCTTCTTCATCTATAAATTCTGAAAATGATCTGATAACTTCTTTATCAGATATCCTTTCTTGCTGAAACGGAAGGCTCATTACCAGACTCTTGAAGATTTTAAACCTAAAGCTTTACGATATCGAGAAACATTACAGCTCCAATAACCAGCCGTTGTTCTATCTTTCTTTTGAGAACATTTATGTCTTGCTCTAAATGATTTAGCTCTAGCTTTATTATTATTACGAACCTTCATATTAGGATCTCCAAAGGTTACTTTCTTGATAGAACCTTTGGGTGTCTTAACATAAACGGCAAATTTCTTAGGACCTCCTGGGGTTCTAAATGGATGGCCGAGTTTTACTTTTTTACCATTTTTAATAGCTTCTGTAATTGTACTTTCACCCATTAATATTTTTTTAGCTCTTTCTAAACCTTGAACAATTGTGTCTAGACTATCATGTTCTGCCGAATAAAGAATTCCTATTCCGCCTTTATCTTCCCACCTTCTAATATTTTTTTCTTTATCATCTATTAAAATATTAGGTTTGCCGTTTGTAGTAGCATAGGACTCTTTGCGGCCTGTAAAAATTTTCTCTAAAGGTTTAATTTCTAAATTGGATTCTAACCATTCACTTTTTCCGATGGATGAATTTTCTCTATCACTTCTTAAAGGCGATGAACAAATTTTATAAGACCCTGCAACATCCGAAACAAGCTTAATTAAATAATCTGTTGAATCGAATTTTGTAAGATTTCTAAAACAATCTTTTATATTGTCTTTATGATCTAAGAAATATTTGTCATAATCTTCGTCTTCAACATGATCTTTACCAACATATTGACAAACTGCTTTTCTTAAATCAGCTAAAACCCCATCCATATCAACATAAATTGTTGTATCAATAGAATTAGGCTCCAATGTTGCTTCTAATATAATATCCTCACTTAGATAAAGAGGGGCTTCTAAATAAACTTCTCTTCCGTTGTAAATTGCTTTTTCACCTAAAGAAGATTCAACTAATTCTACATCTTCGTCATTTAAAGCCAAGGCATCTTGATTATAAAGATCTCTAGCTTCTTGAATTAAAGCAAAGTATTGATCTGAATATATTCTAAAAGCATTTTCACTTAAGGTTAATTTATGTTTCAGGTGATATGATAACGCCTCACTAATCTCAACGTCTTTAACAAGAACCATGTGTCCTTCTTCGTTGTTATAGAAATCTTTAAAGTTCATTTCTTTATATTTAGGGTAATATGTTTATTAAAATGTTTTTCAAAAACAATACCCCACTTTTCTATTTTCTCCCAATCGGATCTTATTGCATCGCCTAAAAAGGCTTGGTCACAGGAAAGATATGCTTGTATTTCATCTCTTAATACATTATCGCAATATCCGGTTTTACGAAGAACATTTTTCATTTTATCTAAAAGTCTTCTTGGAATACTATTAATAAGTTTGGTTACACTTTTTTTATATTTTTTATCTAATTTATAAAACGCATGACATAATTCATGATTGATGGTATCTTGATCCTTTTTCTGTGTCCCTATCAAATAATAAGGTTTGTTTTCTTTTATTTGATTGATCACTTTTTTTAATACTGAATCATACATATTCCAATCTGTCTGAACCCAAGAACCTTTATAAAATTTATCTAAAATACCACTAGGAATATTAAAACCAGACCAGTCTTCAGGATATGTAAAAGTTCCTCCATTTTTCAAAGAATAAATTCTTTGAAATTCCATCATATTAAAATTTTTGCCTCTTATTTGCTCAAAAGAAGATTCATAAAATTCTTGAACCCTACAAAAAGTCATTGCCAAATCATAAGCATTATCAATTTCGCAAAGATAAACACCTGTACAAATTTTTGTAAGTTTAGTTTTAATTTTCATAAAATGGTGGGCAGAGAAGGACTCGAACCTTCGAACTCCGAGGAGAGGAGATTTACAGTCTCCGGCAATTGCCGCTATGCGATCTACCCATTTAAATTATTGTACATGCAAAGTCTTTTCTTCACACTTGATTTTATCCCAAATCACTTCCGTATTTGACCAATATTCTGAAAGTTCTATTACACTATCATCTATTTCAGGATCTTCTCCATTAACCAACATATCATCTAATTCTTCTTGGGAATATATATAATATTGATCTTTGCGAAGTTCTTGGCTATAACAATCAATATAAAGATTACCAGAATTTTCATTTAACCAAGTTTGAATTTCTTGATTTGTCTTATCTTTCAATTCCGGGAAAATATCAAGATTAAGTTTAATGTCTCCATGGCACTCATATGTGGTAAAGGATTCCATTAGTCTTACTGTCTTTGTATTTTCTTCGCTCATTGTTTATATATTAAATGTTTTATAAAGGAATATCAACTAAAAAGCTTCCCGGCAAGGACTCGAACCTCGACAAAGAGTGCCAAAAACTCTTGTGCTACCATTACACCACCAGGAAATAAATTTTTAAGAAATTAAAGTTTTAAGTTCTTCTAAAACTTCAATCTTTCTTTCCAAAACACTTTCCTCTTTCTTCAAAAGATCTTTATGTTGTTCTTCTAAAGAACCTTCTTCTAATAAAGTTTCATCAATAATAGGATTCTCTAATAATGAACCTTCTGCAATTGGTACTTCAACTATAGGTGTTTCAGTAGATGGTGTTTCTAATAAAGTCTCATCAATTACAGGAACTTCTGTAAGAAGAATTTCTTCAACAACCTCTGGATTGTTTGTAAGTTTAGTGGGAATGCCTTTGAAGGCTGATGATGTGGAATTACTCATGGTTATATTTTAGTCGTGTCACCGGAAAATACAATATCTTCTTCTTTAAGTTCTGTGTTTTCTATTATATCTTTTGTTAAACTTTTCTTAAATGGATTAAGACCAATTGATACAAATCCATTATTATCAAAATTATATCTAAATTCGCCAACCTTTTCTAGTACATCACACTTATTAATAATAAGCTTTGTTACTCCTGAAAGATTAATAGCCTCAACTAGCTTTCTAACATTTAGCCAGTTTACAATTCTTTTTCTTCCAGTTGTCGTTCCTACTTCTCCTCCAATTTCAATGACTTTATCAAGAATAGGATCGTCCCAAAGTGTTTCTGGAAATAAAGGATCTACACCACTTTTTGTATCATAGATCTTTGCTACTCCAATAATGTCTCTGATCTTTTTTGGAGAAAATCCAAGAGAACAAGCATTATGAGGAAACGTTTCAGAACTTGTTACATAAGGATAATCCCCGTAATTGATATCCAACCAAATACTTTGTGCTCCTTCGCAAAGAATTTTACCTTGTAATTTTCCATTCCAATGATATATCGGATCAATCGAAGAATCTTTAATTTGAACTCCTACTCTATTTGCTTTTGCCGCATAACAAGGAGCAATGCCTTGACCGGTTGTTCCTAATTTTGGTTTGAGATAATCCAAATCAAATTTAATATGATCTTTAGTAATCACATGAGCATGAGGATGAATTTTTACTAAAGAAGTATCAAACCCATTCTCTTTAAGATATTCCATCTCTTCCCAAAACTTGCTGATATTAATAACACAATTAGGACCTATAATAGAAGGCTTACCGTGAAATACTCCAGAAGGAATCAGATGTGTTTTATATTTCTTATCATTTAGATAAACCGTATGACCAGCATTTGGACCACCATTCCAACGACATACCATGTCATAATCTTTGGCTAAAGCGCTTGAGACTTTACCTTTGCCTTCATCCCCCCAAGCAAGACCTACTATGATATCAACAAAATTAATCATTCCCTTATTATAAAGAAATGATTAATAAATGCAATTAGTTTTTTAAGCTAAATTAAGCCCACTTAATAGAACCGGAATTAATAACCTCGTTTGCCTTAGCTATTGCTGTTTCATTTGTCCAATTACCGGCTGCTGTATATTCTGTATCTCCTTCCCAAAGGATAACGCCTCTAGGGAGACCTGCTATACGAGCTATAATCTTTTTTTCGTCAAATAAATCTCTTACAGCTATTACTTCTACGGATTCAATTGTTAATGATTCTTCTGGTTTTGTTACTATTTTTATACTCATGATATTATATTTATAATTTAAGCGTTATAAGCAATGACTTGACCACTTGTTAATTTTATAGATGTAAAATTGCCGTTTAAAACGAACCCAGCTGGGAATGTAGGAATAGATATCGCACTTACTGCTGTAGTCCCGGAAGAAGTCAATCCTGCAAAAACCGTTGAAGTTATTGTTTGAAGACCCCCAAATTTACCATCTACTTGATTAGTCCCAGCAATAACTGTAATTCCATTACTACCTAATTCATTAACTTTATACATTGCTTGAGCAAATAAAGATCTACTTTGGTCATTGGGTACGGAAACCCAAGAATTATTCCACCCTATATTTGGAGTGGCTGGGAGAGAGGAAACTACTGGAGAAAGGGTCATAGATGATATTACTTACCCTAAGAGTTTCAAAAAAAGTTGGCTGTCGAGGTAGGATTTGAACCTACGACCAAAGAGTTAACAGCTCTCCGCTCTACCACTGAGCTACTCGACATTAAATTTCGGGATGATAGGATTCGAACCTACGACATCTTGGTCCCAAACCAAGCGCTCTAGCCAAGCTGAGCTACATCCCGGATGCTTATGATGTATATATTAATACATCTTCATCAGTAAGGCAATAACTATAAGTCTGGATTATTGTTTTTTTCTTTTAGTCTAGCATTCCAAAGTGGAACATCTTCTAACACATGTGGATTAACATTTCTAAAATTACCTAAATGCCCAATGAGTAAATGACAATTAACACCATGCTTCTCACATTCACAAAGAGTAATAAGATTAGTAGGTTCTAATTCTAAATCTGGGTGTAAATGAAAGGGTTTAATATGATGAACATTAAGATTTTCATTACCTTCGCAAACTGCACAATTAGGTTGTTGTTTTAAATGTGCATCTCTCACACCATTCCATTTAGGAGAGCGAGAAGCTGTTATAGGAGCTTTACCTTGGAGAGTATCTTTAATTCTTGTAAACATATAAATACTTACCCCCTTTTATATGGAGGAAGCGGTGGGATTCGAACCCACGGAGGCTTTAGACCTCTTCAGTTTTCAAGACTGACTCTTTAAACCACTCAGACACACTTCCGTTAAAATGGAGCGTCAAGTAGGATTTGCACCTACGGCTTTAAGGTTTTGCAGACCTTTCCTTTGGGCTTCTCAGGCATTGACGCATATGGAGGAAGCTGTGGGATTCGAACCCACGGAGCCGATGAAGGCTCGGCGGTTTAGTAAACCGCTCTCGTAAACCGCTTGAGTAAGCTTCCATATAAAATTATTTAACATCCTCAAGGGGATTTGAACCCCTGCTAAGCCCGTGAAAGGGGCTGGTGCTAACCGCTACACTATGAGGACATGGTTTATATACTATGATAGTTTACGTATAATTGCAAGAAGAATTTTACAAGTATATTTAAATATTAAAAAAGTTATATAACCAATTACAAAGGGAATAAGCATCAACCCCGTCATAGCGCCTTCAAATACAGTAAGCACATAAATACTTACCCCCTACAAGGATGGTGGAGCCTAGTAAGAGAATCGAACTCTTGTTTGATGATTACAAATCAACCGTTTTACCATTAAACTAACCAGGCAATTAAAATCTTATTGGTGTATCTAATTTAGTATAGATATATCTTTTTTCTCCAGGAACTTTTCTGAAAAGAGGGTTTTTTGTTTTTAAAGAATAGCAAAGAGGAATGTCTTCAGGGTTTTCTAAATCCTTTCTGCGAGACCAAACCGGATTACCATTTTTATTCTTACCAATGCCATAATTCATCTGGTATCGCTTCTCACCTGTCTTAATATCCTGTAAATTAATGCGATATCTATTGATTCCAATGCGGTTATTATGAGTCACCTTGAATATTGCACCTTTTTCTATTAAAATTGGTTTATCCGACTCATCATATGCAATGGAATTAACTGGAGCTTCTAAAACCATGCCTTTAATTACTTGGCTTTCTATATTTGCTAATGCTACATGAATCATACAATTAATATATGATATGTTATTAGGTAAAATCAAGATTAATTTACTAAAACATCTTGTCTGTTTAAAATAAAAACTGGACTATTTATATTAACTCTTACAACATAATGAGGCCCAGCTTCTTCTATAATTTCTACTACTTGACCCTTTAAAAGAATAGGATGTGCTTCTGTTAATATAACCCCTTGACGATAACAAAATCTCTTATTTTTCACAATAATACTTAGGGGGTATTATTGGAATTTCAAGACGTCTTCTATGAGTTGATTTAAAGAAGGTTTTAAAGATTCGTATGAATTAATAGCAATTGCTGCTCTTTGAGCTTGTGCTTTTTTCTTTGTAAGTGGTTTTTTACTAAAACATTTGCCACTTACTTTACAGACTTTATAACCGCCATTTTTCTTTTTAATTTTATAAGGCATAAAATTATTTATCTTTATACCTTAATTTGCTGGTATAGCAGCGGGACGCCTTTCTAAATATGTTACTCTACCATCAATATTGTCTAATTGTTTTTGGAATCCACCTAATAATTGATTATAGGTTTTTAATTGTTCTGTAAACGATACTTGATTATTTATTATAATTTCTAATTTACCTTGAGTTACTTCAAAACGGGTTTTAAGAATCTCATCTTGTTTTTTATCTAATTCAATTTGTTGTTTCATATAATCAACAAATTTATCCTGCTTAACATATGTAGTGGACATCCACATAGTATAGTACCCCACAGCTAAGAATACAGTCATTGTAAGCAATGGCTTAATAATTAAATTAATAAAAGGCCTGTGTCTCGATTCAAAAACGTTTAGCTTTTCTATAAACTTATCACTCGTAGGGTCTGGCTGATAACTCATATGAGAATTATATTTACTTATATTAAAAGTGGCCTAATCTTCTATGTATTTCGCATCACTTAAGGGTTGTGTGAATGTTGCCCAAACCATTGAAGGTTTTTGTAAACTATATTCAAAAATAGGATCTGTCATTTGTTCTCCTAATTTTTTTTGATGTTTTACTATTAGCTTATAAGCTTTTTGTAAAATTTCTATATCTGTATTTTTTTCCCATAATACAGCGGTTTCGTAAAATGGTTCTGGTAATAAAAGATTACCAGCTGATAAAAAAATTGTTTTGGCAAAAATGGCTTGATAATTTAAAACCAATTCTTCTTTTAATTTTTCATTTATATCAAAATAATTCACTCAAATATTCTCTAAGATTTTGATAGGTTAATCAACTCTTTTAAAGCTTCTTCCGGGGATAATGTTTTAACCGATGTTTGAGGTTGCTGGATTATCTCTTCTTTAGGCATTAAATGCTGCATTTGAAGCATAACATCTCTTTCTAATTTAGTAATTGTAGGATCTTTTTCTATTTGAGGCATACCTCCAATAGAAGAAATAAAATTATTAATAGGATTGTGTTTTACGTGAGTTGTATATATTTGGGATAAACTCATATGCAGGTTTCTACCAATTTGGCTTCAGCTTCTCTTCTAGTAATTAATCCGTCTAATCCTTTACCCTGCCATATACGCTTCATTTTTCTTAATTCATTTGCAATACCTTTATAATCTTTTTTAGGAACTAAATCACGAATATTACGCATTTCAAGTCTACTATCACCAGATAATGAAGAACCTCTATTGAACACCAAAGAAACAATAGCACCATAGGCATCATCACATAATTGATCTAATCCAGGAAAAGCCTTTTCTGCAAGTCTAGCAAATTTTCCCCAAATAAGTTCATTGAATATTTTAAGAGCCTGATCCCAAGACACAACTATACCACTATTTTTATACTTCTGAGTGTATTCTTTTCCTGCTTGACCAGTCTTGCCAGAAGCTCCTTTGACTATCTCTAATTGATTCTTCGGTAAAAAAATAAAAAGCTTTTCTAGCTCTGTAGGTGTATAATATCCACAATCTACACCTATACCTAAAGTAAATCCACTAGCTCCTCCTGGCCATGTAGGTTTAGACAAATATTTATCATAATAAGATTTACCACCTCCTACTTCATATTCTAAAATTAATGCTAAAGCTTTTGTAGATGGATTTTTCATACTTCAACCTCCGATATGTGATAGTCATCTTCTTTTGTATTATTAGTTAAAATTTCCTCATACACTTCTACCTCTCCTTCTAATGATACATTGGATGAACTATTATATTTTAAATCAACTATACCTTGAGCACCGAGATATGTTGCTACAATAACCGCAAATATTTCCATCATCTTACTGAAGATTGTAGTATATGATACTATTAATTCAGGAGTCCTGGGTATAAAAAATAGAATACCAACACTGGCAAAGTAAATTGTTATAAGAGCAATTGCAGCACTAAAAATAACAAAGAATTTTTTAGATGCTAAATGATTTGTATCCTCTAATTGTTGTTCTAAACGAGCAGGGGTATTTGGGGGTGCTTTGTCATTACTAAGAAAAGCACCAGCAGATTGAACTATATTAACTATGTTTTGCCACATCTATAGGTATTTACCCTAGATGATAAATTAAAGAACGAGCCAAACCAAATCCTAAACAAAGACAATACGTATACATTAAGGCATAGCGATAGTATGGGGTATGATATTCACACATATTATTAGCTCTTAGAAAAGAGTACCGATAATGAAGCCAATTACAAAAATAAGAATGGCTAGAGATGTTTTTGGGTTACGAGTAATCCAGTCTATGACTGAATTAACTACAGATGAAATTGTTTTAATGAATTTATCCATATTAATATTTATGGATAAAACCTGGATTTTCAACTAAAACATTAAGAAACTGTTCATTCTCAAGTAGATATAACCACCAATTGAAGCCAATAAAACTCCAATAATAATGTTTCTCCATAAGATAGCTAAATCCTTCTTATAGACCTCAGCTTGAAGATGATTTAAATCCTTAATCATCTTATTTGTGTATTCTGCTTGCTTTGCTAATTCCTTATCTGTATTCTCCTTGGCATTTGCAAGGTTTGCGTTATCTTTCTTTAATTGCTCGGCAATAGCCTTAACCTTTAATAAATCTTGATACTCAACAGAATCAACCACTACAACTTTATCACCTTTATATTGGCTAGGAACAATAACCACTCTTGTCTTTTCACCGGCTTTAGCATCTTTTACTACCTCTCCTGCTTGATAAATAGGTTGAATATCAATCTTTTTCTTTGGAGGTTTAACAAGTCTTGTTGTTTGGTCTGAATAATAATAAGCTAAGTCAACTCTTGCTTTATTAAGAGAATCATTTGTAGCATAAACATTTTGACTAAGAGCCTCAGACTGTTTTTCTGTATAATAAGTGCATCCCACAACAAGCAATGCAGATAGTAATAATATTTTATTCATATCATTAATTATCTATCTCGTTTAAATAATCTCTATTCCACTCTTTTGAGCGATTGCTCGAGTCTTTTATATTATACCAATTAGGATTTTCTGGTGCTTTATAAAGAATATCCTTTTCAATCTCATTATTACCACATATGCTAGTATCTTTATTTATAACATCTGGATCAATAACAGCTCTTTCTAGAAGAAGTTCTTCTTTGGCTTGTTTTAGATCTTTATCAGTTGGATATTTGTCCAAAGATTCTTTTAATAAATTATTAATAACATCGTTAACTGAAATATCTTGCTCGCAAGAATCCTTAATAATCATTTCAAGAACTTCTCTTGGCCAATCTGCTATATCAAGCTCAATACCAACATAAGGACGAAGCTCAATAGAACCGTCATCATGAAGTTTAGTTTCAAATTTAGTTCCGGGCCCTGCTCCAATAGAGCTTAACTCTTCTTCAGTAAACTGAATATAAACATCATTAGTTGGTTGTAATACTTTTTTTGTTGTCATATTATTATTGAATTATATATTAGTTCTATAGATTGTTCAACTGTATAATTAAAGGGAATTATAACTTCAGCGTGTGTTGCTGGCTCATAGATTGAATCAATACCTGTAAAGTTTTTGATCTCACCAGCTCGAGCTTTTTTATAAAGACCTTTTGGATCTCTTTGCTCACAAATCTCTAATGGTGTATCTAAATAAACCTCTACAAACTTAGCACCAGAGTAAGATGTCAAGAGCTTACGAGCGTTATCTCTCATAGACTGAAGAGGTGATATCATAGCAACAATAGTGACATCAACTTTTTGAAACTCCACCATATTTCTAACTCTATAGACCATTTCATTAACCATCCTCTCCCTACTCTTCATATCAAAGCCTTTTGGCTTTTCATATGTTGCTCGAATAACATCCCCATCTAATAAACCTACCTTACGACCTTTATAGAAACAATACTGTTCTAAAAGTTCGGCTACAGTTGTCTTACCAGCACCCGATAATCCAGTAATCCATACAACTGTAGGCTTCATATTAATATTCAATTCTAAACCAAAGCCATTCAATAAACCTTCTAACCTTTCTACCCCCTATATCCATAATCCAATAGGAATCGGGCGTTGCTTTAAACTCTGTTATATAAAATTTCATATATTAAAATCAATATGATAAGATTTCATTAAGCTGTGCAATTCAGCTCTTACCTGATCCATAGTATTTGTAAGAAGCTTTGGAGCACCTTCTGTTGGATACTTGACACAGTTTCTAAGATACTGATCTAAATCCCAAAGAACAGAATAATATTTTCCAGCATTATTTGCTATATCAAATTCACTTTGCTCCTCAGGAAGATTGAACTTTAAGATGGCTTCTGGCATAGTTTAATAAGTGTAAGCTCTTTTATTTGCTTTTCAAGCTTTACAGCTCTCAAAGCCAAATCAGATGCTGCTTCTTCCCAAGAAGTCCCTTTCTTAATCTCTTTGCATTTATTACAAGGACACTTCCAAGACTTTTCTGTTGTGTCTCCTTTCCAATCAACAGGCTCTTCAACCCAAGGTGTTTTCTTTTTAACCTTATCTATAGTCTCTTCAATAGTAAGATCCTTTACTTGTTCATGGATTAATGGATCAAGTCCACTCCAATAAAGAGGGTACATAGGATGTTTTTGAGCTTTGAGTTTTTCAATCTCTTCATCCTTGTCAAAGACATAGTCTACAATATCCTTCTTTAGCTTTTCATTCTCCTTATTAGCTGCATTGAGCTGATGTTTATATTCATCTCTTTGTTCAGCACATTTCTGTAAATCTCTTTCAAGAATATCAATTCTTGCTGACTTCCAGTCTACCTTTATTTTTGTATCAATAAATTCTTGTAGTGTATTGTTCTTAGCTCTAAGAAGAGCATAATCATTCTTAAGAGTAAAAAGCTGATCTTGTAAATCTCTATTTACATCACTATCAATCTCATTAATTCTCTCCATCAATTGAACATTCTCTTCTTTCAAATGTCTTAACTGCAAAACTTCCTTTAAAAGCTCATTCCATTCTGCAGTTATATTAATCTTAGGCTTTGAGTCTTCTAGTATCTCATCAACTGACTTCTTCTGTGGGAATAAATTAAACATTTTCTTATTATATAGCTTTAGGAGGAGGTGTCAACTCCAAACTCATGAAATTCTACATAACTTTCCATGACCTGTCCTTCATATCTAAACTGCAGAGCTGTCTTTTCACTTACTTTATAGTATTGGATAATCTCAACATTCTTTAAAGAGATCCATTTATCTCCAACCCAGACTGATGCTAAAGGTAGTTTCATACTTTAATATAATATTAGCTCAAATGGATGGAAAGTCAAATAAATAGATGTAATGAAAGACAATGTTCTTGTTATATCAGATATTCATTTAGGAAGCCCAGTCTCTAAAGTTAAAACTGTAGTTAATGTTCTAAAGAATGAAAAATATAATCATTTAATAGTGAATGGTGATCTATTTGATAATCAGCATATAGAAAGATACAAGAAACATCACTGGAAAGTTTTAGCTCTTATTAGAAAGATAGCCAAGAAGAAAGAAGTTACCCTCATTAAAGGTAATCATGACATTAATTCAACATTCCTAATAAAGGTTCTAGGACTAGAGTTTATTGACAAGTATGAATTAACAATTAATAATAAGAAGTTCTTGTTTATTCATTTTCATCAATTTGATTCTTTCCTTAAAAAATATCCTATTGTAACTCATATTGCTGAAAGCATTTATTATTTTTTCCAGAGTATTGATAGATCAAAGAAGTTCTCCAGATGGTTAAAAAGAACATCAAAAGTATTCCTAAATGTAAAGGTAAAGATTAGGAATAAAGCCTTAGACTATATTAAGGACAAAGACTATGATGCCATTATTGGAGGGCATATCCATTTTGCCGAAAGCTTTAAGTGTGAAGAATCAGGTAAAGAGTATCACAATTCAGGCTCTTTCTGTGATGAACCTTGTCACTATCTAATAATTGACAAAGAAGGTAAGGTTACTTTGAAGGAGATTTAGACTCATTAAACTTTTTAAGTCTTCTCTTAGCCTTCCTACCTCTCTTATAAACTTTCTTAAATGGTTTATATACCATCCAACCAAATATACCAAAACCTATTAACAAGAATACCATTGCTATATGAAATATAAACAATGATGGGTTCATAATATTACTTAATCTTTTGTTATTAACATTACTCTTGTAATGATCTCTTGTAAACCCTCTTTATTGTATCTGTTATGCTGATCCCAGTTAGAGTCTCCATAATGTTCAAGATAAAATTCAACTTCCTCTAAAATTCCTTTTTTAAGAACATCATTAATAAGATACGTTTCAGCATCTTCTAAAGTGTTAAATTCAGCCTCTTTATCATGTAGAATATATCCATGATGCTCAACTTCCCATTCAACTCTATCCCCATACATATAATGAGTAGAAATCCTAAAATGACAATCTCGATCTTTATGATATTCTCCTCCAATCAGGTCATACCAGATTGTATTCAGAGCTATAATTTTCTCATGGTTTGTCATACTTTTATTCTTCATTCCCTAAAAGTCTATTAATAAGTCGCATGTTGGATATCCTATACTCACACTCCATATGATCTCTTGCTTCTATTGCATTCTGTAATTGCTCCTCATCACCTAAATAGAAATCATGTAACCCCTTTTTAAAGTCTGAATTGAGCTTGGATTGAATGAGATCTAGAATTGGCTCAATATCTTTATCCGATAAATGTAAAGTAAATTCAGAACAATCATACTTTGACCCATAGTTAAAATTAACTTTTAATTCTACTGCTGGACCATAATAGTTATCAAAAGGTTGACCAGTAAAGTCAGAAAAATAATTTGCTTCTTCGTGCTGTTTGGGTTTTAGGATCTTCTTCATATCTTATTATAATCTCCCCAAGCCTGAGAGTCAATAGTCTTCATCATAGCATCAAAGTCTTTCTTTTTAGCTTCGTAGTAAAAGTTCTGCAGATCTGTTTTTAAGGGACCTGCAGAACCATCCTCATGAATTCTAAAGACCTCTTGAAGACCACAATCAACATTTACATTGATTGAGTATTCATCATCCTTTTCAATATCAATAAGAGGACCTACTGTTGTAGTATTAGGAGTATGACCATAGACCTGCTTAATAAAAGGAAGAGGAGTAGACTCTCTGAAGTGATCATGCCAGAGAATGCCACCTACTTTGTGAGTACCACCTCTACACCTTCCAGCAGCTCCAAGAATATCTGTATACTCCCGATTCTTATACATCTCTACAGCCTCATCAAGCTTCTTGGTAATAATCTCAGGAGTTGTATCGAGAACAGGGTGTTCAAACCAATAATGGGAAAGCCCAGCATGGGTAAAGAACCAGCCATTCTCGTAATGATACATCTTAATCTTATCCCAATCTTCATTGGTCATAACTCGATTAATAGCATCATCCTTCTGAAGAGTGTACCCAGAGCAATGATAAAGGTTCTGAAGATTACCCTTACTATCCTTCCTATAGTTTAGGTAGGAATAGTTAATGTCATGGTTACCCATCAGATGGATTCGATTAGGCTTAGTCAATGACTCTTTAAGCCATCTAGCTGTTTGATCAGCGTCAATAGCAGTATCACCGAAGTCATCAAAATAGTCTCCGATAAACACAATAGTATGATCATCGTATTTTGATGCAATGGCTTCAGCTCTAACCCAATGGTTATGAATATCACCTATAACTAAAATCTTATTCATGTTCAAAAATATTCATTAATAAAATATTTAATAATCTTGAATATGCCATACCAGAAAGTAGCACAAATTACAATTGCTCCTAACCAGACTAATTTTGTTTCTAGTGATTTCATATTATGGATAAATTATAAGAATATATCCCTTGATAGTCAACCACCAAATAAAGGCGACTACAGTCATTAAACTAATAAGAGCTGGTACAAAAGGATCTTTCATATTAAGCAAGGTTACGAACAATCCAGAGTTGAAGTTTTTGTATATTTTGAGATATCCAATAAAGAGATCTGGAAACTCTATTACCCCAAAATATAGACCAATAACCAAAAGTAACACTATTTAAAAATTTCTTCGTCTTTGTCCAAGGATGTCTTTCATGAGCTGCTAAGCTATCCTTCCAAGCCTTTTCATTAGCTGCATTTTGTTCAGCTGTATGAATAATCTCAGCACTATCAAGGACAAGATCAGTAAGCTTACCTTTGACAAATGTTGCTGTAAATTCTAGATCCCATGTATTATTGTCATTGTCTTCTCGATAATAATAAAAATTAACTGTACCTGTATACTCATACTTTTCGTATGTTCTACTTTTCTCAACAAACTCATAAGGCCAACAAAATTTCTTTTGCTTGCGAATCTTCTTTTCTTCTTCTTCTGTTATTACTCGAACAGTTTCTCCTTCAACCTTTAAAATATTAAGAGTACCATTCTTTTTGATAGAATAGGTAGTCATTGTATTATCCAAATCTTTAGTTTGAAAGTCTGCTTTAGACCAATTAGTGTCTGGAAAGGCCTTCTTAATCTCTTTAGTAAGAGGTAGTTTTCTTTCGCAATATATAGTATCAAACATTCCCATTTGTTTATATATTATATTGTTATGCTGGTAATATCAACTGTAAATAATATATAATGAATTTCAAAACCTTCTTTTATGAAGCAACACATCAGCAAATAGATAAAGCTGTATCATCTGATGATTGGCAAAAATTTAGAGTATCTTTAAAAGGGTTATCAACTTCTACTAAATTACAAAAATTAAGTAATTGGGTTGTTAAAAAGCATAATTCTAAAAGAGCTAAACTTCAAGCTTCTAATTATAGAGGAGCTTTAAGACGTGGTGGGCAATTAAAACCGGAAAAATAAAATGGTAGAGGCGAGGGAATGGAAGCGAGGGGAGTCGAACCCCTGTGTTCATACTATTCTATTTATACTTCTACACGCTTAGGTAAATTTAGGATTTGATTGACTAAAGGCTCCTATGGTTTACCGACCTATCTTTTAGAGTCTGCCTATATGTGTGATTAAGGACCACATACCACCCCTTGCACTTATTTTATAAGAATCGCAAGTACTTCTATACCTATTATTATAATAAAAGATTTAATAGGATCCTCTCTTATTGTTAAGCAGCCATAAGGCAAAGCTCATCTTCATTACTGAAGAGGCTCTCTGCCATATTTGTCACGAATGACTTGACTGACACAACTGCATTGGTTATTGCCTTTGCATTTAGTTTTTAATCCGTTTTAAAGTAGCCACAGATCAACTACTGCGTGCAATACAAACTTCGAGTATGAGTCGAAACCAGTACGCCCCCAAAATTATTTATCAAAGATCTATTATTAATATACTATCTTTTAAACAAAGATACAACCTTTTCTTTTATTTTTTGAAAGATATTTTTTTTCTTTCTTAATATAAGTGGTCTTTTAAGAGGAATACCTTCTTCTCCAAAATCTCTATAAGTTCTTTTATGTGTATATTTTATATCTTTCATAATTGATCTCTGTAATGAGCCCCAGTTATTTTTTTAATTATCTTTCTTGTAACCGGCTCTTCTTCATATTCTATATGCTCTACTTTTTTAGGTGGTATAGTTTCTATAAGACTATTATAAGCTAAAACCAATGCTACGGCAAGAGGGTCAAACACCAATACAATAGCTAGCGTAAACCACTTTACAACAGTGTCCATATCTACTCCAAAGGTTTTTGCTACATACTTAAGTGTTCCAATATCTACTTCTTTGGAACCTTCAATCTTTTGATTGATTGAATCTTGACTTGTTTCAAAGAGTTGCGTAGTAAGTTCATCAACTCTTTTCCTCGTTGCAGATATTTCTTCTGATGATTTTTTAATATCTTCGTAAATTGGTTTAGCTGCTCTACTTGATAAATCTGGTAATCGTTTTTCTTGAGCTTTTCTTGCTTCATTTAATGTTTTAATTCTATCATTTAATTGACTTATTTCTAGAGTTAAAAATTCTTTCTTAGAATTTAAAGATTCTTGTTTAACATCTGTAAGTTCTACCTTGGTATGGCTCTGTTGATATGCTCCTGTTAAGAAACCAAAAATACCTAATGATGTTATACCCATTAAAACAACAACCGCTATAGTTAAATAAAATTTTAAGAGTATTCCGCAAGTGTGCCAATATCTATGCAGAAACGAAGCTGCAACCAACTTTCCAATTTCCAAACTTCCTGCCATGACACAAACTGCCACAAAACGAGCAGCATATAATGTTGCTAATCCTTGAACCGAAAAGAATGCAGCACATCCTGCTACTATTAAAGCTACTATACCAACTAACGCTGTAAACATATAGAATACTTATCTTTTACGGATTTATAAAGAAGTAATTGATCTTAGATGTGATATTATTAATACTACTATAAGCAGTAAGACTTCCTGTAGATGTAACAACACTAATTGATGGTATTTTCTTATCATCTGTCACATCAATTGATTGAACAAAGACTTTAGAACTTGTTGTTACATTAACATCAGCCACTAAAAGCTACATTACCAGTTCCAAGTAAAGATATTCTTCCCATATTAGTTATAAGCTATAAATGTACCAAAAACTGTTTTATTATTACTACTAGCTAGAACTGCTACTTCATTAGTATCACCAACTAATCTAAGATCAACGGATGTATTATTATCAATTGGTAAGCCTATTGATTTAGCTGCATTTTTAATATAAATAATACCACCTGTATTATTTAAAATTGTTATCTCATTAGCAGGATTTGATGGGAATGTTGTATATGTGGAACCATTAACAGCAGCACTCAATACATCCCAATTTGTAACTCTACTACCAATATCATAAGTTCTTAATGCACTTGTTGAAGGTTGGATTGAAGCAAAGTTAATACCTTTCTTATCTCCTATGGAAACACTATCGTGTATCGAATCGAAGTCTTGGGTTAAAACTCTCAAAGCCCCTAATCCTGCACCTACATCTGCCACGTTAGCATGTAATCCACCGGGATCTGCAATATGAACATCACCAATGTTTACGTTACCAGCAGTCAAAGAAACACTTAATCCGTCTAGATTAGTAATGTAAGAGGCCTGTGCATAAAGTTCTCTTCGAGCATTGCTATCAACTTTGACCCAAGAATTGTTATACCCTACATTAGGGTTTACAGGAACAGAGGATACTTGATTAGTAAAGATATAGTTAGAATTAGACATCTAACTATATTTACTCTTAAAGGGATTCTAATATGGTTTTAACCTTGCTATCAAAAGACTCTCCTATATGACTATTATACTTGTTAATACGCTTATGAAGCATCTTAACCCAACCAATGTTATTAGTTTTTTTGGCTTGTTTAAGATCTTGATAAGCTATTTTTTTCTTAGCTCTCCAAAAGTTTTTTTTATCTGTTTTAGATAACTTTTTAGGTGCTGTACTTCTATCTGTAAGTTTAGACATCAAATCTACTTACAACTTACCGCCCGATTTATGCGTAGCTTTATCACCTAAAAGCTGCTGCCAGGTGTTACGAACATCTTCTCTAAGAGCATCAACAGAAGGTTCTTTGATAGCACCAGTTCTAAATCCTGAACAAGTAACATAATTTAATACACGACGAACCCTCCAAGGATTTGTCTTATCCTTTTCAAAATATTCTCTCAAGCGACGAACACACTCCGGTCCATGAGCTGCCCACTTACCTTTAAGCCAAAGGCGAAGTTCTTGCCATTCCGGGTCATCAACTACTTCTTGGATATTAGTAGCTTTAACCTTTTGAGCTAATTGGTGAATACGATCTGTTAGATTTTTTAATTCAGTCTTCATATCTTATTTTTTTAATATTACGCGATTCAAACGCGGAACGGCACTCTAATTCTTTTATTTTTTCTTCTAGATAATCCAAATCATCTTTATCATATTCTCCAACCATATAACCTTCAATATGAGAGGTTGCTTTTATTCTTTTTATAATGTGTCTAATCTCTGTTACTTCTTTACTCAACCAACCAATAACTTCATTACTCAATTGTAACTTTTCTCTTTTATTCATTTTTAAGAGCTACTACTAACTCTTTCCAAGAAGCAAATTTTTCTATAGGTTCTGGTATCTCCCAACCAAAAAACCAAAATTTACCTTTGCGATATTGTGCTACTTCGTTGTGAGAATTGCCAAAATCATCTTTATCTTTACCAGTAACTAGATAAAGATATTCTTCTTTTAATTCTGGATTATTATTTGAGTCTGACATATTTTACGTGTTGAAAACATCTTAAATCCCATCCACCAGCATAGCTAATAGAACTTTGTAAAGCTTGATGAATTTCGTTTAATCTTTCTTCTAAACTTATTCCCGCATCTTCAATTTGCAAATCAAAACCTTCTACATGAAGATTCTTACCCTTTGCTACAGCGGAAGCATTTCCAAAATATCTTTTCTTACCATTAATCTCTGGTGCTGGTGAATCGGAACAAGCGGCAAACATTCCACCACTCATAACCATAGTAGCACCGGCAACTAAAGATTTAGCTATATCCCCATAATACTTGGCTCCGCCGTCTGCAACAATAGGTTTCTTTGCTACTGATGCACATTCTTGAATACAAGAAAATGAAGGTACATGAAATCCGGTTTGATATTTTGTCGAACAAGCACTTCCAGTACCAATTAAACATTTAGTAGCATCTGCTCCCCATTGCTCTAACTCTTCTGTTGCTTCGGGAGATGATGTATTACCAGCAATAATAAAAGTATTTGGGAATAAAGTTTTAACATCTTCAATACGTTCTGCCACTTTAATATGATGTCCATGAGCTACATCAATTGTTATAAAATCAATTCTACATCCATCATTTTTTAAAATTTCTAATTCGGCTAAACTCTCTTCATTAACTCCAGTAGAAATACTAATAGTCTTCCAATTCTCTGTATTAGCATTTCTTACAAAAGGCACTGTAGCACTATTGAAACGATGCATAACATAAAAGTATTCATTTTCAGAAAGCCACTTTGACCATTCTTCATTAATCACTGCCTTCATATTAGAAGGAACAATAGGAAGCTTGAATTTGTGATTTCCAAACGTTAATGATGTATCAGCTCCACTTCTACTTTTTAATTCAGAATATTGAGGAACGAGATATATATCGTCGTAATACAAAGATATGTCTTTCATAATTAAGATTAAATCTTAACTACTTCTTTAACATTTATCAACTCAAAAAGTCCAGGTTCATTACCAAATTTTACAACCTTGGCAATATATCTTTTACCATCAAAATTAAATTTAATAATATCCCCTTCTTCTATACCCGTCTCTGGACCCTTTTTCCATTCCTCGGTATCTACATAAAACCTATCACCTTCTTTGGTGACATAATCATCCACTTTAAACATGATTAAAAATCTTTAAAAATTTTAGATAACAATCTTGAACCCCAATGAACTGATGCACAATAAGAAGTAACACCCAAAACTGATCCTAATGATATACCAAGTAATATGAAAGCAAAACTATTGGATCCTTCAGTTACTTCATAAATTAAAGCACTGGAAAATAAAACAATTAAAATTAGGGCTGTGATATATTTTGCCTTAATAATCATTTTTACTATTTACCACTGAAAGGGTGTATTTGATAAAATCATCTTTAATTAAAATAAAAGATTTTTGGAGGGAATGCAATAAGTAATTTGATAATGCCTTCAGAATTAAATCCAAGAGTTTGGGATAGTGAAAGAAAACTACATCCAGACATTAAAAAAGCTTTGTTATCCATATCAAAAGAATTCTTAGATGATGTGGTTGCTCCTATAACTATAAAGCACATTATTCTCACTGGTTCACTTTGCACCTATCAATGGAGACCCGAAAGTGATTGGGATCTTCATATTATTGCAGACCCAAAAGAAGATACCTGTAAAGAAACTGTTTTAGATTATTTCAGAGTAAAGAGTAAGGATTTTAATGATTCACATGATATAACAATAAAAGGATATAAGGTAGAAGTAAATTTAAAAGATTTAGAAGCTGAATATCAAGGTAAAGGAATCTATGATTTAATTAAAGATGTGTGGTTAGTAGTACCACAAGAACCTACAAACTCTTTAAATGACCCAGAGGTTTTAACTCTAGCTCATGAATTTCAAAATAGAATAGATGACATGGTTGTTCAAAAAGCTCCTTTAAAAGAGTTTAAAGCTTTAAGAGACGAATTAAAACAATTGAGAACTACGAGTTTAGCAGAGGGAGGAGAATATTCTATAGGTAACTTAGTTTTCAAGACTTTACGCTACAGTGGTCATTTACAAAAAATAGCTGATTATCGCAAATCTTTATTTGATAAAGAATTATCCTTAGAAACCTTTAAAAAGTTTTTTGAAACAGAAATATCCATCTAATACTCTCCTTTTACCCCCTAAGTATTAGTATGAGTCCAGAGCTTTATTTCTTCTTTAAACTTGTATTTGGAGGCCTTATTTTAACGGCTTTATTTCTGAATAGTATTGAGAAATAAAATTTATTGGGTAGCCGCAACTAATAATAAGAGCTTGTAATAGTCTTGTGGACAATTTACATCATCTGATAAAACTTCAGCTAATACGTCTTCTTGATATCCTTCTTTAAGGACGTGTTTTAAATGTAATAAAAGCTCTTTATCTTTCGGATCGCGATGATGTACTATGCGAAAATCTTCTAGCAACGCTAGGTTTGTTGAATCTATTAAATCTTGAATATCTTTAAGTGTCATAACTTATTTGCTATTATTTACGCGTAATTGGTCCCAAATTAAAGTCTAAGTATTGATATGGCAATAAAAAGAAAAGAACCAGTTAGATCGGTGGTTTCTATTAGTAGCGTTAAAGTCAAACTTTGTCTCTATGCTAGTGTTGCTATGATAACATCTTTAATATCCGATCTTTCTCATCACACAGATTCCGCAGACGGTGGGTTTCACGGTATAAATGAAGTAAGAGCTACTATAATATTTTTAAATGTTATATTACAAGGCGTAATTGCTTGGAGAGCCTTTATCGATGGTTCTGTGTTACAAGAACAACAAGATTTAAATAGAGATTATCAAGAAAAAACTCGTCCCAAAAAACGTAAACCTCGAATTAAAAATTAATTCAAATCTTGGCTTTGTAAAGCCTTTTCAGTTTCTTCTGCTGAACCCTTTGCTGCATCTCTGATGATATCAGGAACATCATGGCCCATTAAAACTAAATGACCTGCATATCTTTTTGCATAGTCTGTATCTAAGGATATATTTTTTAAAGTCTCTATATCTGCCTTTTTTTCTTTGACTGCCTTATCATAAGCTACTTTAGCCTTATGATAATTGGTTTCAGTTGGCTCTTCCTTTGTTGCTTGTTGTACAATCGGAGGATTAAGTCCATGAGTATCTGCTTGATCGTCGGCTGTAGTAGCATGAGCACCTGTAAGACCAGAAAGACCTAAAGCCGCTGCGGCAGCTATATCACGAAACTTAGCTTCTTCTATAGTACGAACTTTAGAATAAGCTTCTCCTAAAATAATTGTGTCAAAGGTACGCATTGTTATATTTACTTACATAGCGGCACTATTGCCCGTTGGTAATTGATCTCCCATAGAAGATTTTAAATTGGCAGAAACACCTTTGCCATAATTGGTTGTCCCTTGTGGTGTTGTATTGTTCTTATGTGCTACGTTTATTTTAGGAGTATAATGACTTAAATCTAAAAGATCATTAAAATCTTTATTATAAAACCTTTTAATGAAAGTAGTAAACATAGGATTGTTTCTTAACTCTTCTACAAATGCTTCCTTTTCATCTGAAGTTTGTAGACTTAAAACATTACCATACTTGTCTTTAACTGAATTGGACCCTAGAATATTATGCATTAAACGCACTAATCCATACCAGTCCTTCTGATGTTTTTCTAATTCTAAATCAAAATCAAAATGTTTGCCATTCTTTTCAAAAGAAATATGTGGCATCTCTAAGAGAAGTGACTCATAGAGATTTTGGAATTTACTCATAATCCTTTTTGAATTGTTGGCGATTATATATTCCCTTCTTGGGTTTGATTTGCATTGTAGGCTTGTGAACTGGTGCTCTAGTCTTAGAAATCAATTGACCTTGAGTTGGTGTATTAATTGTAAATTTTTCCTTCTTCTCGTTAATATCATTTTCCCAATCTCCTGGCTTAACTGGATAACCTGATACTAAATTACCATCCGGTCCTTTGATAAAGAAGTCACTATGAGAACAAAAATCTAAAAGCTCTTCCTTGTTTTTAAATACTCGGTCTTCATCAACAACTGGCAAATCATAATCCATTCCTTTATTACCTTTGTTGACTTGATTGACTAAATCTTCTAAAGTCTCAGATGTATACCAAGCACTTGTCTTCTTTGCTTCAGAATCTTTATAATAAAGAGTGTAAGAACCTGATTTAGAATCCTCGTTCATCTTTTCTTGGGTTTCATCTTCCTCAGGAAGAGTCTTTTTTTCGTAATGATTTATTGCCCAATCAATCTGATCTTGAAGGCTAGGCATATTAGGAACATCAATAGTATTCTGAATCATACTCATAAGATAACCCGTAACGTAGTCTGAAGATTCTCCCTTACTCTTCATTACCTTGACCATATGAGCTACTCTGTTGGGCATTTTGACAGAATTATTAGAATCTTCTCCTAGTTCTTCACTCTCACCTTCTACAGGTGGAATCTCTTCGCCATAAACAGATTCTGCTCTCTCTTGAGCTGAAGGATTTATTTGATCACTAAAATTTTCATCTTCCTTAAGGTAGATTCTACTATAAACTTCTTGTAAGTTAATTTGATCTTTATTCATTTGTATAATAATTAGTCTGTAATGTGCACTATTTTACATTTTCAGCTGTAAGCCTTCTATTTGCAAAAGAAACTAAATCCGCTGAATGTACTGGAGTTTCATCCGCCACTTTAACGAAAGTTTTATATTTGTAAGGATTATAGGTAACTGGGGTGTCAAGAGCACGCGGTTCTTCATGAACCAAATAACCCACTACCCCAGCATGAACATTCTTTTTACCTTCTCGATTTACTCTTTCATTACCAGCTGCACTAACTTTAAAGGTTGCATCTCTTACCATAAAGGAAGTCTCATGACCAATGACTCTTCCAGTACTCATATTCTTAACAGAAAAATAGGGGGTCTTTAATTTGTCCGAAAGATTGATATTAAAGTAAACAAACACTCTTCCAGTAAACCCTTTATGACCCGTTCTTTGAGTTAATTCCGCCTCTTCAAAATACTCCTTAAATGATAACATATGCTATATTTAGGCTGGTAATGCCTAATATTCTATAGTATAATATTATATGATTAAAAACTTAGATATTGAAAAGATTGGCACGGATTTAGTTATTGCCTATGAAAAGGAACAGGGGAGATTAATTTTTAGACCCAAGAGCAAAGGTTGTGGGTGGGATCTTTGTACCGGTAACCCAAAGGAGACCCGTTATATTGAAGTCAAAGCAACCACTAAGAAGAGACTAGAAGGTAGATGGTTAGAGAAAGCTAGTCACAATCAACTTCAAAATAATCCAGATTTCTATATCTATGTTATTACTAATATTGATGAAAATGATGTTAGTAAAGGGAATATTAAGATCTATACCAAAGAAGATATTACTATTGTAGAAGAGATCAAGTATATGCTAAAGCTTAGAGGTGCTTCTCAAGATAAACCAGCTCTCTAAAACCTTTTTTACGAAGTACATTCAAACAAGCTTCGTTGTCAGAATAGACATCAGCCTTTAAAGTTTTAATACCAAGGTCTTTGGCCATATCAGTTAACCAGTCTATAATAACATAACCAAATCCCAGCCCACGAAATTTTGGATGAGTAACTAATCCAAAAGTTGCTTCTTCGTCTTTTCTATTATAAAAGGAAAAACCTCCTATAACTTCTTTTTCCATTCCGTCCTCCGCTGAAAAAACAACGTATCTGTCTATCTTATTTAAATGATGCCAGAGATCATTAGTATCCTTAAAGTCAGGAATACTATTCATGTTGTCCAATGTTGTAGAATCCTTATAAACATCTATCCAAAAAGAAAGATCTCTTTTAGCTATTCTTCTGCAACTAAAGTCTAGATATTCCATAAGAATACTTAGATTGTTTTACTCCAAAAAATACCCCCGGAATTACGCATTGTCAAGAGGCGCCGGGGGTTTGCTATCTTTATTTAGGATTTTTGGTTAGCTTTGCACTCTTCACAACCATCACAATCACAACCCTTCTTAGCGTATTCACACTTCATCTCATTTTCCTGAACTTCTTTCTTTTGGTTAGCTTTGCACTCTTCACAACCATCACAGTCGCATCCGTCTGCGGCATAATCACAATGATACTCTTCTTGATCTTCGATTCCAGCAGAGGCTTCTACTAAGCCTAATTCAGAAAGATTATCATGAACTAATGCTGTTAAGTGATCTACATCACTTTCTCCCTTGCCAATCATGGGTAGATACTTTGCAACGTACATCTTAATTGTTGCAATGTTTAAATTAGGTGTTCCTTTTAATTTCTCAGCGATCTTCTTTGCAGCAACTTCGTCTTGCTGATTATAAGCTTGTTCAAGTCCAGTAGACTCATTATTTGTCTTCTTGTTCTTGTTCTTAGCTAAAGTAATAATGTCTGCTCTTGTGATCTTGTCATAAGGCTCTGCTGCACCTGCAATCTTCTTTTCCTTAGGAGTAAGTTTTTTCTTCTTAGCTTCTAAGATTAAATTATAGGCTTCTTCTAACATTATTGTGTCTCTGTTTTTCATGGTTATTATTTACTTACCAAGAGCGCGCGCCGGAATGAGTATATTAACCCGCCGAGCCAAAAAAATTTTTTTATCAAGGGGGTACAATTTCAGAGTGGTCCGTGCTCTCTATAATACAAAGCTATAATAAAAAGGAGTAATAAAACGAGCATATTATTTGGTTAATATAGCATCTATAACCAATTCTTCAATATCCTTATTATAAATTTGAAGTGGTCTCTCTGTATCCGTAAAAATAAGAGTCTCATTCTCTAGACCTTCTTTACGCATACAAAGAACTCTATAGTTCCCCTGATAGGCTCCTCGAAGCTGGACCTTATATTCTTGTACCCTCCTACTTGCAATGTGTTGAGCCGTATTCATATTATTGTTCTGTTTCAAAATCCTCTGGGTTAGCAAATCCTTCTTGAAAGAGATAGTCTGTAAGAGAGACAATGTCCTCTGGCAAAGGAACTTTATTATCTGCTCTCCTAATGCCTACTCCCTGATCATCAATAAGGAATAGATACTTGATTCCTTTAAACGTAATAGGGTGTCCTTCTTTGTTCTTTGTATTAAATGTTCTCATTGTGGTAGTGGTTGGGAAATAACATAAATTCGCTTTGTTTCAGTATCATAGGCCATTGCACTATAGGACTCTTCAGGATCTTCTTTAAAGTCTCCAAATTGAATAGCACATTGTTCTAAACCTTGATTCCATTGTCCCTTAGAGTCCCATTCCTCTTTGGTCCAGGAATCATCCATCTTAAACTGATTATTATCAATATGGTCTATAAGCTCATTATTAGTCCAAATAGACTTCTGAGAAGTCTTAACATCATTAATAACCTTATAGATACCCTTATTACGATCCATGTTCCTATAGAACTCCGGATCATCAATAGCGACTCCGTTTCTCTTAGTATAGGCAATAGTATTCCCTAATAGAATATCTTCTGCTTCTTCTATGGTCCAATTATCTCTTTTAAGCATGTATATATAATAGTAAATTATAAGGGAAACCTCAACCCTTAAAAATTGATATAGATAACAAATCCATCACTATCTACAAATTTACCATTCTCATACTTTATATAATGATAGTTAGTAGGATCTTCCAAATATACATCATCTCCAAAGGTATGAGGATTTACATACTTCTTTCCATCTCTATCATAGATACCTCTACCAATAGAGAGATGACCTAACTTAACTGCTATCTTCTTAGAATCAATCATACTCATCTTCAAAAGCCTTTTTAAGCTCTCTATTCTCTTTCTTTAATTGCTTATACTTCTCTAAAAGCTTAGTATATTCATAATGAGTAACATAAAAACCATAATCATCCTCTACCATATCCGGTTCTCCCCAATCAGCTAATATTGGTTCATAACGAGTAATTTTCATAGTCTCTATTATAAGAGATCATAAAAGAAAAACAATAAAAAAAGGACTCCGAAGAGTCCTTTTTCTTTATTAAACTGAAACCTCCTCTAATCACCCGAATAAGAACCCGTCTTACTCGCATTACTATAATAATCTGATATAGCCTTATTTTTTCTCTTCTCATGCTCAACCTCTCTCAAATCAGCAGGTTCAACATTTTTAATAACTATGGATTTTCTTAATTCATCCTTACCACCACTATATCCAGAATCATCTATCTTAGACCAAAAATCATCATCAGAATAAGCAAATTCATGTCGGAGATCCGGCCAACCTCTAGAATGAGAACCATAAGACCAACTTATAGCCTTCTTTGTCTTAGGATCATATTTGTAATCAGTTCTATAAAGAATCTCATAGGTATACTTCTTTAATACATTATCTCCATTCTCTTCGTCCTCTTTCAATACCTTATTAGTATACAGAGACTCTAACATGATTTGATCTTTATTTTTCATACTATTAGTATAAGGGAATTTGATTAGAACTTCAAGCAGGAAGATCGGTTGTATTGTAAGGACCGAACTTAAAGATATTGTTAACTCGAACGCCAAGTTGACGGCGAGATACATTAAACTCCTTACCCTCACACTTGACCCTATAGACAGTATTGCCCATAACCTTCTCCTTTTGACGCTCGATAACTTTACCATACTCCCTGAAGCCCATTACAGAGACCTCCTGGCCAGGGAAGAGAGCTTTGAGGGCGGGCTTGGTGTTCTTATTTTTCATACTATTAGTATACAGAGACTCTAACATGATTTGATCTTTATTTTTCATATAAAATATATTATTACTTATATAAGGGAATAGCAATTTAATACTTTGGCGATTTAATACCAGGGTACCCCCCTATATACGCGGGATTGCCCCCCGGCCGTTTCTGCTTGCTATTCCCCTATTAACAAATTTGAACGTCCGGGGTCCTAGCATACCGCGGTCGGTAGTATTACCCCTGGTCGCTATTAAGACCGGTAGGTATCCGACCGCGGTCGTTAAGCTTAGGCGGCGACCACTGGGACGATGTGGAAGGTGTACTTGGCGTTGCGCAAGGCCTTCTCTTTGTCGGCCTCGGCATTGTACTTGGCAGCGTCCGTGCACCAGCTACCCACGTAGCCGAAGCTGTAGCCGCAGGAGGAGGCGGAGGCCTTGCCCTGGCGCTTGATGGTCCAGCGGTAGGCTCCCGTGGCGTTGGTCTCCTTGTTGATGGCGACGTGGCACTCGACCAGCGGGCGCGTGGAGGTGACGCTGAGGACGTCTCCGTTAGGGGCTGTGGCGGTGTATTGGGTCTTCTTATTTTTCATACTATAAGTATAACCTATAATGGGGGAAAGGTCAACCCCTTAGCGCCAGGTGCCTACTAGCTTGAGCTGCTCCTCTGTAGCGAGGGTAACAACCTCCCAGGAAGCGAGAGGGAAGGAGCCGTACCTGGACTGGTACTCTGGCTGGCCTCCCGCTGGCGTTGTGCAGATGCCGAACTCATCGACCTTGGTGACGCGGTGGACACGATCGGTGTTGGAGTTGAGGGTGACGATGGAACCTACTTCGATGTTCTTATTTTTCATACTATTATTATATAATGGTTATGGGGGAAAAGAAAGTCTAAAGGAGCTCCACTTTGGTCCTGTGATTGAAGGTGACACACTGGCCTGGTACTGTTGGGTAGGTAGCCTCCGGGTTGATTGATGGAACTACCACGATGATCTTAGCTGAGCGGTAGGCTGGGTTCCGGGCCTGAGGCCAGTACGGGTTGGCGCACTCATAGATGCCGCTGTTGCCGTACTTGAATCGCTGACCTTTCTTTAACTCTCCAATGGTGATCTTATTGTTCATACTATTATTATCTATCAAGTAAGGGGGAAAGCCAAGCCTTAAAGGGGGAGTCCTACCCCCAGTGGCTTGTACTCGGAACTCACCAGCTCCTTGAGAGCGTTTCGATGAGCCTCTTCTTCCTTCTCGAACCAGGCGCGCTGCTCGTCGTCGTAGTCATAGTAGGAGTTCTTACGAGCCTCCTTGGCCTCGATGAGGTCCTCCTGGTGCTCGTACTCGGCGATGTCCGCGTAGCCGCTGCGGTAGGGGGTGAGGCCCATGATGTCCTCGAGGGTGTAGCTGGCCACGGCGAACCACTGGATCTTGGGGTTGGCCTCGCACTCCTCGGTGAAGGTTACCTCGCGCGTGAGGAGGTATCCGGCGAGTTCGATTTGGGCTTCGGTGGGTGTGGTGTTCTCAATTTTCATACTATTATTATAATCTCTTTATGGGGGAAAGACAATACAAAAAGGGAGGAGGCCCACCACAGACCTCCTCCCTTACCCCACCGCGGGTATGAAAATGATATTAGCTCTTATCTACCATGGCTAGGAGAGCTTCATCTGTAATGAACCTCTGCTCTAGGTGCCTAAGCTCTTCTTCCATGGCCTCTAGCATTTGGCCTCCTACCCAGTCTGCGAAGCGTCCTGGCTTCTCAATCCAAGGTGAGTCTGGGCGATGAGTTGCTGCTCTATAGAGCTTCTCTAGCTTGTTGGTTCCGTCCATCAGCTCTTCTAGGACTTCGTAGGCTTTGGTTTCGATCTTCATATTAGTCGTTGTTGTTGGTGATTCTCTCGTAGAGGTCTGCTGCTAACATTAGGGCGTCTTTGATTTCGTATTCGAGGACAGAGAGCTTGTCTAAACTCTTCTCCAGCTTCTCGATGACTAACTTCAGTTGATAATCTTTAGGAGGTTGTTCCATATTAGGCGTGGGTGGCAAAGGCTTCGTCGAGGATCTCCAGGCTCTTCTCGGTGTTGGTAAGCTCCTTGAGAGCCCTCTCATGCATCTGGATCCTTCCGAGGAGTCCCATACGAGCATAGACGTTGGAGGTTAGTTGGAAGTCCTTCTCGAGGTTCGCCAGAGCCTCCTGGATGCGGACCGTGCCGAGGGCCTTGATGGAGTCGATGATTTCCTGATACTGTTGGTGGATGTTCTTATTTTTCATACTATTATTATATTATGTTTAGGTGGGAATCTCAAGCTGCAACTCCCAGGGTTACATTCTCTGGGAGTACGTGGGTGATGCTCTCTGGGTAGATATCGGCGGGAACGTGGTTCCAGGTGAACTGGGTGCAGCCCTGTTCCATTCCCATCTCGAAGCGATACTCGTGGATGGTGATGATGTCTTTCTGGACCAGGGAGCTGAGGACTCCGCGCGCGACCTTCATGTCGACGCCTTCGTAGTCGCTGAGGTTCTCGATGATGCCGAAGTCGTGGCCGTTGCCCTCGGCGTCCTTGAACAGGAGGGTGAGGATTTGGGTTTCGAGCTCGGTCAGTGTGGTGTTCTTATTTTTCATACTCTTAGTATAAAGCATTTAGGGAGAAACCTCAACACTATTGCTGCATACAAAGTCCTGAATGGTCTCGAAGAGAGCCGGTGCTTCGATTGCGTATCCGTCTTCGGTACGAATGAAGCTATCGACTATCCTATCATTCTCGTTGTACACATCAGTGTAAATGGCTGTTCCGAAGTTAGGTACGTCCTCGACTACATAGGACACGTGCTTAAGTTTCTCTTTAGTGGAAGCTGTGATTTTCATATTAGGTAGGTGTTAGGTGTTACTTGATGCCTTTGGCTTTGAGTTCTTTAGCGAAGGCGTCATCCATTTTCTTCTGGGTCTCCGCTGGGTCTTGGAAGGGTGCTTGCGCGTAGCTAACATCGTTCCAGTGGAAGCTTACATTACCCCAGCTGCTTGCCTCGTACGTTGCGGCATTGTGAACCACGGCGAGGTGCTGATAGTAGGCAGCGGTGAGGCCGGCGCTTGCTGCACTGAAGGCCAGAGCAACGAAGCCGAACGTGAGGAGGTCTATAACGTATTGTTTAATTTTCATACTATTATTATATTGGGTTTAGGTGGGAAAGACAATCTTAAAGGCCAAGACCCTCGAAGTCATTGTCCATGGTAACATCGCAGAAGATCTGCTTACTATAGAGATGCTTTACTACGAAGCCAGGCGAGCAACCGCAAGAGCAACCTGCCTTCTGGCTCCAGCTGAACTTATGGTCTGCCATATTGAGACCTACTGCTGCGCATACTTCAGGTATAAGTGCGCGAAACTCTTTTATAGGGCGTTTACGGCGCATAGCGAGGTTGTCTATGATGGTCTCTCCAACCGGGAAGAAGTAGAGGACGGACTTCGTGGTACGCTTTTCATTGCTCCACTGCATACGTGCATTCTTAATTTTCATACTATTATTATATGAGGTTTAGGTGGGAATTTCAATCCTTATCGGCTACGGACAAGGTCCAACCCATGTCGGACAATCTCGTCGAATCCGCCGTAGCTGTTGTAGAGGTCGACGATCTGGCAGTTCACGTCCGAGCTTCCGATCTCCTCGACGCCCCACTCCTTGAGCTCCATCACCGCGGTGTTGCGGACCATCTGCTTGAACATCTGGTCCAGGGCCTTGTACTCGTTCATGATCTCTTCGAATGTGTTCTTATTTTTCATACATTTATTATCTAGGATTTATGGGGGAAAATCAAATCGATTCGCCCCTCTCAAGACCTTTGATGACGTGCAACCAGGACTCCCTCCAGGCCTGGTGCTTCGGTCCCTGCATGGCCGGCTGGCTGATCATGCGGCGGATGTTCTTGATGACTGTGGTGGCTTTGACGGTGTTCTTATTTTTCATACTCTTAGTATAAAGAGATTTGGGGGGAAAGACCACCACAATCTTTCCCCCCTTACCACCTCAAATGTTACCGCTTCCTAACATCGACGGTAGGGAACCCAGTCTCTGGATCGTGATGGTCACAATCAACCAGGTAGGTGTACTCAATGTCACCATGGTCCTCGAGACAGATTCCAATGCCTGAGAAGTCTAGAGCATGCTTGGGATTCTCCTCATCCTTACAATACTCTGTAGCATACCAAACGATGTACTTGGCTGCAAGATACTCTGCATCATGAAAGCGAGTGTCTCTGCAATTCTCCTTCACACACTTAAAGAAGCGCTGAAGCTGATTGAGACGACCAGCTTCACCTTCTGGGTATCCATCATAGTGGACATAGATATTAGCTGCGACTACTCCGCGATCGGAGAACTTAACTTGGGAACGTGTTGCCATATTATTAGACGAGGTATGCTGAGGCTGGGTTCTTGAGGACTTCGAGAAGATCGAAGAGGACCTCTTTGTTGTTGTTGGTGACGTTAACCAGATCTTTGATCTGGGCCTTGAGGGTAGCGATCTCCTGGTGGAGCGCTTCGATCTCTGCTGCAACTGCACTGTTGTTATTTTTCATACTATTAGTATCAATCATTTAGTGGGAAAATTCACGATAATAGAGAGGCCGGCGCTATTATATCATGCTGTTGTATTAAAGTGGAATCGATGGGACTCGAACCCATAACCAATAGATTAAAAGTCTACTGCTCTACCATTGAGCTACGATTCCAAATGGTACATCGGGCAGGGATCGAACCTGCGACCAAGGGTTTAGAAAACCCCTGCTCTATCCACTGAGCTACCGATGCATAGAGTGCCCCCGGAGGGATTCGAACCCCCAACCAATCAGTTATGAGCCGACTGCTCTGACCATTGAGCTACAAGGGCGTAATACTATGGAGCTTCTTCAGGCTCGGAAGGATCTATAAGATCCTTGATCTCCGCTTGAATACGCTTGATCTCATCGCTAAAGGCTTTGCTAGATGCCTTCTTACGATCTCGCATATCTTCCAGGTCCTGGCAGAGTGCGAATACTTTTGCTTCTTTCGATGTTGTGTTGGTGTCTGTCATAAAAAGTACTGGGTATCGGAATCGAACCGATGCTCGTCCCTCATCTAGGGATTCACAGATATAAGCTGTGCGATGCTTCCAATTACATTAACCCAGTGTTGATGGTTGCCGAGACTTACCTTTAGGAGGCAGAGGTCTCGGTGAGGGAGAACTGACCGCGTGCCGTCTTAGTGGCGCACGTACGAAGGTGACGATAAACCTTACGGTAATCGGCCTTGATGGTCAGCTGCTCGCCTGCAATAGTCTCTTGTACTTTAGTAAGGATATCCTTTACGGACAACTCCTGCTCTGCGGTCAAGATATTACGAATTAGATCCGTGAGTGTGACTTTAGTTTGCATATTGAGTAACGCCGGCCTTTGTATTATTGTCCTGAGGCTGTCGGCCGGCATTAACGGCATCAGGGTTCGTTGAAGACTTCTTGACTGCTTCGAGGATAATATCCTTCAAAGCTTCTTTACTCTTTGGTAACTTGCCAGGTGAGAATTCGATGATCATATTATTATTATTATACTCCTGTTAGTGGGAAAGTGCAACACCCATTTCTTCTTTAAAGTCTTCAATACAACTGTTAATCATAGTGAGAGCTTCTCCAATGGTCTGTCCCTCCCACCATACGTCATCGATATTGATAATGTCTGGAAGGTCACTGAAGCTGACTCCAAGCTTATTATGACAATGAAGATTCAAAGCTCGGCGGAATTCGGAACGAGTCACTGGAGGGTCTTTAGGCCAGATCATGTTACTTCTTTACGTTGTAGTCGCTAAGACGATTGGTACGATAAAGATCCTGAAGCCAGGTGCCGTGAGTGACGTCACACATATGCATGAGGAGGAGTGAAGGCTTACGTTGAGTAAACCCTAAGAGGTGTAGGAGGTGTTTCATTGTTTATATATTATAGCAATTGGTGGGAAAGGTCAATCTTAAAGTGGTACCTGTGATCGGATTCGAACCGATACTGGAGCGATTTTAAGTCGCTTGTCTCTGCCGTTGGACTACACAGGCATAAAGGGTTAGAGGGTTACGAAGTATACTCCAGCTATAAGAAGGAGAGCCTTGTACTCTGGATCGTCTTGACGATCGCTATCAATGATTCCTTCTAGGAGATCATTATCTACACTCATGTGTATAACCTTCGATCCGTGATTAAGAAGAAGATCTGTACGGATCTGACTATCACTCATATCAGGATAGGTTAGCTTGTAATCAGCGAGAAGTGCTTCGCCGGCCATTTCAATTTTGCGATACAGGTTTGAATCAATCATGTATATATAATAAAGGATTAAGGGGGAAATGTCAATCTAAAAAGAAAGAAAAAGGTCTAGTGTGTTCAATGAGGAATAAAAACTTCCCGAGCAGGCTCTCCCTGCAATCTATTCACTAGACCCTTAATCTTTAGCGGCTGCGGCGGCGAGCAGTGAAGCGGCCCTGCTTGTTACGCACGTTGTGAAAACGTGGGCGAAGCATGACGTTATTACTGCGTCCAACGAGACCGAGAATCTCATAGCGACTCTCATTGATGCTCTCAGAGATCAGCTCAAGCTTTGCTGCCTTGCCTGTACGGCTGGAGACAGTGCGGCCAGTGAGATCACTGATATTGCGAACGATCGTATTAGCGATTGTTTTTGTCATTGTTGTTGTTTTCCTTTCTTTCGTTTGTTGCGAAATTCTTTTTCTTACTAGTCTTAGGAACCTTATCTAGTACAATAAGCTTGTTGAACTTGAAGTCCTTTACCATCTGCTCCCAGTCCGCTGTAGCTATTGCCTTCGGTCGGTTCTTTACCCAAGTAGGTACTTGGTAGATAGGTCCTGTCTTTAAAACTCTCTTTGATTGCCATACGTGCATATTAAAATAATACTATAGGTTAAACGTTTATCAAGCGGCTTTCGTTACTGCCCTCTTGAATTTCCTTGGGCGATTGTCTGGAATACGATTGATATCCTTAATTGGACAAGCACAATTCTTCTGTAGAACACACTCGGCGCATCCGAGATTGAGGAAGATGTCTGGGCGCCAGCATGCCATGGCTGTTACCTGGGAACACGTCTCCTTGTCCTTAACCAAATCGATTTCCTGGGTTTGGTAGTTAGGATCCATCTTAGGAAGGGTCTTACGAACCTCCTCCTTACGAGCTTCCCACTCTTCCGGGGAAAGGAATACCTTTTCCTTTTCTACCTTTACCTTAGGCTCTTTAGGCTCCTTCAACTTGATAGCCTCTTTGTCCAGGGAACGACATACGCGACACTTGAACTCGGTAAGGAGTTTCCGGGTATCCCCGTTATACTTTGCCAGGTAATTCGCTAGCTGGTTACCAAACATGGAAACCGTATTATGCCGGCATTCAGAACAGGTAATCTTATTATGTGGGAACTTCTTAGTTCCCTGGAAAGTCTTTACCCAGGTATCAATTCCTAGGTATTCAAACTGGTCTGCCTTGTTGATACGCTCGTTCTTGGGAATACGTTTCCGGGAAACCTTTACTGGTACCCGGGAATCAGCGATGGCTTGTTTCCTGGAAATCTTCTTTTGCTTGTTCTTATTTTTCATACTATTAGTATAACGGATTACCGGGGAAAAGTCAACCCCCAATTAGTGTGGATATTCGATTAGTAGAATGAGATCATCCTCTTTGATGTCGTCATAAGGCACATCTTTATGCGCTGTACGCGCGCTAAACACGTGATAAATCGCGTTATCGTGCATAGACTCGAGCTTTACAGGATCATCCAGATGCTCTGCGTATTTCTCTTGGAGATGGGCGATTAGTTTCCTATAGGTCATATTAGATGGCTTCCTTGGTTTTGTTTGCGTGGTAGTCTTTGTGAACTCTCAAGAAGAGTAATTCGATCTCTTCGTTAATATCTGCAAGCTTAGCGAGGCGAGAGGCTCCATTAAGAGCTTCTGTATCAAGCTGCTTACCAATCAGCTCTAAGGTCTCTACCATACCTTCAATGGTATAAAAGAGATGTATAGAGCGTTCTTCTTCCGACATGATGGAGAACTGATATGCTTTATTTTTCATACTCTTAGTATAAAGGATTTAGGGGGAAAGGTCAACCTCTAAGAACCCCAATCGATCTCGAAGACTCGGACTCCGTCTTTAGGTTCCATCTCGGTAAAGCCCTCGAGGAAGAGGCAAGCGGTGCTACCATCCTCTTGATCAATCAACTGGCGATTACATTCGCTAATGATCTCCCTCCAGCTTGGGTGTTCCATTACTTCGCTGTAGACCTCTTTATCAGAGATCCTCCAGTAATCGCTATAGAAGACGCACTTACCTTCGAATACGGCGCCCTCATCAAAGATATCTGGGTGATTGACAATCCAGTCTCCACTATCCAGACCCTTATCCAAGGTCTTATTTGTCTCAAAGATAGAGAAGGTAAGACCTACATTGCCTTCGCGACTACGGTCTTTACAACGGCCTTCTACGGCCTTCTGGAGGCTATTATAGGAGGAGGTGGCGGTGAGCTCTAGGAGCGGTGAGGTGGCTTTCTTATTCATATATATTATTATCTAGGGTTTAGGTGGTAACGGCACTCTCTTCTTCTCTGTTAATGTAATACTGCCGGCTCCTCCAGGTCTCGTCCCAGTCATCGCTGAGGGTAGTATATTGCACCTGAAGGTCCTTAATCATCTGCTCGACGAACTTCTTCTGGGCGTCAAGGCGGATGAGGCGGTGGTTGTGGGTGGTGATGATCTCGTCGTGGTCTTTATTTTTCATACTATTAGTATAATGGGTTTAGGGGGAAATCTCAAGCCAAATCGCTTACTGGGATCCTACGAGCATTCTGATAGCGCTCGTTGTAATCGCTAATGCTAATACCGCCAGGCCACTCCATAATGTAGTCATCTTTCTCTCCCATATCATTGACGTGGCGAACCCACTTAACAGGCTCAACCTTTGCAAACGCGTTACGGAGGCGAGTATCAAGCATTCGAACAGGCTTCATCCACTTAGGCTCACTCTCGAACATGCCGGTATAGTAAGGCTTGTACCAATAGACGTAGTCATAGACTCGCTGGATCTGGCCATCAATCTTCATCAGAGTGAAGGCCTTGCTGCCCTTGAGGCGGTAGATGTAGGCTCCCATATTAGGCGTTGGTATTGGGGTTGAGGTGGTGGTTGATGTAACTATCGATGGTCTGCTGCGCGGTCCCACTATACTCATAGGTGAGACCATCGAGCATGGCCATCAGGGTTCCGATGATGTAGTCCGGGGACTTGCCCGTGGACTCCAGGTGGGTGACGATATCCTTTACGGTGTTCTTATTTTTCATACTTTAAGTATAAAGGGTTTAGTGGGAAAACTCAAGAACCAAATGTGATAGGGTTATTCGTTTGTAGGTGCAGGTACTGGGGGAGCTATCACAGGCTCTGGGAACTTAGGAGGCTCCGGAGTAGGGGGTAACTCACCAGTCGGATGCTTGGTAGTATCTTCGATCATATATCTATTTAGTATCCCATGGCTCCTTTGAGATCCTCTAGAAAGGTAGTGAAGTCAAGATGGAGGCACTCCTCACTCAAACGCTCTTGAATCTCAGGATCCTCGCTCTCTAGAACGGCTTTAACGTGAGAATCATCTAGGTATTGCTGAAGCTTCTCCAAGGCATCGTAGACATCGCTTCGATACATATGGTAGTTACCAATGATGTAGTCGAGGCCCTTGGGATCTGTATTGATGGTGTATTCTTTATTTTTCATACTATTAGTATATAGGTTTTAGGGGGAAAGATCAAGCGAATACCTCGGCGGCTGTAATATACTCAGCCTGGGCAATACCTTGCTCCCTAAGCTGTTTAATAAGGCTCGCCGCGGTGTTAATATCTATGACCTGGACATAGGAGCTATTATAGCCCTGGAAGGTCAATTCTACTACCGTTCTATTCTTATCATCATATTGATGGACGCCTGTGCGAACACTAACGCCTTCCATGATCGATCCGTTGATGGGGTACTTGTTTTTATTTTTCATACTCTTAGTATATAGGTTATTGTGGGAAAACTCAAGATCTTAATAGGCAGCGTGGGTCTTCCAAAGATCCCTCATCTCCCTCCTAAACATCTGATAGGTCTTCTTGTTCTCGGGAACTGGAGTGAAGTTAGCCATCTTCTCATAGTACTCCTCCAGGGTCTTAGCGGCCTTCATCACGTTCTCGTAATACTCGTCTACTGTGGTGTTGTTATTTTTCATGCCCTTATTATAATAGGGATTGTAGGAAAAGAAAAGAAGATTCTGAGAAATTATAGGCTTGAGGTTTCCCCCATATTGCTATAGAATATATACATAATCAGAACACGGAAGAGCCTCGATCCGAAATAACAGGGCGAACAGGGTGTGACAATCCGAGGGTAGGGTACTGGAGGCTGCTCAAATTCCTAGCGCATTCGAAGCTTGACCTTTCCCCTATTATCCTATATAATTGAACTGGACCCCAAATGCCGGCTGCACCTAGGGTATTATATAGGAATTCTCTGGAAAGGTCAAGCCTAGAATTTTTGACGTGAGTTTCCCTTTCCCCCACTTTAGAATACCTAAATCCAAAATCTCTAGCGACCGGTCATTAAGAAATTAACGACCGGACGTTATAAATCTCAACGACCGGTCGTTAAAAAAGTTAACAACCGGTCGTTATCAAATACCCCTCTATCTGGGTGGGGTTTCCTAATATCCTCCTTTTTCCTTGACTTTTCCCTAAAATTCCTATAAAATTAAATTGGTCTGGGGAAAAATTTGGGGGGCGGAAGGTTTATACACTTTTTCTCTTTATGTTTTCCCGGGAAAGAACCGAGGAAATATTTTGGGGGTTTAAAGTCTTTATATAGATTCTTATGTAACTTAATAGTCTTTATATGAGCTATAAGGGATTTTGTGGAACGTATACTTGATTTGACTTGCTTAAAGTGCTATTAATAGCTAATTGAGAAAGTATATAGAGTTGTTTATATAGGAGGAAAAGGTGTTATTAGCTTTATTTTATACTATAACATAATAGGTTTCTTCTTATAAGGGGTATTATTACTAGAATATAATTCCCGGGAAAAGAATACTTTTTCTTTATTTTTAACAACTTTTCCCTTATTTTTAACAACTTTTCTTTATTGAAAGGGGGTATTTTTTCTTGGTTATGATAGTAAAAATGCGTTAATAGAACATCATGTTGTATTAAATCATAGAGTGCTATTAAATCGGTTATATCAATTCTATACTATATACTATTCTATATAATACTTTAATAGAATCTAATGTTCTATTATTTTATAGGGTTGTATTAATCTATATCTCCGCCTGGGACATTAGGTACTCCCCAGATAGTTTTAAATTTATCTGGTTGTCTTGGTGCTTGATATATTTTTTCCTTGTCGGGTTCTGATAAACTATCCGCGGCGACTATCTCCATATCATTGGCACCGAATTTAAATTTACTCAAGACATTCTTTGCGTGACTAATAGACTTAAAGGTAGCAATTTTGGTTTTATCTTCTCTGGCCATCATATATTTTCCGGTACGTTTGTTTCTTAATACTTGGGTTTTAAGATCGGTTTCCGGGTTACTTTTATAATACCCAGCAGGTATTAATGGTTCTTCTTCTCTTTCGAGTCCATGATTGCGATCGTTTTGTTGATCTCTATAATCATGCCAGGTCTTAGTATAATGAGGAAGATATGAGGGTCTTCTATAACCTTCACTATATTGTTTAAATAGTCTATCGAATTTCATTATTATTATTTATTCTACTATATTATATTATTGGAGAAAACTCCCGACAATACTATAAATAATACTATATGAAGTTTGATACCTTAGTAGCTAATATCCTAGAAGAAAAGAAGGTCAAACGAGATCGTTGTCTTAGAAAAGCCGATGCAGTCTATGGAAAGAAGACCTCGGCCTATAAGTCGGGTGCCGTTGTAAGATGTCGCCGAGGAGAGATCTGGAAAAAGAAATGAGATTTGATTCTTTAGTTACTACTATCTTAGAAGGCTTTGAGAAAGAAAAAGAACAGGGTCTTCATGGCTGGTTCTCTCGCCGAGGAGCCGATGGTCACAAGGGCTGGGTGGATTGCAAGACTGGTAAGTCCTGTGGTCGTCAAGCAGGAGAGAAGCGTAAAGGTTATCCAGCTTGTCGACCTACTATGGCCATGTGTAATAATAGAAAGAAGCTCAAGAAGGGATCTAAACGTATCTCCTGGAAAAAGAAATGAAATTTGATAAACAAGTCCATTCTCTATTATTAGAGCTATTCGATAGTCCATCATCTTCTTGTTGGATAGAACTCTTAAGTGATGAGATGTACAGAAGCTCCTTTACTTCTCCATCTAATGTTAACTATGCTATTAATCTATTGAGAACCTATATCTATGATACCTTTTCTACTACGGAAGTTGATACGCTATCTCCTAATATCAAGAAAGCCTTAGAGAATAATGCTCCCTATATACTATCCTTTAATGAAGAAGGTTATGAAGACGACGAAAAGGATCCTCATGCCTTAACGGGTTCCGGGTCATCTCCTCAAGTATTCGGCACGGTTATGTCTTCTCTCAAGGACTTTGTTTACAAAAAGGCTATCCTATTTAAGAGAACTAAGAAAGATGTTCTCTGGCCAAAGTCTCTAAGTCTTGATACTTTAAAGCCACTGGAAGACAAAGGGGATCTCAAACGTATAAACATTCCCGACATTAACGTAGTTGTACTCTCAGCTTCTAAGGCAGAACCCTCAAGAGTCAGACTCTATGATCGTATGTCTCCTTATTTCTCTAAACAGCTCTCCTGGGACTTCGGTACTATAGATACAAACCAAGATCGTTACTATATCTACGTTAGGAAATAAGAGTCTTGCTTAGCTCTATGAATTTCATAGTCTAGCTTATCACTCACAGAACCTCCATACATCATCTGTTGCTTGAGTATATTAACTAATATCTCTATAATGTATTCTGGTGACTTCTTGTTCTTTAATAGAAGCTCAACAAGAACTTCTGGGCTTGGAGATTCCATATAGATACTTATCCATATGGAATGGGGTATTACTTCTTGATAAGATCAACGTGATACCTAAAATTAGGTAAGTCAATCGGTAGTTTAATCTTCTTAAAGTCTTCTGTCTTTATATATAAACAAATAAGAAAACCAATAGCTATGAATATTGCACATTTCATAATACTATTATAATAGGTTTTAAACCAATTACAACCCGTTACTCTGATTGAATATTAAAGAAGACTGCTCAGGTATTACTTTGAAATTATCATCCAAATGAAGCTCTAAGGTCACCGGATAGAATGGTAATGTAATACTACGATCACTTCCGGTATCTATCTTAATGCCACTAGCATCTTCTACATTGACCTCAATAGGAGCTGGCTTCTCACCTTCTTCTCCCTCATACCAATCTACTGTAAAAGGATCTATCTTTAAACCATATACAGAAACATCTTTGATACCATAGCTTCTTATATCAAGCTCTAAGGTATAACGAACTCTAACCTTAATGCCATAATCATCTAAAGAATATCCATTAGGCTCTCTGGAATGGAATAAATCTAATTCTACTTCTGCTTCATACTCATTGTCAGCTAAGTCTTCTAAGAGAATCTTACGAGGCTTAACAATCTTATTAGTATAAGCTTGTTCTAATATAATTTGATCATGGTCTTTCATCTTTATTACTTATAATAATTAGTCCAACATTTCAAAATATTGTGGAAAGAATCCTTCTAGCCTTAGGTATTCATTCAAAGCAAATACCCTTTCCATATCTTCATCTACATTAATGTCCTGGCCTTGGAACTTCTTTATTCCAATAACCAATTGATTATCTTCAGCATTATAGAAGACATTGTAATCTTGACCCTTAAACTTAATGTGTAGTTGTTCATCTGTTTTCATTTCAAGCTTCTTAAATTATACCATAGCGAACGCTTTGTTTCAAAGTATTTAAATATCTCTTGTATCTCTCTCTGGTCCTTAGGAACAAAGATCTCTGTGACTCCTACTATCTTCTCCTCGATATAAATGTTCTTAGGATACTTTGCTAATAGCTCTTGTTCAGCTTTTAACACTTCGTCCTCTGGTCCGTATGCAGAAGTCATAGGACTTACATACCAGTCTTTATATTTGTCCTCTTTAAATCTCTTCATGAAATCATAATGATGAGTGTGTCCAAACTTATAGAACTCTCCGGCTCCACCTCTCTTAGGTATGAATCTTGCGAAATATAATTTTAGGTTTCTCATAGTACTTGCCAGGCTTCTTTAATAATTTGAAAGGGTTTGACCAACATGCCATGATCATGGATAACTCCATCAATAATAGCGAAGCAATGACTTCTATTAGCAACATAGTATCTACCGGTCGGAAACCTCTTGAGAAACTTCTGTAAGGTAATAGAAGCGAATTTAAACTTTCGAAATTTAAGTCCATGAACTCTTTTAGAATAGTTTACCATCTTCTCTGGCCAATGTCCACGGCGACGAACTCTTTTGGTCTTAACTCCAATGCGATCTGCAATAGTATAATCTAGCCCTGTAATGATAGCGAACGCTACGATAGTACAATTATTAGTATCCTGGATACCAGAATCTTTGAAGCCACCGTCATTGTATTGATAAGGTATTGTGGTGCTGATCATCTATATATAATATTAAATTATTAGAGGAAGGTCAAGATAAAAAAATAGGAGCCTTGGCTTGACTAAAACCTTAGCTCCTATTTTTCTTTTATACGTTATCCCTCACCACTAGTAGGTATCGACGGGATCAACGAGTCTACTTATTTTCTTTATCTCTCTGCATTTTGCTCCGACTTGAGACGGTTGGAGGGGTTACTCCAGTAGCATTACTAAAGAAATTATTGGTATGAAAGACTTTTTATATTATAAGCCAGCCTCTTTGGCTGAGAGCTTGTAGAGATTAAGCAGCCACTTAATCATCTACTCGGTGTTTCCACACTGGCAATTTTTAAAATGTATTATCAAAGATCTATTCTTATTTATTTATATTAACTCCAATTGCTGGTCATTGCAACTTCTTTTTACATTATTTTTTAAATAATAATAATCTTTAAGAGTTGCATAGGTTGCTAACATCTTTGGATCTTCTGGCCAATCCAAATAAGGATTAATATGTTCCACAAGACGTGCTGCAATCTCTTGCCATTTATATAATTCCATAGCTGTCTTGTCCATGCTACCAGCCATTTGTTCGACTAGTTCTTTCCAGTAGTTTTTTTCTTCTTCTAATGTCATAAATTGTTTAAAGGCAATGGGTAATACTCTTCTAGGTTTTGAGAATACTCACAGAATGGTCCCCAAGCATTAACCCAATTCTTTGCTAATGCACTTGCGTTATCGTCTTTTAATAATTCGCAAGGAGATCCTTTGTATGCTTGTAACTCCTTTAAAATCAATGGCATATCACTTTCTGTTATTTGTTCTCTCATTTTATTCTTTTAATATATTTTGAAGTTCTAAAGTCATTGAAATTTGGATGCGTGTCATTATCTATGATCCATGCTTCTTCAACTTTATCAACTAATTGATTGAAATGTAATTCTGTATTTTTATATGAATTCATAATTCTTTCTTCCGGAACATTTCTATTTCTTCTTTGATTGGATTCTATAGATGTTTTTAAATCTACTTTAACCCAAACTAATACAATTCTAAAGCCATCTGCTTGTGATTGATTTATAAGTTCCAAAAGCTTTTGATAGCTACTACCAATCTTTTCTATAACTATATTAGACCTATTGCGTACGTGTGTAGCATTGTAACGATGTTTATCAAACTTTGGAGATACTCTATGATGCAATTCATTAGTGTTCTCCGGATTGGACAAGTCTTTCTTTTCTTTGCGAGCCAATAGCTCTGTCCACTTGTCTGATGTTAATACTTGAATGTTAGGAAGATTAATCAAACCATATTTAAGAACCGCTGACTTACCTGAAGCCGGCATACCATAAAGAATAACTAGATTGTGATCTCTAATGTCGGGCGTTACATTCCTTTCTTCTTTAATAAATTCTTTAAATTGCATATTATTTTATAGTTTGTAATACATCGTTAGGAATAACTCCAACGACCCAATCAATATTTTTGTATCCATACTTCTCTTTGATCTTTTGATTGATCTCATCATAGGTTGCTTTGGTATTAATATTATCGTCTATAACTATTACAGATTTGTTTTCTAATTTTACATTTTCAAAATTAAAGAAACCTTCCGGAAGAAATGCTGCTTGAAGATAATTTGATCTTGAAGCAAATTGTATATCACCAGAAGCTACTTTATTTAAATCTATAAGATCTTTATCTATAATAAGTTTTGATATTTTTTCTACAGAAAGGGGTTCATTTTTTAATTCTTCATCGTCTTTAGATATATTTAAAAGTTTTATCAAAGCATCTTTGGCTATATCTTTTCTAGCAACTGATGTGTTCTTAGCAGAAACTAATTTATCAATACAATAAGGATCTTTTCTATATCTTTCTACTAGATCACCTAAAGTATTCTTAGGTACTAATTGTTTATCGGTTGCTCCTACTTTATCTTTAACTGCTTCGTTAAAAGGAGATCTTGAATGAATATACAAAACTGTTGAATCAGGTTTTTCAATTAATAAATTATTAACTATAGCAGCTGTATTATCTACAACCGAATCGTAATATTCTTTTCTTAATCTTAATGTAACTGGATCTTCTGATTTTTTATCAGAGTCTCTTCTTGATTTAGATAAATGGAAAAGGAATAACTTTAAATCTGATGTCGTGTTTACAAGTGAATCATAGACACTAGCGGCATGAACATTACCTTTCTTTAAAGAACCAAAGAGTCGAGCTATAGTATTATCTGTTTTATTTTCTGTAAACTTATAATTCTCAACTGGTTCCTTTGCTGTATCCTTTTCGATAAAGAATACATCCTTCCAGGTTTTAGGTGCTTTGTATATGCGACCTGCTGCTCTAGAAGGATGGTATTTAGCTTCTTTAAAGAATTCTTTAAAATTCACTAAACTATTTACACTCCTCCGGTGCTATCACCATTGTCATCCTGTTGGAATTCAATCACATTACCCTTAGCTTTGAGACCTGCAATGTGTTGAGGATCAAGAATAAAATCACGAATCTTCTGGTGAAGGAAGTTAAGCTTGGCTTTGAGGTCGTCGCAAGCCTTTGTAAGCTCCTTACGAGTGTCTTTCTTCTCGACACCATCGGCAACTGTGCTCTTGTTGATCTTATAACCAAAGAGATGCAACAAGCCGTTGTTATTATTAACCCTGATACCTTTGCCATAATTGGTGTAGGTATCCATTTGCTTCTGTGTGCGAGCCTTAGGATTACGATAGAGATTAAGGAGGTGCTCCTTGGCTTGACCTTCCAATTCTGTCTCTGGCTCATAAGCCTCGAGCTTCTTATAGTCTTCTTCCTTAGCCTTCTTATAGTCAACATTCAAATGAACATTGTAAAGAGCGGTTTCACCAAGCCCTTTGGACTTGTACAAGAAGGATGCAATAGTCTGCCCCTTGCTAAGATAATCAAGGAGCTGGGTGATGAGTTCCTGGGTGTGCTCTGCACCAGTCTCGGTGGTGATGTTCTCCATATAAACTGCGGTGTATGCTTCTGTTAGGTTGTTGTTATTCTTCATGTATATATAATATGTAATAATTAGGGAAAGATCAACCCAAAAGAATCCTTTAAAATTAATACTTGATATATCGTAAAGCTTTATTAATATAGAAACAATGTCTAATAACATTCTAACACGCGATCAGAAGAAATCCTTAGCACAGGAACTCTTTCAACAAGGTAAGTCTAAGACTGAAATATCTAATCTTCTAGGAGTACCTAGATCAACTATATTTGATTGGGTATCAGGTCGTAAGCATCATACAGTTACTACTATTGTAGATGAATACTATACAGAGGATGGAGAATTAGATGGTGAAGATGTTTATGTTCCAGCTGATCCCATTGCTTCTATTCTATCACAATCTGCTCAAGATAGGGATGCTAAACAGTTTATTCAAGAGTTAGCACCTATTGTTTATCCAGCACCAGAGAGAACAAAGGTAAGACAAGAAGCTAATAAGATTGCTTGTGTTATTGGAGATACACATTTTGGTTGTGAGGATTGGAATACTTTAGACCTTTTCTTACAAACCGTTGCAGAGACTAAACCAGAGAAGGTTATTCTCAATGGAGATACTATGGATATGTTTGCAGTAAGCAAGTATCCAAAGGACGCTCGTTACAAGCAAAGTCTTATTAAGGAGAGAGAAGCATATCATAAATTCTTAAAGCTTCTTCATGATGTTACAGAACCATTTGGTTCAGAGATTTTAGAGACTAATGCTAATCATTCCGGTAATTCCGTTGAAGGAAGGCTTTGGAGATATCTTAGTGCTCAGCTTGGAGAGTTAGCAGAGATTGCTAAAGATGAACTTTCATATCAGAATCTTTTCTTTCCTAAGGAGTCCTGGAGTAGAATCAAGTTAGTTGATGAGGTTATTCTTCCAACAAACTTTATTGTCTATCACGGAACAGTTGTTAGAAAGATTGGAGCTATGTCTGCTCGTGGAGAGTGGGAGAAGAAGATGACTTCTACTATGACTAATCATACTCATAGAATGGGAATGACTTGTCAAAGAATTCCAGCAGCTGGTCTTCGCGGAGACATTTATAATACTAACTATGAGAATGCTTGTGCTTGTAAGATGGATCCAGACTATGCTCCTAATTGTAATTGGCAAAACGGATTCTCAATTATCAATTACACAGATGATGTAATTGGTGTAGAACCTATTGTGGTTCACGGAAACAAAGCTACAGTTACTAGCTTAGGAAAGACGTTGAGAGTCTGAGAAATGTCTCTTGAATGAAAGACTTTTTAATTCAGCTTCGCCAGCTGCTTTTCTTTTCTTTTCTTCTTCAGCTCTAGCAGCTTCTCTTTCTGCTACATCTTTTCTAAGTTGAGCTTGAACGGGTCCAAATAGTTTTTTAAAATCTTCGTAAGAGGCTGGAGCATTTAGATCTTCTAATTCTTTTAGAAAGTCTTGAGCTTCTTGTTTATCAAATGGTCCATAAGACTTTTGACCATCTAAGACTTTATAATCCTGGCCACCCCAATGGACTATGCGAGCCATGATTACTCCTCGGATTTTTCTGGAACTTCTGACAATGAAAGATTATCAGCTAATGAAATAAAAGACTTTGGAAGATGATCTTTAACAGTCATATCCAAACCTTTATAAAGTCTCTTAACCTTTTCCATATCACCTTTCTTAAGGTTTTCTGCCACATCAACCAATTCCCTTAAGTCTTCTACATAACGATCTAAAACCATATCATATTCTTTGCTTCCAGACCAAATCTCGGCAAATGTATGTCTAACACCATCATTGATGTGCTCTTCAGCTGCATGGAGAACTTCCTTAGCAAGATCCATATAGTTAAATGATTCTTGTACTATGCCTACTTTACTGTAAGCTTCGGCAATTAAATTGATATCTTTCTCGTTCATTATCTATTACTTACCCTCTTTGACTGCTTTAACTATTGTAAATTTAAAAAGTAAAAGATCCTTTTTAGACAATGAATTGTTATCTATTAATTGCTTTGAAGAAGAAACTATATTAAACCCTTCACTTACTCTTTTAGTTTTATCTTCTAGCACACTTTGAGCTTCGTCGGGAGTTTTATAAAATCCCATCCATTTAACCGTAAGTTGATCAACAGAGTGCACTATATACTTACTCCCTTTTACGGTCGCAAATTTAATGATTTTGTATAACTATTCCTTCGTCGGTATTCCAATTATATTTGGGAGAATACTTTTGAACTTTTTTAGGTTTATAATCTTTAATTCTACAAGGATTTTCTTCGGTATAATGCCAAGAATAATCTTTTAAATGTTTTTTAACTTCTCCCATGGTATCATAAGGAGAGCACATAGAATCATACCAAGCAGCTCCTGACCATCGTTGTACAACGTATCGGCTCATGCACAAATGTTCTTAGAGAAATTCTTTACAGCAGACCTTGAACCAATAGGCTCATAATACATCTTAGTTTCTTTAAAAGATTGTTGAGACATAATTTGTATCTCTGCTCCGGTTTTATGGCCGAATACCATTCTACCTAATCGAGGTTTAACAAAATTATGTTTCTGCGCACAAGCAGCACAAACAACGGTATTAGGGAGAATCATGAGACGCTCCGTTTCAATTGGGTTACAACAGGTTCTGCAATTCATATCCAAATATATTAAAGATTAATATTTGGAATTGCCCGATCTCTTTTTACGTTTAGGTTTATATTCTTTAGGGAGATTTAAAACCTTTCTTCTATATTCTTGATACCATCTATCAAGTGCCTTAGAATCTTCATTACTAAAGCTAGATTCTTGTCCAAACGATCCAAAGTTATTTTGGGTCATCTTCTGTTATTATTAATTTTTCTTGTTTGGATTGTTCTGTAAGACCCCAAGCTGATGGTGAAGAAACCATATTAGCCATAAACGCTGCTAATAGGAACCACCACGGATTGGCATTTCTCCAAAAAATAACGTAAAAGAAAGGTAGAAAAGTCAAACTATACATGCAAATGCAATATACAATATAAGTTATGTGTTTCATTATTAATATAATATTATATTATAATAATAAATCAATCTCTTTTTCTAGAAGGTCTTTTTGTTTTTATCTTAGTCTCTTCGTCTATATGAATCTTTCCGGCGGTCAATATATGTTTAAGAGTTAAGAAAGCTTCTTCTGCTTCTTCCTGTTCTATTAAGTCTTCACTAAGACTATCACATATCAAATCAAAAGTATCATTAACGTAATTTTTAATAAAGGTTTCTAGCTTTTTGGAATTCTTTATATAATCTTGATACTGTTCTGCATATTCAATAGATATTTCACTAACACTTCTATTAATAATATCTATTGTACCATCTCGCATTTTATTACGAAGGTCATCCAAATATTCTTTTTCAGTTTCTTCATAAAACTTTTTAGCAGCATTCTGGAAATCTTTTAAAACCTTTTCCTGAATGTATTCTTTAGACTTTGAAGCCTTCACACTTATACTTATGAAGTATAAGGATAATAAAAAATACTATTTAACTGGATACTTTTGTTGCAACTCCTCGTATACACTATGGAGAGCCCTTTGTAATCTTCTCCAAGGGCCTTCCCATTCCTTCTTCTCAAAACCTTTTTCTGTCTCTTTGGAAGCACCATAGAGACCAACTATTGTCTCTAAGAACTCTTGGCTACGTTTAAGATACTGAGGTATCTTAAGATTTTTATATTCAAAATAATTTTCTGGAGGAGAACTAAAGAATGCTTTAAGTTCATCTAAAATAAGATTACGTCTAGCAGCCCAACCCTTTTCTGGATAACCTTCTGTCTTGTTTATTTGTTGATACTTGCGATATTCATTCTCCATGAAATGGCGAACGTTACCAACCACTTCACCTATTTGAACTTCTAATTCTCCTGGGTCTGTATAATAATCTACTCGATCCCATTCTAAATTATTACGAATATCTTCTATAGCTTGTTCATATTCTTTGGTCTTTTCCTTATACTTTTGGACTCCGTGAAGTAACTCGTGAGATATTAAAGCATAAAGGTCTTTCATCTTACCACCTACATAATCATTATTAATAACGATTACTGGTTGATTGACTCCAGCTCCTCTATCTACTTCGTATATAATTGCTGAAAGGTCTTCTAAAGGATTGTCATAATTGACGAATACTAAAGCATTAGTATTTTGATATCCTTCTTTCTTCTTACGATCTTTAAATTTAATATTACTAAGTTGTACTCCGTGATATTTGTCCGGACCTACTTTAACTTCTTTAAATACTATGGGTTTATTGTTTATTCTATATTGGGACAATTCTTTTATTTGAGACTTAGTAATCTTTTTAGGATTTATTCCTATTTCATCCATCCATGCTGTTGCTTCTTTATACTCATCTAAAGCTTTTAACACTTGAGCATTCTCTTCTGGAGTGAGTTCTAAAGCTCTTGCTTCATTAAGAAGCTTATCTGTTATAATATTAAACCTTTGAGTCACTATATATTTATCACAGATCAAATAAATTCATAATCATTAATCGAATATAAAGATACTCTTTATAAATCAAAAGATAAATGATCTCTGGACCGTTTTTAATAAAATAATAAGTCAACCAAAAGTAATATTTTAATTTTTCAAACATTACATTCCTCTGCCTCCATGCATTCCCCCTCCACCACCCATACCGCCTCGCATTCCACCTCCGCCCATACCACCCATACTTCTTCCTTGATAAGATCCGCCCATGCCTCCTCCGCCCATACCACCCATACTTCTTCCTTGATAAGATCCACCCATGCCTCCTCCGCCCATACCACGACCTTGATATGATGCACCCATGCCCCCTCCACCATTCATACTTCTTCCTTGATAAGATCCACCCATGCCCCCTCCACCATTCATTGCTCTGCTTTGATATGACCCGGCACCATTCATACCACGACCTTGATAAGATGCGCTAGGATTCACTGTCGCGGCTGTAGCCGTTGTGGTACCACCTGTAGCTGTCGTTGTTCTGTTATAGGTAGTATTACCATTATTGCTAGGACCTGTATAACTTCCTCCGGTATAAGTGTTATTAACTGTAACATTTCCGTTATTACCATTATTCCAACCAAATAGGCTATTACCTGAACCGCTTCCCGAGCCTCCACCATAGTTATAACCTCCCCATCCCATACCATTGTAAACTGGATAATAACCTCCACTATAACCTTGATATCCACCAGCATACACAGGATATCCTCCTCCACCCACTACTCCATACCCTGCGTCTATAGGACCCGGATAATAAGCACAAGCTGAAAGGCTAATAATTGCTACGAATAAGATTAATTTGTATATGTTCTTCATGATTTAAATATATTATAGATTTAAATGTGGATACTCAACTATATTTTTTCTTTATATGCTCCCAAGCTCTTTCGTGTACATAGTATAGAATAGTTTTTGCAAAGAAGTCAAATACAGATACTCCTAATGAAATAAAAGGCTTACCAGTAAAGAAGAAACAAGCGAGGAAGGTAGTTATAGAGCCAAGGATTCTATAAGAGATAGCTTTGAGTAATGATACAGTTCTAGTCTCCATAATCTTAAATTAAAACTCTTCTAAAGCTTCTTTTGCCACTTGATCCTTCTTGTATTGATAGTAAGGCCCTTCAACAAACTTATTCAAATTTACTACATTAAAAAATGTGTTTTCATTATGAAGAAAGTACCAAGTATCATCTCTAGGGTCAAGAAAGATATAAATAACTTCTCCTTTCTTATTAGAGACTTGAGCATAGTTAAATGAACTACCTTCTTTAAGAAACTTAAATGAGCCTATCTTATAATCTTTTTTGTACATATTAGTCTTCTTTAGGGTTGTTTACTTCAATCATCTTCTTTTCAGCAATTGCATATACTTCAAAGAAATCTTTAAAATCTTTTTTTTGCTCTTCATTCAAATCTAAAAGTCTAGGACCAACTGATTCCAGAGTACAACATCCTTCCTTCTTATCATATTTTAACCAAGCAATAACACAACATATTTCCTTGTGCTCAAAGAGACTTAAAGAAATATAAGCTCCATTAGGACTACGAAGATGATCACCTTCATTGATATATCCTTTATCAAGATATTCTTGAATCTTACCATATCTTTCATTAGGTGACCACACAATAAACTCTCCGTTATCAATAGATGGATTAATGTTACAGTTATTTCTAAACTCTACATTGTTGATTCTTACTTTGATGTTCATTTTTTTAAAAATTGATGACTAGGAAATACTTTGGTGGTACTTCGGACAGGCTACACGTTCATCGTATACTATGCTTCGCTATCACCTGTTGCGGAAGTTCTTTAGCTTTCAGAACTCGCACCCTAGTCAAATTATTAATATTTCTTAATTTGCTTTCCGCCTTTAACCATAACGAACCCTTCGACCTTACCTTTTTTGATAAGGTCGAAGTTGTTGTTATAAGCTTTGCGGTTTGATGTTCTTTCTCTTGATCCTTTGCCTGCCATATGATTAAGCCCTCTCCTTCTTAGGGAAGAGGGTCTTGAGGGTCCTTTCGAAATCTGCTCCGCGAGTTGTGAGAGCGGACTCTGCACCGACCCAGAACTCACTATTGAACCGAGTGTCGTCTTCGAGACGGGTGAGACCTCGTCCGAGGTTATGACCACCGTGAGTCATGTTCTCCTGAATGGTATTGTAAACCCTCCAGAGATCATTACCCTGATCAACATCCCGACGAACTCCGAGGAGTGCATCTGGCTTGATGGAGGTAGGAAGGTTCTGGCGATAGCGGAACCTGATGTAGTGAGCGAAGCGCGCAAGAGCGTTCTTCTCTTCCTGAGAGAGGATACGATCTCGGAACTGCTCAACCTTCTGTCCGATGACGCTGAACTGCTTGATGCCCTGCTCCATAGTGCTCATGAGCGTGGAGAGCTTATCATCACCGAAGCGATGCATTGCTCGGATATTAAGGTTAGCTCCTGTGGCAACCACAAGACCGTTAGAACAAACCAAACGGAAGAAGCCCATCATAACCTGGAACCTCTTGGAGCGGTCGTGGCTATTGATGATGCTGATCTGAGGCATACCCTCACCAACAAGACTGCTGTCTTTGTGTTGGGTCTGGATGAGGTCTACCTTATGCATTCCGTAACGGCTCTTGCCCTGACGAACGTTGCGGATTGTCCATCCAGAGTCGATTGCCTTCTCGAGGAACTCTCCGGTGTTGATGAAGCTGTAGCGATCTGAAACGATCGGTGAAGGCTCCGTTGCGGCGATTGCTGGCGCCATCTGAATTGCTTGGTTTAGTGTGTATGTGTCCATATTATTTTTTTATTAGGTGTTTGTGTTGTTGTTATTCTTCCTCTTAATAATATCCCCATTATTGGGAAAACTCAAGCCAATTGGGAAAATTATTTCTTTTTAGATGTAAATTTACCCTTTGCATCTCTCTTAGAGACGCGAGGCTTACGAAACTTCTTAGAAGAAAGGATAACCGAATTTACTTCATCTTCACTAAGCTTACGGTATTTTAGGAAGTCTATTCCTTCTGCAAGGTTCAAACCTTCTTTAGCTAAGAAGCTTAAACGCTTTAATAGATACTTGCCATGATATCCGTGTCCTTCTTCTGAAAGATGATTTATCTCTCTAAAGATATTAATAATGTCATTCTCTGAACCATTCCAATAGTCTGCTGAGATTAAAGAATCTTCATCTTCTGCTAGGTTAGCATTGATATCACACCAGCGACTAAAGTCTACTAGAGTTTTGCTACAAAGAATAACCTTTGAAAGAAGATTACTTGTATAAGATAAACTTCCAAACCAAATTGATGTTGCATTTGTGTATTTCATAAGACCTATAATAATAGGTCAATGTATACCAAAGTCAACTACTTTTGAAAATAAAAGGTAACACTAGCTCTTTGATCCGTCTTGCTATTAACTTCAAAAGAAATAGGTTTAAAGCCTTTTGAAATTAAATCTCTTTGAATCTTATCAATCTCTACATTGATATATGCTTCTCTTTGAGCAAAGCTAGGCTTTCTTGGTATTGGTATTATTATGGTTTGTTTTTGCATTAAATTTAATTCTTGATTTTCGTTAAAAGATTTACTATTCTTTCTATACAATCAGCAATCTCCGAAACTTTTTTCTTATGGAGGGGTACACTAGGTGTGGGTAATTCTACAGTTACATTACCAGCTATACTTTTATTTACATTAGCTTCAAAGCCGGTTTGAACCGGTGATATAGGATTACTTGTGTAAGAGTCCATTTAAGATACTTACTTGTCCTTATGCATAAAAGCAAATGGACATTTAGCAACTTCTCCTTGTTCAAAGTTTTTAGGAGTTCTAAAATTCTTTAAATATCTATCAAAGAATTCTGTATGAGCCTTGTCCCAAAGTCTTTTGAATTGTCCTCTATCATAAGAGAATTGAGACTTAAAGTGTTCTCTCTTAAAAGGTATCACTTGCATAATAGGAGTTCCTTTAGGAATCAAACCGCTGAAATCCTTTCTGAGAAAGAAAGGGAAATGGACTGGAGAAGGATACTTGTCTGTGTCAACCATAGAGGTTAAACATTTAAACGGTAGATCATCATAATGTAAAGGATGAGTAAACAAACAAGACCATCCCTTTGGGGTTTTGGTTATCCAATGATTAATCCATTTAAATACTGTAGAATAAAAACCATCTGGAGTAGGATATAAATTGTGTTGTTCCTTTCTAGTTCCAGATATTATTTCTAAATCTTCCCATGCCCATTGGAATTTTATCTTATCTTGTCCTTCATTATACACCCAAACATCACAGGGTAATAATATATGATACCCAGAAGTCATAGCATCTACTACTGGCATACATTTCTTAATAGTGCTATTAGGGTCGCTATAAGAGTCTATACCTTTTTTATCGTCTATATAAGAGGGAGTATTCTTAAACCAAACTGGGGTATTGCGAGAGCTGGGTTCTGGTTTAGGTGCTATTTCTAAAAATTCTTTGGTTTCAGCTATAAATTTAATTAAGACCTTTTTATTGAACATATATTTAATTTAACATAAATTAAGACCTTTTCAATAAATATTTTAAGATGGATCCTAATATTACCATTTATAATTCTTATCGTAAGTCGCTTAATACCATCTTAGGAAGTTTTCCAGTGTATAATAATATAGCTGCTGGATGTATAGCTAAAAAGAATGTAGCTGTAGAAACTGCTTTGGATTTATTAGCATTAGACGAGGTAGCCGATCAATTCTTTCTTATACAAGAATTTCCAGGAGATTCTCCTTTATATGATCCATTTACAGATATAGGATTATTAATTGATATTAACAGCAGGACAATTAGACCGGATGCGTATGAGGAGATTTACACTTACAATTTGCTCATATAGTGTAAATATATAAAATAAAATTATGCCCGGAGTAAGAATCACAGATCTACCATTAGATAATTCAAAAATTTCAAATGCAGATACTTTTATAAAAGTAAATGGAGACACCACCTACAAAGTAAATGGTGATACATTTGTAAAACAATTTTCAGGTATCACCGATGCTGCTAGTCTTGGTGATGGAATACCTATATTCAGTTCTTTATCCCCTGATAGAACAAAACTTATCTTTAATACTATATTAGAAGGGTTTGGAATAGACCTTATACAAGGCACTAACACTTTAACTATACAATTACAAGCTGGAGCATTCATAACTCGAAACATGATTGCTCCGGGTACTATTGACGCAAGTTTATGTGCTCCTGGTCTTATTTCAGCCGATATTATTCAACCGAATAGTATTGGTTATTCTGAATTAAAAAACGGAGATTCAACAGAAGCTGTTCAGGATAGAATAGCAGATGCTTGGGTTAATTTTAACGGAGCAAGAGTAACATCCGGAACTGGATATGCTCCAGAGGTGCGAACAGCTGGATTTACAGATGTTGCTGGTAATGCTGGTGATCAAACAATAGAAATAAATTGTCCTAATCACGGGATAGCTACTGGCAATACAGTTAATCTTTCTAATATACAATATTTTGCTGGTGCTGTTGTTACGGTACCTACTAATAAAATATTACAAAATAGAGTATACGTACAACAATATCAAACATTTAATAATAGTCAGGTTTTTGTAGCTGGTAATTACATAGCAACAAAAATAAATAATAATGTCTTTCGAGTCAAAGTTCCTAGAAAAGTTTACGGTACCTCATCGGGTAATGTGACAGTTAAAAAGGCTGTAGGTGCTCAAGCTAATGGTGTTTCTGGAGATCAAATTAGTTTAACAGCTGGGTCACCAAATGGTCAATGGCAAGCTAGTATTGGTACTATTAAATGGGCTGCAACAGATGTTGGTGTAACCTTTTACATCTCAGCACCAGGCATTTATAATCAAGAACCTATAAGAATAACTAGTATTGACACGGCAACTAATACCGCACAATTTACATTATTAAACGGTAATGCAGCAGATTCAAGAGTGTTAACAGGTAATGCTTATACATTTAATAGCTTTGGTATACGTTCTTGTTTTAACGTGGATGGTATATCAAAACTTGGCACCGGACAATGGAAGGTATCATTCAGACATGATAGATCAGATAATTTATATGCAGCTGTTGGTAATTGTAATGATCCTTCTACAACACCGGATACAGCCATTTTAAGTGTAAATTCTCAAGCAAATACAGATGTTACTATAACAGCTACTAGAGTATCACCACCAGCTAAGAATGCAGTGACTTCTGGTTATGTGGATTCAACAAATATTTCATTAGTTGTTTTCGGAATATAAAGGCGTTTATTATAAGTATTTTAACTTATGGCCATGACATCTAGTGTATCTTTAAATACACAAGCCCCTCTACCTTACAAAGACTGGATAGAGTATCAAGATGCATTAATACCAGAAAATGCTCAAGAAGCTTATTTAGAATATGTCCAAAGCTGGTATAAGAAACAACTTCAAGACAAAAAAATTGTAAAAGATAGTGTAAAGCAACAATTTATACAATTAGCTAAAGATCTTAGTTTCTTATTTGCAAATGCTGAAACCCAAGACCCTTTCTTAAGAAATATAGATTATAATAGTGACGAAAATTTAATTTATGCAATTCCTTTCTTTGCTAAGAAATTAAGACAGATAGCCACAGTTTTACAAAACAAAAGAGAAAACGTTAAGAGAGCAAAGTTAAAATATAATTTAGTAGGTTCCAATGAGGGTTTAGAAAAATTACTTTATGAATATGTTTTAAGAGGATTTACCAATACAAAAAATTCTATTACCCAAGTACCAGCTTCACCTTTAATAAATTACTTCCCAGATCTTTCTGCTGTAAAAGACAATTTCTTTATTGAATTAGAAGAATTACATGATACTCAATCATATTTTGATTCAGACCCTTCTGTTAATATAAATCAATATCTAGATATAAATTCTTTATCAAATACATTTCCTTTAGAAGGTTTAAATGAAGAAGAGATCAATACAATTATTTCTACAAAGCTTTTACCAAGAGTAGCTGATACACCTTTATCAAATATTTTTAAAGATTATGTTTTAAATACTCCATCATTATCAACAGTTTCTTTATCTTCCTTTGCTACTAATTTGGTTTATAATGAAATACATGCTTCGACCAAATACCTTGGAGAACCGGTTTATGGTTTAACTGCTGTAAGATTGGAAGATGTTAATATACCTGATGTTGTTTTAAATTTAAAATTTGAGCAAGGTAATAATTGGTTCTATTGGCCAAGCGGAAATAAAATATTAAATAATGATATTTTCAATAACAATTTAGATCCAGTATACATTAATAATTCTAATTTTGTTTCTTCAAGTGCCACTGGAGGAACCAATTATACCAATTCAGATTTAATTTTTACAGATAAAAACGGTATTGTCGAAGGAGCTTGGTTGCAAGGACCACACACAGAAAGACAAGACTTGAATATAGTTGTTAATATAAATGGAGCTTCTACTAGAGATTTTATATTTCCTTTCCCTGGTATTAAAATATCTTCTAAAGAATTAACATTCCAAGGATATGCTATAGATGATACTATTAACGAAGGTATAGATAAACTTGCTACACAATCAAAAGTTAAATTGTTAAGTGATTATTATTCTTTTTCTTTGCCTAATACTTCTAGTAATTCAATTTACATCAATCAAACAACTTTAATAGATTCGGGAGCATATGCTTCAGAATTTTCTCCAGAAGCAGATAATATAATAAAGAAAACAAAACAAGAAGCTTCTTTACCTATTTATAGTGAAATTAATAACGGTGTAATAGATCAATCATATTTATTTAAATTCCAAAGAACAGATTTACCAATCGCTTTAGGAGCTAATAATATTCACTGGCCTATACAAACCTTTGTTACCAGTTCTGATAATTTGCCTATTACAATTAAAGAAGATTGTTGTTTGCCAATTATCTTAGGAAATATTAATCCAAGTTATGCTATGGTCGGAGCTGTGGCTGGATTTAATTTTTCTGATTCAGATGTAATATATAAATTAAATAACCGAGGTGGAGATCCAATGGAAGCTGCTTGGCTAGGAGCAGGATCAATAACAAATTTAGATGCTCTAAAAGGTGCTATACAAATATATGATACACCGGCTACAAAATGTGCTACTTATATAGATGGACCAGTTCAGAATTCTTGTTCTTTTAAAGTAAACGGATCAGATAAAGTTTCTTTTGTTTGGATGGATCCAGATACTCCAGCCGACGAGGTATTTAAGTATGTAGAGCATTTACCTAATTGTCAATATGGTAAAAATTATCCACACAATTATTATAAAGATCAAGATTATCAAAATGTAAATCCTATCAATAGTTTAGATTCTTGGACTAAATGTACTTGTAAGTCTGTACAATATTCTCCAATAGGTCATGAGGGAAATAATTTAAGAGATTATAATGGAATGGCTGATTATCTTTTTGCTGATCCAGAGGGTTACGGAGTTGATTTTGCAACTAATACTTGGAAGGATACTAGAGGGTTGGACGTATATAATAGCCCTCAATTTAGTTATTACAAAATAACTGGAGGAGATAAACAAGTAGGATGGGGCAAAGGTTATTGGAGGACGGGTACAGGAGCTTCTTTCATATTAAAAACCGGTAAGCGTTATACCTATTACAGATCCTCATTAAGAACTGATAAATCTAGTGGTAATGTTGCACCTTATTTTGTTTCTAATTATGCTTATAAAAATGTAAATGGTTTGTATTCTAGTTCTGAAGTTTATGATTTAGTTATAATGATAGACGTTAGTAAGTCTCAATCATATAGTTTAAGTAAAGTTAAAAATATAGTTACAACAACTATAGATAAAATTTTAAATAACAATAAAAATCAAGTTCAAATATCTGTTATAGCTTTTGGTAGTGTAGCTTCTCGTTTGAGTTGGTTGACGAAAAATTTTAGTGCTTTAGAACTTTTTGTTGATCAATTACAAGTATCAAAAGATCCAGCAGTAAATCAAACAGATATATCAGACGCTTTATTATTAGCTCAAAATATTTTAGATACTAGAGTCGTTACTAATGATACTAAAATTAATAATAGTAATGCTTATTTAGCTAGTCTCTGTAACAACCTTGGTTATTACATTTATCAACAAACTCACAAATTAGGTACACCTCAAAACATTCCTCAAAACGGAAAAAAGAAAATATTAATATTCAGTGACGGAGAAGAAACACTTTACAGAAACAAGAGCCATTTTGCTTTACGCCCATTTGATGATGCAGCATCAATAGCATTGGATTTAAAAAATGATAAAATAGAAATATATGGAGTCAATATAGGAGAACGTTCTTATTTTGACGATACTGTAAAATCCATGTCATCCAACATGGCAGATTATTTTGATTTACAAAGATATCTAGTATCTGGAGATGGAGATGAAAATTCTTTTGCAGAATACATTTCTATGAAATTAGGTAATACAATTTCTGTTAGACCTACTTGGTACAAGGCTATAAGAGACGTTAATGGAAATTGGTCGGCTACTAATGAATTATCAGATATGATAATAACTCCAGGAGATTATTTAACATATGTACACCGATCAGCTGTTAATTATACAGCTGCAATTATTAATGCATCTTTTATAACTCCTAGTATTTCATTTACCGTAAATGTAAAATTAGATGGTTGGGATTATGACAATAGTTATTTCACAGCATCGGCTTTAGGTGATCCCTATGGAGGCAAACCTTTCTGGGGTAAAGTATATACGTCACCAGATTCTAATTATAATTTCTTTAAAGGGGTCAATGCTTTTGGTGGTCATGTAAGATTCTTTAATGACTATACTCCTTTACATCAACCAGAAATTTCATCTTTAATTTTTAATACAGGAGATAACATACAATATGTAAGAAACAATAAAGATTCGCTTGTTTGGTCAGAGCCCTTAAACTTTGGTGTTTCTTTATCTTCTTATAATTGGAAACAATTGACTTTCAAAGAAGATTATTCCAACTTACAGGATTTCTTAAGATCAGGTAAATTAGACGAGATTATAGAAGATACTAATTTACCAAGCTATCTAACATTAGAAAGTTATTCTTCTTTTAAACCAGCATATTACAATTATTATGCTAGAAACGGTTTTAACTACACTCAAGATCTTTATTATTTAAATAGATGTTTAAAGAGCTTTGTGACCTATCACACTGGAGTAGCTATACAACCAAATGAACCATATGCACATTTAGATAATGTTCACTACCCAACTGTAGCAACAGTTTCTTTTCCTTCTCAAGCAGTTAGTGATAAGCAAGTCGGGGAATATCTATTGCCAGAAAAATTAGGAACTCCTTTTTATAGAGGAAAGGGTTATTCAATAAAATTAGATAATGAATCTTTAACATATATAGATTCAATAAGTGCTGAAAGAATGTTTTTAGATTTAGAAAAGTTTGGTCCTAGAAATAGAGGTCTAACTAAAAAGGATCAAATAAGTCCAACCAAGATTACAAATATAACTAATAAATGGATGATGGAACCTTATAGTTCTGCTTCTAAAGGTGGTGTTATTATTAATACTTTAGAAAATCAAAAGCTTACACCATATCAAACCAGTTATGAAGTATATGGTAAAAATCATTATGGGCTATCGAGACAAACGGATGTGTTTGAATTTTGGACACCAGCTATTCCAGGTACTTGGAATAATTCAAAAGAATATCCACTTACCTTCAGACAGGAATTACCAGCTGAACAATATGCTTTAAGAAAAGAAAAATTACTAACAAATAAAGGAAAATTAGATAATTGGAGAACAGATATATACGGAAATGATTATGGTATATATAAACCATTCTCTCCAGTAGACGTAGATGGTTTATATATGTGGTTCTCAGCTGATAGAGGAACTATTAATCAAATAGCTTCTAGCGGTCTTCTAGATGATATTCAAGCTGAACACGGATCTAATGTCTTAAAATGGATGGATCGTAGTGGTAAAAATAATAATCTTGTTGCTATAAGTGGAACACCTATTTTACAAATAGAAAATAATATCCATAGTATATACTTTAATTCTACCAGTAATTTTACTAATGCTTTTAATTTAAATTTTGCTACAGCTACTATGTTCATAATAGGTTCTTATGAAAATATAGAAAATGATTATGCTTATAAAAATTATCAAGTAATGGCATCTTTCGGTCAATATGTGAGTGCCTTAGATCAAAATTATGTTACAAAAGGTTCTTTAGCCTTCGGACAAAGATATGGGGATTTTGTTTTTGACTTTGGTAACAATCAAGGATGGCCTACAAAAGTTGCTACTACAGAGTATCTATCATCAGTAGAAGAATTGCCTTATAATATGTGGGCTGTCCAATCTCTATATTGGTCTAGTACAGGTAATTAATAGTTTTACAGTTCCTCAAGAGTTACTTCCATTACTGCTTTAGTAATCGGCGGAGGTGGAGCTGGTGGCGGTAGTAATACATCTGATGCTGGTGGTCAAGGAGGCGGTGGTGGTGGTATATCTTATACAGTAATAAATATTGCTCCAGGTTCTACAATTCCTCTTAAAGTAGGTAGTGGCGGTTTAGGACTGAGTGGAAGTGCTGGTAATCCTGGTGTAGCAAGTTATTTTGGTTCTTTAACAGCTTTTGGGGGGTCTGGTGGTGGTTTAGGTTCTGCTATCTTTAATGGAACTATGGTATTGGGTGGATCAGGTACTTTATCATATGGATCTTCTGGAGGTGCTTTTGGAACAATTGATTTTAATGCTTTAAACGGTGTAGATGGATATTACTTTTTATCAGAGAATACCTATTTTGGAGCTGGTGGTGGTGGTGGATCTCAATCTAATTCTTTGGGTGGCTTGGGTGGCTTGGGTGGTGGAGGAGATGGTTCTAATAAATCATATCTAAACGGGTTGAGTGGTGTAGGGTATGGTAGCGGTGGTGGTGGTGGTGGTCCGTTGTCTACAGTTAATACTTTTGGAGGAAATGGATCTAATGGTTATATTAAAATATTATGGCAACAACCTACTTCTGGTCTTACTCTAACTCCAGTGGCATCTACATATCCTACAACTTTATATGAAATTGAGTTGACAGACTATTATGGTTATGTGCCCGGATTCTATCCTCCAACTTCAAGCCGTTATATGTTTGAAGCAGTCTTCAATCAACCTTATGCTCAAGCATTTATAAACGGTAAATTATACGCTGACAATAAAGGAACTTTAGTAAAAGCTGATACCGGATTAAATTTTGATGCTCCTTTATTTTCTACTGGTGGATTCTGGGTTGGTTGTTATGTACAAAATAGTCTATCAACACCTTGTAAAGTGTCTGAAATTCTTTTTTATAATAGAGCTCTCTCAACAGAAGAGAGACTAAATGTTGAGAAGTATCTCAACAACAAATATAATCTTTATTAAAGATTAACTAAAGAAAGAAGATAATTTGCTTTATTAAAAGCAGAAAGAATATCTTCCTTGGTATTATTGATACCAGACTTTACAGTGGTTACATAATTATTGAACTCTAAAGAAGTTAATAGGTTTTGTGTAAATTCATTTATCTTTTTATAATTAGATAAAATATCCTCTGCATCTCCCTTGTATTGATTTATGTCTTCTAAATTTATATTTGAATTAATACTAGGAAATAATGAATTTTGAATTCTTGATGTACCAATTATTTCTTCTTGGAGTTTGTCAAATAAACCATCTAGAGTCTCATAAAGATCTCCGAGAATTTCATGAACATTAATATCTGCTGCATACCAATGTAATAGGTGAATGGAAGAATGAATCTTCTTTAATGTAACTCCGAATTGTCTCGTTGGATCAAGAGACACACCTTCTGATTTTATTTTAATAATTTCTACTTCCATATTATTTTCTTTTAAAGATTTGAACTCTTACTAAATGTTCTCCTATTGATTCATCTGAACTAGATATTAAGTTATATCCTGTAATAGTTTCCATCTTTGGCTTTTCAATATTTATGGGTTCTGGTTCCTCAGGAGCTGGTTTTTTAATCTCAATATGATTATTAAGATTATATTCATCATATTCTTTTTTTAAAGATATTAAAAAACTTTCTCTATCTTTAAATCTTAATCTCCAAACCTTTATAGGAAATAAAACGTTTAAAGCATATGCTCTTTGAGAGCAAGTTTGGCAAGGTTTATCTTTTCCTGTTATAAAATGAGTTATAATACCTATAAACTTAGAATGTAAAATACATGCTACAATATCTCCCAAACCTTCAGCATTTCTTAATCTTAGTTTTGGGTGTTTCATTTATTTTATTTATTATATTTTGATAAAATATCTAGTACGTCTGTACTCATTTCTTTAAAATCATTATTAAAAAGATTGGCATTTTTAGATATTAAATGCAATTGTCTTATAATATTAGTTATTTGAATACCTAGAGGATACTTTTCTATTATTTCTTTAAGCGCCTTAGCTTCATTGTCCAATTCGATTATTTTCCTATTAGATACCATTTTACCATTATCAAAATCTCCTTCCCAATGCCACTCTTTTAGGTTTGAAAATTCTAGAGGTATTTCTTTGAGATATCCTTGAAAACTATTATCTTCTAAAATATTAGGAGCATATCCTATTAATTGTTTATTTTTATTAAAAAGAGCTAACATTTAATTACTAATTGTTGCGCCGGTATAAATCCAGGTATTATTTTGCTGAATATATTTTAAAGTATAAACTTTTGCTACTTGCATTTCTTGGTGAGTAAAATCAACTAATATAGTTCTATAATAAGATGAACCAGCTGCATAAGAAGCTGGAGCTGGAGCTGTTGTTGTTGCATTTGATGCAATTGTAACAGAAGTTGCTGTATACACGGCATATGAGATAACAAGCAAACCGGAATAACCATTACCAATAACTCCTCCGGTTGTACGCACATCATCAGATCCACCTCCACCAGCTCCGTAGAAAAATCCACTTACATTATGATCTCCACCACCACCTAGACCGCCTCTGCCTGATATACGTCCACCACCACCACCAGAATATTGAGTTCCGTCATATATAGGTCCTGCTGCTCCGTCTCGTTGATCTCCACCTCCTACACCACCAGTCGCATAGTTTCCAGTACCAGGTATACCTCCTCCGCCATTTGCTGATCCAGTACCAGCTTGACCTCCATAAGCTATTATATTACCAAATGTAGTATTGCCACCAGCTCCGGTTGCCCCAGAACTTGATATAGAACCAATACCACCAGCTCCTACGGTATAATTTATTACGCTACCAGGTGTCACGTCAACTTTGCCAGAAGAAATACCACCACCACCACCACCACCAGCATATCCACCATTTGCATTATAAGATCCTCCAGATCCACCACCTCCAACCGCAAAAACCGTTACAGATGAAACACCAGCTGGAACTGTCCAAGATCCAGATGAAGTAAATGTTTCACTCAAATAACGAATATTATAAGAAGGTGAAGTAGGAGACGCTGCGGCTGTGCGTATGTTTGCGTTATTCGTTATATAAGTGGAACCAGAAGGAGTCAATATTGAAATACTATTATTATCACCACCAAGAGGATTTGGGGAAGAAGTATATGTATAATGAACTGTATAATCGTCTATACGGGCATCAGCTAAAATATTAGAAGCATTTGCTCCGGACCCTACGTTTAAACTGGTGGAAGGTTCTGTTGGTATATAACAAATAGAAGAATTATTATTTGTAGATTTATCTAGTAATACATTGTATATAAAAACAACAACATTAACCATAGAACCGATATTATAATTGGTTGGTGGGAAATTCGTATTTAAATAATTTAAAGAATTAGTTTGTATAGTATCTATAGTTGTACTGAGGGTGTAGGCATTGACTATAGAACCATCACTAGCATTATTAAAACTGTCTGAGTTATAATTGTTATGTTCATATTGAACTGTAAAATCTGAAGTATGCCAATATGAACTTAATGTACTAATAGACGTGTGATTTATATTATATTTTTCCACAGCATCGTTAGAAAAATCTAATGCCATTTTATTATAAATCGTAGAATTGGCGGATATATCATTAAACCAAGTCAAGATGTTATTTTTTTTATAAATATCTGAAGATAAATTACATACGGTTGTATCGAGAGATAATAAATTGTAATTATGTTTGGCTATAGAATCACCAACACATTCTTCTCTTTTAATTTCTAAGGTTAATGTTCTCATATTTGTGTGCTGTATATCCATTTACAGTTTTGCATTATATACACTAAACAAGATATATTAGATGATTCATAATTATTAGAATAATTAAAATTTAAATAAGCTCTAATAACTGGATTATAATAGTGAGTACCGGTTTGAGGGTAACTACATGGGCAGGTAGCCGATTGATTACATCCATTAGATTGTCCATTGCAATTAAAGTCTCCATTACTGCAATATACATAACCACTATAGTGATTAGTACAATATGTTGTAATAGTTACATCATTAGTAGAACAAGCTCCGGTATCTTGTAATAATCTTACAGTTGATATGGGCGTAGATGATTCTTGTTTTAAAGCATAAACATAAGCTATTTGATTTTCTATATATGCTGTTGATCCGCCAAGACCGGAATTTGCTGAAAAATTATCATTAAGCCATTTGGTTATTTTTTTTTCTGTTGTAGGTGCTACAGTAGCTTGTTCTATGGATCGAGACGTTACAAATCCTTCTACAGCTAAATCTGTACCAGTTAATACTACTGGATAAAAAACTACTACAGGTTCTAACCATTTAGCACTATTAATTTGAACTTGAGTCACACAATTATCCCAAGAAGGTTTCCACAATGTACCAATTGCTGCAGCATTTTTAAATAAAATACTTTTAACTTGATAGTATTCAACAAGAGGTTTCCAAAGATTTTGAGCACTTAATTGTACCGATCCAATCCAAGTATCCAAAGTTTCGTAATTCAAATTTACTGTTGATAAAGAATCTCCTATGGAATAAGAAGTTGGTATATTGAAAAATGTGTAGCTCATTATATTTTACTCCAAGACGAAGATCGATTATTATACTTGTATCTTACTCTTACAGATTTTGCACAGAATCTATCCGTGACATAATAATTATAAGAAGATCCATCAGATGGTATTTTTAAAGTTTTGCCACCATAACCTGGGCAAGTACAAGTAACATTAGCTCCTCCAGTTACAGTAACACTACATCCATCATAAGCATTGGTACAACCACCTTTACCAGCTTTACCTCCGTGGTGGTTGCATCCTCTGCTAGGTCTTCCACATTGACCATTACAAGTTACTGTGCCTCCACCATTCGGTACGTGGCAGTCATGAGTATATGAAGCTTTAAATCCACTTGCTAAATCAAATTGATAATTTTCGTAAAGATTTACATAAACAGAAACAATTTGATTGACTGTAAAATTTGATACGGGAAAATTAACATTTAACCAATTAAGGATGTTGTTTGTTGAATATGTTACATTATTAGTTTTCCAGTCTTGAATTTCAAATAACGTATTGTAGTATAGAGCAAATTCATTAGCCCAAGTACCACTTAAAGATGTTACAGTTTTAAAATCTTGGATCCAAGTAGCAGAAGTATAAGCCACATTATTACTTGCTTCTATCCAAGCTGCACTATTATTAGAAAAAAGAGTATAGACTTTATTTAAATAATTTGATGTGGTTTGAATATAGTTTATAGAAGTACTAAGATTGACTACGTTGGTATTAATAACTTTTAAAGAATTAGACAGACACAAATTTTCATCTAACAAAAATATGTTAGAACACGTCTGGTCTATTTTAGTAAAAAGTGTGTCGAGGTCTGCCATATTATTTCCAATTAATTTTGTATAAAGAAGTATTAGTAGGTGCTATTTTATTTAAATTGTTCTTGATGCCATTTTCTATTATTTGTTTAACTTGATCTGGAACATTTAAATTATGTATATTAATGTTATAATATTTACTTTTACTGCCAGGTAATTGCATTTTATACCAGTGTTTGATTTGTTCTATATAACTTCTCTCACCTACAGACATATTCCACAATAGAGACCTATCATCTGCGGCGTGTTTAGATGAAAAATATAATTGTTCTATTTCTCCTTGAGTTAAAGACTTATTATAAAGTCTTAATTCTGCAACTTGTCCAGTAAATTTGTAACCATTATCTATGGCTATAATATCATTTAAAGTTGTATTTTGTATAGTTTCACAACCTAATAATAAAGATGTTCTGTATATATAATATAATTGGTAAACGTGTGGAGAGAATGTAACAGTATCGCCTTGTTGAACAGAATCTAAATAAGCTTTGATTGTTCCATTGACACCATCAAATGCCAAAGTAAAATGATGCCACCCAGGACTTAAATTATTAATGTCATAAGGTAATATTTTTATATTAACAGAAGGGCTTGGGTTTTTACCGTTAGGTGTAGCTAATTTAAGTTTCCAACTTAATTGTTTATTAATACTAGCATATTTTCTAAGATATTGATATCCTGTAAAATCTCCAAAAGAAAACATATTAACATTTAAATTATTAGTTAATCCTACAAGATTTAATTTAGTTATAATATTCCCGCTACTGTTGATAGTGTATATATTGTCATCATTCAGGTCTACCAATATGAGTCGATCTTCAGTTGATACCAAAGTCGTATTACAAGGATCTGAATTACTATCTTTAGGCACTCTTACAAAATTCATAAATCTTGTTTGTTTTGTATAATCAAAACAAGGATCAGGAGGTAATGTAGAATATTTTCCTAATCTTTTTGAAAATATTATTTGATTATTTAAAACGTTTATTTTAGTCAAACTATCTTGTCCGTGTAATACCCAAATATAATTGTCTGCATCAAAACTTATTTGCTGCACATAACCTATATTTCCAAATATTGCTTTATTCCTATAAAGATTACCACCAATTATTTCCCATATATTGTTTTGGTTATCTACAGCAGATTGTAAACCGAAACAAGATATTATGTTTCCATTTAAATCTATTTGAATAGAATTAACATCTTTGGATAAAGAACCGTTAGATTTGTAATTACCGTTTGTGTCTAAAACTACATAATTTTTTGTAACATTATCAAATATATATAAGTTTTCGTATTTGTCTGTTTCTATTTGAGATATAGAACTTAATGAATTAACTAAATGAGTTTTAGCATTTAATATATTATTAGTTTGAAATAGTGGTTGATTGTTAATATCATATTTAATTCCAGCCAAACCTTTTGTATCAAAAACCCAATAGGTATAATCTATCAACCTTTGAACTATTTTATTGCCCTTAGAAAAAGATATATTTTGGGCAGTTAAATTTTCTAAATTTGAAAATCTATAATTTAGATTGTATATTTTATTTTTGTAATTGGAAGTATCATTACTATCTACTAAGGTAATAATTGGGGTTGTTAAAGATCCTTCATTTATAAGACCAAATCCACTATCATAATAATTACCAAATATTTGTTTTCCAGACATATTCTGCCAGTCTTCTGTATTCAACCACATAGAAACAGTTAATTGGTTTTGGGATAACAATTCTGTAGTGGCTGGAAAAAGAACGTGATTAGTTCCATCTAAATTTAAACTATCACCTAATAAATTAGATTCTTTATTAAAATATAATATACCTTCACCTTGATTAGGTGACTCATCCATTAAAGGAGAAGAATCCCATTTAGTTACTTGTAAAATAGAATTAGAAGAAAGATGTTGAATATAATTTAATCTATTTTCTTTTCCTGTATGAAAATAACGATATAAAACTCCAGGTTCTAAATACATTTGCGACGGCATATCAAATGTATAATTTTCTGTCGTATTTAATCTATCGTGATATACCATCAATTTAGTAGATAGAGCTTGATCAATTGTGTAGTATGCTGGGTTATAATATCTATCCATCCATACTTTATTCCCATCCATACTACCAGATAACCAAGAACATAACCAAGTATTACTATAGCGAGTAATAGAAGGAGGCTGAGGGGAGTCTGGTATTTTTTCAGAATAATCTTGAAGCTTGATATAAATTCTATCAGAAGCAAATGGAGTCTCACCTGGAATAGCACCATCTTCAATAAGACCGGAAGAACTTAAAGGTATTCTTTTTGATGTAGGGCCAAAATAAAATGGACTATCTTTATCAGGCGGAAAATCCATTTCAATAGTGTCTGAAGTAAAACCTAGATAAACATTATCTAATCCTTTATCTTGGTTAGTTCCGGAATACACGTTTTCATATTTTCTTCTGATTCCTTTTTGACCCTGAACGTATTCTAGACCAAAGCTATAATTGTATTCTGGTGTTTGATAATTTTTAAGACCATGTAGAGCTAACGGATAAGTTACTCCTTGTGTTGTTTGTATATAATACTCTGGAGGAAATATTCCTAAATAATTTTGAGAGTATTGAGAGTTTATAGTACTTAAATCTAAAGTTAATGTATTTTGATTATTTAAAGGATTAACTTTATATTTTACTAAAAAGCTATCTTTAACATCACTATTGAGAGATGGTTTTTCTTTGTATGAAATAAAATTAAGAGATGCTTCTTTTGGAAATTTATAGGCAGATGTAAGATAAGCTAAAGAACTTAATCCATAAAAATTATTACTAAATTTTACAACAGCTTGTTCAAAACGAGGTAATAATAAATCATCATTAATTCTAAATAAACTAATAGTGTCTGGTCCTAATGCATAATCAAATCTTTGAGCATCTATATAGAAATTTTTAGCACTTAAAATAGGTGTAATTACTGGGTGAAATATAAGACCATTAAATCCTTCAAAAAGACTTGTAAGAAGATATTTGGTTTTTACAGATTCTACTATTACAGAATTATCTGGTTGAAATACAAATCTAAATACATCATTTTGATTAAAAGAAGAAACACCAGTTACAGCCCATTGATAATTGTCTTGTACTTTTATTAACGTTAATAATTCTAAATTATGATCTGCTACTGGACTTTTAATTAAACTTTGACCAATAACCGGACTATCTATTTCTGTTAACAGACCAGTATCTTTTGGTTTTAAATCATCTGTTAAAAATTCGGAAGCCTTTTTAGTATCGGTTAGAAATAATCCGGTTTTGTTATTAGTTGTAAAACTAATACAATTACTAAGAAATTCATCAACATTAGCTCTTAATCCATTACTAAAAATAATTGGAGTAGGGCTTGTTGTAAATTGGTTGCCTAAAATAGAAAATTTTACAGGGTTACAATTAACTGTAGATAAATTTGTATATAGATTTACACTTACCATTATCAATATTTAGTGTAAAATCTTTGTTTTCAAAGCAGGTTTGTTATTTTGTATTGACCAAAATTATTTGCAAATGGGAGAAGAGCATTTAATGTTTCTAAAGTAAATTCTTTATGGTTAACAAAATTTAAACTCAAAAGGCCTAAAACATATGCATTATTTCTAACAACGAAAGATACATTATATCGCTTGGTATCTCTATTATAACAAATTTTTGGTTTTTCTAAATTAGCTTTATCACCACCCCAATTATTTGCTCCTAAAAGTGGTATTGTTATATGGCTATTAAATGCCAAATATATTTCTCCATCTTTACAATCATATTCGGTTATAGTTATATAAAAATCAAAAGTCGCTTCTTCTATAGCTGTTTTAATTTGTTGAATACCAGATCTTATAGTAACAAAATAAATTTTAAAATTTGTTTCATCAAACCAATAATCTATAGGTACCTGGGATATTTTATTAAAAGAACTATTGTTTTGGAACGGTACAATAATTCCATCTGTATTAACTTTTATTTTTTCAAAAATAAACCCAGTTTCTGTTTCGACATATATTACATCATAAAATATATCAAACTTAGAAATATTATTTGTATTTAATTCTCTATAGAATGTAGGATTAACATCTTGGTATTTTGCATATACAGCCGATAGAATTTTATTAGATGCTTCTATTTTCCCGTTTAAGGTTCTCAACCATAATTCTCCGTTATTATATTCACTACTAAATATACTCATAATAATGCTCCTTTATCCCCTGCTTTATTAGATGAAGGTACAAAATCTATCACCCTGATTTGAGGGTTTAAATTCAAACTATCTAATTCATAAGGCTGTAATAATCTATAAGGTCTTCTGTGTATTACTTTTATATTTGTATCTGCTAGTGGTGCTTTAGGAATTTCATGCCAATTAACCAACATAGGTACTATGTATTTTGGATTTTTGGTTTCAAATACATAAAGAATGTCATCATTGGGTCCAAACATTTTAGTTGATACTAAATGCATTTCCTCAAAGAAACCACTATTTAAACCATCCATGTTCGGTGCTATAATATTTATTATATAAAAAATATCCACGAAATCGGGTTTGCCTAATTGATATACTTGAGCCTGAGCTGTAAATGTTTTATTAAAATATTCTGATGTAGCAAATGTTTTTGTTATAGTAAAATTTCTAGGATCTCCTGGTTCATCTGGATAAGGCAATTTTGATGTGTCTGAAGAAGTAGGAGCATAATAAAAACTTTTTACTATATCTGGACTACCGTCATTAAAACTCCAAACAATTCTATTAATCTTATTAGGTAATTTTATGGCGGAAGGGTTGAATGTTATAGTTGTAGGTCCAAAATTATTAATTATATAAGTACTTGCTGCTGTATAATCTAAAGCAATATATTTGGCACATAATGTACCTCTTGTTGTAGAATTACCAAATTCAATACCAGCATACGTTTCGTCAGCTAATAAATATGGAATGGCTCTAGAACCTTCTATTCCAGCCGATAAGCCACCAGTTAATGACAACAGTATTTCTTGCGAATTCATTTATTATACCTATTAATTAATTACAGAAATGGTAGGTGTAAATGCACAAGCTAAATTATTGTCTAATATATATGCTGGGTTATAGGGAGCATTAAAGCCATTAAAAACTACAAATCTACCATTACCATAAATTACAGAGCCATATCCGCCACTAGCTAGATTAACCTTAATCCAATTTATACCATCGTAAGAGTACATTCCAGTGCTACCGTTAAATGAATGTGCTAAAAATATACCATTGCCGTAAGTTAATGATGTAAGGTTTAAACTACTATTATCATCTCCATATATTTTTCCATCCTGCCAAGTCAATCCGCCGTCAATTGAATATGCTGGAAGGCCTCCCAAAGAACATATAGCTACGAATTTACCTCTTCCATAACTTAATCCTCTCCAATACCTAATGTTCGGATATGACCCACCAGGAAGAAGTCCTCCTTGAGACCAGGTAGCCCCTTCGTTATCTGTATAAACAACATTACCACTAACACCATTACTGGCATCAGGAATTATCATATATCTGCCATTGCCATATGCTGAACCTTTAGCTTCTACGATTGTAGGCAAATTTCCTCCCGCGGTCCAGGTAACCCCATCATTAGAATATGATGTCCATTGATAGCCAGTACCCGCTGTTGCTATAAATCTAGTACTGGCAAATCCTAATGATATATATGTATTAACGTTATATAAATTTCCACCAGCTGTCCAAGTAGCTGCATTATCTGTGGAATATGCACAAAATTGAGTAGTATTATTGGGTTTAGTACCTATAGCAACAAATCTTCCATTACCAAATGCCGTAAAATTCCAAGTCACTGCGGACTGAGTAGCTGGCATAGCTGCTGTTGTTCCGGTCAATCCATCTTCTGTATAAACCGAATATGAATTCGTACCATCACTAGTAACAGCAACAAATTTTTTATTACCATATGAAGGAGCATTCCAGGGATATTGAGGAAATGATGTAGCTTTTACCCAATTAACATTTACATTTGTTGTTGTTAAAGTTGCCATAACAATTATGTAATTTTTGTTATCTTTCTATAACTACCTGGTAAAGGATCTAAAGTGCCTCCACCTTGGTTAACAAAAACATTAAGGACTATATTGGAAGCGAGGCCTGAGGTTTTTACTAATGCTTTAATAAAAGCATTATGAGAAACAGAAGTTGTTAAAGATACTGTTCCTGGTAGGTTTACTGAATTTTTAGACGTTGCTAAAACTCCTGCAGAAGCTGCATTGCCTACAGCTGCTACACCGGTCGGTGGACCTTGATAATATTGAGAAGATATTAAATTAAGTGTATTACTAGCTGATAGCTGATATGTTACAATTCCTGCTGTATTTTTATAAAAATATAAACTATATTCTATTTCATAAACAGAATCTGGAGTTAAATAATCTATTGTAGGATATAAGGCATTAAAAAATGGTAATGGTGAAACTGATATATTTAATAATGTTGGCACCGGAGAAAGTATGGTATAAAACTTCGGAACTCCTAAAGCATATAAAGAACTATTACCACTAAGACCCATATAAACTCCATTGTTAAAATTTAATGATAATGTATTAGGACCATTACCTGCATTATTGGTTACAAAACCGTCTGATAGTACCATTTGATTGCCGGTTCCAAAAAATAATTTAGTAGAACTTATAGATGGAGATGTAACAGATGTTGTGAATGTACCAGTTGTGAAAGTAGCATTATCTCCATAAACATTGCCCGTTGCTAAAAATTCACCATTGACTGTTAAAGCTCTGCTAGGTGTTGTTGCTCCTGTTGCTATGCCAACGTTAATATTAGTGGCACTTAATAAACTTTTCAAAGCATTAGAAGCTGTTGATGCTCCAGTACCACCACCCGCTATGGATCTTACTCCATTGGTTTCAATAATAGTTGTGTTATAAAGTGTATCCATTAGAATCTAATTTGTTTATGTTCTAGACCAGAGCGACAATTTATGATACCTCTTCCGTCTGGGAGAGTAATATCAACATCTATGTGGTCTGAACCGGCTAAATAATTTGCATCATATATTTCTTGTAATCTAGCGGCATCTTCTTTAGAAGCAGCTATAAATTGAGTTTTTTGAATTTCTTTAAATACTTCTAAAACTTCTGGATTTATTTCTCCTTCTGAATTAGTTGCTGTATTAAGAATTAATTGTTGTTGAGGTGTAGGTTGAGCATATGTTCTTTGAACCCACTTACCGTCTCTAAGAGTAAAATCTTTTTCTTCCATGTTATTATATATTTATATTAAGCGCTTCCGTTTACAAGTCTATTATACAAGTCTATACAATTAACAAAACAAGCTGGATTACCTAGGTCTCTGGAATTTGTTAATGTTGGTAAATTCTGATCAGAAACAATACAATTAATATATTGGCCTTTGTAGTTGCTTAAATAACCGCTTATAGCATATCCATCAGAAACAGAGCTAGATCCTTTACAAGCATTTAAATAAGCATTATTACTAGTTTGATATCCAAAGAAACCTCCACCCCAAGTAGCAGTATTGGAACCAGTGCAATTATAAAAAGTTCCAGCAATAGAAATTGATAATTTACCAACAAATCCACCACCAGCTAATCCATAATTAAACCCCTGACAATTATAAAAAATACTATCAGACACTCCACCATTAATTCCAACAAATCCGCCACCTCCACTACCACTGTTGCTCCCAGAACAATTAGTAAAGACTGCATTTTGTATAATGGAATTATCACCACCAAATCCACCTCCACCATTATCACAAGAATTTGACCCCGAACAATTAGTAAATGTTCCAGATAAAGTAGAACCACTTCCAGCAAATCCACCTCCACTATTACTACCAGAACTTATGCCTTTGCAATTGGTAAATGTTCCAGATAAAATTGCACTACTTCCAGCAAATCCACCAGCTCCTCCATTATTTCCTATGTTTGATCCAGAACAATTAATAAAAGTTCCAATTAAATTACCACCAAAAGACCCTTGACCATTTTTTGAATTAGTTCCAGAGCAATTAACAAATGTTCCAGAAACATTAAAAGAATATAACATATCAAAAATTATATTTTCCCAGTATAAGTTAGTAAAATTACTTCCAACAATAGCACTTATTCCAGAACCATTATTTTTGATTGTGAATCCTATACAACGAATATCATTAGCAGATTGATTTATAGTTTGGTCACTATTATTAGAAATAATATTAACATGACTAGCATCCCTAGAGAATCCTACTACATCTACATATTGAGTATCTAAATTTAAAGAGAAAGAACCGAGGTCATAAGTCCCAGGCATTAATATTAATGTTGCTCTATTAGAAGAACTTAAAGGTAATCCATTTGGAGATAATGTTTTGGCTTTTGTATAAGCTTTAAGAAGATTAGTCCCATTTGTTATTACATTATCACTAGTTGTTACATATACAAAGTTGGGTGTTGTAGTAGCTATACTTGTAGTATTGAGAGCATCTATTAAAGAGATTTTTTTTGTTATACCGTCATTAACAACTGGAAACACATCATCTGCTGTAGGAGATGTAAGTGTTGGTAAATCTATAATAGTTGTATTAGCCATATGTTATATTTAAGCGTAATAAGTTCCTGAATTTAAAAATTCTAATATTGTATTAGATCCAACTACAGTTACTCTTGGAGAACCAGTTGTGATTCCGCTATAATAGTCCGTAGGTATAGAAAGTACAACAGCTCCGGATCCACCTGACCCACCAATAGTGGCGGAGTAATTTCCTGCTCCACCACCACCACCACCACCTGAATTTGGAACGCCATCTTTTCCTACACTAGCATTAGTTGCTTTTCCATATCCACCAGAACCACCGCCACCAATCCCCCCAGTACCTGCGGCAGCTGCTACCCCGTTTCCAAGATTGTCAGTAAAATTAGTACCACCACCGCCGCCACCGCCAATCCAATAAGCTCCATTTACTAATACACCTACTTTAGAACCTAAAATTGGATTTACTATACCAGCACCACCAGTACCACCAGGACCGCCACCATTGGCGTCTCCTCCAGCAGCACCAGCACCTCCTCCTCCTCCTCCAGGACTGTAAATAATATTACCAGATGATCCTCCATCATTACCTTGTCGCGATGCAACAACACTATTTCCACCAGGATAAATAAGGCCTTGAGCATCAGCAATAATACCACCACCTGCTCCACCACCACTACCCTTACTTGCTAGATCAGCGGATGAAGAATTACTGTTTCTGGTTGGTCCTCCGGTACCTCCGCCATATGCTACTAAATTGCCAAAAGATGAGTTTTGTCCTAGGGTGCCTTTACCTTGATAAGAAGAAGCACCTTGAATAAAAACACCACCGGCACCACCGGCACCAATTGTTGCACCATAGCTTGTCCCATAATTTAATGTAGTAGTTCCACTTATAACTCCACCGGCTCCGCCTCCTCCTGAAGAACCTCCGCCACCTCCTCCGCCTATTAATAGGTAACTAATAGTATAAGGAGATGTATTGCTTCCATTAACAATATTACCCGAACCATCTAAACAATTAATATAAAAACCATTAACCAAAGATGGAAAAGAAGAATATGTAGTTTTATGATTTATAAAACGACCTTTTACGGTGTTACCTATACTACCAGTACAATTAAAAAATGTTCCAGAAATTGAAGAACTATATCCACCCCAATCACTAGATGCATCGTAAGAGTTAGATGCTATACAATTATAACAATTGCTATTTAATGTACCATATAGTCCAATAAAACCACCGCCTTGAGCTCCGTTATTAGAACCTTTACAATTATAAAAAGTTCCCGAAATTATTCCATACCATCCGGCAAATCCACCGCCATAAGTTGCTGAGTCGTTATTTGAACCAGTGCAATCTATAAATGTACCAGAAGATGTACTGGAGCTTCCTGCAAACCCTCCACCATAATTTGCTGTATTTATTCCAGTGCAATTAATAAATGTACCATTACAACTTCCACTAGATCCGGCAAATCCACCTCCTTTAAAACCAGTATCAGTATTAGAGCCAGTGCAATTAGTAAATAAACCAGATATGATACCACCATTACGCGTAAAACCTCCAGATAATCCGATGGAATTTATACCAATACAGTCTGTAAAAATTCCAGAAGCTATACCAATATCCCAATTATTACTTGTACAATTTTTAAATGTACCTGATAAAATATCTGAAGATATAGAATTAAAAATTATATTTTCATAATATGCTAAATTTAAATTACTATTTAAAATAACCCCTGTACCGTTTGTAAGTGCTGTATTATTTGTTGAGAATCCAACACAACGAACATCATTAGCAGTTTGATTTATAGTTCTAGATGAATTAGAAGATGTTATAATAGTACCTTTAGGATCTCTAGTAAATCCTACTATGTCTATATATTGTGTATCTAAATTTAAAGAAGAGGATCCTAAATCATAATTAGCTGGTGGAAGAATAATTACAAATCGATTAGAAGAACTTAAAGGTAAACCATTAGGAGTTTGAGTTTTGGCTGTTGCATAAGCATTTAAAAGTTTAGTTCCATTAGATATATTATTATTGGAAATTACTAATAAATTATAATTTGTTTTACTACCGAATGCGGAAATACTAAAAGCGTCTGATAAAGAAATCTTTTTGGTTACATTATTATTAACAATAGGTAATATATCTGCAGGAGATGGTATTGAATTTAAAGTTAAATTAGATATTTTTGTATCTGCCATAAATCTACTTATTAAGCACTCCCATTAACTAGTTTGCCGGAATTATCTAAACAATTTATATAACAAGCTGGTTTGGTTGAATCTCCGGAATTCGTAAGAGTTGGAAAATTTGTGTCATATAATAATTTACAATTAATAAAACGCCCTTTTATGATTGAAGTATAACCACCAATACCACCTCCTCCTGATGTCTCATCAATCCCTAAACTATTGGTAAAAGTTCCACTAGCCGAGCCACTTGCTCCTACAAATCCACCACCAGCATAACCAGTATTTTTTCCTATACAATTAGTAAATGTTCCAGAAGCAATACCAGCAGTGCCAACGAATCCACCACCATTACCTCCAGTATTTGTACCAGTACAATTTATAAATGTACCAGAAGCATAGCCATAACGACCAGCAAATCCCCCACCGAAGTTGTTTGCTTCACTTTTTCCGATACAATTAATAAATATTCCAGAAGCGTAACCGCCATAACCTGTAAATCCCCCAGCACCAAGATTACTTCCAGTGTGGAATCCTTTACAATTAGTAAATGTTCCTGAAGCATCTCCAGCATTGCCAACAAATCCACCACCATTACCTCCAGTATTAGAGCCTGTGCAATTAATAAAAATTCCAGGAGCGGTGCCACTTATTCCTGCAAACCCACCGCTCAATAGTTGAGAATTTATTCCATTACAATTTATAAATTTACCAGCAGCAGATCCGCCATATGCACAATAAGCACCATTTGGATAATTAAGAGTTGTAGATGTACAATTTTTAAATGTGCCAGATAAAACACCAGCATAAATAGAACCGAAAATTATATTTTCACAGTAAGCTAAATTTAAATTACTAGAAAATGCATAAGCTTCAAACGCACTAGTATTTTTAACTGTAAACCCTATACAACGGACGTCATTAGCAGTTTGGTTTATGGTTTGACCTATGGATGCTGATGTTATAATAACATGACTAGCTTCTTTGGTTAATCCAATCAAATCTATATACTCTGTATCGAGAGTAAGAAAAGAAGTTCCTAAATCATATTTGCCCGGTGGGACAATAATAGAAACTCTATTTGTAGAACTTAATGAAGATCCATTAGGAGTTAAAGTCTTGGCTGAAGTATATGCCGCTATAAGATTATTCCCGTTAGTAACCGCATTGTTGGTAATTGGTACATAAACATAATTTGCTGCTTGTAAAGGTAAACTACTTAAGGACGCAACGGCATTGGCAATTGTAACTTTGGTAGTAGATCCATCACTAACTTTTATAACTGGTAATATGTCAGAAGAAGATGGATTTGTATTGTATGGTAAATTTATTATTCTTAATTCTGCCATATCTTTAAAGTATTATCTTAGAACCATCTTCTTGAAGAAGGTATCCAGAACCACTAGGAGTTAATAAAAGAAAAAATCTAGATTTAAGCTGCAATAATGCATCTATACCAAAACTTATATTTCTTAACATATTAAGCTCCTAGGTCACCAAATAAGATCCATCCACCAGTAGAACCAGCATAAAGTAAAGTTGCTGCTGAATATTGTTTATTTGTTTTCAATAACCCATCTGCTTGATTAATAGTTATACCATTAGTACCTCCAGATAGAGCAATTCTTTGTGTACCGAGTTGTAATAAAGTAACTTGGAATCCGTCTGGATATGTTCCAGTACCTACGGAAGCTGTCAAACCAGTTGTTAGGTTTGTGGAACAAATCGTATATCCTGAATCATTAGTTGAAAATGTATAAGAGGTTCCAGATTGAATATTAAGAGGCGCTAGAACATTGCCTATCCATTGTGTACTAAATGATTGTACAGTTGTTCTTGTATCTACCCAATTGGCACTTGTATTATTGACTTTACTATAAACAGAGGCATTGTTAGCAGAAGCTGATTGTAAAAATGATATACTATTCCAATTAGCGGTGTTAGGGTTTACATAACTATAAACAGAATCCCAGTTAGCACTTGCAGAATTAACTTTACTATAGACAGATGCATTATTAGCAGAAGCAGATTGTAAGAAAGATATACTATTCCAGTTACCTGTGTTGGCATTTACATAGCTATAAACAGAACTCCAATTGGCACTTGTAGAACTTACTTTGCTATAAACAGAACTCCAACTACCACTTAGAGAACTTACAGCACTATATACATCAGCTGATGCAGATGCTCCAAAATATGTAGAATTCCAATTGACCTTATTAGCATTTACATAATCATAAACATCACTCCAATTGGCACTTGTTGTATTAACTTTACTATAAACAGAAGCATTATTAGCAGAAGCAGATTGTAAGAATGATATACTATTCCAGTTGGCTGTATTAGCATTTACATAGCTATAAACGGATTCATGTTTGCCACTAACACTATTATAAGAAGTATAAACAGAATTCCAATTACCAGTATTGGCATTTACATAACTATAAACAGAATCCCAATTAGCACTTGTTGTATTAACTTTACTATAAACGGATTCATATTTGCCGCTAGCTCCATTATAGGAACTATAAACAGAATCCCAATTAGCACTTGTGGAATTAACTTTACTATAAACACTATTCCAATTATTACTATTTCCTTTTAGATCTGTAATAATTCCATTAGAACTAATATCACCTACAACAGAAAGTCTACTGCTAGGAGTTGAAGTACCTATGCCTATGTTTCCTGTAGAAGTTACTCTCATTCTTTCATTGGAAGCCTGAGTGCCTCCTGTGAAAAGAAGAAGATCTCCATAAGCTGTACCAGTACCGACAGCTAAATTAGCAGTCAATGTATAAACATATGAATCATTAGCCTTTACAATATCAAATGCTGGACTATATCTAGTACCATCATATTGACTACTATTGACACCAATATCCAAATAATCTAAGCCAGTATCATTTGCTATATACAAATCACTACTTGCACTAGCACTAGGTACTGTATTTTGTATAGAACCAAATACAGAAAGTGTACTGGCATCAATTATATTTAAAGGAGAATAATCAACATATTTTGCTGACATAGGTGTACCTAAAGTGATGTGAGGGCTTAATATATCCTTATTAGATGTTAAATTTGTAACATATGTATAAGGAGCCATGAAATTATTATAAGCATAATTCCATCCACCACTAGCACCTACTACAGAACTATAAACACTATTCCAATTGCCAGTTAATGATTCCATTATAGCTACACCAGCTGTGTTGGCATAAACCCAAGTGGCATAATCTAAAGTTTTAGTATAAATTCCTATATCTGCTATAGAAGTCTTTTTTGTAATTCCAGCCTGAGCTATAGCGGTTTGTTCCGTACCGTTTAATGGATCAGAATTGTATAAGCTTACAATTAATTTTACTCTATCGGAGGTAATATCAGGCATATAATATATTTATTCAAAAAAATTTAAGTTATGATTTAAAATCTATAAACTTCAACTGGAGAGAAATACTGATTTGAAGTATCGCCTATTCCGACTTCTCCATGGCCATTGTAACCACAATTATAAACTCTTCCTTCTCTTGTAATGATACTAAGAGTCAAGTAAGAAGAAGATCCATAAAATGCTACAGAGGCTGCATCGTCATTAGGAGTTCTTACATATAATAATCTATTATGAGAAGAGAAATTTGTACTTTGCCCTGTTTGACCATAACCATTATAACCACAAGCATAAACTCTTCCGTCTGTTGTTAATATTGCAAACCCATAAGTTTTAGCTATTATATCTTTGATATCGGAGAATGAAAAATTTAACGCAGTTGAAACATATGTTAGACTAGGACCGTTAGAGTAAATACCAGGCGCATATACTTGTGAAGGGTAGGCTCTGTCTGTATTAGAAGCGTCTCCTAATTGACCATAGTTATTCCAGCCCCAACTATATATCTTAGTACCAACATAAGCATAGCTAGAAGGGTGCCCTCCGGGTACATTAGTTGTTCTAAATTTTTGAACAGTTGTACCTAAACTAGTTATCTGAGTTGCGTATTGTTTATTTCCAATAACATTTAAACCTAAGAAACCATATTGGTTATCACCTGTACCCCATAAGGTACCATCATTACATAAGAAATATGTTTGTCCTCGAGCACCGGCTCCTCCATTATTGCCGTGTATTTCTTTGACATTTGTTAAATTTGTAAGAGCAGCTTTTAATACTGGTCCGAATGTTGATTTAGAAGTAAAATCACCACGACCAAGTTGTCCCCAATCACCATATCCACAAGATTGAACAGTGCCATCTGCTTTTAATACGAATGACGATGATACCCACTGATTACTATTCATGAATACATTGATATTATCAGTTCCTAAACTACTTCTAACCGTTGGAATGGAAACGGCTACATTATTTCCGGATCCTAACTGACCCCATCCATTGTATCCCCAAGTCCATATTTGACCGTTAGAGGTCATGGCTATACAAGATACTAAATTCTGTCTATCACCATCACCAGAGCAAGAGAATTTTACAACAGGAAGACCACCGACTGAAATTTTTTGAAAACTTGTTTGATGTATTGTAGTTCCTACTCCCAATTCTCCATGGACGTTTATACCAGTTCCCCATAATGTACCAGTTGAATCTAAAACATACATACGATCACCAGGCATCCAATATTTTACAATTTCATTTACATTAAGATCACTATCACTTATAGCTACAGAAACTGGTGATGAATTATAACTTGTTCCGTAATATCCTGTAGGTAAACTGCCGTAGTAATTAAATCCAGCTACATATAATCTAGTTTGATCTGTTTGAGAAGATGCTTCTCCTAAAATTCCAGTTGCATGACTATATCTATTATTATAATAAGCATGTCCACCAATTGTAGCTATTGCGAATGCTGCAGCACCTCCACCGCCGCCGCCAACTATGTTTATTGTAGGGTCTTCTAAATATCCTCTACCCGGGTTATCTATTACTATATTAACAACTTTTCCATTCTGAATTATTGCGTGTGCTGTTGCTTGTTCTGTGTCTGTTGTATCTGTCGGTGCGCTTATAGAAACATTAGGAGCAGAGCCATATCCAGTTCCTCCAGTTTTAATGAAGATAGCTCTTACGGTACCACTCACCATAGCCTTGCGAGGTCTATTCTTAACAAATCCAGTGACATTAATGTCTTTATTAACAGTTAAAGTTCGAGCTACAATGTTGCCCTGAGAACTTAAATTATTTACATAAGTGTAATTTGCTTGTGCTGTTGTTAAGTTAGAACCTAAGATAAATGTATTTTGATGATTTGTAGTATTGCAACATCCACCTAAAATACCAGTATAGTTTTGATTTGCTGTATTGCTACATCCTCCTGCCACTATAGAGAAACAACCCATTGCACAATTGATTGATCCGCCGGCTACAACAGAGCTTGTGCAACCTGTGCAATTATTTGTTCCACCACCAATTACTGTATAATTGGCATCCACTATATTATAATATCCGCCACCAATAAAAGAATTACCCGCGTCTGAAGTGGCACAATTATTAGATCCACCTATGATGGCATTGGTAGAACCGTCTGCTCTGTTAGATATACCACCTCCAATGAATGAATAAGTTGAAGTAATACAATTCAAGCGACCACCAGCAATAACAGAACAAGCATTTGCTATTTTATTATTATATCCACCACTGATTGTTGAATGCGTTTGAGATATACAATTACAACGCCCTCCACCTATAGAAGAGAAACAACCAGCAGCAGTAACACAATTACATCCATCAAATGGTTTTATAGAAGATAAAGTGCTACCAGTTGTAAAGGGACTTCCACAAGCATGAATACCAGTTAATAAAGATCCATCACCGTAATAAGTTCCACACACAGCTCCTTGAGAACTGATATTATTAACATATGTGTAATCTTTACTACTTGCAGTTAAATTAGATCCTAAAATAAATGTATTGCAATAAGCAGAAGTATTACTATTACCACCAGCAATAAATGAATAACAAGCTGATGCAGTATTGGCTTTGCCTCCTACTACGGATGTATTCTTACCAGAAGCTGTATTTTGATATCCACTTCCTACAAAGGAATAATTACCAGAAGCTGTACTATCAAACCCTCCTCCTAATGCGGCATAACAACCACTAGATACGTTAGAACAGCCGCCGCCTATATGTGAAAAATTTCCTGTGGCACAATTTAATTTTCCACCAGTTACTGATGAAGAATCTCCAGGAGAACAATTTATACAGCCACCTAATACAACGGAATGAGTTCCGTTTGATAAATTTGTTACACCGCCACCAATGAAAGAATTAGCACCATCTGCATTATTATTACAACCACCTAACACGCTAGAGCAATTAGATGCTGAATTATTATAACCAGCTATAATACGATTATTGGCACTGATATCTCCATTGATTGTTAAAACTGCATTTGGATTTGGCGTATTTATACCAATATTAGATGTGTTGGTTATTACTATAGATGAAATACTTGGTGTGGTTCCAAACACCGTTGTAACAACAAGTTTATCTACTAATTCATCGTATTTTATATTAAATCCAGAAATAGAATTATTTAAATTTTCTCCAATAAAAATAGAAGGACTTTTAAAATCATTGGCTTGTCCATTAACTAGATTTATACCATTAGCTGATAAAATCGTAGTCCAAATAGTAGAACTAGAACTAATATTTCCATTTACAGTTAAATTTGCATTAGGAGCAGTGCAACCAATGCCAACAAATCCTCCAGTAACATCTCCGTCTATATAAAAAGCAGTTGCAGCTTGTGCCATTGCCACAAACATTGGTTGATAACCACTTTGTCTAAGCATTAATGTTGTCGTTGATCCACTATAATTTACAATGTCTAATCCCCTGCTACTAATCATTTCCGTTGTACTTGAAATAACACCGCCACTAAGGAAAAGATTTCCAGTTACATACGCATTGCCTTGAGTCCAAGTATTACCATTAACGTGTAATGGGTATTTTGGAACTATTGTTGCTATACCCACATTAGCTCCCATGAAACTAGAAGTATATGCTGAAGCGGTTGCAGTTACGGTTAATGCCCTGGAAATTGAAGCTCCTTGTGAGACACTTAAACTACCTAGGCCATATATGTTATTAGTTACAAAAAGATTTTTATTAGCTCTTAAATCGGAATTAGTTAAAAAACTACCTTGTAAAGCTAAATCTCCATCCACGTTTAAATCTCCAGAAGCACTTACATTTCCCGCAACAGTTAATAATTGATTAGGAGAACCGGTTCCTACACCAACATTACTACCTAAGAAAACTGCAGCATAGGCACTAGTTGGAGGAACTATAGCACTAAGAGCACCTGTTAATACGAAATCACCTCTAAACGGATTATCATAACTAGCTATAGGATCGTGACCCGCATCAGGATTAGTATCTGAAGTATAGGTATGGTGATTCTGGCGGTGATATTTTGATATGGGTCTCATTAGTAATAATATTTATCAAATTGGACTGACATTTTGATCACAACAATGTGACGTAGCAGATCCCCAAGTATTAGAAGGGGCATATACATAAGTGCTTGGATAAGAAGACTCTAATTCTGCATAGGTAATAGGGTTGATATTACATATTCTTACTACAGGTAAAGAGAGGTTGTAACAAGACATAGATTTCCAGGACCAACAAAATGGATCCGTGCATCCAGTATTAATTCCGCTCAAAAGTCTAACATCTGTAATAGAAAGATATCCAGTTAAATATTGTAAAGCTTCATATATTTTTTTCAATTCTCTATTAATAACTTGAGGCACATTAAATTCATTAACGCCTACTTTTATTGTTTCATTTTCTATATCACTTGAAAATATTGGTCTACTAGCAACGGCTATTGGTGATTTGGCAAAATACCTTACAGTTCCATAAGGAGTCTGTTCTGTTGCTATAATAAAACGAGAATCCATTGTATTTCTAAAAGATTTAATATTTTGGACTAATCGAGTAAATGTTCTATTATAAACTATGTCTTGAGCAAATTCATCTCTACCTACTAGTAATTGATCTTCTGTCCAATATTCATAAGGAAGACCTTCTCCAACTTTGAATAAAGTTACTATATCCTGACATCTTATTATACTATTATTTGTTGAAAAAGATAAAGATCTATGAGAAAAATATTTTCCAGATGTGTAATTTAATATAGCTCCATTAGAATTATTTAAACTTCCATAAGGAATGTTTACTATAGATATAAAAGTACCTACAATAGAATATTTAAATATATTTTTTGTTGTTACAACATAAAAGAAATCGCCTCCTTGATCAAATAAAATTTTGACTATTTTATGACCTTCTGTTCTAGCTTCGTATAAAGTAAAATTACTCACAACTGATCCCATGTGATCAAATACATAAATTTTGTAATTGTTTGTGGCAACATAAGGTAATGTCGTTGTAGGGTGTATGGCTATATTAGAAGGTATATTGGTTGCAAATTCTTCTGTGTAATATGTATAAATCCAATTTAAATCTTGAGTATATTGTTTGACACAACGATTACCGTAATCCAAAACAAATACATTATCATTGCTATACAATACTTCAGAAGGGGCATTAAATTTATTAGAATCGTTTATAGTACCAAATCCACCAACAGCCAATTGAATATTAATTTCTGATATGTAATCAAAACTTAAATTAAATTTATAAACTTTGTTTTTATAGTTATCTACCAAATATAAATTGTTATTATCTCCGTCATAATCTATAGACACTGGATTGACTAATAATTGTTTAATTTGGAGATTATTATCAAATATTATTTCCGTTGGTATTTTAGCCGCAGAAAATGCTCTTAAATTTTTACCATCTAACACTAGTATTTCATTATCTGTTTCTACGAAGTCTCTTATATTTGAAAAATAAGAAAATCCGTTAGAAGTAGCATAATTTGTATTATTATAATGTAAATTATGGAAATCTAAAGTATGCCATTGTATGCCTCTTGCTAAATCTTTTGTATTACATCCAAGCCAACCATAATACAATGTAGGAGCATCCGTGTTAATGGTTTGTATATTATTTTTTAGATATGTTAGATTATCATTAAGACGGCTAATAGATGTATTGAATATATCAGCTTCACCGAATTCATTAGGTTGTATATAAATTTGATCTAGTGTCCAAGGCAATGTAAGTTGAGCTTCAGACAATAAACGTATTTCAGACTGGTTATATGTTGGCCATCTATTAAAAACTGTTATAGGATGTTGTTGTAACGTAAAGCTACGAGTGAGACCATTATTATAATTTACATCATAAGAAAGTATGTAAACTCCTTTGGAATCATAAGAGTGATATACAACATCATTTATTAAATGTTGGGCAGATAATCCATCACCGAAATATATATTGTAAGATACAATTTCTACATTTTCAATTTCTTTTGCCAATTCTGGAGTTTCAAATTCTATTCTTATAGAGTCTCCGGTTAAAGCATAATAAGATGAAAGATATATTTCTGGTTTTACACTAGTACTATATGCTACTAAAGAATGTCTTTCTGATGAAATTACTTGATATATTGTACTCCACAAGTCTCTACTTCCAGAATATTGAGCTGTTGTATATCCGTTAAATGTACTAGAAGGTATAGAAATTGGAACTGTAGCACTGGCTGTTAATACTAAAGAATTAAATTTATAAGGACTTACATTAAACGGTATAGAAGCGTCTCCTACGTTTAAAATAAATAAATCATACAAGCCATTAACAGCTGGTACATCAATATGACCAAGCCATCCACCTTCTTTAGAAGATAAAGTATATGTAACTACTCCTTTATTAAAATCTTGAGTTGATCTAACAGGGCTATTAGAAGAATTTGCTGGTGTTAAAGTTTGTAATACTCCGACAAAAAGATTGTCTTCTAAATTAATAGCGGTAATAGGTGTAAATTGTACTCCTAATTGTGTTACAGTATTGTAGTCAAAAACAATGGCAGTGTCTACAGCCGAAGCTCTCAATGTCATTGTTTGAAAATCTACAAGTCGAGGGTTTTGGTAAAAAGCACTTAAAGCACTAGTTGAACCATATATAGCATTTCTAGCTGGAATTGTTTGAGACGTTATAGCAAAATTACCTGTATAGGACCCGGTCAAACTTCCATTGCTCGTTAAACCATAATAAGTCAAACCATTGACTTTGGGAAACATCCCATTAAAAGCAGATAAAGATAAACTTATGCCGGATAGGGAATATATTTCTTGGTTATTGCGATCATATGGAATACTTGCAGAAAAATTATTAGAAGAATTAGCAGCTAAGAAAATTTGATCAGATCCATATGTATATTCATAAGAAATTGCTACCTTGTTAGCAGAAAGATAAAAAGGTTGCGAAGAAGTCTTTGTATATCTATAAGCTGTAGGAGCTTGCGCTAATGTAAAATTAGAGCCATCTAATATAGTTATTAAACCACTATTGCCTTGTCGCCAGGTGTAAGGTGGATATACAATAAATTTTGTAGGTGTGAAAAATTCACTACTTGGAATTGTATAAATTGTTGTGTGAGATTTAATGTTGTGAGCAATATTCCATCCAGGAATAGTAGCATCATAAGCACTTAAACCTATTCTTGTAGTTCTAGCTCCATTTTGTATGGAATGTTTAATACTTGATATATCACTAAATTTTGTAGAAGATAAGGAATAATAATATCCTAAATCATTAGCTATAGACCATTTAAAAGAAGAAGCACTAATCTTGGGTAATACATTTGTATTACCATAAAAAGCATAATTATTTAAATTTTCTTGCGGACGAGTAACAACATTTTTATCATTGGCGTTTGCTAAAATTAAAGAAGTTCTATCTTGATATGTTGTATTAAAATATGTATTATATATACTATTATCTGGATGATCTTTAATTGTTAGATTTAATGTACCTAAAACATTGTTATTTTTGTAATGAGATATAGCTGATAAACTAAGATAATGATCATTGAAGGCATTTAAAGAAGAGCTTAAACTTATAGAAAAATTTATGCCGCTTAAATTATTTGAAAAATTATTTGAGCCTTTGTATATATTATTGAAAAGGTCATATGCTGTGACGGGTGAAACTTTTTGAGAATCATATATAACGCCGTCATAACTCCAGGTCCAATACATAGGAATATCTTGGGGTATATTGTATAATGTGCCTTTAATAGGCACTGCAGCTGTTAATGATATATTTGTAATTCTATTGGCATTAAAAGCTGATAACAATCCAACTTGAAATTTTCCTTCAGATAAATAATCAAATAGATTTGGATTAGTAATTGCTTTGGCAGTTTCGTTATATTTTTGAGAAGATAAAATTATTGTAGTTGTATCTGGTCCATATCCAGACACGGCAATTGTCCAAGTGGAGCTGTTAAATCTTATGGCACTATTAGGACTAATAGTTGAAACAACTCTACCAGATTGATCTACAGATTGTAAAGATACTCTAGAAGAAAGAGGTGATGTTGAAGTAAAATTCCAAGATATTAAAGAGTTAGTTAAATCTCTGGCAGGAAAATTTGGAAATACAACTAAGTCTGAACAATCTAAAACAATTTTATTTTGTTCTTCTTGCAATACTTTTAAAGATATGGGATATCCAGGATTACCTTGAACAATCCCTTGACCAAATTTCAATACATTAGCGGTTGTACAATCAGATCTATAATTAAAAATTGTACTACTTAAAGATGTTCTAAAGGTTAAATCAATTTCTCCGTGAGATGACGGGTCATAAATTAATAAAAATTGAGGAGCTTGAGTGGTAGGTACAAAGGGAGAATTAACTAAATCATATTGCAAATCTAAATTTGAGCCATAATAACAATATACATGATTTAATAGATAAGCATTAGAAGATGATAAATCTATAACATTTAAAGAAATATAATCACTTGGTGCAAATGTTGGTAAATCCAAATTTAAAATATTAAAATTAGAAGATAAACAAGAGGATAGATAAATAGATGAAATTGTAGATCGTGTAGTCCAAGAAGAAAGAGAAAAATTTAAATTAGTTACGTCATTAACTCCTTTAAAATTGGCACTAGAAAAAGCAGTTTTAAAAGTATAATAATGTGGTGAATATGGAATTTTCCATATCATATTATCAAATGGTGTAGTACCATCCGAAATAAATGCATTAAAATCATTAAGACCAGAAGCACTTCTTAAAGTTGTTTGATTGTTATAAACCGGTGATGTTGCATCAAAATGATAAGGAGATTCTGCTACGTATTTTACTTGTACACTTTTTTCTGGAACTCCTTGAAGAATATTTACAGGATTTCTATTAGCATCTAAATAATATAGACTTTTATATTTTAGATTAGTAGTACTTAAATTTATAGAAGCAGATAAAATACAATTAGAAATATCTTCTAAGGTCAAATCTGTATTAATACCACTTTGGATTAATTGGAATGTAGTCGTGTTAGGTGATTCTAAATTAAGATTATGAATAAAAGAAGATCTAAAACCATGTTTTAAATTTGGGGTTTCTTCTGGATAATCTTGTCCGATATTATTAGCTTTGTCTCCATAAAAAGCTGTGTTATTAAATTTAGTAAATATAGAGTCGGCTCTTAAATTGGTTTTGTTTGGTTCTAATAAAATGTTTAAAGTTACAGGATTATAATTTTCTGTAAATTTAATAACCGGATTAATAGCTATATTTTTTGATGCAGATAAACTATACAATAAATTAAAAGAAATGCTATTATTGCGTACACTGGTAACTGAAGGTTTTGAAGTTGTATATGCTAAATGTCTGTTATAAGCGTCTTGTTCTGCTGATGAAGAATTAAAAAAGAATGTAGTATCATTTAAAAAAACAGTTGACGTTCTTAAATAAAAAGAAGTTCCATCACTAGATAAAGCTATTGGGTAAAGAAAAAGTTTTTGCGGATATAAAGAATAAGACTTATAATTTAATTTTGAAGTTATATCATCTTTTGTTTGTAAATCTTGTGGGCCAAAATTAATTGAAAAATAATTAAAAACCGGGCCAACATTATATTTTCTTAAAGAAGATGGTTTCCATGTAAAGGTATTATTATCTATAAAGGATGTAATTTTTGTTAAACTATTATCCGGATCTATAAAATATTGAACAGCAGGACCATAGTTAAAATCAATTTGATTATAGACATTGAGAACTTTGTTAATATCACTAATAGGATTATTAACGAATCTAAAAAGATTTTCAGCTTGTAAGGCACTTAATCCAACTATAACACTATTATAGTAGTTTGGTACTATATTATAATACTCTTCCGGCCAATTGCCTTGTTTTGTTATAGTATAATCTGCCATGTCTATAATAATTATGAAGAAAATTCAAATTTCCCCTTTTAAATAAACCCTAAACCTTTATAAAATAAATATGTAAAAATAAATTCCATCATTCCATTATCGGTATCCCATTCAAGATATGAATCCGGGTAATCGCCTACTTCTTGGTTTTTTAAGAATTGTATATAATTTTGTTTGTTTACATTAAAATTACCCCAATCTATAATATTATCGGTATTGATAATATTTTGAGATGGTAAGAATTCATAAAATTCATAAAAACTTTGCCAATCATTTCCTAAATTAAGAGAATAAGCTAAAATATCTAAGCTATAATTTTCATTACCCTTTTTGTTTAAAGATATTAAATTATAATCTTCTACGTCATCTGGATTCAGATGTAATTGACCAGTTGGTATTAATTTATAAGAATTTAAAGATTTTGATTTGAGTAAAACTGGTGTACCTGCTGTTACAGAATAAGAAAGAGAGGATAATAACTCACCTCTATTAAAATTATGATATTTGTTATAAGAATTAAAATTAAGAGAATCATCCATTTCTCCGCCAAATAATCTGCTTTGATTTACACTAAGAACATTCATAGCTCTCTTAATTGCTAAAGGAAAATTTAATCTAAAATCATCACTATTCATATCAACAGATGCAGCTAAATCATATAAAGAATCTACATCACAGGTATCAACATCGGATTGATTAGATACAAAATTTGCAATCTTTTCATAAGTTAATACACCTAAGTCATCGTGTTTAAACGGTGCTTGACCGTATATATCCTTTAAGAAATTAAATAAATTTTCACTTTCTAATAATGATGGCATGAAAGCTAAAGATTTCATTTGTTCACCTAAATCAAAATTTTCATTTATTTTAAAAATATCATAATAATTTGGAGGGTAGAATGATATATTGTTAGGTAATGTTGTTCCAGAAATAGCCTTGTAAGTTACTCCATTATAATTTATATAAGAACTATCATTGTAATCTAGAGCTTGATATTTATTAATCCACCTAAACCCAGACCAGTCACCAACGGCTTTAGCAGACTTACTCCAAGGATTGTATTCTAATTGAGTAGGAGCTTTTTCAGCACTTAATGTATATACAAAACCTTTAGGGTTTAATCTAAATCTGTCTTCTATTACTTGAGTAGAAGAATTTATAACAAATACTTTATTTTCTATAGAATTTATAATATAGATTTTACCTAAAATATCTGATGTAATACCTTCTAAAGCAGTTTCTTCTGTATTATAATCTGGATAAAACCAATCTGGTATTTTATCAGAATAACTATTATCTGTTACATTAATAGAAGAAAATTCTCCAGTCTGGGAGTTTATAATTCCAGCCCATTGATAACTAAATGTAAACCAAGGATTTTGATTTACATCTAAAGTTAAATGGTTAATACCAGCAAATGGTCCGTATGAAGTCAATAAAACACCGTTGGTGTCTCTTTTTTCTAAATAGCCTCCTCCAAGAGCTAGATCTGTACAAACCCAAATGTTATTTGTGTTATCACAAACTATTTCTAAAGGAGATACATAAGCATCATATTGTACGGAATTTAATATATTACCAGAAGATAGATATTTTACCAACCATCCACTAAATGGATTAGAATAAGTAACCCATACATTGTCATTTAAATCAGTCTCTATGAATGTAGGTTGAATTGGATAATTATCATCAGTTGCCATAGAAATGGAATATGCATCTGATTGATCTCTCCACCATTCTATAAATCTAGGATTCTCAACATTTTCTATATTATTAAAATTTGTATAGGTAATATAATTTCCTAAATTATCAAATTTAAATACATAAGGGGTGTCATGAAAAGCTACCCATATATTTTTTTGACTATCCAATGCTATTCCCATAGGAGATACTTGATCAGGGATAAGAAAATTTGGAGCTGGTATAGAACTATATTTAAGTTTAGTTAAAACCGCATTTAAATCTATATCTATTAAAATATCACCAATAGAATTTACTCTGTATAATTTGTTTAATTCAGAATCAACCATCCAAGCATGGTAAGATGGGCCCGGTAATGCTGCTATATTAGACACTCCGTGAAATCCAGAAACTGCAAAGGTATTAGTTGTAAAAAATGTATCGTCGTTAAAAGATTCTATAATAGGCAAATTAAAGCTGTTAACATGGACTTTATCTAAATAATTTAAAGTTACTGCAGAAACTCCTTTATTATAATAATATTGTGCAGTCCCCATCATACCAGCCATAGGATTAGAAATCCAAAGTACTGGACTTATGTATTTGGATGATACATCTGGAATAGGAAAATATCCACTTCCTTCAATATAACAATCAATACTGCTATTTTTATTAACAAATGATCCCTTATAATATCCGCCAGTTTTAAATCCATCTTTGTCTTTAAAATTAAATTTTATAGCTGATGGACTATATACAAAATCTAATTCTGTTCCATTTAAATCATAAGCAGATAAAGAAACTGGTATTTTAGTAGAACTAAAAAGATCAAACATTGTTGTATCATCAAACGGTACATAATTTGGAAATTCAAATTCTGATGATGTTTTGACACCATTACCATCTATTAAATCATCATTTATGAAAATTTTGTTAAAACCAAAATCAATCAATATAGGATTTTGTTGTCCTATAAATCTAATATTAGAAATAGGATTTATTCCGTTTTGGGAAATTCTAATATAATCTGGTTCTCTCCAAGAGAATATATGTGGAAGAGTTACAGAAGCTAGACTATTAGAATAACTTGGGGTTTTCTTGTCTGAATTTAAAGAGTCATGTATAGATCTTATAGCACTAGTTTGTAGAGTTGCTATAATAGTACTATACGGTTGTTTTTGTAGATATAAATCTGAGTTATAAAGATCATCTACAAAATAGAATTGAGCAGTACCAGTGACTCCTATTACATAACCATTAGGGTTTATATTTCCAGAATCATCAATTTTAATAATAGTATCTTGAGTTTTGATAGAATTAATTTGATTACCATCTAGATCTAAAAATTTCCATTGTGGTCTTAAAAATGACCAATTGTTTTCTGGTTCTTGATATTGATAAGACTTAGAGAATTGAGAACCTAGATCAATATAATGGTCTCCGGTGTCTGAAGATGTTATATTAATTTTAAAAGGATAGCGATTTAAGTGTCCAGCAAACGTAGGAGGTGGTATTATGTCAAAATATATAGATTCATTTAAAAATAAATTAACTTCTATTTGCTTGCTATAGGTATAAGAGCCTCCTGAATTTGTATAAACAGATGCGTAAACATTATATTTGCCTGGAGTCTTATATTGATGAGAAGGAAAGGGATTACGACTAGTTTCTCCATCTCCAAAATTCCATAATACAGCTTTGTATATTTTAGCATAATTTGGATCTATTGAAAAATTAAAATTAGTTGCATTGGCATATCCAATATCTCTATCACTTAAAATTCCATTTATGTTTACACTAGATGTTAAAAATACAGAATTACCATATGGATCCGTTGCATATAATTGGACATTAAATTTTCCAGAACTTTGATATATATGAGTTGGTGTTATATCTAAAGAATTTGTATTATCTCCAAATGACCAAACAAAATCTGTATAATTTGCTATGGTATAGTTATCCGGATAAAAGGATAAAGAAGTTGTATGAGTATATCCAAAATTAGATGGACTTATTTTAATAAAGGCAGACATATGTCAATTAAAAGTCTGCAGCTTTAATTGCTCCAGTGATTTCTTTTACAACGATTCTAGAAGTTAGATTATCTATGTTATTGAATATAGGAAATTTAAAATAATCTAAAGTTATATTTTGACTATAAACTTGAGAATCGTTTTCTGGATATGTATTATTCCACAACAATACGGAAATACCTTCTACGTAAGTGTCCGTATCTTTTCTGTAAGTTTGTATACGTGATACTCCGTCAATATTTAAAATGTTTGTAGACAATTGATATAAATCAATTGATTGTCCGAGATTGTTAGCTACTCTATTAAAATTAGAAGAGAATACTCTAAGAACATCAGCAAGAATGGCTGAATCAGCTCTTCTTGTATTTCGATTTTTAGTTATTATTAATTGGCAATTATTTAAATCTTTAGGACTTGGAGTAATATTTGGATTAGCTACATAAAAATCCAAATACATATATACCGGATCCATTGGAACTATTTGTGAAGTCAAAGTCTTATTTGAATTTAATCCGTTTAGAATTATTTCTTTTTGAGGAGAAGAAAGATACTCTTGCAAATTACTACTAGGTACCATATACAAATAAAGATTATTAAAATTACAACTATTGGCAAAATTAATTTGATTTATTAATACTCTATTTTCTTTTTGAGGTTCATTAAGTCCTATATTATATAGATACTTGATATGACCTTTTAAATAATCATCGTTGTTTATTAATTTTAAATCTGATAAGAAATTAGAATAATTGGATCTTACATAAGATTCATAATCTGTAGTCGTAACTAATCTATATTGAGATCTAAATGCTTGAGGAGCATTTGCTCTTATGCTATCTACATTTTCTTCTTCGGAATAAACTGTAGAAGGATATTCATTATTAATCAAGGTTTGGCTTAATTGTTGAGTTGTTAAAAACTTTTGATTAACAATAATGTCTGACATTATTTCATTATAAATTTTAGAATTATAAGCAACTATAGGAGTGTTGTTTAAAGCATTGGGTCCTATGCCAGCTGCATTTTTATCAATACTGAGATAAAATATTTGAATCTGATCTCCGGTTTTTAATTTACGCCCATTAACATCATTACCAAATTTAATTTCATAATTTTTATTAGAATTAAATCTTACTTCATAAACAGAATCAGTTGCATTATAAAGGAATAATTCAGAAGCTCTTGTCCAATCTTCCCAGTGTCCAGTGTCAAAAGGTTTTACATATACAAAAATGTTAAAGTGATCTACATTAACATTCGGAGGCAATGATAGATATATTATTTCATTATCTATACCAAAAGCAGTATAAAGAGGATATTCTTGAAATCCTCCTTGATATATTAAATGGGTATTTGCTATATCGGAAATGGTTTCAGCTAAATCTGTATATTTTGTAAAATTAATATCGTGATTAAAAGAATATATATTATTACCTACGGTTATATTGCTATATCTAGGTATGGTGTAATTTCCAGAAGTAATATATTCAGATGTTTTAATTGTAAAAGGAACATTTTGGCCAAGTCTTCCAACTGGATTATAACTTAATAATTTTACAATTCTATTCATGTTCTCATAAAGTTGAGATTCTGTAAACATGGATTCCGAAGAAGTCTTATTAAGATAAAATAATAAGGTACTAAAACTATATCCTATGATATCTATTAAAGCTGATAGATTGGATCCTTGATAATTTTGATCCGTAAAAACTTGACCTTGATTTAATTTACTAATGATTAAATCTCTGATGCTTGTTCCATCAAAGGCTACATAAGAATTGGAATTAAAAGGGTCATTGCTCATAATATTTGAATGTTATTGGAAAATATTTTCATAGGAGTTTTAAATATATTGTTATTACCTGCTAATTTATATATGAGTATTACGTGATACATCAATTGGTCTGGTAACGGATATACTTCTATATTTACTATAGAGACCCTAGGTTCAAAGGTGGTTATTGCTCTTAATATATCATTGCCTATAATTTTACCTCTGATATTGTCTACCTTTTCAAAAAGATATTGATTCAAATTAGAACCAAAGGAAGGTGATAATATCTTTTGTCCTGGTATAGTTGTGAATATGTTGCGTAAAGAATTTGTTATAGCTGCTACATCATTATCTACTTGAATATCATTAGAGGTTTGAGGGTTCAATCCTATTCCGACATTTTTAGCCATAGTCAAATCTAAATGCAAATCTGTATAAACAGACATCACTTTTACTGGTTCTTTTGAAGGTAAAGTGGTGGAATACTGAGTTTGGCGGGGATTAATTAAATTATCTAGGTAAATAGTTGCCATGTCGGAGGTAAATATTTAGGTCTAACATACAATATCTATGAGTCAAAAATTCAACAAATTCCAAACATTATGCGAAAAGGCATTTTCCCATTTTTCTAATGGGGGTTTTCGCACTAATTCCCCAGTGAAGCTTACACCAGCTTTTTTCAAGTCAAATTTCTATAAAGAGAGATATCAGAGAGATGGTGTATTCGATCAATGGATTAAAGGTATCTTAGAATCCAATCCAGAAACCTTTTTCTTTATTCACGAAGTTTCAAGCAATTCAACAAATGCTAGTTCTAAAGATGCTAATGATTTAGCTGGTGGTTCTGATATCTTATTAACTTTAAAAACAGATCCTCGTACATTACAATGGCCTACAGAATTCAATGAATTCACTGTGCCGGGCAATTATGAATATGTTGAAGTATTAAATTTCGGTAACAATTTACCACCAGTTCAAGGTGTTCCTAACAAGTATGAGCGTCCTATTGGTGATTCAAAGGCTACAGAATTAAAGAATGATTTTGATATTCTAAACAATCGTCCTACGGATGATTCTTTACCTAAGAAGAATACTTCTATTCCAGCTTCTCCTGCTAAGGAAAAGCGTTACGTTTAATTAAACGAAGCTTCTATAGCCAGTAAACAGCAGAAGAAATTAATTTCGTGATCTAATACGAAATTATCTCTATACATATATTCACCTATGTCTATGAGGAGAATCTTCTTCTCCTTCTCTGTTAAACCTGAATCATAGACATAATCAAACATTTGCTTTAAAAGCAATTGGTAGTCACTATTGAATAACTTTTCTGATTCAATAACTTTCTTTCTAAGATCTAAAGAAGATGTCTTAGAAACTGCTAATCCTTTAATAATATAAGATGCCAAATCTGATATCTGATCGTCTTCTGGAATAACTAAAGAACCTGATACAGAAAACCTTTGTAGATCATTAATAATACGTCTAAGGTCTGGATACCTATCTGTAGTAAATTCAGCTAGTCTTTTAGAAGTATTAGCATCGACCTTGATATTTTCTTTCTTTAAAATCTCTACAACTCTAGTAACACATCCTACTAAGTCTGGTTGTAATTTAAAAAGCATACAACGCGATCTAATAGGCTCAATTATTTTATTGAGATAATTGGCTGTAAGAATAAATCGAGTAGTATCTACATATTCTTCCATGACATTGCGAAGAATACGTAATGCATCACCTGTAAGACCATCAGCCTCTTCTAATATTACTACTTTCTTCTTTCCATCTACTGAACGGGTCTGAGCAAAGCTAATAACTTTATTTCTAATAGTATCAATACCACTTTCATCCGAAGCATTAATATAAAGATATTGACATTTTAAAATATCAATAACAATAATCTTAGCTAAGGTACTTTTACCAGTACCAGGAGATCCGTGAAAAAGAATATTAGGTGTATCTTCTCCGATAGTATTAAAATGTTCTCTATTCTCTTCTGTGAGAATAATGTCTTTTAATGTCTTGGGTCTGTAGCGCTCAACCCAAAGTGTTTCGTAATGATTACTCATTAGAAGCCTGAGCTACCAAATCCATTAGCTCCGCGAGAAGTTTCGTCTGTTTCTGTTGCCCATGTAGGTTCTATGCAAAGTAATGGGAAGTAAGCAATTTGAGCTACTCTATCACCTTTGTTTACCTTGTAATCAACATCAGAAAAGTTGTAAAGCTTAACTCCTAAATCACCTCTATATTCATTATCTATAACTCCTAAATGTGGTTGTATGCTGTGTTTAAATCCCATACCTGAACGAGGAAGAATTAAATACCATAAACCTCTTTCTGTCTTTGCTACTTGTAATCCCGTAGGAACAACTGCTGACCCTTTAGCTGGTACTACTACTTCTTCAACGGAAGAAAGATCATATCCGGTATCATTTATATTCTTCTTAGATGGAAGAATTGCATCTGGATGTGTTTTTATAAAATGTATTCTTATTGGTTCTAACTTAAAAGGTTCTTCATTCATATGACTATAATAAAATACATTAGACTTTTTTCAACATGGAAATATCTGAGAAGCTCCATAAGTATAATAGTAAGATATTTGTATAATAATTCAACATGGAATCAAATAATGAGATAGATGCAATTGTTGAGCAATTGCGAGCTGATTCAGTACCTTCTAATAATCAAGTAGTTCCATCAGAAACTCCTCTTCCGGAGGTTAATGATGATAACATGAATGAATATGTTATTAAGAAGGCTACAGAAAATATAGAAGCTAGTTTAGATGCTGTTAATTCTTTAAAGGATATAGTCATTACCGGACAAAATCCACAAGAGATAGCAGCTTTAGCTTCTTTAATTAATGCAACTACCAAAGCTTTAGATTCTTTGAATAAAATTAATATGCAAAATAAGCAGATTAAAAATAATATAGAAATTAAACAGATGGAAGTATCTGCTGCCAAGAATATAAAACCTCCTACCACTAATGTGCTCATAGCAACTAGGGATGAAATAATGTCAAAATTATATGACAAAAATAAGAGGGATAAAGTAGAGTTAATACAGGATTCAGATCCTGACTTGTGAGTGCTATAGAATCAATTTTTTATCTGGTTGTGATTTTATTATTAGCTAGTGTAATAATAAAACACAAAAATTAAATTTTTATTCTTCTCTTTTCTAATTCAAATTCTAATTGCTGAAGAAAGTCTGTATGTGCTTTAGGCACTGTCTTAATTTGAAAACCGTATTTTCTTTTCTTTAAGTCTTTATAAACTTTTAAAAGTTTATTGGAATCTATAGAAGAGATATCTCCGAGATCTTCTATAGAATTATATTTCTCTTTATTGTTTTCTATGTGATCCAAGGCGTGTTCAAATTGTTGGGCCTTTTCTGGCTCTGATTTATAACCAAGCTTAGTCATTCTAAGCCAATTGTGAACCCTTCCGTAATTTTCTTTAGTAGGATGATCATTTAAAAAATGTATTACATGAGAAATCTTTTCTGATACATCTTTAATATCTCTAGCATCTGTACGAACAATTTGCCAATTAATGTCAAACTTGTTTACGTTCTCGTTCAAATTATAATAACTCTTAAAATCCATTATCTATTACTTATACCAATAGAAGTTATGTCTACAATCTGGCCAAATATAACCTTGGTTAATATCTGCATATGGAAAAAGCCTACTATAATGTTCTGGAGCTTTTTTTAATAAAACACATTGATGCGAATAATGTACTTTAGCATTGCCAAACCAAAAAGGAAGCTCATTATTCTTTGAAAAAACATCCTTGTAAGCTGCTATCTTCTCTCTGCAAGTATCTTTATATCCGCGAGAGATCCATTCATCACAAGCTGCTATACCATATTCAATTAATTGATTAAAATGACCCCACCACATCCATTTATTAGGATCTCTAAATCCAAGCTTCTTATCTTGTTCTGGATCCATTTCAAAAGACCGAAGTAATCCATAGACTTCAGCTCTTTGTTTACCTAGACGCCTCATGTCTAGACATTTAACTGACTTAGCAAAATCAGGATAAGGAAGAAAGGTTTGCAATTTAGTAATCGAAGTGAGGATGAATAATACCTTTAATCTTTTCTACTCTCTCTACTACAGAACCTGTTATAGTATGAAAGCTAATATTATTATTAATCATTGTGTTATATATAATATTATCTATATCTTTCTGGAATTGCTCGTCTTCTTTTCTTACACCATCTTTAATCATATCAAATTCTACTGGAATATAAAAAATATTATCATAAAGTTTAACAAATGTGCTCATTAATTTTTCAATTACATTCATCACTTCATTTGATACTTTACCCTGATTATGCAAATACTTTGTATAAGCATACCCATCCAAAACACTACGATCAGCAAACCAATCATCTTCACAAAATTTACTAACATGACTACATTCAACAATCATCTGAACAATATCATCCCCAGAATCATTAATAGTCCTGCCAGAAAGCATAATCTTACGAGCATTACTACTATTAATAATAGGCTTAATTCTAGATAATTCTAGGTAATCACATAGCTCGTTGATAATAGTAGTCTTACCAACACCATGAGACCCTGTTAATGCATATTTCATACGTATAATATATAACAATATATTGGAAAATACAAGCAAAAAAATTGCCTACCCCGAGCAATCAAGGTAGGCAAAACTTTCTTACAATTTATATGGTTTAGATATAGATTGTTGATTGGCCATTGGCGCCGCCGGCAAAAGAGGTGCCCAATCCGCTAACGATGATTACGTGATAGTAGAGGGAAGCGCCGAAGATGTAATCTACGACTCCATAACGGGTCATCAACCCAACGCGTGGGCTGAAGTCGTTTGGTCCGACTGTTCTCTGAATCATGACAGGGATATATGGGCAGTATACGATACCTGTATCGTAATACTCTGTGCCTTTGTAACCTAAGAGGGCGTACTCGAGTGCTGTACTGCGTGCTCCTGCGAGGAATTGTGCGTCTGTACGAGTGTCACGGTAGACTGTGAAACGACCACCAAGTGTACCAACCTTGGCAATGCCAGTTGGTTGGGTGTTGATGTTGCCGTTTACAGGCATCCATTGAAACTCTGGTAACATCTCAAGGATAGCACAAACCTTTGGTGTAGCGATAATGAAATTAGCGCTGCCACGACGATTGCGGATAGCAATACGATTGGCTTGAACGATTACCTTGCTGTAGAAGTCACGATTACGCTCACCGAGCCAACGTGCGTCGGCTGATGCTGCGTACCAGAAGCTATATCCGTTTGTGGAACCGGCATTGAGAGCAGTTTGGATCATTCTGATGACCATTTCACGATCGATTTCGGCTTGAATTTCATAGCTCATGGCATTTGTTAATTCAGAGTCGATATCGAGACCGTTCATGTTCTTAAGATCCTGTTCGAGCTCAACAGACCAGCGGGCTGCGAGACGGCGTGTGCCGGCTTCAACTGCTGTCTTACTGAACTCTACTGTGACCTGTGGAATGTTACCTGTCAACTCAAACTGACTGAGTAATGCAGCTACACCCTTATCTTCACCTACGAAGGCGAAGTCGGAATTTCCGGAAAGTTGTGTTGCTGAAGTACCAGTGAAGCGTGTGTCGAGGTAGTTGTATCCAAGTTCAGATCCATCGGACTGACGAGGAACACCATTAGCAGCTGTTGTTGTAACACCTGTTTGATATCCATCGACGCCGTTTGCACCTAAACTGTCTGCCTCATAGCGATAACGCAATGCGAACGCGAGTCCGACCGGGCCGCTCATTGGTTGTACACCGACGATCTCATTAGTGATTAACTCAGGGAATGTACGGCGAACCATTGGGATTAATACCTTTGGTAAGCGCGCATCATTAGCTGCGTATGTATCACTAGTTGTGACGGAGCCTGGAGGATTGTAGATTGATCCGTATGAGGAGGTACCGAGGGCACCACCTGCATATGAATTACCTGCTTCCTCTAAGCACCAACGCTCTTGGTTTTCCATCAACATTGCTGTTGAAAGACGTGCATGCTCGTCTTGGATTGGGGAAACCTTGTCACTTGAGTAATCAAGAACAGGGGCCCACTTCTCTAAGAGCTGAGTGGCACGGGAGCGATCGATGAAACCAGGGGCTGGTTTGACATTGTTCATATTTATAGTTCTCCTATTTGAATAGAATTCGGGAAGCGCTTAATTGCTCTTCTCCAACCGGTAAAAGCGGCTTAGGCCTCTTTTAAAGCTGTAAGATATCCGGAGACTGGGCTATAAGCTTCTTTCTTTGACTCTGAAATTACAGCTGCTGGTACTTTAGCATCTTTAGATACTGAAGTTTGCTTAGCCTCTTCAACGAGACTTGCTGATGTTTCTTTGTCTTCTCTCTCGAACATCTCAACGACATAGTTAAAATTCTCCGAGATATACTCAGGAGCCTTGTCGCTCAATATTTTTGTAATAAAATTCTTCTTAGCAGAACGCATACCCTTTGTCTTTTCTTCTAAAAGAAGAGATGACTTAGCATGGTTAAGCTGTTGGGTGAGGGCTAAATTTTCATTATAGGACTCATTGAGTTGAGCTTGAAGCTCATCAATCTTACCCTTTCCCTGTGAAATGAGACTCTTGACATCTTCATTTAACGAAGACGGGTCAAAAGCAAGGATGCTCTTGATTTGCTCAAGTTGCTGCTTAGCTGTTGTATTAGCAACTGCTTCATCTAATTGAACTTGTGGAACTGCCTTCTCAAGATAAAGATCTAAGAAGTTGCTGATCTCTTCAACAACCTTGTTGCTAAAGCTTTCAGCTTTCTCATTAAGAGCTGCTCTATAATAAGAAACAAGCTTTTCTAACTTTGATGTGTGACTTAAATTAATAGCCTCAACAACTGTTTCTAATTTTTGTGAGTGATCATTATCAATAGCTTCTAAAAGCTTTTCTAACTTAGAAGCATGCTCTTCATCTTGTTTACTAAGAGCACTCTCTAATTCAAGAGAAACTTTTGCATTGACTTTTTCGTCAACTGCACTTGTAAACGCCTCAGCAATAGCTGTAGCTGTTTCTTCATTTAAAACATTACTGTCTATATTTTTGAGAATAGATGAAAGATCCATAAAATTTATTGTTGCAATTACTTACTCTTCTTGGTGGCCTTTTTGTCACCTTTTTTTACACCAGCTTTTGAAAGGGCAATAGCAACTGCTTGCTTTTGTGGATGACCTTTCTTAACTTCCTTAGAAATGTCTTTGCTGACTTTCTTTGCTTTTTGCTTTTCAGCTGTGCTCTTGATACGAGTCTTAACCTTTTCAGATACTATTGTATCTAAAGTTGTGTTAGCTGACTTGTAATCTTTTTCACAAATCTGAGCTATGAATTTTGAAATTACGGAACGGATACTCATGTTATGTTATTTATTTACCCTTGTCTGTGACAAATTAAAGAGTTTTTAATGCATTAATAAAATTAATGACTTGTTCTCTGAGATATTGATCTGACATTTTTTTAGGTAAAGATGCTATATTCTTTTCGAAATTTTCATAAGTCGGTGCAAATTGACCGTACTCATTTAATATCCATTGCTTGGATTCTAATATACCATTAACAAAAGCAGAAGGTACTGAAGGATCAGCAACAACGTCTACTGCTACTAATCTAAAATCTGAAACTCTATTGGTACCATTACCGTCTGGTGTAAGAGCTCCTAATGCTCTACTAGATACACCAAGACGCACTCCGTCCATTATTAATGAACGAACAATTTGACCCATAGGTGTGGAAAGTACTCTAGACTTACCTTTAAAAATATCTCCTTCTTGTCTTAGCTCTGTAACCATATGACATATTCTTTCTAAATTAACTTCTGGAGAAGAAGGGTGATTCAATTCACCGGTTGCTCTATTAGTTTCAATCATTTCAGATTGATAACGGTTAACCTCTTTAACCATTTCTTCTAATGGATAAACTCTCTTATTCTTATTAGGCTTATTAGCCATTAAAAAATCACCTTCAATATGAAGGATAGAAGGTGTGTTTCTGTTTTTTTCTTCTATTAAATATTTGACTTCATAGACAGGTTCTTCAACTAAAAGATTATAAACGTTTTGACTCATAATAATATTATTGGAAATATTTATACTTCAAAGCGGCACAATCACTAAACTAAATCCTTTTCAGTTATAATTAAAAATATATAACCTTTGTTTTTAGCCCAAGCGGTTGCTGCTTCCCATTTAGCTTGATTAAGAATATATTGGGTTTGTTCAAATAAAATTGTTTTTTTACTTTTTCTAGGAGTAATAATTGGTTTGGCTACATATTTAGAAGGTTTTATTTCTATTAATATTTTTTTAAAAATACCTTCTTTGTCTTTTAATAGAGCAACAATGTCAACAAAATATCTATGTAATCTTCCATCTAATGGTGATTGATAAGGAATAACTACCGATTCAGAACCCCAGGTAATAACATTAATATTATTATCCATCCACCGAAAACATTTTAATTCTAAAGATGAACGATATACAATTGGTAAAGAACCTTTATATTTGTTTGGATTCTTTGGAATAAAAGTTCCTTGAAGAAAATTTCTATTCTTCTTTTTAATTGGAATTTTCACCCAATGAAGAATTTGGGAGGTAGAGTGTCAACCATTTTGGTTTGAATCTCTTGTTCTAATTCATCCTTTTCCTTTTCACCTTGTCTGAAAAGATCTGAGGCATTAACTGTCTGTCCTCCAAAAATATTTGTACCAGCATATTTGCTTCTCACATGGGCTACATTTATTTTTGTTAAAGCTAATACATATCTATAAACCCACATTTGACTTACGATGTCTTTAATAGGTAAAGTCATATGACACCCAACCAATCCAAAATAAGGGGGCAATCTTTGAGGCTCGGGTATTAATTTTAATACTTGATTATGAGCATCAAATCTTATATAAGGAGTTAAAGCTAAAACTTTATCTCTTGTATCTAACCAGCTCTTCAATGCTTGCCAAGTTATTAAATCGTAACCAACATTACCTAAAAGATGACCAAAATAAGCTTGTTGTGCTATTGTATGTTCAATAGTAAACAATGTATTAATACCTGTATTATTACCTTCTGCAAAAGAATATACATCAACAACTGGTCTATAAGCATTTCTATCCATATCCCATCCGCCACTAAGACTAGCGGTTGCCGAATCCGGATTAGCTGATTGATACATTTGTGGTGTGATATTCATCATTCTTCCGATAGGAAGACCTACACCTGGAACATATAAGTCTGATCTAAAAACTAAAAATTCTTCTGTGGTGCCAGCAAATTTAGTAAAATACTCACATGCATAATCTATATTTTCATACATTTGCTCACTGCTAACTTCTACTTGGATTAAAGGTTCTCCAAGAGCTCTTCTCACTCTCTGAGCTAAAAGATCATATGTAGTGACTTTAGGAGCAAAGGTCAATGATCCGTGAAAATTATTTGGTATTACAGAATCCATTATTATATATTTATCCAATTACAATTTATATGTTAACAAAAATGGAATCATTTTCATTATTATTATTAATAATGAATACTAAATCACCTTTATTAAAACCTTCAATAGGTTGGTTATTAGCTGCTGTTGTGTTGTTTTGAGCTGGTGTAAGCTTAACCGTAGGTTCTTGGTCTATATATTTAGTATCAATAGTATAGATCTTCTTAACGGTTTCATCCATCTTCTTAAACAACCATCCTTTTATCGTAAAAGATGTTTCAGCTGTTAATCTCTGAGCTTGATTATTATTTAATTCTGTTGGATAAGACATATTAACAGTTCCGTTCCATAATACTTCAGAACGCAATTCATAAGGTTCTGTGTTTTTAGAAAATGAAGGTAACTTCCAAGAAATAATAATATAAGGATCACAATAGGGTATAAAATTACTAATAATTTGATCCATATCTGTTTGATACTTTGTTATAATAGTCATATTGACTGTTATGTTTATTGGTACTGGTTGGGGTATTTTTTGTACTAGACCATTAGAATAACCAGATCCGGCATTGGCTACGAATCCTTCTATCTTATTAAAGACTCTTGCCTGATCTCTAGCAACACTTGTTATATTAACTGCAACCACAGGTAATGTAATACCACCAGGTGCTGGAGTGTTTATGGTTTCATATACTCTTTGTTTAGGGGCATAAACAAATTTTACATAATTTCCAGATGTAGGACTTGTTAAAGTTTTATTGTTATCATATCTTTTAATGATGATATCATTGAAAGCTGATACAAATTGCTCTAATAAAGTTTGTATTTCAAAATTAAAAGTATATAGACGCATTCGTCTTATACTTACTGGAATCGATCTAAAAAGTGTTTGGGTAAATTCCTTTTATTATTCATAACAGCTTTAACTGCCACCCCGTCTAGTATATAGGTAATAGAATGATCTTCTGAAGATCTAGTACATCTACCGCTCATCTGAATAAGAGAATCAAGCATCTTCATAGAATAATGTTCTTTATTCTTTTCAAACATTTTCTTAATACGTTTGGATCCAAGAGGCATATAAGGTGCTTTAATGATAATTTGAAATCTTCCTAAATCTCCATCTAAACTTAACCCAGTATCTAGTGACGGGCTAACTAAAACTGAATCTGTATCTATTTCTTCTTTATGAATTTTTACAATATCTTCATTAGAGGTACCTACTTCTCTAAAAAGAAATTGTCTTTTTTGATTTCTTATTTTCTTCTTTAAAGCTTCAGTGATTTGATTAGTATGAGTATGAATGATACCCTTTTCTCCTTTGTGACTATCACATATTTGTAATGCTAAATCCAATACTCTAGGTAAATCCTTAGCCATATTAGAATAAGACAAATTGTGTTTTGTGGAACAAAATATAGGTGACTTCTGTGCCTCGAAAGTTGATTTAATTTCTATATATTCAAATTCATTTTCTTTAATGCCTAAACTTTTAGCAAATTCTTTGGGGTTACTAATGGTTGCAGACATCATTAAAACTTTATCCGCATAATCAAATATACGCTTGGCTAATGGTCTAATATCATAAGGTGTAAATGTAACTGATTCTGAATCTTTCTTTTCGACCATATATTCACATTCATGCCATGACTCTACTACGTCTCCTATAGTATTAACCATTCCCGTCATCTTGCTAAGTCTTTGCATCTGTTTAAATTGAATACCAGAAAAGGAATTGTTCTTTTGAGAAAGCAAAGATACTTTGTGTTTGAGATCTGCTAATTCATCTTTAAGAAGAATATAAATATCTTGTAACCATCTTCCGGCTTCATCAGAATCGTCTGATATTAATTTCTTAAATGGTATATCCTCTGCTGCTAAGAAAGAATAAGGAACCGTAACTGAATATTGACCTACCAATTCATCTTCTATCTGACTAGCTTCATCACAAACAAATACTTCTCTCCTTCTCAAATAAGGAGGAAGACTAATAAGATACCTATAATTTAAAACTGAGTATTGCGATAAGAGTGCCTCATTCTTAGTCTTGTAATAAGGACACCTATTTTTACTAAAGCAATCCTCTCTTAAATTAGCAGAGAACAAGCAAGGAGCAAAGTCAACCGATAGATTCTTGTCTACATCACAATTGTAATTGTTCTTTCCTTTGGCCAATACAATGTCATTGAAGAGTTCTTTGTATTGATCTTGCAAAGATCGGGTGACTGTTAAAATGTAACTTCCATACGAAGGCTTATCATTAAAATCTTCTTCGTAAAGATAACCTCCATTACGATCTCTTTTATATATACCGTAATTTTCTAAAATAGATTTACGGTCTTGATCTACATTCTTTGTAGAAGCTGCAACTGCAACTCCTATATGTGATTTACCAGATCCTGTAGGAAGACATGCAATGACATATTTCTTACCTGCTGAAAATGCTTTATCTATTTTCTCCAAGGCTTCCTCCTGTTGAGGTCTTGGAGTTCCTGAAAAGGTTTCTAGATATTTAGAGCTTAGTAATTTCTGCACTCTTTATTATATCAAAGTTAATTGCTTTTCTCACGCAAGAACACACTGCATATGTATAATTTTGTGTATCCCTGCCTAAATGACCTCTGCCTTGGCATTTATTACAATTTGACTTAGGCATCTTGAGAAGAGGTAATTGGCCTATATCTAATAAAGGTACGTCTGATTCTAAAACCTCATAGTAGGTTGCGGAAAAGACACTGTATACTAATGTTTTATTCATTGGAAGCGTTAATAGTTAAAATGGAATCCCAAAATTTATTGTTAGATGTTTTACTTGGATATACTCGAAGATAATTTTCTATCTCTGGTGCATGTTTGGCTAATGTTTTGACTCTGTAATCAAAATATATTAAATCATCTTCTTCATGGATTTCAACTCCATAAGGAATAGGAATTTCAATTTTTTCTCTTTCCTTACGAAGTGTATCCATTATAAACATTATATAAAAATTCTTTTGATAAAAAAGAATAAGTTTTCCTTGTTTATAAATTTTATTGCCAAATTCTAAAGACACTTTTTTCTGTAAAAGAAATTTACAAGCTTCCTCTATAATTGTTCCGTTGATACTCATTTTATTTGTCCATAAATGCTGCTTTCTGAGCTGCATCCATATTTCCTATTGTTTTATTAAAATATTCCCAAAATTTTTCTGGTGGTTTAGATGGTACAACTGACACTACTTCACAATTAGTTACAGGCACCATTCTCCAATCTTGGAAAAAAATATCCCATACAGTTAAAAGACCTTTTGAAACAGCATTATAAGCTGGACTCTGTGTTGGTTGTTTAAAATTTAAAATTTCTCTTCCTAATTTTGAATCTAATATTCCACGATCAAGTGTTGCTAACATTCTTCTAGTGGCTGGTCTACCTGCTACTTTCATTCGTCGTACAAATTTAATTTCTACGACGTTTGATTCTAACAGACTTTTTAAACCACCAAGAGAAAGCTTCACTTAGTTTTCTTGCTCTTTTTAGGTTCGCAAACACCAAAGATGCGAGCTTCGTTCAAGAAAACAATGTGTTTCAGATCATTTATACTTGAAACCTGAATACCCTTATCATTAGGGAATACTACATTATCTCCTTCCTTTACAGTTTTACAATTAGGACCAGCGAGGACTACTCTACCGATTCTCCAAACATGGTTGACGGCATTGATAGGTAACCAAATACCATTGCGATTTACTTCTGTACCGTCTTCATTAAGGTCTATGTATTGAACCATAATGATATCATCCATGACTTTGGTTAAAGTCCAATCATCTAATTCTAAAGAATTACTTTTGTAATTTTCTATTTGAACTAATCCGTGGATTCTATCTTCTTGTTGAGGTCTAGCAATTGTCATATATTAAAGTTATTTAAGTTTTCCATTCAATTCTGCAAGGGTTTTATTGTAGAATTCTATTTCTTTAGTTGAACATTCCATAGAAGTTGCTGTATCTGTAACATCTTCATTATTATATTCCTTACCTGATTTCTTAATATAAGAAATCTTTTTAATGGTTTTAGGTAATACTAAATAAAAGAATTTATATATAGAATGATTGTCTTTAGCTAATTCTGTTTTATTGATCCATCTATTAGAAGTGGCATTTACAATTTGAGCTACAGAAGGGTCTGTCATAGATAGCCATCTATTGATAAGGAAAGATCCTGGTAAATTTAAATCTGTAGGAAGCTTTCCCTTCTTTTTGAGAATCCAATCTAATAGAGGAAATAATCCATCTATAGTATTTTTCTTAACCATTAAATGATTACCTTTGTAGTAGCAACAAAACAATCTTTAATAGTCTCTTGAAAAATTGCCTTAATTCTATTCGTAAGATAAGAAGCATTTGCATCATCCAACAAAAGAGAAAAGGCAAAAGAAGGAGCTTTAGGACCAGCTTTTATATTCAAGCCTAGATGACCAATGGCTACATTACCATCAATAACCTTAGTAATGCTAACACTAGCTTTTCCATATTCCTCATCTCCGGGTTTACGGATCATAATATCATCTCCATCTACTTTAACTTCAAATTTACCGTAATATCCGTTGGCTAATTCATCTCCAATATAACGTGCAAAGAGTCTTTGAAAGAAGACTGCACCAATAGGACAAATATTTGGAATCTCCCAACAGAAATTTAAAGCATCTTCTGAATAGATATAATCATTATTTAATTTGTCTTCTAGATCAATTAAATTATCTGTAACATCCATGTTGCCGCGGAATGCAATAATAACACCAAGAGGATCATAATCCTTCTTAAAGTATTCATAACCAAATCTCTTGTGAATCAAATCACCATTATAATCTTGTTTAAAATAACTCATGTCTTATATAATAAAATACTTCTGTCTCTTATTCAACCTGTTATTCTCATTTATATCAACAAATGAGATTTCATTAAATTCTTTTGTATATATAGCTCCTTGTGGCATTAAATTTTTATGTTCTTCGTCATTAACAGAAGAAAAAGAAGTCTTTTGATCATTCCAATAAACCGTATTATCACTTCTTGAAACAAAGGTGACTTTTTCATTTACATCATATAACCAAATACCGTAAGTTCCGTCTATTTCAAGCAACGTCAATTCAAATGCTCTTAGCTTATTATTATTTCTTTTAACATAATAATCATAAAGATAAGGTATCCATTGACTATCTACATCAAATTTTGTTCTATATTCATTTTCTAATTCTAAAGTATTAGAAATAATTCCGTTATGTGCTGCAATAGCAACGCCATATGAGAAAGGATGGCATCCTACTAATCCCTTTCCATTTTCATCAGTAGTAGGTGCTCTGTTGTGGCCAAGATAATAATTTTTCTGAGCTATAGGATAATAAGATATCTCTTCTGAAGTTTTCTTTATCTCATATTCATCAATATCTGTTAATAAAAAACCAGTGCTATAACTTCCTCTAGATTGGTTTAATTTGTAAAGCCGATAAAATTCTGCGTAATCTAAATTTCCATATATTCCACACATTTATTGATTATACTTTAAGTTGAATCTAGCGGCACTAGAATTCCACTCTGGAGTATTCATACTGTCTCCTAAACCAAAGTGAACTACTTTAATAGGTGCTACACCCATTTTTAATTTATTATTATTAGCTCTCAAACAAAATGAAATGTCATAATGATGAAAATCAAAATCTTCATCAAATGTAGTGTTGGTAGATAATGCTTTATCTACATCAACTGCTATAAAAAGACCATCTAATACAAGAGCTCTCGAATCTGTAGGTCCGAAAACCGTGGTCCATGTTTTACCTTCATAAGCATGTGCCACTTCACCTACTATATCTTCTTTATTAGACATTAAATGCCAAGCAGGAGGACGAGATCTGTCTATTTTTTTAGACCCGGCTAATCCTACTATGTCATATTTTTCAAAAGCTATATCTAATTTTTCTTGCCAAAAAAGATCTTCAATTAATACATCATCATGTATGAAGATAATTTTTTTGCCTTTATGGTCTTCTGTAAAAAATTTGTTATAAACCTTTGGAAGACCTTCTTTGTTACTATAAACAATTGTATAATTTTTATAAGCAAATTTGTCTAAAAATAAATTAAATTGACTTTTCTCAAATTTATATTGAGAAAGAGGTGTAGCACAAACAAAGTGATAATGATTTACAGGACTTGGCAATTGTAATTTTTCCATGGGATTTTATCTGATATTACATATTCTTTAGGATCAATATATCCAGCTTCTAAAAACCCTTGAATGCGTGAAGCACAAGACGAACAAGTGCCACAAGATATTTCTTCTCCTTTGTAACACGTATGTGTATTTTTAAAATCTACACCGTTTGCTATTCCATCTTTAATAATATCAGCTTTAGAAAAGGTAATATAAGGAGCTACTATTTCAATCTGGTGTTCTCTATTAAGAGAAATGGTCTGGTTAATATTTTTTAAGAAATCTAATGAACAATCCCAATGACCACTATGAGTGTCTACTTCCGCTGCACCATAATAAACCTTGTCCGCTCCTGCTGATTCTGCAGCTGCTGTGGCAATAGATAAAAACATCATATTCCTGTTAGGGACATATGTTGGTGGTTGAGCATGACCTGCTATATCTTTAATGTTGGGAATTTCTTTATTGTAATCTAATAAAGCCGATGAAGATGCTATATCCTTAAAGAATGATATATCTAATACCTTGTGAGGTATATTTAATTTAATACAATTATCTATGGCTCTTTCTATTTCTATAGAATGTCTTTGACCATAGTTAAAGATTAAGGCTAATGTATCTGATTCTTTATTAATTCTATACAATAAACAGGTAGAATCTAGTCCACCACTATAAATTACAATTGATTTAGGTTTTTTGACATCCATAAGGTAAATATAGTATATATTCTAATGAAGAACACCAAGAAAGTCAAATTTAAATTAAAAAAGAAATACGGAGTAAAGACCACCGTACCATCTAAAAATCCTAAAGTTGAAAAAGAAGTCAAGAGAATTTTAGATAGCAATTATAGACCTATGTGTAATTGTGGGGGTAATTGTGTTGGTGAGTGTAATGCTTGGTATAATGAAAATACTGATATACCTTTCATTAGTAGATTTTTAGGAGCTTTAATTGCTGAAGCCGAAGAGCCAGAACAAATTAAAGATGAAGAAGAAGTTTCATCGGAGGTAAAGTCACCGGATGATTTTTCTCCGGAAGCTAATAAAAAAGATTTTGAAAAAGCTCTTGAGCCAGAAACCCCAAAGGATGCTTATGAGGTACAGGGTGTACCACCTGAGGTTGCAACTAAGAATATAGAAGAGATTGAAAAATGGTCTCACAAATTAGATGAATTTACAGCTATGTTAAATGATCCTAATATAGAATCATTGCATAAATTTTTATCAGATAATGATAAAGCAGGAAGCTTACTTCGTGGTATCATGCGTAAGTCTTCTGATAATATTACTCGTACAACAGGTGAATTAGATAAATTGAAGGAAGTATTAAATTCCTTTATTATTACAGCTCCTAAGAAATTAAGAGACACAGAGCAATCATTAACTTCCTAAGAATATAAATTTTGTAAAATAAATTTATAATCTATTTCGTCTAACTTTTCTTTAACACACCATTCATTAAAGTCTTTATATGGTTTATCAATAGGCCATTTAAAGACTTTTTGTTTATTAGAAATAAGCTTAAAGATATTTTCTTTTGCTGCTTCATCAAAGCGAGGATTGTCTAGTACCCATATCTTTTCATAAAACGGAAATTCTACTAATTGTTTTTCTTGTTCTCCAGTTAATACTAATCCTGCTACGGATATTCCATTTTTAACAAACATTGCATCCATAGGACCTTCAAACAAAAACAAATAATCTAAGGATGTGTCTATTCTATCTATACCAAAAACTGTTTTGTCATATCCAACTTTATTAAGATATCTAGGTTCTGTGCCATCTAAAGATCTTGTTTGGTAAAATACTATTTTCTTATCACTATCATAATAAGGAACACAAAGTCTGTTCTTGTGAAAATGATCTGTAAGGCTTATATAATAGGATGAACTTTTATTAACTGCTGTATCTAATCTTCTTTCTGTAATATATTCTAATGCTTTTTGAAAATAAACATTAGTCCCATAATATTGTTTTTGTAACGGATCACTAATATTAATAGAATCTAAAGGTAAAGATGATAAGGGTTTCTTTTTGATCTTATTGTTATATTTTAAGTTATCTGTAATATCAAAAGAAGTATTACCGCTTAATACTTCTGCTTCTATCTCCTCCCTAGACATACCAGATACAGCTTCTATCCAAGCCAGAGCATGCCAGGATCTACTACAATTAAAACAATAAAAGGTGTTACTCGTAGGATAATAGTAAAGTCTTTTTTTCTTTAAAAAGCTTTTGCCTTCTCTACATATAGGACAAGAAGCATAGTAAGTGCTTGTAAATTTATTATAAGCAGGAGCACCTGAGTAGGTGTAAAACTTATTTAAAATATAACTACCAGGCAATTGTCTCACCTATATAGTATATTATAAATTACCGGAAATATCAATCTCCGTAGTTGTAGTTATCTGAAGAATAATCTGATGAAAGATATTCGCGATAAGCAGCTTCTACATCAGGATCATATTCTAATGCTGCTGCTCTTGCTAATTCCTTATCATGTTCTTTGTCGCCGGTTTCAATTGGTTCTTCGTCTGTATCCAAGATAGCTGCACCGGTTTCTTCTTTAGGAACTAATGTATCACCTTGTTTTTCAATTAGATTCTTAGAAATAAGTTCTTTAATAACATCTTCTGCTTCGTTTTCTTCTTTAGCAAAAGAACCTGTAATATACTTTACAACATCTGCATATTCAGATGGCTCGTCTGCTTGGCGAACATATTCTAAAGTTTTTTCTGCAACATCTGAAAGTTCTTCTTCATCATTGGAAGCGACTTTATTTACTTGAGGTTTTTCTTCTGCTGGTGCTTCTACGGTTTTAATTAATCCAAAAGATGGATCCGTTAAAAGATTAGCTGTAACTCTTGTCATCTTTTGAACAAGATCTTTACGAGTAGGAACCCCTTCTCTTACTTTACTTTCAATCTGTGCCCAAAGTTCTGTATAAGAACGTGGGGGATATTCTGTTAAATCCTCTGCTAAATTATTTAAAATTTCTCTTATCTTATCTTGTGGTAAATTACCAAGCCATTTCTTGGTTGACCATGCTTCAATAAGCTCATTCATGTCTCCGCCTTTTAATTTATCAGCAAAAGCAGAAGCATCTAATTCGATGTTAGAAAATTGAGCAGATTTAGGAATACGACCCTCATTCAGATCAACTAACATATTTTCTACGAGAAAGTTAAATTTAGACATTTCTTTTACTTACCAATTAAGCGGGCTTAATTAGAGTATCTTCTTCACCATACTGCTTACCCTCTTTAGTTATATAAAGACTAGTAAGAACTATACGTTCTTCTGGACTGCCGTAAATGTCAATAATAGGAGCTGAATCACCTTTCTTAAAGATTCTACCATCTCCCTGAAAGAATGATTGCTGGAATACTTTAAAGATATTATCTATTTCTTCTCTAAACAAAGGATCTGTATTTCTTAATCCATCTTCAACTAATTCAACTGGTGCTGCTTTAGTTAAAGGTATGTAAAAGATAATATCAAACATGCTTAGTGTTTCTCTAACAATAATGCGAGATTCATCTAAAAACTTGTCTGAAACTTTTCCATTAAGATTTAACCAAGAAGAATATGCTAGATTGTCTAATACGCATCTATCAAATATAACATTATCACTTTTAGAATATTCTTGAGCCTGATCAATAAGATGATCTAATATAATTTTTTGAGACTCTTCATTGCCTTCATTGCTGTGAGGAAGGTTTTTTTCTTTAATTACATCTCTATAAGATTTTTGAGGGGTTTCATACATTGGCCAAGTCTTTAAAAAATCTTGGATATATGTGCTTTTACCTACACACTGGGTTCCAGATACGCATATTTTCATAAATTGGGTTTATTATCTAATAGTTCAGGAAAATAATCAAGTATTTTCTTTGTGGTTGAATCAAGATATTCTTCTTCAAAAGCATAAATTTCTTTTAGAGGGATATTATTGGCTAATTTTCTTAAGTTTATAGCAAGGTCAACTATTTGTTCAATGTCTTTCTTATACCAGGCACTATTTACATCAACAGAACCAGCATAAAGCAAAGCTTCTATAATCAATTTAATTTGATTATGAGTTAAATTATTAAGGTTGTAAACCTCTTCTTTCATACCCTACTTTACCACAATAGGGTTTTAATGCACTATTTTAGGTAGGCATGTCTACCAAGGCTATTAATTCTTCTAATAATCTTTGAGCTTCACCTACATTAGTTAAATCAATTGGGTTAAGTTGAGCAATTTCATTAATAATAGTACGAGCTGAGGGGTTAGACTCTTCTAAATGTGTTTTGTCTATGAATAAAGCTGTTTTGGCTAATCCAACTAATTGAACCTTTAAAGCAACATCTTCTTCTTTTGGTAATTTTGAATCTTCTTTGTTGGAAACATCTACAGGAGCTGGCGTTTCAGGGGTTTCAGTTGGTGTTTCTACTTCCTCAGCTTCGTTTAATAAAGGATAAGTATTTTTTACTAAGTCTAAAAATTTGCTCATAATATAATTTATTTAGGGTAAAAGAAACCTTCTTTTAAAGTATTTTATATAATAGGTGAAAGTTGATAGTAAGTAAACTATAATAAATAGATAATAATATCATGCCAGATCTTCTTCCCACAGCTAATAGAGTGCCAGACGCTAGTAGAAATTTTGTTAGTTCTATCCTACAAAGACTTCCTTATGTAGCTGGAGCTGTAAATGCTGATGTAGGTAATCCTAAATACGAACTCTTTGATCGTTTATCAAAGCGTACAGAGTTACGACTCATGCAACAGTCCGTTCTTACCGGGCCTTACATGAATAATGATTATCATAATCCGGGCAGATTTGGTTCTGATCACAATTATCATCGTTACATATATGCTCAAATAGATACGGATAAAATCAGACGTCTAGCAGAATATCGTCGTATGGCAGCATTTGCAGAAGTTGCAGATTGCTTGGATGAAATATGTGATGAATTTATTGTTAAAGATGAAAACAATGAAGTTGTTCATTTAGATTTTTCTAATTTTTCAAATCTTCAGCATGAAGAAAAAAATGAATTAAAAAAAGAATTTGCAAAATTTATTAATGTATTTGATTTAGAACATAAAGGAAGGGCTTATTGCAGACATCTTTTAACAGAAGGTGAGATCTTTTTTGAAAATGTAACACACAACGAAAAGAAAGATTATGGTATTATTGGAGTTCTTAATATTCCAGGAGAATTGATTAATCCTGTATACGATAACGTACAAAATAATGTTATAGAAAATTTTATTTTTCAAAAACCTATAAATCTTTTAAATAATCCTGCAGCTGCTCTTTCACAACAGCAAAGTAATATCAGCACCAATTCTTTGCAACAGCAACTTGTTACATTGCAAGGTAATCAAGTTACATATATTAATTCTGGTTTATGGAATGAAGATATGTCTATAAGAATTCCTTTCTTAGAAAATTGTCGTAGAGCTTATAAACAACTTTCTCTTTTAGAAGATTCGATTATTATCTATCGCTTAGTCAGGGCACCAGAACGTCTTAAATTTAAAATTGATGTTGGTAATATGCCACCAGCTAAAGCTGAAGCTTATGTAAAACAACTCATGCAACAATATTGGTCTAAACAGACTTATAATGATACATCAACTTCTAGCAATACAGGTAATATCTATAATCCACAATCTATGTTGGATTCTTATTGGTTTGCAAGAAGACAAGGTGAGTCTGGTTCGGATGTAGAAGTATTACCTGGTGGTGCAAATTTAGGTACATTAGATGACTTAATGTATTTCGTTAATAAACTTTATAAGAGTCTTAAAGTGCCGCTTACAAGACTTAATCCTAATGAACCTTTCAAGGATGGATCAGAAATTCTTAGAGAAGAATTAAGATTTGCTAAATTTATTATTTCCCTTCAACAGCAATTTGCTCAAGGTTTAAAGCAAGCATTTGTTACTCATTTAAAATTAAGAGGTTGGTGGAAAGAACTTAAGATGCATGAGTCTTATATTAATCTTGATTTTAATCCTCCTTCTAATTTCTTTGCAGTTCGTCAACAACAATTATTTGAACTTAAGCAAAAGAATTTTAATGATTTAACTAATAATGATAGTATTTCTAAAACCTTTGCTCAGCGCCATTATCTTGATTTCTCAGACAATAAGATTAGTGAAAATATGGAATGGCTTCGTAAAGATGCAGCTCTTAAATGGGAGCTTAATCAAATTGAAAATAATGGTCCTAATTGGAGAGAGCATATTGAATCTGCAGAAAACATAGCTGCAGGATCAGAAGCTGGTAAGAAATCAGCAGGAGGGGGGGGTGGTGGTACACCAGCAAGTGAAATTCCAGCATTTGGAGGTGGTGCACCAGAAACAGCACCAGAAGAAACTCCAGAAGCAACACCAGAAGCCGGAACAACAACCCCAACAGCTCCAGAAGCCGGAACAAAAACACCGCCTGAAGCAGAGACAGCTTAAAATAACTTTCTAAGTTATTTTTGGGATAAATATTATCGTGACTTATAATATTCCAGCCCACAAAGCTGGAGATACTTGGCCTGGTATCTCTGGTATTACAATTTTTAGAAATGGATCTGCATTAAATCTTACCGGCGCAACAGCGAAAATGCAGGTAAGATTTAAAATTGATGCACCTTCTCTTATAGATTTTAGTACTAAAGATAATACTATAACTATTACTGCTCCTATTTCTGGAGTATTGAGTATACCACCACGTTTAGTAGATTTACCTCCCGCTACCTATCTCTATGATTTAAAAATATCACTTTCTGGAGGAGAAGTCAAAACATTTTTAGAAGGAAATTGGCCTATTACTAGTCACGTAACAAGGTTATAATCATGAGCGATCAAATTGTTATTAATGATAACACAGCAGGTGATTCTATTTTTGTTAATCAGCAAACACCATCTCAAACCATTACCGTTAATACTGGTGGAGGGGTTATTAGTGTAAATGGTCAAAACGGAATTGTTAATTTAACTAAATTTGATATAGGTTTGGGTCTAGTAGATAATACAAGAGATTTAGATAAACCTATATCTAATGCAACATTAAGTGCTTTATTATTAAAAGCAAATCTTTCAGCTTTTAATATTTTAAATAATTTTGTATTATCTAAATACGGTTCTTGGGATAGTGTTTACAGTGTTGTCAATTTTAATTCTGGTGGCTGGACAGGTGGAGGTGGTGGTAGTTCTATATCTCCAGTTGTTAGTGGTATTTGGCAATCTAGTGCTTCGACGGTTTCATCTTTAAGTACTAATTGGAATTTGGGATACCAAGCAGTATCAACAACAAATGCTTTAGCTTTATCTTCTATTTATTGGAACACTGCTTATTCTTTAGTTAGCGGAGGAATCGTAGTTTCTTTCAGTTTACCTCAAAGTGCTAACTGGCAATCGACTTATTCAACCGTATCTTCTTTAAGTGCTAATTGGAATTCGGTTTATACTACTTTTAATTCTAATAGTGGTTCTTTAACTATACTTTCTTCTAATTCTGCTAATTGGAATTCAGCATATCGATCTGTTTCTACAACTAATTTTTTAAATCTTTCTAGTTCGTATTGGAATACTGCATATACAATAGCTACAACATATCAAAACGCTTCTGGTTCTTTTGCCACTAATACTTTACTTCAAAGTACTTCATCATTACTAACTCCTTTAACTATTACTAATACTTTAACTGGTTTTTTAACACCTTTAACTCTTACAAATACTCTGACAAGCCAGTTGGTTTTTAATACTGCTATTAATAGCTTAACAGGGAATTGGAATAGTGCTTATGCTTCTACTACAGCATTAAATCTTTCTTCAAGCAATTGGAATTCAGTTTATAGTACTGTATATTATAATTCTGGAGGATGGGGAAATAGTGGTGGTGGTGGAAGTGCCTATATAACACCAGCAGTCAGTGGTGTTTGGCAATCTAGTGCTTCAACTGTTTCATCTTTAAGTGCTAATTGGCAATCAACTTATCTAACAGTATCCTCTTTGTCTGCAAACTGGAACTTAGGTTATCAAGCTGTTTCTACAGTTAATGCATTGAGCCTTTCTGCAAATTATTGGAATAGTGCATATGCTTCTACATCAGCATTAAATCTTGCTGGTTATGACAATGAAATACACGTTAGCCAAATAGATGGAAACGACACCACTGGTAATGGTGACTTGCTTAACCCAGTTGCTTCTATTACTAAAGCGTTGACTTTAGTAGGATCTCAACGCAAAACAATTATTGTTCATCCCGGTGGTTATACTGAAAATCCATCAATAACAGTTCAACATACAACTATAACTGGTCCGGGGCTTATTGGCGGTAATATAGTACTTTATGGAACATTAAGCACAAATACTGGTTGTACAATTGCTGGAATAAAGATGACAAACCTGACCATAACTACGCCAATTGGTGCAGGAAATGTAA
>Ga0209189_1000007_pt1 | contig 208164 bp, 162 predicted proteins | sample C_130820_EF_Meta_FD_187308 | JGI IMG/M metagenome (GOLD analysis project Ga0209189, IMG submission 187308) | Freshwater microbial communities from Lake Croche, Canada to study carbon cycling - C_130820_EF_MetaG (SPAdes) (version 3) | ecosystem: Environmental > Aquatic > Freshwater > Lake... | reverse complement strand
GGGGGGGGGGGGGGGGGTAAAGGGGAACCATGGGTTCCCCTAAAAAATTGATTTTATAACGACAATATTATTATATCAGACAACTAATATAGAATATACTAATATGACTACTGTATGCCAAATTTGCGACTACAATATTAACCAATCTACCCGTAAGCTAATAGCATGTCCTTATTGTGGATTTGATGCTTGTAAATCTTGTTGTGAAACTTATGTTCTTGGAGAGAGCACTGTAAAATGTATGAATTCTTCATGTGGGCGTGAATGGACAAGACAGTTTATAAAATCAGTATTCACTGCTACGTTTATTAATGGTAAACTTAAAAAACATCAGGAACAATTATTATTTGACAACGAGCGTTCTCTTCTTCCTGCTACACAACCACTCGTTGAACGACAAATTAAAATAGAAGAATATGAAGAAACATTAAAAAAATTGTATGATAAAATACGTGAATTAAATGCTAAAAAACGCGAAAAACAAGCAAGACTACGAAGACTACAAAACCGAACTGAACCTCTTGAACGAGCTGAATTTGTAAGAGCTTGCCCTGACGAAGAATGTCGTGGTTTTCTGAGTACACAATGGAAATGTGGGCTTTGTCAAAAATGGGCATGTCCTGATTGTCATGAGATTAAAGGATTAGATCGAGATATTGCTCATGAATGTAACCCGGATAATGTAGCAACCGCCAGATTATTGGCAAACGATACAAAGCCTTGTCCAAAATGCAGAACTGGTATTTTTAAGATAGATGGTTGCGATAATATGTGGTGCACTCAATGTCATACAGCATTCAATTGGCGTACAGGAAGGATTGAAAGTGTTGTTCATAACCCCCATTATTTTGAATGGTTACGTCGAAATGGTAATGAAGTTCCGCGTAATCCAGGAGATATTCCTTGCAGAAATGAGCTTACACATCATATCTATACCGAAATAAGACATCTTCTTGATCATACTAGCAATCGCAGAAATCCATTATCAAAAGCATGCGATAGTTTATTGAATAAGATTATCAGAAACACATTGCATTTACGTTATTATACAATTCCCAGTTATTCACCGGGAGATAGAGTTCGTCGAAATGAAGAAATAAGGATTAGATATCTACGTAATAGAATAACCGAAAAAGAATTTAAAATTACTCTTCAACGTACACAGAAAAAAATAGACAAATATACTGAAATTCATAATGTTTTGGATATCTTGTTGACTACAGTTACTGATATTATATTTAGATTTCAACAAAACCTTAATCAAAATACTCGTAATGGTAGTTGTGATTGGAGCATGGCTATATTGGAAGAGATCGATCCTATCGTTGATTATTCAAATGAGTGTTTACGAGAAATTAGCAAAACATATTCCTCTAAACTTATTCAATTCTCGAATGAAATTGCTACTAAAGATAAAAACTACCGCTAATTATATTACTCTCTATTAAAAAAGGTTTCGAATAAATTAATATTTATGTCATTGTATGAAATGCATATTATACCTAGAACAATTAAAACAATACCGACAATGCCATTAACTGTTATTTTTTCATTTAATAAAAAGCAGGCAAACAATAATGTAAATAAGGGTCCGCAACTTTCTATTGCAACAACAATAGATGAAGAATTATCCTTTAAGACATAATAATAAATAAGATTTGCTAAAAACAATACGAAAATTCCTTCAAATAATAACAATAATATATCATTGTTTGATAACCTAGTTATATCTTTTAAGAAACTCTTATTGTAATACGGCATTCCTAACAATAAACAGGATAAGTATATCACCGAACATAATACCATAATAGTGTAACGATCATATTTGGTTAACAAATGTTTAGTTATTAATGGTGATATTCCCCATAAGAATGCACTAAACAATGTTAATAAGAGTATGGATGTTTTCATTTATATTGTAATTACATTTTTTAATTACATTACTAATATTTTTTAAAAATACAAATTCTAATTTTAGATTACGGATAAATACTTTATTTTCGCCTTGTAATATTTTTTTTATGTGGTTTTTTTACGTTTTTTTTATATGTTCTGGGTTTTTGCCCTCCTAATGAACTTGATGCACTTATTATATTAATTGTAGGAGGAATACTACACAAATTTACGTTTATATTTTTGTATGGAAAAATACCATTGTATCTATCTCCTATATAACTATAATAATCTACCTGTCCTAAACTCCTCTCTTCTTTTGTAGATTGTTTATTATAATCAAATAACTTACACATAAACGAGCCACTAGGTATATATTGGTCATATAATCCCATAAAATTACATTTTGCTTCCGGAACTGTTAATAAAATAGGCATAAAATGACTTTCTCTAGAACATATCTTTTCTAAAAGATCACCAGGATTTTTACTATTAACTTTATCTAATTTAACAACCAAAAAATATAAATGAACCGTATTTGTTTTTCCTCCTTCAATGGGCGTTTTTCGAATCAATACTGCTTTTACAATCATGCCGTTTGAATTTATAACCCCCCTAAAATTGTTTTCGTAATCTTCATCTATTATTTCAATACTTTCTAAATTATACAATGATTCAAATTCATCAGAAATTGCTTTATTTATTCCAGTTGGATTATTTTCATATTTTATCTTATTTTTTTTATTAAGACTAATAAAATTTTTTTTAATTCTGTCCTTTAATATGTAAAATCTATAGATACTGATATGTTCAGTATGTCCACATTCTAAAAAAGATTGCCATCTTGAAAATGGCTCTTCAAGTATTTGTCTTTTTCCTGAACTTATATCACAATTCTCAAACCCTTTTGGTCTTGACTTTTTTGGTCTATCTGGTGAAATATTACACCATCTATCCGCAGATATACACGAAGGTAATTCTGTTATAAATTCTTTATTTTTAATATAATTATTAATATACTTCTGCAAATCTAAATGAATAAGAGTTGTCTGGGTATAATCTGGAGTATATGTTAATTTTCCATCTTTAAATTTTTTATTTGGGTTACCCTTATAAAATAAATTAGAGTATATAAAACAATAACGCCACATACCTAATTCACTATTTGAAGCATAAACTTTAAAAGTATAAGTTCCTTCTTCTTCTCCATAAGAAATGATTTCAACAGTTTTATATAGCCCTGTCTTTTCTGAATTACCGATTTTTGAATAACCAATTTTATTTATTCTGAAATTAATTCCATCAATATTAATACCATCAATATCAGTTTGTGTGCTAATAAATGCTGACATATATTATATAAAAATATTTTAATCTCGATTCGTGGATAAATATATTTATGCACGAATAGAGATTAAGGGTTTCCGAAGGTTCCCCTTGTAAATATCATTATTTTTTCACTAGGTTCCTTATGCTCTGTAACATGGACATTTTTATTATACATTGGTTGAGTTGATTTTAATTTGAAATATTTCTTGGTTATTATATTCATATCTTTCAATAAATCATACTCCTCTTTTGTGTTCTCGGAACCATAACCAGATAAAATATAACATAATTTTCCATCTTTTTGGAGAACATAATGGCATAATTTTATTGTTTCTTCCCAATATCCTTTCAACCATTCTTCGTATGTTTTATATTTTTCAGTACTTTGTTCACCACCCTTATAGGTCTCTAATTTATAGTAAGGTGGGCTAAAAAACACAACATCAAAATACCCTCTATATTTATTTAAAAATGCTCGAGACTTGGCTAATTCTTCTGATGGTTTACAATAAATATCCACCTTTTTATTAGGATATCGAGCCCTTGCAAATTTGGCTGTTTTTATACAGACGCTAGGAATAACATCCGTACCTACGTATTCTGTAACCTCTTCGCATTCTAAGAAGCCGTAGCAATAAGATGTCCATCCTAATGTTGGTGTAAATATTCGAGAGCCGTGCAACACAGATTTATTCAATGAATATACTAAATATGGGTTCATTATTGAAGCCCTAAAATAATAGGATGAAAATACACTACCTATTCTTCCATTTCTTATATAAAACCGAGAACTTGGTGTTAATATTTTGTAATCAATTATATTATTTACATAAAGATCAGTCAACACATCCATATATGTTGGCACGTTCTCGATTCCTGATTTTGTATTTTTCAAAATATCCCTATAATGCATATTTCTTATTGGATTTTTAAAAAGTATTTCTTCATTATTATTCATATGTTTATTTTTCATAGGTTCCATTGCATTCATATCTACTTTGTCTGCATGAACCATCATTGAAAGATTAAAAAACCGCGTTAAATATTCATTTCTATTTTGAATGTTCTCGAATATTAGTTTTATGTCTGACATATCAATGTTTTTTTCTTTTACATATTCTTTTAGGTTTCGTAAGTTTTTTCCACTGCGTACTCTTGAAGAATTTAAGAATTCATGAAATGTTTGCTTTTTTTTATTTGAAAATATATTTAAAAATGTTTCTAATTTTAAATAAGTCATCTGGAATATATATAGATAATAAAAATAAAGACATTTATACAATAATAGTATACTTAAATGACTACCAGAATTTATTTACTACATGAAATCGTTATTGGGAAATATTATAAATTAATTACATTTCGTAATGGAATACGTATGACTGATGTTAGAAGAGGAATAATTGATAATAAGTATCTAAAGGACGCAGAAACACTAGGTAAATTGGTCGAAATACAAAAACACGGTAGGCCATACGACCCAGATATTACTCTTTATTTTCAAGGACTGGATGGTAAAAAATTACAATTTGATCCTACATTTGGAATGACAGAAGCATACATAGAATATGAAGTCGATACAGAAGAATTATCTAAAAAAAGAATAATTGAAAGAACGAATATACTAAAAATGGATATTATAGGAAATGATTGGGCTTTACGCCCTGAAAACGTAATTTCAACACAGGGCATTGATACCCATAATTATAAACCATCGAATATTTTTGCCAGAAAATCAATAAAAAATTGAATATAATTATTCTTATATTTAATTAAATAAATAAATAACATTATAACCAAAATGCTACAATCAATGAATATGTATAACGCATGTGATTATGGGGGAGTTAACAGAGTCGAATCATTGGGATTCGATAAGGAAAAAACCTTCTATGAAATTCTGGCAATTGCAACCGAAAACAAATGTTCCATTATCATTAAGGATGGTAATGGAAAGTGGTATCTCAAGGCTCAAAACGTCGCTAATTACGATTCTCTAAAAGAAAAAATAGAAGAAAATGTTGGAAAGTCTCCTGCCAGCAGAAAATGCTGGTTGCTTAAATTTGAATAAAAATATCCCTTGATAAAACCATAAATAAAATTATTATTTGAAAAACCTAAAAAATTGGAGGTAACTCCTTTTTTTACATATTTTTATAAAATTATTTAATTCTTAGAAAACCCCAGAAAAAAAGTCGGGACGATTTTTAAAAATGGACAAAAATAAATGTCCATTTTTTATTTTCTGAAAATAGTTTCTAAAAAGGGGGTATAAAAATATGGTTTGTTACCATTCTGCTTTAAATACCAAAAAAATAATGCAAAATTGCACTGCATAAGAAAATAAATACTTTTACGAAAAAGTATTTAGGCGAAAAATGTGTAAGTATATTATACTGACAATGGTTACTGACGCTTCAAAACTGGAAAAAACGCCGAAATATTATTGCAATAGTTGTGATTATAAATGCAGTAAAATGAGTGATTGGGATCGACACCAGACTACTCGTAAACACCAAAAATCGGTTGGATACTTACAAAAAACGCCGCCATTTTATCAATGCCTATGTGGAAAATCATATACACATCGCCAAAGTCTTTTTACGCATAAAAAGAAATGTGAAACACTGCAAAACAATAACAATATTAAAAATGAAATTTTAGAAAAAACCGAACAACCATCTATTACAAATGATATGATATTAACATTAATAGAACAAAACAAAGAACTTCAAAAGCAGTTAATTGAAATATCAAAACAAACAAATATAGTAAACAATACAACAAATAACAATACAATGAATAATCAGTTTAATTTAAATGTATTTTTGAACGAAGACTGTAAAGATGCATTAAATATAGCAGATTTTATTAATTCATTAAAATTAACTGTAAAGGATTTAGAAGAAACCGGTAAATTAGGATTTACTCAAGGAATTACCAGAATCTTTGTACAGGGATTAAAACAATTAGACGTAAATATGCGACCGTTGCATTGTACAGATATTAAGCGTGAAACAGTTTATATTAAAGATCAGGATACATGGGAAAAAGAGGATGCCGAAAAGACAAAATTGAGAAACGTAATAAAACAACTCGCTAGAAAAAATTTAAAAATATTACCCGAATGGCAGGCAGAAAACCCCGATTTTCGTTATTTAGACACACCACAAAATAAACAATTTATGCAAATATCATTAAGTTCTCTAGGATCGGAGTTTGATGATGAACAAGAAAAAATGGATGAAAAGATTATTAGAAATGTATTGAAAGAAGTAGTTTTAGATAAAAAGGTAATGCCTACTATTAAATAATATTCGTAATTTTTTATTTATTATAATCTTTATTATAATAAATAATGAGTAATAAAAAAATAATTATTTTTGTTCATACATGCAAAGCATTGTATGAAGAAAGGGCAAAAGTTATTAAAGAAACATGGGCAAAAGATAGGGCAAATATAATTTATGTTACAGATGATCCTTTATGTAAGGAAGACAATTTTATTTATTTAGGTCCATATCGTAGAGGATTTGATCCAATTATCATAACAAAAATATTTGAATTATATTTAAATAAATATAGTGATTATGACTGGTTTATGTTAATGGATGACGATGCCTATTTGTTCGTGGATAAATTAACAGAATATTTAGAATATTTTGATGAACGTGATAGTTATATGATTGGCGATTGTTTAAATTGGATACCTTATGTAAATGAATTACCAGAAATAGCATTTCAAAAAAAATTAGATTATAATTCATGGTTTTCAGGCGGTCCAGGTATTGTTTTTTCAAAATCAGGTATAGAAAATTATCTTCGAATGATATATTTATCAGAAAAAAACAACATTATAGATGGTATGAAATATGGATATGATTTATGGTTAGCTTATCTTTTTTATTTTGCTAGTGATCAGAAAGGCGTTAGACGAATACATTGCCCGGGATTTCATCAATATGGCGATACAGAAATAATAGCAAAATATCCAAGAGATAGTAAGTTATTGATTTCTATACATTTTAATAAAAAAATGGATGAATTAAAATCATTTCACGAGGGGAACCTAGGTTCCCCTCAAACCCCTCCTAAAACAAATTGAATTGAGAGAATAATATGTTTAGAGAGAGAGTATTATTCCTTTGTAATTTTATAAAGAAATCATTTCTTTATAAAATTTTTAATTCATTTCATTTTTATGGGTTCTTTTTATTTATAGATGAATATTTATTACTAACTGGTTTAGGATTGGGTATCTGGCTTGGTCTCCTTGCGAGGAGCACGTGTTCCCATTGGACGACGACGTCTAACAGTAACAAACTCGCCACCTGCTTCAGCTGTCTTTCTAGGAGTAGGGGTAGAAGGAGGTCCAGTAGACTTGTATTTACGTTGAGGTCTTTCCACGCGAACAGGTGCTTCAGAAGAATCACCAGCCTCTCTAACTGGTCTGTTGATGCGACGTGTCTCACACATTAACGATCCACCCTTAACTCCAGAAATATCCGTAGCTTGATATTCATGAGTGTCGCTATTTGACTTAATTAGAGTAAACTCAACATATTCTCCTTGTACCAAATACTTGTATTGAGAATTAGTAACTCGAATTGCGGAATAATGAATAAAAATATCCTTTCCAGAATATTCGCCATCATTTACTGTAATAAATCCATAACCCGCCTTGTTATTAAACCACTTAACTTGACCCAAAAGGCGGTTGGAATCCATGGCGATTGTAGTGTCTTGCTCGGTGCTCATCTATCTTATATTAGACTATACACTATATCATGTATTGTTTTTATATTTGTTTTTGTAAATAATTTATTTGTAACTAGATAATATATAATGAAACCATCGGTTAGTTTTAATAAATTATCATCTATCATTTTATTGATTGTATCGTTGTTTATATCAATTTCTTTAGGATCATGGAATATATTACCATTGGATTCAACACCTAAAACAGTAATAAATACACCTAATTCTATTACGTAAAAAGGGTTTTTAATATTGTATATTCAGGAGTGCTATCATATTTTAACAAGTAGCAATAGTTCAAAAATTTGTGTATTTTTTCATTAACTTGTAAACATAATTTTTCCAGGTTCTCCCACTCTTTTAAATTTTTGCGTTGTTGATTTTTAAAATTTAAAATATGTAGGTCATCGTATTCAAAAGTTGTATTATTTATTTTTAGATTATCCCAAGGAAGTTCTCTACAACATAAGTATAAATAAATATAACCTAGCGATATTAGATCATCTCTACAAGATGGCATGTTACCATTATGAATATTATAACTTACATATTTAGGAGTACCAATTATATTTTGAGAACCTAAATCACAAAGAGGTTTTTTATTTTCATCAATAAAAAATCTGGAAAACCCAAAATCAATTAAAAAAAGTTCCTCATTAGATATCATAAAATTTTGAGGTTTTATGTCACAATGAATAATGTAATTTTTATGAATAGTTTCCAAAATGTCTATACTAGCATACATAATTTTATTAATTTTATCTATTGAAAGTGAATTTTGATTACAATAATCGTAAAGAGATATTTCGTAGTATGACATAATTAAGTAATTAAATTCATTATCTACACCAAACCAATAAACAATCGGGGTAATTCGAGAACCATAATCATATAAATATTTTAAAATAGAGGTTTCGTTTTTCAATAGTTTAATAGGAGAATTTCTGTTTTCTGATTTTATAGCAACATGTTCTCCATTTTTTTGATTTATTCCTTTGTATACTGAACCAAAATTACCATGGCCGATTTTTTCTAGAAAATTATATTTTTTATTGAGAACCTTTTTACCATTCATAATAATGAATAATTATAAATAACCTTTATTCATATAATAAATTATATATTATCAATTATTAATATATATATGTGGACTTTTATAACAACAATAAAAAACAATTTTAGTAATAATAATGATAAGTTGGGATTGTCAAATTACCTATTACTAGTCGTTTTTAATATTATATATATTGTGACAATTGCTGGAATCTTAATAGTTAATTCAGAATATATTAATAACTTTAATATAATAGTGCATAGTTTATTATGTTTGTTTTTAATGTACAGATTTAATCCAATGCAAAAAACCATAGAAATAAAATATTATGATAAAGTTATTATTTTTAGTACAGCATTATTTTTGTTATTAAATTTAGGTATTGTGGAGTTTATTAAAACCAGAATTTTAGATGGAAAAAACCTGTTAATAATATCTAATGTCGATAATAATTATCTTCGTAAATAATACAAGAATATCTTCATAATTACTAATAGATGAAATAATTATGACAGAAAGAATTAATATTAATGAATTATTCGAGAACGCAATGAAAGACCCCACATTATTATCAACATTAGATATAGATAATTTACTAAAAACTATTGAAAATGATAAAAATGATTATTTAGAAAATAAAACAATGAAACAGATTACAAATGAAATTTATGAAACCATTCAAACGCTCGAAATCTCTCAAAAAATTCGATTTGAATATTGTCAAAAATTAGTAGGTTATCGATTAGTGGATAACGTCCATGAATTACATAAAGGAAAACATATAAGATGGATACGTGAAAGTTCTCCAAAATTAACAAATGGTGGAATAGTAGTGGATATTAAATTTCTAGATAATGGAACTCACGTATTATGTAAAGGCGTGACAAATAGATTTATTCAATTTAAATACGATGAATGTCTTATATTTCAAAAAATGACTTTAGAGGAGCAATTAATAATAATGGCTTACGAACAATTATTGAAGGGAACCTAGAATTATTCCGCAATAGATTATGATTTTTTTTTTCTTGTGAATCTACCAATACATATTTTGATTTTTTTAGTATAATTTTTTTTTTGTATTAAATGAAAAAATTCCTTAACATGATACATAATCTTTTGAGAAACATAAATATCAGTAACATCATTTTTTATATCATTGTGTGTTTTTGAGAATTGAATGAATAATAAATCTGCAAGAATGTATTTTTTATTATTATCAATAATATCATCACATAATATTGAATTCATAAATCGTTCAACAATAACGTTTTTTGATAAAGAATGCACATAAGATAATGGTTGTATATAATAAACTCTATCATGATTCATTTCATAAAAATAAGTATTATCAATAAAACATATTTTCGTTTTTTTGGGCAATAACGTGCAATTTATAAAATCATTGTGTTTTTTTCTATTTGAGGTGCGGTTTAATTCTATAATTTGATTATTTATTTTAAATGCACAGATTATTTTATCAAATAATTTAGAAGTAGTATTTAATTTATAATCAAAATATTTCGATATAATTTCACTCCATTCTGGAGAACATTGATTATTAGTATAAATATACAATTTATCACAAATACCCTTTTTCTTTTTATTGTAAATAAATTCCAAAATATAAAGAATTCCGTATCTTAAAAATTCCGGATAAAGGTCAAGTAATTTATTAAAATTAATCGCTTTGTTTTTTTGAAAAGATATTAATGTTCTCCATAATATGTCTAAATCTGAAAAAGATCCCAATGTTTCATCTAGATCAAACGCTATAACAATAGGCGTTTTTTTATTTGCGTAGTAATTTGAAAAACTTTTACCTTTATGAATAATTATTTCTTCATCAGTATTACATGACATTATAATATATGCTTAAAATAATATATTATAAAATTATAATTGTATTTACATACCTATAGTCCTGTAGATCCAAAACCACCATCGCCTCGTTGAGTAGTTGATAGTTCACTTTCATCAACCATAACTACATAAATTGAACATAGTGTAGGATGACATACTTGAACCAATCTGGTATGTCCATCAACAACATATTCATTTGTGTTATTTAATTTAAGACAACGAAAAGCACCAATTAGAGAACCACGATAACCACTATCAATAATTCCAGTATGATTAGCTAACATAAGAGGCGTTTTTGAAATGCTTGAACGAGGATGAATATTAAATGCACATGTTCTAATAACATTATTTTTAACATCACAATAAACCATTTCTGCTTTTACTTGAAAATCAATAAACTTAGTATCTACTGCTCTATCGAATACCGTTGTTTCAGGAACAAAAAGATCAAAACCAGAATCTGCGAACTTATTATCCAAGATAGATTTATTATGTGCTTCAATTTTATTTTTATAAATATTTTTTAGATTATCATTATTAGGATTTACTGCTACCTTTAATATAGCAAAATTATCAGAGGTATTATAAAAATTATTAACTAGATTAGAATAAAGATTACTAATGTTGGAATTAGTCATAATACAAAGTATAATTGCGTAATATTTATATTATTTTTTCAATTTATATTCCTTCCAAGTGATATTTTTAGATTCAACTGGCTGAATGCGTTCGGCTTCATGTTCCTTGTCAATATTGTCGGCCCGTTTTATAGCAGAATCAATGTATAGTTCCTTTAAAATTTTACCAACCATAACTGAACCTTCATGTTGATCAACTTTATCATCTTCAATAAGTTTTAGAACAGTTAAAAGTTTAGTCATAATGGTTAGGTCAAGCTCATTTTTTACCATTTTATTAAAAATATCGGTGTAATTATTAAAAAGAAATTTGCATTCATTTTGACATAATTCATCAAACTCACTGGACTTCATATTTGGGTGCGTCATTCGAAGGGTATCTATTTTTCGGATATCATCACGTATACAAGTACTGTGTTTTAATTGACGAATATTTTCTGTATTGTTTTCACAGTTCGATTCATCGATGAGTTTTTTTAAATTTAGTCGTTCTTGAGTGTTTAATTTTGACATATAATACAATAATTCGCTATTTTTCTATATTGTTGGTTATGTAAATACTAAAAAGTTTAGCAAAAAATAGATCCAAACATTCATTCTATTTTATTATCTTATAAATATGTATATTAAAAATGAAATCAAGCACATTCAATATTGTTGTTGCAGTTATAGTAATATTCGTTATTATTTTAACTATGTTATGTTCATGTTCAAAAGTCAGACCTTATTCATCCGAAAGCGTATTTACCAATAATTATCCTTATGAAGGGTTTTCTACTTTAGATTATTTAAATAAAGATAATTCCAATGATTCTGTTGCAAGTGATCATTTAATTAATCAGGGATTAGGGGATTGTAAGAAAGTACAAGGATTTGATGGATTATTCTGCAAACCTTTTGTTGCTGATAATAAAATCGATAAATTTGCTGATGCACAAGGTGATCCAAAAAACTTTGGAAAAAGTTCTGGATTATCGAACTCAAAGGGAGGTTTAATATTAGGAAATGATTTAACAAGATTATTACAAACCCGCGGTGGTAACCAAACTGGTGGCCCAGACCAAATTTGAGGGGAACCTACAAGGGGAACCTACAAGGGGAACCTACGGTTCCCCTTTAACCCCTCCCTTATCTATGGGTTATAATTGGTTCACTTTACACTCTTGAAGATTTAAAAATAGGAGTAAAATATAAATAATATATTTTACTTTGAGTATAGTTTTTCAATGTAATCTGCTTGTTCATCATAAAATTTTCTATTAGTAATTATGCATTCGTCATTATTGATTTGCTCTGCGAATTTTGTAAATCTTATATGTTCACGAATAATTTTTTTAATGTCAAATTTTGTTTTAAGCATATCTTTATCATCAAAATAATCAATAAAATCTTTGATATTATAAAAATATGATTTATTTTTTAAACAAAATATATCATACGAAGGGTCAATAATTAATTCATCATCTAAAACCACTACTAAATGACCTGCTACATAAATTGCAGTGTCTGTCTCAGCATTTTCTGAAAAAGCAAGAATCGCTTTTACTTTTACATTATTGTTAGTATTTTGTTTAATACAATCGTATAAATATTGAGCATTTGTTACACATTGTTTTTTAATACAATTTTTTTCCTGAAATTCTCTCATAGAGAGAATAATATTTGAAATCCATATAGTTTTGTTCATAGTTATTTAATTAATTTAAATTAGAGTATTTATTATTTATTATTTCAATTTTTTAATTTTTATTAGGATATGGGTTATCCTCTCTTTTGTATCCAAATGGATACAAAAACACGGATAGACCTTAAAGGTGTCATTTTAATTCTTCAATGGTGTAAAAGGGAGGGATCATAAGGGAACCGTAGGTTCCCTTATAAGGTTCCCTTACAAGGTTTTATTACAATATTCACAATATAGAATTCGTTTGGTTGTATCTGGCCCCGTATCAATATAATCCTCTACGATTTTATGTTTACAATTTTTCAAATAATTATTGATAAGTTCAATAATTTTTTTATATTCAGAATTTTGCAATTCTTCTGGTAGACCATCTAAATAAGACAGAGCTCTAGACATCAATTCCATATCATATTCACATTCCATTTCATCCGTATTCATGAAAAAATTTCTTGATATTATTATTTATCAAGAAATTTTTATGTTATTTTTTATATATTTTTCTTATTAGGAGGGGTTAGAGGGGAACCTAGGTTCCCCTCCTTACACGTACATCGCTAACAAACTCTGATTTTGTTTCTCCTCATTTTTAATTAAAATATCAACAACTTTCTTTGTAACAGTAAAAGGGAAGCTAACTTCCAATTCAATATCCTTACCAAATATATTCGAATCAGATTTAACTAATCTAAACAAATTTAATTTTGTATAAATAATTTCCAAACAACGTTTCAAATTACGAACACCAGCTTCCTCATTTGTTAATGCGGTATTCGAAATAATATATTCAAGTGTTTCATTAGGAATAATAATGTCTTCATCCTTGAAATTAACTTGTTCTTGTATCTTTGGAAGTAGATAATTTTTAGAAATTATTATTTTTTCCTTTGATTCATAACCCTTTGTTTGAATACGATACATACGGTCTCTCAAAATAGGATTTACCTTGCTTTCATCATTGTAACTGAAGATAAATAGACACTTGCTCAAATCAAAATCAATCTCCGAGAAATACTTATCGTGGAATTGACTATTTTGAGAAGTATCTGTCAAATGTGTAAGGATTCCAACAATTTCTTCCCCGCGTGGAGTATCACTAATTTTGTCTAATTCATCAAAATAAATCACCGGGTTCATACATTTGCTTTCAATTAAAATTTGTACGATTTTTCCCCAAGTGCTGCCTTCATAAGTATAGGAATGACCTTCCAAGAAACTGGCATCCCCAGTTCCACCAAGAGCAATAAAGGCAAACTCTCTTCCCAAAATCTTACTAATACCTTCCTTGACTAACGTAGTTTTGCCTGTCCCCATTTGTCCCTTAATAGCTATTGCCGTACCCATTGCAGCTGGATTTGCTATCCATTGTCCAAGCATTTGCATAATTTGAATTTTAGCATCATTCAATCCAAACACACATTCATCCAATGTTTTTTTAGCATTTTCCATAAAATCATGACAAACATCAATTCCATCTTCCATCTTTACTGTCAGATTTTTATATACACCAAATGGAATACGCATGAATGTATCAACCCAATTCTTGATTTTATAATATTCATTATCACCTGGGTCCATTGACCGCAGAACATTTAGTTTCTGAAGAGCAGCTGCCTTGAACTTTGCAGGCATCTTTGAATCAAGCAGTGATAGACGATACGGCTTCTCGATATTAATAAATGAATTGATTTCCTTGAGATCCTTCATAACGCGTAATTGTTGTTTATTTGATAGCTTCTTCTTAAAATAATCAATCTCATTTGTGCGTTTTTTATCATCATGAATAAGTTTATGATAAGTCTTGGCATTCTTGGTTCTAGCTTTCTTAACTAATTTTTTGATACTGCGATTGCACTCACTTACTGCATTGCGAAGAATTTTGCTCTTTGGCTTTTTCTTAAGTTGTGTGATAAGACTTTTCTTTGTTTCAACAAGCTCCAAATATTCTTGTTCGACATCTGTAATATCATGTTCCTCCTCTTCTGATTTTTTATTGTTTTTATCTTTTTTTATTTGCTTTTTATCCCTTGATTTTTTACTTGATTTTTTCGTTTCGGTTTCCATATTCTCTTGAGGAATGACAACTTCATCAACTTTTTCATAAGTTTCCTTCATGAAAGTGGCTTCATCTTCACTATCACATTCGGCATCATCATCTTCTTCATTATATGAACATTCATCTTCTTCTCCATCCATTTCGAAAACAATACTATAGAAACCCTTTTGCTCTTCAGCCAAATCTTCTTCAGTCATTTCATAGTCTTCCTCTTCATCATCTTCTTCGTCAGAATAGTCATAATCTCTTCTCTTTTTTTGCTTATTTCTCTTGGGACGAGTTTTTTCTTTGGTAGATGCCTTCTTCTTTTTATCGGATTTTTTCGAAGTTTTCTTGGATTTTTTATTTTCTTCTTTTTCACAATCCTTTATACGTTTAGACATGTATTTAGATGGGAATATCTTGGAAATAAATTTGCGTAATTCTTGTTTATCCATTTGTTCATCATCATCGTTTTCATCATCATCTTCTTCTTCAGATTCTTCATCTTCTGATTCATCATCTTCATCATCATCGCAATCATCGGATTCATAATCGTCAGAATCTTCATCATCTTCTTCTTCATCTTCATCGTCTTCGTCTTCATAATCTTCAGAATCGTCATCATAATCTTCATCTACGTCTTCAATACGTCTTCTTCTACTGGATTTGCTATTTTTATTACTTCTCTTTTTATTCTTTTTAGGTGGAACATATGTTGAATCGCTATCGTCTTCTGAACTTTCATCTGTCCAGGTTTCAGATTCATCATCAGAAGAATCAGGTTCGTTCTTTTTAAGTTTTGTATTCTTATTAGTAGAACGGATGTTCTTCTTATCAGATGAAATCTTGGGCATTGTTATAAATTTATATCACAGTAACTTTAATTGATTTTGATAATATATTTTTCCAAAACAAAATCAATTTTTTATAGGGGAACCATTGGTTCCCCTATGACCCCTCCTTAATTAAAATATTATGATGCAAACTTTTAGAAAATAATATGATGTTTGGATGGAAATTATATCATAAATTATATTGTAAATTATATCATAAATTATAATAAAAGGAGGGGTCATAGGGGAACCATTGGTTCCCCTACAAAAAATTGAAATATAAACAATATAAATAATATATTCATAATAGTATAGGGAAATAATAATAGAATGTCGTCACATCGTTCTAGAATGAATGATTTTAAACCTCCCTCCAAAATTATTGGTGTACAGTTCAGTATGTTATCGCCAGAAGAGATTCGAAAAAACTCTGTAGTTGAAGTAACATCTCGCGATACATACATAAATAATAAACCAATAGCAGGAGGATTATTTGATCCAAGAATGGGTGTATTGGAACCAGGATTGATCTGTCCAACTGATGGATTTACCTATATTGATACACCCGGTTATTTTGGACATATTGAGTTGGCTCGCCCGGTATTCTTCATTCAACATATTAAAGAGATTATGAAAATATGCAAATGTGTTTGTTATAAATGTAGTAAACTATTAATAAATAAAAATCAGCATAAACATATCTTAGATAAACAGGGGTCAGATCGTTGGGATTATGTTACTGCTGCATCTGAAAAAGTAAAGCGTTGTGGTGATTCATCTGACGATGGATGTGGATGTAAAAAGCCTGAAAAAATTAAATTAGATGGTATGTCGACTATTATTGCTATTTGGGAAAATATTGATACCGATGCTGAAGGAGAAAGCAAAAAGATTACGCATAAACTAACACCCGAAATCATCTTGAAGATTTTCAAGCGTATTTCAGATGAAGATATTTCCTTTATGGGATTCAGTCCTCTATGGTCGCGTCCGGAATGGATGGTTTGTCAAGTACTACCGGTTCCTCCCCCTGCTGTTCGTCCATCAGTAAAACATGACGCACAGCAACGTAGCGAGGATGATTTGACACATATATACAGCAATATCATAAAAACAAATAAAGATTTGGCAGAAAAAGTTGCGAATAATGCATCTCCTAATGTAATCGAAGGTTTGACTACAGTTTTGCAGTATTTTATAGCTATGATTGTAAATAATAAAGTGAAAGGTGCTGTTCCGATGGCACAGCGTAGTGGACGTCCTTTGCAATGCATTATGGGTAGATTGAATAGTAAAAATGGTCGTATTCGTGGTAATCTTATGGGTAAACGTGTTGATTTTAGTGCCCGTTCAGTTATTACTGGTGATCCAAATCTATCTATTCGGCAATTAGGAGTTCCTATGAAGATTGCAATGAATCTTACCAAGCCAACTACAGTTAATAATAGAAATCGAGATTTCTTGATGAAATTAGTACAAAATGGTCCAGAACAATACCCGGGTGCGAAGATTTTGGAACGCAGGAATGGTGAGAATATTTCTTTGCGATATGTTGATCGTGGTTCTATTCGTTTGGAAAATGGAGATGTGGTCCATCGTCATATGATGGATGGTGATGCGGTTTTATTTAATAGACAACCAAGTTTGCACAGGATGTCTATGATGTGTCATATCGTGAAGATTATGCAGCGAGGTGATACTTTTAGAATGAATGTTGGCTGCACAAAGCCTTACAACGCGGATCAAAATTTTGGCTGCATAATTGCAGCCAATTATTAAGAAGCCATTAAGGTTCGCAACAGGGAGCGTTAAAAGCGTGAAACTCCCTAGTAAGTAAATTAATGAATTTTTGAGGAAATAATATAAAAAAATATCTCTCTCTAAATTATATGGTATCCGATACAGAACCTTTAGGCAAAACTCAAAAAGTTTGTTCAAGATGTGGTGAAACAAAATCGCTCGATAGAATCGTTAAAAACAGAAATGTTTGCAAAGATTGCTGCAATACAAGAAAAAAGGAAAAATACAAGGCATTAGTTATTGATAATGAAACCAATCAAACCTGCACAATTTGTGCCAAATCCAAACCTCAAACTAGTTTTATAAAACGTCGCACAGTATGCAAAGATTGCAATAATGAAAAACGTAAGGAAAGATATAATTCTAACGAAGAACATCGTAAGAAAGTTATCAAACAAGCGTCAGAGTTTAAGCATACTAAAGTTATTGAACGACGTAATAAAAAGATGGAAGAGATTGGAGAAGGTAACAAAAAATGCAGTGTATGTTCTAAAATTAAATCTAAAGACAGATTTCGTCATAATCGTTTGCGATGTAAAGATTGTGAACGTGATGATCCTATTGAAAAATTCAAACGAAATGTGCGAAGCCGTATACATACTGCCTTAAAACAAAATAAGGAAATGCATACAGTTAAATATTTGGGCTGTACTTCGTCAGAATATTTACAATGGATTTTAACATATGATGTAAATTATAATCTTGATAACCATGGAAAAGTATGGCACATTGACCATGTAATTCCTTTGTCAAGATTTAATCTTGAAGATAAAGAAGAACAGATGATTGCGTTTAATTGGAGAAATACTATGCCTTTATCAGCAAAAGAGAATCTATCGAAAAACGCGAAAATTGTTAAACCACAGATTGAACAACATTTGAAATACCTAAAGGATTATCATGAAGAGAAGAATATAGAATTACCTCAAAAATTTATTGATTTATTTGCAAAACACCTTGATGCGGGAATCCCCTTAGAGCCTTCACTACCACTCCAACTTGGAAACATTTTGGAGGAACACGGTTAATAGCCGTACCCAATGGTAATAATGTGAAGGATTGGGCAATCCGCAGTGTTACTGTCTACGTCCGTTATGGTAGGATATGACAGGCATTCAGAGACTGAACGGGTGTTCGTCGGTAATGAAGAGCTAACCACTCTGAACCGGCGTAAGATACAGTCCGTCCCCATGGGAAACCTTGGGGGTGCTGCATATATGTTTGTGGAGATTTTTGGACCATTTTCAAAAATCAAAAGTTCCACTGCATATATGCAGCGACGTTTGATGGCGATGAAATGAATATGCACCTCCCACAAAATGTTTTAGCAGAAACAGAGTTGAGACATTTGGCAGCAACACCATGGCAGATGATTAGTCCTTCTGCAAACTCACCAATTATTGGTATTTATCAAGATTCTCTTCTAGGATCTTACCGGTTTACTAGACCTAATGTTAAACTATCACCCAGAGACGCAATGAATCTCTTGATGATGTTTGATAAAGTAAATCCGAAACCACTAATGGAGAAGCGTGATAACAAAGAAGACATAACCAGTTTTGATGTTTTATCACAAATACTTTCACCAATTACATTAAAATACAAAACAAAATTGTTCGAAGAAGAAGAAGATGCAAACATTTCAAATAATATTTTAGAAATTCGTAATGGAAAATACATACGAGGTCAAATGGAGAAGTCGGTTTTAGCATCTACAACAAAAGGTATTATTCACAGAGTATGCAATGATTACGGAAACATGCAAGCAGCACACTTTATAGATGATTTGCAAAACGTAGTGACTGAATACATGAAGACAAGCTCATTCAGTGTAGGAATTAGCGATCTAATAGCAAACAAAATAACGCAAGATAAAATCATTCAGGTTATAGCAGAAAAAAAGCGTGATGTTCAAACGCTAATCGAAAAAATACATTTGGGTATTTTTGAAAACAATACAGCACAATCTAATATGATGGAGTTTGAAGGAAAGGTAAATAATATTTTAAATGATGCTAACAATCAAGCAGGTTCTATAGGACGTAAATCATTAAGCAAAACAAACCGTTTTGTTATGATTGTCGATTCAGGTTCAAAAGGCACACCAATCAATATATCTCAAATGATTTCTTGTTTGGGACAAACAAACGTAGATGGTAAGCGAATCCCCTACGGTTTTGATAGTCGTACCCTTCCTCATTTTAATAAATTCGATGATAGTCCGGGTGCACGTGGATTTATAGAAAACTCGTATATTTCAGGACTAACTGCACCAGAACTGTTCTTCCATGCAATGGGTGGTCGCATCGGGTTGATTGATACAGCGTGTAAAACTTCCCAAACAGGATATATTCAGCGAAGATTGATCAAAGGCTTAGAAGATCTTAAGGTGGAGTATGATATGACAGTTCGTAATAACAAAGGAAAAATCATTCAATTTGCCTATGGTGATGATGGATTCGATTCAACCAGAGGAGAAAATCAATCAGTTCCTTTGGTAGGAATGAGCACAGAAGACATTTATTTGCACTATGATATTGCCGGGATAAATGATCAGAATAGCGAGTTAATAAATATTTATAGCAAGGGCACACAAACCCGCTTAAGAAAACAAAAGGCAGCAACAAAGGAATTATGTGATAAATATATTGAAAAAATGATATTAGCACGTAAGAATGTTATTGAATCTGTATTTGGAAATAAGAATGAAAACATGGTTGTTGTTCCAGTATCGTTTCAAAATATTATAGCAAATATTCAAGGTCAACTTAATTTGAATTCTAATTCTATTGTTGATATTACTCCTTTAGAAGCATTTGAATTAATTGAAGAGTATTATGGAAAGCTTAAGCGTCTAACGTATGTACAACCTCAATCATTATTTGAAATCCTCTATTACTATTATTTGACACCAAAGGATTTGTTGGTAAATAAGAGATTTCATAGAGCAGCAATTATCATGTTATTAGAAAATGTTGTTTTAAAATACAAACAAGCAATCGTTCATCCTGGAGAAATGGTTGGTGTTATTGCAGGTCAGTCAATTGGTGAACCTACAACGCAACTCACACTTAATTCGGTAACATATGAAACAGAAATTGCTGTAAGAAATTCAAGAAAAGAAATACAAATAATGCAAATTGGTAAATTTACTGAAAATCATATTCAATCTTCTAAAAGGATTGATTATATGGAAGATAAAGATACAACATATGCTGAACTTTCTGAATATTATGAAGTTCCTTGCTCAACAGAGGATGGACAAACAGTTTGGAGAAAAATAGAAGCAGTAACACAACATCCTGTAATCAATGAAGATGGAACAAATACTATGTTGAAGGTTACTACTGCTGGTAATCGCGAGATTATAGCTACTAAAGCAAAATCATTCTTACAACTTATTGATGGTAAGATACAAGCAGTAAATGGAAAGTCTTTGAACGTTGGAGATTACTTACCAGTTTCTAAAAAAGCCTTGGAATATTATGAAATTTCAGAATTAAATTTACGTGAATTATTGCATCCATCTGAATATCTTTATGGGTCTGAATTAGAAAAAGCAAAGACAGTTATGCATGAAACTTACTGGTGGAAAAAACATGCAAATAAAACATTTACACTCCCTCATTCTCGTAGTGATTCGGTTGTAACATTGGTTAGTGCCAAAGTAAAACCAGGAAACAAAACAAAAACAGTGGGAAACATTAAATCTAATTGTGTTTACATGAAACTTACGAATAATTGTGATTATGAAATTCCTGAAAATATTATAATGGATTATGATTTCGGTTATCTGGTAGGTGCATATTGTGCTGAAGGTTGTATGACAAAACATCAAGTATCTATTTCAAATAATGATGATGATTATTTAATTCCAATTGAACGTTGGTGTGAGAAGCATAATATTACAACAAAGGTATATAATCAGAAAGATAAAATTCGAGAAGGTTGGACAAGTCAAGATATTCGTATATATAATACTTTATTGTGTAGAATTTTATCTAAATTATCTGGCAATTTAAGCCATAATAAATTTGTTTCTGATAAAATTATCTTTTCAAACAAAGAATGCATACTTGGGTTTTTGGATGCTTATATTGGAGGTGATGGTTGTGTTCATCAGCGTAAATCAAAAACAAATGATAGAACTCGTTCAGAAACAATTGGTATAACATCAGTATCATATACACTTCTAATGAATGTTCAAATTATGTTAAAGAACCTGGGCGTTATTGGAAAGATATACAAACCTAAGAAAATAGAGAAAAACAATCGAGGCACTAAATCAGAAAATATTAAACAACATTATGAACTTATTATTGCAAATCAACAAGCACAAAAATTAGCAAAACTTTTAAATATGAAACCCATAGAAAAACAAAAAAGATCTCAAAAATTATTATCTGAAACATTTAAGTATGAGTATTGTATATCGGATTTAAAAGTACCAAATATTGTAGACGGAGTTCTGATAATGGAGGATCGATTCGACCGTTTCGTAGATATCGAATTCGATCAAATTGTATCAATCGAGGAAGTATCAAACACAACAAATTATGCATACGATTTAACTGTTGAGGACACAAGAAATTTTGATTGCTATAACGGATTGTGTTTAAGAGATACTTTCCATTTATCGGGGGTTTCTTCAAAATCTAACGTGACACGTGGTGTGCCTCGCATTGAAGAAATTCTCAGATTAACAAAAAATCCTAAGAACCCATCTCTTACTATTCATCTTAAGCCACTCGATGAGGGTGAGCAAGATAAGGCAACAAAATATGCAAATATGTTACAACATACAAAACTAGTGGATGTTATAAAATCAGTACAAATCTGTTTTGATCCCAATGATAAGGCAACTACTATCATGGATGACAGTTTATTGATGGACCAATTTTATGAATTTGAAAATATGATGGAGGAATGCTTAGAAACATCATTAGATAACAGTGTTCAAAAATCTAAATGGATTATTCGTCTTGAATTAGACGCGGACTCACTTTTAGATAAAAATATCACTATGGATGATATTCATTTTGCTATTACAAATAGCCATGGAAATGATATTTCATGTGTATATTCTGATTACAATGCTAATAATCTAGTATTTCGAATTCGAATAAATAGCAGCGTTTTCAATAAGGGTAAGAAAAAGGGAATACCTGAGACACTTGATCAATCTGATGAAATTTATATGTTACGTAATTTCCAAGAGGGTCTATTAAATAATATCGTACTTCGTGGCGTGAATGGTATTGTAAACGTAAACCCTCGTAAGATGAAGAATAATGTTACAAGAGACGAGGGTAAATATGTTGCAAAAGACATATGGGTTTTGGATACTACAGGAACAAATCTGATGGATGTATTGGCAATGGACTTTATCGATTCTAATCGAACATACAGTAATGATATTAAAGAGATATTTGATGTTCTAGGTATCGAAGCTGCAAGACAGATTATTTATAATGAATTCTTTGAAGTGATGGAATTCAGTGGTGTCTATATTAATTATCACCATTTGAGTTTATTATGTGACCGAATGACATCAACACAGAACATGGTATCTATATTTAGATCAGGAATATTGAAGGATGATATTGGACCTATTTCAAAAGCAACATTCGAGGTTCACACAGAAGTATTATTGGATGCTTCTAGACATGCAGATTTTGACCATATGCGAGGCGTATCCGCAAATGTTATGATGGGTCAAATGGGTGTATTTGGAACTGGTTCATTCCAATTAGTTTTAGATATGGAAAAGATGAAAACTATGGAAGACGAAGATGTAGATATGAAAAATAATAATCAAGAGATTGAAAGGATGTTTGGTAAATTGGATGATTTTAGCGATATTTGTTCTAAAAATAAAATAGAGATTGCAAATAATTTGAGTGCAATTCGTCCAGTAGATAATGGCGAATGTACAGATGATAATTATGATATTGGGTTCTAATGAAGGGGACTGCCGTCCCCTTCAGATCCCCTGCTATAAAAATGTTTTTTATTTTACTAAATTAGGGAGGGATCTTAAGGTCTATCCGAGGATTTGTATCCAATTAGATACAAATCTTCGTTAGACCCGTATCCTTTTCGTGCATAAATATATTTATGCACGAATAGAGATAAAGGGAACCGTAGGTTCCCTTAATAGGGAGGGGTAAAGAAGTCACTACGTGACTTCAGACCGGATAGCACGTATTGCTATTTTGGAACCGTAGGTTCCCCTTGTTCTTTGAGAGGAACTTTATTAGAGAAGTTTTGATAAAAGCCAGAATTTTTTGATGGATTCGCTATCTCATAAGTAATATTGTTAACATATTTATTATTTTGAAAAGGTACTAAACCATCATAATACTCATCTGTTAAAACAGAATTCAACAGTAACACTTCATCATCATTAACACTATAATCTATATCAGACATATTCAAATAACGCTTATTGTCTAACATGAATAATCGAACGCGTTTATAACGTATTAATTCATCACATATCCTAGCATAATACAATGTATCATTATCAACCTCTTTATTTACTAAATTTTTTATAGGAAAACAAGCCTTTCCGTGGCGTTTTAAACAAAAGGATTTAATATCACACGAAGATTTTGTTCCACAATTAGATAGTTCTCCAATCTTTTCTTTAATTTCCGCATCAATATCCCCAACAAACGAAAAAACATTATTAGTTAAATGTCGTATTAAAATATTTAATTTCTTCATTTTTAAAGTATACAAGTATTGCTGACTATCCAATATAGATATTATTTTTTCACGAATTTCTCGATAATTATAATCATTTAATAGATTTCGTATACCTGTTCTAAACGAAACATAAAACTGGGATTCCAACCGAATATCGCGAACCGTAGTTAAACGTATCTCATCTTCTTCGCTAATAGTGGCAAGAGTAGAATCTATAATTCCGTCTTTGTAACCCAAACCTTTTGTAACTACCAAACCATCAGCAAATGTATCTGCTATCGGATCGCTTATTTGTACAAATTGATTTGTTTCAGTGAGTAATCCAACTATTAGATCATCTTCAATTACTTTTATTATTGGTTTGCATAAAATTTTACCATTTGAATCCGAGCTTATTTTATTTAATAAATCTCGAGTAGATACATAGTCCATTGTTTCTACAGAATTCATAAAAATCATATCAATATCTTTTATCTGTTTTGATGGAAAACAAGGTAGATAAATAGTTTTATTATCTAAAGTGGTTGCCATTAATGCAATTATTTTGCCATTATAATTCATTACCTGTGATTTAATAGTAAATCCTATATCTCCCAATCTCTTTTTTAAAGAGATAGCAGAAATATTTTCTTTTATTGTATACATTTGAGGTCTTGTTTTTATTGGTTTACATTTTCTACTAGATACTTCTATAATCATATTGAGAACTTTATGAATATTCTTTAATTCTTCAGTACTTCCTAGATTAGTAAATATTTTAATAGGGCCTTCTGTTTGTCCTGTTTTTTTATTTTCCTTTCCTTCATATAAATAAATAGGTTCGTAATAATTATCGTGTTTTAATATCAAAATTGTTCCCCGATCCTTTTTATAAATATTTTCGGAATAGACATTTGTAGGGCAAAGTATATCAATATTATTTGTAATATCGTTATGTGGTATATCCATAATGACCATATTTAATCCACCTTCAAATAACACAGAATCTTCAGAAGATATAATATCCCATAAATAAGTATGATCAATCATAGAATCCGAGTCTTTTAAATAATTTTGGAAATTTCGAAAAGACGAAATAGATTCTTTCAAGAATGAATATTGCGATGGATTATTAAAGTTGATTTTACTATAAAAATAGGAATCCTTGTAATCTTCTACTGTAATATCATCAACCGGATATTTATTAGGTTTAAATATGGATGTTAGAGAACCATTGTTTAATTTTAAATAATCATCTAATGAAATTAATTCAACGATTTTATTACGCATTTGTTCAATATTTAATAAATCGGTTTTTTTATAACTACTATAAATATCAGCAATTACGCCAACAAATGATTGATGGTTTGAGAATTCAACACCATAACGCAACAAAGGACGTTTACCTGATTGTATATAAGACGGATTGGATTTTACAATATATTTGTTGTTTTTTGTATGTAAAAAAACCTCCACAGAAATAGGTAAAAATCCCCATCTATATTGCGGGACAGGGTATCTTTCCATTCCAAAAACATTTTGTTTTGCTTGTTGTTTTTTTCTTTCTTTTTCCTTTATCACTGCAATATCTACGTTTGGTTTATTTAAAACTATTGTATTTTTTTCTTTCATTTCTTCATTTGGAACGGTTTGAAGAGATATCTGTGACTTTTTCCCATCAGGCCCTAGTTTATCAATATTTACGTCAACCATTCCACATTCTTGTCGTCTAGTTTGTTGTTGACTCATTGTTTTATTATTTTTAGATGCCCAATTTTTAAAACAACATGGAACACATAATTTTGAATCGGGGTGTGAATGAGAAGGTTTAAAGCCTGGGGAATGCCACACATATTTACCCTTTTCATCTTTATGATATTTGTCATCTGTAAATTCAAATATAAATTTACCAGGAGGAGGGGGTTTTGCATTATCTTTAATTATAGAATCTACGCCACCGCATTCTCCATTTTTAACTTGTTGTTTAGTTAATGGTTTATTAGTTTTTAAACACCAAAATCTTGGACAAATATACCAAAATTGTTTTTTAGGATCAGAACCATATTTTAATGCATTTGTATATGCAGCTGAATGCTCTTTATCTATTTCATTTTTCTCTTCTTCTGTTACAATTACCGGTTGCAAACTCACATTTGATTGACAAACACTTGAATATGCTGCAAATCTTCCTTCTGGTCTTTTTAAAATTAATTTGGGTTCTTTTTCTCTTAATCTTTTTACAAAAATATTGGCTTTTTCTTTTTTTTCACCACCTGATTTTTTTTCATCCTTTTCTTTTTCGTCTTCATCATTTTCATCTGATGGTAAAAATTTATCTTCGTCACTTTCATCACTTTCTTCACCTTCTTTGTCGTTTTCACCTTCTTCGTCTTCATCACCTCCTTCGTCTTCATCACCTTCTTCACCTTCATCACCTTCTTCGTCTTCATCACCTTCTTCGTCTTCATCACCTTCATCACCTTCATCACCTTCATCACCTTCTTCACCTTCATCACCTTCATCACCTTCTTCGTCTTCATCACCTTCATCACCTTCTTCGTCTTCTTCGGGTAAATATCCATCTATATCATCATCTTCTTCTACAACCGGTAAAATTTTAGGTTGTTCTCCTTCTTCGGTATCTATTAAATCGTTATCTTCAACATCTTCGCCTTCATTGTCAATAAGAATTAACGGTACTATTATATTAGGTTTAGCAATAACGTTTTCTATTTTCTCTTCTTCGTATTTTTTAATTTTCGAACATAATAAACTAATTTTAGAAATCAGATGAGATGAAATATCTTCAGGAAATAATAACATTCGAACAATACTATCAATATAAATATGCATTATTTCAATAAATTCGACAGAATTCATATTATTTATTTTTATCTGTAGTTTATTATCATATTGCGATTTGTATATAGAAACTGGGAATCCAGGATTATCTGCTATATCAACCGTTTTATTAACATATTGTCCATGCACTCGTTGATGCTGATTAAAATACGTTATAATTTCATTTTTTGCATCTTCTATTGACATAGAAAAATTAACTGTTAAGGCTTCTATAATATCTGCATGACTGTTTGTCCTTTTAAATACATCAGTTATTACAGATGCAATTGCATTCATCTTTTGATAGTTATCAACACGAATAAAATTTAAAATAACACCTTCGTTAATATCCATCCCGGTATCCATAATATCAAACAATGTAGTTAGACATCCAATAATGTTTTTAAATTTAATAACCTGTTTATCTGATGGAACAATAATTATAAATTGATAATTTAAATCAATAATTTCCACATTATTATCGGAAAATTTATCGAATCTTTTAATTTTATATCCGGATTTTTCCAATATTTTATTAATTTTAATAATGATTGGATTTACAATATTATATACGATTGTTTCCAAAGTAGATATTAAAATTGGTTTACTCATATTGGAACGTATACGAATATTTCCATCAGAAATAATTTCAACATAAACATTCAATTCTTCCTTTTTCGCAGTAATGTATTTTACATATAGGACAATTTGATTTATTTTCTTATTTTCCTTGGATATTGCGGTTATCTGTTTCTTTGATAACCATGGAATTTTTTTCCCATCTTTTGATGTAGATTCAGAATAAAATCGAAACATGCTCTCTCTTCGTTTTCCTGGATTATATTTGATTAATGGTATACACGGATAGTAAGGTGTCGTTTCAGACCCCTTTGTTGCATGTATTTGTTTAAATATAATATCCAATGGAAGAGGAATATTAGTTTCAGGATGTAAAATAATATTAAAATCAGTAATACCTTTATCCACGTAATTTAATTCATTCAGTTTACTATTATAAATATTATAAAATAAATCTATCGTATCGTATGATTGAATAGTTCCAGTTTTTATTAATACTTTATTACGCTCAATTAACTCTTGCTGTTTTTCTAAAAATGCCTCTCTATGTTTAATATCTTCTCTATACAATAGTGGAAAATATAACTCCAATATATATGATTGATCAATTATAATTTTATCCACGGTTGTTCCATCAATATAATATGCTTCTGCTGAATCAGCATAATCAAATATATCACCTACTCTGCAAACATAGATTACGTTATTAATTATTTCACCATAACTTAATAGCAAATTATTTTCAAATACATACAGTTCGTTTTTTTTAGAAAGTTGAAAAGCAGGGTTTGGATCATCTTTACGTAATTCTATATCGAATGGATTGCCTGAAAATAATAAATCCTGGTAATTAGAGAACCTTTTACCCAAAGGAATTGAAATTTTGTACTTTTCATCTTTATTTATATATTTTTTTAAATGTTCATATGTGTATACATTCGTATTTAATTTTTTTAATTCATCATATGAAGTATTGTCTAATTGTATATTAATGGCTAATTGTGACATTTTTTTGCCATCAAATAAATTTTGTTGCTGATCAATAATTTTTATAGGATCAACTGTTTGGTATTGTTCTCCGAAAATATAAATTTCTTCATAACATATTTCATTTTTTCCTAATTCATGAATAATTTTTTTCTTAATAGTACGAATAGTATCATCCTTATGTATTTGTTGAGAACTTATTAGGAATTCTGGTTGTGGATTTATAGAATCGACAGTTGATCTTTCAATATCTTTGCTAAATAATTTTTGTTTAATCTGTTCATCATCCAATGGTGAGGAATTACCATTAAATACAATATATTTAGTTGGAATACCTTGTGAATTTAATAAACATAATATATATTTTTGATTATCAGGAATCTCAATAAATTCAGAAACCGGTTCTACTAATTCAGAATCCATATTATATAATAAACTTATAAATTATGTAAGTTTTTTATTCTTTTATCGTTTATATAATAAAATGAAAAAGGCATTATTAATAGGTATTGATTATATTGGTTCTCCAAAACTATCATTAAATGGTTGTATTAATGACATAATAACAGTTCGTAATATGCTGATTGATGCGTATGACTATGATGCTGATGATATTATTATGTTACGAGATGATACAGCGGATTTTATTAATCCAACGAAAAAAAATATTGTCGACCAATTAACTAAAATAGTTACAAATAGTGGGAATTTAGAAGAGTTTTGGTTTCAGTATAGCGGTCATGGTTCTCAATTACAGGGTCAGAATAGTGAAATGAAAAATATTATTATTCCTTCAAATTATGACATAGATGGTGTTATTATGGACAGTGAAATATTACATATAATTCAGAAAATTAGATGTAAAGCTATTTTGTTGTTTGATTGTTGCCATAGTGGTAGTGTCTGCGATATGCCATGGTCTTTTGAATATAATAATGTTATTTCAAATACTTATTTGAAAACTCGAATAAATACAGTAAAAATCGAGAATCCTAATATTTATGTATTAAGTGGATGCAGAGATGATCAAACTAGTGCGGATTCAATAAATATATTGGATCAATCAGCTGGTGCATTTACGAATGCTTTTGTTGAATGTTTACGGGCAAGCCATCATAATATAAAAATAATGGATTTATTTAAAAATATTTGTTTGTATTTATTAAAAAACGGATATTCCCAAACGCCAATTTTATCATCAAGTAATGAAAACCCGACATTTATCATAAAGAAACCCAATTTTATTTTGACTAATATTCTAAAAATTTAATAATATAAAAAATTTATTATAATAAGTATACTATGGGACATAAATTTTCACGATTAAGAAAGAAACGTGCTTCGAATGAAGTTGTATCGAAAAAAGATATTATTATAAACGATTTGAATAAAATAGATACGAATCTTAATGAATTAAATAAAGAACTTGGTGAAATTTATATTAAAAAGAAAGATGATAAGGGTTATATAGTAAATGAATTAAATAATTTAGATTATCAATTAAGATTACTTCAGAAAGATGTAATTTTTCTGAAAGATAATCCGAGCAAAGGTAGAAATCTCGATAAAAGTAAATAATATTAGACATCATAATACGGATTATCATGAATACTCATCCCGCAATATTCCTTTTTATTTTTTTTATAATCAACCGGATTATGAATACCTGCTGCCTTTGCATTTTCCAGTAAATATTTAAAGTTCTCCCAAAATTCACTTTTATGCCCAATTGATTTTGTCATAACATGTGAAAGTTCATGAATAGCAACAAACATAAGAGTACTTTCATCGATTAAATTATCATTGTCTTTTTTAGATCTATTTAAACAGAAAGCCAATTTTTCACCTTTGTTTTCACTATAGGCAGTATACTCGCTGGTAGGAAGAGTCTCTACTACTTTTTGAGGATTATATCCCGCTACTAAACGTTTTACACGCTCTTCTTCGTGGTGATGATCATCCATATATTTTACTAATTTTTTACATTTTTCAGTGATACTAGCTAAAAGGTCCGCAGCTGCTTGTAATTTTTCACGTTCTCTAACGCAATATTTGTTACCATCAATATTTGATACAATACATTTTAATTGAAAGTCATCGGAATTATTATAATACATATAGGCACAACTAACTAAAACAAACCCTATAATGAAATAACCTAAAGCATCGTATTTATCCATTACTATATAAATACGGTGTATTTTATTATGGTGCAATATTTTTATTAATTGGCTTTCTTCTAGTGCCTCAGATGCCTAAAGGACGATATTTATTTTTATTTTTATTTTTATTTTTTGCACCCTCTCGTAAAACAGGTATGGAAAGGGACCAACGCCAGATAAATCCAGCAGTAAAGTAGAGAACTCCAGCAAAGACAAGTGCATGAACACCGGCAACAGTTAATTTGCTACCATTAGGAGGCAAACGAAGTAGAACTCCGGGAGATAGGAGAAAGAACAAAATAGCAGAATAAATAGCAACGGCTAAATTCATTTTATATATAATTAATATAAATTATTCTTCCTTTTCTTCTTTCTTTTTCATTCCCTCTCTACGTAAAAAGGGTAAGGAAAGAGACAAACGCCAGACAAATCCAGCGGTAAAGTAGAGAACACCAGCAAAAACAAGTGCATGAACACCAGCAACTGTCAATTTGCTACCATTAGAAGGTAAGCGGAGAAGAACTCCAGGAGATAGGAGAAAGAACAAAATGGCGGAATAAATAGCAACGGCTAGATTCATTTTATATATAACAAATATAAATTATTCTAAATAGATTAAAATATTTTTTCACATTCCCTTTTAAGTTTTTCTAAATATAATGCCTTATTACTTATAACACAAACGCACATGTTTTTCTTATTAATATATTTATTAATAACATATGTTATATTCTCTTTCGTAATACCTTTTATATATTTATCATAAATTTTAGAATAAGGTACTATTTGTTTAGAATCACCTATAAATAAATATTCTTCACCATTGTATTTTGTTTGTAATGATATACTCTCTAAATTCAATAATTTTTGCCCTTTTATATTTCCCTTTGAATTCTTAATTTCCTCATTAGTTACACCATTTTTCTTGATATCATTAATGATGTTTATTAATAAAGGTAAAACCCCTAAATTTCTCCCATTTGTTAAGAAATGTTCAAATTTCGTTTCAGTAAAAAACGTAAACTTACCTCCATGTTCATAATTTTCTACTTCACATCTTGTAGAATAAACAAGTCCATGCTTTTCTCGTAATATTTTCATTAATCTTCCATTAATTGTAGAACCAAGAATTACTGATAAAAGATACAAATAATATTTTTCAATAGAATTATGAGAACATGTTCTAAAACCTATGCTCAATAATACATTTGATATCTTTGATGATTGTATGATATTATATTGTATATTGCTATACATTTCAATTCCTAATTGCAAAACTGGCATTATTATTGGGGCGAACGGGGTTTTCTCCTTTAAAAAAAATGTATTTTTTAACATTTGCTTAATATTTTCCAAAGGAACGTGGGTAACAATACTTAAAAACATGTTACTAGGATGATAATATGCTTTGTAAAATTCCATTATCTTATTGTATTTCAAAGAATTCTTATTGTGATATTCTAAATCATCAATAGGATATTCATAAGAACTTCCTTTAAATAACATTCGTTCTAATTCATCGTCTATTTTAGAATATGGATCATTCCGTAGATTATTTAATTCTTCCAAAACAACTTTATGTTCTTTATTAAATTCTTCTTTGTTAAATATTGAATTTATTAACATATCAGAAACATTATATATTGATTTTGCTAAATAATCATCCATACATTTTATAGTATAACATGTGTATCGTTTAGTAGTAACTGCATTAAAATAAGCACCTATTTTCGAAAATTCATTCATTAAATGAACAGAATTTGGATTTAGTTTTGTTCCCTTAAAACACATATGTTCAATGAAATGAGATGCCCCTCGCATATTATTATATTCATATACTGGACCAACATTACAGAATAAATAAACACCAGATACGGGAATTTTATTTAAAGGTTGTTCGTATATAATTCTAAATCCATTAGGATATTTATGTTCTAGAATAGTCATTTGTAGGCTTATAATAATATATAAGTTGAAAACAATTGAATAAAATTCATGGATAATTATATTTATCCATGAATATAGATTATATCTAAATATCTATTTTACAGGAGAAGCACCAAGTTCTAATGGAACGCGACCATAATCGGGTTCAATGGTGCTTTGGTTCCAGGGTCCAATATCAGCCTTTGTAATTATAGGATCAGATCTTAATTGCAAATTAGGATTGCGAAGAGTTTGTCCAATAGTATCAAGTCCAATATGATATCCGGCTTGCAATAAGTCAGGCATCAAAATATCACCACCATTCATGGCATTAGGATTTAATGCGGACCATTGACTATTTGCATCTTTTGGTAGCAAATCAGATGGATTTGCTACATTTTGTTGAGAATAGCCAGCAGGTGCACTGGCTGCAGCTGCTCCGGCAGATACAATAGGAGGTTGTGTGGCAGTTGCAGGGGCAGTTGCTACAGTTGATGCACCAGATGCAACTTTAGATCCGTCAGCCATGCTATCATAAAAGTTTAATTTAGATCCAGAATAGACAAATAATGCCCATGCAAGAACTAAAAATATAATTAGAACTATTGTTCTTTCTTTTGTGAAAAATTTGGAAAATCCGCTAATGATCTCTTTCAACATTTATATATAAACGGATGATAAAAATATTTGTATAATTAATTTAAATTTACTAAATAGTTTTATTCATTTTCATCCACAGAATTTTCTTCATCATCATAATCATTCATTTCTAAATCACTCTCATCACTATCATCAATATCGTTTAACATATATGTATTTTTTATACGTTTTGCTTCTAAATAAGATGAAAGTGCTAAATCTCTAGCTATCTTAGCCTTTTTTCTGGCTTCTCTATACATTTCGTAATAAACTTCGTTTCTAGCCTTTATCTGAAATGGTTCTGCTTCTTTCAATTCTTCTAAATTAAAATCTATTTCTTCCATTCCATCTTTTGTGGAAATAATATTTGTATCAACAATATCTGGAATAACATCTTCATTATTAGAGATAGGCGTGTTATTAGTTTCTAAAACATTATCTTCTGGTATTTTATCATCAATATTATCTAAAGACTCGGTTACGACAACATCTTTTGTTAAAACATCATCTTCAATATTATCATCCTTAATTTCTAAAGATTTTTCTTCGTTACTACATTCGATAATTTGTTCATCATTCAAATTATCTTCAAAATCTTTTTTTATGGGTGGTACTGATGATTTTATAATGCATTTTTCAAATAGATTAGTGGGTTGGAGAACCATCATTTGTTTTAAATCCAATTCTATTTGAAAACTACGTGAGGAACATTTTATTCCCTGTATTTCAATAATTGTTACTACATTAGTATTATCATTGATAGATTCCATATCAACTTCGTTCTCATTTTCATCATAAATTTTTAATGCGGGTTTATTTAATACAGTATTAACACCAATACGGGCAATGTAATATTTTCCGGATTTGTATAATTTCAATGGCGATGTAAAGTAGTTTTCAATATCATGCAATTCCATATTTCCATCAAACCACTTTTCACGATTTTTATAAATATATTGTTGGCAATGATTCTCTAAATTTTCCATCCATCGTATAAAATTTTCATTTTCATTAGTAAACATTAAATCACAATAAAATTTTTTTCCTGCTTTGTTAAATCCCTGTTTGGTTTTGCATTTAGGAGGTTGTATATAAACAGGATTATTATTTACTAAACAACGTATAAAATAGTTTCCCCCGGATATTAAACTAGGTTTAGTAAGAATAAGTTTATTAAAGTCAAATGAATCGTTTGTGTCATGGATTTCCATTAGTAAATTACTTATAATTTGTTAATAAAATTTTAAATCATTTCATACGCATATACACAGATAAACATATATACCCTTTAAGGTCTATCCGAGGATTTGTATCCAATTGGATACAAATCTTCGTTAGACCCATATCCTTTTCGTGCATAAATGTATTTATGCACGAATAGAGATTAATATTTAATCTCCTCTCTTTTATGTCCAAATGGTGTATATTACGTTTGAATAATTGCATTATTATTTACTAATATTGTAATATGAATGAAAAACATACGTGATTCTTGTGCGGATTTTTTTCAAAACGAGGATATACGTAAAGTTATTAAAGACATAATGAAACCATTAGTAAACGTTGTTTATAACGAAATTTATTTATATCTATGGCTCTTATGTTTTTTTAATTTATTTCTATTTTTTATTGTTTTAGCAATTTTAGTATTATTGATGAGATTATCAAAACGGTTAAATAATTATTGCATAATTAATGGATAATTAAAGTCTATCCGTGGAATTGTATCCGCAAAGAATGTATGGATACAAATCTTCGTTAGACCCATATCCTATTCGTGCATAAATATATATATCCACGAATAGAGATTAAGTACAAAATAAAATATAATTAAAATATATATATGGCAAAAACCAGACATTCAAGAAGAACTCGAAGACACAGGCGTTCTAAATTATTAGGAGGGGACTCCGGTGCAACACAATACGCAATTGATACATATGGCGGTATTGGACAACAGCATGCAGTTAGTGCTAATAATCATACCATTGCAATGAAACACAGCGGTGGTGGATTACCGGCTTTAGCTCCTTCTCAAGTTGGTGGACAACCATTATCACCTGGCCAATATAATGGTGGAGGCATTATTGCTGATATTGCTGTGCCTGCTACTATCATATATACAAGAAACGTAATTAAAAATCGCAGATTTCCTGGATCTTCATCAAGAAAATCTCGTCGTCATAGCAAACGCAAGGGAAGACGCTAAACTATATACTTCTGTGTAATAATTTTTTATTATATATGTAAAAAATTATTTTCGGTTTTTTTTTGTTTTTTCGGTTTTTTTAATAGAACACTTTTTTGTTCCTGAACATGATTTAGTAGTAGATACCATATTTAATAACTTTTCAAACATATCATCATCCATAATTGAATTGCTATTTTGCTTTGATTTTATTTGATTGATAACCCTATTTGGTTCTAAATATAATCCAATAGGTATTCCCAATTCGGCAAATCTATTTGAATCGTTTTGAATAGATCCTCCTAAAAGCATACTATTATTGTTTTCCCTTTTAAAATATTCTCGCATAGGAAAATTAGCTGCAATTATTGTGTTATTAGCATCTTTCATAAATTCTATTGATTCTACAATATTTTGCATTCTATATAAATACTAATTATTTATTTGTTATACGATCTTTTTATATCTTGAGAAGTACTAATTTCTCTATTTGTTTTTAAATATTCTATAACATATTCTAATTGTTCTTCATCATTAATTATATTGCTTAATGTTTCTTCTATATAACTAAATGTAAGTGGAGTTTGACTTTTTTTTTCATACATCCAAAGTTCTCCATCACTTAATTTAATTTTGTTATTAGATATATTATTATCTATCATGTATTTGCGTATTTTTTCAGACAATTCAGATTTAAGATCACGCATTTTTTTGGTTTTTTCATTGACTATTTTTAGTTGATTATCTAATAGAGCCCATCTTTTAATATCTTCGATAAATTGAGCTTTTGAATTGATATTAATTTCCGTATTCATTTTTTATATAATCTTATTATATAATGAAAAAATTTAAGAAACATATAACTAAAAGAAAAACTAAAAGATCATTATGTCGTAAAACCAGGAAAAATATAAAAGGTGGTGTAAATCTTTATAAGACATTAATTGGTTTATTAGTTTTATTATCTACAGCAAAAGAGGGTGAGTCTATTCGTATTAAACCTCGTTTTTCTAGTTCAGTATTGAAAACAGCTTCTGGTGTACCACCTCCGCCAAAAAAACCTGGTAGATCAATAGTTTCAGCATCATTTGATTCTGAACGTCGAAAATTGACAGATAAACAATTAGCGGATATAGCAACAGGAGAAATAGGTAGAAAATTTCAACAGGATAAGGCAGAAAATTTAGTTGTTAGTAATATTGAACGTGTAATAGGCGAACATTTTGATAGAAAAATCGAAGATATTGTAAAAGAAATAAAAGAAAATAAAAGCAATAGTGATACTACAGAATTATTAGAAAAATTAAAATTAGAGGTAGCGGAGAAAGTGCATTTCTAATAAATAGATAACTAAATAGATTGTAGAATACTATAAACTACAATCTATTTACATAATATGGAGAACCTAGAATCTCTAATATTCAGACCATACATTCTTATTAAATGAATTTAAAACTAACATTTTATCAGCATTATCCTTCCAAAATTGTGCCTTTCTATCAAGCAAATTATCCTTTTCAGTTTTAGGATAGGATATATTGTTTTGTGCTTTCATTCTTTCTAAATCTGAATTTTTTGGTTTGGGTTTTTTACCATAACAATTAACACCAAATCTAATATAGGGATTTGCAAAATATCCACCATTTATGCCCGGACGTCCACAATCATTTTTATGTTTATCTGTTTTTTGTAATTTTTCCCAGGTAGATTTTTGTGTAGGAAAAAACGCCATTTGACCATCAGACCAACCATAATTGCACCATTCCGCTCCATTTTTATATGCTTCTTCTATCTGATCATATGTTGCTGTTTTTGCACCATACGAAGAACATATTGCTTGTGCATCATCGTATGTATATAAATTATTAGAAATATTAAATACTTCATCCTTTTGAATAGGAGAACCCAGATTTATATTCCCTTTAATATTTACATTTCCAGAGGGTTTCGGAACAGGTGCATAATCGGGTAATTCAGACCAATTAAAATACTTCGATAAAACGTCATACAATGATACACCTATTACATATTTAAAAAATACGGAAAATATTTGAACAATTAAATATAACCACATAGTTGTTTCAATTATAGATACTGTAATAGATTTAACACCACTACCCATAGGTATTTTAAATAAATATATTACCAAATAAAAAATAGCAATTCCTAATATTTGTATGATAATTGCACCAGGTGATGTCATGTCTTTTTTGAAATAATTAAGAGATTCTTCGGCTGATTTAATTTGTTCATCAGGTGATAAAGTTGAATATCCAAGTAAAGCTAACAATAAAAGTATCAGGGCTATAATATCAATTATTCTACTTATTTTTAATTCATTACTAACAACATAACCATCTGTTCTAAAAAATCCTAATACATAATAGGCAATAATATATATTGCTAAAAACCATAAGAAGTATATAATAGTAGTTTTATTAAATATATAAAAAAATAATCCTTCGTATGTGTTTGGGTCATTAGATACACTATATGAAGTATTTCCTGAAGAAGTTTGGGTTGAAGGTACAGTATTTATATTCCCGTTAACATTATAATTTGGTGGAATATATTTGTGTGTTTCATTATTGGCAAGGTTTTTTTGTGATTCTGCATATTCTGTAACTTTATCTTTATAATTTTCTATCATACAAATATATAGTATATTATAATAAGTTATTTTTTTTACGATAAAATAAACAGTATGACATTGGCGTAATAATTGACTCTGGATTTTCAACTATATTTATATTTCTATCATTGCAATGAATCCATTGATTTTCCGAATTACGCACAAATGCTGTATAGTGTCCACCCATTACACCACCCATATGATTACATATCCCATATAAGTCATATTTATATGAATCTTTATTATAACCACAAACATATTTTGATAAATTTAAATTTTCTAAAGGAAATGATATTAAAGAATTTAATTTTGATTGACCATCTGGACTAAATCGTTTAAACGTAACTACTAAAATCTTTGGAAAATTCCAAAAAGAAATCTGTTTCTTCACATTTTCTTTTTTTCCGGTTTTATCATTATGCCATGCATTGTCACCTTCTAGTATTTCTGGTTTTGTGTAAATATCAATACATTCATAAATATTAGTAGCTATTCTATTGTCCTCTAATATTGGAAGATCTAAAATAAAGAAATTTTCAGGTTTTAATGTAAGACTCGCATTATCATTTAATGAAATTATTTCAGAAACATATATACCATAAAACATATCCATAATTTCTGAATATTCTTTTGCGTAACTAGATTTTAACATGTCGTAACATTTTATAGCTAATTCATCTACTTTATTTTCAGTATTTCCTGAAATTTTCATATTTACGCTTCTTGAAATACTATTATGAAGGCAATCCATAAAAAACAGTAAAAATTCTGGCATGTCATTTTGTGCCCAACCAGTGAAAATATCCCTACCTTTAATGCTTGCTATTTTATGAACATTATGTACAAATCTATTTGGAGAAACAATGCCATTACCTGTCCACATGACCTTTCGAAGATCATCCCATTCAGTTAGTATTTCTGAATCAATAATGCTTGCTTTTAAATAGCGTTTGTGTTTTTCTGAATCTAAAAACTTATTTAATTCATATGTATGATTTAGTACTTGCATACATGCATTTAAAAAACACGTATTACCCAAATTTTCCAACCCAGTTTTTCCCTTATCTTTATATTTTGATAAATCCATATTTTATATTTTATATTCTGAATAAATATATATAGATAATTATCTTTATATTATTCAAATAGATGGATAATGGCACCAACCGTTTACTTGATGAGTTGCAGAGATTGTTTCAAAATTTAAATGGATCACGTAATAATAGAAATAATTTACATTCAACAGGAAGAGGTAATAGTGATACAGCAGAAGTTTTATTATTACTAACAAATATTATTAATTCATATAATGATAATATTCGCGATTATCAAAACAATACACGTCTTATTTTACGAATTTTATATTCATTAATTCAAAACAATTCAACGAGTAATAGAGAATCATCTAGATTATACACATTCAGATCATCTAGAAGTAATACATTAAATTCATATGATTTGGAGAACCTTATAAATTACGCAATATATCCAACTAATCCAATAAGATTAAATAATATATTTCAAGGAAATGAATTGCAACGTCCATCTTCTCAACAAATAGATAATGCTACTATAATATTTGATTTTTCACTAGCAGATGATAATATTCATACTAATTGTCCAATCACTCTAGATGAATTTCAGGAAGGCGAACAATTATGTAGAATAAGACATTGTGGGCATACATTTAGAAATAGTGCAATACAAAATTGGTTTCAGCGTAATACTCATTGCCCTGTTTGTAGATATGATATTCGAGATTATTTAATGAATTCTCAAGGAGAACGAGAACGAGAACAATCCAACACACAAATACCAAGAGAATCACCCAATTTACTATATAATACGCTACGAGATAATTTAACAAATATAGTTTCGGAATATTTAAATAGTAATTCTATTAATACAGATTTATCAGGAAATCTCATTTATACATTTGAATTTCCTATTTTTAGTGATCTTTCGTATAATTTACAAAGATAGTTTATTTATATTATGTATATAATATGCATAAGCAAGTTCCTGTTTATATAGAAATAGAGAAAGATAGCAATATAAAATATGAATTAAATAAAGATTTAAATAAATTGGAAGTGGATCGAGTTTTACCATATCCTTATTATTATCCTTATTATTATGGGTTTATATTAAAGACAAAAGCTATGGATGATGATGAATTAGACGCATTGATAATTACAGAAAAAAATTTAGAAAAGGATAGAATTTATAATGTTTACATTATTGGTGTTTTAATAATGCGTGATGAAAAAGGTATGGATGAAAAAGTTCTCTGTGTATTGGAAGATGATTATGATACAATAAATAATATAAATGATTTGAATAGTGAAATAAAAGAAAATATTTTTTGGTTTTTTTCAAATTATAAAACAAAAACACCTAACAAATGGACTGAAGTATATGGTTTTAAAAATAAAGAAGATGCGATTAATATTTATGAAAAATCTCGAATTGATTCTTCATAGTTCTTCGAAACATAATTTTTTATCAAAATATATAATAATGAATTTTTACTATATATTTTTATCAATCATATTAGTAATTATTTTATTTATTTTGTTAAATTATCAGCATATTAAACATGTTATAGAACGACAAGGTTTAGCAGATGAAAACTCGGATTACATATATCCAGAAGTAATTCATCATTTTATATCAGAAAAACAAAATCGTGAGATATTGGAATACGCAAGCAATCTATTTACCCCAAGTGTAGTAGGAGGAGGAATAAAAAACGAGGTAGATAGTAATATCAGAAAAAGTCAAACTGCATGGATAACCAAAGATAATCCAATTGTAAAGGAGATATATGAAAAAATATGTAACAAATATAATTTGAAGATTGAGAACGCGGAAGATATGCAGGTAGTAAAATATGAAAAGGATAACTTCTATCGAGAACATCATGATAGTTTTCCTTTTTATGAACCCGATTTTTTATCACAAGGAGGTCATCGAATATTAACCACACTTATTTATTTAAATGATGATTTTCAAGGAGGAGAAACAAGGTTTGTAACACTAGATAAAAATATAAAACCAATTAGAAATAGTGCAATCATTTTTCATCCATTAGAAAAAACAAATAAGAGGTGTCATCCAAAAGCATTACATGCAGGAATGCCTATAAAATCAGGTGTTAAATATGTATGCAATATTTGGTTTCGGGAAACACCGTACAAGTACGAAATAAATACAAGGAGTTATGAATATTTATTTAATAGTTGTTTATTATTCATATATCGATCTTGTTTTATTTAGTCATAAACATATTTATACTTGAAAAGGAAATAGGCAATAGTAAGATTCCAATGGTTTCTATATCCCTCTACTGAAAAACGACGTGATTGTTTGAATTCCGTTTTTCTCATTATGTATTTTTTCTAAAACCTTATCGAATAATAATGCTTTTACTTTTGATGCACAATACTTCTCCTTTTTCTTCATAAAAATTTCTAAATCAGGATATTCTTCTTCGAGTTTTTTAATTTGCTTCTGATAATCTTTAATAGCATTTATTACTTTTCCTTTATTTTGAGCTCTCATAATTTTTTCAAGTTCTAAACCAAATAACTGTAAAAGAGGTTTCATTATTTGATTTGTTATATAATGATTATAATCAATCGGAAGTTTATTTTCAATGATAAATTCCGGGGTTTCCATTTTTTCTCCTTGGAGTGCTTTCTTATCATCATTTACAATAAATACGAATTTAATGCGATCGCCAGATTTTGGTTTATTACCAGGATCTCGCTTACCAATACGTTGTGCTAATACATTATGACCTATTTGTTCAGGATTTTTATAATCACTCCGAAGTGCTTTTGTTATGGCTAATTTATCCATACTTACTTTTCCTGCAATTAAATTATTTAAACAATCATCTAAATGTTTTATAGCAGAACTCATATCAGTGCTTTTCATTAAGATATCTAAAATACCACCATAAACATCCTTCATGTAATCACATGAATCCCTGCGTTTTAAAGGAAGCCCCATATATTTTAATTTACCTTTATTTGGATCCTCTTCATATAGCATACCAACGTATCTTTTTTTAGACAATAGGATAAATGGCATAAGTGTTTTTTCATAAGAAAGTTCCATTGGTGGTTTTAACCATTGTGTACATAATTTTGCTGCGTCTTGAGCTAATTCGATTGTCATTTCTAAAGCAGGCTTACCTACTATTTTTTCTCCAGTATTTGGATTTTCCAAATTAAATGTAAAGAATACAGAGTCAGTGTCACCATATATGTAGTCGGCCTTTGTTTTTACAGTTTCTCCTGACTGCATAGTAAATATTCTGTCACCATATACTTCTTCAATTATACGTTTTGCATATGTAATCATCATACGACCTGTAGCTGTCGTGGAAGCAGCTACATTTTTCTCATAAAAGGTTGAAGTTCTAGAACCACATTGTCCATAAAGAGAATTCGCTGTTACTTTATAAGCCAATTGACGTTTATCTAGAATATTTTGCATGAATGGATCTTTTTCTGATTTAATGAGTTTACGAGTATCTGAACGAGCTTTTAATAGTTCTTCCAATATAGATGGTAAAATAGATTTTTTATTATTAGGTAATTGTGCCCAACGACATACTATTTTTCCAACCTTGGTTTTTTTGGCTTGTGCACTGCCTATTTTAATATATTTAAAATTATCGAATTCTATATCAATATACTGATATTCGGACAAATTATCATAAATATACTTACCAGACGAATCACGTTCACCCTTTTCCTTAATTAGTTTCCCATCTAAATCATATTCTTTTGACCATACCAAACTATCATGTGAGTAATTTTGACTAATCATTGATGAAGGATAAAGTGATGAATAATCAACACATGCAACCGGATTATCAATATACATTGCACATTTTGGAGGAAGAACTATTGCACCTTCATATCGGTCAAAATCATTTGATTTTTCCAAATCAGGCATAAGCATGTTGTTTTCAAGGCATTTTTTTGCTACGAAACTAGTCAGCTTAATTCCTTGTCCTCGAAAAATCAGGAAACTTATAGGAACACAACATATATTCGCCATTTCTGAATAACCAGTAATAGAGTCTATTTTATTCATCAAATGATGAACAAGGTTACAATCCTGAATACAATATTTAGCAACTATGGATCGATCCGAAGAGGAGCCATTTGCTAATCGGAAAATATCTTTTGGAGATACATCATCTTTTGCCATACCCCATTTTATAGATTTACCTTTTTCAAAATGTTCATGCCCACCTATTATCAATACATTGTATTTATTTATTTTTTCTTGACCCTTTACTATTTCAGTAACCTCTTTTCCACGTTGAATATCTAGAATACGGAATTTTTGTCCTTTCTTATGATATTCTGATGTATATCCTGATAATTCAATATGTATGAAATCATTTACATTAATGCCCATTAGATTTTGACTATATAATTCAGTAACATCACCATATTGTGGATGAACGACATGTTCAACACGTTTAATATCATCACTAATAAATAATCCTGCTACATCATCTAATTTATAAGATGATAGAATAAAATCTCTTCGGAAACTAGCATACATATCAATCTGTAACCGACCAATCATCTTAAAATAACGTAGTTCGTATTCTCCACTAGCAATCGCCATTTTTGTTGTTTCGATGTCATATTTTCCAGGCATATCTCTATTGGGTTTTGCAGCGACTTCACCAATTTGTCGAGAAAGCATCATAAAATCATGTACGCATTCATTTTCTTCCGCACGTCTAAAAAGGAATTCGTAATCAAAACCAAAAATATTATAACCAATAATAATATCGGGGTTTTCTTTTTGTATTAATTCAGCCCAATTTAAAAGCAGGGTTTTTTCATTTTCTACAGGATCAATAACTGCACCTTCAACTGGATCGCATGATCCAAGAACAATGCAATGATTTAAGTAGGGTTCCATTTCACCGTATTTCAAAAACGTTGATCCTATAAAAGTAACCTTATCGCCTTCTAATCTTGGAAACAGTCGCGTTAAAACATCATTTGTAATTTGAATTTTTTCATCTCTAGCTATTCGTTTCGGATCATCCTTATTCGTAGATGAGTTCATTAAAATATCTACGATTTTCGTATTATCTTTTGATGTTTTCTTTTGTGATTTGAACGATTTGTTTTGTATTGTGTTTGTTTCTTCATCATCTGAATCATCAATAGAATTTCCTGAATCAACCACAAGTATTTCATCGGAAGCATTTTCACTAGATCCTTGATTTTGGGTTTCATTCATAGATTCAAACATATCGTCTATTCGTAATAATACTGAATTATCCTCTTCCGTGTTTGCACGTTTAGCATTTTCAATTGTTTCGTCCATTAATATATTAATAAGATGTTTTACACGTTCCTTTGATGGTTTCGATTTTGGATATACAATATCGATATCTTGAAAATGATCATAACCAAAAGCTGTTAGTATAATCTTCTGCAATAGCATTTTTCCCTTGGCTTCGTCCAAGAATTGCGATTGTTTTGAAAAAGCATCAACAACATTTGCTGCTAACCGTTTATATGTTTTTACTGGAACAGGAAAATCACCATGACTACTACTAGCTTCAATATCAAAACTACATATCTTAAATGGAACACGATCCATTTTACTTGGTTCAGGCATCAATGATGAAAGTGGACATATATATTCGAAAGTACATGTAGTTGTATTGACTGGGGGTCTAATAATTTTATTCAAATAAAATGACACCCAACCGCTTGGACTTATATTATGAATATGAAAATATCGAAGCAGAGGCGGTATTGTTCCACTCTCGTAAAGGTCCAATGAAATTCCCTGAAAGAAATATTTTGTACGCTTACGGTCTCTAATAGTAGGATCAATCTTATTTTGCACATACGTATACCAAAGATTTTTTACCTTATTCATAACCTCTGTATTTTTAAAAGTTAGTTGAACAAATTTATCTTTCTTTCCAGCTGTAAACCCATATAATTTATTATATTCTACCAATTCGTATGAAACTATGGAATCCTGATACTTTTTATCAATTTTAGATTGGATATCACGAACTAATTTAACAGCATCATATGTTTGCCAATTATTACCAACCCTAATAAAGAAGAATGGTTGAAAATCCTTTATATAGATACAACATGTTTCACCTGATTCGTTTACACCAAACATCTGGATAACAAAAATTTTATCATCTACTTTTCTTTTAAATTTATGAGATTCATTGTCTGAACCTGAACTTGCATCATCAGAAACAGTTACTTCATCGTAAGTATTGAAATCAAAAAGTCGGAAATATTTCTTAACATTTGGTTTTCTGATAACTTTTTTAGTTGTTGAAAGTTCACTCATTTTAAAATTATTATGTGTTGGTTTTATTTGGTTTGAATTAAATAATTGTCATATTACTTAATTCAATTTTTTGAACGGAACCACAACTAACACCACTTGTGTAAATATTTCGGATACCTATTTTTTCCATTGTTTCATCGATTTATTCTTCTTTGTTTTTCCACCAAACATACGATTGAATAATGAATATACGCCTCTTGGGGGTGCCTCATTGTCTTGAATATTTTTATTTAAAAACCAGTTTTGCAATTCAATAGCAGTGCGATTTCCATTATAATAATGCAATTTACCACCATGAATTTTAAATATTGTAGGATAACCATTTGCTGATAATTTCTCACCAGTTAAATGCGTATTAATGGAATTGATTTTTAAATCTTTTGACTTATCTGAATCTTCTATCTCGATGAATTTATAATAGCCTCTTTTAAATGTCGGTGTCTTCATTAAATTATATTTCATTTTTTTCCATTCAGGTTTTAAGGATTGACAATGTCCGCACCAATTTGCATATATTAATCCAATAGTAACAATTTGTGGTTTTTTCTTTTCTGTTTTATTAGTAGTAATTTTTCGTGTATTACGATTCATATATATAACTAATAGATATTTTTCACTAAATAGATGTGATATATAATTTCTCCTAGTTATTATATATATCAATACATATGAAAAAAATAAGATTGTTATTTTTGTTATTTTTAATCATAGTCTTTTTAGCAGGATTATATTGGATATTTAATTCTAACATCAAACCTAACCATAACAAATTAACTATTGAACAAATGATTTCTGAAGACACTAATAAGAATTGTCCTAATTTATTAATAAAAAAAGGCAATGTATTAATGTTACATAATACTAATAAACCAATTGATGAAACAAATCCAATACCATTTGCTAATTTAGATGAATATATTTATTATTTAGAAGCACAGAGAAAATTAGGAAATAATTGTCCTGTACTTTATTTACAAGAGGAAACAAACGCACAAGGTGAAGATGTATATAGAATACGCCCTAGTCCATTTGATTTACAGGGAGGTTTGCCATCTATTACTGATATTAATAGACAAAATCCATTTCCCCCATTATCTATTAGTAATACAAGTAAATCATATTCTCCACCGCCTGCACAAATAACTGATATAAATAAATCTACATTATCGACACAAACACCTCTAAATGAACATTCTATAATTGTAACTGACGCTGGTCGTGATAATCCACCATATAATAAAAACGCATATGCTAGTTTTGATCCATACGGACAACATGTTGGAGTTTTTACTAATTTAGATGAAGTTCATAAATCTACGCAAAAATCCCAATTGAGTGATAATCCAATGGATCCTAATTGGGGTGGTGTTGAATATACTCAAAAAATGATAGATACCGGAAAATATGAGGATAATAACATAACCAAACCATTATTATTCCAACCCAAAATGGCATTTTTTCCAATAGATCCATCCCGACCTCAACCAAAAGATATTATATAAGGGGAACCGTAGGTTCCCCTTTAACCCTTCCCTTATCTCTATGAGGAAATACATATTGTAATCACCTGACAGAAATTAAGGTCTATCCTCTCTTTTGTATCCAAATTTCAAATGTTTGTAAATCACGCAGGAAAAACAGAAATGTTTGCAATTATACCCCGTAATTTTTCATATAATTACGACCAATCAAAAGTAATAATTACATATTTTTGTGATTCTTCGGGATCATTTACTACTTCTGTTGTTATTTTACTATCTACAAATACTTCCTGTAGATTAGTAAATAATAATGTTAAATAATCTTCGCGTAATTCATAACATTTTCTTTTATAAATTTGTTTTCCTGTTTTATTTGTTTCTATTATTTCATTTACTATTATTTTTAATTCGTTGGTAACCAATCGTAATATACGAGCTTTCTCCTGTTCTATGTGCTCTAAATACATATTTTTTAAATCCTGTCGAGATATTATCATCTTTATAAAATAATATAAAAATTTTTATATTATTTTTATGCTATTTTCTTCAATTTATACTATTTAATCTCTATTCGTGCATAAATGTATTTATGCACGAATAGGATATGGGTTATCCTGTCTTTTGTATCCAAATGGATACAAAAACACGGATAGACCTTAATGATTGTAAATATTAGTAGTAGAATTCACATAAAAAATTGAAAACAATCATGTATTAATATTATATGGCACAAACATGACAACAATACTTTATACTAAGATTGGGCTTTTGCCACAATGCGTACAAGATACTATATGGAGTTTCAACGTAGAAGGACATATCGAAAAAACAAAAATATTACTAGAAGAATTCAACTCTGATTGTACACTTTACTGTGCAGGTTGTTTAAAAAAGGTTCATATAAAGGATTGTTTTTGTGGATTTTCACAAGGATATTCCTTTTCAGCGGAATATTATTTTTATCTTATAACAAAAAGAGAACCATATCGTTATAATCATTATGGAATTGAATGTGGAGATTCTGATTGTAACGGAATGAGAACAAAAAGGTATAATTGTATTAACTATGATAGAAAAGATTATTATAGAAATTGGAGATATCGTTTAGATATTTATGATAAAAATGACGAAGAAGATAATGAGGAGTATGCCTACTATTATTACTGAATAAGAAATTTATGAATGTTTTCAATACATGTTTTACTTATTTTACGTGTTTTTCCATTAGTTTCACACGATATTCCATCTAAACATTTAGAATTGTTTTGTAATTCTTGAATTAAATTCGGAAAAGTGCCGAATTTTTTCATAATTGTTATTGCAGTAATTGAACTAATTCCAGGTATTTGACATAATATAATTTCACCAATGTTCTGTGGAGTTATATTATCTTTCTTAACCTTTTTAACGAAATTGCAATAATTTTTCGATGCTTTTTCTGTGTTTTCTTCTAAACATCCTGAAAGATCATTATTTTCGGATCCTTGAGAATATCCTCCATTAAAAGTATTCAAGAAGGGTTCTGTTTTATAATAGGGAATGTTTCCGCGTTCAAAACCACGTTGTAGTTTATCCGACATATTTATTAGCCATTCAGCAGCTTCTAATGTTCCTGAAACCCGATAAACACTAAATCCTTTAAAATAATGAAGCGTTGTCATTGTGGAATAAATAATTTTTTTATCCTTTGGATTGGATAATTGAGAGAACATTCCTTCAATTAAATATATAACAGAATGTGGCGGCAATTCACTAGTATTTAAAATCCGGTGCGATTGTTCACTATATCGACCATCCTTAATAGATGCTAACAAATCACTAAATGTTTTACGCTCAATTAACAAAACATCTTTACAATCATTTGTTTGTATCAAAATATCACCAATAGCTAGTTCTCTTTGAATAAGTGTTATATTTGATTGTGTAGAATTTTTTGATAATAATTCCTGGCATTTTTCATAAAGAGAATATTCTCGCTTATCTATTATAATTTGCATTAATAATATAATGTAAACGATAACATTATATTGTTTCAAAATATTGTTTATTCACAAAAGAAGATTATGGTTGACCTGCTCCTGGAATATGGAAGTATCTATTTGTTGCTGCAGTCGATCCTATTGAGCGAGATTCAGATACTCTAGGATTAACAGTAAATTGCATGCATCTCAATGTGGCACATCCGGATTTAGATGTAGGATCAAATCCAAGTCTAACGGATGACCACGAACTGCGTCCTACTTGATAAGGAAACCCAGCCTTTGTGTTTCCCCCTCCTTGATTTTGTGTAGTTATAGCATTGCTACCCATACGTGTTCGGCTTGATGATAAAAACGCATTACGTCCTCTTGATACTGGCATTATTCTAGTTATATATTTACTAAATATTTTTTTTATAAAATGCAATAATAATAAAAAACTAATATAGAAAATTGATTATGTAATAATATAGTTCGATATTCATATTATTTTAAAAATAACATGAATATAGACGACGATATTCGTATTGAAAATAAAAATGGTACAGAAATATATATATTTGATCCGTATAATTCCCTAAATAAACCTATTGATGAATATCAAGTTAAGCAAATATTACAAACTTACGGATTAGATATAGAAATTAATAATTTTGAATTATACAAGCGTGCGTTTATTCATAGATCTTATATTAAACGCCCAAATTTAGAAAATGAGCAAAATAATATTATTATTGCACCTAAACCAGATGGGTGTTTATCACTTTTTACTAAATCAAATGAACGTCTTGAATTTGTGGGTGATGGAGTTCTAGAATGTATTACTAAATATTATTTATATCGCAGATTTCCTAAAGAAAATGAGGGGTTCATGACGGAAAAAAAAATCGCATTAGTAAAGAATGAGGCAATCGGTAGGATTGCTTATGAAATGGGACTGCATAAATGGTTTATATTATCTAAACATGCTGAATTAAAACAAACCCGTACTAACTTAAAAAAATTAGGGTGTCTTTTCGAGTCCTTTATTGGATCAATATTCTTGGATTGTAATAAAATTAAAGTAAATGATGAGGATGGATGGTTTAATGATGTGTTTTTAACTGGACCCGGGTTTCAGATGGTGCAAATATTTGTTGAAAATGTTTTTGAAAAGCACGTAGACTGGATTAATTTAATAAAAAATGATGATAATTTTAAAAATATCTTACAGGTAAAAATACAGAAGGAATTTAAGATAACACCTCATTATATGGAAGTTGAAGAACATAATGCGGAAATAGGTTATTATATGGGGGTTTATCTATGTTTAGGGCAACCAACGCATAATGTAAATCATTCAAAATCAATTCCTATTAGTCATTTCTCATCTTATAGTGAAATACACCAATATATGTCAGAAAATGGTAAAATATTTGTATTCTTAGGAGAAGGGAAACATAAAATAAAAAAGAAGGCAGAACAAATTGCATGTGACGAGGCGATACAAAACCTAAATGGTTTTTAGGATTTAGTCTTTCGTTTGTGTCTACAATCCTCCATTAAACCTCAAATCATTAAATATTTTCATTACTGGTTTTAATACATTTTCATCGACAACCCTTTTTTTATTAATAACATCTTCTGGAGAATCACCTTTTTCGTATACCCGAATTCCAAAAAACTCACGTCGCGGATTAATCCTGTCATTTGCAAGCTTTTTATGAATTAATTTCTCATGTTTTCTAGTATCTTGCACATATACCTTATCTACTATGTGAAATGGATAAGGTACTCCCGAATCACCACAATAAAGACCATCTTTTCGTTTTTTAAGATTGCCCGTAATTCCAATCTTATAAATAGATGGCATATATTCGTTTCCTAAAATATATAACCATCCTGCTTTTCTAGCCATGACTTCTATATTAATTATACAAATATCGTAAATTACTATGATCATAATAACAATATGCTTTTGTTTTTTCAATTTTTTACAAAATTATGCTTCTTTGTACATTTCTAACATTTTCTTTTTTTGTTCAACATAATCAACTATTGGTCCCGGATATTTCACGTTTTTATATTTTGCATCATTATGAACAAATTCCCAATTATGAATATCTTTTGATTCTACGGAAGATAGTTCAGGAACCCATTTTTTAATAAATTCGGCATCTTTATCGAATTTTGCACCTTGAATCCAGGGGTTCATATCCCTATAATATGGTTTCATATCAACACCAGTTCCACTAATTCCTTGCCAATTTCCATTATTAGATGCAATATCATAGTCTGTTAATTTTTGGGCAAAATATTTCTCTCCATAACGCCAATCAGTCAGCAAAGTTTTCACTAAAAAACTCGCGACAGTCATTCTACCCCTATTGTGCATATATCCAGTTGTATTGAGTTGTCTCATACATGCATCAACTATTGGAAAGCCAGTTTGTCCCCTTTTCCATTTTTCTAATTGTGACATTGAATTTTGCCATTTTAGTTTTTGATAGCGAGGCTGATAAGACTTTCCTACTACTTCAGGATAAGCATATATAACATGAGCAAAAAATTCTCGCCATATAAGTTCTCGAATTAGACCATGGTTTAATCCAAAAGCATTCTTAAAAGCACTATATACCTCACGAATAGAAACACATCCAAATTTAATATAAGCAGATAAAAAGGTAGTATTTTCAATAAAAAAATCACGCTTTTCATCATATTTTTTTTGTGTTGTTATTGCTGTTTTTAATCGTTTTAATGCTTCGGTTCTCCCACCTCTAACTAATATTTCATTATTAATTTTAGTAAATTTTTGCATGGCAGTGGATAAACCGATTTGGCTTCTTATGGTTTTGGTAGTTCTAGTTAAATTATTAGGCTTTTTAGAATTGGGTTCGTCTGGTTTACTATGAATAACCTTTAAATAAAACGGTGTATATTTTTTGTAAGCTTTATTTCCAGTTACTACTGATCCTGGTTCGTATAAGTAATAATCCGAGAACATTTGACAATCAATATCATATTCTTTACATATTTCCTTGGTTTTTTCATCTCGACCTACAGCATAAGGAGTATAATCTTTATTGAAATAAATTCCATTGATTTTTAATTCAGAAATAAGTTCTCGTATTGCTGTATTTTGATTTTGATACAAAATAATTAATTTGCCACCATTTTTGTTAATATCTGATTCTAATTCTTCTAAACTCTCTATCATAAATTGTATGGAATTTTGAGAACGAAAATCATTTGCGTTTCCAATTTGTTCAGGAGTAAAAATAAAACACGTATAAAGATTTTTACATATCTTACCTGCTTCTATCAATCCTTGATTATCTATTATACGAAAATCACGATGAAATATAAACAATCCATTTTCTATTTTTTTGGATGACATTATATTATAATGTTATACGATTTTATTATGTTTAGTATGGATAATATCTTATAATTATATATAATTATTAATGGCAAAGGTTGTCGTTGTAACAACACATGGTGATATTCAAGTATGTAATTCAGCATTAACAGGTGTTGCCGAAGCATCATTTTATGATATTCCTGAAAACATAGATATAGTTTCATTATATGCAGTCCCTGCTAATGTACCAAATATGCTTCCTGGAAAAAACGTGGGAGATATTGTTCGTATAATTAACGAAAATACTTCACCAGATAAATTTAATGAAGCTACGAGTAAAAAAGATATGGTTAAAATAGTTGATCGAATTAGAGAACAAATAATACCTATAAATGATCAAGTTAAAGCAGTAAAAGATCAAGTGGAATTAAGAAATGAAGTTTATACTGATGACCCAGAAACAATGTCATATTATCATCATCCTGATTTATTGTATCAGATCGACACACATCCTGATAATCGTATTTATAATAAAGAATTTTTAAGAGAAGAACATGATATTCGAACGAAAGAAGGAAAATTAAAACATAGAAGTTTTAATTGGAAAATAAATTTATTACATACTACAGATGATAAGGGTAAACCTGTGGATTTAATGGAAACTTTAAATAGCAATGTATCCGCGTTAAGAAGTGCACCAACAAGAACAGAACTTACTACCACTAGATTAAGAAATATTATAGAATATTTAATATCTAATGGTATAAAAAAAATAATTATTATTGATTTATCATGCAATGTAATAAGAAGAGGGCAATATGGAATATCCGCCAGGGAAGAACGACATGTTGCAATTGAACATTCAAAACGGGTTACCCATCTACCAAGATCAGAATCAACCAGTTCATCAGATTCGAAAGGAAGGAAACGAGAACCAGATCGTAAAAGCAAAGGCAAAAGCAAAGGTGGGAAAAAAACTAGAAAAACTAGAAAAACTAGAAAAAATAAAAACAAATAAAACAAAAAATAAATATAAATATAATTTTATATTTATTTAAAATGGCAGGATTACAGGAATTATTAGATGGAGTCCAACATTCATTTTTAAATAATTACAATAATGTAAAGGAATTTTACATAAATACAAAAGAAAACATAGAGTTAAATTTTTTAAATTATAGTACTATAGTCATAGTAACTTTTAATAATTGGTATAATATAATTTATAAAACCAAATATGGGAAAAAAACGATTGATCATACGTCGTATTTTTTTAAATATATTTATTCTAGTATAATTAATAAAAAAATCGAGCCACTATCCACAAACTGGATTGCTAGTTATGTTTTATCAAAAAGTTTAGAAAGTTGTATTTTATCAAAAAATGCGGAAAATACTAATTACTTTGATAACAATAAACATTTTGATAATGAATATTCCCTATTAGAATCGTATGAATTTTTTGAAAATCCTTACAGGGAACAAAATGATAAATTAATATGCGAAACAAATTATAGTGAAATCTGTTATGCAGTGCAACATTTTGTAAATATTCGAAAAATATATTGCGAAGGTTTAGTTAAAATGAAATTAGATGATGATTATGTGTTTAGAGTTTTAAAAAATAAAAAAGAATTTACTGAGTTTAAACTTCCAATTATCCCTAGCAAAGCTAGATTTTTGAGTATTGAATATACACATCCAATTATGAAAAAGGAAATTGTAATAAATTTAGATAAAAATATTTATTTTAAGGGAAATGAAATTTTATCGATATCATTTGTTAAATTATATTTGGAATTTCAATGCGAATTGTATCATTTTGATGAAGATTATATTTTGAAGATAATGGATAATAATTTGAATAATTTTGAATTGGGATTTGATAAGTATATTGTTTTAACCGAGGATGGATATTTTATAAGATAATACTATATAATACTACATAATAAATTTTATGACCAAAAAATAGGAGAGGATTTTATACAAACATTGAAACACCAATAAAAATATCATATTTCGTTTTAACTGATTATGGACGTGAAGAACATTATGAAGGATTTTTTGTTAGTATATTTACTTCAGAAAATATTGAAAAAAAAAATAATAATTTAGATAAAGATTATGAAAAACTTTTTAAGTATTATAAAAATTTTGATTTATTGAATAATTTAATAGATAAAATTATTGAAAAAAAATTGTATATTAACTTCTTCAAGCAGAGAGCAAAGTCAAGATATTGTAGTTAGAAATAATTCGTTAGAAGTAGTTAGAGCTGGTAAATCAAAAAAACTTAAAAAATAAATACAAAAAAATATAAAAAATCTAATAATTCAAAAACACGTAAACATAAATAAAGCTAAAAAACTATTTAGAAACAAATATGTATATAATATACGGGCGTAATCACTATGGATACGGTGAGTACTCCTACCCCACAACATTCTTTGCATGATAAATGGAATTTATATTACCATTTACCACACAATAAAAACTGGGATTTAGCCAGTTATACAATTATTATGAATTCGATTGATACAGTCGAAAAAGTTATATGTCTAAATGAAACTATACATGAAAATGTTGTCAAAAATTGTATGCTGTTTGTTATGCGGGATGGTATTACGCCCATGTGGGAGGATCCTCGTAATCGTAATGGAGGATGTTTTTCTTATAAAGTAATTAATAAATCTGTAGCTGAAGTCTGGAAGAATCTTTTTTATGGACTATGCGGAGAATCATTGTGTGTAGAAAATAAATATAATAAACATATAAATGGAATTACTATTTCACCTAAAAAAAATTTCTGTATTATAAAAATTTGGTTAGATACGTCTAGTTTGCAGGATCCTAATGCGATTATACAAATTCCTAATTTGTTGAAGCAGGGATGTTTATTCAAGAAACATGAACCTGAATTCTAAAGGGAACCTACGGTTCCCTTTTAATCCCTCCCTTTATTTGAAGGGAATTCGAGAATACCTTTTAATCCCTCCCTTTATTTGAAGGGAATTCGAGAATACCTTTTAATCCCTCCCTTTATTTGAAGGGAATTCGGATATTTCTTTAATCTCTATTCGTGGATAAATATATTTATCCAGGAATAGGATATGGGTCCAACGTTGATTTGTATCTATACATTCTTTGCGGATACAATTCCATGGATATACCTTAAAGCATATAATTGTAATAAACATAATTTAATATTCGAGAGTAACTATGATTGTTTGTACGTGTAAAACAGACCATTTCCATCTACTACAAACAAAAAATTTCCATTTGTCGATACTATTGCAATACTCCAAGACAGATTACCTGATGTTGATTTTACTAGATCTATGTTTCCAGGATTAACTTGAAATGATGTTCCAAAATTAGTAGAAAAGTATAAATAAGTACCCGCAGTGCTACTTGTAGATGAAGCTGCATAATGACCTGCTAATAAAATAGATCCATTATCGCTCATAGTTGTAACAAATCCTCTATTAACTGCTGATACAGAAGATATAGTTTTCCAATTAGCTGGATTGCAGTAATTATTATTATAAATAATAGTTTTTGCTAATGATAAAAATGCAATATATTTTCCATCATATGACATAGCTGGAAAACACAATCCCTGTGCACCTTGGAGACTGGGACAATATGCATTAATACTAGTATCATAAGGTGATAATGAAAAATAACTAGCACCACCATTAGTAGATATATTAGCATATGTTGTAAAAGTTGTACCACTATTAGTAGATACATAATAATTATTATTATTTCCAAAATATATAAATTTGCCATTTCCTGAAATAGTACCCAATGTAATACCCCAACCTCCATTTTTATAAAAAGATCCTGAAGCTCCTCCAAGGAATGAAGTTCCAGTTCTAGTAGCTGTTACTATACTTGTCACATTATTATGTAAAGAAACACTCGGCGATGATGATGAAAAATTACCATTGGTATCCTTTGAAAATAACCAGGCTTGCCCAAATGGATCAATAATAAGAGCAGATTCACCATTTGATGCTATTTTACAATAACCATTACTAATAAAATTGGTTGCTCCAAAAATTGAAGCCCATGTAACACCATAATTATTTGAAATCCAAATATCTTGCTTAGGATTGCCTCCACATATCGACATATATTTGCCACTTCCTGAAACACTGGGACAATTAAGAACGGCACCACTTAAAAATAATATATTTGTCCATGATGTACCATAATTGCTACTAACCATTCCATTATAATAATTATCTATATAATTTGCTATCAATATGTATTGTCCTGTGTCTGAAATTGCGGCTGCGCCATTATTGGAAAAATTTGAAGCAGTTTTATTCCTATATGTTAATGCAATAGAATTTAGATTTATTATTGGTAGTGTTGTACTAGCAGTTATTTGATCAGAAGCTTGTGAATATATACCATTATTAATTGCTTGAATTGATATTATATAAGATGTACTAGAAGATAATCCATTTATAGTTATAGGTGAACTTGTTGAAGCAGCAGTTATTCCTGAAGTTGTTGTGGCAAGATAACCAGTTATTGTTCCTGATGGTGGTGTAAAGCTTATTTGAATTGAACTTTCTGTTGTATTACCTGACATAGAAGTTAATGATGTTGGAGGATTCGGTAATGTATTCCTAGTTATTCCATTAGACGCACTTGAATATGTACCATTATTAATTGATTGAATAGTTATTGTATAAGATGTATTAGAAGATAATCCATTTATAGTTATAGGTGAACTTGTTGAAGCAGAAGTTATTCCAGATGTTGTTGTGGCAAGATAACCTGTTATTGTTCCTGATGGTGGTGTAAAGCTTATTTGGATTGAACTTGTTGTTGTATTACCTGATATAGATGTTAATGATGTTGGAGGATCAGGTAATGTATTCGTAGTTATTCCATTAGACGCACTTGAATATGTACCATTATTAATTGATTGAATAGTTATTGTATAAGATGTATTAGAAGATAATCCATTTATAGTTATAGGTGAACTTGTTGAAGCAGCAGTTATTCCCGATGTTGTTGTGGCAAGATAACCTGTTATTGTTCCTGATGGTGGTGTAAAGCTTATTTGAATTGAACTTTGTGTTTTATTACCTGATATAGATGTTAATGATGTTGGAGGATCAGGTAATGTAATAGTAGTTATTCCATTAGACGCACTTGAATATGTACCATTATTAATTGATTGAATAGTTATTGTATAAGATGTATTAGAAGATAATCCATTTATAGTTATAGGTGAACTTGTTGATGCAGCAGTTATTCCTGAAGTTGTTGTAGCAAGATAACCACTTATTGTACCAGATGGTGGTGTAAAGCCTATTTGGATTGAACTTTGTGTTTTATTACCTGATATAGAGGTTAATGATGTTGGAGGATCAGGTAATGTATTCGTAGTTATTCCATTAGAAGCTTGTGAATATAAACCATTATTAATTGATTGAATAGTTATTGTATAAGATGTATTAGAAGATAATCCATTTATAGTTATTGGTGAACTCGTTGATGCAGCAGTTATTCCTGAAGTTGTTGTGGCAAGATAACTTGATGCACCGACAGAAGTAGAAAATGTCAATGACAATGAAGTAGTTGTTAAATTTGATGTTGATAAAATAGTTGGCGGGCCTGGTGATGTTGTGTAACTTGTTTTATATGGAATAGATTGTCCTGCTAAATTTGATGCCAAAAAAACTATATTATAAGTTGTATTATTAGTTAACCCATTGATACTTAAAGATCCAGTAGAAGATGAGAATATAGATGAACTTCCTCCTAATGTTGGTGTTACACTTGCTGTGTAATATGTCAATGTTTCAAATGGTGTATAAACGATTGTCATTGAAATATCACTTATTGTAGATGACAGAGACGGCACAACTGGATAAGTTGTTACATTTATTGGTTGTGTTGGGTAGGATATTCCCCAATTATTAATGGATTGCAAAGAAATTTTATAAAATGTTCCTGCTGCCAATCCTTCTAGGATGATTGGAAAGCTTAAGGAAGAACCAGTAATTCCTGTGTTTGTAGTTGCTAAATAACTGGTTGCGCCACTAACTGTTGAAAAACTCAAGGAGGCAGTACTAGTGGTCACATTGGATAAAGACAAATTAGTTGGACTAATAAGAATAATTGCATTTAAAGGAAGGAAAACATTACAGAGATCAACACCACCTGCAATTAATACTCCGGTAGGACTGGCTTTCAAACCTATCATATAAGGAGCAAAAATATTACAAAGATCTTGATTATTTATTATTATTCCAGTAGGACTTGCTTTTGGCCCACTTATGTACCTAGCAAACACAGTAGTTAAATCAAGACCATTTATAATAAGGTTTGATGGTGGAATATTTGCCATTATAATATGTATATATTAAACCAAAGAAAATTAAAATCCACCAAACAAAAGGGGGATTTTAATTCATTTATTTACAACAATACATTAGAAGATAGTAACGTCATCGTCCCATTGGGGATATACACCCTTGAAGAATTAAAATGGGACGCCCTTTGGGTGTCCCAATAGAGATTTAAGGGTAACGTTGTCGATAAGGGAGGGTTTTAAAGGGAACCTACGGTTCACTTAAGCAGGTGGCAATGGCGCTAAACATAATTTTATTTCACCCAACGATGCTACATCATACTTCACAATCAGTGGTAAATCATTTCCTAAATACATTTCTAGATGACTACATAGCGGTGTACATTTAATAAAATGAGACAGAGACTTTAGGGAAAATTCACCTTGAATAATAACAGATGCATCCGATTTTTGAATAAATTCCATATTTCCATCCGATTCTGATCTAAATATTCGAGAACTTGCAAAATTACCGTCACATGAAAAAATTAGATCATTTCCCACTGATTTAATTTCAACACGATCAGAAACCCCATTTAAATCACGAATTATCTTTTGAAAATCACCAGTCGGTAGATTAATAACTGTTGAATATTCCACATCTGGCACAATTAATTCTTCCATATCTGGTTCAATTAATCTAAGCTTTTGAGTATAACATTGTTTAATATCACCATTATCGTATTGTAGACCTAAATGAGATACTATTCCTTCGTGATAATCCGATTTTTCTATATACATAGATAGAGTATCATCATTAGACATTGTTGAAATAACCTTAAATAAATGTAGAGTATTTGCACAAACAATAATTTTATCTGGATCGCATGTATATTGTTCAAATTTATGTGATTTTAAAATAACATTTACTAAAATTGTGTGGGTTTTATCAAAATTTATAATCTTCATACCATCTTTTGTAAAAGTTATTGTTGCATCTGTTAATATGTCCTTTATAGCAGTTATCATATTTCGAATAGGTTGAATTTGAACAGTTTTAATTGTAAGAACATTATTTAATTCGTTCATTGCAATAGAAATATAAAAATAAGTACGCGTTTGTTTTTATATTTTATTTATAAAAATAGATATTTTCTAAATTAAACGAATCTTTTCCTTTTTGATTTAGTACGATTTTTTCTTGATTTATTTATTTTTGTTCGTTTACGTTTTCCGCCAGTACCAGGTTTATATTTATGTTTCATTGTATTTACAAATTCACTACCTTCTTCGTCACTAACGACATTTTTTAAATCATCTATAAATTTTTTTTTTAGATTTTCTTCAATAAGATCACTATCATAAAAATTAGTAATAGCTTTTTTTTCATTATCACTAAACTTATATTTTATATTATTAAAAATATTTGAGAGTGAAGACATATATATAATAAATAAGAGAAATTTATTCTAAATTAATTTAGAAATAATTTCTCTTATTTATTATATATGTCTTTAAAACAAATTACATATGCTTCCATAACAAGCGATATGGGTGAAGTATTATCCAAGGGTGCTACACCTAGTGTTTCATTATTTTCGGATTCAGATGGCGTTACTGCTTTTACAGACGCTAATGGAAATACTTGTTCTGACAAGACTATTACCTCGATTAATTATACTGAGCCTCACAATAATGCAGATAGTACTCAAGTTGTAAATGGCTATTTAACATTGCATTTTACAGATGGATCATCGATTGAAATTACCGATAATGTTAATACTGTATATTATAACATAGTAGCTGTTCCCTTTCAACCCCGAAGATTTTAATCTCTATTAGTGCATAAATATATTTATGCACGAAAAGGATATGGGTCTAACGAAGATTTAGCAAAATAATTACAAAACCACTTATTGTTCATATATAAATATATTTATATATGAATGCTGTTTAGCGACGTATAACATACTCGCCATTTTCTCTTACTAATTTACCTACGAAAATTAATTCTGTACGAAATTTCTTTGCTCGTTGATAACTTTCAAAATCATAAACATCCATGGTATCTTCGTTTAATGCATATTTAATACCATCTTCTTTAATTTCTATAGCTTCCCACTTAATAATTTCTACGTCCAATCCTTCTTTTGTAGATCTATCATTTTCAAAAGAAGGATAAGAAGAGAATTGATTTGATTCGATTTTGCCAAAACCAAAACATACAAGGTTCTCATCATCCTTTGATTTTTTCGAAATATTAGAATATAATTGACAATCAATCGATGTTTCTTTCACAGCTTTCAATATTTGATTATTTGTTTTTTGTTTAATACTGGAAATTTCAAAAAGTGTTTCATCAGTAGTAACTGGGGTTTTATTATCTATTCTGCTCAAATCACGAATACGTAATTCTATATTTTTATCATCTGTTTTCTGTTGTTCACTCAAAGCAGTAATATATAAAAATACCTTTACTGTTCGCATTTCTTCTGGTAGATCTTGATGACTGCAAATACGTCTTGCTCTACCTACAACTTGATCAATTCTAACCATATGCCAATATGGTTCTATAATATGAACAAACCGGGTATTTTTCAAATTAATACCCTCTGCACCTGATGAAGTAATCATAAATATTTTAATAATTTCTCCAAGATAGTTATTTTCAGAAAGTTCTCTTATCTTATTAACTATTTCAACAGGAACAAACTCCCAAGCACTATTATAAACGTTTCGAATAATTTCTTTTTCTTCTGGTGTTTCTGTACCTGTATATAATACAAATTTGGGTTTTCCTTTATCTTCTTCTAACTCTATTAATTCCCAATTATTACCTGTTTTTTTAATTTTAAATTCAGCGAATCCATTTGCTTCCAAGATTAATTTTAAAATTCCTATGCCTTCTATAGTTCTAAAGTGACTATACAACAAATGTAATCCCTTATTATTTTCATCTGAAAGGTTCTCCAAAACCTTTACAAATTTGGGACTATATGTTTTCAAAACATCTTTAGATAAATATTTGCTTTTTTTTGTTTCATCATCAACAATATTAACATCATCCATTGCCTTCTTAATTCTTTCTTCATATTTTGTCTCATCTGCTTGTGTTATTTCTGCTTCATCGTCTTCTTTATTTTCTTCATCATCCACACTAGCGTAAATATCTGTGTTTTTACGTTCGCTAATAGAAATAGCATCAAAAACATTTTCAGATAATTCCTTGTCACTCTTCACGTTTGGAACAGGACGTTCAATACTTGTTGGAAATACAAAATTACAAGCAGCCCTTGAAAATATCCGATATGTAGAAGAAATCTGATACAATTCTTCTGGATTTTTAACTGCCAAACGCCTCTTTTTGTTTTTAGATTCACGATCAGCTTCGTCATTACGAATTTTTTCATAAATACCAAATTGATGAGGGCTCATTTCTGTTTTTACAATATGATAAGGTTCTCCTTTATCCGTTTTTACAAAACTTGGTAATAATTTTTCCTGTGCACTTTTAAAGTAAGAAGTTAAACCTAATATACGTCGCTGGAAAAGATTTATATTTTTAACCTCACCTGTTTCTGAATTAACAAATGAATCAAAAAAAGAATCTGGTGTATCTGGTAAGGCTTTATAATTAGTAACTTTTATAGCCCCCTTTTGTACTTCCAAATTATTCTTTTTTAATATGGAAAGAATTTTTTCTTGGAAATCAAAATCACTAATATTACCAGTTTCATCTAATTTTACACCATCATACTTATCAAAAGTAGGACCCCCGCCTTCATATGGATCCTGTGGAATCCGATAATTTTGTTCAGCATAATTTATAGGATTTCCTTCTTCATCATATTCTTCCAGGTTCTCCAATTTAACAGTTTTCTTTGAAGCTTTTTTTGTTTCATTTTGTTTATTAGATTTTATTTTTCTACTTCCTCCCTTTTTACCACGTGCAACTCCCTTGGTAGCACCTCGTTTCTTTGTATTGATAAATCCAAAAGGGTTTCGTGTAACTGTTAATACATTACCATTGTATTCAACAAAATCATATGTTTTAAAATTCTCCTTATCAAACATTTCCAAAATAGTATCCGTTGTAATTTTATCTGTTGTTTTTACATTAATAGTGAAAGCCCATGATTTAATATATCCACGTAAGATATTAAATAAAATACCAATTTCATTAGGATAATTTATAATAGGAGTTCCGGAAAGAAGAACAATACGAGCATTTTTGGCAGACATTAAATAATCATACAAAATATATGCTATCGTTTTCGTTTTGTTCTGTTTTACCTTATTTACTATTCGACTGACAAAGTTATGTGCCTCATCTATTATCACGACTGAATTATCAAAGGGATTTCTAGTTTGGTCACCTGTTAATAAATTCAATTTATTCATATTCAGGCCATTATAATTAATATCAGTGTATTTTGTACGTATCATTTCATTTAATTGTTCATCCAACCTTTTCTGTTCTTCAGATGAAAGTTCTCCAAAATTAGGTTCTTTTGTAACATTTACCATCCATGCACCCTGATGCTTTTTAATATAATCAGTGGAGAGTGATAGTGCTTTGGATAGAATAGCTACATAATTAGGTTTTCCTTCAATGGATACAAATTCCCAGAATTGGTTTTTCTTATAGAGATCATCACCGCATTTTTTCATTTCGCTGAAGAAATTCATTTTTAAAGATGCAGGCGTTAAAATAAAAACTCGTTTGTTACTCTTCATTCCCTCTGCCACTGCAATACTAGAGCAAGTTTTACCCGATCCTAAAGAATGGTAGATAAGCAACCCTCTATAAGGTGTGTATAAATTTAAATAATCACGTACAACTTTTTGGTGATTCAATAAATCTGTTTGATTACTTTTATAAAGGCTTTCGCAGGAAACATCATCGTCGTTTTTAAGTAAATCCTCTCTATAATGTTTAAATAATTCAGAAAGCTTTTGAATAAAAATTTTACGATTGTTCATATAAAAGCTAGAGGTTGCAAGGATACGTTTTTCACGTTCTTTTGGTAAACGATCAGTAACCTTCATTTTATCGATAACAGCGGTTGTTAAATCAACTACAATTTCAGGTTCGAAATCATCCTTCTTTTTGGGTTTTCTGCCACGTTTAGGTTTTTCTGTTTTTTCTTCAACAACTTCTGTTGTTCTTTCAGTTGCTTCTATTAATCGTCTTAAACCTTCCTCTTCTAATTCAGAATCCTCTTCAGAAATAATTTTATCAGCTTCAACTTCTTTTGTTTGTTCTTTTTCTTCTTTTTCTCTTATTTCTTTTTCAACAAACCTTTCTTCAACTTCCTTCTTTTCTTTTTCAGGAATTTTAAATTCTACATTTCGAATAATTAATTTTTTTCCTATTTTTTTAGGCTCTTCTTGATCGGTTTTTTGTTTTTTCGTTTCATTTTCTTCTTCAATAACTATTCTCTTTTGTTCTTTTAGTTCAGAAGCAATATCAACATATCCTGTTTTAATATTTTGTAATGCAAGTCTTTTAAATACATCCTCCCTATATTGCGGTCCTTTTCTTTTATTTACTATTTTTACTAGTGATTTTACAGGTTCTAGCAAATCATTATTTTCTATTTGATTTTCTGCCTCTTTTTTGAATCCTTTAAAATGGATTTTAACTATAGGTCTCTCTGATATTTCTGGTTTATTTTCAAGTGTTACTAAAGAAGGAATTTCTATTTTTTCCATTAAAAATGTAATATATATATGTATATACAATATCTTATATAATAAAATTTCTTACTAATTTTCAAGGGACTTATAAGAATTTATAAGGATTTATAAAGATTTATAAAGATTTACACAGTTGACTACAAAAACACAACAACCTATAAGTATAATTTGGAGAACTATGGCTAAAGTTATAATAATAAAAATTATTATGTAACAGTATTATAATGAATATAATATTATATTTAATAGAAAAATTTTTTGAAGAAGAATATTTAAATACCTTCATATTAGTATTTTTTAATTTCATAAATATCATATTAAAAATTAATGGTGTTTCGTATATTACAGCAAATATTATCAAAGGAATCGAAACAAAAAACTATAAAATTATACATGAATATTTTTATTATTTGATAGCAATTTCAATAGCATTCATTAGTATTTATGGAACAACTCATTATTTAGAAAACAAATTGTTAACTAAATTAACACAATGGGTTAAAAACGAAATTTTACGAATTATTATAATAACAAACAATGAAGATTTTAGTGATGCAAACTTTATTGAATATATAACACCAATTACAAGAATTTCTGTATCTAGTTATGTATTATTTACAACAATATTTTTAAAAATTATACCACATTTGTCATTCTTAATTATAATAGCCGGTTATTTCTTCTATAAAAATTCGATTATTGGATTGTTTTTTATTATTTCCAATGTGTTATTATTAATATACATTTACTTTTTTTGGAATTCTTGGTTAAAAGAAAAGGTGAATATAGAAACAAACACAAATGAAAACGAAAAATACATAATAAATTTATTAAATAACATGGATAAAGTTATTTACAGAGGTGAAACAATAAATGAAATTAATAACTACAAAAGCAAAACTGATAAAAATGTAAACATGAATGTGGATTTTTATAAAAATTTAAATATGCATTCTATTATCTTAAATGTAGTTATTCATATTATAATTTTTGTTATAATTGGATACATGATATTTTTATTAACTAAAAATAAATTAGATGCAACAACAATCGTAACCTTTTTAACTATATTATTATTTTTCAGAGATAAAATGAATAGTGTATTTTATGAAATACCTAGTATATTGGAATTTATAGGAAGACTAGTATATATTATAAATGAATTTAAAAACATGTTAGGAAAGAAAGATAAATTTATTGAAACAGAATTAAAAGTATATGAAACTAGATTAGTAACTTTTAATGAAATTCGATTTGAAAATGTTTCTTATTTATATCCAAAAACAAATAAGTATATTTTTGAAAAATTCAACATAACACTCAATACTAACAATAAAATTATAGGAATAACCGGGTTATCTGGAAATGGAAAATCTACTTTGGCAAAATTATTAATAAAAATGTATAACCCAACGTCAGGGGATATATACATAGATGGCGTTAATATTACAGAGTTAGATCCATTATATATTCGAGAAAATATCACATATGTCAATCAAAATTCGAAATTATTTGATAAAATAGTAGTTGATAATATGCTTTATGGTTGTAGTAATTTGAAAACTTGTCAAAATCACTTAAATGAAATAATGAAATATCCCAGAATAGCAAATTTGTACAGAGATATTGATATATATAAAAATAAAACTGGATCATTAGGTGAAAAAATTTCTGGTGGGCAGCGACAAATAGTAAATATTATTAGTGGTTTAATTAATCCATCAAAAATATTAATTTTAGATGAACCTACAAATGCTCTCGATATTGAATTAAAAAATGAATTAATAAAAATAATAAAGGAGTTTAAAAAATACAAGGATTGTATAATTATTATTAGCCATGATAGAGATCTTTATCCATTATTTAATGAAAGAATAAATCTATAGCGAATCTATGTTAGGTAAATCATAAAATTTAACATCTCCGTAAAACAAATAGGAAAATATTTTTTGTCCTATTCCTATTTTTGCACCATTATCACTACCTCTAGATGACATTATATTTTCACTCTGTGTTAAATTAGAAATACCAGGAAACATGCATGATATATTTCGTTGAGCCTTGCGTAAACTAATTGGTAAATTATTATCTTTATTTAATATTTTATTAAAATTTTCATAATAAGATATTTTTTTTAGATCATCTTTATGTGTAACTTTTAATTGTATTCTTAAATTATCATCACGTGAGTTAAGAGTTCCTACATGAATTAAATTAGCATTGAATAAAATTACATCGCCTTTATTACATAATAAATTAACTAAATTTCCGGCAAAATCAGTAAAATACGAATTTTTTTCTTTATGACTACTTGGTATAACTGCCAAACATTTATCCATATCTTCTAGATAAACTATCATAGTATAAGAAGGATGTTTTTGTCCTTTATTAAAAAAATCCCCATTATTATCTCTATGACACGTATGTACCGATGATTTTTCAATAATCCATATATAGTCTTGAAAAACATATTCTGGAGATATATTTTTAATTATTTCGAGCAACCTAGGATTATTTAATAAATCTGATTTTGTTTTTTTATAATCACGTCTTTCAATATGCGATTTTATTATATCTATTTCGCTTTTGTTTATTATGTTTTTATAAATATAAAAACCATCTCGAACTAGATTATAATCACTAGATAAATAAATTTTATCTATAGAATAAAGTGTGGTGTATAAAAACAATAATAATATTATTAATAATGCGATTGATATTAATATAATTGTATTATGTTTCATATATATAATAATGATTGTTTGCTAAATATGCAGTCGACCATAAATTATTATTAATTACTATTTGTGATTAATAATAATAAAGGTGTAAAAATCGTTCCACGAATTGTGATTGAGTATAATCTACCCCAGAATAGAGAGTAAATTATTTATAATATTATTTATTGTAGTAATAACAAAAGAATAATAATTTTTTTTTTTTATTAAATTTAAAATACCATACAAAGAATTTATTATTGAAATAGATGTCGGAATATTTAACATTTTTACATCCGCAATAACTTTATTTATAGATACAATTATAAAATATTTGGGTTGATTTGAATTGATAGAATAAATTATATTATGTAATTCATTAATTACATTATTAATGCTTTCTATTTTTTGTATAGTTAATTGTTGAGATGGATATGGCAATGGTGATGGACTTGGACTTGGACTTGGACTTGGACTTGGACTTGGACTTGGACTTGGACTTGGACTTGGACTTGGACTTGGACTTGGAGGTGGAGAAGGCAGAGAAGAACCAGATAATACATTTTGTTGGAATTCACCAACGACATTACCAGGTGGACTGGTATTAAAAACTATATAAGCCTTTGATGTTTTTTCATCAAATGAAATACCCATTGCAAAATGAGTACTAGAAACCCAAACCAAACATGTAAAATGTCCGGTTTTATCATAAAACCCCGGGCTGTTAAAATTATATGAATTTATTTCATTATACCAGGAATCTATTGCTTTTTTCATAAGATTCATTGGATCTAATCCATATCCTTCAAAATATGCCAAATTTTCACCATAAAGTTGTGTTCCACTATGTTGAAATAAGTCATTTGCTAATAAATAATAAGACCAATGATTTGAAAAATTTAAAATGCTATTATCCCATAGCAATGGAGGGGCTCGATTTAAAGCTCTGTAACTGTTTACATAAGATGTTATTTCTGCTATTTGAGTATTTGATAAAACAGGTTGAGTCGTCGACATTATATATAGTAATTATATTACTAAATATGCTGCCAAAAAATTTTAGAAGCACAAATGTATTTACAAATATAAAATTGTATATATTTGTACATAATATTTGGATGATAGTATTTCAAATATCAATACTATTAGTAGGTATCAATTTTCTAGCCGTTTCTGAAATTAAACTTCTTTTTCTTTTGATACTAGTGCTAATAATACTATTGCTATCAAGTGAATAATCATATTTTTGTACTCTATCTACATCATTTTTTAAAACTTTATCAATATCATTAGTTAGATTTCTAAATAAATAATAAATTAGTATGTTGTATTTATTATGCACAATCCATTCGGCATTGTTACCAAAAACACTTTTTTTCATATTTAAACAAGCTGGTTCATTATTATTGTAAAAACAACAAGTAATAATATTGTAATCGCTATGTTTTTTATATTTTAAATCAATATCCATTGTATTTGAATCTATTAACTTTTGTGCTTTTTCTAATTCAATATCCTTTGGATCAATAATAATTCCATTACATTTGCTTGCAACATCCCCTATTGCCATGTAATTAAATATATTAATTCGAGGAATAGCTTTTGAAATATAAATACTACCAAATGTTGCAAACTGTATTTTTTCTAAATATGAATCATCTAATGATTTATTTAATTCTTCAGCAACACGGTTTATTATTGCTCCACCAAATGAATGTCCAAACAAAAATATTTTTTTATATATTTTTACATTTTTTTTAACAGAATTAGTAAACCCTCTAATAAAATTACTATTAATAAGAGGACAATTACCAGAATAGGTTTGTATAATTGATTTTATAGCCGAACTATTTTTATGACATATAATTAATACATTTTCTAAAAGAATACCTGTTATTTCCGCTACGTCTTCTTTCACTCTTTGTAGATTAATGCCATTGCAACCTAACCCTAAACTATAATAAATTAAAACATCCTTAGATTCTGAATTGTCATTTCCTAATTCTTCATCAGTAGGAAATTTACCTCCTTTCATTTTTTTTATAGATTTATTTTTTACTCTTTTTCTAATTGTTGACATACAATAAAAGTAGATATTTTTACAGCTCTACAGTTGTTTTTTTTGTTTTTGAGTGACCATAATTATATTTTTTTCTGGATTTGTTTGCTAAAATAAACGCCCTTTTTTTATGATTACAGCCCTTTTCTATTATTTTGTAATCAACTGCTGCTGATTTTCCTCCTGTTAATGCACTAGCTAATCGGGCTAATCCCCATGATTGTGGCGTTTGGTTAGGCCTCGAACCAGATGAAAAATATGCTCCCTCTCCCTTTTTAACTATTTGTTTTAATGCTTCTATTTTACAACCTGTTTTAGCTGCTAATTCTTTAGTAGGTGCAATGTTTTTTATATTATATATTTTACGAGCATTTGATATATGGTCCGACTTTTTATTTTTATAAGACATTACCTTTTTTCGTGTATAAAACATGTGTTTTTTATACATTTTTTTCGATTTTAGTAGCATTTTATATTGTTTTATTTTATCATTTTCTGTTAAGTTTTTAGGTAAATATCTAATTGGAAATTTTATACTCATTTATATATCTTTATAAAAAAATGGCCCTTTCAATTATTTATATTTTGTTTTTATTATCAATAGTTACATTTCAATCAATAGAATTTCAAAAACGTATAATAAATAGTCCTATTACAAACTTATTTCCTTACCTAAAGGTTCATCATGTTATTGTTTTATCTAAACCCAATACAAGAAATATATACACTATAGATTTTACACCTGTTCATCAATCATTTATTAAATTGTTATTAGGAAAAACAGTTCAAGCAGAAGTTCGAGTACGTAACATAGATGTATACTTTAACACTAGTGATGTTACAGTTCTTGATTTATTTTATAAAATAAATAAAGATTTAACACATACCCAGTCAGTTGAACTAACAAAACATGTTATTCATAAAATAACGGATGATGATATTAAAATGAAAATAAAAAAAATGCAAAATTGGGGGTCGAAAATGAATTTATATAAAAATAATTGTCAGCATTTTAGTAGTAAAAATTTTGATATATTGTAATTTATAAAACTGTTACAACCTTTGCTAAATTTTTCGGATAATCTGGATTATGTCCTAATTCCATTGCAATATAATAACTCAATAACTGCAGATAAACATTTGCAATAAGCCCCCCAAAAGTCTGATTTTTTTCTATTTTTAAATGAGAATTATCGTTATCACTTATCAAAATAACTTTTGCTTCTCTAGCAAGAACTTCCTGAACAGCATTCTGATTTTTGGAATGATATTCTTCATCAATATCAAAAATAATAATAGGTAAATTAGGTACAATAAGTGCAAAAGTCCCGTGTTTCAATGCGGAAGAACTATATCCTTCCGAATGAATATAGGCAACCTCTTTTAACTTCAATGCACATTCCATTGCTATTGCTTGAGACCGCCCTTTTCCTAATAAAAATATACTTGACGATCCCTTTAATTCAGAAGCCAACTCCCTTATTTTTATAATATTATTTTCATTTAACATTGATGTTAATTGATAAGAAACATTTCTTAAATCCGATATTATTTTTTTTCGATATTCAATATGAGTACCCTTATTTTGTGAGAACCATACTGCTATCATTGTTAAAACTATACATTGATTTGTAAACGATTTCGTTGATGCAACTGAAACTTCTCTTCCTGCATTGAGATAGACACCACAATCTGTTTCTCTTGCTATCAATGAATCAATAACATTTACTACTCCAATAGTTATCATATCATAGTCTCTTGCGATTTGAATACACTGATGCAAATCCTTTGTCTCCCCAGACTGTGAAAGCAAAATAACAGCGGTTTTTCCCTTTTTCGGAATATCACGAACCTGAAATTCCGCTCCATCATAAATAGAGACTGTATCGAAAATATCCAATTGTTTGAAAATATCCATCGCCCATAAACCAGCATGGTAAGATGTTCCACACCCTAATAATAATAAATGATTTATATCCATAAGTCGTTGTTTACAATTATCTAATCCTCCTAACTTTACAGTTACATTCGATTCTATTCTACCTCCATTATTCAATGCACGGGTTATTGCATCGGGTTGTTCCAATATTTCTTTAATCAACCAATGATCATAATTAGTAGGAGCCATCTCAATAACACCTAATGGTTTTTCTTTAAGTTGATAACGTTGTATATTTTTATTATAGGAAATTACATTATCTGTCATTGTTATCTCAATCAAATCATGATTATCAAGATCAATATATGTTTTGCAAAAATTACCAAATGCAATCGGTTCGGATGCTATTATAATAAAATCATAATCTAGTCCTAGTAAAAGAGGTGAACCATTACGTATCATCCATATTTTATTTGGATAATCTCGGTGAATAATAACCAATGCCCATGTACCAGACAATTCAGCTACTGTTTTTTGAATAGCATTTTCCATTGTTTCACCATAATCCAAATATTTTCCAATTAATACTGCAATAACTTCGGTATCTGTTTGAGAACGAAAAAAATATCCCTGCTTTATTAAATTTACTTTTATATCATTATAGTTTTCAATAATACCATTATGAACCAAGGCAATCCTATCATGGTTATCATGATGAGGGTGGGCATTGATATCAGTTTTCCCACCATGTGTTGCCCATCGAGTATGTCCTATAGCCATCATATTTTTATTAGTACTAGAACCTATTTTCAATTTCGTGTTTACTTCATTTTCTAATAAATACAATGCATCATTTGTATTACTCGATGCAAACTTGGTTGTCTCTAAATCATTATTATCTATTATTGAAATACCTACAGAATCATAACCACGATTTTGTAAAAGTTTTAATCCCGATAAAATATATTCCTTATAATCATCATTTCCAAGATATCCTACGATTCCACACATTATACTTAAATATAACTGTTATTATTATTCTGTTATTTTTACTAATACATATTTTAGTAAAAATATTTATTCACCTATATTTGAATATAAAATTTCAGCATTTGAACATTTATTAATATTCGGTCCAGTTACTGATTCATCTGTATGTAACGTAATACGCATTCCTCGATGAAACGCAAAATAATAAAGAGATTTATCAGTAAATGGAATAGGTATATTTACATGTGATAAACGAACTACATTATTATATTCACGATCTTTATCAAAACATAAACGCAAACGTAACAAATGATATCTATCTTCAATATTCTCAATCTGATTCATAAATTTCTTATTTCGCATTTTTATTTTTCCTGAATATTCGACAATTTTTTGAATAATTTCTATTGGTATATTTTTCCAAAATATTTTTAATTGTTTCTGCATTTGTTATAATAATATTAGTTAAAAAAATACTCTAAATATCTAATGATATAGTATTTTTGGCAGATCCATTTCTTCTACGATTTGATCTTTTTGGCATAGATCCATTTACATCCTTTAGAGAACTTATGGATATCATAGAATCATCATCATTTACAGTTTCAACCATTGGTTGATCATGAATATTAACTGTACGTGTTTTTAACCCAGATAAAATATTATCAATATCAGTTGATTGTGGTCCTCTCATCTCTGGTCTTGGTTGAGGTGGCATTTGCATAGGACGAACATTTTGTTGTTCATCTAACCTATTGAACCCACTATTCATATCCATTCCTTGTTCACGAAACATAGCACCGCGGCCAGCTGCAATATCAGGACGATTACTCATTGTTTCAGTAAATACCATTCCAGGACGCTGTGGTGGAGGTTGATTCTTTGTCTCTACTGGAGCTGGTGGTGGAGGTCCACGTGGACGATTCATTTGTTCTTGCATTAAATTATTTGCCATAGCAAATCCAGGAGATGACTGACTCATACTACTAACAGTTGCATTAGTAAACATTTTCATCAACTCAGGACTCTGCTTAATAACATCATTGAATGCAGGAGTAGCACTTGATAATGCCTTATTCGAAAAATTCAAGACAGCTGCACTAAAACCCACACGTAATAAAAGAGAAATCTCTGGAGCTAATTTACCACCCTTGTATTTATCATGTAATTCACCAAAGATCTCCTCATAACTATCAATATCTTCACTAACCTGTTCTCCCCAGCCATCTAAATTTAGGTCAAATGGATTAAATGCTGCATTAGCATATTCCATTGAATTAATAAATGTCATAAACCACCATCCTTGCAATTTAATACTATCCTTTTTACGTTTATCTTCTAAAGCTCCCTCATATTCATCTTCTACTTCTTCGTAAGATGAATCCATATCAAAATGCGATTTATGCTTAATCAATCCCTTCGCATACCATTCCTCTAATTTTTTAATCATCATACGCATCTTACGACGGCGTTCACGATCAGTCATTTTAATATTAGATGTGCTAGTTGCAACAGGGATTTCATTTAGTTTGGTAAATCCATCCCATGTTTTTGTATTACCAATGCTTTCACGTGTAGCATTTCCTAAATTTGAATCGGATATTGGTTCCGGGTCTGGATTTATAGAAACTTTTTTTGCTGGTTCGGGTGTATTTCCGAAACCAAAAAAATTAGATGCGAACCCGCTTAAAGTTTTTGTATCACCACCACTGCTGCCACCTCCTCCACTACTACCACTACTTGATGAACTGTTACCAGATAATTCATTTAATTCATTTTCTAAAGTATCCAACTCTCCTAAATCAATATTTAAACTATTAGATGATCGTTTTTTATCATTCATTAATAACTCTATTCCCGAACCAAAATTTACACTAGGTTTAGAATCATTAAAATTCAATGAAACCGGTTCTAAATCACTTAATCCTAAATCAATAACTTCCATTGTATTATGATAATTATACAATATTTATTTTTAAATCATCCGCATAAGATATTATATTTTTATTTTTCAAATACCACATCCCTTGCAAAAAAGAATCCGCTAAATCATCTGCCTTTTTTCTTTTTAATGAGTCAGTCCAAATAGAAAAACGGGGATTATTTTCTAATAATTGAGAACAATAATAAAGTCCATCTTTTTTATGTTGTTTATAATCCGGATTAATCATGTTTGTATTAAGAGTGATTGCGTTCTCTAAAGTTGGAGAATTATTTTGTGGAGAACCTTTCCCAATATTACTACTATTATTTAAAGTATTTCCTAATTTTAAAGGAGGGGTTTGAGGAGAACTATTAGTTCCCAACTTAAACTGTGATAGTTTATGTGCTGATGATACAAATTCAATATGAATATCTGAATTCTTCATTATGAAATACTGTGCTAACATGCCTTGTATTGTTTTCATTCGATTTGCAATAGGTGATATTTGGTTCTCAATTAATACATGAGTTATTTCATTTATGTTCTCTACATTATTCATTAATTCTTTCATATTTTTTCCAATTGTAATCAAATCAATTTCAGTAGAATTTTTCGTCTTTTTTTTTATAATTGGTTCAAAACAATTTTTCTCATAAAATTCGACTATTTTATTTAAAATATCTTTTTTCAATTTTGGTAGGTTCTCCAAATCAAGAAAAAGAAAATGGGATTGCCCTAATTTTATTAATTCATCTACTTTTAATTTTTTTAAATATTGTATAGAATTTTTCTTATTTGGAATAATAAATGGAGAACCTTTTTTTGCGTGTTTATCACAATAACATTGGCCATTTTTACGATATTTTGCTGTTTTATCACATTGTTTAGGTTGTATTTTCTTTGTTTTTCCCGGTATTATTTGGGAACATATATCGGATATGGGTTCTTCCTCCAATAAATTGAGAACATTCCATCCAATTATTGATAAATGTTCTCCAGAAACATCAAAAATACAATAAGCCATATTTTTAATTCCAATATCAAAACTAATAAGCTTCATTAAAAAAGGAACCTTTATTAATTTAAAGCAAGATATAAATCAAATAGAATTTTTATAGTTATTTTCAAACGTATCTTTCGCCGGATAGTATTTATAGATTAGTAAGTTGTTGCTGAATAGTAGCAATAGCATTTTCCTTCCTTGCCTTCTTTTTCTCAAGACACTTCTTTACATATCCCCTGTATTTCTCAGGATTACGTCGATAGTTCAAGCGTTGCTTGAGATTATTGCGAACCCTGTCTGAAATATCAAGACTTTTGACAAAGAGAATTCTTTCCTTTTTATCCATATTATTAATATATTCAATTTGGGCGAGAGTAAAGTCTGTCATTACCCTATTTAATTGAATATTCTCTTCCATTTCATTATCCTCCCATGACCACGGACCCTCTTCATCCAGGCCTTGTTCACCTGTACTCTCCTGGTCGTAGTAATCCTCATCATCAAAGGTTTCTACTTGCATTTGATTAGTGTCAATTTCTGGTTCATTGATAGAAAGTCTATCAATGAAACTAGGGTCTTTTGATATCAATTCTGATATAATTTGAATCTTCCTATCATCATTAAAGTTCAATGATGTTTCTTTTAGGAGTTCCGGGTCATAGGCAAGAGCATTAAAGGCAGCAATAAAGGATTCACGAGACAACATTATTAATAGTTATTGGTTATTGTGATTACAATTATCAATTTAAAAACTTTTTATTCAATTTTTTATCATACGTTGGCACATTGGCAGATTATTTATTATAAATATTTCTCACTAAATCATCTTGGGTAATAACTGGCGAAATCTTGCGAGAATCTAATTGCTCTCTTGATAAATAAAGTTCTTTTAAATTAGTTGATTGATATCCAAAAGGTTTTGAATTATCCAAAACTGATTTAAATAAATAAGGAGTACCGTTCATATTAGATACATTGTTACTTTGCATATTTGGAAGATCAATTGGACGTTTGTAATAACCTACATCATTTGATGATTCTCGAAAGTTATAAGACATTATATCCTTTGCATTTTGGGTTAAATATTTGCGGTATTGCCAATTAGAACGAATATTATTGCTTTGAATAAGATCATCATTAATAGTCGATTCTGGTTGCCATGTTGCAGTAACAGATCTACCATCACTCATTAATGGTGGAAATTCAGGATACTTATTATTAGTAGCATATCCTAAAGAAGATCTAGGAATTGTTTCTTTAATAACAGGATAAGCACAATCTATTGGTTGAGGTTGAATATCAGAAAACATGAATAATATATAATAAAGTTCATATATTATTTTTATAACGACAAACATTTAAATTAGGACCCTAATTATCAGATGCTTCTAACATTTTTAATAATTCATGTTTCTTCTTTTTACTAGGATCACTTGATAGTCCCTTTGTAATAACTAATGCTTTCAATTCAGAAACACTCATTTTGCTATAAACATCTTTAGATGTTTCTTTAATTTCATCAGTCGAAACAGTGAGATCATTTTTCTCTAAAACAGAGATTTCATCTAATTTCTCTACATGTAATTTTTCTTCTTCATTCAATTCAACTGCCTCTAGGTTATCATTTTCATCAATATCATTTTCAGGTTCTTGTTCTAAATCTTGTTCAATAATATCTGTTTCAATAGATTCGCCTATGTCTATGTTTATAATTTTAATAGTAGATGGAATATCGCTCTCTTGTTCTTGATCTATAAAATTATTATCATCATTATCTATTAAAGATGGGACACTGTCATCATCGCTTTCGGACTGCGTATCACAATCAGAACTTGTTTCGCTATGATCAGAATCATCATCTTCATCAAAATCTTCATCGGATACCTTAATCTTATTAGTAACAACATCTGATTGAAGAGGAATAATAGTATTCAAATCAATCATGTTTGTTGGTCCATTTGGAGCATAATTATACTGTTGCATTTTTTTAATATTATTTAATTCTTGGACAACATTGCTCATTATTTCGAAAACAGTATCACATCTATTTTCAAGAGATGATAATCGTTGCTTAAAATGATATACTAATAGCAATATTAGCACAAACGTAATTCCTAAACTTAAGAAGAAGAATGTCTCTATCAAATTGAAAAATCCCATTTATTATTATCCTATAAAATATAACTATTAATCAAACGAACCTTCTAAATCATTTTACACCCTTGAATATTTTTGTAATCCAATATTTCAATGTTAATTTATTATAATTAAAACAAGTTGTTGTATATTTCATAATAGTATCCTCTAATAATTTTTTATTAATATCCGACCAATCATTTACAATTAATACTGGTAATTCACTATATAAAGGATCTAATCCTGATGTTTTAACTATAACTATACATCCTAACATTAAAGCTTCCCATGTTCTATGACAGTCTAAACCATTACCATGAGGCGAAATAACAAAAGCATATTCTGATTGATGTCTCCATGTATCTATTCGTAATATTTCCCTTTCTTCATAAAACATTAGATCTGATGGTATTTTATCAATAGCATCCTTTCTATCTTGTCCAAACTTATAAAAATGAAAATGAAAATTACTGTAACATTTTATTTTTCTTTCCCAAAATGGTCTGCTAGTAATTTTTAAATTCGTTAATTCCTTTTCTTGGTCTCCTGGTGATTTTTGTTGTCCCCATATATAATTTCTTTCGGAAAGTGTATGATAGTCCATTCCAATAGGTATTTGGGTTAATTTCGAATGTTCTATAACACAATTTTGGCTATACCAATGTAATAAATTAGTATTATCCATAAAACTATTAAATTCTTGGAGATTAAGAAAAATATCATCAGGAACTGTTGTGTCAGAATCACCTGAAACAATAATAAATTTATAGTTAATAATTGACAAAAATTTAATAAATTCTCTTAAAGCTGAATTGCATAAATATATAACGGTCCCGTCAATATTATTATTTAATTCTTTATTGTAATTTATCATATTATTAATACTTGAAATAGGAGTATTGCTAAAAATATCACATGATTTTAAAATACCTCTACCAGATACATATATACAATCTTTTTCATTAGACATTATAATAATTATAATATATTATATTATATACTTGAAATAAATGGATAATACTTATTCATCTTCTCCTTCTAACACAAATATATTTAGTAATAAAAACACCTTAATTATTGTATTAATTATTCTGTTGCTTTTATCATTTTTAGGAATAAATTTAATCAGTATAACCGGAAATCTTCTAGAAAATATTGTTGTATTATTAACTCCACTAGTAAACCAAATATTCTATGTATTTGGAAACACTACTGGAATGGTTATTAATAAAACAACAGATGTTCTTACTGATACAGCAAAGGTTGGAGTAGATATTGCAGGTGGAACTCTTCATAATGTTGGAAATTTATTGCAAAACTCTAGTGAAAAAGTTGAATTTGGAGCTTTGAAATTAGATAATTCAGTAAACACGTCAAGCATAAAAAAGAATGAACCTGCTAATGATAGTGCAGCGAATCCAATTCAAAATCCTATTACTTCTGCAAAAACCAATTGGTGTTTAGTTGGTGAATATCAAGAACGTAGGGGATGTATTGAAATAAGCGAACATGATAAGTGCTTATCTGGACAAGTATTTCCCAATCAAAAAGCATGTTTAAATCCTACTTATACAAACAATATGGATAAAAAGTAAATATTTAATAATCAACAAATTATATAAAACAATATTTTTATATATTTTATTATGCTTTATATTTTTGTTCTTGAACTAGAAAACGATAAATGGTTTTTACATTTATCATATGAAGAAAATTATAAACAAGTCGAGTTAGAATGTCAAGCATTGTATAGTTTTGTAAGAAAGAATCCACCATTAAAAAAGGTAGAAGTAATAAAAATTTTTAACAAATTCGAGATTAATACTTTAACTAAAAAATATATGGAATACTACGGAATAGATAATGTTCGCGGTGGTATTTATTCTGATGAAATTTTACCCGATTATCTTAAAAAAAGTCTTGAAGTAGAATTATCCACTACTTTTGATAATTATACCGATAAAACAGACATATTTTGTATTATACGCAATAAACCTAACCTAACATTAAAAGACTTTGATGATGAAATGGCCACGTATAATGAATTAGTTAACGTTGGATATAAACAAATAGATAGGTGTTTTATTAATGATTTAATTTGGTTAGAAAATAAAATTCTATCTTTTGAACCCAGAGAAACTCCAAGACGTAAAGTAAATAGAGAAGACGATAAAAAATATAAAAAAATATTAGAAAATATGAATATTATTAGACAAAAATATTTTAATTTGGATGATTACCAAATAAAATTAGAACCAACCGCTCTATTAAATTTTCCAAGTTTTACATTTGATTTTTTCATGTATCATCAACATATTATTAGAGATTGGGACAAAGATAAAGAAATAGCTATGGATATTTTAAAAAAATATGAATTAATGGGATATACTTTGATCAATATATTAGATTGCATGATATTTGATTTTAATAACAGAAAATGTTCTGATTGTCAAGATATTTATTACGAATAAAATTTCTTATTATATGAGGGGGTAAGAAATTTTACAACATTATTCATCATTGTATATGAAAACAAATTTATGAGATTGTAATATGTTTATAAATGTGTAACTAAAAAAACATATGATGAAGATGCTGTTATGGCACCATAAATAGCATCAACACGAATTTGATATGTTGTTCCAGTTGATAAGTTAGTTAAAGTTACAGGAGGATCTATTGATCCTGACGTGCTAGCTTTTGGACTATTATATATTGAATCAGAAGCAGTATATGCATATACATTATAGCTATCAGGTCGAGTGCCATTAGGTGGTGTAAATCCTACCGATAAACTAGTTGTTAAAATATTATTAGCATTATAAATATTTGTAGGTGGATTAACAGTGGTTGTTACTGGATTTGATGCAAAAGATGCTCTAGCATTTGTTGATCCATACACAGCATAAACAAAAACATTATAGCTTATTCCTGAAAGCAATGACGAAATAGTTATACTGTTATTTGTAGTAGGCGATATACTAGTATCAGTAGATACAGTGTCACTTGTTCTAACTAGTTGAGCATAATATTTTATACCATCACCAGCAATAGGTCCAGTAGATATGGGAGAATTAAAATTAACAGTAATTGATGTAGCAGTTACAGATGTTGTTGTAATAACTGGAGGTGAAGCTAATGTAGAAACAGAAGAACTTGACGATACTACTGAAGTATTAGGAAAAACAGAATATACTCCGCAATTATATATTGTACCAGACGTTAATCCATTAATACTTAATGAGGTATTCGACGATGAAACTACGTTTGTCGTAATTTGTTGTTGTCCTAATACTGATGTTGCCCCATCTGGAGTTGCAACAGCATAATAACCCGTTGGAATACTTTGAATAGGAGTAGCTATTGGCACAGAAAACGATACAGTTAGGGCAGTGAAATTTTTATTAATATTTGTTATATTGACAGGCAATGCAGTTGTATTTCCTGAAATATCACTGGATGATACAACTCCAGTATCGTAAGTCGCATTTGCCTTAATATTATATGATGTCCCTGCATTTAATCCGGTAATTTTAAAAATAGGGTCGCCTTGTGTATTAGTATTAACATAAGTACTATTTGTGCTAGTATTATAACTAACATAATAATTTATTGGTGTGTATCCAGAAGTTATATTTGCTGTTATAAAACTATAAGAAACATCATTTGTTATTGTAATACTTGGCTGAACTATAAGCGTATTTGTTGTTATACCTATTGATACAATATTTCCCGTATCATAAATAGAATAAACATAAACAGTATATTGAGTACCACTAGTTAATCCATTTACATTTATTCCTGAACTCGAAATTGTATTTATAGCATAATTATAAATAGTTTTAGATTGTTGCCCTCTTGATGTTGTGGATGGACTAGCAAATACATTAAATAGTTGATTCGGATTTGTTAAACTATTTGTTGGTGCAGAGAAGCTTACATCAAAACTTGTATAACTAATATTATTTATTAAAAGAGAAGTTGCTGCATTAGAGAGAGTATTACCATTTACCGTTCCAGTAGAGGCAATATTTGTACTATATACAGCTGATACACTAATAATATAAGCTGTTCCTGGAAATAAATTACTTATAGTATAGGTAGGCGATGCTGAAGTAATAGTTAAATTACCTTGACCATAGGTATTACTACCTGTAGTTGCTGCTGTAATACTATAATACAATGGTATAGTTGATGGTGGGGTATAGCTAATAGTTACTGATGTAGCTGTTGCAGAGGTTGTTGATAATGCAGTAGGCGGAAGTCCATATGTAGTTCCACTCGTAGTAGTAAATGAATTTAATACAGAAGTAGTATTTGAATTATAACCAGCATATGCGGTTATAGTATAAAATGTTGCTGGGGATAATCCAGATATGTTTATTGAAGTAGATGCACCTGTTAGAGTTGTTATAGTAGTTCCACTTCCTGGTACTGCTTTTGCGTAATAATATTTGGGGGCACTTCCTGATGGAGGATTAAACGTAATTGAAAAAGTTGTAGATGTCGTAGATGTTACATTTAAATTAGTCGGTAAACTCGATAAACTATTTCCCTGTATTTCGCTTGATATCTGATTTCCAGTATCATAAATAGCACCTACAACTACTCTATATGTTGTTCCTGATATTATATTGGTTGTTAAAACAATAGGATTATTATTAGTAAAAGATGTTACTGATGGATTTGATGGAATAGTTATTGTTTGTTGATTATTAAAATTCTCGAGAGGCGTAGCTATTGTATAATATCCTATAGGTGCTGATCCAACCGAGGGTGCTAAATATGATATTGATAATCTATTGTCTGTATTATTATTCGATACTGATAATATTGTTGGTTGATTTGCTAAAGTATTACCTGATACTATACCAGTTGTTCTATTAGTTACAATACTGTACACCGCTGCCATACTAACATCATATCTTGTTCCAGAAACTAATCCAGTTACAGAGAAACTTACGTCATTTAATGTATCATTAATAGGTATAGTTGTTGTTGTAACCTTTGTCTGACTATTATAAGATGTTTGTGGCGTTATAGTTGCTAAATAACTCTTTGGTAAACTACCTATAGGATTTTTAAAATAAACAGTTATTGCATTTGTGCTTGGATCTGTTATTGTTGCTAAATTTATTCCACTAAGTGTCGGGGGGTTTGATGCTGTGTTACTAGTTGTAATAGTAGGTGTTGAATTAATACTTACATCGTAAACCGATGCCATACTAATATCATATGTTGTTCCAGATTTAAGACCATTAATTATATATGTAGTTGAACCTCTGCTAATACCGGTAACATTAATAATTTCTTGACTATTATCCTTTTGTTGAGGGTTAGCAGTTAAAGAATAACTTATTGGTAAACTACCAGTTGGTTTAGTAAAATTAACAGTTAAAGTAGTTACTGTTTGATTTGATATATTATTTATAGTAGGATAACTTGATAATGTATTCAAAGTTAAAAAACTAGTAGATGTAGTAGTTGTGTTACTATAAACAGCTGATAAACTAACATCATATGTTGTTCCGGAAATAAGATTATTAATTACATATGTGGTTGATCCCCTACTAATACCAGTAATAGGAACAAGTTCCTGACTATTATTTCTTGTTTTTGGATTAGCAGTTAAAGAATAACTTCTAGGTAATGTTCCAAAAGGTAAACTCCATGTTAAATTTAATGCAGTTTCATTAACTGTTGTTAATGTACCAAGTAATGGTACAGATGCTATAGTACTTCCTATTAAAAAATTAGTTGTTGGGTTTATACTTATATCATAAACAGCTGCCATACTTATATCATAAGTTGTACCTGATATTAAATTATTAAATGTATACGATGTAGATCCTCGAGATATTCCTGTTATAGGTATTATCTGTTGACCATTATCATATTGCTCAGGAGTAGCAGTTGCTGAATAACTTATTGGTAAACTACCAACAGGTGGAGTAAAATTAACAGTTATTGTTCTAGGATCTGTACTAATCGTACCAATATCTAAAGATACTAAAGTAGGTGCCCTTGATAATGTATTGCCTGTTAAAAAATTACTTGTTGATATTGTATTAGTATTATAAATTGCAGATAAACTTATATCATATGTTGTTCCAGAAATAAGATTTTCAAATTTATAAGATGTAGCTCCTCGAGTAATTCCTGTTATAGGAATTGGCAGCTGACCAATAGTATTTTGTCTTGGTATAGCACTCGCAGAATAATTAATTGGTAAACCACCAACTGGCGAATTAAAATATACTGTAATTGAATTTGTGCTTGCATCGTTTTGACTACTATTTATTGCGATTAATGTTGGTGCAGCAATTAATGTGTTTCCTGTTAGAAAATTAGATGTTGAATTTACACTTATGTCGTAGATTGCCGCCATACTAATATCATATGTTGTTCCAGGTATAAGATTTTTAAAAGTATATGACGTAACACCTCGAGATATTCCAGTTATATTAATTAGATTTTGACTATTATCTAATTGTTTTGGATTAGCAGTAGCAGAATAACTTAATGGTAAACTTCCAATGGGTGGATTAAAATAAACAGTAATTGCATTGGTGCTTGCATCATTTAAATTACTATTTAATGACAATAATGTAGGAGGTGTCGATAAAGTATTACCACTTATAATATAACCAGTTGAATTTATAACTATATTATAAATAGCAGACATACTGATATCATACGTTGAACCAGAAATAAGATTTTTAAAATTATATGACGTATCGTTCCTACTTATTCCAGATATAGTAATAGGAATAGGATCTTGCCCATTATCTATTTGTTGTGGCCTAACTGTTATTGAATAACTTAATGGTAAACTTCCCGATGGTGCATTAAAATATATTTTAATTGCATTCGTACTTGCATCACCTACAGTTGAATTTAATCTACTAATAGTAGGAGAATTTGATAAAGTATAAGATGTTATTGGATATGATATAACATTACCGGATTGGTAAACCGTATTCACATTAATTACATAGGTTGTTCCTGATATTAATCCTGGAATAGTAATTGGTATTGTATTTATAGATGTTGGTATATTTGTAGTAGAAACGTTTACTGGATGTGTAATTAATCTTTGCTCATTATTATTTGTTAGTGGATTTGCAGTTAAAAAATATCCAATAGGTGGATTTGATTGTATTGGTGAATTAAAACTTACATCTATTGAATTTAGATTCGGTGTAGTTATTAACCCAGTAGTATTATAACCTAATGTATAATAATTTATACTATTAGAAACACTTGTGCCTCTATTTATGTAAACAGAAGTTATTGCAATATTTGTATATTGCGTATTTGGAATTAATCCATTCATAGTAATTGATGCGGATGTTTTTGAAGCAAATCCACTTCCGCCTTGATCAGATGCAATAGTATAATTATCTGGTAATAAAATGTTATCTGGTGTAAAAGATAATGTTATATAATTTATACTAACATCTGTCACTGTTAAATTAGTAACAGGTAATCCAATAGTAGATTGTGAAGAAGACATAGTAGCTGAACTGTTACCACTACTATAAATAGCAGTAAGAATTATTCCAGAGTAGGTAGTACTTGGTGTTAATCCATTTATAGTAATAGACGTTGCAGTTCTTAAAGCAGTACCGGATCCTCCTTGTGCAGTAGTAATAGTATAACTTTCAGGAAGAGTACCTAATGGTGGTGTGAAACTTATTGTAATTGAAAAAGGTGTTGCTATAACAAACTGTAGGTTAGTTGGTGGGTAAGATAATGTCCCGATTATAACGCTATTAGAGGATAAATCACCATTACTATAAACAGAATAACTATAAACTGTATAATTGGTACCTGAAATTAAATCAGGTATAGTAAGATACAAATTATTTGTTAAAGAGCTTCTTGTTGTTTTTATAATTTGACCATTATTGGTTTGATTTGGATAAGCAGTTGCATAATATCCAATAGGGGTATTTCCTGAAGGAGCATTAAATTGAATAGAAACAGTTGTAAGTGTAGAACCAGTACTTATCAAACCTGATGGCGGATAAGATAGTGTAATACCCTGTGCTGTTGTAGTAGATATTAAATTACCAGTATTATATACTGCCGAAACAGAAATATTATAGATAGTTCCTGAAATTAATCCACTTATTACGATCAATGTAGATGTTGTAATACTTGTATTAACTATAGTTTGCCCATTATCTATAGTAAGTGGGGTAGCTATAGCATAATATCCTATAGGTGGACTACTGATTGGAGGTGTATATCCTACAGTTAATGAGTAAAGTGTTGGATTAGTAACAGATAACCTAGTAGGAAAAATTGCTGTTGTATTACCTAAAATACTTGATGATGTTACTGTCCCATTATTAAATATTGCACTAACCGCAACGCTATAAATAGTACCGGATATTAAACCACTGATTCTTATTGGATCTGTTGTATAAGTTATATCACTAACCTTTGTTTGTTGATAATTATTAGTATTTAATGGAGTAGCAGTAGCGTAATATGAATTAGGTGTATTCCCAACTGGTTCATTAAAGGAAACAGTTAAAAAATTATAACTAAAATCATTAATGCCTATAATTACTGGTTGTTTTGATGGTGTATTTACTGTTATGTAATTTGATGTAGTAGTATTTGAACTATAAACTCCAGTAATTGTAACATTATATGTAGTACCGGATATTAAACCAGTAATTTCCAATGGATTTAAAAAAGACGTATTACTAGATATTGTTAAACCATTATTTATATTTGTTGCGGTAGCATAATATCCTAATGCAGTACTACCATTTGATATGGTATATCCTACTTTTAAATAAGAATAACTTATATCGCTAATAATAAGATTTGTTGGAGGATTTGATAATGTTGCTCCTTGTGAAACAGTTGATGAGGCATAACCATTATCATATACTGAATTAACATATATATTATATAAAGTACCTGATACAAGATTAGATATATTTATTAATGTAGCAGTTGTTTGGGAAGTATTAACTATAGTTTGACCATTATCAGTAACATTGGGTACGGCTGTAGCATAGTATCCTATAGGTGTACTTCCCAATGGTGGTGTATATCCAACTGTTAATGAATTTATAGTTGGATTAATTATTGATAAATTTGTTGGAGCCGCATAAGTTGTAGTTGCTAAAATATTACCAGAAGAAACATTTCCAATAGAGTATACTGAAGTAATATTTATAGTATAGGTTGTCCCTGAAACTAATCCGGAAAATACCATAGGAGTATTTGTATTTTGAGATGGCGTAGTAATTATTGTTTGTTTATTATAATTAGTTGACGGTATTGCAGTGCCATAATATCTTATTGGAGGGCTACCGACAGGTGCATTAAATGAAACTGTAATATAATTATAACTAATATCTGTTATCGGCATTATATATAATTATATACTTCATTTTTCTAAATTAGATTTATTAAATATAGTCCATGTTTGCATCTCATATACTTGGTGCATTAAACAAGGTGCTTCCTATTAAAGTATTTGAGACTGCATTTCCTACTGAATAAACAGCAGCCATACTGATATCATAATTAGTACCTGATATTAAATTAGTAATAATATAACTAGTGGATGATCTAGTAACCCCGGTTACATATTTAATTTCCTGTTGATTAAACGTGCTTTGTGTATATTGTGGTATAGCAGAAAAATTATAATAGTTTGGTAAATTATAAGGAATAATACCACTTGGTTGTGAGAAATAAACTGTTATTGAATTAGTACTTGCGTCTGTAAAATTTCTATTTAATGCAGTTATGCTTGGTGAATTAAATAATGTAGAACCAGATAGATCCACCGATGATTGTTGATTTCCAGTGGTGTATAACGCAACTATAAAAATATTATAACTTGTTCCAGCATATAGGTTATTAAAAGTAATTGTTCTATTTGTTGTTGTATCCGTAGTAATATTAGACTGTCCACTGTAAGTTGTTTTGGGTACTGCTATACCGTAATATCCGGTTGGCGTACTAATTGGTGGATCATATGACACAGTAATGATTGAATCAGTAATATTTGTTATTCTAATATTTTGTGGAGGGTTTGATAATGTTGTTCCTCTCCATGTATCTATATTTATACTATTAATGGCGTCATAAACAGCTACCATGCTTATATCATATACTGTTGCTGATGTTAATCCAGTAAATATAATAGTGTTTGTAGTTTTTGCTATTCCAGTTATTGTGATAGGTTGTTGATTTAATAAAATAGATCTTGGATTTGCTATTGCTGAATAATTAATTGGCAAATCGCCATATAATGGACGTAAAAAATTTACAGTTAAAGTATTTATTGTTGCATTAGTAACAGAATTAATTCTAGGTGGATACGCAATAGTGCTTCCAGAAATAGTTGATGTAGATGTTTGTGTACCCGCACCATAAACTGATACTAAACTTATATCATAAATAGTACCAGTTATTAAACCATTAACTATTACTGACATAGGGATAGAAATAGGAGTTATATTTGATTTTGTAATAATATCTTGACCATTATTTCTTGTTCTTGGATTTGCAATTAAGCTATAACTTGATGGTAATGTACCTGATAATGGAGGAGAGATATATACTGTAATTGCATTTGTACTAGGATCAGTAATCAAGTTAGTATTAATTCCAGTTATTGTACTTGGACTGCTTAATGTCTGTACATTTGGGTAAATCGAATTATAACTTCCTGTGTCATAAACTGCTGATAAACTAATATCGTAAATAGCTCCCGAAGATAAATTTGATATAATAATCGGATTTTGTGAGACATTTACTAGAGAATATATTATATTTGTATTTTTTAATGTAGCACTCGCATTATATCTATTTGGCAGAGTGCCTATTGGTGCATTATAACTAATAATAATGCTATTTTCGGTTGCTGTAACATTTGTTATTACCGGACTATTTGCTAATGTATTTACAGAAAGACTATTAGATATTTTATATTCTGATGCAAATACAGTTGTTACTGTTACTGTATATATTGTTCCTGAAAGTAAACCTGTAACAGTTATATAGTTTGAAGTAATAAGTGTTGGCGATTGTGGAAAAATTACTGTTGGCTTAGAGCTATTTGATGGAATAGCAGTAACAAAATGACCATCTGGATTTCCTGTTCTATTAAATGTAATGTCGAAAGAGTTTACTGTAATATTTAAAACAATTAATCCAGTAGTAGATTGCCCTGTTGTTGATACAGTTAAGGGGATGGATGTTTTATTCGCAATTGGATACACCGCTGTCATCGTTACATTATATGGCAGTCCTGTTGATAAATCTGTAATTAATATAGGATTTATGGTTGTGTCGTTAATGTATTTAATAATAGTATTATCACTTGGATCTGTTACATTAATAATATATTGATTTGGTAATGTTCCTTTCTGTTCATAACCAATATAAAATGATAATTCTGTAACATTTATAGGTATTAAATTTATTGGAGCATCATAAGATGTTATTGCATTAATATATGGCGTTATTGCATTTAATTCATCTAATGTTTTATTGTATATAGCTTTCATATAAATATTATATGAAACACCGCTATTTAGTTTTGGAATTGTTATCGGACTTGTTGGAGATGGATTATTAGATAAATCCAATATTGTGTCTGGAAAGTTTACAGATGATGATATAATATAATATCCTATTGGTCCGGTTCCAATAGGTTGTGTATAATTTAATTTTAAATTAGTATAACTTATATCTGATATTGATAAATTTGTAGGTAACGGAGAAAGTGTTGAACCATAAAGATTATTTGTTGTTATACTAATCGTATTATCTCTGAAAGACTGATATAATTGCAAATAATATTTTGTCCCAGAATATAAACCATTTATAGTTATTGGCTCATCAATAGGACTATCAATTGGATTTTGTGCGGTTGTATATTGAGAATGATATGAATTATTTACAGAACTAGCAATAACATAATAAGTTGATATATTTGGATTTCCTCCTTTAGTAAATGTAATAGTAATTGATGTTTCTGAAACAGATGAAACTGAAAAATTGCTAGGATTATAGTTAATTGTTGCACCAGTTATTGCTTCCAATGATGCAGAAGAACCATTAGAATAATTTGCAATAACATTTAATTTATAAACAGTATCCATAGTTAAACCTGCAACAATAATAGAATTTGACGTAGCAGATGCTATTCCACTAGAAAAGTTTACGGGTGTTGGAAGGATAAAATAGGAATAATTTAATATTGGCGTTGATGTTATAGGAGCAGAAAAAGTAATAACAGCTGTTTCGTTAGTAATAGAAGATAATACTAAACTAGTGGGTGGCATTAACCTCGATGTTGATATGGATAACTCATTCAAATTAATATTCTTTGGATTAGCTACTACTACATAATTATTAAAAGTACTACTAGAACTTGTACTTAATGTTATATTCATATAAAAATCGTAAATATTATAAGGAGTTGTCTGTAGTAATAGATTTGCTATATTTATAGTATCAATATAACCATAATAATTGTAACCATTAATACCTGTATTTAATCTATAGTAATTTATTTTTATAGGTGAATTAAATGAGTATCTAGAAAAAGATACAACAGGAACAGAATCTAATACAACTACATTATTATTATAATAAACAATTAATGAAATATTATTAATAGTAAGATAAAAATTTTCTAATCCGGTTGGATCATTTATATAAATTCCTATTGGGACTCTTAATGTATAAAAATATGATGATTCTTTTATTAGATTTGTAATTAAAAATGACCCTATTTTAGATGTGTTAGCGTTTATTGCAATATTATTTAATGAATTGATTTTCCACATATTTACATCATTTATTGTTATGTTTTCGCTATATGCTGCATTGTTTATTGTAGCATTAGTAAAATTATATAATGGAATATTTTCATCATCTATTAGATTCATAATAGGACCAGGAACATTACATGAAGATGTAGGTGTTGGTATTAAATTATCATCAGCACAATTAACTATCTGACCGTTTGGTATGATTTCATATTTAAAATAACCAGTTTTTCCAACTATATTAACCGAACCATTTTCTTTTTGTGCTACTAATCTGACAATTAATTTATCCGGATAATTTACAGTAACTTTATTATAATTACCATTTGCATCTATAGTAACAATTGACGTTGGTATATAACTTTTTGTTTGCAATCGTCCATTTATTAATTGATTATATTTTTCCGATTGTGTTAAATTATTTGTTTTAGTACTACTAGTTACATTACTATACTTTAATATTTCTGCTTTTCTTCTCATATCTAATTGAAATTTTGTGAATGTTCCATTATAAGGTGAAACTGGTGTATATCTAGTGGGCGGGACAGCAAATTCAATCAGTCTTTTACGTTGTTCACATATATTAGTTATTGTGTTTGATAATGAATTTTCTGACATGTTATATACTGTAGAGTTACATTATATAACATAATTTTTTCATTTGATAAACTATGGTTAAAGTTTTTCAGAATACCATAAAGAGGATAAATAATTAAATCCACCCTGTTTTCCAGATTTAATACCATCTTCACTTGTGTTTAAATTTGGACCCCAATATACTATGTTATTAATTTCTATAATATTTAATGCGTGTGCAAAATATCTTAAATCAGATAAACTTCCATTAAATCCACCTCCTTGGCAAACATTAATATCATTATAATTTTGCTTTGGTACTGCTGGTAAATTTAATCGTCCAGAAATAGTTCCGTTAATATAAACATCTAAAATTGTATTTTCTAATCTCATAATTATATTTACCCATTTGCGAATAGGTATAGTGTCAATGTCTAAATAATCATTACCACTTGTGTTTGTAGTATCCATTATAACTCGTATTGATGTTTTATTACCTGTATTTGGGGCAATATATAGTCCGGGACCATTATTTATAGTTGTAATATTATTTGCTCCAAAATTCAAATCACCCTTATTAAATATAAATTGGTACTTATTTGGATCGGTACCTAACTCATTTATAAATATCCATACTGACCATGTAAACTCCATACCTGTTCGTTCATTGTTAGATAATTTTATTAATTTGCTCGTTTTTCCTAAATTTGGATCCTGCTTAAAGGTATTTGCTGTTTGTCCTGTTGTTAAACCTTTTATTATATATGGATTATCAGATGGATTAAAAAAATATCCTAAAATAATTACTCCTAAATTCATTAAAAACAGGAATCCAATAATTACCAATACAAGAAATCCAAATTTTGCTACTATTGTGTTTGATTGTAAATATTGTGCGGATGCCCCCGCACCTGCAGCAGCTTGACCTGAAAATTCTGTAAATGTATTTGCGACATTTGCTCTTGCATCAGTTATTGTGGTTCCTATATTTTGAGTTGCTTGTTGAACTGATTCTGGTAATTTAATATCAGGTGCATTCATCTGTGGAAAATTCATTATATATATTTATATATATAATAGATTATCTATTTTATAGTTAGACTATATCAAATTAGGTCTAAAATAATGGTTGATTATTAACAATAGCTACATCATCCTTTAATATACTATAATTAACTCCATAACTTGTAAATAAACTCTTTAGTTTACTTTTACCATTACCTTTCATATACCAATCCCATGCAGTCTGTGGATCAACTGCGGTTGTCCATCTTGTGAATAATAGTGCATTCGCACTCCATGTCGAATCACCACCTAAAGATAAAACAACCTTATCCGATGGTGTTGCAGGAAATATGTAATTTGTTTTATTATCTGTACTCGTTGTTGTTTTTGTAACTTGTTGTGATAATACTAATTTACCATCCAAATAACAATCTAGTATTTGATTGTCAATACTTATTATAATACAAACCCATTTCTGTAATGGAAAACTGTTTGTAATTTGAATATTTTTAATTGTAGCTGCGTTATTAATAGTTTCATTCATAGTAACATCACATAAAAGTGTAGGTGTAGAATTTTCTAAATATAGTTTTATATTATCTTGTCTATTAAAAATTATTTTTTTTGAATTTGCATCCCATTTTTGAACATATAACCATATCCCATATGCATAACTAGTGTTTGTTGGACTAGCAACTGAATTTATTGTTGGAACAGATTTACTAAAATCAATATTGTTAACTAACATACTTGAAGTGTTTGATAAATACTTAAATAGTAAATAAATAAAAAATATAATAACAATTCCTAAAACAATAACTAATGAATTCATTATAATATATTTAATACTCACAAAATATTTGTGTTTCAATGATTTTATTATTAGTTAAAAGTATTAGGATTACTTGATTGTGTTGGTGGATTTTTAAACATTAATAAATTGTAGGCACTTGTTATGTGAAGTTGTGATAACTTTTCAGGATAAATTCTAACGTTGCATATTGCACCATCTAATCCATCCTTATTACCAACTGTAATTATATCAGATGGTTCAATAGTTGGTAAATTGCTTTTATTAAATTTAAAGGATTTTACTAGTTCTCCATTTATAAACAAATCTACTTTATTTGATTCATAATTAAAAACAAAATTATTCCATTTTTGTATTGGTAAACTAATCTCATATTTATTAGTATCTTTATTATTAGTAAAATAGATAAAGTATTTATTTTTATGAATGTTGTCTTTTGTATCATTATAATATGTTACTTTTGGTTTACCTTTTCCAAAATCGAATATGTTTGTTTCTTTTAAGTAACCATTAAAATTAGTTGGTTGTATATTTAAATATATCCACATTGAAATTGAATAATTGGTTTTATAAACTTTACCAATATCTTTACTTTCTAGTTTTTTATACGGAATTTCAAATAATTCACTTGTTCCAATATCAGTAGACTTGTTTAAAAATACACCATTATCTAGTATAACTACTCCGTCTTTTTTATCAAACCAATTTATTATTTTTGGCAATAAAATATATAACGATATTAACAAAATCTCTATAAAAAACAATACGTATACTAGTCTGGATGTCATTTGAAATTCTTTGAGTATATATTTGAAGAAATCAATCAGTAAACATGGTATGTAAAAAATAAAATAAACTATAAAACCACTCCATCCGGTGAATGTTTTTAAATAATTGCTTAACATATAAAATAATAAGGCTAATCCTACTAATAGTATTAATCCGATTATTATCCCCCAAATAAAACTAACTGCTAAAAACGATGATGAGTTCATATTTATGTAAAAATAAATAGCAGCAATAACAATTAGTGCTAATAAGGAAATCATACCGGTTTTAAAAATTACACTACTACTTGCCATCATTATTGGACCTAAATACAACAGGGCAAATACAGTTGGTAACATAAACATTAATATGTAAACATATGTATTTGTAGTTAATGCTTTTGGATCTTTGCTTGCTGAATATAGTATGAAAATAATTACTAATAATAATGTATAAAATATACCATAAATCGATATTAATGACTGATCTAGATCACCAAACAATGACGATGATGTAGTGCCGGGTTTTCCAGGATTAAATATTTTATTTAATAACCATAAAACAATTGATAAAACTAAAGGAACTACTTCCAACAAAGAATTAATTGGTTTTATAAAATCAGCCCCACTTGGGTAAGCATATTTTAACATAAAGTAAAAAACAACATATGCTATTAATAAAATCATTGCCAATGTTCCTTTGCCCTCTGGTGTTTCAATTCGAACACGTGGTTTTGGTTTATCTTCAAACATTTTATCATGTAAATTAACATTCATTCCAAGTATTATAGTTGTAAAAACCAACATTTCTATAACACCAATCATAATATCTGCTTCTATTCCTGAATTTGCTGCATAATTGGGTATAATCATTCTTATTTCATCAAATGATGATGACATTACTATAAAGTTAAATAAAATGTAACCTATAAAGGTTAACAAAACTATAGTTTCAATTCCTTCTTGCGTGTCTGTTCGTATGTTCTTTTTTTTGTCATCAAACATCCTGTCATGAAATTTATCATTTTTAACCAGTATTGTAATTACAAATGCTAATATTAATATTATTCCAATTATATATGTATAAAATTTTATTATTTCTGACATTATATTACTATATATATACAAAATAATACTTTGAACAAGATATTACACCAATATTTATTCTCTATTTATGTATACATGTATTTACACATAAATATGTAAGGCGGAAGGATGATTCTCATTACAGATTCTCTATAGCTGTTTTTTTTCCATGACAATCTCTACAAAGAGCTACTAAATTATCTACATGATTACTTCCACCATATTCTAATCGAATTTTATGGTCTACTTCAAACCAAGCGGGTAATTTAATACCACAATCACCGCATTTCCAATCTTGACTAGATGCTACATATTTCTTCTTTGTTTCACTCACCGAACGTTTAGTAGCCTTTTTTCCTGATTGCAATATTCTATTTTCTGATACTGTCTGATTATTGTTTGGCATTGGTATAATTGGATAATTATATGCAGCTTGACCTCTTTCTGATTCTTCGCTAAAATTTTGTCTTGATGTGAAATCTAATATTGGTGATATCATATTACTTGTATTTCGATCTATTGGTAGATATTTTATATAATCATTTGTTGTTTGTATTACTTGTTGTGCTCTCATTGGATTTTTTTTCAATAATATATATAACATTAATGCTGCAAATGCAACACCAATCATTTGATAATATTTCTTAAATGATAATAATTTTTTGAGTATTTTACCTTCGGTATAAATGTTCGCGATTATTATTCCTGCTATTATAAATATTAATATTTCAATTCTCATTTTCTATCTGATAAAAATATTTTTACTATATTATACATAGAAAATATGGATTTTTTAAATTAATAATAATCTACGATTATCTCTATCTGGACATTCTATCTCACCCACCTATCTCACTATCCTATCTCGCTATACTATGTCACTATACTATGTCACTATACTATATCACCCTCCTATCTCACTATCCTATCTCACCCTCCTATCTCACCAACCTATCTCACTATCCTATCTCACCTACCTATCTCACTATACTATCACACCCTCCTATCTCACCCTCCTATCTCATCCTCCTATATCACCCTCCTATCTCATCCTCCTATATCACCCTCCTATCTCATCCTCCTATATCACATGTAAAAGGGAGGGATCTTAAGGGAACCGTAGGTTCCCTTAATAAGGTTCCCTTAATAATAAATGTAAATCAAAAACAAAAGAGTTAATATTAAAACCGCATGTATATAATGTTTTCGCATGTTTATTCGTTCGGATAAATAAATTGGTTTGGGTTTATACTCCTGACGATATTTTTCCAAAGACATAGGTAGCGATAATTCCTCTTTTCCTAATTTAATATTTATTTTATTATGAATAAAATGAACCCATCGCACAAAAGAATCACGATTATCTAAATAAGGTGAAACCGGATATTTATCTAATAATCTACTAAATTTATCTCCAATATCAGAATCAGGAATAAATAATGGCATATTTGTTATTAAATCGTAATATTTACGTTTTGTTACGTCATTTGGATTCATTGGATAAGATTCAGCGACTGTGTGTAAAAAAAACCAATAATGCGGACCCCATACATTTGCGTCAAATTGCATTTTGATTCAAATTATATAAAGATTATGGAAGATATTAATCTAGTTTAATCTTATTTTTAAATAGTATAAAAATGAATAATTATTGCAATAATTGTGGAAAAAATGGGCATTTATATCATCAATGTAAGTTACCTATTACTAGTTTAGGCATAATAGCTTTTCGTATAAATGATAATCAAATTCAATATCTTATGATTCGACGAAAAGATACATTAGGGTATATTGATTTTATGAGAGGCAAATATTCTGTTTTTAATAAGGATTATATTATTAATATGTTAAAACAAATGACTATGGAAGAAAAAGATTTGCTTATTACTAGTAATTTTGATATATTATGGAACCGAATATGGGGTAATTTTAATATTTCGAATCAATATAAAGCAGAGGAAAATATATCAAGAGAAAAATATAACTCTCTTATGAATGGAATATTATTTAAAAATGATTTCTACAATCTAAAAGATTTAGTTGAAGAAAGTAATAAATACGATACATGGAATGAAGCAGAGTGGGGATTTCCAAAAGGCAGACGTAACTATCAAGAAACGGATTTTGAATGTGCTTTACGTGAATTTGCCGAAGAAACCGGTTATAATATAAAACATATTAAAAATGTGAAAAATATTTTACCATTTGAAGAGGTTTTTACTGGATCTAATTATAAATCATACAAGCACAAATATTATTTAACATTTATGGAAAATAAAAACACATTATTCACCGATAAATTTGAACCGACTGAAGTTAGTAAAATGGAATGGAAGAATTTTGATGAATGTATGCATTGTATACGACATTATAATTTAGAAAAAAAGAGATTATTAATAAATATTAATGAAACATTAAAATCATTTCGATTGTTTTATCACTAATGAAAATGAAAAAGGTGTAAATATAATATATATATTTCAATATATATATTGAAATAACTATGAATGATAAAGATAATTCTCCAAAAAATGTTACAAAAAAAGGTAGAGGTAGACCACCAAACGCAAAAAATAAAAAAAAAGATTTGATTGAAAAAACATCCCCTGCAAATGTAACAAAAAAGCGTAGAGGTAGACCATCCAAAACAATAGTACCAAATATTGTGGAAAATATATCTTCAATAATAAATAATGCTGTCGAACTTCATCCTGTTACTGGTATAAGCAAGGAAAATGAAATATTAAAATCATTATTAAAAGAAAGTTCTGAACCTATTACTGAACCTATTATTAATAAAAAAACAAAAATTATATTAAGAAAAGATAATACTGAACAATATATTTTAGATTTATTATCTAAATCAGGTTGTGATAAAAACTATCAATACAAACCAGAACAATTTGAGAGATATAATGAATTAAAAAAAATGCCCGCCAATAGTAGCAATCCAAATAAACAGACTTTAAAGACGGAGTTGGCAAAATTACTAAAGGTGCCATTAGATGCTCTTGAACATACTAAAAAATATGGTATACCCACTACGGCTGATTTTGTTAAAATTATTCTATGTTTAGAAAATTACTTTAAAGAAAACGAAGTTAAACCTTCAATTGTACCACTTCCTACTAGTGATGAACAACTTCCTCCTAAAGAAGAAGCAGTAACAGAGAACACTAAAATAGAAAATAGTGAAGATCCACAAAAAGTTTTCGATACTATTTCCAAAAATTTTACTAATATTTTTTCTGATAAATCTAGTAAAAAGGACGATGAAAAATTAGATTTTGAAGAGAAAAAGGATATCGAAGAAAAAATAGATATCGAAGAAAACAATGGCGAAGAGAAAAGAAAAATTTTCGAGGATGAAATTGATAATACACAAACTATTACACCTGATATAAATATTGAATTACCTGAAATTGATAATATTGATAAGAGCATTCTAGAAAAGGAGCAGGAAGATTTACCTGTTCCTAATGATATTGAATCGACTAATTATAATACCTATTTATTTAACAAGGAAATAAAAGAACATGAAAACATAAAGACAAATGAGAGTTTTCAATTTTTATATCCTGAAATTAATGATCCAGATTTTAATATAAAAATAGAAAAGCACAAGGAATTTAATGACACTAAATATGACGGAAATACGTCATATGATTTTGAAGAACATGCTAAAAAATTATGTAATACTGATTTTGAATTATCACCCCATCAACTTTTTGTTAAAAACTTTTTATCAATACAAACACCTTATAATTGTTTATTATTATACCACGGTTTAGGTACGGGCAAAACATGCAGTTCTATTGGAATTGCTGAAGATATGAGGGCATATATGATGCAAGTTGGATTAACTCAACCAATTTTAATCATAGCATCTCCTAATGTTCAACAAAACTATCGCCTACAATTATTCGATGAACGCAAATTAAAATTAGAAAGTGGGTTATGGAAATTAAATACATGCGTGGGCGAATCATTAATACGCGAAGTTAATCCAACAAATATATTGGGTATTCCAAAAGACAGAATTACTAGTGAAATAAATAGTATTATAGATAAATATTATCGATTTATGGGATATATTGAATTAGCAAATTATATAAAACGCATTACTAAAATGCCAGAGGGTTCTAGATTTTCCGCGGCTGAATTAAAAGAGCTGAAACTAAAACGTATTCGTAAATATTTTGATAATCGTCTTATTGTTATTGATGAGGTTCATAATATTCATATTTCTGATAAAAATAAACAAGAGGGAAAAACTGCTATGTTACTAATGGATGTGGCACGCTATACTACTAGCATGCGACTATTATTATTATCTGCAACTCCTATGTATAATAACTATAATGAAATCATTTGGTTAACGAACTTAATAAACTTGGTTAATAAACAAAGTACTATTCGTGAAAGTGATATTTTTGATAAGGATGGTAAGTTCAAAGATAAAAGTGATAAAACAGATAAAAAAATCGAGGATGGCAGAGAACTTTTGACCCGAAAATTAATAGGTAGCATTTCTTATGTTCGTGGTGAAAATCCATATACTTTTCCCTACCGTATTTATCCTGATGTGTTTTCTCCTGAAAATTCATTACAAACTGTTCATGAAAATAATGAATATCCAACAAAACAAATGAATGGGCGAGAAATTGATGGTAAATTAGAGAACATTCCTGTATTTTTATCAGAAATAGGAGAATACCAGGCTAAAGGATACGATTTTATTATAAAACATATGCGTAATAAATCAACCAATGTAGTTAATAAATTTGGTGTTGAAAGGGAAATGCCCTCGTTTGAGAACATGGATGTTTTTGGATACATACATTTAATGAAACCAATAGAGGCACTAGATATTGTTTTCCCTAGTGCCCAACTAGATAATTTAACTGCTAAATCAGAAGAACCAAATGAATTCGAAGATAAACAAAACGAAGATTTGATAAATCAATATATTGGTAAAAAGGGGTTAGCTAATACTATGAATTATACTATACAGAAATCACCCTATCCAAATATTTATAATTTTGAATATAAGCCAACTATATTAAATAATGTGAATCATGGACGCTTTTTTCACCCGGATAAAATTGGTAAATACAGTAATAAAATAGCTAAAATATGCGAATGTATTAAAAAATCCAAGGGAATTGTCCTTATTTTTTCACAGTACATAGAAGGATCTATTATTCCAATAGCATTAGCATTAGAAGAAATGGGAATTAATCGGTTTTGTTCTAAATCAACTCATGCAAAATCCTTATTTAAAACACCACCTACGGAACCTATTGATGCTATTACGATGAAACCGAAATCGCAGTTTATTCAGGAGAATAAAGCAAGTGAATTTAATCCTGCTAGGTATGTTATGATAACTGGTAATGGAGGAATATCACCAAATAATTTGGAAGATATTAAATATGTTACGAATACCAATAATATAAATGGTGAAAAGGTAAAGGTTGTCATCATATCAAAAGCCGGATCCGAAGGATTGGATTTTAAATGCATTCGCCAAATTCATATATTGGATCCATGGTATAATATGAGTCGTATAGAACAAATTATAGGGCGAGGTGTTCGTAATTTTAGTCACTGTATGTTGAAAGATTTTAAAGATCGAAATGTAGAAATATATTTACATAGCACCCTTCCCAGAAATGATGAAGAAACCGCTGACCTATATGTTTATAGATACGCGGAGAAAAAAGCAAAACAAATTGGTGAGGTAACCCGATTATTAAAAGAAATTTCTGTTGATTGTTTACTAAATATTGGACAACATAACTTTACAATGAAACAACTGCAAACACTTTCGGAAAGTAAAATAATAAAAATCCGCTTATCTAGTAAAGCCGATGAATTAATTGATTATCAAGTAGGTGATAGAGATTATTCTGAATTATGTGATTATGATGAGTGTCCAGATGAATTCAAATGTTCTCCACATTCGGAAACAAAAGAGATAATAAAGGATACTTATTCTGAAGATTATGGAAAAATGAATTATACAAGCATAGTTAAAAGAATTCGTGATTTATTCAAGAAAAAGATTGCTTATACTAGAGAACAATTAATTCAAGAAATAAAAATTATTAAAGAATATCCCGAAGATCAAATTGATTTTGCATTATCTAGATTTATTAATAATAAAACCGAATATATATACGATGAACATGGACGTCCGGGATATTTAATAAATCGTGATCAATATTATGCTTTTCAACCTATTGAAATAACAGATGAAAGTTCCAGTGTTTTTGACAGAAGCATTCCGGTAGATTATAAACGAAATTTATTAGAAATCGAATTAAATAAATCGCATCATGCTCCTGCTACAGTTGAACTTGTTGGTAATGAACAAGAATATATACGTAAAAAATATAACGAAATATTAATAGATATGAATAATAAGTTTTCCTCTATCGAAACTGCAAAATATGAAAAAATACAACAGAAATTTAATAAAAATACAGATTGGTATATTAATTTTGGCTATGTTTATGATTTCTTATTGGATAAACATAAAATACGAACCGATTTATTGAACAAATACATTATTTATCATTATTTAGATTCGCTATCTCTTAATGATCGCCTATTCATTGTCCGATATTATTATTCTGGTGAAAAATCTGTATTGGATAGTTTATCAAATGAGAAATATATACAAAATTATTTTAATGAGAAAATTGTAAAGGTACGTGGAATGAATGCGATTATTTTGGCAACTGATAATGATAATGATGAAGTTCAAAACAAGGTTTTTATTCAAAATGATTCGGAAAATAGTTGGACATGGTTAGAAGCAGATAAAGATGATCAACTAATTGCGAAAAAACAGAGTGCAAACTTTTTATATGTTCGATTATCTATTTTAAATCGATATTTTGGTTTTATGCAGGCATTAAAAGAAAATATTGTTTTTAAAATATTAGATAAAAATTCAAAGATTAAAATTGGTTCTGTTTGTAATGTTGAAGTTAAAAAGGATGTTATTAAACGTATTAATTTTATTTCAAATATCAAATATAGCGATAGTGAACCAGATAGTGAAATAAATGTAAATTCTAAAGATATTATAAAGCCAGGTTTATGTGTTGTTTTAGAAATATTATTACGATACTATGATGAGATTAAAAAGGATAATAAAAGGTGGTTTTTAAATACTGAACAAATGCCCTACGAATAATGGGACCTCATTAAGGGAACCTACGGTTCCCTTAAGATCCCTCCCTCAAAACCTTGTTATTAGAAGGTGAAAAATGAACAAAATTTTTCTTTCTAATACACAAGGTTCACTTAATAGGAGGGGTTAGAGGGGAACCAAGGTTCCCCTCAAAAAAATTGAATTTTTAATCAAAATAAAATGATATAAATATATAAATTTATATCATTATTAGTATATCAATCAAATGGCTGAAAGAAAACAAAGTAATGAAGAACGTAAAATATATGGTGTTTATCTACAGTCTATTTTAACAATGAAAGTTATGATTCCTATTACGCAAGTTGGTAAAAATATGAAACAAAATTTAGAGAAAATTATATCTAAAAAAACAGAGGGCAAATGTATTGCAGAAGGATTTATTCGTCCTAATTCAGTAAAGGTTATTCGATATTCTAGCGGCACAATTAATAATGAAAATATAGAATTTCAAACTGTATTTGAATGCATGATATGTCATCCTGTTGAAGGCATGTTGGTTGAATGCATAACTAAAACAATTACAAAGGCAGGTGTTCATGCAGAAGTTGTTGATGAAACCGGAAATGTTCCAATTACAGTGTTCATCGCACGTGATCATCATTTTACTGATCGTAAATTTGCCGAAATTAAGGAAAATACAAAAATTATAGTTAGTATTATTGGTGTTAGATTTGAATTAAATGATCCATATATTTGCGTTATTGGAAAATATGTTAATAGAAAAACCGAACATGAACGTTCTGATAAAAAGAGAGGAGGAGATGATACAAAACCTAAATTAACAATCGGTGGTGATGAATTTTTAGAAGAATACGAAGATGAATAATATAAAAATGATATAATATAATAAAATATAATGGACGATATTTTATTTACAAAAGAAAACACAGATTCTATTGTTTTTTCAATTGTTAAACAATTCAAAGAACGTGCGAGGTTAGGAAAAGAAAAATATGGTACTGATTTAGATCGCGAAGATCTATCTTTAAATGAATGGTTGCAACATGCTCAAGAAGAAAATATGGATGCTATTTTATATTTGGAAAAAATTAAAAAAGTTATTGATAATAAAATTATTATCGAAAAAGATTCTGAAGAGGCAAATAATATTGTTATTGTTAATATTGATAAAGATATTGAGCACATTAACTTTTTGTATCAATCATCAATATTTATGGTAGTTTATAGTATTTGTGCTATGATTTTCTCACTTTATTATTTTTAATAAAACAATCCAAGAATTTTTCTGGGTTCTCTCTGTTCAATACATAAAAATTAATAACTTCTGCTGGTGAAAAATAACCATCTTTTATACTATTTAAAATGTTCTCATCTATATCAGATTTATAATATTGTTTATACATCTGCTTTATCATGTTTCTTGTACAATTATTCAAATGAAGTGAAATATCAATTCGTCCTGGTCGAATTAGAGCAGGATCTAATTTATCATAATGATTACTACTTATACCCAAAATTCTACCTGGTGTTTCTCTTATACCATCCCACAAGTTCAAAATATCGTCTAATGTTATGTTGTCATCGCTCTTTTTACATAAATCAATAAAATCTGTCTTTTCATTGTTGGTATTGTTCTCTATTATCTGATTTAAAACGGTATTTACGGCATTTTGGGTGTTGTTGTTATGATTTGGTGATTGTTTTTTATTATTTTTCTTAATTGTTTTTTCCCGTTTCCAAACAAGTTCTCCCAAACAATCTATATCTTCAATAATAATGATTTTTTTATCAAATCCGATGCTGTTTATTTTATTCTCATTATTATACCTTGTTTCAAAGAAGGTTTCTTCTAACTGTTGTTTTGTTTTAATAGTTTTCAAAGAAAGAATAACTATGTGTCTTCCTGTTAAATTAGCCAAACTTTTGAAAAATGATGTTTTACCTGTACCTGGTGGTCCATACAATCCAATACCTAGAGTATATGGTATACCATTTTCATAATACCATTCTTTATTATTGAGAAAAAATTGGATTTTATTCAAAACATCCTCTTTTCCTTCAAAAAACATATTCGTAAAGGTTCTCGTACTCTCAAAAATAGTTTCATTCCATAATTCTGGATTTCCATCATCATCTTTCTTTGGTATCTTTTTTAAAGTATATATGAATTTTTTACCAACACGATTGTTCTCGATTTGGTCCAAATAATTCTGTTTTATAATATTCACAAAATCTTGGATTTGGGAAATATTAGATTTATATGAATAGAGGGTTATTGTTATATTATCTATTTTTGTTGATGATCCTTTTTCTATGCATGATTCCTCCTTTTTTATTTCAGTTATTACGTATATTTGGAGAGGTTCATTATATAAAATGGGTGATTTTTGTTTAATAATAAACATATCTGAATCTACCTTTTCAGAGAACCTTTTTTCAGCATAAGTAATGTATTCTTGTATATCATAAACTGTATTATTGTTTCTCATGGTTTTTAAAATATCATAGTAAATAGCCTTGAAACTATCTGAGAAACATGCTGATATTCTTGGCGTTTGAGTATATTTGTTTACTACATAAGATTGCCTTCCTTCAAAAGTTATTGAATATTTTCTATAAAAGGCTGATTTTAATTTTTCTATGATACTATGTTTATTTATTGTTGATATGTTTTTAAAGGAAATGTTTTGTATATTGTATGTTATGATCGATACAAGAAATGTTGAGAGAAACATATCCAGGACTATATTATTGGTTTTTAATTTAGAGAAAAATGTCATTTTTACATAATCAGATATGGTTTTTTGTCCGATCGCATTTAATTCTTCTTGCATGTTTTTATTAGTATTATCTGGGGGTAGTTCTATATTTATTTCATTATTATTTTCAAAAAATTGAAATAATTTAGGAATATATATATATATATATATATACAAAAATGTCTTCACGAAGTCGGTCACGAAGTAGTTCAGGAACCCGGTCAAGAAGTCGTAGTATTCAAAGAATATCGCCACTTAAAGCACCATTAACAGCAGCCCAATTTGAAGAAGAAGTAGGACACCTTGAAATAGCTGGAGAGTATAATGCACAACACGTTAATAAAAGTCTTATAAAACAATTTTCTCATTACTTTAAAAAAATGGATAAAGACGAAGAAAAAAAATTCAAAGATGAAATAACAAACGAAGATATAAAAAAATTAAGGGAAAAATTCCAAAAATTAAATGGTCAGGGTAAACCAGTTGCCATTAGTACATACAAAAATATAGAAAAAGCACCATACAACTGGCAAAAGCTTGTAATTGAAGCAACTAAATTATTAAAAGATGTTGATGAAATACCATTGGCTTTTGAAAGATATACTTGGGATGCTGGTTTATTAGTGATTTATGCTGGCTATCCTAAATATTTAAAACATTGGCATCAAGGATATGTTGATTATAAAAAGTTAAAACCTATAGTTTAAGGTCTATCCGGGTTTTTGTATCCATTTGGATACAAAAGACAGGATAACCCATATCCTATTCGTGCATAAATACATTTATGCACGAATATAAATTAAAATTAGGATCTGGGAAGTTTAATAAATATTATAAGACAAAGAATAAGTGATAGATTAAAAACTATTCAAAAAACAATAAGAAACATAAAATGGAATATGTTGGTTGTAATTTAGATACATAAAAAAGATTTTCATAAAAGTATTTAATTATAATGTTTTTTATTATTATTTATTTCATAATTGTTTCAAAACCATTATGAAACTTTTTCGCTTCGTGTGAGTTTTGATCTCACTGCCTCTCGGTGCCTTACCACTTATAAAATGAGTAACAGCCGAATGAGCGGGTAATTAAACCCAGTGCTCTACCGATTGAGCTAACGAAGCAAATTCGTGAATTTTTTCATTTAACTTCTCCGAAAAACTCACCAAAAAGGAGAAAATGCACGAGGAGAGGATCGAACTCTCGGCCACTGGCTCATAAGACCAGTGCTCTAACCACTGAGCTACAGGTGCAAAAAAGAACTTACCTTTTTTTATCTATTGTATTCTTTGATTGTAAAGAATACATGGGATAGATTTCATCGGAGGTCACTCGCGAACCCCGATACAATATATCATGTATATTCTTTATACCATTTTTAGATTGATATAATTTATCCTGAATAATTATACAATGATAGATATCATTTCCGTATTTAAAGGATTAAAAGCTTGTATTGAAATAATTCTATGCGAATTACAATCTATTCAAAGCATTTTAGAAATAACAAATGAACAATTTCCAATCTATGAGGGAGCTATTTATTCCCTACAGCGCTCCATTAACAATTTATATAAAATCTATAGCTATGGAATTCCTATAGAACATGAACTAAAATTCGAATTATTACATACAATCAGCATAAAATTAAAGAAGTTCTCAAACATCTTAAAAAAGTTCTCTGAATGGGATACAAAAATTATCAGACCCAAGTGTTTAAGCATCGAACAATTCTTTTTCTTTTTATCCAATCCTTCTCCCTCAAAAATATTGGCAAAACTAGAAAAAACATTTGTTGAAATAAAACCGCTTATTGAAGACCAAATATTCCTAGAAAATAAAATTTTAGGAACAGCGATTCGTATTAAACATCCGATTTTACAGAAGGCATGGATGATGATTGGGGAGAACCAATTAAATGATACTGATATACCTGCAAATATTATTATTGAGAACTTATATGCAATGTATTTAAAAGAAACAAACGGATATATTCCAGATAAAGACTGGGTAATTAAACAAATCACTGAATTCATAAATAAAATTGACGGAATAGCCAGTGCAGAACCTGATGAAAAAATCAGTATTACAGAAATAAATCAATATCCAGTTACAGAAGAGAACTCCCAATCAGTAAAACTGATGATAAATATAACTGAAAGGGATATAACAAATATTAATAAGAATTTCTCTGAAGAAAATGTACACGAAACATCATCATCAGACAAGATAGAACATTATAGTATTCCATCAGAACCTTTGTATATAAACATCCCCATTGATTTCAATGGACCTGTTAAAATAAATCATCTGGGTACAAGAATTATTAGAGAACCTTTTTGTGTAGGATATGGTGCGGATTTTAATAATTTAATTTCATGCGAATTCAAAGTAAAATCAGATCTACGTCCAGCTGAATACTATAATTTATTTGGCATCGATATTGAATGTAACTCTAGTGACCAAGGCTTTGGTGGAACAAATCAATGTCATATGCGTTATCAAATTAATGATGAAAAACTAGTAAAGTGCTTACAAATTGATCGTAATAATTTCCCGGATAATATTTACAGGTTCTCCATTCCTCCAGAAAACGTAGCAATAGATGACACTATTAAATTATGGATTTTTTGTCCAGCATGGAATGGATGGTCAATGTCACTTAATAGTATAAAAGCAACTGCCAGATTTATTACAATATAAATTGTATTTAAAAAAAATAATTTATTAAGTAATATATAATGCAGTTCACTATAATTTCAAGTTATGACATATTAGATGAAATTATAGAACTAGATAAACCACAATTTAATAATATATCGAGTGAAATAAATAATTCCGAATGTATTATTTGTCTTGAATCTATTGCTTATAATAATGAGTACAATGAAATATTAACTAATATTGTTAAAAAATACCCTTTTATTATTAAAAAATGCAATTGTAATTGTATTGTACATGAAGAATGTTTAATTAAGTGGTTCTCACAAAATTTAATTTGCATTATTTGTAGAGAACAATATGATAATAACAACGAATCCGAATATTTAGATGAAAACAGAGAACCCAATGAACAACAAATAGATATTAATAATATTGATGTTTTTATTAATATTAATACATTAAATAACATAAATAGAAGCCAACCCAATATTAAACTCGTAATGAGTGCATATTTTGTAATTATTTTATTATATTTCGATAGATTATTAGCAATAATAATAATAATCAAGTTTTTCCTATTTTTCATATTAAATATGATTCTATTTTCCATATTAAGATAATTTACATATTTAACATAAAAATATGTAAAGACCCCCAAAAAAACTCCGGAAAAAAGTCCGGCCGATTTTCAAAAATGGACAAAAATAAATGTCCATTTTTATTTTTCTGAAAATAGTTTCTAAAAAGGGGGTCCAAAAAATGCGTTTGTGACTGAAACGCTGTAAATACCAAAAAAATCATCCAAAATACGCACTGCATAACTTTTTTGGACATTTTTGGGATTAGTATATTTTAGCGATTTTTTATCGCAAGAACTAGTATATAAAAACGCAAAAACCGCATGAATTCTACTAGTGAAAAATATTGTGAAAAATGCAACTATATTACGAGTGATCTTGCAAACTATAAGAAACATTTATTGACTGCAAAACATAAAAGAATATCTAAAAATTTAGAGAATGGTAAGGATTACGAAAAAAGTACTAGTGTGACTTATTACTGTGAATGCTGTGATTTAAATACAAAAAATAAGTATGATTTCAAAAGGCATATCCAGACCAAAAAGCATAAGCTATGTTCAATGATTTCAAAAAATAATGACTGCAATGAAATTACCCCTATTGAAAAAAGTACTAGTGCTAAAAATCCAGAGCAATCTCCGTCTAATAGTTTTACATCAGATATAGTTATGGAGTTATTAAAGCAAAACAAGGAAATTCAAAATTCATTAGTAGAACAAAATAAAGAATTACAAAACACAATTATGGAGTTATCAAAACAAAACAAGGTTATTAATACAACAAATAATATTACAAACAATCAATTTAATTTGAACATGTTTTTAAATGAGGAGTGTAAGAATGCATTAAATATTGATGATTTTATAAATTCATTAAAGCTTACTGTCAATGATATTGAAGAAACAGGGAAATTAGGATATACTCAAGGAATTACCAGAATATTTGTGAATGCATTAAAAGATTTAGATATTACGAAACGGCCATTTCACTGTACAGACATAAAACGAGAGACTGTTTATATAAAAGATCAAGATACCTGGGAAAAGGAGAATGCTGAAAAAACAAAATTAAGAAATGTTCTCAAAGTAATAGCAAGAAAGAATCTTAAAATGTTACCAGAATGGCAAGAACAAAATCCTGATTTTCGTCATTTGGATACACCTGAAAATGAGAAATTCATAAAAATATCATTAAGTTCTCTAGGATCTGAATACAAGGATGAACAAGATAAGATGGAAGAAAAAATTATTCGAAATGTTCTAAAAGAAGTAGTTTTGGATAAAAAAAATAATATATTATAAAACATATCAAATGATAAAACAATATAAAATTTTTTTAATAATTAAATTAATAAAATATGGAGAATAGTGAGAACCTAGAAAAATTAAAAAAAACAATAGAATCTATGAGTAAATATCATCAAATTGAAATATTGAAAATTTTATCTAAAAAATTAACAAAAATAAATGAGAACAAGAGTGGATGTTATGTTAATATGACTTATTTACCGGAAGAAACATTATCAGAATTAAAAGAATATGTTTCTTATATTAAAGATCAGGAGGAATCATTAGAAACAATTGAATATCAAAAGGAAGAATTCAAAAACGCATTCTTTATAGAAAAAGAAAATAAAGACAATCCAACAATATTATATAGTTCATTGAATAAATAATGTCAGCTTTATTAAATCCTATATTTTTTATTAAAAAAGAACATTTAAATATCAATAATGTTTTAAATGTTTTACAAAATTATATGTTAACAAATGCAAATCGAGCAGCAATTCTATTAAGATCTAAAGTTGCATTTAAGGGAGGTAAGTTATTACTTTCAGAAGAAAGTGATTCTGATGACGAAGTATTATGTAACGAACAACAATCGCAACCTTTAATGCAAAATACCTTTGTAGAGACTGAAATTGTTAATCAACCATTGGTTACCAATGAATTAATATCACCTAAACAACACGATACCCTTTTCTGGTGCCTTTATATAATTCATTTTGGATATGGTGAATATCTAGAAATTGATCGAAATTATGGTATAAAAGAACTAGAAATTAAAAAGAAAATAGGAGAGTTTATAACATCCAATCCACATAAAATGAAAAACACAAATGTTAAAATTACAAAAGCAGGTGTACAAGAAATATTATCGGAACTTCTTACTAGTCAAAAGGATACTAGCATGAATTGCTTATTCGCGTTATTGGTATATTACAATATTAATTTAATAATAGTAAATTCATCAAAGTTATTAATGTTAGAATTTATTTCTGATAAAGATTCTGATGATATACCAACATTTGCACTTTATAAAGATGAATATAGCAAATACTCTGTAAATATTACAGAATTAACAAAAGAAGAAATAAAAGATATGAAAGAGAAGATGATATGTTTAGAGAATTATTTTAAACCAATAAAGGCAGCGTCGAATTATAAGGTTGAAGATTTGGAATTTTTGGCAAAGAAATTAGGAATTTATAAAGAAGATAAAAAGTATAAGAAGCAAGATTTATATAATGAAATAGCAAAGGCGTGCATCTGGTAAGGGGAACCTACGGTTCCCCTTTAACCCCTCCCTTGAGATGAACCTACGGTTCATTAATCTCTATTCGTACATAAATATATTTATACACGAATAGAGATTAACATCCTGTGAAAAATATACATAAGGGAGGGATCAATATGAATATGCTGTGAAAAATATACATAAGGGAGGGGTCATAGGGGAACCGTAGGTTCCCCTAGAAAATTGAAATAATTATAAGGATAAAGATAAATAATATATAATTACTATATACAAATCATATATTATGGAAAAGAAACAAGGTAGAAATGAAAAAACAGAAGAAAAAGAGACATCATCACCTAAATCAATAAAGCAAAAAACACAAGAATTCGAAAATATCGTAAAAGAGTATTTAGAAAGTAATCCTGTAATACGCAGTCATAATAAAAACAATGAATTAGAAATACGCTTTGGAACAAATACACGAAATTCACGCCCAATATCTAAAATCGATTATGATAATGTAGTAAAACAGCTTTATTCATGTGGGTTTAAAACACAAAACCCCGATGGGATGCAAATTTTACGCATTATACCTGAGTCAGTTGATTCTAGAACAGGAAAAACAAAGATGTCTATTCGTGGTGAATTAGTTGGTACTGATTTAATACAAGAATATTGTAGAACTAACAGTATTCAAGCAGTAATAAATATGCCATCTACACTTTTTAATAAAGTGAAATTTACTAGGAAAATGACTGCTATGAATAAATCCGGGGGATTCATAAATCGCTTGGACATGGATGATTTTAATTTTCGTGTATCTTTTCAAACGGAACAAGACTATAATGTTCAATCTGAAATATCTAGAAACATAATTAGTAGATGGGCAGATTCAAAGAAACTATTTCGAAGTATGAATCGTGTACGATTTTATCATGATGAATTACCAATCTTTGCAGATTTAAGTATTGTAAAATCTTCAGCAAAATCAGAGAACAAAGTTCCATTGCCACAATATACTATTCAAGAGGCTGGTGTGTTTAACAATATTGAACAATATGAAATCGAATTAGAAGTAGATAATGCAAGTGTAGGAAAAGGGACTGATTACGATACAGTTTCCAAACTTTTGACTGCTTTACGAAAATCTATACGAATTGTTTTGAGTGGTTTGCAAGGTACAAAATTCCCTATTTCCTATACTGAACAAGAGAAGATTATACAAGAATACATGAAAGTAGTACATGGTGATGAACATATACCAAGAAGAGTAAATCCAGGTGATTTTATTGGACCTTCATCTTTCACATTACAATTAGATAATATAGTACCTATTTCAGAAACATCTCTTGTACCAAATATTCGAAATAATTTTACTGTTACAGATAAAGCTGATGGTGATCGAAAACTATTATATGTATCAGAAGATGGTAAAATTTATATGATTGATACTAATATGACAATTATATTTACAGGAACTAAAACCGCAGAAAAAACGATTCATAATAGTATTATTGATGGAGAACATATTAAATATAATAAGAAAGGTGAATATATTAATTTATATGCAGCTTTCGATGTTTATTATGTAAATAAAAAGTCGGTTAGAGAATTTCCCTTTTTACGAGAAGACATTGATGATGATGAACATAAATTTCGTTTATATATACTTAAACAGTTTATTGATTTATTAAAGCCTATTTCTATTTTAGAGGTAGTGGAAAAAGAAGTAGTTTCAAAAGAAAATAAAAAATCAGCAGATTTTATTGTAAAATGTAAGACTTTTAAAGCCACTAGTGAAACTGCTACAATTTTCGAAGGATGTTCTAGTATATTATCTGATATAAAAGATGGAACATACGAATATAATACTGATGGATTAATATTTACACCATCGGATTTAGCAGTTGGTGGAACAATTCCTGGTGGTCCAGCTGGAAAATTATCTAAAATAACATGGTCACAATCATTTAAATGGAAACCAGCTGAATTCAATACAATTGATTTCTTGGTATCAATTAAAAAAGATAAAACAGGTAAAGATGAAATACATCATATATTCCAAGATGGCCATAATATGTTTGGTATACAAGATGTTACGCAATATAAGACATTGGTACTTCATGTTGGATTTGATCCAAGAACAGATGGATATGTAAATCCTTTTCAAGATCTATTAAATGACGCATTACCAACAAAACCTGATACAGATAATGAAAGTAAATATAAACCAGTCCCTTTTGTTCCTACTGATCCATATGACCCAAATGCATGCTTTTGTAATATTATATTAGAAGAAGATGGAACCAAGCTATTTATGAAAACAGAAGAAGGAGAATATTTTGAAGATGATATGATAGTAGAATTCAAATATGTAGATTCAAATAAAGATGGTTGGAAATGGGTTCCATTGCGTGTGCGTTATGATAAAACTGCACAATTACGTAGTAGAAAGAATAATTTCGGAAACGCATACAAGGTTGCTAATAATAATTGGTATTCAATCCATCATCCGATTACAGAGGATATGATATGTACTGGTGATAATATTCCAGAAAGGACTATGGATGAAGAGGTATATTATAACCGTTCTAATGAAGAAACAAGTACACAAGCACTTCGAGATTTTCATAATTTATATGTTAAAAAAAATCTGATTTTGGGTGTATCTCATGTAGGAGATACATTAATAGATATTGCGGTAGGAAAAGCAGGAGATTTAAAAAAATGGGTAGTTGCAAAACTATCATTTGTATTTGGGATTGATATTTCGAAAGATAATATTCATAATCAAATTGATGGAGCTTGTGCAAGATATTTAAATGAAGCACGCAAAAATGGTCATATTCCAAAGGCTCTATTTGTAAATGGTGATAGTGGATTAAATATTCGAAGCGGACAAGCTTTTGCTACTGAAAAGGATAAACAAGTTGCAAAGGCCATATTTGGACAGGGGGCTAAAGATGTAACAATATTAGGAAAGGGAGTCTATAATCAATATGGTGTCGCAGAAAGTGGTTTCAATATTACATCCTGTCAATTTGCTATGCATTACTTCTTCAAGAACAAAGATACATTTCATCAACTGTTAAGAAACATTGCTGAATGTACTAAAATAAATGGATATTTTATCGGAACATGTTATGATGGAAGAACCGTATTTAATTTACTGAAATCTGTTAAAAATGAAGAAGGAGTTACTATCATGAAGGAGGGCCGTAAAATATATGAAATAATAAAAATGTATGACCAAACCGGTTTTCCAGATGAAGAAATGAGTTTAGGATATGCAATTAACGTATTTCAAGAAAGCATCAACCAATATTTCAGAGAATATTTGGTTAATTTCGATTATTTTACGCGGATAATGGAGGATTATGGGTTTGTTTTGCTTTCTAAAGATGAAGCAAAATATAAGAATTTACCAAATGGAACAGGAATGTTTTCCGAATTGTTTAATCTAATGGAAATTGAATTAAAAGGAAATCCTAATAATCGTGCTAATTATAGGAAGGCACAATATATGACACCTGAAGAAAAACGCATATCGTTCATGAATCGATATTTCATATTTAAAAAAATACGTGATGTAGATGTTAAAAAGATGGCACATGTTATTTCAAAAGAGTTAGAATTTGATGAAAAACATAGCGAGGAAGATAAGAAAGAGTTGGTGAAAATAATAGAAGAAAGGGATAAAAAAGTAGATGTGGAGGAAAAAAAAGTAGATGTGGAGGAAAAAAAAGTAGATGCGGAGGAAAAAAAAGTAGATGCGGAGGAAAAAAAAGTAGAGGAAGAACCAATTAAAAAGAAGAAAAGATTAGTGCTAAAAAAACAACCAGATATTCCAGCAGTTTCTATAAGTAAGGAAAAGATGTTTATAACTATAAAGAAGTAATTTATTGATTTGTAATAATTTCATACCATTCGGGTATTCCACGTTTTTTCCAAGACGCAATTTTTTGTTTAGCTTCTGATTGATAATATTTACGATAAGAGAGAACGGGGTCATCACATTTACATTCTATAGGCATTGCGAGAGCAAATGGAGTAAGACCTTTTAATGGAAATTTACTTTCAGATGGAGCATATTTTCTCAAATATTCTGCAACAATAAAGGATTTATGTTTTTTTTCAGGAGGATGATCATATCTGTATTTCCATTCATTATGCATAGCATCTATCATATCAAGTGTCCATATATAATTTTCTAATGATTGTCGCATCCAAATAGTACATGGGTGATTTTTATGAGCTATTTTATATAATTTTATTTCTTTTTGTATTTCATTATCAGGATCAATTATTTGAATATTTGTACATAACATTTGAACAGCTTCAAGGAGCATTTTTGAAACATGTTTATCAAACATCAATTCAGCACATTCTTTGAAACAAAGAGATAGAATAAATAAATTCATTTTGAAAAGTTTTTAATTTATATATGTAAAAAATATAAATTAAAAATCAATTTTTTAAGGGAACCTTTTAAGGGAACCTACGGTTCCCTTAAGATCCCTCCCTTTACATAAGAAAGTTCCCTCCCTTTACATAAGAAAGTTCCCTCCCTTTACATAAGAAAGTTCCATCCCTTTACATAAGAAATTAATCTCTATTCGTGCATAAATATATTTATAACTAAATAGAATATCTATATTTCTATACATCTGTTGTTGTGTTACCATCTAGAAATATATTTGTATGATATGTTATTTGATTATAAGGTATATTATATTTTGTACACCACATTATACATTTTTGTATATTCGTATTAATTAATGAATCTATTTTATCCTGTTTATGTTTATTATCAATTAGCATAATAGTATAATGTATATTTTCTATTTGTTGTTGTCCAAATATTGCATTATATTCTTCTAGTTTTATTGAAAACAGCATAGAAATTGGTAAATTTAAAAATCTATGAATATGCAAATTACCAGATGAGGATAACATATTTTCAAATGTTTTTTCAATATATGTAGAATATTGTTCAAATGGAATATCAGTAAATCCCTTGCAAACTATATATTTCTCCGAGTTCGCGTATCTGCTCGTATGTGGTTTAATTATATAAACTTTATCATAAAATGATGATAATATATATAACAAATCAATGCTATGTTGCATAAAGGTATCAAACATTTTTAATACAAAACATCCACCTTTTTTTTGCATAGAAATAGCATATGCAATTTGTCCGAATAACAATTTTGCAATATTAATTTCCTGTTTATTAAAATCAAGTGAGAAATCAAATCCTCCATCCGCAGTAATAAAATCCATCGTGGAACCATATTTGTTTCTACAAAAATTATAATTATCCAATGATAAAATATTACCAGTGTTATCCGCAGCCTTTTCTATAAAAACATTTTTGTTCTGTTTTAAAAAAGTTTCTGATTTTTTCCAACCTGGAATACTAGGATCATTCAATTCGTCTAATATAGTCATACCCACGTATTTATCATGCTGACATTTTCTTAATTCAACTAATGCTTCTATAAAACCACCAGGTCCTTCTGCTAGATGAAAACTATTAATTGGTCTAGAATCAAAAACTAGATCAAAAGTATTTATAATTTCTACCATTTTAAAATACGATCGTGATAAAGGCTTATGTTTTGAAATTGATTTTTTCTTATAAGATAATTGCGTATGGATGTATTCATAGGGATTTGTATATTTTTTAAATATATCCCAATCCTTTTCTTTTTTATCTAATTTTTCCTTCATATTATAAAGATACATTGCCAATGAATTCGATATAACAGGTATAGGTATTTCTTTGTTTTCCATATAATCAATATGCTTATGAATTAAATAACTGGTTTTTGGTAATAAATAATATGTCATTTTATAGATATATTATTTATAAAATCATTTTTATATCAATATTTATTTGAATACAATTCCATGGATAGACCCTTAACCATTTATAGACTTTTCCATACAATTTCTTTGTATATTAGAGCCAGGTAAGAAAGATGGATAAGAAATATTGGGGTAACCAATCTTATCTTTCATGGTATAAGGATTTTCAGACACACCATATGCAAGTGCGTTTGCTATATTTCCACCATATGCCTTTGTCGCAGTAGCTCCAAATATATTTCCACTAGTTTTATAAGCAGCAGTGTTAATTGTATCATACTTTATACGATTAATTAATGAACTACTAGAAACAGCACCTTGTTGAGCAAATTGAGGATTATTAGGTTTATAATAGATCTTATTATAAACAGTTTTAAGTCCTGGATTAACACCGGAATTATAAACTTGTGTTGTTGTATAATTTGAAGTATAATTTGACCAACTCCAGCTAGCACTTGTATTTGCTCTTGATATTGGGTTTTGAATATTTAATGGAAAACTTCCGCTTGATAATCCAAGAGCATTAAATAAATTATTATTAGGAAATTGCAATGATAATACCACGCCACTTCCTTGATTTGGAGGAGTAATGCCTGTTCCAGAAATACGTTGAGTCCAATTTACATTAGCTCTTAAATCAGAAGAATACTTACTAGCAGGGAAATTGGCTTTATCATAACAGAAAAACTGAAATTGAATAGTATTGGTAGCATCATTATAGATAAGATTAATTAAAAATGTATTTGAACCATTATTATTATTAACAAGAAAATGATAATTAGTCATCATAGTTTTTTGTAATACTCCATTGAAATCATTTATGTCATAGTATCCCGATGGAACCGTAACTGTATAATATTGCGTATCTAACCATTGATAACTAAAAGTTGTCGATGATATAAAAAATTTAGGACAAACAGGAAATCCATTAGGAGAATAAACATTCGAGGCAGCTAAACCAGGACTAGGTATTAATGTTGAATCTCCTACACGAATATAATTATATTGATTTTGCGTGAAAGTTTTATTTCTACTAGTTAGATATTGTTTTGAATCTGTAAAATAGTTAGATCGGTTATTTGCCGGATTATATGCCTTTTTTATCATTCCACTACTTCTACATCTGCGTTTAGCATTTTCACCAGGTGATAAAAATATAAGACATGTCCCGGGATCCTCACACTTATTATTTGGTATATTATTATCTAATATGTTTACTAAACCATTTATTTTTGTAGAAGCCGTATTATTGATTGAACCATTTGGTCTATTTAATTCATCTATTCTTAAAGAAGTACGGGAATAGCAATTGGACATATCAATGGGATTCGCAATCTCTCTCCGATAAATCTTTAGTGGATTTGGTAAAAACAGGTTTTTTCTATTGCTGGTAACAGGTTGTTTCCCTGGATTTTTTTTTATAGAAGTTGTTATCTGCGTAATAGTTTTCCCTTTCCATGATGTCATAGGATTTAAATGACTTAATGCTAATTGATTTGTATTTAAGAATTGAGACATTTTAATATAATAATATATTATATTATAAAATGAAAATTTCATCTAATTTTAAGAAATATGTATTAATTGGGCTTTTGCTCTTTTTTGTTCTTTTATTTGTTTTATTCTACTGTAATAGTTTAATGGAAGGTTTTCAAGAGGGAGCAGAAACTTTAGATTCAGCAATAGCAGCAGCAGATTCTAAAAACTCCAAAAAAAACTCTGAAGAAAAATTAGACGCACCAAATTGTTTTACAAATGGACAGATTAATAATATAAATTTAAATTTAAAAGCAGCTTTAGATACATTAACCAAGATAAAAAGCGAATCTGCATCTAAATGATCTTAATGTCTATTCGTGTTTTTGTATACATATATTCTTTGCTGAAACAATTCCTCGGATTGGGTTCATATGTTAACTTCAATTACTTTATATGTAATACCAACATTTTCATGTGTTTCCCATACTCCTGAAATTTTAATCATATAATGAAGATTTTTATTATCTGTTAAATTAAAATCCTTGTATATTTTTAGAGTACCTAAATATAACTGTCTTAACAAGTTAGTAGATAATTTTGATTTGCAATTATTCAATTTAACATAATATTCTAAAATTTGCTGTTCTAATTTTACAAATTCTTGTATTATAGTTATATTGTTGTTTTGATATGGATTAAATTTAAGAATTGATTTATTAATATTTTTATCGATGCTTAATACTTCAATTGGAAATAAAACATATAAACCATTCATAGTAAACCAACTATTTGAATATAATATTTTAGTAAAATTTCCATCCATTATAATGTTTTTTTTCTTTTCTAAAAAATAGATATTAGATATTATTATTTTATTTAATTCTAGTGTAATATTCATATCGCTATTTTTATCAAACTAATTATATTTATCTGGTTTTTTATAAATAAATATAATTACATAAATAATCTCATTCCTGAATTTCTTCGAAAACTATTTCTGTTTTGGACTGGGTTAATATTAAACGGACGGTTTCCATTTCTTAAATCATGTAACATGTTTTTTGCGGGATTGTTTGCAACTTCAGAAGTAAATTGTGTTACATTAATAAAATTATTATTCTCATCAAAGGCGTAAGTTAAATTTGAAATACTAGAAAAACCTTCAGAAGTAGTATTTATGTATCTATTAAATTCATCGGGATTAACTATTCGCGTAAATGTCTCATTTAATCGTAATATGTTAGGATCATTAACATTAAAGAATTGACTGCGATCAATATTTAATCCGGCTTGTATACTTCTAAATTGAAACATGTTATCTTCATATCCCCATGCCCAGAAATTAGGGAAACCTAATGTTTTTTCAAAATCAGCACCTTTAATAGAAATAATGCCACCTAATGTGTTTTGGTGTCCATAGAAATGTTTAATGTTTCCATGGGTTGTATTGTAATCTAATAGATTTTTTGTCCTTGGCATTGTATCTACATCATTAAAAACAAAGGTAATATTTAGATAATCATTTGGATATTTACTTTTCATTGCTAGAAATCCAATATTTTTCATAGCACCACGATTAAAATCACGGGTATCGCATTGTTGAACAAAATAGATTTTATAATCATTTTTTGGAATATCTTCTAATATGACCGGCATAATGGTATCAAATGTTTTCTTTTGTTCAAATCTATCTCTAAATGGTATAATAAAAACCAATTTCGGTATTGTTTCCTCGATTGGAACGGTTTCTTCCTCTATAGTTATATGTTCTTCATTAACTACAGCAGGTTCCTCAACTGCAACAGGTTCTTCCTCTATAGTTATATGTTCTTCATCAACTACAGCAGGTTCCTCAACTACAGCAGGTTCCTCAACTGCAACAGGTTCTTCCTCTATAGTTATATGTTCTTCATCAACTACAGCAGGTTCCTCAACTACAGCAGGTTCCTCAATTGCAACAGGTTCCTCAACTGCAACAGGTTCCTCAACTGCAACAGGTTCCTCAACTGCAACAGGTTCCTCAACTGCAACAGGTTCCTCAACTACAGCAGGTTCCTCAACTACTGCAGGTTCCTCAACTACAGCAGGTTCCTCAACTACAGCAGGTTCCTCAACTGCAGCAGGTTCCTCAACTACTGCAGGTTCTTCAACTACAGCATGATCATCGACTGCAACAGGTTCCTCAACTACAGCAGGTTCCTCAACTACAGCAGGTTCCTCAACTACAGCAGGTTCCTCAACTACAGCATGATCATCGACTGCAACAGGTTCCTCAACTACAGCAGGTTCCTCAACTACAGCAGGTTCCTCAACTACAGCATGATCATCGACTGCAACAGGTTCCTCGACTACAGCAGGTTCTTCTACTACTGCGGGTTCCTCGACTACAGCAGGTTCCTCGACTACAGAAGGTTCTTCTACTACTGCGGGTTCCTCAACTACAGCAGGTTCCTCAACTACAGCAGGTTCCTCAACTGTAACAGGTTCCTCAACTGTAACAGGTTCCTCAACTACAACAGGTTCCTCAATAAAAGAAACTAATTCTGCTGCAGCAGTTTCTGCAGCAAGCCTGTCAGCAATAGCTAATTCTTCTTCAATAGTTTGAGCAATTGAAACATTTTCCTCATCCATTTCGATATATAATATAACTTCATAAAAAATGTTTTTCTTCTAAATGCTTATGTTTATTTACTAAATTCTCTAAATAATTGCTACATTACTAAAATTCAACTGATGAATCAAATATATTTTTCATACTAGTTAAAAAAAAAGCATTATTTAATAAAAATTTTACATATATTCCATGAAGTTTAACATTATTATCAAAAAAAATATTACAGAACAAGTTTGAAGGATAAATAGTTCGCATATAATTATAATAAATTTTATCAGAAATCGAGTCACAATAAAAAAACATATATTTACTATACATCTCCTTAGGTATGTTATTAAATGGTATTAAATACTGCTCGTTATAAGATTCTTTAATATGTGCTTTATCAAAAATATAACAATCAATACAGATATCTTTATAAATATTTACAATATCATCGCTTAATGTAGTTTGCCCATTTATAATTATTGCCTTTCTAAAATTATGAAATTTATGCAATGTATTTAATAAACATATAGAACCGGATGAAGATGTTAAGCCAAAAATATAATCATAATTATATTGTTCATTAATATCATTAATTAATTGATAAACATCATCAATAATAGTCAAATACCAATTATTCATTTTAATATCCTTAATAAACAATATATCATAATTATTGAATATTTCATTCAATATTTTATATGATGAAAATTTATTATCATCAATCCCTACTCTAGCCATGTCATTAAAAAAAATTAATAGCTTTTTACTATTGTTATTTATGTGAGCATGAATCATTTTGATTTATTATAATTATCTATATTTATTTAATATAGTTTTGGGTATAAGATTATCTCTTAATATATCTAATTTTTTAAAACATTTATTAATAGTAACTTCACTAACGCCACAGACAGTTTTAATCTCTTGCTTTGTTATATTTAAAAAGCAATTCTGTGCAACAAAATAGACAATACCCGCAGCAATAGCATGAGGAATATTATCTGTAATAATATTATTTTTTTCTATTTTATTAGCAATAAATTTGGATAGCATCGTGAGTTCTTGATTGAAATTCAGTTTACTGCAATATCGTTCAATAAAAGAACTAGGTAATGTAATACATAGATCTGTTTTCTGCGATGGTTCTATATTACGTTCAATATTATGTAAAATATTAACTGCCATAGAACAACCAGTTGTAGCACTTGTCTTATCTAATTTAAATATTTCTGCTATTTCATGTGCTGTCCTTGGACAGCCATTTAGTCTACAGGAGATATAAATAGATGCTGCTTTAATACCATCTCTGTTAATTCCTCGAAACATTTTTTGTTCAGAAATATCCTTATGTATAATCATCGCATTGTCTATGAATATTTTTGGCATACCGGAATTTTGTGCCATAGTAGTAATAAATTGGAATTCATCATAAAGTGCCTTTTCTTTATGCGGCATAGATTGCCATTCAGTCCATTTTCTTATTTTTTTCATTTCATAGGATGATTTTGTATTACACAATACTTTACAACCAAACGATGATTCTACTAAAAGTGGATTAATTGCATTACCGCATCTGGTTGGATCATTAGCATTTTTATCATCCGCCCCATAAAATCTCCATTCAGGGGAATAATCTAAAATATCTTTATAAATAACACCGCAATCTGTATTTATACATGTGGGAAATCCATTTTCCATAATCATAAGTGGTGAATTACATAAATTACATAGATCCAATTCTTTTGATTCTTCATAAACACATTCAATATTATTACTCGTGATTTGCTTTTTATCGGTATCGAAAATATCCCATAACTTTGATTTATCTATATTTGATAATTCTACCTTTTTCTTTTTTGTTTTTGAATGATTTTTCTGTTTCTCTGGTGGTTGTATAGCAAGATCTGAACTCGACATTTTTACATTTTCTCTAGATATATTTTTTGGTGATTTTACCGTAATATAAAATTTTTCATTTGATATCATTGTTTATATGTTTTATTATAATCTATTTATTTCATTATTTAAAATCAATTTTCTTAAGGTCTATCCGTGTTTTTGTATCCATTTGGATACAAAAGACAGGATAACCCATATCCTATTCGTGCATAAATTCATTTATACACGAAAAGAGATTAAGGGTAACCTCCCTAGTTTACCCGTTTTTCTAATTTTTCAAACATTTCGGGATTGTAAACTAAATTTCCTGTTGGTCTATATTCATTAATTGGTTTATATTCTTTCTTTTCCTTACCTCCTGGTTTATTATTATTCATAATTTTAGAATTAGGGTCGTTCTCATCTTCGTTCTCTAACTCACTAATAATATTCCCTTTTTCATCAATAATCTTTCCTGTTTTCTTCTTTATTTCATTTCGAACATAAGAAGGAACCCAATTTGCCCATGATACAAAGAGGGTATTTGGATGAACATATCTAACATCAAATCCATTATCTTGTAAATTTTTAACTAAATATCCAATACAATCACCTTGATCATAAATAGGTTCTCCAAATATGTATTCAGGAACTGTAAACCATATATGTTTATCTAGTAACCTATTCTTTGATGTAAATGTAATACGTTTATGAACACGATTTAATAATTTATTAAAAATAGCAAGCTGTTTCATATCCTTTTGCTGTTTTTTTTCATACAAATCATCAATATTAATTTTACCTATGTTTTCATCATCGTCTACTGTTAAAAAACAAGCCATATTATATTGTAGACAAAGAAAAAATATAGAAAAATCTTCTTAATTATTTTATAATATGGAGAACATTGATACTAATAAAAATATAGAAGAAAATGACATAAATAAAGAAAATTCCGAAGAAAAAGCAATTATAAAACATATAGTTATTTCAGGAGGTGGGCCTACCGGATTAACATATTATGGAGTATTAAAAGAAACTAATAATAGTGGTGTATGGAATTATAAGAATATACAAAGTATTTATGGAACATCTTCAGGAGCTATTATAGGAACAATAATAGCTTTACAATATGATTGGGAATCTATTGATGATTATTTAATAAAACGTCCATGGAATAATTTATTTAAATTTAATTTTCATTCTATATTAGACTCTTATAATAAAAGAGGTATTTTTGATATAAAAATCATTGAGGAAATGTTCTCACCCTTATTTAAAGGTAAGGATATTTCAATCGATGTTACTATGAAAGAATTTTACGAATTAACAAATATAGAGTTACATTTATTTGCTACAGAATTAACAGATTTTGTATTAATTGATTTTTCATATAAAACTCATCCTGATTGGAAAGTGATTGAGGCAATTTATTGTTCATCATGTTTACCTATTTTATTTTCACCTTATTTTAAAAGTGAAAAATACTATTGCGATGGTGGTTTACTAACAAATTATCCATTAGAACAATGCATACAGAATGGTGCAAAATTAAACGAAATATTTGGAATTCGCAGAGTTGAAAAGGAATCAACGAACAAACTAAATAACGATTCTAATTTATTCGAATACATTATGACAATATTACATAATGTTTCAAAAAATTTAAATAGTAGTGCAAATAAAAAGATTATTGTCCCAAATGAAACCATTATTAAATCTGAATATATAGAAATGTATAACATTTATGCTTTTGCAAATGATTTTAATGTACGAGCAAAATTAGTAAATGATGGAGTCAAAATAGCAAAAAATCTAGGAAATTCATAACAATAGAATTCCATATTATAACATTGTATTTACAAATTTCTCTAATGTTGAATTAGTAATTTTTGTTTCAAAATCAATCGTTTTATTGTCACGTATCATTTTAATCGTTGGATAAGAGTCTATGTTATATTTATTAATGAATTCAGTAACCTCACTAGTTTCATCCGTGCAATTCTTATCTATACATTTAATTATATAACCATTTATTTCTTTTTTATCATATCGAGATGAAAAAGCCTGCCATTCAGGGAGAGCTTTTTTGCAGTGAGGACACCAGTCTACGTGAAAAAAATAAACAATAGCCTCGTTACTGCGTCTATTTGCGTTTGCAACATTGGCCATTTTATTATCCTTTTTACCCATTAGTTTTTTATATGCATAATATCCAATAACTATAAACAACACGAGTATTGTTACTCCAATAATATAATAAAAATATGGTCGAAAAATTCTATTCAATACCTCACCTAATGCCATCTATCTATATAAATAAGAATATATTATTAATATAATAAATTAGCGAATAATCCTAAATGTTATTTAGTGAAAATTTTATATAACTATATTATAAAGTTGGTTCGTTCATATTATGTCTAAAAATAAAACATTAAATAATAAAATTAAAAACAATGAAATTCTTGATTCGTTAAAAATTTATTCTAAAACAGATTATGAAAGCAATGATGGAATGTTAACTAGTGTTTGGGGACCTGGATTATGGCATTATATGCACACTATGAGTTTTAATTATCCAGTGCACCCCACAGAGGAAAATAAAAAGAATTACAAAGAATTTATTTTAAACCTTAAAAACGTTCTACCTTGTGGAAAATGCCGTAAAAATTTATGTAAAAATTTAATTCGCTTGCCTTTAACAGATGAAAAAATGCGATCTCGTGAAACATTTTCTAGATATATTTTTGATTTGCATGAAATTGTGAATACTATGTTAGGTAAAAAATCCGGGTTAACTTATGAAATCGTAAAAGAACGTTATGAGCATTTTCGTGCTCGATGTGCTAAATCCTATAAAAGGGCCAATATTAAGAAAAATAAAACTATGAAACGAGTAAGATTTTCTAAAAATGTATCTATTATGAATGAGAAAGGTTGCACTGTTCCGCTATATGGTGAGAAATCAAAATGTGTTTTAAAAATAGTACCCCATGATACAAAATGTGATACTCTTCAGATTGATGATAAATGTATAAAAAAACGTATACCAATTTAGAAATTTATTTAGCCATAGTTTTCCAGTGTATTTTTCTTCAAAGTCTATCCCGTGTTATGTCTATTTTCTATTTATGGATAAATATATTTATCTACAAATAAAGCAAATTTATTGTATATTATTATCATTATAATATAGGAATCATATATATATAATGACTCAACCATTAAAATCAAATAATTACATGTCTGATTTATCTCTAAATACGCAATATACAATTATAGATAATAAAGAGAATGATATGAACTGTAAAAAAAAACGCATTGTGCCTTTTTGGATTGAGAACCCAAACATATTACTCGATAGTAGATATATTTTAGAATTTTTTCCAATAGATACAATGTCATACAATCAAAAAATGAATGCTGTAACGAGAACAATTATTATATTAACTATTTTAGGATTTGTCTTAACCCAACATATTCGTATATTATTAATTGGGTTGCTAACAGTTGGTATTGTTTATCTTATGCATTACTATCATACAGTTGAAGATGATAAGGTTAAAATGAAACGGTCCGAGGGTTTTAATTCTGGACCTGCCCATGATTATTTAGTTGAAAAGGGTATTGCTATAAAGAATGATATTTTTCAAGAACCTGATGCAAGTAATCCATTTTCAAATGTTCTAATAACAGATTATGATTATAACCCAGATAAGAAACCTGCTCCGCCATCATTTAATGAAAATGTAAATGCAAAGATATTAAAGGAAGCCAAACAGTTTGTAATAGATGCAAATCCTGATCAACCAGATATAGCAAATAAATTATTTAAAGATTTAGGAGAAGAAATGGTATTTGAACAATCATTGAGGCAATTTAATTCAAATCCCAATACCACTATACCAAACGATCAAAGTGCTTTTGCCGAATTTTGTTATGGAAGTATGATATCATGTAAAGAGGGAAATAATTTTGCTTGTGCACGCAATATGGCACGTCATACCAACTATTAAGGGAACCTACGGTTCCCTTAAGATCCCTCTAGGGGAACCAAGGTTCCCCTATGACCCCTCCTTTAAAATAAAATGCTGTTCCCATCCTTTAAAATAAAATGCTGTTCCCATCCTTTAAAATAAAATGCTGTTCCCATCCTTTAAAATAAAATGCTGTTCCCCTCCTTTAAAATAAAATGCTGTTCCCATCCTTTAAAATAAAATGCTGTTCCCATCCTTTAAAATAAAATGCTGTTCCTCCCTTGTTGTAAAGGAAAAGGATTGACCACAAAAAGTATATTTTTCAATAAATTTATTTTATAAAAAATAAATTATTCCCAGAATTCCTTCTCTTACTATAATATAAATAGAATTATAAAATGGCTCATGTTGGAAGTTATATGTTCAATAATATGGGGCATCTAGGACAAGACTCTGTAGATGAAACCCAACGTAATGTTTCTAATACTCGATTCGCATCCTGGACATTATCAAACTATTTTAGCGATACTGTTTCAGATAGTCATGTTCAATTTGCTACACAAATGCCAACTGTTATGTTTAGTGGTTCTTCAAATGGAAGCGGAATTAATGGAGGATTAATTGATATTGATTCTGCTTTATTATTGAAAACAGAAGGAGAACGTCCCTTGGAGAAGTTAAGTTTAGCAGAACGCCCCTTTCTAACTATTCCTTATTTAGGACGAGGAAGTTGTGATCCTTCATTGGAATCTCAGTTACAACAGGGCGAGATTGTAAGTGATAAGAAGAGTGTTTCTACTATTATGGAGAAATCATTTGCTAATTACTCGCTATATCCTTTAGATTCAAAGGCGGAGGAATATGTTAAAAACCCGGCTAATACAGTAGAAGAGGCTGCATTGAGCGGTTGGGTTCGTGGTGGAATGGCTACTCGTGATATGTCTTCGGATGATAAATTTAAGAAGAATAATCGTCCTAGTGGTACCTATTAGTTAAGGGAACCTACGGTTCCCTTAAGATCCCTCCCTCATTTATATTTGACATTTCTTAATAGATTTTACATTAAAAAATAAAAATGGCATAAAATAACATAAAATAATTCATTTATATTATGTTATGAAATTAATCATATTTGTACATACTTGTAAGCTTTACGAAGAATCTCGGGCAAAATTAATAGAATCCACATGGGGTGATAATGCTAACGTAGTATTTATTACAGATAATGAATCATCCTCTTTAAAAAATCATGTTAATCTAGGTCCTTATATTCCCGGACCAACCTATCATCCAGTAACTGTTTATAAAATGTTCATGTTATTTTTAAACAAATACTCTGATTATGATTGGTTTATGATTATAGATGATGATAGTTATTTATATATAGAAAAACTCAAAACATATTTGTCTTTTTTCAATAAAGCCGATTGTTATATGATAGGTGATTATTTAAATTGGGTAACATATAATAATAGTTTTACTTATGATTATAATACATGGATTAGTGGTGGACCAGGAATAGTATTTAGTAAAAGTTGCATCGAAACATTAACACAGTTAATGGCCACTGTTAATATAAATGTAACAAACCACGATGTTTTTTTACATAATTTATATAAACAATCTGGAAAGAAAATAAAAAGGGTTGATTGTCCTGGATTTCATCAATATGGTTCTAATGAATTAATAAAAAGCCATCCAACATCGAGTAATCAATTGATATCTGTGCATTTAGAAAGAAATATGGAATTACTTCAAAAATTTCATAATCTATAATAAAAAAATATAAAAAATTTACTGGTTATTATAAATATAATGAATTTATTAGAACATTTATCTTCAAAAAATCTTTTTTATGAAGATAATAGAGCATATCGCCAATGTTTACGAGAACTCTTTATAATGAATCCTTCAAAATATTCCGAAAAAATCTACGAAATCAAATCATTAGAAGAGTTAGATGAAGAAACCGAAGATGAGATTTCTTATGATTCCGAAGCAGCCAAAAATGTTTTGGATGAAATATATTCAAAAACAAAGGATAATGATTTAATGAATGAGATATATAGTAATGCTGCAGCAAGGATGTTTTCAATGGATAAAACTATAGGATTAGCAGTATTGATGTCTTATGATTATTTGTCCTTTTTTATTTTATGTTTAGTAGATTATTTAAAAGCTCCTGGTGAATTTAATAAATCAAATATTAATTATATTAATTTGATGAAAAAAATATCATAACAAAATATATAATGTCATCCACTCGTAGTAAGAATACACCTGGAGATTATAGAGCTGAACATAATAGATTTAATAATGCTAATGACTATTTAATTAATAAAGATCATTCGTATGGACAACCGGTTTCTACGTATTTCCCCGGGGATGGATTATTACCTGGTAGAGTAGCATCAGAGAATTTGTCTTACAATAATGTGGATATTGAAACACAATTATTTGGAATTGGTTCTACTAATTTGGTTAATCATAAAGGAGAATCCGCACCACAAATAAAGCCATTGCATAGCTTATCTATTATTAATCGTACACCGATAATTATTCCTGAACCTTTGATTGTTCATAAAGATCAACGCCCGTCTTTTAATTAACCTTTAATCTCCAGGCGAATTCTCGCCCGGAGATGTGTCTAGAATTCCTTACCGTGAACGGTAAGGAATTCTAGGTAAAGGCATGCCAAGTATCCAGAATGTACTTATTTAAGTACATTCTGGAGAACTATGGTTAACCAGTGTAGTTTTTAACTGAATATTTCGTTGTTGATGATTTTTTATTTTTAAAACTTATATTTTTATTATGAGTTTTATGTTGTTTATTTCGTAATTCATCATAACTAATAATTGGATGAATCTCTTCCTTACTTGGATCGGATTCTGAAGAATCCGATTCTTCAGTTTCAGATTCAGCATCTTTAATAATTTCTTGATTATGTGAATTAAATAATGATAATATTTGATCTCTTATGTAATCGTTATTATATGATACTTCTGGTTTTTGTGGTGATTCTAAAATCTTTTCAAAGGACATTGTTATATAATCAGGCAATGGATTATAAGATCCCTCTTCATTTACTTCCATTGGTATTTTAATATTTGCAATAACATATTTTTTTTCCATATCTAAATACAAAAAAGTTTTTGTATTTATATTAATTTTTATTGTTATTGTTATAGGTAATTACAAATTACTTTTTTTTTATGTAGAAGTTGTTCCATCATCATAAATACAATTATTTGGATCAATTTGGGCAATTGGATGAATCGTTTTACTAATACCGGATGTATTAGTTTGTTTATCTTTACAATTAGTATGACTGGCATTACTAACTTGAATATATTCATCAACTGTAGGCTCTTCTTCCTCTGGTAGTAAATTAGAAAAATCAGGTACAGTTACTGGAACACAAACACTTGATGGCACAGAAGAGGTAGGTGTAGGTGTAGTTGTAGGTGATGCATTTGCTAAATTATTAATTTTGTTTATAATACATAATATAGTTATAATGCAATCATAATCATTACTAAAACTTTTAGGAAGTTTATTACAAATAGTTTGATTAAAACTAGCAGTACCAGTACCAGTACCAGTACCAGTACTACTACTACTACTAACAGAAGCTGAAGCCAAAGATTTTAATGCTAAGTTTATTATTTCACTTGATCCAGAAGAGGTACTAGTACCAATACTAGTACTAGCAGAAGTAGAAGCAGAAGCCAAAGATTTTAATGCTAAGTTTACAATTTCACTTGATCCAGAAGAAGTACCAGTACCACTACTGGTACTAGCAGAAGCCAAAGATTTTAATGCTAAGTTTACAATTTCACTTGATCCAGAAGAAGTACCAGTACCACTACTGGTACTAGCAGAAGCCAAAGATTTTAATGCTAAGTTTACTATTTCACTTGATCCAGAAGAAGTACTAGTACCACTAGTGGTACTAGCAGAAGTAGAAGCAGAAACCAAAGATTTTAATGCTAAGTTTACTATTTCACTTGTTCCAGAAGAAGTAGTATCAGTAACACTACTACTACTAGCAGAAGTAGAAGCAGAAACCAAAGATTTTAATGCTAAGTTTACTATTTCAATTGATCCAGAAGAAGTAGCATCAGTAACACTACCACTACTAGCAGAATCCAAAGATTTTAATGCTAAGTTTACTATTTCACTTGTTCCAGAAGAAGTAGCATCAGTAATACTACTACTACTACTACTAGCAGAAGTAGAAGCAGAAACAGAAACCAAAGATTTTAATGCTAAATTTACTATTTCACTTGTTCCAGAAGAAGTAGCATCAGTAACAATACTTGTATTAGCAGAAGTAGAAGCAGAATCCAAAGATTTTAATGCTAAGTTTACTATTTCATTTGATTCTGTAGATTGCCTATTAACTGAATTTCCTAAAGATCTACTATTATTTCCTAGTACTTTCAAAGCCAATTTTACAATATTTGAAGCATTTGAAGTTATTCCAATTAATTTTTTAATATCATCTATTCTTTTTTTTAATGAATCAATATTTATTGGTGCATTCATTAATGTTATTTGTGCATTCATTAATGTTATTTATTTCTATATAACATTAATATATTAATTTGGATTTCTTTTAGTTATATTTATTCTATTACATAGTCTCTAAATTGTACTAAATCTCTATTCGTGTTTTTTTATCCATACATTCTTTGCGGGTACAAAAGAGTTTAATAAATAGCCTGAAATCCTTGAGAAAATGTTTTAACAACCGTATCATTTTCGTTATTTGTAAAAAGTGTGTTTGTACAAATTGTTTCTGTTGTATTAAATTTTGATATTTGATCTAAAAATTCTAAAGTTCCTATAGCACTAACCGCGTTACTTTTATCTATCATGTCTATAAATTCTTTAATTTGATTTTTAAACATTGATTCTCTAGTATAATTATCTTTAATATTTAATTTGTTACTATACAATTCATTAATTATATCATTGAAATTATCGAAAATTGATCCGTTGGTGACAGTACTTTTTATTGTTTTTAAACCACTTACTTTATCTCCAAACCCATGTATATTTTCAATAGTAGTAGGAGCAGTAGTAGGAGTAGTAGTAGGAGCAGTAGTAGGAGTAGTAGTAGGAGCAGGAACAGGAACAGGAGAAGGGGCATGAGCAGTATCAATAGCAGAAGCAGTATTAGTAGTAGTATCAATAGGAGCAGGAGGAGCAGTATCAGTAGTATCATTAGCAGGAGCAGGAGTTGTATTTATCATTTCTATTATTTTTCTACCTTCATTAATAAATTCTTCAGTTTGTTTATCTTCAAAAATATCTCCATAGTAAAATAAACTTTTTAATTTATTTATATCCATATAAGGTGTTGGTGGAGGGTTATTTGCTTTTTTTGAAATATTAAAAACACAAAAAATACTTACTATTAACTCTTTATAAAATTCCTGATATGTTTTTATAGGTTGACTTCCTTCTGGATATAATACTTTATAAATTTCATCAAATATAACGGATCCAGTACTGTGTTTACTATTTTCTTTATCAAATGATTCGAAACTAAAACAATTTTTATGAGAGGGACAATAATTATCCATACAGATATCAACGAAATTAGGTGAAATATTAATTTTATCTTTGTTTTTTTCATAAAGAATTTTTTTAATAACTTCTCGAACTTTAAATAACGAATCATTAATAAAGTATCCTTCTTCTCTTCGGTTCTCGCATATTACTTTTGAATTACCTATACGACATAATGATTCTAATTCCAAATCTTTTACAATATCTATCATTGTTCTTTTAGGTACATTAGAATTAGAATTAAAATTAACTTTATCATGTGATTGAAAAATAGAATCAAATAGGTTCTTAATTGTATCATAATTGTATTCTTTTAATATTGAATAGAATTTATCCTTTGCTTTATTTTGTAATTCATTTTTTATCTTCTCGAATAATTCGTTAATTAAGGGTTCTAATGATCGCCTAAAATCCATAAAGAATTTTTTTATTTCCTCTCTTTGCGTAAGTGAAAGACTTGAATATAATTTTATTGACTCTGACATTGTTGAATATAAATTTTCTATTTTTTGTATCGTGGTATTTCCAGTAAAATTACTTACTTTTTTGTTTAAATATATTTTAATAACATTAAAAAAATTCCAAAAGTTTCTTGATTTAACCTTTAATCTGTCATTAATAATAATACCTTTGGTATTATTTAAATTATAAATATGTAGTTTATATTTTTCTTTATAATTTTTCTTTTGCATATCGTTTTGCGTGAAATTTATGAAATATTCTTTCATCGAATTATTTGTATTAAAATAATCAATTAAACAATATGTACTATTGTCATTATTAGATATATGGGGAACAAATTTATAACTAGCATTACTATTATTAATAACAGCAATTTCTAAGATTTCATTTAATTCAGTTTTTATTTGTGAAAGTATTTTATTTTCACCTAAAGCATCTAAAGCATCTAAAGAATCTAAATATATTTTTAAAAAATATGCAAAATTTTTAGAACCTTCTACATATTTAGTTTTTATATTTTCTTCATTATAATCTGTATTACCAACTTTTAAACCATAAGTGCCAATGTAATTTCGAATAACATCTATAGCCAATTTTAAATTATTTCCATTTTTATAATATTCTTCTAACTCGGCACTTAATTCCCATGATTCCCTAACTTTGGGATTTTCAAAATCATATATGTCATCTTGAGAAAGAATATGTGGTTTACAACTATCAGATACTTTCATTCCACCCTTTTGTTCAATTATTCCAAACGGATCTGGGTTTCCTTTGTATAATTCTGTACTATAATAAGGCATATCTGTATTGTCTCGTTTAACAGCTAAAAATTTTTCAATAGTACTTTGATCATCACATTTAAAAGCATTTTCTACACCTGCAAAATCTCCAATTATAAGATTTGCTGGAAGAATTTTAGTATCAGGTGTACTATCAGATAGTTCAACAAAAACCAAAGTATGACTGCGAGAACTATTGGGATTATTAGTTGTTGCCTTAACAAATCGATCTTTATCAATTAAATGTATAATTACTTCTCCGAGAGAAGTTCCCGCATTAAACACTTTATAATCAATAATTGTGTTTTCGGGTTTTTCATTATTTTTTTCGTTGTATTCTTTACCCGTTTCTTTATTATTCTCATAATATATTTTTCCATCATCTTTATGGGTATATTCTTTCCATGTTTTTTCAAGTGAAGCACTGCTTTCCTCAACTGAATTCCCGACTTTAATGGATCGATATTGATGATGATTTTTATGTTCATATTGGGCTTTTAAAACAAAGCCTATACCAACTTTGTATTCGAATTCTATAAAGCCTGTAGTAGAATTATCAGGCACTGATACTATTTCCGGTTTTTCTAATAATTTTAATATTTCTTGTTGGTATTTATCTGCATTATTTCGAAAATTTTCTTTTAAATAATCTATTTTATTGTCATTCACGTGATAAAATTCTCTAGATCTTAATTTTATAGTATTATAATGGACGTGCCCATCTTTTACACTTACTTTGTTACATAAATGTATTAATATGCCGGTTTGTTCATCCAAATCTTTATCTTTGTCAAGTTTACCCTTGTTATAAAATATTAATGATGATGTTTTTCCTGCACCACTGGCTCCGTATCCAAGCATAAATACAGGAACAGGAGTTTGAGTATATTTTAAATCATCACCTTGTTTACCACCTAATTTATCTATAATTATATCCATTTCAATAGATATTTTTTCATTATTTAAATCTGGTAAAAATATTCTAGAAAACTTTCCAAAAATATATCTATAATCATATTTTTTTATAATAATTTTTTTAATTCTTTCAAATTGAGAAAAGTCATATTTTTGTTGAATAATTTTATTTTGATCAATTTTTAAAATTTGTAATTCATCACTCATTTCAGATGCATTATCGCCTTTGTAATATGGAATATTATCATCATTATAATCTACTATAATTGTATTGTACACATCATTATGTATGTTTTTTTTATTAACTAGTAAATTAAATCTAGAATTATAAACATTATTTAAATGATCATCATTTCTCAATTTTAAATAAGTAATAATATTTGATGAAGAATTATATGCAATTGTTAATTGTAACTTATCAATAATATGTTGTTTATTTGCATCATAATATAAAATAGGAATAAATTTTGTAATCATGTATTCAATTCGAAGAATATAATCTCGAATATAAATAATTATTATATTATATACATCAAAACCAGTATTAGGCATAGATTCTGTGTATTCAATATATTTTTTGAAATTATCTATTAATCTTAAAAATTCTGAAATATAAATTATTAAGTTATCATTATTCTCCGTACTATTACTATTAGTTAATTCATAATAATTTTTTTTATATTTTATAACGTGATCTTTTTTATTATAACTATGATAATTAAAATTATCATTATTTTTGGAGAATAATAACAAATTGATTTCATCATTCTTATTTTTCAGATCTGTTAGATCAATATACAAAAATTTAATTAAATTTGTTAAAATAATTTGTCTAGAACCCTTATCATAATAATTAATACTATCGTTTATTGTAAATGGGTCTGCTATTATACTATTTTCATTAATAAATAAAACTTTCAATTCGTTACTACTAATAGATGTTAATTTAAAAATATAAGGATCTAATAATATTGAATTTACAGTATCGACAAAGGCATCAATTAAATTATTAGCTTTATTAATATTTTTGTTTGAAAATCCGCCTTTACTTTTACTAACACCTTCTACAAGCATTTTAACACTTTCTTCATCTACATCACTATCATTATCTTCTTCTTCTTCTGAATCAACTACTTTAATTGCATGTGCGAATATATTCGCATTTCCGTTACGGTCCCCCCTCTTTTCATTTGATTTATTTTTAAATCTGTTTAAGGCATTTAATGTTTTGATAAGTTCATCATCCAAACCTTTTATTATAGAAGAGTGTGCATATTTACTAATTAGATTAGAAATTGTTTCTTCTGATTTATTTAATTCAGATTTTGAAAGTATATTAAGTGCTAATTTAATTAAATCTTTTTTATTATAATAATCTACAATTATTGTATTTAACTTATTTATATCTTGTTCCATAACCCAATTATCACCAAAAACCATCGGATTACCAGAATTATAAGCATCTGGTAGTAAATTATGTTTATTTAAACTATAATAAAATATACCGTTTTTCTCATTATAAAAAATATAAACTACATCATCATCAGAACTAAATTTCTTTTTACTATTATCGCTATTAATTTCGATACATCCTTCTTTTGGATAATTATTACATTTATCATTAAAAAATTTACATTCAAAATTATCACTTTTATTTACTTTTAAAGTAGTGGATTCTAAATTTAATTCTGTATTCAAAAAAATTGCATGTATTTTAAACGATTCTTTCTTACAATGTATAAGGTAATAATTGTTTTCACTCATTTTAACTTACATAATATACAGAAAATTATATTATGTAGTTTTACTAATGTATTCTATTTGTTATAAAAATTAATATTTTGATTTTCTCGATGAACTATGCTTTTTAGATTTTCCCTTTCCTCTTCTCCCGCCAACTTTTTTTCTAAACTTTCTAGATGATCCTCCATCTCTTTTTCCATCTCCTCCTCCTCCTCCTGCTTCTCCTGCTCCTTCTACTTTTGCTTCTCCTGCTCCTTCTACTTTTGCTTCTCCTGCAATAGTTATTGCATTAATCTCATTGTTACTTTTTAATTCCCCGTCTTCTTTAATTGGGGTTCCGGTTAATTTTATAATAATAGGAGTACTTTTCCCATTAATACTCACTATTGCATCATTGCTATCATGTTTAAAAATTACGGTTGTTGGTATAGGACCTTCTGTTCTTGGTGATGCCATGTTTAATCTACTATATAATTATTATATATATATATATTTTAAAATAATAAATAATATTTTTTATTAATCTCTATTCGTACATAAATTTATTTATGCACGAATAGGATATTTGTTATCCAATCTTTTGTATCCGAAAAGAATGTATGGATAAAAAACACAGATAGACATTAAGACGCATCCTAAATGAGGGAGGTATCTTAATCTCTATTCGTGCATAAATATATTTATGCACGAAAAGGATATGGGTCTAACGAAGATTTGTATCCAATTGGATACAAATCCTCGGATAGACCTTAAGGGAGGGATCTTAAGGGAACCGTAGGTTCCCTTAACTTGAAAATAATGAACACATATTGATTGCTTCTAAATTTATCTCCGGTTTCTCAAATAATTTCGCGATCATTTCATCATCCCTAAATCTTATAGTATAATCTTGCTGAATATTATTACGCCCAATACGTCCCATTGCTTGTAATGTTTTCTGCTGCGTCATCCTAGTTAAATCTTTCCCAATAAATCCATGACAAAACTGATAATTCGTTCCATAAACATAATCAGTCGATGCAATTATAATAAACAAACGCTGTTCATTTGCTAAACATTTCATAATTTCCATATATTCTATACTCGGTATATCCGTAAACATACCAATACCCAGCAGCAGTAAGACCTTCAGATTATTTTCGATATCCAACATCATGATTGTTTTGGCCACATCCTCGCCAATATTCGATACAAAAGAATTCTCTCGTATTTCACCTAAAGGTGCCCATATTTGTTGATGAGGCCGAGTATTCGGAACATACATTGGATCTAAAGAAACCAAGCGTATTTCTTTCCTCAACTTATTAATCTCCTCCATCATTTTCTCTGATTCATTACAAAGCCGCCCGCTCTCTCTTACTGAATCACTAGTTTTCCCCTTCCCCTTTCCCTTTCTTAAGTCACTTGCTCCACCACCAGAATCTCCCGATGTCTTGGTTTCTTTCAATTGGATCATCTGTTCTAAACGATCGATTTGTTTGATAATTTCACTATTACGAACGATTTTCCCCAATATATTCTGGAAAACGGACGGTGCAATATTAGATTGCTGGATATAAAACATCCCAATTTTACTAACATCTTCTGCTAAAAATATGGTTGGACCATCTGTCAATGTATGTGCATCCGATGTAGTTAGTAATATACCAGTAGCAGCCGAAGTCGATGAGGAAGCCGGATATGTAGGTGGTAAAGAAACGCTATTTGTTCTTTTCAACATACTATCATTGCTCGATGCAGCGGAACCCTCCGATACACTAATACTTACTGATTTCTTAAATAATTGATGATTTAAATCCGCTCCATCGGTGAGATGATTCTTCATTGGTTTACAATCATTAATAGAATATTTGCGTTTTCTGGAACTCGTCATAAATGCATAAATAGCTGGCCAATCATCTATGTCATCCAAATGCAACAGCATTTCCAAGTAATATTCCTTCAATGTATTCATAGTAATATCCGTTATATTTCCACCAAAATAAGCATCGATCGAATAGGATTCATCAATATAGTCTTGCTCATTCATGTATTCGATAAAACGAATAATTTCACGTAAATCAAAATATCGAAGCAATGTCTTATTATCCATGCAATATTGCACGCATTTACGTAACTCTTTATATTCAGGATGCATGAAATGCGGTAATACACAATAGCCCTCTTTATTTAATATCGGAATCGATTTCCTACAATCGAAACTTGTAATAGTATGAATTTCAGCATTATCAAATTTGTATCTGAAATCATCGAAAACTGGGCGTAGCTCATCAATTGTTGGAAGAGTTGCACATGATAGAATAAAAGTAGGTATTTTATTCTCCGTCCAATTATGTTTAATCGTCGAATGCAAAGGATGTTCTTCGTAATCCATGGTAATAGTAGGTTCATCCCAATAAGTAATAATTTTTTCCGCTGGATTAAATGCTAACATATAATGCATTGCGGTAACATAGGATTTTACATCACAAATCATAATTTCTACATTATTTCCAACACTATTATCTACCTTACCGATTCCACCAGACCGCCAATTCTTCGTATAATCAATCGCAGCAAAATAGTGTAATCGAATATCCGATGCGGATTCACATCCAAATGCAAATGCTACCTTTTTCTCAACGGAAATCGCCGATTTCGCCAGTGCTAATCCAATATGACGGGCTACGCATACGAATATAATACGATATTTTTCAGAAAGTCCTATAGGTGAAAGTGTTTTCCCTGTCCCTGTGGGGGCAGTATATAAAACTAATTTGGGTGTAAACACTGAACCATCTACGTCTCCTCTATCTTTACAAATAGTAAATAGTTCTTTTTGATGTTTAAATAGGGTTTTATCCTCGTATTTAAGTAAATGCATGTTTTTTTCTATAAATTCATAGGCATTCGTAATGATTTCGCTAGTTTTCGTAAAACTATTCGCATAGGCGATTGTTTCATCGATGATTTTAATGACATATTGATTGATATTGCTAATCGATGCTTTTTTTAATTGTAGAAGAGTATAAAGGTAAAAGGCATATTTTTGTTTTTGCTTGGATATATGTTTGATTAATTCTTTCCACAAGTCGAAAAGAAGAAATTCATAAATAATAGGTTTGTTTATTTTTATATTATTATCCAAATTCTGGATGCGAATCGAATCCGCACTTTTTAGTTTTTTTAGTTCACCTCCTACTCCACCGATGCCTTGATTATTTATAATCGATAAAGTAGAGGGTGGTAGTTTTTTCCCATATTTTTTTATAGTATCAATAAACAAGTCTTCAAAATATTTTTTATATAATAAGTACTCTATTTCTGGTGTTTTTTCTATTTTAATAAATGAAAATAGCGAAAGCGTTTCATTATGGCGAATATTTACATCATGATACCCATTCAGAATCAATTCCAGAATTTTCTTTTCTTCTGGCATAACCGGGATTTCTATATTCTCCCATTCGGAACGTGATAACTTATTTTGAGTAAAATCCATGGTTTTGAAATTTTATTTGATATTGTGTTTAATAATATATTATCTTTATATTATTCAATTTTTTAGGGGAGGAATTCTAGGGATTTTATCAAAACATTTTTTCTAGATACAAATCACCGGATAAAAATACCGGAAAAGAATATAGAAATATCCCCCTATTTTTTATAAAAATTTTATATCATTTTTAATAGTAATATAATGTTCTCGGGTTTTTTTAATAATCCCTTAAAAAAAATTACATTTGAAGATTTACAATATGCTATTAAAAATAAGGATCGATTTATAATAATAAATACATTAGCATATAATGAACAGAATTGTTTAATAATAAATACTGTTCCTTACCAAATGGAAGAAAATACTATTAATGAAATATTAAATCAATATGCATATAAGGATAAAATTATCATTGTTTATGGAAAAAACACAAACGATGATACGGTAGAAAAAAAATATAAACAATTGCTTTCTTTAGGATTTACTGAAGTATATATTTACTTGGGAGGAATGTTTGAATGGATGCTTTTGCAAGATATTTATGGTAAGGAAGAATTTCCAACAACTAGTAAAGTTCTCGATATATTAAAATACAAGGGAGTTAGAATTTGGTGATTATGGAGTATATTCAGAGTATTTTAAGTTTGAGACGCCAGCAGGTCCTTGTGGACCAATAGGACCAGTAGGACCAATAGGACCAATAGGACCAATAGGACCAATAGGACCAATAGGACCAATAGGACCAATAGGACCAATAGGACCAGTAGGACCAATAGGACCAATAGGACCAATTGGTCCTATATCACCTTTCATTCCAGATGGACCAGTAGGTCCTATTGGACCAATAGTACCAATGGGCCCAGGATCACCTTTTTCGCCTTTAAGTCCATTCATTCCCATATCCCCCTTATCACCTTTATCACCTTTTGATCCAGGTGGTCCAATTGGACCGGTACCCCCAGGTTGACCCTTGGGACCTTGTTCGCCAGGTAGACCATTTGAACCATTCAATCCAGCTTTCCCAGTTGGGCCTGTTGGGCCTTGTGCACCAGCAGGACCAGCTGTACCTTGTCCGCCAGGTGGACCAGCTGTACCTTGTCCGCCAGGTAGACCATTTGAACCATTCAATCCAGCTTTCCCAGTTGGGCCTGTTGGGCCTTGTGCACCAGGCGGCCCTTGTACGCTACCAAATACTTTAAAGTATGCTGTACGTTGATCATTTCCTCTAAAATTACCACATTCTCGTTTCATCCAACAACGATTATTATCTCGGTTCATAACAAAACCGTTGCAATCACCTGATTCATCACACCAATTCGCACACTGATCTACCGAGCCAACAACTCTTTCTCCACCAAGGTCAGCCCCTGGACAATCTATATTTCCAATTTTAGCATAAGGTCTATAATATTCTCTGACCAACAGGAAATACGTATGAACACATGATATTATAAAAAATATACTAAATAAAATTGAAAATATAATAAAAATGGTTTTATGTATATCAAACTTCATGTTATTATAATATTGATATATTTTAATTTCTATTCGTGCATAAATATATTTATGCACGAATAGGATATGGGTTATCCACTCTTTTGCATCCGCAAAGAATGTATGGATACAAAAACACGGATAGACCTTAATACTTAAAATATATTTTTGTAGGAAGGATCATAAGGAAACCGTAGGTTCCCTTACTTATTAGGGAAGGATCATAAGGAAACCGTAGGTTCCCTTACTTATTAGGGAAGGATCATAAGGAAACCTGGGTTTCCTTATTAGGGAAGGATCATAAGGAAACCTGTGTTTCCTTATTAGTGAAGGATCATAAGGAAACCTGGGTTTCCTTATTAGGGAAGGATCATAAGGAAACCGTAGGTTTCCTTATTTCCATGTCCCAAAATAATTATGCTTGGCATAATCCCCAAAATATTGACGCCTTCCATTATTAATTACTAAAATATCATCCTTGTCCTTGTAATTAATATATAAATCCGTAACATAATCCGGACCCGTTGTTTTATAAACATAATCTTCAGAATCAAAGTTCACATATTTGATATATTTATTGATATTTGTATGGATTTTATCTATAATAACTTTAATAAAAGGGTGTTTAGGTCCAGCAGCAAAAGCATATTGTCCCAATAAATAATAATATCCATTATCACAAAATGGTTTGTATCTACGCATTTTACACATGTCCTTACTTATAAATTCATCAATTGGAAAAACACAATTATATTTCAACAAATCATCAAAAGATTTTAAACATAACATATCTAAATCCATATAAAAGCCGCCAAAATGGTAAATAGCAACATATCTAAAAAAGTCTATTCGCTGGATTTTTATCGGCAAATTCAAATAGGTTTGATAATATTCAGCATAATTTGCTTTTAAAAAGTTCTCAATATCATTATCTGTAAAAAAGAGATATTCATAATCGGGGTTATTTGTTTTAATTGATTCAATAAGTAGCATATACCGTTGTGGAACACTATTCGTTTTCCATGTTTGAATAATAATTTTAGGTATTTTTTCTGTTTCATATTTTATATTTGCTTTTGGCTTATTAATTACTAAATTACTTTTTACAGTTATATTCTGATTAATTTCATATAATTTATATAAAATAAATAATAATATGACTAATAATATTATAGCAGCAATAGTATAATACATATTATAATTTATAATATAGTTATATTATAAATGAATAAACTAATATATTTATTATTATTTATTGTTTTTGCAATTGTATTATTTTATTATTTATTTAATAATAGATCAAAAGAAGGATTTAATGAAAAATACACTGCTATAATTGTTGAGCCTAGAGAACACAAAGCCCTTTCTTTTGTATTAAAAAATGCATTGACTAATCTACCTAATAATTGGAATATAGTAATCATGTATGGTAATAAAAATAAGGATTTTGTTATGAAAATTATAGATACTGATTTGTCTGATTATCGAGAACGGATTACAACAAAAAATCTAAATGTAGATAATTTAACTATTTCCGAATATAATGATTTATTAACATCAAAAGAATTTTATGATAATGTTCCAACCGAAATTTTTCTAATTTTTCAGACAGATTCTGTCATATGTAATGAGAACAAGGATTTATTAGATGATTTTATGAAATATGATTATGTAGGAGCACCATGGAAGGATGCGGTTGGTAATGGAGGATTCTCATTAAGAAGAAAAAGTAAGGTTCTCGAAATAATATCAAAATGTAAACGTGGAAAAGGGAATGAGGATGTATATTTTGCTAATCCATGTATAAGCAATTTTAAACCATCTATTGAAAAAGCAAAAACATTCTCGGTTGAAGGTTATTATTCGGATAAAAGTTTTGGTGTTCATAAACCATGGGCATATTTAGATGAAGAAGAATTGGATAAAAAAATAAAACAATGTTCTCCTTTAAAGCAATTATGGGAGTTAAATAGTTGAATAAAACCACTAATGCCACTAATATTATAGGGAGGTAATTTAATGTTTGAATAAAAACACTAATATAATAGGGAGGGATCTTAAGGGAACCGTTGGTTCCCTTAAAAAATTGATTAAAAATAATCTCCATATATTCTAAATATATTCACTTATCAGTAATAAAATGTCTTCGAGTTCTTCGTGTCCACTTATTATTTCTATTGAGGGCAATATTGGCTCCGGTAAAACTACTATTATTGAAAATCTTCAAAAGCGTTTAGGAAATTATAAATCAATTCTATTTTTGAGAGAACCTTTAGATGTATGGGAAAGTGTAAAAGACAACAAAACAGGAAAAAACATTTTAGAAAAATTCTACGAGGATCCTGAAAAATATTCTTTTCCATTTCAGGTAATGGCATATTCTTCGAGATTATCCATGATCCGTAAAGCAATAAAAGAAAATCCGGATTGTCAAGTCATTATTTGTGAACGCTCATTGGAAGCTGATAAAAATATTTTCGCCAAAATGCTATATGATGATGGTAAAATAGATGATGTCTGCTACCAAATTTATAATAAATTTTATAAAGAATTTTCAGAAGAATTCGGTTTGGATAGTATTATTTACATAGACGCGGATGCTGAAGTTTGTAAACAACGTGTAGAAAAACGCAGTAGACAAGGTGAAGATGGTATTTCTCTCGAATACTTACAAAAATGCAAGGATTATCACGATGAATGGTTATTAAATGAACCCAAAGCTTTTAGAATAAAAACAAATCAGAATGTTACTTATGATGCTAGTGATCCATTTGATAAAGGAAATATATGGTTAAATACTATTTCTGAACATATAAATGAATTATTGGAATACAATAAAGGATATAATCAAATGTATCGCGTTTAGATCCCATAAAATACCATAAAAAACATCCTTATTCAAATACTTTTCCGTAAAAGTATTTGAATATTTTCCTATAAGTTTGCACGAAGAGGGGTTCGAACCCTCGCATCTCACGATAGTGGGTCTTAAGTCCACCGCCTTAGACCACTCGGCCATTCGTGCTCTAGTGGGTTGCCCCACATTATTATATAACGTTTATTCTTTATATTCTTTTTGCTTATCTTTTTACAGATGAAAAATTGATTTTTATGTTTGTATTTTATGCCTATAATATAGAGACAATCAAATACATAATAACAATGAATATTCAACAAGGTGCATTTTACGCGGTCGTGGTATTACAGGAGATTGTAATGATACCGTATACATTTGGCGAAGAAATATATAAACGTGCTAATGATAGATATAATAATTATACTAGAAAGAGATGGAGTATGCGATAATACCATCACAAAGACATGTTCATTTTAAAAACAGAATTTGGTTTATTTTTATCATTTTTATTTTCATTATTAATTAAAAAATAATGTCCATATGCAAATTCGAAATCACCTAAAACACGTATTTCTTTTGGTATAGTAAATAATCGACGATCAATTGTAACCATCTTGCGATCATAGTATTCTGAATTATGCGTATATGCTATTGCTTGTATTAATTGACTATTCCAAGATATTTTTTTATCTTTGTTATGGTTACGTATAACAAGTTCACATAAATCATATAGCTTTTCTTTTACTATTTCATAATCGGTTTTGTTTTCATGTCTATGTTTTACTAATAATAGTTTGTTTTTTATTATTAGTGCGTTCATATTATTATTTGATTTTTTATTATTTGAAAACTTTATAAATGGATTTGTTTTTTCAATATTATTTGATATGATAGAGAACATTGTAATATATATTGTTATTATTTTGTATGTTTCAATAATAACAATACTGCATTGGTTTATGAATAATGTGTGGTTTTATCAAAAACCCAATGATGGTTATCTGCGTGAACGTTTGTTAATATTCTATTCCTTAGTCCTGGTGCTGATATATTTACATCTCGAGCAGCATCTGCCATATTATTAAAATGTGTTTTTTCACCAGTAGAACAACATATTTTTATAACTGGTTGATCAGAATATTGATCATCTCTACTTATACCTGAATATCGCCATAAAAATGACCTACATAATGTTTTATTTCTTAATGCTATACCTATTGCTGTTCCAGTAGTCAATCCCAAGGCTCTTCCAGCTGCCTCTATACTTTCATATGATACTATAACTTTATTTGTAACAGGATCTATTTGATCTATAGCACGTCTAGATTTTCTAACTATAGGCACTTCTGGGTTTTCGATTTTATTTGTATTTGCTAATTGATTATCAATACCAATAATTACATCAGATAATTGATCTAAATTTTTGGAATTATCTATTAATAATTTTTCAACCCGTATTGATAAATCTATTGCCTTTTTTACATCTTCAAATGTTCCTTCGAATTTGCCATTTCCTAAAAAACATAGAGAACTTTTCATTATGAATATCATTATTTTCTCCGTAAATGGATAAGAAACTTTTGTAAAATATTTCATTTCTCCTTTACTGTGTGATTTTTTTAATGTATCTGTTAGAATATCTAATCCTGATTGTCTAACTATTGAACATTTATATCGCAAATTATCATATTCAAAAGCATATAAAAAATATCCATATTTGGTTATGTTGAAATCTCCTCCTACATGTTTTGATTCATTTGTAATATCTGGTTTGTAATTTGCCAGTTTTTCTTTTAGGTTCTCAATCTCTTTATCTTTTGTTTTCATTTGGTTTTCTAATTTCATAAAATTATATTCTAATTGATCATATTTTTCAATCAATAGTTTATAATTTTCTAGATTATATTCATTTTCTTTGATGATATCCTTTATCATTTTATCAAGATTTTCAAACGTAATATCTTTTATTGATAATAATTCAGTAAAATTGATGTTCTCAATTAATATATTTCTACGTTTCTTTTTGAGTATTTCATGTTTTTTTATAGCATTTTCGATTTGTATTTGATTAGTAACTTTGAAAGCATTTACTAGAGTAAAATTAGTAAAATTTTTTTTATGTTCATCTACTCGTCTGTTTAATTCATTAGAATATCCGAATTTTACTAGAGGTTCATTCGTAACACTTTTATTATCGATTTTACCATAATAAATACACTGGGTATTTTTGGGAAACTGATCGAGAAGGGTTCTCTCTTTTAGAGTATCCTTTTCTTTTTCTGTGGTAATTAATACGTTTTCAAGTTGATTTTTTAATTCTGTTGTTTGTTTTTCTGATGTTATTAATACGTTTTCAAGTTGATTTTTTAATTCTGTTGTCTCTTCATTTATTACTTCATGTAAAGTTTCTTCTAATTTCATATAATATTCATGTATTTCATCCGCTTTTTTGGTATCAGCTTTTAAACAAAAGGACTTGAATGTTTTTACAGTCATTAAAAAAGTTTCTTTGTTATGACCACCTTTCGAGCCAGGGCATCGCTTTACCTCAAGGGAAAGCGATTTTTTATAATCAATATCTAATTTAAAATTATTTTCTAATAAACATTTTGCTTTAACTTTTTGAGAAAATCCTAACCATTTCCAAATATCGTCTAAATCGATAACAAAGTCTGTTTTTTGATTATAATTTAAATAGCAATAAAAACTGGCTATAAATAATTGTTGTTCATTACCAGTAAAAGTATCTTTTATCTTATTAAGAAGTTTGTTTTGGTAGGTGGTTGTTAGTGAATTCACTGGGTTTTTTTCAATCAAATCGATGATATTAATATCAGCCATTTGATTATAAATTTATTTCAAAAAATTTCTTTATATTCTTTTTCTTGTAAATTACTTTTCGCTTTTTAAATCGAAAAGCTTCTGCTTTCAGAAGCAGAATCAAAAAATTAACAAATATATCCTTACCATAAAGGGAAGGGGTCGCAGGGGAAACCGTAGGTTTCCCTGCTAATTAAACTTTACTACAATCTTCACTGTCTCCTTCTTAATACACTTGCATGCTGACACTGATAATTCCTCACGTTTCTTACGTGTCTTCGTATTATCACTCGATGTATCTGATGACTCTGAATCAGTAGGACTTCGACGTTTTGATGTGCTATTTCTCAAATTCATATCGTTTTCTATGTCTGCATAATTCGTCTCAATATAATCCACGATTTTATTCTCGATTGCCCATTTAAAAAAATTCAATTGGCCAATTGTGGTCTCCATCATTTTTTCATCATCGTAAGGAATTGAGATGCGTTCCCAGCGACAGAACGGATCAAAGCGAGATTTACTGTATGCTTTCAATTTCAACTTATAATCATTGTATACTTTGAAACGTATAGATTCATTTGATGACTTTGTATCCAATAATTCATATACTGTGTAATATTTTTTAGCAAAATTAGTAACAAACCAATCAATAATACGTAATGAAATTTTTGATTCACCATTAATAATACACATCATTTTCTTCAAGTTCTCATGGTTCTTATAAAATTCCATTAAATTTTTTAATAAAAGATCATTTTGAGTATTTATTTTGGATGAATTATAAACAGACATTATAGTATTCATTAGTTTTATGTTTTTATACACTTTTTAATTTAACCATAATTCTTAGGAATATACTTAAATAACATTATTTTGGATAACTATGGTTAATCTCTATTCGTGAATAAATGTATTTATGCACGAATAGGATATGGGTTATCCTCTTGTTTGTTTCCGCAAAGAATGTATGGATACAAACACACGGATAGACCTTAAGGTATATCCATGAAAAGAAATCAAATAAGTAATATTTATGTATTTATTTTATATATTAAATATATAAAAACAATATTTTTTTACCAATGTCTAAAATTTTTAAAAGTAAATTTATTACAGAATATGTTTTAACTTCTTTAATTATTGGTCAGTCTAGAAAACATCCGTTTGCTGAAAAATATGAAGATATTACTAAAACGGATTATTTAGGAATGTATCATTCACTTATTAGGAAGATTAATGAAAAACACCAGACTGAAGTCCATAAAGTTAAAGATACCATTAGCGTTCGTAGTAACGTATCAGATATAAAAAAAGAAATTTTAAATATTATAGATCTTGAAGAAGGTTTAGAAAATGAATTGTTTGAAAATCTAACCTTTGATATATTGGATAATATGTTAAAATATTCTAAAGCAAAAAAGGGGATAGAATTTAAAGCAATAATTAAACAAAGAATTATTTTATTTAAAAAAAACAATGAAAACATTCCAGCTATTTATAATAACCTGGAATTGAAACTTGAACCTGATAATGAAATTTTAGATGCAATAAAATCGTTCTTACAAAATGATACGCAAAAATTGAAATTTTTTAAAAATATATATTTATTATTTGGTGAAGATAATATAAAAAAAATACTTGGAATGAATACAGAAGAAGAATATAAAAATTTATTTAAAAATATTTTCACTAATAAGAATGGTATAAAATTAAATTTATTTGTTTTTCTTATTATTTTATTAAAATTCTATTTTTGTCATTCCCAAAATTGTAAAGGTATAAGAGGTATATTTACTAACATAATAACAAAAAATGATGAAATAATTTCCAATTTAGAAATGAAGGAAATTTTTGATAATAGGTTTACATTAGATGCTAGACAATTATTAGCTGTTCAAAAATTTACTAAAATGCGTGATAAAAGAGACAAGGCATGTTTTTTATTTCATGGCGTAGGTACAGGTAAAACTATGACATCTTTGTCAATTGCACTATTTAATTTAGAAGAAAAACATAGTAATATAAATACACCTTTTAAAATATTAGTAATTTGTCCAACTGGCATTTTTAGAGGGCCTTTTTTTGATGATGCGAAAAAATTAGGTATTTCAGTCGGAAGTATTGTAGTCGATGATTCTCATTTAACTAGAGAATCTTTTAGAGGGAAAATACCAAAATCAAACCTAAAAAATCAGAAAATTGATGACAACACAAAATTTTACCATATAGAATTCGTAGGTTTCGATTATAATAATTTTTTAGCTTGTGATTTAAATATTTTTGTAGATAAAGAAGATTCTGATGATAAAAAAGATTCTAATCATAAAGAACTATATCCTGATGTATTAATTTGTGATGAAGCTCATCGTCTATTGATTGAAAATTTACACAGAGGCCATAAAATTAAATGGGGATTCTTCGAACAATTTCAGTTAAAAAATAATTTCTCACAAGAAATACATGAATTAGGGCCTGAAGGCGAACGTATTTTAAGTAAAAATGTTTTTCAAAACATTGACTTTGTTCGATTCATAGGTAAATTTAAATATTCTATTTTTTTAACAGGAACACCAATTCAAAATACTTGTGAAGATTTAATAGATATAATTAATTTTTTAAATTGTCCATTAATAAATTTAAGCAATTACGAAAATTTTATGAAAGATACAGTAGATAATGGTGGACAAAGAGGTATTTTCAAACCAATAGAAAATAGTATTGTAAAATCACTTTTATATACAAAAAATAGTTATACAAAAACAATTTCTATATTTTATAATTTTTTATCATTAGAAGAATATATAACCTTAAAATACGAGAACCTTGTAGGAAACGTTTTGGTATCTGCATTATATGCAAAAAATAAAAGCGAAGCCATTGGAAATGCTTTAGGTAATATAGTATCATGGCCATTTTTATTAGCATCGGAGGGTATAACAACTGCAACTGGAAAAAAAGAAGTTCTTTATTTAGTATTAAATACAACATGTGATATTTTAAAAGCTTTTGGTAGAAAAGTACGTGATAATTTTGGAATTATGGAATTTTATAAAATTATAAATGAAAAAAAAAGTGAACTTTTTACATGTATTATAAATTATCTTACTGGTAGTGATACTGATACTACTAATAGTGCAATGAATAAAATTTTGGATAATGCATCAGCCTTTTTTACAGGCACGCCTAATATTATGATAACATCCGTAGAAAAAGATGCTTTTGTTAGAGATTTTAAAAAATTTGTTACAAATAAGATAATTAAGTTTCAAAAGCTAGATTTATCTCAAGAATATCAAGGTGGTGGTGGTGGGTCACGAAGAACGCAAACACAAACGCAAACACAAACGCAAACACAAACGCAAACACAAACACAAACACAAACACAAAAACCACTTATATTACGTTTAACAGGTAATCCATCAAACGAATCAAAAACACAAACATCTAAACCTAAACCATCAAAAGCATCAGAACATTATAAAATTTTAATGGAAGTACTGGATGAAGAAAAAAGAAAATCTAATATCAGATTGGAATTTATTGCATCATTGACTGATTATTTTTCGAATCCAACATTAGAAAAATACGTTGATATTATTACAGGCAATAAAGTAATTATTTATTTTAAAACTATTAATACTAATTATAATGAAAACGAAGATGAATCGCATATAAGCGTATACACTTTTTTAATTTTTTATTTATTAAACTATTTATTACAAAATGATAGCACCCATAATGAAGTAGTATTAGGATTAAATAGCTTAAAGGGTGGATTTGATGAAGCTACAGATATTATTACAGTTATTAAAGATTCATTTTTTTATATTTTAAAGGCTATACTTTATATAATACTTTATATAATAGGTGGTTTTCACTATATTGCTAAAAACGCGTTGGAATCTTATTTTAATTCGTTGAAAATATTTTTAGTAAACTTATCAAATTCTAAAAAAATAGGTTTGGATTTTTTAAATTTTCTTAGCAAATTTAAAATTAGTGATTTATATGATTTTTTAAAACAAAACCCCGAAATAATCGTAACCGTTATTATGTATGCTGTTATTCAATATTTTTTAATAATATACACAGGCGCAATTGGTAATACTTTATTAACAATGACAAAAAGTGAATCAGTTCGAGTGTTTATTAAAATAATAGCGAAATTTTTAAAAGCATTCATATTAGACGTATGTAATTTAAATATTGAAAATTCAGTAAAACATTCCAAAAAATTTATGTCAATTTATAATTATGCATACAATGATCACGCAATAGATAAAAAAGATTTTTATAAAGAGATTAAAAAAAAAAATTTAAATTACAATAGATCTGGTAGTTTTGATAATATAGATTTATATTTTAATGCTATAGGTAGCATTAGTAATTTTCCTAGAAGAAATATTTCACAAATTTTAATAAAAATGACGATTACACAAATTAGTAAAATAAATACAATATTTTTAAATAATGAAGAAAATTTAAATGATGGCAAAAAACTTCATGAAATGCACCGTATAAAACACGGTGATTCTAGTTGGGATGATTATTCAAAATCTCTAAATAACATGATTTGCGACAATATAAATATAAATATAGAAGATAACGATATAATTCTTCTTTATAACGGTGTAATAGATGACGATTTCAAAAGAAAATTAAATAGATTACAAGAACATTATGAAGCCTCAAAAATTTTTAATGATTCAAATCAATTAAACAAAACAAATATAAATATAAATATTTTGAATAATTTGGATATAGAAATTCGTAAAGATGAAACCTATGACGAATTAAAAGAAAAAATCCTTAAAAACATAGCTGAGTTAAGACCTCCAACAGATTCAAAAAATACATTTGGGCATATATTACATTTATTAAAGATTATTAGATGCGGTGCAATTTATAATTATAAAGGTACGTATTCTTTTCATGCTCATTACAAAAAAAATCAAGAATATGAATATTATTTACCGATATTCTATCCAGCAACAAATGAAATAATGTATAGTTTTTGTAGTTATCTACGTGGAAAAGGAGAAAAATTTTTATGGTTATGTAGTAGCTTACCAGAAGAAAACAAAAATTTAGAAATAAATAATAATTATAAATGGGGACAAATATTTACATTTCCTATTCGTGGTGGAACTACAAAATCAAATGATCCTAATCATCCTAATGATCCTATTTGTATTATAATATCGCCTGATAATACTGAAGGATTTAGTTTTATTTATAATCCTGTTATTATATTGCCTACATTATGTAAAAATGCGGGAGATCAAGAACAAGTTTATGGTAGAATTTTAAGAAAATATAAAGATCATGATAATATTAATAATACAGTAGGAAAAGAAAAACAATATGACAAAATGGTTTATCAATATTTTTTAGGAAATGAGGAAGAAGCAACAGCATTTAATATAACAAATTTAGAAAAAAAATATAAATTAGATGAAAACCATAAATTTTTAACTGATTATAATAATTATATTAGATTTGGAGAATTAACAGAAGCTCCTATTGCTGTTAAACTTATTCCTGTATCTGCAATTAAATATGGTTATGATTTTATATGGAATATTATTGCCCTTTTAAGAAATGATATATTAGCTAATAGTGATATTGTTCAACATTTTGAAGGATATTTTATAAAAGAAAGTATTTTAACAGGATCAACTGATAACCCTGATAATAATGAACCTTATGATAAAGAAACATTAGAAAATTTTCTAAAGTTTCAATTTGTTTCAATGGAAAATAAGTTAATATTTATATCTTCTGCTAATAATGTAACAAGTGGATTTTTTAAAAAATTTACTGAAAATGAAAATAATTCATATTCATATAGACTTAAAATGATATTTCCAGAAGATGTACTAGGTAATAATAATTTTTTTTGTAATTACTATCAAAGTTTATTCCAGGATTCAAATGAAACTATAATATTAAATAATAATAATATACGTAATGCTCCGTTAACAAGTTTTGTTCTGACAAATCAAGATCTTCTGCATGGAAATAAAACTCTTAATCAGCTTCTGCATGGAAATAAAACTATATTGGGACGGCTTCGGCTTGGTGGTTATACGAAAAAATATAAACAAAAAAAAAATAAATATACAAAAAAAAAAATGCCAATGAAAAGAAATACAAAAAGATACTATTATCTAACGAAAAAAAAAACAAAAAAAATATTTATAAATAAACTTTAATCTCAAATAAATTTTTTCATTTATTATGAAAAACATTGCATCTTGCTTCCAATGTACTTATAATAATTACCATTATAACTTACTTTTTTATCCAAAGCTTTGGTCAAAGTTTTATCACTAATATGAAGTTTTTTTATACAATCGTATTTACACGAGAACTCATGTATTAAGTTATGATTTTCATCATATTGACCAACACCATCTTTATATAATAGAGGCTCTCCATTGTTTTTACAAACAAAATCTGTTTTTAAGTCATTATCGCATTTTTCATATAACATATAATAATGACCTTTTGATATTCTTGTTTTTCTAACCGGTTCATCTAATGCTGATGTTGATTCATAACCATTTGAAATGGCTGCAGTTTTCCTATCCAGATAAACATTGAGAATTTCTGTTTTTTCAGCATTTAATTTGGCTACATAACCTAGACTTTGAATTTTTGTTTCTACTGTGGGTTGCAAATCTCGAATAAAATTTGGGTCAACTTCTCTATCTACTAATGTCCAACGAAATCCATGATAAATAGTGTTCTCTTCAATTGCCTTATTTATACTTGGTCTTTTTATATGAGGATTTTCATTCATACATTCAGTAACCGTTTCGTATACTTTTATTAATTGCAACGTTTCTGGATTTATCTTTTGTAATCTCGGACCAAGCGTTGATAATGGTAATCCAAAATTAGTGGTTGTTCTAGTTTGTGATGAATTTAGTTTTTCTAGAATCTCTTTATTAGATTTTTCCAATTGATTGATTTTTTGTATTAATATTTTTTGGTTCTCCAATAATTGATTGATTGTGGCTTTATCTTCCAATAATGGTTGTTGATTTTGATTTGTTAAAAGGCTTTTTATTGATTCAATATCTATTCGGATATCATTATAATCTATTTCATTAAAACGATTAATGTTTGTATTAATAATATGAAGGAGAGTTCTATATGAGAGATTTTTACCTATTAAAAAGAGTTCATTCTCTTGCTCATGATTTGGCAATGATTTTACTTGATTAAACCTTATGTCACTATGATTGTGTAAAAAAGATTCAAAATCCTTGCTGCGTTTTACCATAAAACAATCTAATAAAACTGCTTCTTCATAATGTGTTTTATGTTCATTAAAACGGTTTTGTACCCCCCTACGGCTTTCACCGAGTTTAATAATATATTCACCGGTTTCATAGGATTTTACTTTTAGTATGTAAACTAATGCTCCTGCAATGCCAAATTCTCTCAATAGAATGTTTTGTTTTTCTGATTCTTTATCTTTCTTGAGTTTTTCGATTGTTTTTTTGTTATTTTCATCGGATGTTTTGAGGTTTTCTTTTGCTTCAGTTAATGTATTTTTGAGTTGATTAACTTGTAATTTTAATTCATTACTTTCTTCATTAATTACTTCATGGAGAGTTTCTTCTAATTTAATGTAGTAATCGTGTATTTGGTCGGCTTTTTTAGTTTCTGCTTTTAAACAGAAACGTTTAAATGCATTTATGGTAAGCATAAATGTTTCTTTATTGTGACCACCTCTTCCTGTTTTTTGCTCACCCTTTGGGGTGAGCAAACATTTATAATCTGTACTATTTAAAAAACATTTTTCTAATAAACGTTTTGCTTTATCTTTATGTGAGAATTCCAACCATTTCCATATATCATCTAAATCAATAACAAAATCTGTTTTTGAATTATAGTTTAAATAGCTATAAAAACTAGCTACAAATAGTTGTTGATCCACATTTGTAAAGTTATTTTTTATTTTACACAATAATTTGTTTTGATAAGTATTAGATAATTTTGTTATTGGATTGTTTTCAATTAATTCTACTATGTTTATGTTCGTCATTTCTGACATAAATTATAGAGAGTATTTTCTTTATATTCTTTTGTCTGCTTTTAGTTTATTGAAACAAAACCAAATATACACATATACTACTTTTTGCTTTGGTTATAACCAAAGCAAACATCCTTACCATAATAGATACATTTATAAATAAATTTTATAATAATTTAATTGAAAAATGTTGTTTATACTATGTACTAACTTGCTCAACCCAAAGGTGAAGCAAGTTTATTACCTATTATGCTAATATATTAATATAAAACCTCACATTTTATATTAATTTTTATTTATTTTTTAATAATATGAAAAACATAATAATATGCAGCAGATTTAGTTGGAGTAAGCAACACCTGCCATACCACTCATCACGCGGAGGACATTATAATTTACAGCGTAAACTCTTACCTTGGCAGTAGCAACACCGGAAACGGTGGGGGAAGAGAGAACGAGTTGGAGGACTGCATTATCAATGCGAGAGAAGTTGCACGATCCTGAGGGTTGGTGTTCCTCGGGTCTCAAAGCAAAAGAATAGACGTTGATACCAGTGTCGGGGGCACGGGTGTGGTGTTGGTATGGTTGAACAACATCGAAGTAAGAACCCTCACGCTCAGAGAAGCGGTCTTGGCCGTTGAGTTGAAGCTTGGCAGTTACGACGGGGTTTAAGCCCCAACAGTGCATGTCAAGAGCAGTTTCGGAGAGGACGAATGTACCAGCATCAGAGACAAGGGACTCTTGGGCAGCAGGGGCGGTTCCCCAAGGAGCATTAGACCATTGGGTTGCATTGATGGAAGCAGTGGTTGATGTATCAAGAGCACCGGGCATTTGGAAAAGGCCAGAAGCATTGATGACACCATTTTGTCCAATGCTAGAAACTGGTCCACCAAATGCATGGATAGCATTGGGAAGGGCATCAATGGAATCAGTGTAGTTGAAGGGTTGGGCACCAAGAGTACGGTAGAGGACACCGGTTGCATCTAGGGAAGAGCAATAGTCGACATTGGCGTCAGGTTGGACGACCCAGATAAGCTCCTTGCAAGGGTGGTTGAAGTTAAGCTTGATCTTGTTGGAGGAGGATCCAACAGACTCATCACCAGTGAATTGGACTTGCTCAAAGAGGTACTCATGGGGGTTTTGTGCCATCTTACGACGCTCATCGGTATCAAGGAAGATATAATCAACATATAGGGATGCAGCAACAAGGGATTGTTGGTAAGCAGCAGAAACAGCTTGAGATCCGCTAGCAGCAGAAAGGGTAGTGACTGCCCATAAGCACTCACCAATGGGGCGGATGTCAAGGTTGATCTTTACTTCATGGTACTGTACGAACCATGTTTACCCTCTCTTTCGAGATATTTATCGGCATTCTCATTTCGATCAACAATATTAAAAAATGAGAACTTTTGCCAGGGACTAGACTATATCTTAAGTCATCATTGAAGTTGATTAGACCTCTCAGACCCATAACCATTTAGTCGTTGAACCTTCCTCATACCCTTATCATAATGGGTTTAGAGGCTTGGCTGCGGATTGCCTATTTCAGATGAATTACTATCATCTTCATACGTGGGATTTTTACCATACCTGAGTTCTACTCTCAGCCATTGTAAACTTTCATTTACAACTTGGTACCCAAGAAATTGTTTATGTTTTGAATTGAACCTGTTTATATTTACAATGTTATTAAAGTAGTAGTGTAGTTGTATTGAATTACTTTTTTGTTGATTTTTTTGAACACTTTTTTTCCATTTTATTAAAATGAAATATACTACTATTTAAAAATAACATTTTTAAATTCAATTTTTTAAACAATTTTCTGTTTACGTCTTTAAGGGTTTCCCGCAATTTGGATATGTTGCTAACTGTTTTAATAACAGCTAACTAGCATCTGGGTTTGACGAATATTATCGCCCTGAGACCACAACATGTTTTTACCAAAAGAGAGCTCAGATCTTTTGGGTTGGATACTTTTCTGCCCTACAGATTTTAAGGCAATGAGAGGTAATGCCAAACCAGGGTTGCGGCAAAACCAGAAGAGAAGGGGAATGTAGAGGGTAGTCTCAGGAAGAGTTCTGCGAGGAGCACAGACTTGGTTGGGTCCACCGCTTGAAGCACAGGGTCCAGAGACATCAGCAAAGGCAGGATCAGTGATGTAGGTAAGTTGGGTTGTGTTACCAATCATCTTGAAGTATCCGCGTTGTTGCTCGGAAGACATGGTGAGTTGATTCCAGATGTGCATCCAGTCACCGTATTGGCGGTCAATGCGTTGGCCACCAATCTCAACCTCGACTTGGGCAATGAGTTGCTCACCAACGTAATCTAACCAACGGGCATAGACACCATTAGCGTTAGCGGCAGCTCCAAGTTGAGCATTGGCAACGCTGTTCATGGATTGGTTGATCTCGGGAAGAGTGACTTGGAGGTAGGTGCGGTAGCAAAGATCTCCATTACGGGAGATTGTGCATGTAACACGGCGACCAAAGTCGGCTTGTCCAGAGAAGGTTTGTTCGATGGACTCCATAGCAAAGTTGGTATGGCGTCTGTACGACACCTTCCAGAAAGTGATCTCGGGGGTTCCAGTAAGGAACACGTCTTGTGCGCCATAGGCGACTAATTGCATTAAACCTCCTGCCATTTCGGAATATTTTCCTTATATTATTCTCAAAGAAAATAATTTTGGAAAATTGAATTTAATTCATTATTTTAATATTCTAAAATATTGAACTGCCATAAATGTTTTTTTAATTTTTTACCCACATAATAAGCAAAGAAATAAAATATTTATATATAGGGAATTTTCTATTACAAATTACTAAAAATTCCTAAATGAATATGAATTATTCATTTCAATAATTTTAATTAAATATTTTATGTAAAAATATGTAAGGACTATTCGTGTTTTTTTATCCATACATTCTTTGCGGTTACAAAAGACTGGATAACCCATATCCTATTCGTGCATAAATACATTTATGCACAAATAGAGATTAATCTTGCCAATTATTCTAATGGATTAGAAGAAAAATTCGAAATAAGAAAATCTTCTAAATAATTCTCTTGAAATATTTCTCTACGATTCTCATGTTTTTTTGTAAAAATGTAGGAATCTTTTGATTTTTTTACACTCCATCCTCTATCAAGTGCATTTGCTATAAATAGTAATTTTCTAAAGTGTGATTTTTCTAATTTAATATTATCAATTAAACTTGTTGTTAATATTTCTTTTGTCATATATAAAGTTTCTCTATTTAAAATAATATTTTCAACCGATTCTTATTTGTTGTACTTCTAAACTGTTTGTTTTTTATTTTATGTGTTTTTCTATAGTTTTTTTTTATTGTTTTTCTCTTACCACCCCTAACACCTATTTGGACTCTATCATTAAATGGATTTTTTGATAAACCATTGTTTTGTGGACCACCTGTACTCATTTTTGGCATTAATTGATTTGTCTTTTTTCCATCGAGTATATTTTTACTATCTGATAATAAAATGACTTTAATTTCATCCGGAAAGTGATGGTAATTTTCAATTTCTATTTCATATTTAGTTGGCAAATGAAGGATAAAATATAAATTTCTACGAAATTTCTTAAAATCAGAATCAGGCATATCAATTAATAATTCGGTTAATGGTTTTAGAAATTCATTGCGATTACCTCCATTCATACCACCACCGGTTTGTGGTGCTAATATGCCACTTCCTAATAGTAACTGTTTAAATAAATCATCTAACCCTTGATGTATAATAGGTTCTCCGTTTCTTTTTTGAATTTCGTTTTCGAGATAATAATAAAGAATCATATTTACATTAAATTGATCTCTTCTATATTTTGCAAATTTACCTGTTAAATTTCCCAAATCATTTCCATCATTATCTGTGCTATTAAATGTTACTGTATTTAATTCTAATAGTTTGCGAAATGACATAACTGTGAAATCTGGTTTATCACCCCATAATGATAACCATTTATTTTTAGCCCTCGTAACAGTAGGCTTATTATCCATATCATCTATATCAGTATTTTCATCAATAAAACTATCCATTTGTATATAAAAATTAATATATCTACAAAACGCTCTTCGTTGTTCAAACGGTGCACTACCTAAATATTTTCTATCTCTTAATTTGTCAATATTTTCCCGTTCACTTTTTCTTTTAAATATTTCAATAAAGGTATTAAATCCATTGTCCTCTGTAATTTTTAATTTAGCCATGATATCGCTTTTTAAATTAATTAATGATCGTATTACAGACTCATCATCATAATTACCGTCATCGACATTTTTGTACGATAATTCATATAACCGTTTAAAAACATTTTTTTCATTTAATGACGAACTATTGCTTCTTAATAATACTGGAATTTTAAAACTATCATTTTTGGAAATTTTTATTGATTCAATAAATAACATGATACCAATAAATCCCCTTAAAAAAATATCAATATCATACGATTTTTTAATTAAAGCTTTTAAATCTCCCACACTAGTTTCTTCGCCAGTATAGGTTTTTATTGTTTCCTTACATTTATCAATATCAACATGTCTTAATGCAGTTATAATTTCATGAATATTATCATTACATACAATTCCTGGTTTTACTAATAATTTCATTCTATTTAATAATACATCAGTTGTTTCATCATCTTCTGTTAATAAATGATGACTTTCTTCTTTTGCTAATACAGGCGTTGTTGGAGCAGGTGGTGGAGTAGGTTGTGCGGATTTAGCTGGAACCGGTGGAAGTGGTAATTCCGTAGTTTTTTCTGAACATTCTATTTCCGTTATTTCATTCGATTCTAATTGTTCGCCTGCTATTTTTATAATAATCTCAAATGATAAATTTTTTGCTTTATCAGAAATATTCTTTGTTTTATTTATAACGCTTTTGATTTGCCTTATAAAATGATTACATACATTACAAAATCTATCTGATTTCAAGGAATTATATATAGGAAGTATTACTGTTGTTATGCCAAATAATTGTGTTGTTCTTTCTAAAAATATATCGGAATTTCTTGGAATTTTCATACTAGTAACTGCACTACTAAAAGGATGGCAATTTGTTATATTTGTAAATATGCCTTTTGGTACAATTTTTGCAAGTTTCGTTACAGTCGTATCAGAATTTGCCTCAGCATAACTTTTATGCATTTCTTTCAATTTACTTATTGTTGCAACAGAAATTTCATATTTTTTACTTAATTGTATTATTTCATAGATAACCATATCTATCATTTTACAATTAGGTATTAGTGTTTTTAATATTTCCCTTTTCTCCAACTCTTTTTTCTCTTGATCTTTTTTACCTTTTGTAGTTTTAGATGCAGCAGATTTCGTTTCAAATTCTTTATTAATATTTCCATATGCAATTTTTACGCTATCTATACAACTTATTATCCAACCTTTGATATCACTAATTAATTGTTCAATTGTACTATAAGATTTAATATCAAAGGGTATCTCAATCTGACTGCCATATTCATGTATTATTTTATTTAATTTAATTATTTCGTTATTCGGATTAAAAGTACCATTTAAAGGATCATCGTCAACTGATAACATTAAATTTAATATTGGTATTGATGCAAAAAAAGTTAACAAAAAGCGATGATAATAAAAATCATTATCATTTTCTTCATTGTCAAAGTTAATAGATAATAAATCTCTATTTATTGATATAATTGATCTAGTATCTGCCTCTTTACTTAAATCATCCAATGCTTTCAGGTTTCTTGTCATTGATTCTAATTCTATTCCATCTATATTTATTGATAAAGTCTTATCAATTTGCTTGGAAATATCAGTTAAATCTTTTCTAACAAAAATAGTGAATCCTTTTTGAGTATTTGCTATAACTATAGGACAATTATAGTTTAATGCACATACATATGCTATTCTATCGAATGAACAAAAAGCATGATATCCATTCGAATCAAATTCTTCAATATTGTTAGCTATTTTATTACCGGCAGATTGTCTAATAAATCGCATTAAATGTAGTTTTTTATTACAACATGATAATGATTGAGATGCATCGCCTAATTTTTTTGCCAACACCTGTGTTTCTGGAGAATAATCCATTACTTCATCAAGCTTTAAATTTGTGTTGGTAGTAGATGTATCTTTAATGAATTTAACGAAACGTTTTAAATCATTACCCTTTGCCCTATAAGAAACCAATTCACTTTTATTCAAAATACCACTACCTTTTGCAGCCAAATCTTTATCAGCATATGCAAAATATTTGGGTTTAGTTGGATCGGTTATTATCAATACTGCTTCATGTTTTGTGTAATCGGTTTTATTATCTGTTTTAATTCCTAGATAAAGATCTTTATTTGTAAAAATCATGTTTTCTGGAATTTCCTCACTAAATTCATAGCGTTCTTGATTCCTACGATTATTCCAATTTGGATAATAATTTACACGAGACTTTGTTGGATCTTCCCAACAAAATAAAAACCGATTATTTCCGTCTTTTCGAAAATAATTAGGATACATTTCTTCTCTTGATCCCTCTTTATATTTTGGATCATCAGTATGCCAACTAGTTTTTCCTGCTGGATCATATAATGTTTGTGCATTCTGAACCCAATAAAATGTTTGACTGTTTGAACTATTAGCAAATTTTAAATCTTCGCGAACGTTTGCATATGCTACATCACAAACTATAAATACATCATCACTAACACCCATATCATTTAATGCTTGCTGTATTAACGATTCTTTTTTGGAAAAATCATGTTGTTCACGAGACACATATCTTACCTCATATCTTGAAGATATATTTTCTGATAAATTTTCTGAAATATATGTCTCTTTTGCTTTATTATTACCTACAGATTCTACACCTTGTTTCATAATTTGTAAATCTATAAATTTATCTTCATCGACTATTGCACAACCTGTATAACTAGATGGTATATTTTGCGTTACATATTTTTGTATTTCATCAGATTTGAATATTGTATGAAAATCGTGTTTTGCATCGGCTCTGGAAGATAAACATCCTTGTTCTTTAGTATAAACAACAGATGCCATAATATTATATATTTAACTTATATAATATTATACACCGATAAACATTAAATTAATCTCTATTCGTGGATAAATGTATTTATCCACGAATAGGATATGGGTTATCCTGATTTTTGTATCCAAATGGATACAAAAACACGGATAGACCTTAACCTCTATCCGCAAAGAATGTATGGATACAAAAACACGGATAGACCTTAAATGTTGTAAAGTTACTTTACTAATCAATTTAACAAATAAATATATAAATATTTACTAATTTAATAATTATATTCGTTAATAAATGAAAACTGGAAACACCATTCTACCAAAATATCAACCAACTACAATAGATGAAAAACATACTGAAATGTTAGAACGATTTAAGGATTCAGAATGTAATAAAATACCAGTCATTGAACAAGAAATAACAATGTTAAAAGATAATGTAAAAAAATTAAATGAAAATCAAATTGAACAATTTTTAGAAATACGTGATAAAATTAAGGAACTGAAAACAGAATTAAAATTTCTTAAAAATGAAAAGAAAAATTATTTATTAGATAATTCTAAATATATTTTTCAATATTTTGAACAAAAACAACAGATATCTAATAATTCTGTAAATTTACAATCTTCATCCAATGTTGTTAATTCTTTCTTTAAAATAAAATCCAAATCACCAGATGGGGCAAATTTACAAAGCGAAAAATATAGTCAATCTAAAAAGGCATATCAGAATTATTGGCGTAATGTTGGTAATGATCTACCTAATATTCAGAATTTTATTATTTCATCTGATGTATGTGAAATATGCCAGGTAGGTGAAATGATTCCACAAGATGAAGAGGGTATATTGATTTGCAATAATCAAGGTTGTGGTAAATTCATCACATATATTGTTGATAGTTCAAAACCTACTAACAAAGAGCCACCTAATGAGGTATCTTATACGGCATATATACGTCTCAATCATTTTAAAGAAATCTTATCACAATTCCAGGCAAAGGAGACAACACAAATTCCTGAAGAAGTTATTAATGCTATTAAAGCTCGTATTAAGAAGGAACGTATCAAGGATATGTCTTTGATAAACTATGATAAGATGCGTGATATCCTACGTAAATTAGGATTGAATAAGTATTTTGAACATATCCAATATATTAATTCGCTTTTTGGAATAAAACCACCGATTATGAATGAGGAATTACATGAGACTTTATGTGTGCTTTTTATAGAGATTCAGAAACCATGGGCTGTTCATTGTCCTGCAAATCGAACCAATTTTTTTAATTATACCTATACTCTTTATCAATTGTGTGTTTTATTAGACCAAACACAATATTTGCCCTATATTCCTATGATGAAAGATCGTGAAAAACAATTAGAACAGGATATGATATGGAAAAAAGTATGCAATGATTTGGATTGGGAATATTTTCCCTCTGTTTAGTAGAAACGTAGGTTTCTAAGTAAACTTCAATCTATAAGGCATTAAGGTCTATCCGTGTTTTTGTATCCATACATTATTTTCGGATACAAAAGACTGGATAACCCTTATCCTAATTTTTTCTTCTGCACTTCTATTACCTCTTCTAAATTACTCTATTGATTGTTCAAATATATAAATTTATATATATATATATATATATATATTATATGGAGGGATACGTATTATTTGATGAAAATGAATTAAAAAAACATTTTAAAATAATAAATAACAAAGCAACCGGTAATTGTTTGTTTGAATCTTTAGCACAAAATATGTTGTATTTTAATGAGGGAAAAACTATACCATTTCGGGATTCCAGATATGGTCAAGTTCTAACACTAGCAAAAAAATTACGCCAAGATGTTTGTGGTTTTTATTTACAATTCATACGTCAACATCAAGGTTTGGCTAATTTTCCGGGGACGGAGCAGTCTAATATTAATTATCTCATTACTACTAATTTGCTGATTTATAATAATGTAGATGAACATTATAACCATGCAAAATATATATGTAATGATAATGAATGGGGAGATATTGTTGATGCATTAATTATTTGTAAACTTTATGAATGCAACTTAACAATATATCGTCGAATTAGAAAAGAAACATATAATTTCTTAGATTTTACAAATAATACAGAATCTCAAACTCAAACATATTGTATTCGACATTTCAACTTGTTTGATCCAGATGCAGGTGAAGGAAATCATTTTGAAGCTTGCATACCGATATCGACACCGATACCGATACCGATACCGAAACTGCCCGATGAAAAATCTACAAATAAAAATAAAGAACAAACTATAACGTCTCGGGAAAAACCTCCACCTCAACCTCCAACTCCAATTATGGAACAATCTACACCGTCCCATGAAAAATCTCCAAATGAAAATAATGAACAAACTAAATCAATAGAAAATCTAAATTTTAACAAACTATTCATAGATATCATAATCAAAGAAAAGCGAAATTTTGATATTGATTTAATGAAAAAAATTGCTACTGCAATTTTTAGAAACCAAAATGAATATAATGATAAACTAGTGTATGATCTAATGTGGGATTTAAATGATACAGACTTCGAAATAATAAAAGGTAAATTTACAGAAGCCACAAACCCCCCTCCTAGCGTCGGCCCTGGTCACGTGGCCGTGACCTCAACATCCATCCCCCGTAATCACCCAGAAGAAGAACCCGAAGCCAGTCGCCCTCTCTCCCTCCCCTCCACGCCCAGAGGTCCAAGAAGAAGCAGTCTCCTCCTCCAAGCGGAAACAAGGGCCTTCAACCGGTCACCAAGCCCAAGCGAGACAAACCCTAATAAACGAAGAAGCAAAAAAAAATCTGGGAAGTCTAAGACGAGAACCCTAAGCCTTCAACTTTCCAAAGCCGATGACTTACATTCCAAAAAGCGCGTAAAACCTTAAATTATAAGGCGTAAAATCTGAGCTATTAAAAATAGAAGGGCCACATGTGTATAACCGAAAAGGATAGGTAATAAGACAATTTTGTATTATTTTACGTTAAATCCTTAAAAATATTTTAGGAGTATTAAATATACTATGGACATTAAGGATGCTCAATTACTGCAAAAAGATGCTACAATTAATAAATTAAAAAATGAAAATAATGTTTTAAATGATATTGTTGAGAACCTGAAAAAACAATTAGAAAAATATACAAATAATGAACGTCATAAGAGATATTATCAACAAAATAAAGAAAAGGTAAAAGAAAATGCAAAACAATATTTGAATAGATTAAAAATGGAGAACCCAGAAAAACTTAAGGAGTATCGTCATCGAGCTTATCTGAAACGTAAAGAGAGAGGAGTATTATTAAAACCTTCTTAAGGTCTATCCGAGGATTTGTATCCAATTGGATACAAATCTTCGTTAGAACCATATCCTATTCGTGCATAAATATATTTATGCACGAATAGGGATTAAACCCTTACCTCCTTTTAGAATTTATTTTATATAAACATACTACTGTATTTATTAAAGGTACATATGAAAATATAATTTTAGTAGATTTTCCAAATATGTTGGCAAATAGATTAGTTACGAAAGATTCTTTTGAATTATCTCCCTTTAATTTGTTTTCAATATCTGTTAGAAAACATCTTCCATTGACATTCCATATTGTTAACACAATAGTATAATAAAGTATTAAACAACTTAAGAAAAATATATTATTAGTTAAATACGGTGCAATTGTTATTACAATACACAATAGGGTATGAAATAATTGTATTAAATATGCAAATAGGATATTGATATTCATTATATAATAATATTTTATTTTATTATTTGTGATTAATATTTGTAATCACAAATAAAATATTGTTGATGAATAAAATATTGGTCTAACGTTTATTTGTATCCGCAAAGAATATTTGAATACAATTCCACGGATAGACCCATATCCTATCAGCGTATAAATATATTTATCCTCTGATAGAGATTAAACAGCCATTTTAAGTCCCCCAAGTAGATTTACACCTGCACCAAATCCTAAACCTGATCTTGCACTGGACCCTGCAGCTGGGATAAATACATCAAGAATACTAAATACAGCAGCAGCTGTTAATGCAATAATGACAATCTCCTCAATATTTAGAGGCTTTCTGGGTATCAAAAATGCAACAATTGCAACAGCTAAACCTTCAATAAGGTATTTAATTGCTCTTTTAACAAGTTCGTTAAAATCAAACATACTCATTCGAATATATATTATATTCAAACAAAATAAATTTTTAGTATTAATATTCCTAAAAAGAAATATTAATATCGAATAAAAATACTTAAATACTATTTTATCTATTTTTTATATTTGCTAAATATGTCAGCATTTGAAAAGAAGAAATTGCCTAATGGAAAAAAAAATCCTAAATATGTTGATTTGTGTGATGAAGATCCTCCAATCGCCGGGCAAAAATTTTGCTGTATGTCATTTGTTTCTCCTGAAAAAATTCTAAAAAAACGTGAGGTTCTCCTTTTTAATTCCTTTGTAAAAAACTGGGATTTCTCTAAATCATTGGAAAGATATCATGATTTTCTCCACTTTATGTCATACAAATATAATCTTAAAATTGATGATGTTATTGCTGATTTTAATGATTTTGTTAAGGAGGAAGGTGATAAAATTAAAGCATCAGGTGTAGAGGATGACTATAAGAACTTTGTTGATAAGAATGAGGAGAAATTCAATGAACAATTTAATCGAGATCATGCATTTCAAACATCAGTAAGAGGTCTTAAAGTTCGTGGTGTTTTTTCTACACAAGAGGAGGCAGAAAATAAATGCAAGGCCTTAAGGAAACAAGATCCTAATCATGATATTTATGTTGGACCTATTGGTATTTGGATTCCATGGGATCCTGATGCATATAAAACAGGAAAGGTAGAGTTCTTGGAAGAAGAGCTTAACCAGCTTCATCAAGAGAAACTTAAAAACGAAGCTCTTGCTAAAGAAGAGTTCGATAAACGTGTTAAAGATACAAAGAGAAAAGCCATTGAAGATAATATCAAATTGGCTAAAAAGAGTGGTAATGTGTTAACACAAACTATTGATGATGATGGAAACCTAATTGGTGTTAAAGAAAAAATAGATTTCGAAGAACGTGAAGTAGCTGATGTTGAATCTACTAAATTATATAATGAATTACAAATGAAGAAGGCAAATGAAAAGAAGGAGGATGAATTGGATTAATTTTATTTGAGAACGAGTAGTCCAAATTTTTCAGGTGCTTTCAGTTAAATATTAAAAAAATATATAAAGATGTGAATTTATATATTTTAGTGAACAGACATGCATACATTTTGTCAAATCATTCATAAGATTACAAGTGAAACTAACCAATTTTATAATTATTCTACTGCAAAATTTGATAATTCACATGGTGAAACGTATAAATTTATGTATGGTGCAACGGATGCATCTGAATATAAAATAAATGAAAATATATCATATGAAGCAGATATTGCTAATCGTCTATTAAAAACCGGATTTTATATATTCGCATCAAATATATCTGGGTACTCTATTCAATCAAAATTCTCATATTTTAAAAAAACGATCGATAACTGCTTTTTAAATGAGTATACTAGAACCGAATTTATTAACCGTTTTTGTAAAATTCAACGCTGCTATTGGGCTTTAAATAAAGCTGCTTATAATTATAAATGGAGAAAAGCGCCTTATCGGGTTAATTCCGACCTTTTTTTAAACCCTATTTCTGAAACCCAGCATAATGTCTTTACTTTAATGCATAATAATAACAAATATTTATTCACTGCGCTGGATTTGAAAAACATTATAGAGGGGGCACTATGTAATTCACCAAATATGTTTGCTGATCCAAATGATCCGAAAAATCCATATAATAATATTCCTTTTGATACAGCTACGCTTTATAATATATATTTCTTTATGAAAAAGGGAGACATAATACTATCTAGTATATTCCATAACTTTTTCCTTTGTAATTTTAATTTGGATAAGTTTATGGTTAATAACGAAGTGATTATACGTAAGAAATATATTCAACAACTTATACAAAATGCGGACGTAGAAGATTTGTATAATGATGGAATAGAAATGTTGAGTTATAATAATATAGCGAGACGATTGAAGATTAGCGAATATTTCCCGCAAAAAAGATTTGTAGAGATTATGCTACCATATTTGAATATATACTATATTTATAATTATAGTCTGGATATATGTGAGAGAAATAGAGCTGAACGAGAACTAAACCGACTGTTACGAAGGTTTTATTATAATAACCCTTGTTTTGGTAGAAAAATGATTGATTTGAGTAAATGTGCAAAGGATAGGGTAAGCTTTAATGACGAACACAAAGAGTTTTTGTCTAATAAATATCCTTGCAAAATTGTGAATTTGCGATTAAATTCACATACAAATAGAACATTAGAACCTCCTATAAATGACCGTAGTGTATTTGATAGATTGGCTGAAGAGATTATTTTAAATAGTTTGCATAGTCCAGCGAGAATAGGTATTGTAGCACGTAGCCCGCCTAATACTCCTACGTTTGAATTTGGTTTTGATTACGAAGAAAACGTTCGAGAAATGACTGTTGATGATTGTTGAAATTTTATGTTGTTAAATACATTAAAAAATAGAATATATATTGTTGATCGTATAATGCTTTGCTGTTATTCAGTAAAGAATTATATTAGTATTCTCATTTAGACTGTGCTGTAATAATAATCATTAAAAACTACTTTATTTTTAATACTTCTACTCATTTTTGCTGAACCTATATTTTCCGCTTCCGCTGCTTTCGCTATTGTTTCCCACGTACCAATAAGATTATTTGTTTTTACCTCTCTTTTTTCAACCTTTTTCCCAGTAGACGAAGATGTCTTATGTTTATCAACATCCCGTTTTAATGATAGCCCATAATAACCTTCATTTGTAACACCGTCGACCCATACTGTTGCCTTAATAGTATGTTCACAAGAATTCAAATATTCCTTAATATCTTTCATATCATTATCTGAGCATTCTTTATTTAAACTTCTTTTCCATCGTTGATATTCATCTAATAGGGTAGAATTTAATATTTTACCATTTGGGCTAAAATGACCTATATGGAATAAAAAGGTTTCCACATCGTTATTTATGAATTTTTTCTTATATTCTATTTCCTTTAATTTAACACCTATGTATCCATGAACTACTTGATTTTTATTTTGGGTGGTTAATCTTGATGGTTTGAAACGAGTATCCAAATAATTTTTTAATGCATGGAATGTTTCCTTCTTTGGTTTTGTTTTACTCCATATCCGAAATTGTCCTTCCATATTTACTGATGACTCTTCTACATCACTTCTTACTATACACATCGTATTAATGAATTCGGCGAATTTTTTAGTTAATTCATCCTCTGGTAAAATTGCATTATGATAAACTGATTGTTGTTCAGTTTCTATATTTTCTATCGTTGTTTTTTGTTTATTCATTATTTCTTTCATTTCGTTAATTTCTAGCGTCTGTTTTGTTATGGTTGTATTGTGGTTTTCTATTAATTCTTTTAATTCGCGGTTTTCTGTTTCTAATTCGTCGTTTCTTTTCATTAATTTATTGAAGTTATCTATGCTGTATGTTTTTGAATGAATGATATCCTTGATATGTTTTGTTAATTTTTCGATTGTGAAATAGGTTTTATCATATGCAATGATTTCAGTTTTTGTTTTATTATTGACATCGATTGTGCGTATTTGTCTCTTAATTTTTGGATAGTTTTTTATGAGATTTTCTATTTCTACTTTATTTTGAACTCTAAACGCAGCTACTAAAATGAAGTTATTATAGTTTTTACGATGATCAGTTACCCTTGTAGAGAGATCATTGGTATGACCGAATTTTATTAATTGTTCTTTGGCTTCATTAGTGTTATCTATTGTGCCAAAATAGATACATTCAGTATTGAGGGGGAATTGATCGATCGTTGCCTGTTCAACTGCTCGTTGTTTTTCTTTTTTTAATTTTATTTTTTCTTGTTCTGATGTTTCTTTAATTTGTACTATAATGTTTTCCTTTTGTTCCAATTGTTGTCTCAATTCATCGGTTTCTTCTTCGATTATTTGATGCAATGTTTCTTCCATTTTCATATAATATTCATGGATTTCGGATGCCTTTTTGGTCTGTGCTTTCAAACATAATGATTTGAAGCATTTTATTGTTAGCATAATGGTTTGCTTATTATGACCACCCCATTTCTCATTCTCAGAAGAAGGAGACGAATTCTTTGAACTTGCTCCCGGAGATTCGGGAGCAAGATTTTTGTACTCTACATTGAGTTGAAAATGTTTTTCTAATAATCTAATTGCTGTAAATTTTGAGGCAAATCCTAACCATTTCCAAACATTATCTAAATCAACCACAAAATCGATGTTTTTATCATAATTTAGATAACAATAAAAACTACTGACAAATAATTGTTGCTCAAATCCAGTAAAACTTTCTTGGATTTTTTTCAAAAACTTGTTGTTGTACACATTTGATAGCTTAACTATCGGATTTTTTTCGATAAGATCAACTATGTTGATTTCGGACATATTTATTATTTATATATATTCTTTATATATTTTTTCCTAAATGTAATTTAAAAAGCAAGAATTCTAAAAGCAAGAATGTTACCTGAAAATCGCTCCCTTAGATGCGGGAGTGGTTTTTGTTTACTCTATTATCGTAACAAAAATCTTGCTTTCCCTATAGGGAAAGCAAGAATAAATACTTTACAAAACCGCTTTTAGCATTAAAAATCGGTTTCTAAAAAAGCAAACTGCTAGCATGAAAACCGCTCATAAACATTCGGGAGTGGTTTTGTCTACTCGAATGTCGTAACAAAATCTTGCTTCACCATATAGTGAAGCAAGATTCGATAGTTTATTACACTGAAAACCTCTTTTGTTATAACAAAAGCAGTTTAGTCCACTTGAATATCGTAACAAAAATCTTGATTATAAAGGGAGGGATTAAAAGGGAACCGTAGGTTCCCTTTACCATTTCGTTTTCTTCACATTTATCTGCTGTCCAGTGCGTTTTTTTCCTTTGCTTGGATCATATGCTTCGCCATCGTCATCATCACCCATATTCTTTGATATTTCCCAGAATTCTTTAGAACCCAACTTGAAATCCGGGTGGTCTTGTGCCTTGTACCAGAAAATCTGGTCATTCAATTTATTCGATTTTGCATTATTATTTATTACCAGGCATTCATAATTTTCGGTAGTTTGATCCATTACTGCTGCAAAAGACTCCAATGTTGGAAACATACTGGCATAGTTTTCCCATATTCTTTTACGATTTGTTAAGTATGGTTCTCTCAAAATAAAAACATAGTCGATATTGGTGCGGAGATTTGGAGGAATACCTAAGGGATATTGCATTGTGATGATTAACATGATCTTCCAATGGCGTCCGTTCATGAAAAGTAAACGCATCATTTTATCACGAGTCCATGTTTGATCATACAAACAATCATCTAAAATAACAAAAGCTCTAGGGTCAATTGTACTTTTTCGATAAGTTTCGATCTCTTTATTAACCTGTTTCAATACTGTTTTTTGTCTACGTAAAATGTTCTCAATCAAAACTGTATTATATTCTTCATGAATAAACAATTTAGGAACATGTGCTGCATAAAACCCATTACCTGCTTCTGTTCCTGAAATAACTGTTCCGATAGGAACATCTTGATGATAAAATAATAAATCTCTTACTAAATAAGATTTACCAGTATCACGTCTTCCAATCATAACAATAACCGGACCTTTATTTTCATCAGGTTTAAATGTAATTTGACGCATATCAAACTTTTTTAACTCTAAAGTCATCGTAACACAATATAATAATCAATATATTTAATAATATCTTCCTAAACGAAGGGGGGATCTACGGTTCCCCCTTCAACCCCCTCCCTTTTAGAGTGATAAATATTAAAATCTGATTACGAAGCACGATGAGTGCTATTCAATTGTTTTATAGGAACCGTAGGTTCCCTTACTTCGTTAAAATACATAAATTTAAAATATATTAACCACTTATACTATTTTATAATGGAAACTTTAGAAGAATCTAAATTCAATATTCATTATGTTAAACAACATAAAATAGATTTAAAAGAATTGGAAAAAAATTATCAGCAAAACCCAGAAGATATTGATCACGAATACAATCCTTTTCATATAAATAATTTGCAAAATTACAATCCTATCTACTCACTCTTTTTCGATTTAACTGAAAAATCATTCAATAAAATTGCTTTAAATCATAAATTTCACTTCATAAATATGAATACCGTGATGCATTCAGAAACAAAAGAGGAATTAAATCAACCTGTATTTATAAAATATTCACCACTTATTGATCCCATACGATATATGGCTGGAAAATATAAGGATGATATGGATAAACTACAACTGCTACCTAATCCTTTTTCCAATCAAGATACGTTTCCAAAAATAAACTATTATAATAACACCTCCTACACCGATAATTTTTTTAGTTTTTTATCATCTAAAATATTGCATCAGCATAATTTTACTAATGGAATAGATTACTATGGATCTTTTCTAGGTGTTCAGAAGAAATTTAAGACTAATATTTCAGATGATTTGGATTACCTAAATTCTTCGGATTATTTTTCAGAAAAAGTTAATAAGCTCTTTACAGTATCAATTAATGAAGAAAAAACCGGGTTTTTAAATTTTGGTTCTCGTGGTAATAAAAAAAAGCTTCAAATAGAGGATACAGATGAATGTCCAATAATAGATGATTTAGATGAGCTAGATTTGGAAATAATTAATGAAAACGACAATAACATAGAATCTGATGAATTAATTTATGAAAAAGAAAATAAATTGAACGTAAGTGATACTAGTTCATCGGATAGCTCTAATAATAGTGAAACCAATTATAGTGATGATGATAAAAGCAATGAAGGTTCTCAAACAGAAGATGAGGATGAGGATCAGGATGAGGATGAAGAAAATTGGGGAACAGAATCTGATGATTCAACCGATTATACAGATAGCGATGACAATCAATATTCATTCATCAATAATTTCCCATTGCAACTCATTTGTTTAGAAAAATGCGATGGAACATTAGATGAATTATTTGAAAGAAATGAAGTCGGTATAGATAATGGAGCAGCATATTTAATGCAAATCATTATGACTTTAATAGCTTATCAAAAAGTGTTTCATTTTACTCACAATGATCTTCATACAAACAATATTATGTATATTCAAACTGATAAAAAATTTTTATATTATCGATTTGAGAACAAAGTGTATAAAGTACCTACCTATGGTAAGATATTCAAAATCATAGACTTTGGCAGAAGCATTTATAAATTCAATGGACATCTATTTTTTAGTGATAGTTTTGCATCAGGTGGCGATGGAGCAACTCAATATAACTGCGAGCCATACATGAATGAAAATAAACCTCGGATTGAACCTAATTATAGTTTTGATTTATCACGTCTTGGTGCATCTATATATGATTTTATAATTGATAATGATAAACATCCTGAAAGATTTGATGAATTACAAAAAACTATTTATAGATGGTGTTTAGATGACAATGATAAAAATATATTATACAAACATGATGGACGAGAAAGATATCCCAATTTTAAATTATATAAGATGATTGCGAGAACCGTACATAAACATACACCTCAGGATCAATTAAATTTCCCACTTTTCCAACAATTTTTGGTTAAAAAAGATACAATAGATAACATTATGGATATTGATGCTATGCCAAGGTATATATAAGTTAAGGGAACCTTATTAAGGGAACCTTATTAAGGGAACCAAGGTTCCCTTAAGATCCCTCCTTTTATTAGGGAGGGGTTAGAGGGTTTCCAAAGGTTCCGTAGGTTCCCCCTCCCCTTAATTATTATATAATTGATACTATATGGAAAATAATATAGATTTCGAGGAAAATCGAGAACCTATCACAGATGGTCGCGGACCCTGGTATTGTTATATACTCCGAAACAGTAATCCCCAATATGCACATTTATCATATAATGGATCTACCAATAACCCAAAACGCAGATTAAGACAACATAATGAGGAAATTACCGGTGGTGCAAGATATACACATGGTCGAGGGGGAGGTTGGGAAATATATGCTCTTTTAACCGGTTTCCCCGACCATAAAAATGCTCTTTCCTGTGAATGGCGAATAAAACATACAAATGGCAAGCCAGGAAAACGGCCATCCAATCATTGTGGTGTAATCGGGCGAATAGTTGGTTTAAATGATATATTAAGACTAGATAAATGGACTAAGCAATGCACGATAAATAATAAAGATATACCACTTACTCTATATCTATCAGAAGATATGATGAAATACATTAAAACATCAGATCTTCCAGAGAACATTACTGTATTGGCAGGAATACCTAAATTATGAAAATGTCATTATTATATTTTTCTATTATAATATTATAATGCTAGAAAGATTCGATTTTGTTTTTTCCTATTGGATTTTTATTTGGTATATCTTTTATGAATTAAAATTAACAACGTTCAATCCCTTGATCGCCTTATTAATAGGTTTTATAGAAAACATTAGCGTATTATTTTTAATGTTTTATTATTCAAATTCCCGTCTAAATATATTTTTGTTTTGTTTTATTAACTTTTTTATTAAAGTTCTCCCTTTATGGAGATTAAGATATTCAGAATATAATATTAAAGATTTTTATGCTCTTATTTTTCTTTTTTTAATTTATATTTTATGGTTACTAGTAAACAAAGTAGATTTTAAGAAAATTATAAATACTAGTTATGATAATATTAAAAATAATAAACCATTTGCTCCATTTATGTATTATATGAAATCTCTAGGATGGTAATATTTGTGTTTGATAATTTATCAATTTATTTCTAATTATATAGACAGACGATAATGATAATAATGATAATTCTGCTGAACTTCTTACTATCATTGGTAAATCATCCATATATACACTATAATAAATCCACATACTTGATGAAGCCATGTTCAAAAGACAGAATAATAAAGAGAGACTATTTGTGCTTTTATTTTTATATAATAAAAACATAAATATCAGCCTTGCTACAATAGATAATGAGGTAGCAGAATATGGTAAAAATTTCAAATCATGAATACTCATAATATATCAAAATATAGTATTCCATATATATTTCGCTGTTTCTATTATTGTCAATGGATTATTATCTACATCGCAAATTCCATCATATAAATACTCGTTCATATGTTCGAAATAATGGATAAATATTTCGGTGGTTTGTTTTTCAACATAAAGTTCTCTCATTCGATGTAAAAAAACAATTATTCCCACATCTGAATTATCTACATTTTTCAACCATTTATATTCCTCACTATTTTCTTTATCATCTTCAAACGTAGTATCATAAATTGCCACAAGTATTTTCTTTATTTCAATGAGGTTCTCTGATTGGTTATTGAAATTATCCGCAACTAATCTATGCCAATTATCCTTTATTTTATAATGATTATTTATTCTTACTGCTTTTCCAAAATCAATAATCATAGTAAGCCGCTGTTTTTCATCTATTAATAGATTCTCTGTATGATAATCACCTTGACTATATCCAGTATCTACAGCTAATCTCAAAATTTCGTATCGGGTTGTATTATACATCCATCGTAATCTATTTGAATGTGGCGATAAGCTTACACTATCATATTTATGAATATTCTCATTACCGGGGATTTTTTTTATCTCATCATATATAATTGGTTTAATTATATCACAATATACACGGTAATTAGGCATTATATATTCCATCGCTACTATTCCAAAATAAAATTCAGTAGGATAATTCATTTCATGTATATAATGGAAGTGCCCGGTTATTTGCAATATGGCATTCAATGTTTTAGAATCACTGCATTTATTTAATAGTCGCTGTTTCATAAGTAAATATTTTCCAGAATTTCTTGTAAACATTTTCGAGAACACTGCAATCGGTGAATTACGATTCAGATTTTGTATGCCTTTTTCAGAAATTCTAATAAGGTTCTCTATTTCTTTAATAAAAACATGTGTTTTTTCAAAATGTTTACTCATTGGTTCTCCATCAGTATTTCTATATTTCCATATTATACGGTTTTCTTCATTAGGCTGTTTATCATTCAAACAATAATCATTTTCACAAACCAATAGCATTTTTACAGCAAGAGTTGTTACATTAGAAAGGTTACCCAAAGCATCAATATAAAAATAGGGTGATTTATTTTCCTGCTTACGAAAAGTAAATTTGAAAACGACTCCATATAATGAAGTATCACTAATCAATGAAAATCTGCTATTTTTTATGAAATAATAAAATGCATCTTCTGGAGTTCTCGGATTTGGTGATTCTCTACTTGTTTTAATAAATATATAATTATTAATGTATTGCATTTGATTAATATATAATATAATCATTATAACTTTATTATGATTATACAACATTATATAAGCAAATCCAAAACAACAGGATAATGGTCAGAATTAAATGTACCACAATATTCAGGATACCCTTGATATATAAATTGCTCTACAATTTTCTCCTTAAGTAATGGAGTAACTAAAATATGATCAATCATGGAGAACTCATTCGCTGTAGAATTACAATTTTTATTCTGATCCCACCAATCCGAGAACCTTTTTGGTTGGGGAATTTTCTCGGCAATATTAAATAGTTCGTATTTTCCTGATAATAACCCCGATTTTCCCTTTAAAATATCGAGAACCTGGGAAAGGGGACGATTATTATTTGCATCGAGAACTTCAGCATCAAAATCATTAAAATCACCTAACATAATAACTTCTACTCCATTATCAATATATTTTGCTATAACATTTTGTAAAATCTGTGCCTGTGCTTCGCGTTCAGCACAACGTTGCCTATCTGTTGGAAAGGCGATTAAATGTGCACCAATCATAGCTAAATGTATTCCATTTATTTGAAACTCCGTAATATAATGTTTACTTACACCAGTATCGCTTTTTGCTCCGGTATAACCACAATGAGAACCAGATATAGGATAAGATACCCTCTCCTCTGTTCTATAAAGATTTAATTCGGGGTCGACTATAGTTAACATTCCCACATTTTGTCCTGTACTAGTATCCTTTCCTTTCACCATATATGGTTTATAGTTAGCGGATTGGATTTCTTTAGTAAGTTGATTAAGCTCATCGCAACCTTCTACTTCACATAAATTCAAAATATCCGGTTTTAATTCCTCAATAACTTTAGAAACAAAATTTAGGTGGGTTTGTGCGTCCTGTTCGGTTTTCCATGAACATCCATTACCTGGACAATCAGATGCTCCAAAATGATCGATAAATAGCCATTCTACATTATATTGGACTATTCGTAATTTAGATTTATCTTTACGCATATCTAATTTAGTATTTACGGTAGGACAATAGGATTCCATTTTTACAGCTACTAAATATAAAATAAAAAACAGTGACTTTAAAAAAAACATGTATTATAACATAACCATACAATAAAATCTTTGTTAATAATATAGATGCCTGCCTTTAAACCACCTTGTAAAGGAAGAGGAAAGAGAACTTGTAAAAGTGCTCCTAAAAGCTGCAAGAAAACCAGAAAGAATGTACGAAAGTCATACTGCAGAAAGAGCCACAATTCCAGAAAACATAGGTAAATTATTAAGGGAACCTAGGTTCCCTTAAGATCCCTCCTATTCAGAGTGTTAAAACCACATTCAATTTAAGGGAACCTAGGTTCCCTTAAGATCCCTCCTATTCAGAGTGTTAAAACCACATTCTATTTGTGTATAAATATAATTATACATAAATATAGATTGAACTTTATGAAATTATTAATAACTACCTTTCTATTTAAGGGAACCTAGGTTCCTTTATAATAGGAGGGATCTTAAGGGAACCTAGGTTCCTTTATAATAGGAGGGATCTTAAGGGAACCTACGTTCCCTTAATCACAAATATTTGGCAATAAATTCTGCCGGTGTCATAATCGGTATTCCATGTTCACTAGCATATTTCGTTTTATTCGAAACATCCTCCTTGGTTTTAACTACCAAAACAAAAGTATTTTTACCAATTCCATCATCTAATACTCCACCAACGCGTTTCAAACCATCAATGATTGTCTGATCACGAACTTTCGTCATAACAATATGCTTCTGATAAAGTGGATGTGAAATATCGAAACTTTGAACAAACGTATTCTCAATCGGTTTTTCCAAAACACCCTCTAATTTACCCTCCAATCCACATTCTTTTAAAAACCCCATAAAATCATCAATATGATCAACAAAAGCCTTCGCATTTTCCTTACCAATTCCCTTTATTCCCTTCAATAAAGTAATCTTATCATCAGGTTTCTCTGATCGAGTCAGAATATCCGGATATTCATCCAAAATAGGGCGTATTTTACGTTCTCCTATACCCCGTCCAAATTTATTCGATGCTGCCATAATTTCTAGTAAACTCGCCTTTTCTAACTTATCATGAATACTCGTATGTACCTTTTCAATCATCTTTTCTTTAAAACCCTCGACCCCCTTAAAATCCGCCTTTGTCATCTTTATAATCGCAGGAATACTATTAAAACCAGCCTTAATAATACGTTTTACATTACCACTTGATAAACCCTCTACATCTAAACCTGTGAAAAATGCAGTAATCTCTTTTTCACGAACACCAGTATCCTCACTTATATCATCCAAAACAATATCTACATGTGTATCTGTCCAGTGATATTTTACATCAGGCATTTTCGCATGTTCAGCTGGAGTTGTTACCGATTTAATATACGGTATTACATCACCACTACGAATGATCTGAATAACAGCACCTATACCAATCTTATTAGATTCGATAAACGAACCATTAAATCCAGTTGCATATTCGATAGTAACCCCACCTAACTTAATTGGTTCAATTCGAACCCGTGGTTTTAAATAGCCACTCTTACTTGCATTCCACAAAACATCAACAACTTTAGCCTCTGCCATTTGATCGGAAATAACCATCTTAAATGCAAAAGCATATTCCGGATTACCATCTTTTCTAGAATGCATATTATCATCGGTTACAATGACACCATCGATTTCGTATTGATAATGTGTTCTCCAATCAATCAATAAATCCGATAATTGTTCATTGGATAATTCATCAACCAATTTATTTTGAACAACTTCATGATTAAGTGATTTTAATAGGTTCATTTGTTCACTAGGTTTTATAAGTGGTTGAATAACTTCATAAGTAACAAAATGAAGATCCATGGTTTTATCATCGAGTGTTTTACTATTAATAATACCCGAAACTAGATTACGAGGATTTGCAAATTTATCCTTATATTTTTCCTCAAAAACAGCCTTAGGGATAATAAATTCACCTCGTACAACAGTTCCCTTTTCACCCTCCTTTTTAAGAGGTAACTTTAATACACGTAATAAATGTGAAATATCCTGACCTATATTACCATCACCGCGTGTATATAACTTGGGTTCATCGCCATCTGTTGTATACATACCACTTACTCCATCTAATTTGCATGATAATACATATGGACCCTTATATTTTGATATCCATGAAATAAGTGCATTCGTATCTGGTTTGATTTTATCCATAGACGGCATATTGTAGGGAAGAGTAACCTTGTTTTTTTCAATAGGTGCACCTACAGTAAGAAGAATATTATTATTTGGAAATTTTTTCATTGCATATTCTTTGACAATATCATATTCATTATCAGTCATAAGTGTATTTCTTGAATTATAATAAGCATCATTTGCCGAAACTATCATTTCTGTTATTTGTTTCTCATTTAATCCTTCTATATGAGTTATACCCTTTTCTTGAAATAGTTTTATATTTTGCTTTGCTTCGGATTTAGATGTCATCTTTTTGGGCTTTTCTTTATTTTCGGTGGTAATTTCTAAATCCTTTTTTGGTGAAACTATGATTTTTTCCATAGGAACTATAGTAATTTTTTTCTTACGTGTACCCTTTTCTGGTTTTGGTTCCTTTGGTTCCTTTATTTTACGAGTTTTTCTTTCCTTTTTAACTGTTTTTATATCTATTGCTGCTTCCGCTTCGATTTCAAGAGGTATTACTGGAATAATGGGTTGTTCTTCTATTTCTGGTTTCGGTACTTCAATAACAGGTTTCAATGTTTCTTCGAATTCTGCCTTTACTTTTTCTATTTCTTTTTCATTATCCAATATCAATTTTTTCTTACGGGTTTTCTTTTCAGGTTTTGGTTCTCTAATCTTCTTGGTTTTGGGTTCCTTTGGAACCTTTGGAACCTTTATTTTTTTTGGCTTAGGTTCCTTAGGCACCTTTGGAGGTTTGGGTTCCTTCGGTACCTTTGGTTCTCTAATTTTCCTCGTTTTTGGTTCTTTTGGAGGTTTAGGTTCCTTTAATTTACGAGTTTTTTTCTCTTTTACAGGTTTTATTTCACCAATATTTAATAAGGAAGGGGTCATAGGGGAAACCTTGGTTTCCCTTATTATAATTGACCTACCATCGATTCTATCAACCGGTTCCTTATACTGTAAATGTAAATAATCAAAGATATCCTTTTCATCTTTAAATATAGTATCTACTTTTTGCTCCTTCTCCTTACCCACTTTTTTTGTATATAATCCATGTTCATTCAAAGATACACCCATTTTTAATGCATGCCCCCGCATAACCGTATTAAATGTTTTACTCCCCGTAAAATACAAAACAGCAAAGGGATATTCTTCTTGTGAAGTATACATAAAATCAACACGCCTTGCTGTTTTACGATTCGGTAATCTCGCAATAACTAAACATTTTGTTTTGCCACAAGAGAGAACTTCCAAAATCACCTCTTTCTCCTTTAAAATATCAATGAATTTCGAAAACATTGTAGAATCATCTGATGTAATAATCGCATCAATATCACCAGATGTATGTGCTCCTCGTCGATAACTTCCAACGATTTCATATCTTGATTCTGGCGTAGAAACCTTATCAAAAGCGGTTTTAAATAGGTCATTATATTCATCAATTTCACTACGTGGTATCCTTTCTAAAATATCTTCATAGTATTTTAATCCAGCCCTTTGCACATCATTTAATAATTCATCTTGTCGCTCTCTTAATTGCTCGATTGTTGTAATTCCCTTTTCCACTAAATCCTTGGCTTTTTTTGGTCCAACACCATAAATCTCACTTAATAAATATTCTGGTTTATCTTTTTCGCGTTCAAATAATTGTAGAGTTCCGGTTTCCAAATATTCTGTTAATTTTTCCTTTATTATTGGTCCAATATTAGGTTTACCATCTAAATCAGAAATACTCGTTATATCCTTTTGTATATTACGAATAGTATCCTGTGCCCTTGTATAAACACGACTACGAATATAATCACCCTTTTTATTCATAAGAGTTGCTAATCTTTCTAAAACTTCAATAAATGTTTCATTATATCGTGGCATTTCTTCAAGAGTTTTCTCTGTTTTTTCTATTAGAGGTTGACTAGGAAGAACAGAAATAGATTGTTCTGGTAAATGAATAGTTCCCTTAATAATTAATTTTTTCCTTTTTTGAGGAGTTTCGAGAACATCATCCTTGGTTTCCCCTAACTTTTCAGATTTTTTTTCCAAGGAAGGGGTCATAGGGGAAACCTTGGTTTCCCTTATCATAGTAACCAGTTTTTCTTCATCTGTTTGTTGTTCCATTATATATTATAGATTATATAATATATAATTATTATTTATGCAATGCGAGTTGCAATTATTGTTGATGTATTTTCAAGCGTAAAAGGCACTATTGTAGTTTTATTATTTTCCAAATCATAGGCAACACCATTAATTACATTAATAACTGTATTTATTGCAGTATCTTCTGTTATTTTAAAAATACCAGATATTTTATTATTATATTTGTAATTATTACATAATATAATATTTGTTAATATGTAGTTGGCTGGATCTACTGTTGTAGTGGTTGAAAGGGATAACTGTGCTGTCATGGAACCATTAACTACAGTTGAACCAATTATTGTTGAAGATTCGACATACCAGATACCTTTGTTTAAATTAATAGTGGAACAATGTAGCATTAAAGAATTAGTATCTTGTGGCAAAGTATAATCACCAGTATTCAATAAAGATCCATGTATTTGATGACCTATATTATTAGCTGTTATTAAGCTTGGAGAATATTGTAGATTGATTGGGTTATTTAATGTTAAATTTCCTGCTAATGTTAGATCGGATGTTGTATCAAATGATCCAGTAGGCCCAGCTTCACCAGGAGGACCAGCTTCACCAGGAGGACCAGTTTCACCAGCAGGCCCAGTTTCACCAGCAGGCCCAGTTTCACCAGTAGGCCCAGCTTCACCAGCAGGCCCAGTTTCACCAGCAGGTCCAGTTTCACCAGCAGGTCCAGTTTCACCAGGAGGACCAGTTTCACCAGTAGGCCCAGTTTCACCAGCAGGCCCAGTTTCACCAGCAGGCCCAGTTTCACCAGCAGGCCCAGTTTCACCAGTAGGCCCAGCTTCACCAGGAGGACCAGCTTCACCAGTAGGCCCAGCTTCACCAGTAGGTCCAATTTCACCAGTAGGACCAGCTTCACCAGGAGTACCAGCTTCACCAGTAGGACCAACTTCGCCAGGAGGACCAACTTCGCCAGGAGGACCAGTTTCACCAGCAGGCCCAGGAGGACCAGGAGGACCAGATTCACCAGGAGGAATAGAATTATTCATACTTACACGTTTCTCCTCTGTTTTTTCAGACTGATTATTAACTAAAGCCGGATTCGGAAAATTTAAATAATTATAATAAAATGGACTTGATTTCTTTCTACTTCGATTCATAAAACTCATTGGAATATAATTATATATAATCTTTATATTCTAATCTTTTGTTGATAAATATAACCTAAAATCCAGGTTCGTCTGTAAAAATCTGAGTAGCAGACATATTAAATGATTTATTATCAGTTACTACATTCAAAAAATCAGTAATTGAACCATCCATACTAAATAAAAGAAATGATCCTATCATACTGCATGCAAAAACAATTACAGCATCGCGAATAATATTCTTCAAAGGCTTCCATTCTTTATCAACGTATTTCATTTCTAAAACCTTAATAACAACAAATAGACAGGTTATAATTATAGAGACAATAAATGTTTTTTCCATTAATAAATAATTATATAAATCAAATGTAATTTATATAATTTTATAGAACGAATAATCGAATTTGCTTTTCCTAAATAATTTTCATAGTAAAGAGAACCAGGGTGAACACATGAACATCAATAATAAGTCCTATCTAATAAAAGGAGGGATCATAAGGGAACCGTAGTTTCCCCTCACCATAGGTTCCATTCAAGGGAGGGATCATAAGGGAACCGTAGGTTCCCTTATTAGGTTCCCTTATTAGGTTCCCCTCAGAGGACTTCAATATCATCCAATAAAATATCATCATTTACCTTATTCGATTTCACTTCATCCAATACATCAAACTCACTTAAATCAAATGATTGATCTTGGAAAATCTGTATACGATCATCTGAATTCTCTTCCTCCTCTAATTTTCGCTGTATAGCTCTAGAAGTACTAATCTCCTCTAATCGCTCTAAACTCTTTGGTGCCTCCACAATCTTTTTACTATTATCACTATCCAAAACACTATCCATGTCATTAAATGTTAATCGAGTTGTTACTACTTCATCATCCATGTTTTTAATAGAAGGAACAACAGATGGTATTTCCTCTTCCTTGATAGGCGAATCCTTCTTTTCCTCCTCTTTGACTGGTTCAGATTGTTCTTTTGCTGCTTCAGGATCTTCAATATTCTCGATAAAGACTTCCTCTTCTTGTTCTACTGCTTCATCCATATAAGCTTTAATAATCGATTCAGTAGGAATACTATCACGAATAGCCATCAAAATACATTCCTGTACAATAATCTCTAATTCGCGATTATTACGCTGAATCTGTAATGGCGAAATATTCTTCTCAAATAAATAAACATTCGAGTATACTTTACGAGCAGTATTAATATAGACCTTATGAATAAAACTATCCAATTTCGGAATAGAAATATCTATTTTCTTTTGTTTATTACCTACACGTATACATGTAAGAATCTTTAATTGAATTACATGAACACAGGTTATCAAATCTTCTAAATAATTACATCCACTACGCTCAATGATACGTTTACGTTCCTCCTCAATAATCTGATTATTCCACTTTGGAACACGAGATAACAAATTCTGGAATGTCATTAAATACTTATTTACTTCATCATTATCTAAACACAGCTTCCATGATTCATTGAAAATCGAGCGAACACCCTCTATTACTAAAGGTGTAAAAATACTTACTAAACGACTACACCATTCATTCCTAGATTCATTTAAATTGGAGATTACGAAATCGTCCATAGTTATATTTCCAAAATACATTTTACATCCTTATTTGAACGTAAAAAAATAAAATCGAGAATATATAAAAACAATAATTTCTCACACCGATATTCCGATTTTATTTTATCAAAACAAATACTTATAGTTGCTTTCTCTAAATTATTTATTTTATCTGTATTCCTAATCCAATAAATCAAATCTAAACAAGAAACACCATTCTCATAGAATTCATTAGATAATTCTGTTAGCATAGAATGATCTACTGTTTCATATGAATACAAATCCTCCATTTTTTCATGTATGTACCCGGATTTATCCTGTGGCGAATCAATATCAAAATTCCGATGAATCGAATATTGATGTAGATTTACCAGTTTACCATTCTCGATATATTCTGGTACATAGATTTCACAGAATCGTGATAAAATCGGGTTCAATAATTTATTCTTATTCTCAACAATAATAAAAAACCGGGTATTATAGCTAAAAAGTTCAATACAACGACGTAGGGCAGACTGGGCATCGATTGTCAAAAAGTCCGCATTTAATAAGACGATTGTTTTAAAAATTGCCCCATTATTAGATTGGATATTAGTTTTCGCAAAGAATTTAAGCTCCTCTCGAATGAATTTAATTCCCTTTCCATGAGCACAATTAACAAACATTACATTGGATTTTAGCTTTGATTTATCATATTGATAGATCTTATTCAGAAAATCATCGACGATTTTTCGTTTTCCTGATCCAGACGAACCATGAAAAATAATATGGGGGATTTTATTAGAAACAATAAAATAATCCAATTTTTCGATGATTTTTTGATGAATTGGTAAATATTGGGTTCTCGATGGTTCAAAAATATTTTGCATTTGTTTGAATTTATTAACATGTAAGTTTTATATATTTTATCATCAATAAAACTAAATTACGTCTTTTTAATTATATTTAGTTCTTTCGTAAATAAATAACGCTCATGATACATGGTTCTCCGATGTAAATTACAATCCAAACAGGCAATTTCAATATTAGTTTTATTATGTCCAAAATCATTATCTATTCGTTCCAATGTCCATTGTCTAGGTTCTCGAACATTCTCATATAAAACCTGAACCATTTTTTTACAATAGAAACATTTGTTCTCACATTTCTTCATTAATTCGAGAACTTTTGGTAAATCTACAAAATCCTTTTCAGAATAGAGGTTTTTATTGATATCTTGGCCTTTATACCCCCCGATTTTTTGCCCGATTTGTTGGAGAACCAATTCACATTCCTTTTTATCTTCAATGTTTTTATTAATGATTTGGAGAACATACTGATATTGTTTTTCAGGGGTAATATTTATATTAGAGCTCCATTTATCAGTAGATGTTATTACCCGTTTTTTAGGGATTTTTATGGTTGTTTCTACCATTTTTTCTTTTTCGGTTCTCTCATTCTTTGTTTTTTTCTTTTCAGGTTTTGATAGATCAACAAAAAGATTCTTGGATTCCATTGTATTTATATTAATAATATAATGCAATATAGTTATATTTTTACATATATAATTATATAAAAATATTGGTTAATCTCTATTCGTGGATAAATATATTTATCCACGGATAGACCTTAAAAACTATTTGGTAAGTTTTTATCTACTTTAAACATTGCATCAATAACGCAACGTTCTTTAAAATTTACAGTTTCATTATTATATTTGATCTCAATATTAACCATATTCACATACTCAACATATTTATAGTTATTAATTATCTCAAGTTTATTATCATAATGCTTATTTTCTTTATCCTTGTAATAGTCATATAAAAATACGCGATGACCTTCTCCTTTTATAGATTCAAATTTAACACTTATTTCATTTGTTTCAAAATAAGAAGTGAAACTATCATAATCTATTACACCTATTTTCTTATTAGTTATATAATCAGATTTAATAGGGTCTATTAAATTATTTAATGGCCTAAAATATGACGGGATAGCTCCTTCTCCAAAGCCAGAACGTATAACAGTATCAGTTTTTCTATTTTTTATAATAAAACAGACAGTTTTGTTTTGATTTTCATATTCACCAAACCACAACACATATATTAACCAATCATCATTTAAAATTACATTCCATATGTATGATGATAAAAAATGGTCATTTACACCAATATAATTATCAAACCAAAAATTGCCACTAGTAATATGTTCACTATTTAATTTTCCATTTATAATTTTACCTATCATGGGGTTATCACTACACCATTCGCCAGGTGTACTAGTAATAGGGTAATATGGTCTATTGATATTTTTAATAAAATCATATCTAGGTATAAATGTTGGTTGATTTGTTGTGTAATCATCAATGTTTAATTCAAAACTATAATTAATCTTTGGGGAATTCACATATATTTCCATTTTATTTGTTATCATATTAATCTTTTGCATATAAGAGTTTCCTAGTTGAATAATTAACTCATTACCTTCTTTTTTAGTTTTCATTTCATCAAAATTTAATATTATTTGACTTTGTTCAGTCGTATTTTTTTCAAAATTATATAAATATACGTTCAAAACAATACTATTAGATAATTTATTATTCAAATTAAATAGTGTATATAAAGTATATTTCTTTGTGTGGAAAAAAAAGTAATTATAGTAGAATGAAATATTATCTATTTTGGTTTGTTGTACTTTATGTAAATTCGACCTGTTTTTAACACCCAATATTATATTATCAGTCATTTCAATTATCCATTTTTTTGTTTGAATAGTATGTAATCGTGATAAAGTGTTAATATATATGAAATAAATTCCTAAATATAATATAAAAATTATCATAAGTAAAACTAATAGATAAAAATATATATTGTTTGCCTTTAATTTTGAAAAGAATCGTGTTTTCATTTATTATATATTACAAATATAATAAATTATTTACTTATTCTTTATAATTATGTTATAAATTATAGCTAACACAATAGGAACACTAATATAACACCATAAAGAAGTAACAAGAAACATTTCATTATTGTATATAGAAACAATTAGTGAGAGTAAAAAAGATAATATTAAAATAATAGATGTATATCTATGTTTGATACTAATTAACGCCGGAACGAACCATATCAATAGATACATTAATATACTTGGATTTAGATCAAAAAAATTAGCTGATGTCCATTGCCAATATAAATGACTTTTATTTTTTTTTGTACAAACTGTATCTGAACCATATACACTGTCTTTATACTTCATTCCGTTTTCTTTAGTATATAATAATCGAGTTAATATATGAGTAAATGCCCAACAAACAGATAAAGCCATTCCAGTTATAAATATTTGTTTATCACATCCTGTGCTATTTTTGTAGTAAAAAAAATTCCACATAAATGGTTGAACTATTACTAATATATATGCAAATTCCGTCATTAATATATTGTATATATTGCTACATTGATTAACATAATAATATTGTATCCCTTGAAGGATTTCCATAATTGAATAAAACAATAGCAACAACTCTAAATATTTATAGTTAAAGTTATCATAATATTTTATATAAATAGCTGCAATAATACCTACTGTTGCAAATGAAAAAGACATATTTGATGAGTAGCACATTTTATATTATGTTTATATAATATATAAATATAATTGTTATATGTATTTTACACCTTTTTATTGTTTTTTATAGAAAAATACAACGATTTTAATCTCTATTCGTGCATAAATGTATTTATGCACGAATAGGATATGGGTTATCCTGTCTTTTGTATCCAAATGGATACAAAAACACGGATAGACCTTAATATACCTTTTATCTTCCATCGATAAAACAAAGATTACATATTTTCATAAAATTATGTAATTCTAGAAAAACCCCGAGAAAAAAGTCGGGGAGATTTTTGAAAATGGACAAAAATAAATGTCCAAAATCGATTTTACCAAAATAGTTTTGGAAAACCTGATTTTTGAAAAAACCCAATTTTAGGTTTTGTTACCATGATGCAGTAAAATCATGAAATGTTTTTAAAGACTGGCTGCATAAGAAAAATAAATAATTTTACGCGTAAATAGCTTTAGGCATTTTTTCTTTTTCCATAATATAGGAAATAAAAAAATGAAAAAAATGCCGAAAAATGCCGAAAAACATGAATGTAAAAAATGTAACTTTATATGCAGTAAATATTCAAATTATTTAATACATTTATCGACACGTAAACATAACGCAGAAACTTTGGAAATCAATATGGAAATAACAAAAGAGCAAAAAAAACAAAACATAAAATGTAGTATTTGTAATACAAAATATGCAACAAAGAGTGGATTATGGAAACACCTTAAAAAATGTAATAAAGAAATAGAAACAAAATCTGAACAAGAATCATCAAATCAAGAAATCACTCAAAATACAATTATTTTAGATTCTTCAATGGTTCTCGAATTGATAAAACAAAATCAAGAATTTAAGACACTTTTAATAGAACAACAAAACAAATTAATAGAACTATCTAGTAAACCAAATACAATTAATAATAACACTATTTCAAATAATAAGACATTTAATCTGAATGTCTTTCTCAATGAAACATGCAAAGATGCTATGAATATTACTGATTTTATTCAGAACCTCAATATCCAATTACAAGAACTCGAGAACGTAGGAAACAATGGTTATGTAACCGGAATATCAGATATTATAGTAAGTAGAATAAAAGACCTAGATGTTTCAAAGCGTCCTCTTCATTGCACCGATGTAAAACGAGAAACCATGTATATTAGAGATGAAAATGAATGGAATAAAGATACAACTGAAAACAGCAAATTAAGAAAATTTATAGGACAAGTTGCAAAGGAAAATCTGAAAAAAATCCCTGAATGGCGAGAACAAAATCCAGAATGCCAAAATATGTATAATCAAAAATATGAATATTGTATGCAACTAATGCGAAATTCATTGGGTGATTTAGATGAAAAACAGGAAAAAATGGATGATAAAATAATAAAAAACATTGTTAAACAAGTTATTATTGAGAAAAACACATTAACAAATGAAGTAATATAAATGTTTTTTATTTAATATTCATAAAAATGAATAAAATCTGGTATATCACTGTAGCAACCAAACCCCACCCCGTTCTCGATAAAATTATTGAAAGAACCAAAAAAAACAGTGAAACTATCCATATTTTAGGCCTTCATGAAAATCGAACAATCGGTTGGGAGGGATACCAAAATTTCGGCGTAAAACTACGCGAAGTCAGTGATTTCCTAAAAAACCCCGAACTTAACCCTGATGATATAATCCTTTTTACAGATGCATATGATGTAGTATACTGTGGAACACAAAAGGAAATAATAGAGGAATATCAAAAATTCAATAAACCCATTATTTTCGGTGCAGAAAAACAATGCAACCCGGACCCCTCGCGTGCATCACAATATAAATTCACCAATACTGAATTCCCCTATTTGAATAGCGGTATGTTTATTGGAAAAGTATGGGCACTACGAAAATGTATTCAAGACTATAAATACAATGATAGAGATGATGATCAACGATTCTGGACAACCCAATTTTTTGAGAACCCGGATTTGATCGAACTAGACTATAATAACCGTATTTTTTTGAATACTGTCAATATGGATGATCGATTTTTTTATTTAGATAAAGAGGACTATATATGTATTTATAGATCATCGAACCCCATGTTTGTGCATGTTAATGGTCCTGATAAAACACCTTTGAACTCCTATTAATCTCTATTCGTGCATAAATGTATTTATGCACGAATAGGATATGAGTTATCCACTCTTTTGTATCCGAAAAGAATGTATAGATACAAAAAACACGGATAATCCTTAATATGATATATATATTAATCACAAATTTACAAACACTACTCACAAAATGCAGTCAATATAATATTTAGAATATTTTATTTAAACCAATAATTTATAATGAACACAGAACATCACCGAGAATTTTTACGATTAAACCCACATTATGTTGTAACACACCATATTTATCTAATGCGAGATTTAAGTGGAAATAATCCGGAAAATATACCACCATTAGAAGATGGGGAATATGTACAGTTTATGTTAGATGTAAATATGGCAGTAAGAACAGGTCCACTCATAATAAGTATTTACTCAGATGCTAGTGGAAACAATATAGTATTAGATACTAATGGAAATCCTGTTAATAATCGATATTTGAAAACAACCAGTTATTCATATCCCTATATAGATTTTAGTGGGAACTATATAGATGGTATTTTAACATGTATATTTGGCGATGGAAGTTCATTCAGTAACAATGATGAAAATAATGCGGCCTATTGGTATAGTATACAAGGAATAAGTGACCCAAATAATTTACAACAATACACCTAGGGGAACCTACGGTTCCCCTATGACCCCTCCCTAATTAAGGGAACCTACGGTTCCCTTAAGATCCCTCCCTTAAGGGGGGTGGGTGGGAATATATTATAATAATAAATCTATATTATTATAATATTTACAAACTATAAATTTTATAAAAGAGGGGCAAAAGGGTCTCTGAATGTTCCTATTTTCCTCTTAAGGGAGGGATCTTAAGGGAACCGTAGGTTCCCTTAATTAGGGAGGGGTCGCAGGGGAACCGTAGGTTCCCTTAATTAGGGAGGGGTCGCAGGGGAACCGTAGGTTCCCTGCCAAGGTTCCCTTAATCGGGTCTCAATATCCTTATCAATCTTTTTAAGTTCCTTTATTTCACGAATTAAAATCGGTATCAATCCAATGTAATTAATATTCTGATATTCCTCACCATCTTTTTCACCATTCACCAAAATAGGATAAACTTCTTGAAGTTCATGAGCAATCAATCCAATATCCCTTTTATGAGTCAACTTATTATAATAGTGAACAGGATGTAAATTATCAACCGAATAAAGACCATCTAATGATATTACATTTTCCTTAATACGATAATCCGAGGTTAATGTTGCCCCATTAGCTATAACGTTTTGAGTAGTAGAAATATTACCATCTACAAATAAGCGAGAATTCATAGAAACATCGCCAACAAACCTACTAAATCCATTAATTTGAAGAATACCATTCATAGAAACATCTCCATTAAACACCGATAAATTAGTAACAGATAAATTATTATTCACGGTTACATTACCAGTAGAATTCAATGTACCACCAATAACAGAATTACCACTTAATGTAGTATTATTTGTAACTATATTACAAGCAAATAAACGTGAATTCATGGAAACATCAGAATTGATAGTAATACCCGAATTATTTATATTCATTATATTATTAGATCCACCAAATATTACATTACCTGATAAAATTTGCAGATTACCATTCATAGATACATCCTGACAAACAGATAAACGACTATTCAATGAAACATCATTACTAATAAAAAGCCGATTTCCACCAATTATATCAGATGAAAAAACAGTATTAAATGGACCGGTAAATACAGTACTAGGTATAGAACCACTAGGATAGTTAGCAATTACATTTCCAGTAACAAAAAGGCGTCGATTAATAGATACATCCCCACCTACAAATAATCGCGAATTCATAGAAACATCCCTTGTTATTATAGTAGCACCCCCACCAACTAAATTACCAGTAATACTTGTACTTGATCTTAACAAAGCAGTTCCCGACACATCTGCAAAACCATTTACATAACTCTGTCTAAAAATATTAGTTGTATTACTTAACGAAAGCCACTTTTGAACTACTATATAAACATAATGACTCGATGTTGTCCCATCTTCAGCTCTTACAGTAATTGTAACAGTATTGGAACCAGATACTAATCCAGTATTCCCTGTTACATTCGTAACACTAGAAGTCGATTTAGTTGGTGTTGCTGAAACAGTAACGGATGTTGTACCGAGAGGAGCTACAAAATTACCATTTTCTGCTACAGAATATCCGTTCACACGTATAGAAGATAATGTTGAATCCGCATTTTGAGCAACATTAATATAAACATAAAAGGTCGATGTATATGTGTTTTCAGCAGTAATTAGTATCGAAATAGTATTAGAACCAGTAATTAACCCTGTATTACCAGTAATACTAGTAAGTGTTGTAGTTGATTGAGTTGGTATACAACCTACTATTACTGATGTAGTACCATTTGCGACATTAACTGTGGATGGAGAGCTTATTGTTGTAGAAACCGAAGTACCATTTACAATTATTAATGATACGGTAGTATCAGAATTACCAACACTAATTGTAACTGTATGGGTTGATGTACTAGTATCTTGAGCAGTTACTGTGAATGTTACAGTATTAAGGCCAGTTACTAAGCCAGTATTTCCAGAATAAGTATAAGAAGCTTTATTATCATGAGTTACTGCAGAAACAGTAGCCGATGTTGTTCCAATTGTAACAAAAAATGTTCCATTTTCTGCAACGGTTGTGCTATTTACAGTGATAGATGATAAAGCAGAATCAGAAGGATAACCAGCGGTATCGAGTTGTGCAATAGTATATCCAGCAGCGATTAATGTTGAACCAAGGATTCCATCATTGTAGAAATTAACTAATGTAAATCCATAGTTATTTACTAACTGTGAAATAGTAAAGTTATATGGTGATATATTAAGTGTGTAAGAAGAAATTGCATTAATATAAATATTATGATTTGACGTACTTGTATCCTGTGCGGTAACTGTTATTACTAATGTATTCGATCCGGATTGTATACCACTTATTGTAGCAGTAGTACTACCAGATGTAGTAGATATATTCGATACAGAACCATTAACAAACAAAATATTAGTAACATTAGATGTAGGTTGGGTAGGAGTAATAGTTATTGTCTTGGAAGTTTCTGTAGTCGCAACATAAAATGTTCCGTTTTCTGCTATAGTATATCCATTTACCTTAATAGAAGACAAAGTAGAATCATTATTACCCACAGCAACATAGACAACACGCGATGCTGTACGTGTATCTTGTGCAGTTACAGTTATCGTTATTGTATTCATACCAGTTTGTAATCCAGTTGTACCTGATATACTATATGTAGCGTAATTACTAATAGTAGTAGCACTAACAGTAACAGATGTTGTACCGAATGCTTTATAAAATGTTCCGTTTTCAGCAACCGTTGTTCCATTTATTCTTATATTTGATAAGGTAGTAACCGATGAATAACCAACACCATCCAATTGTGTTGGAGTAAATCCAGCGGATACTAATGTAGACCCCGATATTCCATCATTGTAGAAGTTCGTTAGAGTGTAACCATAATTATTGGAAAGATCAGTTATCGAAGTACTATATTGGGTTGAAGTAGTGATATTTAAAGCATTAGCAATGACAAGAGTAATTGTATGGGTAGTTACACTAGTATCCTGTGCAGTTACAGAGATAGTGATCGTATTTAATCCAGATACTAAATCACTAATAGTAACAGTAGTTGTTCCTGAAACAGTCGATAAACTAGATACAGTTCCGCTGACAGCAGTAATACTAGTAACACTGGATGTTGCTACACTTGGAGTAGCAGCAAAAGTAACAGAAGTCGTTCCAGTTTCAGCGTAAAAATACCCACCTTCAGATACCGTTTTATTATTTACTTTAATCGATGATAATGTAGAATTAGAGGAATATCCTACAGAATCCAATTGCGGTATAGTAAATCCAGCAGATATTAAAGTAGAACCCGAAATTCCATCATTGTAGAAATTTGATAATGTATATCCATAATTATTAGAGAGATCAGTTATCGAAGTGCTATATTGGGTTGAAGTAGTGATATTAAGTGCATTTGCAATAACAAGAGTAATTGTATGGGTAGTTACACTAGTATCTTGAGCAGTGACAGAGACAGTTATAGTATTCAATCCAGATACTAAATCACTAATAGTAACTGTTGTTGTACCAGCTGATGTAGATAAACTAGATACAGTTCCATTGGCAGCAGTGATACTAGTAACAGTAGATGTTGCAACACTAGGTGTTGCCTTTAATGTAACAGATGCAGTTCCAGTTTCAGCGTAAAAATATGAACCTTCAGATACCGTTTTATTATTTACCTTAATTAATGATAATGTAGAATTAGAGGAATATCCTACAGAATCCAATTGCGGTATAGTAAATCCAGCAGATATTAAAGTAGAACCCGAAATTCCATCATTGTAGAAGTTTGTTAATGTATATCCATAATTATTAGAGAGATCAGTTATCGAAGTGCTATATTGAGTTGAAGTAGTGATATTTAAAGCATTAGCAATGACAAGAGTAATTGTATGGGTAGTTACACTGGTATCTTGGGCAGTTACGGATACAGTTATCGTATTCAATCCAGATACCAAGTTACTAATGGTAACAGTAGTTGTGCCACTAACAGTAGATAAACTAGATACAGTTCCATTGGCAGCAGTGATACTAGTAACATTCGAAGTTGCCAAAGTGGGTGTTGCATCAAAAGTAACAGAAGTCGTTCCAGTTTCAGCATAAAAATATGCACCTTCAGATATTGTTTTACTATTTACTTTAATAGAAGATAATGTAGAATCAGACGAATACCCAACAAAATTCAATTGTGGAATAGTATATCCAGAAGATATTAGAGCAGATCCAGGAATACCATCATTGTAGAAATTTGATAATGTATATCCATAATTATTAGAGAGATCAGTTATTGAAGTAGCATATTGAGTTGAAGTAGTGATATTTAAAGCGTTTGCTATGACAAGAGTAATTGTATGGGTAGTTACACTAGTATCTTGGGCAGTTACGGATACAGTTATTGTATTCAATCCAGATACTAAATCACTAATAGTAACTGTTGTTGTTCCTGCCGCAGTAGATAAACTGGACACTGTTCCAGTGGCAGCAGTGATACTAGTAACATTCGAAGTTGCCAAAGTGGGTGTTGCGTCAAAAGTAACAGAAGTCGTTCCAGTTTCAGCATAAAAATATGCACCTTCAGATATTGTTTTACTATTTACTTTAATCGATAATAAAGTAGAATTAGAGGAATAACCAACAGAATCCAGTTGTGAAATCGTAAATCCAGCAGATATCAAAGTAGAACCAGAAATTCCATCATTATAGAAATTTGATAATGTATATCCATAATTATTAGAGAGATCAGTTATTGAAGTACTATATTGGGTTGAAGTAGTGATATTTAAAGAATTAGCAATGACAAGAGTAATTGTATGTGTAGTAACGCTAGTATCTTGTGCAGTTACAGAGACAGTTATCGTATTCAATCCAGATACTAAATCGCTAATAGTAACAGTAGTTGTACCGGCCACAGTAGATAAACTAGATACGGTTCCACTGGTAGAAGTGATACTAGTAACGGTCGATGTTCCTACACTTGGACTAGCAGCAAAAGTAACCGATGTCGTTCCTACTTCAGCGTAAAAATAACCACCTTCAGAGACTGTTTTATTATTTACTTTAATAGAGGATAAAGAAGAATTAGAAGAATATCCTGCAGAATCTAATTGTAAAATAGTAAATCCAGAAGATATTAGAGTAGAACCGGAAATTCCATCATTATAGAAATTCGTTAATGTATATCCATAATTATTAGAGAGATCAGTGATCGTAGTACCATAATTTGTAGAATTAATAATATTTAGCGCATTTGCAATGACAAGGGTAATTGTATGGGTAGTAACACTAGTATCCTGTGCGGTCACAGAAATTGTAATCGTATTTAATCCACTAATCAAACTACTAATAGTAACTGTGGTAACATTATTACCATCTGTAGATAAACTGGAAACAGTTCCACTATCAGCAGTAATACTTGTTAGACTCGATGTTGTCACATTAGGAGTTGCTTTCAATGTTACAGAAGTAGTACCTACTTCAGCATAAAAATTACCACCTTCAGTAATTGTTTTATTATTAACTTTAATAGAGGATAAAGTAGAATCAGAGGAATATCCTACCCCATCTAATTGTGAGATAGTAAATCCAGCTGATATTAATGCAGAAGCAGAAATACCATCATTATAGAAATTTGTTAATGTATATCCATAATTATTAGAGAGATCAGTAATGGTAGTTGCATACTGCTGATTTGAAGTAGTTATATTAAGAGAATTTGCAATAACTAGGGTAATATTATGTGAAGTACTAGTAGTATTTTGTGCGGTTACATATATAGTAATCGTCGTTAATCCGCTAGATAAATTACCAATCGTAACAGTAGTAACATTATTATTATCTGTAGACAAACTAGAAACAGTTGCATTAGCATCAGACGCAGTAATACTAGTAATACTCGAAGTAGATTGAGATGGTGTTGCAGTGAATGTTACGGAAGCAGTTCCTGTTTCAGAGTAAAAGTATGCACCTTCAGATACCGTTTTATTATTTACTGTTATAGATGATAAACTAGAATCATTATTTCCTACATAAACAGTAATTGTATGATCGGAAGTTGATAAATCTTGAGCTGTTACTGTAATGGTAATTGTATTTGAGCCTATTTGTAATCCACTATCACCTGAAACAGAATAAGTAGCATTTGAATCTGTTGGTGTGGCAGAAACAGTAACCGAAGTTGTTGTTGGGTCTGAAATATTAAATACTCCATTTTCAGCAACAGTCGTCCCATTTACAGTAATAGATGACAAGGTAGAATCAGAAGACATTTTGAATACGACTTTATATATATATAAATATAAATATAAAATGTTATTTGATAGAAATTACTGATTTTACACATTTGAATATTTAAAATGGGACGCCTAAAAGGCGTCCCACTAGAGATTCAAGGGAAACGTTGCCGATAAATCAATTAAAAGGCAAGCATCAAAGATGCTTGTCCCATTTTCAAATGTTCATCGGTGTATACTAATTTATACAATCAAATGTCTTTCCAATTTATCTAATTGTTCATTACGTGTTTTGATCTTCTGTTTAAGTTCTTGTAATTCCTTTATCAAAATAGGAATCAAACCAATGTAATTCACTCGTTGATATTCCTCCCCATCCTTCTCACCAGTTACTAACATAGGATAGGATTCTTGAAGTTGATGAGCAATTAATCCTAAATCTTCTTTATCAATTAGTTTATTATAATAATGAAATGGATCTAAATGATCAATTGTATAGGAAGAATCCAATTTTACTACATTTTCTTTAATACGATAATCAGATGTTGATAATTGACCACTACTTGCATATACGCTTTTATTCGTATAAATATTCCCATTAACGTATAACTGTGAATTCATAGAGACATCTTTAAATAGTATACTATTCAATCCTGAATAAATATTTCCATTCACAGTTACATTTCCTACAAAATTACTTTTATTTACCTGGTTCAAACTATTCAAATTATTCGTTGTTAAATTACCAGAAATAGTAAGATTTCCATTCATGGAAACATCCGATGCTATATTTTTAACAAATAACCGGGAATTCAATGCGGTATCTACATTGGATACAGTAGTCGTATTACTAACATTCAATTTATTATTAGTTAGCAGAGTCGATATAGACGTAAAGATTTGTCCTCCATAAGTAACTGCACTTAAATATTGTCCTGATGAGGAAATTGCTAATCCATTCCATGTATTTGAAGTACCGGTACTATTCGCACCGGTCCAAGATGCTGCGGTAGCCAACGTAGTATTCCATGTGGATCCATAATTAGACGATGCATAAATATATCCATTACCACGGGATGCTACTTGGTAATTTCCTGCGGATGAAACAGATATCATATTCCATTGTATAGAAGTACTATAGGCAGCCGAAGTATTGAATGTCCATAAATTACCATAATTAGTAGATGTCCAAATTGAGTAATTACCAGCAGTGGTAGTTAGGGTTACCAAACTCTGATATTGTCCACTGGAAGACATTGACAAAGAATAAACAGTTCCAATACTATTATTCGCAATAGAGCTACTATAAGAAGCACTGCTACTAAATGTTACACCATAATCACTGGAAATATATACATTATTTGTACTTATTGAACCTGTGGAAACATACTGTCCATTGTAAGAAACTGCTATAGAATTAACAGTGGAATCCCATCCAATAATTCCCGAAGTAGGACCATAGGACGCACCATAATTAGTAGAGTAAAGTAACTTGGTATAAATATATTGACCATTACCTGAAACAGCATATTGAGGAAACGAACTTCCTGTATTCGTGCAACTAGATACGAATGTAGATCCGTAGTTACTAGAAATATAAATCGTTCCATTATTACTGCTAGTATTTGTAAAAACAAACTGGTATTGTCCGGAGGAAGAAACCGCAGTATAAACACAGAAAAGGTTATTTATATTATAGGTATTCCAAGTTGATCCATAGTTACTAGAAGTATAAACAAATATACTGGAATTACTATCAGTGGAGATCTGATATTGACCATTAGAAGACATGGAAATACTAGACCAGTTATATCCGGTTGGAGCACTAGTTTTCGGAGTCCATGTATTCAAAGCAATATTATAAAAGCTGGCAGGATTGATCGTATTAATGATAATATTACCGGTAGTTTGTAAAGCCCCGTTCAGGGAAACATCACCAAAAACCTGTAGGCGACTATTGAATGAGACATCATTAGTAACGATGAGACGGCTGGATCCGATAATATCCGTAGAGAAACTGGGAACGATCGAACCGGAAATAGCGGAAGAAGGAATGGATGAATTAGCAAAATTTGCTAGTAAGGTACCATTAACATTGAGATTACCATTTATGGTAGTATTACCAGAAACATATAAACGAGAATTCATGGAAACATCGGAAGGAAATACAGTATTACTGGAAACAGTAAGAGGACCATTCATAGAGATATCCTGACGGAATAAAGTAGTACCGGAAATATCAAGAAATCCATTGAAGTAACTCTGTTTAATTACATTAGAGTTGGGAGTTAAAAGAAGCCAATCAGCATATCCAGCAGCTTGAACTTGATTAGCATTATATCCAGAAGAATAAAGTTGTGTGGAGGTATATCCAGCAACTTTAAGTTGCGTGGAAGTAAATCCAGCAGCAAGAATTTCGGAGTCGGAATATCCAGCATTTTTAAATTGTGAAGCAGTATATCCAGCATTTATAACTTCTAAAGTAGTATATCCAGCATTTTTAAGTTCTAATAATGTATATCCAGCATTTTTAAGTTCTAATAATGTATATCCAGCATTTTTAAGTTCTAATGCTGTATATCCAGCATTTTTAAATTGTGAAGCAGTGATTGGTTGTGTAGAAGGTAATTTAACAATTGTTTTTGGTGAAATAAAGGTTGTGTCAATTGATGTTAATATATTATAATTACTAGTATTACCTGTTCCCAACTGACCATAATTATTGATTCCACAAGTATAAACAGTTCCATCTGACATTAATATTTGTGTAGAATTACCTGCCATACATATAGAAGTAGGTGTTTTTCCTGTTAAATTTATCATTAATGTTAATGTAGTAGTTGATGTATTATTACCTGTTCCTAATTGACCCTGTGAATTATTACCACAACCATAAATAGTTCCATCTGTCATTAATATTACGGTATGCTCGTTTCCACAGCTTATAAATAAAGGGGTTTTTCCTGTTGTATTTGTCATTAATGTTAAAATGTTATAATTACTAGTATTACCTGTTCCTAATTGACCCTGTGAATTATTACCACAACCATAAATAGTTCCATCTGTCATTAATACTATTGTAAATCTGTTTCCACAGCTTATAAATGAAGGGGTTTTTCCTGTTGTATTTGTCATTAATGTTAATAAAGTAGTTGATGTATTATTACCTGTTCCCAACTGTCCATCAGGGTTCCATCCACAACCATAAATACTTCCATCTGTCATTAATACTATTGTATTTTCGGCTCCACAGCTTATAGCAGTAGGTTTTTTTCCTGTTGTATTTGTCATTAATGTTAATGTAGTAGTTGATGTATTATTACCTCTTCCTAACTGACCGTTTGAATTATTACCACAACCATAAATAGTTCCATCATCCATTAATACTATTGTATGACTACTAGAATTGCTACATCCGTATATAGCAGTAGGTTTTTTTCCTGTTGTATTTGTCATTAATGTTAATGTAGTAGTATTATTAGTGTTACCTGTTCCTAACTGGCCAAGTGCATTATATCCACACCCATAAATTTTTCCATTTGACATTAATAATATTATGTAACCACTAAGAAAACCACCACCATTACTTCCAACTATTATATCAATTACTAAAAAACCAGTATTATTTGTAATCTGTTTATAAGAGGTATTAGGTCCATAACCTAATTGAAAAACATTACTAAGTCCACAACCATAAATTGATCCATCTGACATTAATATACGCGTACAGTATCCTCCGAGTCCACAGCTTATAGATGAAGGTGTTTTTCCTGTTGTATTTGTCATTAATGTTAATGTAGTAGTGTCTGTAGTATTACCTGTTCCTAACTGGCCATATGAATTAGATCCACAACCATAAATAGTTCCATCTGTCATTAATACTATTATGCAGTTAAATTGACATCTTATAGATGAAGGTGTTTTTCCTGTTGTATTTGTCCTTAATGATAAACTGTAATTAAAATAATCACCTGTTCCTAACCATCCCGTACTTTCACCACAACCATAAATTGTTCCATCTGTCATTAAAACTACAGTAGATCTATCCATACAGCTTATAGATGAAGGTGTTTTTCCTGTTGTATTTGTCATTAATGTTAATGTAGTAGTTGATGTATTATTACCTGTTCCTAATTGACCATATGAATTATTACCACAACCATAAATAGTTCCATCTGTCATTAATACTACTGTATGGTTAAGTCCACAGTTTATAGATGAAGGTGTTTTTCCTGTTGTATTTGTCATTAATGTTAATGTAAAACTGTCTGTAGTATTACCTCTTCCCAACTGTCCATCAGCGTTAATACCACAACCATAAATAGTTCCATCTGTCATTAATACAATTGTATGTCTGTCTCCACAGCTTATAGATGAAGGTGTTTTTCCTGTTGTGTTTATCATTAATGTTAATGTAGTAGTGTCTGTATTATTACCTGTTCCTAATCGACCAGCTGAATTATCACCACAACCATAAATAGTTCCATCTGTCATTAATACTATTGTAGAACTGTTAGTTACGATCCCATAACCATATATAGATAAAGGTGTTTTTCCTGTTGTGTTTATCATTAATGTTAATGTAGTAGTGTCTGTATTATTACCTGTTCCTAATTGACCAGATGAATTATCACCACAACAATAAATAGTTCCATCTGTCATTAATACTATTGTATGATAGTAACAAGCTACTACTGAAAGTGGCGTTTTTCCTGTTGTATTTGCAATATTTATTAATGTTTTACTATATGAATTTGTTCCATTGCAAAGTTGACCAAATACATTATCACCTGTGCCATAAACTGTCATATCTGAAGCAATTAAAAAAGTATTAATACTGCTTAGAGATGATGTACCCAATAAGTATTTATAATATTCGATGCTCTCTTTGAAATATACCATCTCTATATCTTCCATCGTACTTTCCATTACCCAGTCACCTCCATATTTTATATTTCCAGTTGCATCATTCGATGCACCCACTACGACACCAGTTTCCTTTAATAAAATTCCATAAAATACATTATACTCGGGAATATTCAATAAATTACATGCCAAGAAATCAACATTTTTCACTCCAAAATCTCGAATCACACCAAGCAACCATTCCAAATTCTCACTATAAGGAGTCACTTCATTTATATTAAAAAATGGCTTATTATCTAAAAACAACTGCGATGAAGATCCACGAGCTTCAAAAACAAAACCAATTCGTTCAATACTAGAAACCCCCTGCAACAAAGTCAATAATTCATTCTTCGAAGAACACCATGAATAAGCAACAGGAAACGTAGTAGAATTCGCTGAATCTATAAAAGTCTGATAACTAGGAACTGCCCGATCAATCAATAACAAATTAGTAATAGAATTCGGCTGTGCTAATAAATCCATATTATAAATAAGTGGAACAGGTTGATTTACGCTAGCAATATCAGTAAATAAAGAAGCTTCTAATTCTGAATTACTCATTATATATTATATATAATGAATATATTATACTCCTATAAACAATTGAAATATTCATATGTATTAATTCATATTTTCCTCTAATTTTTCCAACCGTTCCAATGTCAAATTCATTTCCTTCTTCAATAATTTGGTTTCATTAATCAAAATAGGTAGCAATCCAATATAATTCACATTTTGATATTCTTCACCATCCTTTTCACCATTAACTAAAATAGGGTATACTTCTTGGAGTTCATGAGCAATTAATCCTAAATCTTCCTTATTTGCCAATTTATTATAATAACGAACAGGGTTTAATTCATCCACTACATATGTGGAATCCAATGCGACAATATCATCCTTTATACGATAATCCGATGTAACAGTCAATCCATTAGCAATAATACTATTATTTGTTCTTATATTACCCGTTACAAATAATCGAGCATTCATTGAAACATCTCCATTCAATATAGTTTTATTACTAACATAAATATTACCAATCATAGAAACATCACCTGCGAACAAAGTAATATTATTAACAGATAAATTATTAGTAGCACTTAAATTATTTGTTATTAAATTTCCTAAAACAGTTGCATTACCACTCATCGACATATCACAACCAATATTGTTAATAAAGAATCGAGAATTCATCGAAACATCTTTCTGAATAACCACATTATTATTAGAAAGAATCATATTACTAGCGGCATTCAGATTTCCACCAAGATAGACATTACCAACCATTGCAACATAAATACTACTCAAATCACTAGTCAAACCAACATTCCCGCAATTGAATGAAACATCACTACCAATTGCAAGGCGACTATTTAAAGATGTATCTCTGATAACAAAAAGCCGGTTTGTACTAATAATATCTGTTGTAAAATTTGAATTAATTGATCCAGAAATAGCAGAAGTAGGAATAGATCCTGCTAGATAATTTGCGGATAGGTTTCCACTAACATAAAGATTTCCGCTAAATGAAACATCATTACCAATAAATAATCGCGAATTCATGGAAACATCACCCTGTAAAATCGAACTTGCATCTACTGTTAAATTACCATTGATAGTAACATCATTTCTTAAAGTAGTTATTCCAGAAACATCAATAAATCCAGTAATATAACTTTGTCTAAAAACATTTGAATTACCTGTAAAAAATGGCCAAACACTCATTATATATTATAGACTATATAATGAATATATATTTTTCATTTTTACATTATACACCCTTGAATATTTAAAAATTGGACGCCATTTGGGCATCCCACTAGAGATTTAAGGGCAACATTACCGATAAATCAATTAAAAGGCAAACCACAATGGTGGTTTGTCTCATTTTAAATGTTCATCGGTGTGAAACTATCGAAATTTGTATTAGTAAATAATCATGGTTAAGGTCTATCTGTGGTATTGTAGCCAAAATGAGTGGATAAATATATTTGTCCTCTGATAAAGATTAATACCAAGGTGTTATTGAACTCAAAACATTATTATTAGAAGAGAGATCACCTGTAGTTATCCTTTGTATAGCTAATGATTGAGTGATAACATTACCTGATGTTATGGATGATGGAATGCCATTAGCAAACCAAGGTGTAAAAGCAGTAGCACCATTAATTTGTACCGAGTTACAGAAGGTCTTATTAGTGGTCGATGTTATAACCAATGTAATAACATATGTGCGACCAATATCACTTGGAACACCTGTTATATTGCAAGTAAAATTAGAAGCTGGAGGAGATGTTAAATAGAATACAGATCCTGTTGAAAAGCTTAATGCATATGAAGTAGGAGCACTAGTTGAGTTAGTAGTAAACGATTCACTAATTGTTGTTGGTTTTAATATATTATTAATGAAAAGATTACCACTTAAAGAAGCATCAGATCCAACGAATAATCTAGAATTCATGGAAACATCACCTTGTTGAATAGTACGTCCATTAACATAAACTGATCCATTCAAAGAAGCATCACCGCCAACAAATAATCTAGAATTAAAAGAAACATCGCTGCCAATAGTAGCAAATGAACTTATGTTTATGCTATTAAATGTAACATTGCTTGTAGTATTTAATGTTTGATCAGCACTTGGACCAGTAGGTCCAGTATCGCCCTTGTTTCCTACTGTACCTTGAATACCAGTTGCACCAGTAGGACCAGTTGCACCAGTAAAACCAGTTGCACCAGTAAAACCAGTTGCACCAGTAAAACCAGTTGCACCAGTAAAACCAGTTGCACCAGTTGGACCAGTTGCACCAGTTTCACCAGTAGGTCCAGTATCGCCCTTGTTTCCTACTGTACCTTGAATACCAGTTGCACCAGTAGGACCAGTTGCACCAGTAAAACCAGTTGCACCAGTAGAACCAGTTGCACCAGTAAAACCAGTAAAACCAGTTGCACCAGTATTAGTAGCGGACCCATTAGTACCCTGTGGACCCGTAGGACCAGTATTACCAGTAGGACCAGTTGATCCAGTGTTTCCAATATCACCTTTAGGACCTTTGATCTCACCACAATCAACCCAACTGCTTCCATCAGATGCATTAGTAGTACTAATTGCTACCCAAATATGAGTACCAATAATATAACCATCACCAACACTAATAGGACTAATATTAACTAAATTGGATGATGTATCTATTGTACCCTTTATAACAATTGTTCCAGGATTTACACCACCAATGGTCGAACCACTAGGCATTAAAATACTTCCATTATTCGCAGAAATTCTAGCATTTCCTAGGGTTATCGAACCTTCAGATGTTGTAATATGAGAAACATATATACGTCTGTACCAAAAATCAGTGCTACCAATATCATATATATTATGAGTATCTGGTATAATATTTTTGGTATACAATGTGCCAATAGTTTGTACGTTTCCAATCATAGAAACATCACCTAAAATGGACAACCGGGAATTCAAAGAAACATCACCATTGAAAAAGGAGGTTCCATTAACAAATAATCGAGAATTCAAAGAAACATCACCATTGAAAAAGGAGGTTCCATTAACAAATAATCGAGAATTTAATGAAATATCACCTTGGTTTATTGTTTGACCACTTATATAAAGATTTCCATTGGTAGAAACATCAGAACCAATAAATAATCGTGAATTCATTGATACATCGCTGTTCAATATAGAAATACCATATGAGTACATATTTCCATTGAATGAAACATCAGAACCTATAAATAGTCGCGAATTCAATGATACATCCCCATTAAGAATAGAAATTCCATTTATATAATTATTTCCATTCATAGAAACATCACCTAAAATAGACAACCGAGAATTCATAGATACATCACCCCTATTTACAGTTTGTCCATAAGTATATACGTTACCAACCATAGATGTATCATTCAATACAAATAAGCGAGAATTCATTGTGACATCGCCTTGTTGAATGGTTGTACCAAGAGCATATACATTAGCATTTAATGAAGTATCACCTAATACAAACAATCTTGAAATCATAGTAGAATCTAATTTTTGGGTGGTTTGTCCATATATATAAACATTACCATTGAAAGAGCTATCCGAACCAACGAATAATCTAGAACTCATTTTAAAATCTCCATCAACCTTTGAAATACCTTTAACATAAAGGTTGCCATTTATTGAGACATCATTTAATGCGAATAAACGGGAATTAATGGTAACATCATTTGCTACAGAAAGACGGGAATTCATAGAAACATCACCATTTAATAATATTGATCCATTAGCATAGAAATTACCATTCATAGAAACATCTCCTGCAATAGAAAGACGAGAATTCATAGAAACATCACCTCCAACAAAAAGACGAGAATTCATAGAAACATCACCTGCAATAGAAAGACGAGAATTCATCGAAACATCGCCAATTAATATGGTTCTTCCTTGAGCGAAAAAATTTGCATTGAATGAAACATCACCTGCAACGAAGATTCGAGAATTCATAGAAACATCGCCAATTTGAATCGATCTTCCTTTAGCAAAAATTGATCCATTAAAAGAAACATCACCTGCAACGAAGACTCGAGAATTCATAGAAACATCGCCAGTTTGGATCGTTCTTCCTTGAGTAAACATCGTTCCGTTAAAAGAAACATCTGATCCAACAAACAATCTGGAGTTAATGGAAACATCTGATATTACTAATAAACGACCATTTAATGACATATCTTCATTAACAACTAATGTATAGTTGGTAGAAACATTGGTATAAACAATATTATTGCTTTGGTATTCATATACATTCAAACGACCTTTAATAGTAACATCATTACCAACATATAGATTACCATTTAACGAAGTATCACCATAAACAGACAACCGATTATTCATCGAAACATCTCCTTGATGAAATGTTCGTCCCAAATTATAGAAATTACCATTTAATGAAATATCGCTAGCAAACAAACGATTATTCATAGAAACATCTCCTAAATTGGTGACTATACCAATTGTAACAAGATTTCCCGTCATTGAAAGATCACCCAAGATAGAGAGACGGCCATTCAAAGATACATCACCCGCAACAAATAAACGATTACCCATGGAGACATCACTTATTATAGAGGCAACAAACAGGCGATTAATCATGGAAACATCACCTTGTAGAATAGTTCTTCCTTGAGTGAACATATTTGCATTGAAAGAAACATCATTGGAAACAAACAAACGATTATTCATCGATACATCACCTGCTTTGATTGTTCTTCCTTGTGTGAACATATTTGCATTGAAGGAAACATCATTGGAAACAAATAAACGATTATTCATTGAAACATCACTAATTTTGATTGTTCTTCCAATTGTAACAAGATTTCCCGTCATTGAAAGATCACCCAATATAGAGAGACGGCCATTCAAAGATACATCACCCGCAACAAATAAACGATTACCCATGGAGACATCACTTATTATAGAGGCAACAAACAGGCGATTAATCATGGAAACATCGCCTTGTAAAATAGTTCTTCCTTGTGTGAACATATTTGCATTGAAGGAAACATCATTGGAAACAAACAAACGATTATTCATCGATACATCACCTGTCATAATTGTTCTTCCTTGAGTGAACATATTTGCATTGAAAGAAACATCATTGGAAACAAATAAACGATTATTTATGGAAACATCACTAATTTTGATTGTTCTTCCAATTGTAACAAGATTTCCCGTCATTGAAAGATCACCCAAGATAGAGAGACGGCCATTCAAAGATACATCACCTGCAACAAATAAACGATTACCCATAGAAACATCACTTACTATAGAGGCAACAAACAGGCGATTAATCATGGAAACATCGCCTTGTAAAATAGATCTTCCTTGTGTGAACATATTTGCATTGAAAGAAACATCATTGGAAACAAATAAACGATTGTTCATAGAAACATCTCCGACTTGGATAGATCTTCCTTGAGTGAAAAAGTTTCCATTAAATGATGCATCACTAGAAACAAACAAACGGTTATTCATAGATACATCACCTGCTTTGATTGTTCTTCCTTGAGTGAAAAAATTACCATTAACAGATGCATCACTTGATACAAACAAACGATTATTCATTGATACATCTCCAACTTGAATGGATCTTCCTTGAGTAAAAAGGTTACCATTGATAGATGCATCACTAGCAATAAACAAACGAGTATTTAAAGAAACATCACCTTGCAATATTGAACGTCCACCTCCATAAAGATTTCCGTTAAAAGAAACATCACCGCCAGTAAATAATCGTATATTCAATGAAAGATCATAATTTACTGACGTAACCGAGGTAGTAATAGGACCAGCAGCAGTTTGATTAATAACGCCATTAACATACGCATTATTTAATACCTGAAGTCCAGTTGGACCACCAACAATAACTCCTGTATTACCACTCACATAAACATTTCCATTTACAGAAAGATCGGTACCAATATTGACATTACCATTTAATGAAACATCTTGTCCTATAAATAATCGTCCAATTACATTTGCATCATTATATGATGATACCGTTGTTGTTCCATAGGATCTTACAAATAATCTTCCGTTTATAGAAAGATCTCCGCCAACATAAACTCGAGAGTTCAATGATAAATCACCTGAAATAACACAATTACCAGAAACATCCAAATTTGCAGAAGCATTAAATGGAAATTTACCAATTCCTACATATCCTAATATAGAAAGACGTCCATTTAGTGATACATCACCTGCAATAAATAGGCGAGAGTTCATTGAAACATCACCTTGTAGTATTGTTCTTCCTCTAGTGAACATATTTGCATTGAAAGAAACATCATTAGATACAAACAAACGATTATTCATTGAAACATCACCTTGTATAATGGTTCTTCCTTGAGTGAACATATTTGCATTGAAAGAAACATCATTAG